>Ga0272441_10000009_pt1 | contig 444325 bp, 369 predicted proteins | sample SSMProp6N_FD_193582 | JGI IMG/M metagenome (GOLD analysis project Ga0272441, IMG submission 193582) | Marine sediment archaeal communities from Little Sippewissett salt marsh, Falmouth, MA, United States - SSM-Prop-6N | ecosystem: Environmental > Aquatic > Marine > Wetlands > Sediment ... | reverse complement strand
ACAAGCATTGAATTGTGAAGTTACACAAAAACTTGATAAGCCACAGAACTGTAAATCGGTTATTAACTTATGATATCAAGTTTCTATAACCACGGCGTGCTGCAGGACTCGCTACGCTCGCCGCAGATGCCGGACGTTAGGTGTTCAATCTTTACAATTATCACATAAAGGATATTTTTGAATTATATCAATTAATTTGGAGTCATTAATGTTTAATAATTTGGAAGAAATTAATTCTCGTCCCGAACCTTTTCAATTTTATACGGCAGATTCATTATGGACTGACAATCACACATCAAAACAGATGCTTGATTATCATCTTAACGAATCTGTTGATTTGTCTTCACGAAATAAAAATTTTATTGAACGCTCTGCCCAATGGATTGCATCTAAAATTACTATCAACCAAGAGTTTAGCATTTGCGACTTTGGTTGCGCACCCGGATTATACACAACAAGGTTTGCAAAACAAAAAGCTCAGGTAACCGGCATTGACTTTTCTGAAAGATCAATAAAATATGCAAAAGAAACTGCTGATCAAAATGGATTGAAAATTGATTATATTCTGAAAAGTTATCTTGAGTTTGAAACAGATAAAAAGTATGACCTGATAACAATGATTATGTGTGATTTTTGCGCTTTAAGTCCAGACCAAAGAAAACTAATCCTCAATAAATTTTATGATTTTTTGAATATTGGCGGTTCGGTTTTGCTTGATGTTTATTCATTAATCTCATTTAAACAAAGAGAAGAAATCGCATCATATGAATTCAATCAGCTCAACAATTTCTGGTCATCAGAAAACTATTACTGCTTTCTGAATACATTCAAATATGATAACGAGAAAGTTATACTCGATAAATATACTATAATTGAAAAAGAAAGAACTCGAACTGTTTATAATTGGTTACAGTATTTCAGCATTGAATCTTTGACAAAAGAATTTGAAAAAAACGGGTTTAAAGTTGAGGAATTTTTTTCTGATGTAGCAGGAAAATCTTTAGATTCCGAATCATCTGAATTTGCTGTAATTGTAACAAAAAAATAACATTAAGAACACCTAACCCGGCGCTGAACTCGGACGCAAAAGGGTTCCGGTTAGCTTAGCGTTATATGACGAAAGATCATACCCACAAGAGAAAAGCAGAATGTTTAATAAGACAGAGAAATACGCAAAAAAAATTTTCTTTTTTTGTTTTTTAGCCTTTCTTAATGTGTATGTCGGCGAAGCTCAATCCAGCCAGCAGGATTATTGGCCTACTGAAGAATGGAGAACATCCACACCTGAAGCACAGGGAATGCGTTCCGATGTTTTGACAGATATGCTGAGCCTTGTGCAGGAGAAGCGATACAATATTGAAAGTATAACCGTTGTTCGTAATGGCTTTCTGGTTGCTGATGCGTATTTTTATCCCTTTCAGAAGGGAATGAAACATAGCATCCATTCCTGCACCAAGAGCATCATCTCTATATTGGTCGGAATCGCACTGGATGGGGGCTACATCAAAAGCATAAACCAACCGGTCCTTTCCTTTTTCCCACACAAAACCATTACAAAGCTGGATAAACGGAAAAAGGCCATCACCCTAAGGCACTTGCTGACTATGAGTTCAGGACTTAAATGCAGGGATTCCTATCGATATGGATATGTTGGATATCGAGAGATGTTAGAAAGTCAAGATTGGATTCAGCATGTGCTCAATCTGCCTATGGAAACGTTGCCGGGCCAAACATATAACTATTGCAATGGCGTGTCCCATCTTCTTTCCGGCATTCTTCAGAATGCCACGAACATGACAACCCTTGATTTTGCGAAAATACATCTTTTTGTCCCCTTGGGGATCACTGACGTGGAGTGGCAAACCAGCCCTCAAGGGATACATACCGGGTGGGCCCGAATGTCATTGACGCCCCATGACATGGCAAAAATCGGATGGCTCTACCTGAATAAAGGGCAGTGGGAAGGCAAACAGATCGTGCCGAAGACATGGGTTGAGAAAAGTACCAAAGGTCGCATGGAAGGCACGCTGGATGATATTTACGGCGGCATGTACGGGTATCAATGGTGGGTTGATCCCGCAGGATATTACATGGCCATTGGCTTTCAGGGACAGTTTATTTTTGTCATTCCTGAAAAAAATATCATTGCGGTATTCACCAGCACGCTTTCAGGTGAGGAAATGCCCGTCCCCGGATTGTTATTGACCCACTATATCCTCCCAGCAGTTGTATCATCTGATCCTTTGCCTGAAAACCAGAAAGAAAACGAGCGTCTGAACTCCGTAGTGAATGCCTGCAGCCAAACGCAGGGGTGCACATGGATATCGGAAAGCGATGGGGTGGGCATAAACGGGGTATTCAAACGTACAGATTCACCTTCTTTTCAGTTCAGCTACCCTGATGTTAGCAGAAAAGATGAAATTGCATACCCGAGCCAAATCATGGGGATGAGAACTCCTGACGGCATAGCAATTCATGCTTACCTGTCTGAGATTCCAGGAGGAATGATGTTAGCGGAGGTTGGACCCAAAGCCTATACAGAGAAACTTGCACAGGTGGGGACCGATATTCGAATACTTGCCAACAGGACAATTGTGCTGCGCGATGGCACCGCAGCCTATAGAACGGATTTCGAATGGCAATGGAGTGCTAATGGAAGTATGGTGACAACCCGATTGGTATCTGCGTTCAAAGAGGGCAAATGGATTCATGTCGCCACACACCATTTGATTGATCCAGGGGATGAAGCTCCTATCGTAGAAAGCCTGACCTTACGGTAGTCGGTGATACTGAAGAGTAATATAAAAGGGAGATCACCCTTTTTAGTGTCTCGTTTATATCTATCCTCACCCTGTTAAATAGTTTGAGAATCACATGTACTACATTTATGTTTTGTTAAGTGAATATGATGGTAAGTTCTACACCGGCTTCACGAAAAATCTAAACTAAAATTTGAACAGCACACGCGGGGCTTGGTAAATTCTACGCTGGATCGAGGGCCACTTAGACTTGTCTGTTATGAGACTTGTCTCAACCAAGAGGACGCAACCAGAAGAGAGAAATACCTTAAAACATACCATGGTAAAATGTTTCTAAAAAGGAGGCTTGAATCTTATTTAACAGGTTGAATATGGTCAGGGCCGGAGTTGTGGACTATCCGAAGGAGTGGACTTTTTGCGGGTATAGTGAGATTCAGAATCCTCGCAACCGATATGCCATAATTGATTATAAGCGGTTGGTCTCATTACTTCAGATGAGGGATTTGAAAGAGGTTCAAGAATCCTTCCGGAATAGAATTGAAGAAGCCTTGGCTTCGGGGGAACAAGTAAGAGAAGATAAGTGGAGTGAGAGTATTGCCGTTGGGAATAAATCCTTTATCGAAACCACAATGAAGACGCTTGGGATCAAGGCATTAGGCCGGAAGGTGTTTGGGAATAACGAAGGATTCGAGATTCGTGAACAAGATTTTCCCTACAGGGTCAATTTTGCCACTGAAAATGGCAGTCTAAGCCCCATATATACTTTTGGAAGGATATGTCCTAAATATCAAACAGATAGCTAAGTCCGACCGGACTGAAAAAGGTTTTGGCAGAACTCGCTTTTTTTCTAAGTTTTGAAACTTACTCATTTCCGGATGAAAACCAATTCATTTATTGACATTTTTGCCTTTTTTGGATGGGCACTATTTAAACAGGAGGGGGCAATCATGATCAGACAAAGTTTAATCGCGCCGCTACTGGTGATAGGAATTATGATATCAGCAGCCGCTGCCGATACTGTCACATTTAAAGGCATGAGCGCAACCGGAGGTGGCAAGCCGATCATGCTGACCGGCAATTTGACCAAACCGCAGGGTGAAGGACCATTCCCTGCCGTCGTTATGTTGCATGGCTGTTTGGGTATGGGATGGTACGAAAAATATTTTGGTATTTGGGCGCGAAGAATTGCAAGCTGGGGTTATGTATCCCTTCAAGTTGATAGTTTTGGTCCGCGCGGTGAATCAGATATATGCGGTGCTGATCGTATTTCAACGATCCCCACTCCCATGCGCGCGCAGGATGCTCATGACGCGAAGTCCTACCTCGCCGGACTTCCTTTTGTTGACCGAAATCAGATCGCCCTAATGGGATGGTCTCATGGCGGTTGGTCAGTTTTATCTGCGATTGACGAAACGATCTCTATACAAAATCGCGGTGATCCTTTTCGAGTGGCAATCGCCTTTTATCCTTATTGCGCTGTACCCCTTCGTGGGTTTAATGCACCACTAATGATACTGATTGGTGAACTGGACGACTGGACACAACCGGAACTGTGTCAGCTGAGGATGCCATCCGGCAAGACAGCCCATGAAATCATTTTAAAAGTTTATCCTGAGGCCTACCATTGCTTTGATTTTGAGGGCTTGGATACGTATGTAAGTGGCCATAGGTTGCTTTATAACCCGAAGGCGACGAGTAATGCGATCCAACAGGTTAGAAAATTTCTTGCAAAACACCTGTGAATGCGTGAGAGCGTGTGCAAAAAGGGGGGTGTCCTTAAATAATTCAATATCTACACTTTTGATTTTAGCGGGGTCGGGTCGCCCATTAAAGGGCTTGTCAATTAAAAAGACACCTCACCATTAGTGATCCGATTTGGGTCGAAAGGAATGGGATGGGCCACGCCAATATACTGAATTAAATTGGAATTTGCATAAATTGACCCCTTAAATCGGGTCTATATCGCCCTTTTTGGGGGTAAAATGAGCAATATAGGTTTTTGCGATGAAGGGAAAGTTTTTCTATATCTCGCTTTTTGGGGTCAAAAAATGCGATATAGGGTCTAAAGGAGCTTTCTTTTTGTTCTTTTTGAATGTTAATCATTAGAAATCAATAAGTTGGCTTGGCCTGCCCAGGCTCACCAGGCTCACCAGGCTCAAATAAAAAAGGTCAGAAAAAATGGATTCTTTTCATAAGGGGCGGTTCAAATTTTTCTGGATTTTCACCATTAGTTTCATATGGTTATTGTTTGCTTCCGGTGCCGAGGGGACCTGTCTTCCAGGCAGCGATATCCCGCTGATACACGGGGGTGTCATCACTAAATCCAAGCAGTTTCAAGGATCCGGCCGCTATGAATTAGAAACCGACATCCCGCCGGGCGATGCCGTCGAATTCTATCACCGGGTCATGCAGGAAAAAGGTTGGCCAATGGGCCAGATCATGTCTACCGGCAACCGGTTTGTTCTGATGATAATGGACCAGGGGGACATGGTCACGGTCAAAGCTGAAAAAAAAGAGAATAAAACAAGTATCACTGTTGCCATTGTAAAAAGGTCTTCCATTAAGACCGCAATGGAAAAACAGGCTAAAGTCTCCTCCGGCAAGGCTGTTGCGCCGACCTCAGAGAAAACAGACCGGGTAATCCCTCAACACAGTGGGAAAACCATTGAGGGCTCTCCTCTTCAGAAAGGTGATTTTATCAAACGCCTTCCCGAAATGGACGATGAGGGGGGAGCACCTTTTCAAAAAAAGGATAACGGCAATCTGCCGGAGGATCCTTCCCCTGAGCCTGAACCTGATAAACCGGACCCGGAAAATACGCCGGATGACGATTCCTCCGAGAAGCCTTCCGGAGATGGCCAGGTCAGTCAGGGCGGCATCCCGGAAATCCTTCCGGTAACTGCCCAGATTACGGCTAACTGGAAGGTGATTACCCCGGGATATCATCGGTACGAAGGTATTATCACCATGCAGATCAATGGTGATATGAAAAAAGACAACTCCGCCAGTCCTTCTGTAAATAAAGGCAATCGTTCATTTGTTCCATCATTGACCTACAGACCTGAAGGTATGACCCTGACCTATACGTATAAGGAACAGCGCACCACCCTGAAATTGATTCCTGAAGGACACTGCCAGGATCCGGTGATGGAAGAATTCCAGGGCGGCGGTTCTGCCCTCGTATCTGACAAATCGGTTTTACGAATCCATCGGTTTACGTCCATGGCAGCGCCTTATCTGCAGAATCTGTCTCCGGACAAACGGCAGTTTTTAGCCTCCATCAAAGGTTCGATGGCGCTTCCGGATTATTACGAACTTTTTTTAGGAGGACCGGCATCTGAAAAGCGGGTGCAGGGAAGAAGGAAAGTTAGTTCCAAAAAAGAATGCGAGTATAAGGAAGTTGACAAATCTCTGCGTGGATGTTCCATCGGCGTCCAGATGGAACTGCCTGAGTCAGGAATCATGTCTGGGAAACGGAACTGGTCGGCAGATGACCAGGGACGGTGCCCACCGGTGATGAAGGTATTTATCTCAGATATCGCTTCGATTTTGAAAACAGAGCCGTTAAAACCGCCGAATGGCGGGAACAGAAACGTTACTTACAATGTCAGCTGGAGAATCGGACAGGCTGTATCCGATACAGGTCCGGATTCTCCACAAACGGAACCCGAAGAAAATACCAGCGACCCGTGCCCGCATGTTCAAAACCGGCTTAATGATGTTAATCGTATCCGCGCCCTGTACCAAAATGACAGGGTCCGAGAATATATAAAAAATCATAAAGAAGAAAAAAACATAGGTGCCTATCAAACGGCTGTGGAAAAAATATTTTTATCAATAATTGATGATTATAATTTGCGATCTATGGATGCATCAGAAATCGAAAGCTGGTTAAACAGCCTGGATGACTCTGAGTTAAATGAATACATTAACTATGATCGACCTTCAGCTGAAGACGCTTCCAAACTGTTCTACAATGACGCGAATGATTTTCCCTGCTCAACGGATACGGGCGGCCAGGACACTGATGTAGCAACCTTTATGGTGACGAACCGGAGTAACCAGAGCATTGATTCCATGGTGGATGGCAAATCGGTCCCCATCATTCAATATGACAAAAACTGGGGGAATCCCCAGTACACAGAGCATTATGAAACCGTCAGAAAGAATTATATAAAGAAGTATGGCGAAGATGCCGGACTGGCCAGGTTCGAGGCATCCCTGAGACATGAGAAGACCCATGCAGGGCAGTACAGAGAGTGGTATCGTAGAAACGGTCCCAACGCTCCGATAGATATCGATACACTCTCCCGATGGGAACAGGAGGCCTACAAAATAGAAAAGAGGGTGCTTGAATATTTTAAAACGATATACGGCTGCTGACAGAGCTATTTTTTGTCAAATGATCAGGGACACAAGTACTACCGATTTGGGTCGAACCAAGACAACAATTTGATATCATGACCAAATCACGGGAAACTGCCTTTTGATTTGTGAAGTGGGACGCTCTTTAGGACGTGGGTCGGGCCACGGCAAGTTAATGAAATGATTGAATAATGTTGTTAAATTGGTGCTAAATAATGCCCTATATTGCAATTTTTGACGCCAAAAAGGGCGTTATAGGTTGCTGGTAATGGCAAGAGCAAAAAGACATTTTAATCCGGGGTACATCTGGCATACCCTAGTTAAATGGTCTTTTAATTTAACAAGGTAAATCACCCACAGGTGCCATAAACGAGTAATACAAAACGTCAAGGCGAGTGGACAGCGAGTATCGGCGCCTGCCCCGTTAAATCTTGGTGGCCTATTTAACTGGGGTGAGAGGTCGGACTTTTGTAGATACGGTAAAGGCTCTTTTGGGCTTCAAGGCAAAGGGAAGAAATATAATAGAAAGCGGTGAAGGGTATCAACTCCGGGAGGGGGGTGTTCGCTATAAGGCCCTTTTTGAGGGCGAAAAAGACGATATAGGCCCTGAAAACTCTTTCTTTTGGGACTTTAGCCACTAACATTCAATAAGTTAGCGCGGCCCGACCCCGGCTACGACCGGCTACGTGCAGCGGACGGTCGCCCACGCGAGCAAACTCGCGCGTCCGCACGCCGCTGATCCGCGGGGCCGTTATGACCCAAAAATTATTTATGGAGATACTTGCGTAATTCTCTGTAGAAGTTCTGGTGAGATCCGAAGGAGTAGAGGTATAGCGTTGATTCAACAACTTCATAAGCAAGAAGTATTTGATTATTGCTGATTTTATATTTGTAAACTCGAACACCCTGTAAATCACCTAATTTTGAATCGCCGATGGAAGGATTTTCCATTATTGTTCTAATGGCATTATCCAGTTTCTTTATTTGATTCTTTTTTAATTTCTTTTTCTGTTTTGCAAAATTTGGTGACTGGATGACTTCAGTAATCTGACTCATTCATATTCTCCAAATACGTATGGAGTTCCTTGGCCAGATTTGATTTGTTCTTTGCCAATTAAAATGTCCTGAATAAATGGTAATGGCAAGTCTGGGTTTTCTTCAATGATTTGTCCTATTTTTGCCCAGTACTCAATTTGACCAGCGACAGAACGTTTGAAAACCTTTGAGGTAACTTTGGCTTTGGCAACTAATTCATCAGATATTTTTACAGCAGTTGGCATGATTACTCCTGATTTAACGTTTTTATAAGTGTAGATTTTATTTTAGTCCAAAAAGTTTCATAATGCAACCTTTTATTGCTAAGCAAGTCATACAAGTGCGTTCAGTTGACCGCAATCGCCGCCGGGTGAGGGCCAATGCGATGTAACTGGGGACGGGTGGGGACGGGGGTCGGGCCACGGCAAGTTACTGAAATGATATAATATTGTTGCTAAATTATAGGTTGCTGGTGATGCCAAGAATGAATCGCCATTACATCCCCGGGTATGTTTGGCATACCCTAGTGAACTTGTCTTCGAATTTAACAGGGTAAATCACCCATCGGCCTTCGCCTTCGGCTAGGACCCGAAACGTCGGTGCCATAAAGGAGGGATAAAAAATATCAAGGCGAGTGGACAGCGAGTATCGGCGCCTGCCCCGGTAAATCTTGGTGCCCTATTTAACCGGGGTAGGTGGTCGGACTTTTATAGATACGGTAAAGGCCCTTTTTGAGGGCGAAAAAGACGATATAGGCACTGAAAACACTTTTTTTTGGGATGTTAATCAATAATATCCAATATGTTAGCACGACCCCGACCGACTTAGATCATGGTCAATTCTTGGCAATGCTTGAGCAACGGATCAATATCTAAGGTTTCAATTTTTTTAGCTTGTTCAGTGGCACACTGGTCTTAGGGGTCATCCTTTTTTTCATTTTTTTGCACGGATTCATTTGAGCGCCCAATGAATCATATGCTTTCCTGGAAATTGTTTTCTGGACATAGGGCGGGGTATTTCTATTTACCTGATAAGTGAATCGAATGGACTGTTCTTTTTCCGGTAGAAAAGATCCGGAGATATCATGACTTTGTCCCGGTGCAATGGCAGGGGTGTGCGACATGCACGCATTTTTATATGTATCTGGTGTTTCGCAGTACATTCGGTCGGTATATACTTTTGCAATGGGAATGGTTGCGGTGGTATTGTTGACAATCACGCCATTGAAATGAAACAGATCCTGGTTTTGAGTGTTTTTGCTTTTGGTTATTTTAAGTGCAAGAAGTTCAACATTTCCGGCATATACGCACGGGATGAAAAAAGTCAGGGCAATAAAACAGATCACAGCACGAACGATAAATGATTTCATAATATATCCTTTTTATTTCAAGAGTGAATGCCGGATGCCAGTATTTCAAACTTTTATGTATAATTAACTATGATTTTTCTGTCAAGCTGATGTTCATCAGCCCTAAATCCACCATCTGAAAATGTGAAAATGGGGGCAATCCTTAAATAACTAAATAACTTCGATTAAAAAGATAGTTGTTGAATTATTTAAGGACGCCCCCCTAATCCCCGGGGCCGTTATGTGCGGAATGGAAAATCATCGGTTTCGTGAGGTTGCGAGGACGTGGTTGAGCTTTAGACCGGAGATCCTATTGAAATAGCGAAGCTTCCCGGTAACAAGTTCAAGATCATAGCCTAGGGCTGTAGCCGCAATCTGAATGTCCGCATCAGGAAGGCTCATGCCTGTTTCTTCGAGATGAGCGCGGATGCTGCCGAAAACCTTCGCAATGCTGATGTCGTAAGAAAGAACGGTTATGGCGGGCAGAACTCGCTGCTCGATATTTGATAAGTGTCGCTCGCGGTTATCGGAACGATAGGCACCTTTGTATAATTCGCCTATCACAACAGCACTCGTGAATTGCTCTTCGCGAGCAACTCTCATGATCCATTTCACGTACGCTGTTGCCGGTCGTGGGCGGAGAAGCTCCGAAATTGCGTCCGTGTCAAAGAGGAATGCCATAGTCAGTGTTCAAGATCCGGTGTGTTTCGTTGTCCCTGTCGAGGGGAGGTGTCAAGTATTAAGGCCAATTCTTCGCTATTCTCCCAACCACCGGCAATACTGGCGAGCCCACTCTCCGGACCTGCTTTCCTCAAACGCTCAAGGTGTTCGAGATCGCTGGGGCTAACAAGAGCGGCGACTGGTTTCCCGTGTCTAGTGATGAGGACCGCGTTGCCCGCCTCAACTTTGCGTATGCATTCTGAAAATGTTGCTTTTGCCTCAGCTACGGATATGTTGTTTTCCATAATCTATCCCTTTTTTGACTATTAAGATCGTTATGATCAGAATGTCAAGGGTTGAGTTGAATAATCACATAACCAATCACTGGTGCCGACCCAAAAAGCCGAGCGGCACAGTTCAAACGTTAATTGCGATACGAAGTTGTATAATCGAATGTGATTACAATGTGAAAGGGGACATTCATGCAGAGCGTGCTTTACGCTTTTGTCCTGATATGACATCTTGAAGATATGCCTAGATTAGCCAGATTAGATGCCCCCGGGGTTTTTCACCATGTGATGGAGCGCGGTATCGAGAGGAAACGTATATTCCTAAACAATAAGGATCGGGATGATTTTATTAATCGATTATCCGAGCTCGTTAAGGAAGGGGCTATAGATATATATGCGTGGGCACTCATGGCCGATCATTTTCATTTGTTTATGACAAAAAAGAACCTGAAAATTTCCGGGCAGAGGATCGATCTGGAAGAATTATGCGACAGAGTGTGTAAGAAGAAGACTGTGTCATTAGCGGAACTTGTTTCAGGAAGCCGCAGACGTAAACTGGTCAACGCACGAAGGATTGCTATCATGGATAGCGGTCAACGAATTGGGATATTCCGGTGCAGAGGTCGCAAGTCATCTTGGCGTGACAAATTCCTGTGTAACGCGATTTCTGTCATCTGGGGAGAGACCTTCGATAGAGGGCGTAATGTAATAGATGTGCAAGCTCTGCACGAATGTACCCTTTTACTTTTTTGACTTGGTGCTGTCCCAAGCGAATGAACGATACAATTTATTTTTAGGAGCGTCCGCCGTTTTATGTGGTTGAAGAAAGAGATGGCAGAAACATACAAGATGGAACGACGTGAGCATTTGGAAAAATTAATGCAGAAGGCATTGTCGATAGGCGCAAGTGATGCCAAGGCCATTCGGTCAGATGATATTTTGGTTGAAGAGAAGTTGGCAAAACTTTGCATAGAACCCCGATGTAGCAACTATGGTCTCTCATCGAGTTGCCCACCATACGTATCCGGACCATCGGGGTTCAGAAAACTGAAAGACAAACTGAAAAATGCCATCGTCGTTCGAGTTATTGTTCCATCAGATGTGCTCTTGTCAAATGAAAGCAGAGAGTTGTGGAGATTTTTGCACGAACTTGTGGCTCAAATTGAGCAAGAAGCCATTGGGATGGGGTACATCAATTCGATCGCATTTGCAGGTGGATCCTGCAAGCAAATTTTTTGTCAAGAACACTCGGATTGCCAGAAGATATCAGGTAACGGAAAATGTCGTCACCCCCAATATGCTCGATCGTCAATGTCAGGTTATGGCATCAATGTTTTTGCGCTCATGGAAGCCTGTGGTTGGGAAACCAATCTCAACACACAAGAAGTGGTCTCGAACGACGACTCAATGTCATGGGTTGCCGGTGTCGTAATGATTGGTTAATCTCATTCAATTTTGTCGTGATCATAGATAAAAAGTGGGACGTCCATAAAAAACTAAGAAAACAAAACTTGGAGTAGTTTATTTGTTTCTTATGGACGTTCCCATCAACACGCCGCCCTTGAGCGTTCCGGTAGTTATCTAAAATATTCAAAAGGAGTTATATGAACTTATTAAAAATAGCAGCGTTTGCGGATGATAACAAAGGCGGCAATCCTGCTGGTGTCGTAATTTGCAATGAGATGCCGGAAGAAAAAAACATGCTTAGTATCGCAAAACAAGTGGGGTATTCTGAAACCGCCTTCTTGAAGCCGGTTAAAGACGGGTGGAGAATTCGCTATTTCTCACCAGAGATGGAAGTCCCCTTTTGCGGACATGCCACGATTGCCAGCGGAGCTGTTTTAGGTGACCGATTCGGAGAGGGCGTGTATAAGCTCTTTCTGAATAACGATGAAATAATTGTCGATGTTACAAAATCTGTGAATAACAGATATACAGCCGCCTTACATTCTCCTGGAACATGGTCTAAAGCAGCACCGCATGAGTATGTAGAAGAAATTATTAAGCAATTCCAGTTCACCGCGGCTGACATAGAACCGAATTTTCCGATTCGCTTTGCGTTTGCCGGTGCCAAGCATCTTATCATTGTCTTGAAAGATCTCAAGACGCTTGCAGAAATGACATATCATTTTGAGAGTACTAAAGCTCTAATGCGTAATGAGGATGTCGCGACAATTAATCTTCTTTGGCCTGAGTCGGATAGAGTGTTTCATTCTCGTAATGCATTTCCGCCGGGCGGTATCTATGAAGATCCGGCGACAGGTGCAGCGGCGGCGGCTCTTGCAGGTTACTTGCGGGATATAGGCTGGCCGGGAAAAAGGCGATTTGAAATCATCCAGGGAGTAGATATGGGCTGTCCGTCACGTCTGTATGTGGAATACACGTCTGAGCCTGGTGCAAGTGTGAAAGTTGCAGGAAAGACCCGGTATATTAGTGAGAACAATGGCTAAGTGGATAGTTGGTGTTTACCCAGAAATCAGAGATTTCAGGATGGAGTGGTCAGCTATTCCCGCTTTCAGCGGGATACGTGATCGGTATGCCGGGTGGTGTGGGAGGAGGGGAGTCGTGAGGCTCCTCCCTATCCCGATTCGGCTACAAGAGGGTTTAGATAATGAGCGCAAATACAAAAATATTTCGGAGAGATAGGAACCTGCTATGTGAATCATGTACAAAACATTTTGTGAGCCTGGTTACCTGCCTGGTGTTTTTGATTTCAGCCTTTGGATATTCACTAGCAGAAGCCCAATGGCCCCACATGGCCTATTCAAAAGACAGAACACCAATCTCATATGAAATCTTCGGCACAGGAGAACCAACTCTGGTATTTGTACATGGCTGGAGTTGCGATGCCCGCTACTGGCGTGCCCAGGTGCCAGTGTTTTCGAAAAAATATCGTGTTGTCGTTCTGGATCTTGCAGGCCACGGCCATTCAGGGATGACCCGCACCAAGTATACCATGGCATCTTTCGGCGAGGATGTTCGGGCAGTAACAGAATCAACGGGCAGTCATGACGTAATTCTAATAGGTCATTCCATGGGCGGTTCAGTGATTGCAGAAGCGGCCCGCCTCATGCCTGAACGGGTGATTGGATTGATCGGTATCGATACCCTTGAAAATATTGAGTACCCGCTAACTCACGAAGAACTCAAAAAGATGATCGCCCCCTTGGAGGAAAATTTTCGAGATGGAAGCAGGCAGTTTGTGGGCGAGATGATATTATCCAACACCGATCCGCAGCTTCGCGAATGGATACTCTCAGATATGTCAGCTGCGCCGCCTAGCGTTGCCATAAGCGCTATGAATGAAATGATGACTCAATACATCACCGGTGAAGCGGCAAATGTATTTAAACACATACGAATTCCAGTTATAACTGTAAATGGGAATCTGTGGCCCATCAATTATGAAACAAACCGTCGGCATATGTTTTCTTTCAATGCTATTGTTCTGAAGGACGCGGATCATTTCTTGATGATGGATCGACCCATTGATTTCAACAAAGCATTGGAAAAAGCGATCATTATCCTAACAGAAAAATGATCGAAGAATCCGAAACAGGGCATTCAGTGGATCGCAAGAAGCATGTGTGGGTCGTGGGTCGTGAAAGGGGACGCGTGAAAGGGGACGTTCGTGCAGAACGTGCTTTACGCTTTTTTCCTGATATGATACCACGAAAATATGCCTAGATTAGCGAGATTAGATGCGCCCGGGGTTTTACACCATGTGATGGGCCGCGGTATCGAGAGGAAACGTATATTCCTAAACAATAAGGATCGGGATGATTTTATTAATCGATTATCCGACCTTGTTAAGGAAGGGGCAATAGATATATATGCGTGGGCGCTCATGCCCAATCATTTTTATTTGTTTATGACAAAAAAGAACCAGAGGATTTCAAAGCAAAGGATTGATCTGGAAGAATTATGCGATTTCTTTCATCTGGAGAGAAACCTGCTATAGAGGGCGTAATGTGATAGTTATGCACGCTCTGCACGAACGTTCCCTTTTGCCATTAATTGTTAGTGGGTTAGCTATAAAGCTCTCTGAGTCTCGGTTTCTCTATCTTTCCTGATGGGTTTCGGGGAACATCCCCAAAGATGAGCCGACGCGGCCGCTTATAACGCGGCAACTTCTGCTCGCAGAAAAGTTTCATTTCCTGTTCGTCTAACACCTCTCCCTGCCTTGTCTGTATCACAGCGGTAACCAATTCACCCAATCGATCGTCAGGTGTGCCGATCACAGCCACATCAAGCACATTAGGGTGCTTTCTGATAACATCTTCGACCTCAACTGGGTATACATTCTCACCGCCGGTGATAACAAGGTCCTTCTTCCGGTCAACAAGGTAGATGAATCCTTCTTCATCGATCCTGCCAAGGTCCCCGGTGTAAAGCCAGTCGTCCTGTATCACTCGGGCTGTCAGTTCCGGATTTTTGTAATACTCCTTCATGACTCCCGCCCCTTTCAGAATGACTTCGCCCACCTCTCCTTGATTTACATCTTGTCCATTTTCATCCACTATCCTCGCATCCCAGAGTATGTTTGGCTTCCCGATGGCGCCTATCTTTCTCTCATTTTCGACACCAAGTCGGAGCACGCCAGGACCGGCCGTCTCACTTAGCCCATAAAGCGTGTCATACTCTGTCTTGGGGAAATATACCTTAAGCCTCTGGACCAGACTTGGCGGAACCGGCTGTGCTCCCATGAAAATCTTTCTAAGGTATGCAAGATTATAGTCATCTAAGCTAATTTCCCTTTTATCCAAGGCCTGTAGAATGTCGTCTGCCCAAGGCACGAGGAGAAAGGCGACCGATACCTGCTCTGTTGCTATTGTGTCAATGACAAATCTCGGGCTTATCTGTTCGGTCAACATCACGGAACAAGCACCCGTCAGCATAGCCCCCAGAAGATGTCCGATTGCTAAATGATAGAGTGGAGGCATCATGAGAAAGCGGTCGCGATCGACATAATTGTGGTTCGTTGCCTCTGTGACAGCTATACACATCTGGTTCTTCGCCCGCAGCAACACAGGCTTTGGGGTTCCCGTAGTGCCGGATGTAAAATAGAGGGCACACTCGTCCTCATCCGCTATCTTCACATTGAGCGGGAGGGAAGATCCTCGTTTTATTAAGTTTTCCACCGTCTCTATATTATTCGTGTTCTCTTGCGAAATAGTGCCGTAAATATTCACTGTGGGCAGGTCCTTTTGAAGGCCAACAATTCTCTGCGTGAATTCCTCATCAAAAATGAAAGCGGATGGTTCAGCAACCTGAGAGCAATACCGAATGTCATCATCGGTAAACCTGAAGTTAAGAGGAACAGCCCATGCTCCTGTTTTTAAAATCGCAAAAAAGACTTCAAGCCACTGGATAGAATTTTTACCCAACAGAAAGATTTTATGGCCTTTTTGAATGCCCTGGTATTGAAGACTATAAGCAAGCCTATTTGTCCTTTCTTCGAACTGAGCCCAAGAAATTTGATACCTTACTCCTGAGATTGGCCTTACCTCTACAAAGGCTGTTTCATTGGGATGACAGCGGCTCCATTTCTGCACTATGTCTACAATATTCATCCAACACCTCCGATCTTTTCAACCGTGTAACAATTGGGAAAAGTGGATTTGTCACCATCTACTAAACCCAATCCTTGTTTCAATGTCTTTTTGTCATCGAGTACATGATATGTTTAGATTCTTAGGATTGATCCCTATATGGTTTGCAGATAGCAACTCATCACACGCAGAATATGGGTCTTTCGTCCCCTCGATGATGCAATCGAGGTATTTTTTGAATTCATGACTGTTGGCTATCTGGTTCAATGTATCTTCAATGAATCTACTTTTTATCATATCTATCAGTTCGAACCGCGCCATAGTTTTTTTGTAACGAATTATGGATTCCCGGGATAACGCTTTTTTGCTTTTTCTATGATTCTCAATCTCATGTAGGAGCTCCAAAATCCCCTTGTTGTTAACGGCTTCAGCCATTAGGATGGGCGGATCCCAACCTTCTTTTTTGAACTTCTTGCTTGCAATCTCAATCATTGCTTTTAAGTCAAACAGCGTTTTTTCGGCATCGGGCCGATCCGATTTGTTGACAACAAAGATGTCCCCCACCTCAAAGATCCCGGCTTTGATAGCCTGAATATGATCTCCCATTCCCGGCACCACAACGATAATCGTTGTATGCGCGCTTCTGGCAATATCGACTTCATCCTGGCCAACTCCTACTGTTTCAACAATGATGTAGTCCTTGCCCATAGCGTCCATTATATCAATCGCTGAGCGTGTAGATTGAGTGAGCCCTCCGAATTGACCCCGGGTCGCCAAAGAACGGATAAAGACCCCTTTATCCAGACTGTGGCGTTGCATACGAATGCGGTCTCCCAATATCGCCCCTCCGCTGAATGGGCTGGTAGGGTCTACTGCGAGCACACCTACTGTCTTTCCTTTCGTCCTAAGCCCGCTAACCATTTGATCCACGACTGTACTTTTGCCGACTCCAGGTGCGCCTGTAATTCCGATTATATAGGCTTTTCCGGTATGCCTGTGAAGGGCTTTGAGGATTTCTCTTGTTCCTGGAGTCCCGTCATCAATATCACGGATAAGCCTTGCAGCAACCCTTACATCGCCATCGACAATTTTTTTGACAATGCTGTCAACCATATTTTACCCCACATAAGTCATGAGAGCATGGTGTCAGGTTTCCCTTTAGCAAACAGTCGTGAGGTGACAAAGCTTGGTCTTTTGCATTCGCAAAGGCTCCGAAGGCTCACGGTAGCGAAAGTCGCCTCTGGATCTAAGTGGGCGTGTTTGCGGGGAATCATACGACACTTATGCACACCTTAATGGAAAATCCCGGTTCATTTCTTCACACAGGAAGTGATATGATTAATGATTGATTCCGAAGTGCTTTGAGGTGGAAATATTTTTGAGACGCCTCTTTTTATCAGTCCCGCTGCATATTGTTTTGGAATCGTTCCACCGCAAATTAAGGGAATATCATTTAAATTGTTTTTCTTCATCAAATCTAACAATTCACCTATCTGTTCGTAATTAGACGCATGGCTGCTTATTCCGATCACGTCCACGCTCTCTTCAATAGCAGCATTAATTATCATTTCCGGCGTTTGATAAATTCCGAGATATACCACCTCTAATCCGGCATCCATCAGAAATCTTGATACGATTTCCGCACCAGTGAAATGTCCGTCAAGTCCGATAACGGAAATGAGAACTTTAATTCGCTTCCTATTTGTCATTTAAAATATTCCTCCTGTTTTAAGAAATGCTTCAATTACCATTATAGATCAAAAGGGCAATCGATCATTTCCAGCGGGTCATAATGAAATCCATGGGCCATGCGAATAACGCCCATTATTTCTCCGGCCGTACCATAAGCCTTAACCGCTTCAATAATTGAAGGCATCAGGTTATATTTGCTATCCTTTCTTGCATCATCATAAAGCTGTGCGATTTTTTCTTTCAGCAAAGGGATATCTCTTGTTTTTTTCCAATCCTCCATCCTCTGTGCAATTTCTTCACAATCAGATGCATCAACCGACTGTATGGGAATATCGTCATCTTCCTCAGGAGAAATGACCAACTCGTTTACGCCTACGATCAAGCGCTCACCTGATTCAATTTCTCTCTGCCTTTTTCGGGCCGATTCTTCCATCATATTATGTATATAGCCTTTCTTTACGGCAGCGATCATTCCTCCCTTATCCTCTATATCTTGCAAGATCTTATACGCTTCCGCTTCTACCTTGCTGGTAAGAAACTCCACAAAATAGGAGCCGGCCAGAGGATCTGTAACATCCGTCACTCCGGTTTCGTCAGAGACGATGTGTTGGGTGTTCAAGGACATTCTCGCTGCAAAAGCAGATGGTTCTGCGTGGGCATTGTCCAGGCATGCGTTGTCAATGGCAGTGCAGCCTGCAAGGGCACCTGAAAGCGTTTGTATGGCGCATCGCGCGATATTGTTGTAGGGCTGCTGATACGTCATTGTGCGGCCCGATGTATGAACCGATATGAGCAGTTGGCAGGCCTTTTCAGTTTTGGCCTTGAATGTTTCCTTGGCCATTGTTGCATACATCCTCCGAAGGGCCCTGACCTTGGCTATTTCCTCGAAAAACCGCGAACCTATGCTTATGAGTTCGTAAGGGAGGAGACCGACATCATCAAAATCAAGGCCTCGCTCATTGACCAGCAACCCAAGTAGTTCTTTAAGCTGTGCTATCTCTATGGCAAGCGCTTGGGCGTTGTTGCCGCCGGACTCCTGAAAATGCTGGCTGAGAATACCACAGCGCATATGTATTTTATTCCTTATGATATATTCGGAGGAATCCAGCCAAAGTTTGATGAGGAGATCCAAAGGCAGATGATCGGTCTGTCCAAATGTGTGGCAAAAGGGATATTCCGTCACACTGCCATGTACCTCCTTCAAATCCACCCCACGTTTTTCGGCAAGAGCGACAACATAGGCCAATCTCACACAGGACATCGCTGAGGACCCCAGTAAGGTAATAGATTGTCCAGTCAAGGGAATGCCGTTCATGAGCTCCTCAAATTCAAGCAATGACGCTCCATGCCATCCCAAAACACCGGCCTCTCTTCTTCCTGCGGGATGATCGGCGTCTATCGGCATTGCATTTGGCCTATCGCATATGACCAGCATCCCCTGCGTCTGTCCCATTTCCCTGTACTGCTTAAGCACTTCGTTGGTCCTTTTAGAAGACCCGAGCCCTGCGGTCATCCTCCTTGTCCATACACGACTGCGATAGCCGTTTGGATGATACCCACGAACGTAGGGATACAAACCAGGGTCTGCCAAATCCTTCTCATAATCCAGGTCTGCAATGTCATTAGGGGTATACACAGGTTTAATTTCATATCCGTAATCTGTCTCTCTTTTCATCTCTATGCCTCCGTAATCTAACAAAAATAGCTAAGCAGTCTAAAAGCATGACAAGCCCTTGGTAAAATTTTCAAAAATGACCTGCGACAGTTGTTCAGAGTTTATGGCACCTTGCGGATTGTACCAGGAATAAATCCAGTTACACATTCCGAGCAGATTAAAGGTAACAACTGTTAGCTTGTCTTTGTCCAACGTATGTCCAATATATAATGAAAGGGTTCTAGTTATGACTGAGAAGTATCGCCTTTCTTTAGACTTGATCTTCAATAGGTTGGATTTAGAAAGGTTATAGGCCTCATTGAGAAGCGCTTTTGCTGAGTACATGTGAGTAACGTAAGACTCCACGTGGTGTCGGATGATATATTGAATCTTCTCAATGGGGTTTTCTATTTTCTCAAGGTCATGTTCGAGAGTCTCTAATAAGAGATCCATGAAACTGGATAAAATAAAATAAAGTATGTCTTCCTTACATTTGAAATAGTGGTACATACCGCCTTTACTTAACTTCGCTACGGTTGCAATATCTTCCATGCTCGTCTCGATATAGCCTTTTTTACTGAAGAGTTTGGCAGCAGCACTTGCTATCATTATAATTTTTTTGTCTGATTTTGAGGATGTTTTATTCAAATATTTCCTATACATTTCAACCCCCTTTTCAGTAATCCGACTGGTAGGGTTAACCCGACCGGTCGGATTAATATAGCGAAATAATAATCCTCATGTCAAGAATTCAAGCTGATGCTTTCAAAATTTTCCCATGGCAAGAGAAACTGTGGCTTTTGTGTATAAATTCAGAGGTATAGTGATACCGTTAGGCGGGAAAATATGAATGATGATGGGCGACCCCGATCGACGCATCCAGCGGACAGCTGGGGATTTCTCAAGCATCAGCCCCAAATCTTGGTGAATTCTGCGGTGGCCGAATAAGTCGATTTGACACGCCATATGATGTGGATTATTATAGCTATGAAAAGCCACATGATAGAGGTGCGATATGAAAACTATTCAGATGACCCTTGATGAGGATCTTGTCAAAGCGGTCGATCGCGTTGCGAAGGAACTCCACACAAATCGTTCTGCTTTTACAAGAAAGGCGCTTCGGAAGGCTCTCGCCCAGCACAGCGTTGAACAACTGGAGCACAAGCACCGCCAGGGATATGAACGGAACCCGGTTGGTGCCGATGAGTTTTCGGCCTGGGAAGCGGAACAAACTTGGGGTGACGAATGAAACGCGGCGAAATCCGTTGGTACAAGTTTACCCGGCCGGACAAAAAAAGGCCGGTTCTTATCCTGACAAGAGATTCCGTGCTGCAATATCTTGGGGAAGTGACAATCGCTCCCGTTACGAGTACAGTGCGCGATATTCCATCGGAGGTCTTTGTATCGAAAGCTGACGGCATGCCGCTCGATTGCGCTGTAAACTGTGACTACCTGCAGACTGTTTCAAAGGGGAAAATCGGGTCCCTGATTACGACCTTACCCCCGGCAAAGATGATTGATGTCGGAAGAGCAATCCGCTTCGCCCTCGATATCTGAGACAGGTACGGCTAACCTGAAAGGGGACAATCCTATCGGATGGATCAGTAGTGGTATCGCAATTGAGCGATATGTATGGCATCTTCGGAAACTTTATAGATAAATCTGTGCTCGTCTGTTATTCGCCTGGACCAATAGCCTGAAAGAGCATGTTTCAATGGCTCGGGTTTGCCAACTCCCTCAAAAGGGCTACGATTTGTTTCCTTAATGAGGGTGTTTATACGGCGGAGAATTTTTTTATCAGTTTTTTGCCAATAGAGGTAATCGTCCCAGGCATGATCTGAGAAAATAAGCTTCACTCTATAAGCTCCTTTTTATTCCCCTTGCCATTTTCAAGCTGAACAATAGATTCAATCAGCCGTCTTGTGTTTTTCGGGGATCGTAACAGGTAGGCGGTTTCTTCAAGGGCTTCATAGTCCTCAAGGGACATAATAACCACAGATTCCGATGATTTCCGTGTTACAATCATCGGGGCGCGGTCTCTGCAAACTTTTTCCATTGTTTTCGCAAGGTTTTGCCTCGCAGCTGTATAGGTTATAGCTTCCATCTTGGCACCTCCTGTACAGCATATTGTACATATGAAGGGCCAATTGTCAATAATTTTTTCTCCCCAACCCGTCACTTCACCAAAAAGCCAGGGCGGGGCGGCCACACCAGATTGAATGCCTGTATTGTCCTGTCTTTTTGTGAGTTTGTCGTTATGTCTGATGTGAAATGAGAAAAGAAAATGGATGAACTTGAACTCAAATTTACACCGGATGAAAGAGAGTTGATAATTGATCATCCCTTTGCCGGGCCGGATCTAAGGAAAAGACTGTAAATTTTTTTTGAGAAAAATTTTACTGTCAAAGATCAACCTAACAGATGTGAGTATACGAATGATCGAGTATGACCAGGAGACCGTGCGAAAGATCGAGCGCAACTACATAACGCCGGAAATGGCGCATCAACGCATCCGGACTTTAGAGGGGCTTGCACTCCGGCCGGGTGAGCATGTTTTGGACGCGGGATGCGGAACGGGTTTGTTCACTATGCCCAAGAACAGGGAGCAGTCACCGAAGAGGAGGCTGTGACGTGCTTAGCGGACTTTTTCAGATTAGGCGAGAAGACAGTCAAGGAAAAGGGCTTTCAATTGGAACCTTGAGTTATCGAAATATTTACGGCTTGTCCCCTTCATCCTCTAAAAAACTGGAAAGGCTCATGTGGGTCGCCGGATCGGATCAGATCAAGGTAACGGCATGATTTGACGACATAAAAACATGAATATAGTGGTTGTTTGCGGCTTAGGACCTTGTTTTTGAGATGATAATGGCGCCTTTTAGGAGTGGGGTTATGCCGGTAATTAAAATAATTGGTGGATAATGTTAATCAAAAAGCAAGATGGGCGACGCGGTGATGCGGAATCTTATTTTAAATTCTCAAAAAATCGAAGGAGATTTATGATGAAAAGCAATAAGACGAGACTTTCCGCATGCTCAATTATATTAGGCTTCGCAAAAAATATTCGAAGTAGATCCTGGAGTTGAAGTAAGCATTACTAATTCTTATATGGAATCTAAACGAGTGAAACTCAAACGAGGGGTTTTTTGCGATCTCAAACAGTTGACGGACACAGCAGTTGCCATTGTTACAAGGGAATTGAACCAAAAAGGACTGCGGATAACGCCGAACGCTGATAAAACGATGAGAATGAGGGTCGTCAAGGCTATGTGGACGCCTAAGTTTTTTACACAGACGGGGGAACTCACCCTGGAAGCCGCGCTCGGAAACGGAGCGTGCGTTTCGGTTGACGGGCGACACGAAACCGGTGGCAATGCTTTCCGTGCCTTAAACGGTGCCACACTCTTCGCTGCCATAGCGATTTTGCAAAATCCTCGGCTAGCGGCGTACTTGAAAAGCCAGTAATGAAGGAAAACGGGTGGCGGCCCTAGGTTGGACCAAGGCAACTAATTGATGGTGGCGACCCGGACCGGTCAAAGAGCCAAGAGTTCCAATAAAATTATGTCTGGGCCAAAGGTTATTCAATCCCCATTGCCAGGAAAACGCGGCTCAGTTTAATCCCGCTTGCAGCAGGATATACGGAATGAAGTTGAGACACAGATAACACCTCATTAAAACTTGGCCATTTTGAATGATCAAGCGGATTGTTGTTTACTTCATTCCGCATACGATCTTTAGTGTTATGTTTCAATCCCGAACACGAAAAAGGAGTATAAGAAATGGTAGGTCTCAGAGAACGGGCCGCTGAGGGACTTCAAGTAGGGGACTCATTCAGAACTACACGAATCTTTACAAATGATGACGTTACTCTTTTCTCTCAAATATCGCGAGACTATAACCCAATTCATTTCGACGGTCGTTTTGCTAAAGAACGGAATTTCTCAGCACCGATATGCCATGGACTTCTAGCGGCAAGCTTGGTTACCGAAATTGGGGGACAGATTGGATGGTTAGCGTCTGTTATGAACTTCCGATTCAGAGGGCCTGTGTATGTTGGTGAAACAATCACATGCAGTTGGGTAATCACAGCCATAGATCAAAAGGGTCGAGCCAAAGCATCCGTCACGATTACTAAAGAAGATGGGGTCACGGTGATTGAAGCAGAGATCAGAGGTATTGTGCCAGGACCTGAAGAGCGTAAGGTCCTAAGTCAGATGCTGTCGGAGGGGGATCCAACAAATGGGCCAACTGATACACAGCAGAGCTCGGCAGCGAAGCCTGAAACATAACCGCATCAACTCGGACTGGCAATATCAAAGGCTACAGGTCGAGTGGTAAAAGCTCAAGCACACCCTTTATTCCCTTCCACCGTTAAACTAGTCGCCGAAGGTAAAGGGGTAGGTAGCGTGTGAAATTAAGGAATTATTCCTATAACAAGGCCAGCCAGTGGGACCAAAAACCGCCGCTTTGCTTCGGGTTTTCGGCCCCTGCGGGCGGCGTTCTGCTTGAAAACTAAGAGGAGATGGCCCATACAAACAAACTGCTATTTTATCCAATTTTCAATTTTTAGATTCGGAATTCGGATAAATTTTTTTTCGTTATTGGTGATGAGAGTGCAAGCTGCTGAAAGCGCGTGAGCGGCGATTAACATGTCGAGAGAACCAATTGGCGTTCTCTGTTTTTCTAAATGAACTCTAATGTCACCATAATATTGGGCAGCGTCATCACCATAGGGTAAGATCTCCAGTGGCGCGATAAACTGCGTCAAAGCCATTTGATTCTGTTCAGGCTTTGAACTCTTGGAGACGCCATACATTAGTTCGCTTAGAGTGATTGATGAGAGGCCGATCTGTGAAATTTCGGTATTCCCAATCAAGGATGTTTTGGGTTATAAGAAGAAAGTGAAGAAAGGAGTATCCTTTCCCGCTCTTTTTGCCGGTCATCGTCAGCAGGGCGACCTGGACCGATACCGAGCCATGGTCCCGAATTACCGAGCAAGAGACTGCCGATTGGGAGAATTTTCGTATGGATAGTATGCAGCCGAATAACGACTTCATGAAAAAAATTAAGGCATTGGAAAAGGATCTCATCCAGTGCAGGGACCTTCATCGGTTTTCCAGGGAGCGGGAAAAGATGCTTGAGCTTATTGTTCAGGGAATTTCCATCCCCGCCCTTGTCGTGGACGAGAACCATGTGATTACCCATTGCAACAGGGCCTACGAGCGGTTCAAAGTGATTTCGGCGGAAAAGATGATCGGGACGAAGAACCAGTGGATGAGTTTTTATTCCACACCCAGGCCCGTGATGGTGGATTTCCTTGTGGACGGCGTTTCTGAAAATAAGATCTTAAAATATTTCGGCAGAAGGTGCCGTAAATCCCCGGTTGCAGAGGGCGCCTTTGAGGCGGAAGTTTTCTTCCCGGAACTGGGAGAAACCGGGAAATGGCTTTTCTTTACCGCGGCCCCATTGATCGATGCAACCGGGCGCCTGGTGGGTGCCGTGGAGACGATTCAGGATGTGACTCAACGCAGACGGGCGGAAGATGCGCTACGTCATTCGGAGAGGCGTTTTCGATCATTCCTGGACTTCGCCCCTTATCCCATGGGGGTCTTCACCATGGAAGGTCTGCCCACATATCTCAACCCGCGATTTACCGAAGTTTTTGGCTGGACTTTAGAGGAACTGGAGGGAAATAAGATCCCCTTTGTCCCGGAAGAGGAAAAGAGGGACACCATAGAAAACCTGAAAAAACTTTACCGCAAAAAGATTCTGAAGCGTCATGAATCCAAAAGGTTTACCAAGGACGGTCGACTTCTGGACGTAGCTATCCGGGCCGCCATATACTCCGAATCCAAGGAAGGACCTTCCGGAGTCGTTGCCATATTCAGGGACATCACCCGGGAAAAACGGACCGCCAGTATCAACGCGGCCATGCTGAATATCAGCCTGGCCCTGCCCAGGTATCCCAACCTGGAAGATCTCCTGGACTATGTCAACGAGGAGGTCAAACGCCTCCTGGATTCAGAAGGGTCAATTTTTGTCATGCTGGATGAGGAGCGAAAGGAGTTTATCATCCTCGGTGCGGCCTATGATCAAACGCGTACGGAAAAGAGGGTCAAGGAGGTGCGATTCCCCATCGATCAGTTGGTTGCGGGCCGGGCGGTTCGGACAGGCAAACCCATTATCGTCTCGGACACCTCCCAGGACCGGCGGCTGCACGAAGAAAGAGACAGAAAACTGGGATACAAGACCCGGAATCTGGCTGTTGTACCCTGGAAAGGCGGCGAAGGGAGCGGCGGGGCGCTTTGTGCCGTTAATAAGAAGCATGGAGATTTCGACAGATCAGATGTTGAATTGCTGGAGATGATTGCCGGTACGGTCACCCTCTCCATCGAGAATGCCAGGGTCTCGGGGGAATTGAAAAAGGCCTACGCGGAAGTATCCAGCCTGAACCGGGCCAAGGACAAGGCGATCAGTCACTTGTCCCATGAACTCAAGACGCCTGTGGCCGTCCTATCGGGCTCACTGAACCTCCTCGCCCGGCATCTCCCGGAGACCACTGAGAAAAAGTGGAAGGACATCATGGCCATGGCCAAGAGGAATCTTGAAAGGATAAAGGACATCCAGGGCGAAGCACAAGACATCATGGAAGGAAGAGAAAACAGGTTTCGACTTCTTCTCTCAAATTTACTTGATCTGGTAACCGATGAGCTTGCGGTCCTTTTTACCCAGGAAACAGGTGCGGAAGACGTTGTGGGAAAGGTTCGGAAAAGGATTGACGAGGTGTTAGGATATAAGGAGGCTGTGTCCGGGTCTCTCCGTCTGGACCTGCAGGTGAAGAATAGACTCAAATATCTCGAACCCTTCAAATCTCATCGGCAGGTGGAGATCCTCTCGAAATTTGAATCTACCCCTCCCGTTTTTCTCCCTGAGGAGGTCCTCCAAAAGGTTATCGACGGACTCATCAGGAATGCTGTGGAAAATACACCGGACGAGGGAAAAATCGAGATTTCTGTCGCAAAAAAGGGAGAAGGATCTCTGCTCATTGTGCAGGATTTTGGGATCGGCATCCATGAGGACGCGAAAAGTAGAATCCTGGAGGGCTACTTCACGACACAGGACATCATGAATTATTCCAGCAAGCGTCCCTTTGATTTCGGCGCCGGAGGAAAAGGGGCGGACCTTTTGCGAATGAAGATTTTTTCAGAGCGATACCATTTTCAGATCGATTTGGACTCCTCCAGGTGCCGGCATATCCCAATGGAGAAAGATCTCTGTCCGGGCAGTATCAGCCTGTGCAAATTCTGCAAGGGACCGAATGACTGTTACGAGTCCGGGGGCACTGTTTTCACCGTCTACTTTCCTCCCCCTCCGAAGTGACATGCCCTTTTCTGATATGCCTTTCCCTGGCCCATCGTTCTGTCATCGACTGAACGGTTACCTTCCTCCTTTTGTAAAGCCCGAAACCACCCAGTAGATGCCCCACGCCAGGATGATGGGACCAACCCCCACATAGAGAAAGACGGGCCACTGGTTGTTCCATGGTTCCAAATAAAAGGCAAGGAGCCCAAGCCACAGGAGAGAGGCCGTAATGGCCAATCGCTTCCACCCTGTAAGCCACGGGCCTTGGGCCGGGCGTCGACGTGGACCTTCCGGCTGCCTGTTCAGCCATCTGGGCAGTAAATAGATGCCCGCGATAATCGCAACAATCAAAAGGATTTCCATTAAGCCGGACATCTTTGCACTCCCAAGCAGCCGAAACAGACGTTTTGGTTTGCCCACCCCGGGATCGTCGTGAAAAACATTCCATCCGTTCCTGAACAGGTGATGTCCTATCAGAAAAGAGACCATGAGGCAACCCCCTGGTATGAGCCCTGATCAACAATCAAGGCATCATCTGCTGCGTTGTGGAAACAGGCCATTTCCGGATGGAAATGGCCTGTCCCGCTTTCTGAAATGAAATATAAATTAGGCGGTGGGTATGGGTTAGAGAGCACCGATTGATTTCTTACCCCAACGGAGTTTTCCGTTGATAAGTCCTATCAGCCCTTCCACGATTTCCTGCATTTTCCATCCTGATGCGAACTGATGAATTGATTGGCGTGAAGATGCGTCAAAGGGGGACCTGATCCCATTGGCTCCTTAAACGTCCCTTTGCCTGTTTCGTTAACGGCTGTTTTTAATATCACTTTCCTCAATAAGTTTAATTAGATTGAAGATTTACCTCATTCCTGCCGATGATTAATATTTGAATCCTATTACAAAATTCAGAAGGGGATGACTCATGGCCTATCTGGTTCTAGGTGGTATCGGTCTGCTTATCGGAGCGATTGGCTATCGGCATTTGAGCTGGCTTTACGGCCTGGGTCTTGGGCTCATGGCCGCTGAGATCTATGTGCTGCGCAAGCGTCTCGCCAGGCTCGAGGAGCGCAGGACCGCCACGGTTCCGCAGGATGAAGAAACCACGGTCAGTGCTTCTACCGGAAGCGACGCCCCTGTTCGTCCCGCCCTGCACCCGCGGACCGCCTCCCGGCCTGTGCGGGAAACGGTAGTGACCACTCACGACGACAAGGAATTTGCCTTTGACCTGCCCGACACGTTCGAAACAACACCCTCTAAGATCGCCGAGCCCGTGGCTGCGACTGTCGAGAGAGATGAAACCGGGAAGGATTCATTCACGGGAATTCCCGGCCGAGTGGGCGGATATGTGAAGAAATTTTTCACCACCGGCAATGTGGTTACCAAGATCGGAGTGATTGTTCTTTTTTTCGGGTTCGGTTTCCTGCTTAAATATGCGGCGCAGCGCAACATGGTTCCCATCGAGTTCCGCCTGATCGGGGTGTTTCTCGGAGGCCTGGGCCTCCTTGGCGCGGGCTGGCGTCTGAGGGAGCGCAAAATGATGTACGGCTTGCTCTTGCAGGGCTGTGGGGTCGGCGTGCTTTATCTCACCATCTATGCGGCGGCGCGGTTCTATCATCTTTTGCCGTATGGCCTCTCCTTTGCCGTCATGTTCTGTCTGGTGATTTTCTCCGGTATTCTCGCCGTGCTCCAGGATGCGAAATACCTGGCCATATCAGGCATTGTCGGCGGGTTTCTCGCCCCGGTGTTGATGTCCACCGGCAGCGGAAACCATGTGGTGCTTTTTTCCTATTACGCCCTGCTCAATCTCGGCATCGTCGGCATTGCATGGCACAAGGCATGGCGGGAGCTGAATCTGATCGGCTTTTTCTTTACCTTTGTCATCGCCTCCCTCTGGGGCGGCAGATATTATCAACCCCGCTATTTCCCCACCACCGAGCCGTTTCTTATTCTGTTCTTTCTTTATTATGTCGTTATTTCGGTATGGTACGCTTTGCGCCAACCTCTGAATCTCAAGGGATATGTTGACGGCACCCTGGTCTTCGGCGTACCCCTGGTGGCGTTCGGACTGCAGTACGGCCTGGTCCGCAACTTTGAGTATGGCCTGGCCATAAGCGCCCTGAGCCTCGGACTTTTTTACATCCTGCTCGCTACAATCCTCTGGCGCCGCCGGATTGACGGATTGCGGATGGTGACCGAGTCTTTTCTGGCGTTCGGCGTCGTCTTCGGCAGCCTGGCGATCCCACTGGCTCTGGACGGGCGCTGGACCTCCGCGGCCTGGGCCCTTGAGGGTGGTGCCATCCTCTGGATCGGGATTAGGCAGAACCGTCTCCTGCCCCGTATCTTCGGTATTCTTCTCCAGGCAGGCTCCGGCATGTCCTTTCTGCTGGCCGTGCATCTGTCCTCACGCCAGATGCCACTGGCAAATAGTTTTTTTGTCGGCTGCATACTCATCAGCCTGACCGGTCTCTTTTCCAGTTGGTACCTGACAAAGCGTTCCGAGTTTCTTCATAAATGGGAGCGCCATGCAGCGATCCCCCTGATGGTCTGGGGGCTCGCCTGGTGGTTCGGGGCGGCATTTCTCGAGATCGACCGTTTCGTTGCCTGGCGGGACCGGGTCACGGTGGTGTTGATTCATGCGGCTGTCAGCTTTATGCTCATGAATGTCGCAAGCCGCCGCCTTGCCTGGAAACAGTTCTCCTATCCATCGATCATTCTGTTGCCGGTGATGTGCATCGCCGGCCTCTACCATCCGGGCGGCGCAAGCGATATGCATCTTTTTGCCCGCATGGGATTCGTCGCATGGGGTATCGTCTTTTGGGTGCAGTACCGCCTGCTTTTCAACTGTGAAAAGGTCTGGCCGGGAAAAATTGTGCCCTTATGGCACCAGTGCACCCTGTGGCTCCTTATCTTTATTCTGACACGGGAGAGTTCCTACGGCATTAATCTCCTGATACAGGGAGGACGGACCTGGCAATACTGCGTCTGGGGTGTGGTGCCGGGCACCGCCGTTCTGGCCATGCTCAGCAAAGGAGACCGTCTTTCCTGGCCGGTTAGCCGGTTTCGGGAGGCCTATTTCGGGTTGGGGACCGCGCTTCCCATGGCCTATCTCTTTGTCTGGACTGTCCTGGTCAACCTTTATCACGGAGATCCCGCGCCTCTGCCCTTTGTCCCGGTGGTCAACCCGGTGGAAATAACCCAGCTCTATCTTCTTTTTCTTGTTCTGCATTGGATCGGCCTCCAGGAGGAGTGGCTCCGCCGGCCCGGCATCAACCTGGATGGCCCGGTTCTGAAGATGATTGTTTACGGGGCCGGGTTTCTTTTTCTCAATGCCATGGTCGCCCGGGCGATACATTTCTGGGCCCACGTGCCGTACACCGCTGAAGGCCTGTACCGGTCGGTGCTCTTCCAGGCCTCGGTTGCCATTCTTTGGGGTGTGACCGCCCTGGCGGCGACCCTGGGCGCCACCAGGAAGGGCAGCCGCCCGGCCTGGATTGCCGGCGCCTCCATCCTGTCGCTGGTGGTCATAAAACTTTTTGTCGTCGATCTGGCCGGCACCGGTACGGTTGCCAGGATTGTATCATTTCTCGGCGTGGGTTCGCTCATGCTGCTTATCGGCTATTTATCACCGCTTCCCCCTGCCTGCACCAAGGAGGTGTCATGAGAATTTTCATGTTTATCGTCGCGCTGCTTCTGTCGCCGTCAATGGCAGACGCGATGCTCCGGCCCGCTGATTTTGCCTACGGCATGCCCCTTTCTTTGGAAGAGAACGGGGCTGTCTACCGCCTTTTCGTGCCCCGGGAGGTTTATGGAACGGTGGCCCGGGACGATCTGGGCGATATCCGGATCTTCAACAGCGCGGACGCCGTGGTACCCCATATCCTGCGCCGGCCGAAAAAAAAGAGCGAGATTATCGAGCTTACAAAAGCGCTGCCCTTTTTCCCTCTGTACAGGGAAGAAAACAGAACGGGAAAAGAGGGCCTTTCGGTGCGGATAGAAAAAGGCAGAGACGGAGCAATCATCAATGTCGAATCCGATGATGCCGTGATCGACAAGGACCGCAAGCTCTCCGGCTATATCATCGACGCCGGCAGGCATGAGGGGCGGATATACGAACTCGATATTTCCTGGCAGAAGGAAAGGGAAAACTTTGTCACCACTGTTTCCGTGGAATACAGCCACGACCTGACGCACTGGTCGAACCAGGTGCCCCGGGCGACTCTCGCCCGGATGCGATTCAGCGGCCAGGAGATCAGCAGAAAAAGGATCCAATTGCCCGCAAAGACGGCCAGGTATCTCCGTCTCTCGTGGCCGGCCGGTCGTGACGGGGTCGAGGTGAAGGAGATTCTTGCCGTGAAGCGGAGTGGGGAACCTGAAAGGGAAAATATCTGGACCGCTCTTAAGGGTGAACCTGGGCCGGATGATGCGAAAAAAGGAATAACGGCTTATGAATACGACAGTGCCGCCCGACTGCCCGTTGACCGGGTCCGACTCCGCTTTGCCGAGAAGAACACCCTGGTGAAGGCCAGGCTTTTTTCACGGCCCGACCAGGAAGCGACGTGGCGCTACCGGCAGAGCGGCATTTTTTATGAACTCAGCTTTGATCAGACCTCCCTGGTGCAGGATACTGTTTCCGTTGGGTTATCACCGGACCGTTACTGGCGGGTGGAGATAGAAGAGGGCGCATCCGGTGATCCCGGAAACATCCCGATCATTGAACTGGGGTGGGTACCCTATGAGTTGCTTTTCGTGGCCCGGGGCGAGGGGCCCTTCATGCTGGCATACGGTTCTGCCCGGCTTGGGGAAGAGGGTCTGAACAACAGCGCACCCGAGCTCCTGACCCAGGTGATGGGCGAGGATGAGGATGCACTGCTCAAAGAGGCGGTGCTATTGCCGAAAACCGTACTAGGCGGCCCGGAGCTGCTTGTTCCCGAGCCGCCACCATTGCCCTGGAGGAAATGGCTGCTCTGGGGTATTCTTGTGGTCGGAGTGGGGATTATCGCCAGAATGGCCCTGAGCCTCGGAAAGGGGATGAATAGAGAAAAAGAAGGTTGAGGGCATCAAGGGGACGTTAGAAAATTGATGCGGAAAAAATTTATTTGCCAGGATGTACTTTGTCGAGGGGCGTTTCTTCATCCTTTACGGTGTGGGTAAAAATTTGGACACCTTTTTTGATTCTTACACCACCTTATCACAAAACACGTTGCGAGAACCAATACCACAATACAATTTTTGACTTGATGCGGTGCTTGGTGATGGTATGATATCCCCATTTCATATTGTACCGCTTATGATCGCCATTTAACGACATGGGCATGGCTATTCATGTTTATGGCGATCTGGAACAAAAAGGGTCTTCTCGATAGGGAGAATGCATCACGTTCAGCCATTTATATTCCGAAATGGTAGTCGGCGGATTGACCCTGAAAAAATCGCCTGACCATGGCGCCTCTATACCTGGGATATGCCGGTGATGGCGGTACGGTAAGCGATGCCATGACGATTTAAAAAACAAAAATTGAAAGGAGTAGGAATGGATTCAAAGACAAAGATAGGCATTATTATTTGCGATCGCTATCGACGCTGTGCGGGGGGGAAGTGTCTCCGAGCGATGAGAAACAAGGAAGGAGCTTTCAGCATATACGCGGGCACCGAACTTGAGCTGGTTGGTTATACAACGTGCGATGGTTGTCCCGGCGGCAACATAGAATATGCGGGCGAAGAGATGGTAAAGAACGGCGCGGAAGTTATTCATTTGGCTACCGGCCTGGTCGTTGGTTATCCCCCCTGTCCTTACATAGACACATTTAAAGCTTTTCTTGAAAAACGCTATGATGTAAAGGTCGTTCTAGGCACGCACCCTATACCGAAGAAGTATCTTGATATGCATACTGCTCTCGGAACATGGGAGGATCCGGAGTGGAAGCCCATTATAGAACCGACCATGGCAGATAAGGTGACCCGCGCCAATTACGATTAGGCCTGTTCACCGAAGCACCGGCTGCGCCGTCTGATAAATCGCCTGGGCTTCGTAGCAGCCAAGGTGTGCGATTTCAGTGCCTGACGGTCGGCTAACCATACCCCAAAATTGCAGCATCAGGGCATCCGCTTGCACCTGAAAGATAACCGTATGTCAGAACCTGCTGATTACGGAGAGTAAGGAGAACGAATGAAAAGAATCGCAATATTTGCCGACGGTACATGGAACTCACCGGAGCAGGGCTGTGCCACTAACGTGCTGCAGATGGCCCGGGCCGTTCGGCCGGAAACTAATGGCGCCGAGCAGATCGCGTTTTACGACTGGGGGGTCGGGACTGACCGGAAGAAAATGGCCGGAGGCATCACGGGCGCAGGAATCGATAAAAACATCATGGACTGCTACCGGTTTATCGTTCACAACTACAACGATGGCGACAAACTGTTTTTTTTCGGGTTTAGTCGCGGCGCTTATACCGTTCGATCTCTTGCGGGTTTTATTCGTAATTGTGGCTTGCCCAGGAGAGAGCATGCAGACCAGATTCCGGCAGCCTATCGTCTCTACAGGAAGCGCTCCAAAGCGAGTAGTCCGGATGTGCAGCAGACGGTAACATTTCGAAACGACTATGCCGTAGCGGATATCACGCCCATTGAATTCGTGGGGGTATGGGACACGGTGGGCGCTCTTGGGATTCCGGTTCCCTTCTGGGGCACACTGGATGAACATGAGTTTCTGTTTCACGATACCGAACCCAGCAAAATCATTCAGCACGCACGACATGCGGTATCAATCGATGAGAACCGGATGGATTTCGAACCAACACTCTGGAGTCACAAACCCGGGCTCGACCTCCGCCAAGTGTGGTTTTCAGGAGTTCATTCCGACGTGGGCGGTGGATACAAAGAGACCGGTTTGAGCCACTGTGCCAGTCAATGGATGCTTAAAGAGGCTTCCAGATTTGGCCTCGAATTCGAGTCACACTATATTGACTCCCTCAGCCCGGATCCGGGCGACAAGCAGCATAATGAGCGTAAAGGAATCTATTTAGCCCGAAAGGAATTTGTCCGGGAGATTGCGGGGCCTCTGCACAACTCAGTTAAGGAACGGTGGGACATGAATGCACATGAATACCGTAAAAAGAGCAAGGCGCTGAATCGGTTGTTGCAATCGGTGGACGGAGACTGGACTCAGATCGAGTTGGTGGATTGAATAATCTCCAGGTGAAAAATCAGACAAAAAAAATGATACTCAGTGTCACAAAATGATTAGCCAATTATTGAATGAATAAGCAGTCCAACAATTATCTCGCGAAACCATGTGCTTCTAGTTGAGGATGAAATGAAACTCACAGTGCTCATCGACAATAATACGTTTATCGACAGATATTTTCTCGGCGAACCAGGAGCATCGTATCTCATTGAGGTTGAAGGCAAGAAGATCTTGTTCGATGTCGGGTATTCGGATGCGTTTATAACGAATGCGCAAAAACTCTCCATCGATTTGCTGGATGTGGATTTTGTAGTGCTCTCTCACAGCCATCTGGATCACACCTGGGGGTTGATTCCACTCATCCGACTTTACACGGAAGGGATGATAGAGAAACGTCACGTTAAAAAACCCAAGCTTGTCACTCATCCATTGACGCTTTCAGGCAGGACAATGGGTGACTTTCCGGAAATTGGTTCCTTACTGCCGGAAGACAAACTTTCCGGCTATTTCCATATTGAATTGAGCAGAAAGCCCGTTTACTTAACTGAACGGTTGGTGTTTTTGGGGGAGATTGAGAGGACGAATGATTTTGAAGGTAAGAATCCGATAGGCAGAATGATGGAAAATGGGGTTGAAAAGGACGATTTTCTAGTCGATGATTCGGCGTTAGCCTATAAATCATCTGCCGGTTTAATCATCATCACAGGATGTTCTCATGCTGGAATCTGCAATATTGTCGAATATGCGAGAAAGGTCTGTGGCGATGATAGAGTTGTTGACATCGTAGGTGGATTTCATTTGTTGGATCCTTCTTCAGAACAGTTGCAAGGAACCATAGCGTATATGAAATCTTTGTGCCCCGATTCGGTGCATGCATGCCATTGTACGGATTTGAACTCCAAAATCGCATTGTCAAGAGTTGTCGATCTCAAGGAAGTGGGGGTCGGCTTAACACTCAAATACTGAACCGTAAAGTTGCATAAAAAACATGACAAGGGATTGTCAAAGGCAATGATATCAACACTTTTGTGAGAGTCCGTTTGTGTTTCAGGAAGCAACCAGTGGTGCATTCCAGCGTTCATAAATCATTTATCATGTTTTCACCCGTAGCTCTCCCCGGCTTTCCCGCGCTGAGGATCATGGGCTTAGCCCCAATGGCCGGTGCACCCGAACATCAGAGAAAAGGTATTGAACCTGCACGGGTTCGGACCGGGCTCGAACAGTGCGAGCAAGTCGGTTTCGGCGGTGTCCCGTCGTTTTAGACCACCCTACCTACTATCCGCAATTCGGGTTTACGCCCACTACGCGGTTTGGTGGCATCTGCGAATATGAAGTACCGGAGGGAACATTTATGCTTCTCGAGCTTCAATCCGATTACTTGAGTGGGGCTTCCGGCAGAGTCGAATGCCATGCAGGCTACAAAAATGTATAAAAAGCCGACCAATCCAAACAGGGACGATGCTAGGCATTTCTATAACATCCTTCCCAAAAGGCCTGCCTGATACGAGCTACAGATGAATCCGAACAAGGCGAAGATCGTACGATTTAGTCGATTTCATCCCTAAATCCACAGCCTAATTTGCATATCATGCCTTGATGGTTGATCAGGTTCATCCCAGTCGTGACCATGTTTGGGTTTGAATTTTATTGATTCAAAGACCGCAAAGGTATCATGCATGAAAAGCGCCGCACGGCGCCATCCAAGCAGCACATCGCAAAGCGCCGAATGACGATGGCCTTGTTCAATATGCCCCGGCACCTGCCGAAGAGTCAATTTTTTCAAACGCTCATTTTACAAGATAGAGCATGGAATACTTGAATCGTGGACAAATTTTTAAAAAGCATGAATATCTTCAGCCCCTCCGACACCTCCAAACCCGGTTCGCGCCCGCTTTTCCGAAAACGATGATCTTTGGTCCCGATCATTATCCCTCAAATGCGCCATCACATTTCCGGATGAGGTGAATTCGATATGAAGGTTTTAAACAGGAGATCAGATTTCGGGCGCAGGGATTTTGTCTCCCTCAATCTGAAAAGGTCGATGAGTCAACCATAAAACTTAACGTTCACTGAGGAGATATGAATGAAGGACGGTAAAGCTGAAAAAATGCTACTGAAAGGGAACAGTTATCATGCGTGTCTTTCCGGAAAGGAAGTGCTGCACCCCAATAATTTTTTTGGCTATCAAGAATTGATCAAAAGCCTTGAGGAGGCTCGCATGGTCAAGCCGGAGGCCGTGATCAATGCGATCAATCACATCCATTTCATAAACGGGACTATCCAAGTTTGTTTGTATCACACCGTATGCCAAGTTAGTGTTCTCTCGAGAGCATGCCCTGAGCCCTGTCTCGGAGAGACGCTGACATGCCGTTGGGCGGATGAAAATCCCTGGGGCCTGGGATTGGAGAAGTATGAAATACGCTATCTGTTGGTCGACGACGGACGATCCATGATCACGATCCCGGCACGGTGTCAAAAAATGGCATACGATTCATTTTCCATTCAGATGCCGGAGACGTGCTATAGGACAGGGCAACGGCAGGTAACCCGGTATCCCTGCCTCAACCTTCGTGCTGAGGTGATTCAAAAGGGCTGCAGATTCGCCGGAGAGGTTTTGGATTTTAGTCCACTGGCCTTTCGTATAAGGTTGAATCCCTGCCTCTCCGGCCCCTTTTTCACGTGGAAGAGGGGTGAAGAGGTGATGGTGCACTTGCACTATGACCGACGGTTCTATCTTTCCGAACGATGCCGGTGCCTGCGCCAGGAGGATCATCAAGGGCATCGGGACATTGTTCTGGCCCCAGCCCTCAAGGGGTGCACCCAACAAAAAGAAAAAAAGATTCGCAATCCCAGGCAGCGCCTGAGTCCCAGTCCCACACTTATTTTCGATCATCCCTTTTTGAAAAAGAGAGTCCGGTTGGAGGTCACGAATATCTCAACGTCCGGCTTTCTCATTCATGAGAGTGCGGCCACCGGTGTCATGGTGGAGGGCATGATCATCCCTGAATTAACGATTGATTTTTCCGGTATCCTGGTTCTGAATTGCTGCGCCCAGGTGATCTATCGGATGAAGGAGGGGGAAAAGTACGTTCGTTGCGCCCTTGTCGTTCTGGACATGGATATCAGGTCCTACAGCCTCTTGACGAATGTTTTGACCCATGCCCTGGACGCCCATGCCTATATTGACGGCAAGGTGGATATGGAGACCCTGTGGGAGTTTCTTTTTAATACGGGCTTCATCTATCCCAAAAAATATGGTCTCATACAACCCCACCGGGAGAGGTTCAAGGAAACCTACCGCAGGCTCTATGAGGGGGCTTCGGAAATTGCAAAACATTTCACCTATCAGGAAAACGGTAAGATTCTTGCCCATATTTCCATGGTGCGGGCCTATGACAGGGCCTGGATGATTCATCATCATGCCGCGAGGGCCGAGGGCGGCAGGCGGGCCGGTTTTACGGTACTCAAGCAGATCTTGCATTACTTGAAGGACCTGTGCAGATTGCCCTCCGCCAGAATTGATTATGTGTTTTGCTATTTCAGGCCGGAGAGCCGGTTCCCGGATCGCATTTATGGGGGATTTTCCAGGGGTTTGAACGATCCTGCGCAGTGCTCACTGGATCTATTCTCTTATACCACCTTCCCCACCCGTTCGGTAAGAACCACACTACCCGAGGGTTGGGAGCTCCTGGGTTCCGATGGTTCCGATTTCAAGGAGTTTAAACGATTTTATCATGATCGCTCGGGAGGGCTCCTGCCGGAAATTTTTCCCCTGGTAGAGGAGGCGTCGAAGGATGAGTCCTTAAAAAATCTCTATAAAAAATACGGTTTCATTCGGAAATGGAAGGCTGTTTCCCTCAAGCGCAGGGGAAAGTTGCGTGCGGTTTTGATCGTCAATCAATCAGACCTGGGCCTCAATCTTTCTGAACTCCTGAATGGCATCAAAATCATGGTGATCGACCAGCACGGCCTTTCGAGGCAGATTCTTTGTGCCGCCGTCAATCGCTTGACAGGCGTTTATCCGACGGAAAAGGTCCCCATCCTCATTTATCCCCATGATTGCCTTAAGGGCGGGAGGGAACTTTATTTATCAAAGAATTATATGCTTTTTGTGCTCAATGCCCGCCTGATCGGGAAATTTATCGGATTCCTGCAGCAGAAATTTCGAATAAGCTACTGGAAATAGGAAATCAATGACGAGGGAGGCACATATCGCCTCCGGTGATCGGGCAGAGAATATGGACAACCTACCCTCTCCGACGCTAGAGTTGCCGGTTTGTTGCCGATTTTAACACCGAGGGGACATCCGCATGCGGAAAGGCCCCTGAAAATTTCTCGGGAAGGCCGTTCGGCTTATTCTGTCCTTCGCGCTGGCATCCCGATTGCATATTTTATGCACGATACCATCAGACTCCGTTTTACCGTAAACTGTGTCGTGAGGTCGTTGCGAGCGGGTCGCTCAATGGTTATCTTTTTATCTCAAGGAATTGCACCGGGCCTCACAGAAAATATAACTGCAGGGTTTTTGTAATATGTACGAGGAAGTTAATCTTTATAATAGTCGACTCACAAGGATCTATTTAACTTTTATCAATCGATTTTATCCCAACGTAGATGTTGCTTCGGCCATGGAATATGCGGGGATGACTCTATATGAGGTGCAGGATCAGGGGCATTGGTTCACCCAGCGCCAGGTCGATCGCTTTCAGAAAATCATTGTCGAAAAAACCGGGAATCCGAATATCGCCAGAGAGGCTGGACGCTTCTCGGCCTCCTCGGGAAGGATGGGCCCCCTGAAACAATACCTCCTGGGGTTGATGAGCCTGTTATCGCTTTACCTTTTGATGGGAAAACTTTATCCCATCATGAGCCGAGGTTCGATCATAAAGGCAAAAAAATTGGGGCCCCGCAGAGTCGAAATCGTTGCCACACCCAAGCCGGGCGTCCATGAAAAGGCCTATCAGTGTGAAAATCGGATCGGAAATTTTGAGGGCGTTGCACAAATCTTCACCAAGAAATTTGCCAAGGTGGAACATCCCTCCTGCTTTCATAAGGGTGACGCGTGTTGTCGTTATGTCATCACCTGGGAGCGGGCGCCTTTTTTGATCTGGAAGAGGGCACGGAATTCTACCCTTCTGTTCACCCTTCTGCTTCCTTTGTCGCTTTTTTTCCATTCATACGGCACGCCATGGCTGATTTTGATGTTATCGTGTGGCCTTGCCACGATGATATGCGCTCTCTGTGCCGACCATCTCGAGAAAAAGGAACTTACCGGGACCATTAAGACCCAGGGCGATGCGGCCAAGGACCTTTTGGATGAGATGAATATCCGCTATAACAATGCCCTGCTTTTCCAGGAAATCGGTCAGGTCACCTCTACACTATTGGATATCGATACACTGATAAGCAATGTGATGCGCATCATGGAAGTACGCCTGGATTTCAGTCGTGGCATGTTCCTGGTCGCCAACCGGGGAAAAACCCGTCTCTGCTACGTGGCCGGTTACGGGTATTCGGAGGCCCAGGATAAACTTCTCCACAGCACGGTGTTTCATCTCGACAAGCCGGAATCCAAAGGACCGTTCGTCGTGGCCTTTAAAGAGGGAAAGCCCTTTTTGTATAACAATCCCCGTGAGATAGAAGAAAATCTCTCCAGGAGAAGTTTCGAATTTTTCAAACACATGGATGCCCGGGCATTTATCTGTGTCCCCATCATCTATGAGAAGGAACCCCTGGGCATCCTGGCCGTAGACAACGTCAAGCCCCAAAGACCCCTTACCCAAAGCGACATGAGCCTGATGATGGGGGTCGCTGCACAGACGGCGGTCAGTATCAACAATGTGCTGTCCTTTCAGAAGCTGAAGGAAAGTGAGCAAAAATATCGACAATTGGTTGAAAATGCCAACAGTATTATCCTGCGAATGGATACCGGGGGAAAGATACGGTTTTTTAACGAATTTGCGCAGAGATTTTTCGGATATTCCGAAAATGAGATTGTGAACAAGAATATCGTAGGGACGATCTTCCACGATAATGAAGCAACAAGGGATGATTTTGAAGAACTGGTGACGTCTCTCAGGAAGGAGCCGGAACGGCAAGTCGTCCGTGAGAAAAAAAATATCCTCAGGCATGGTGATGCGGCATGGATCGCATGGACCTATAAGCCGATTTCATACCGGGACGGCCGTTTTAGGGAGGTCCTGTGCATCGGTAACGATATCACGGAACTCAAGCGTGCGGGCGATGAGAAGAAAAAATTGGAGGGCCAGCTCCAGAAGGCTCAGAAGATGGAAGCCATCGGCACCTTGGCCGGGGGAATCGCCCACGATTTTAATAATATCCTCCAGGCTATCTTTGGATACACCCAGATGATTCTATTGGGAAAGGAGCGTAGTGATCCGGAGTATGACAGCCTGAAGGCCATCGAAAAATCGGCCCACCGGGCCAGTAATTTGACCAAACGCCTCCTGATTTTCAGTCGCAAAGCGGAGAGTATTCTCAAACCCGTGGATCTCAATCAAGAGGTGGAGCAGATTTCCAAAATGCTTGAGTGCACTATCCCAAAAATGATCCAAATTGAATTGCATCCGGCAAAAGATCTCAGGATCATCAATGCAGATTCCGGTCAGATCGAGCAAATCATCATGAATTTGGGAATCAATGCACGGGATGCCATGCCAGATGGCGGAAAATTGATCTTTGAAACAAAGAACGCACACTTGGATGAGCAATATTGTAAGGCCCATATCGGATCCAGGCAGGGGCAGTATGTCCTGTTGAGCGTCACAGATACCGGCCATGGGATGGATGAGGCCCTGCAGGATCGCATTTTTGAACCTTTTTTTACCACGAAAGAAACGGGGAAGGGCACAGGTCTCGGGCTGGCCATGGTTTATGGTATCGTGAAAAGCCATGGAGGGTATATTACTTGTGACAGCAAACCCGGTCAGGGAACGGATTTCAGGATCTTTTTTCCTGTGGCAGGAGCAAAAAATGCACCGTTTGAGTCGGAAGAGACCATGCCTTTTCCCAGAGGAGGCAGAGAATCGATTCTGTTGGTCGATGATGATGAAAGCATTCGCGAAATCGGTAAAGAGCTGCTGACTCGGTATGGATACAACGTGCTCACGGCATCGGATGGAGAAAGTGCACTGGATTTTTTGGCCAAAAAAAAAGATCAGATTGATCTGATCATTCTGGATTTGATGATGCCGGGAATGGGCGGCAACCGGTGTCTGCACGAACTTCTAAAAATGGATTCTTCGGCCAAGGTGATTATCGCAAGCGGCTATGCTGTTGACGGATATACAAAAGAGGCCCTTGACTCAGGGGCAAAGGGCTTTATCGCCAAACCCTATAACACCGCAGAGATGCTCCAGGCCATTCGGGATACGCTGGAGAAAGCATAATGTTGCGTCAGCGATCCCATCAGGACGCCTGAGGCTTCCTTCCCTTACACATGATCAAAGGGGTGTAAGTAAATCTCCTTGAATCGCTAAAAAAGCGGAGAAAATCCGAAAGAAACCCATCATGACCTCCCGGATATTTCTCCAGGACCTCCGGGACCTTCAAGGGGGCGACCTCGACTTTCTTGAGCCAGTTGAAGGCATCTGCGTCACCGAGTTTTCCATAAATCAGATGATGTGCTCTGAGATCCACCCGGATATTTTTATATGCCGCATCGTAGAGATAGGCATAGAGCTTTCTTCCCGCGTAAGGGTCGAAATTGTATTTCGCTTCCATCACGGCCATCAGTTCGAAAAGGATGCGTTCCGTCTCGGCCGGCATTCCATAGTGATTGAGACAGTTGTGGTCCAGGTCCAGCAGGCAAAGCCAGCCTCCGGGTTTCAGGCACGAGGACAGATTTTTTATGATGTCAGGACCCTGAGCGAGATTGTACTCCAAAACAAAACGCGCCCACACTAGGTCGAATAAGCCCAAATGATCCAGGGGTTCCCTCAGATCACAGACCTGAAAATCAATGCCGGCATGCCCTCCATACCGCTCTTTGGCGTGCCGGATCCTTTCCTCTGAGTAGTCTATCCCCAGCAGTTCACCGTGCGGCCGGAGCAGGTCGTGAATAATCGAGCTTGTCTTTCCGGGGCCACACCCTGCGTCAAGGACTCTGAGGCCGGGCTTCATCCCGCACCAGAGGGCCTGTTGTTTCACCATTTCGGCGTCGGTTTTGAACTCCAGTCGAAGGGTTTCTTCCAGGTTTTCCATTAAGTAATGAGGGGTTTGGCTCATCGACTTGTTCCCTTTTGATCTGCATATGTCTTGTTTGATGAAAAATTCTTATAACATGTGAAAACGAAAATGGGGAAATAAAAGCTTTCCGCAAAGAGGCATCCTACGGCGTGAATTCGCCTGCGGATCGCGGTCTATGTTAGTCATGATATAAATGCTTGCCATTTCTACTGATACTTTTCCTTGGCGGGAAGCAGAAAGATGAGCCCGGTGGTCAACAAAGGAATGAGCGCCAGGACGGCAAGGACGGCATGTATCGAGAAGGTGTCCGCCAGTCGTCCGGTCAGGGGGGCCATCATGCCGCCTGTTCCAAAGGCGAGGCCCATCATCAGGCTCGAAACCATGGACTTGCCCTTTGGGGCCAGTTCCTGAGCCATGGCCACGCCGAGTGGGAGTGTGGCAAGCAACAGAAATCCCGATAAGAAGGCCGTGAAAAAGACCCAATTTCCTGGGAGAAAAAGGAGCAGAAAAAGACCCGGTGTGGCCAGGGCGTGGGCCGTCAAAAAGACGGGTTTATACCCGAGACGGTCGGAGAGATGTCCTGACAAGAGCCCGCTAATGGCACCGGCCAGTGTGAAAAGGGCTACCATTGCGCCGACGGAAATGAGAGAGAATCCTTGGTTGGCATACATGATCGGGAAAAAGGTCAAAAATGACTGACCCACATAGGATCGCAGAACCATGATAAACCAGATCAGAAGGATCGGTTTCCAGGCGTGGCTGAAGGCCTCTGTGAGGGACTTGAAAAAGCCCAATTTCGCCAAGCCTTCTCCAACGGGCATGGGAACGATCCGCCACAGCACAACCATGATGAGCAGGCCGACGATCATGGTCCAGGGCGTGGCTTGTAAGCCGAAGGATCGGACAAAGGCGGCGATGAAGAGGGGTCCGACGGCGAAGGAAAGTGTGCCGCCCATGTTGAACAGGGACATGGAAAAACCGAAGTGGCGGCCGGCATAGGTTGAGACCATGCCTGCGCACACCGGATGAAACATCGAAGATCCAATGGATCCGAGTGAAACGAAAAAGAGGAGTACCCAGAATCCCGGAGCCACGCCGATCAAGGGAATAAACAGGATTGCGAGTAGGGGCCCACCCAGGATAAATGCTCGGCTGCGGTAGTGATCGGCAAGATACCCGACAGAGGGTTGCACAATAAAGGCCATGAGGCGGCTGATGCCTGTGAGAAGACCCACCTGGGTCAGGCTCAAAGAAAAATTTTCCAGCAGCACGGGCAGGAGGGGGGTGAGAAAGGAACTGTAAAAGTCACCTGTAAAGTGAACAAGTGTCAAGGCAAAAATGACTTTTGAGTTGGTTTTAAAAGTCTCTGTCATTGGTTCTTAGACGTCCGATCGAGCGTTTTGTTCAATGAGAATGATATGTTGCTCCTTGCCGTCCTTCCGTTCGATTCAAAAGAAGGCGGTTCCCGTGCCTTTTTCCGGTAAGGGAGGTCTTTGATCCGGTTCTTTCAACGTGACGGGGGAAAGGCCCGGAATGAGCCACTACATTTCGGAACAACAAGCGGAGAAATCTGATAATCCCATTGGATACAGGAAGTCAAGAGAAATTTCCGTAACCGTTTTAATCAAAGGTGTTACAGATAGGAAGATCGAAAGGGCAGTTTATATCAAAGATTTTTTGCGGTTATGTTGCGGCATTTGGGATTGAAGTATTTTTACGCCTTCGTGGACGCTCACTTTTTTGAAAATACCTTGTTTCTCCCTGATCCCTTTGCCCGGTATAAGGCATCATCAGCCATTTGAATGAAAGCGTCTAAACCCGTATCTTCTCTTTCGGGAGATGAGGTTGAAACTCCGCAGCTTACGGTCAAATGTATATCCCTGTCGTTATCGGAGGGAATAGAGAGCTTTTGAACAAAAGATCTGTAACGTTCCGCAACCATACAGGCATCATTCAGTTTTGTTTGTGGAAGAATAATCGCAAATTCATCACCACCATATCTTGCAACAAGATCATTCGTCCTGGACGCCGTTGTCAACAGAGCGGCAATTTTTTTGAGTACATCATCACCGCATTGGTGACCGTAGGTATCGTTTACACGCTTGAAATCGTCAACATCGATCATCACTAGCGACACAGGATACCCGTGACGCATCGATCGACTCCATTCTTTCTGCAGCAGCTCATTCAGGCATTGTCTGTTAAAAAGACCTGTCATGCCGTCTTTCATGGCCATTTTTTTGAGTTTTCTATTGGTCTCCTCGAGTCTGGTAGACAGGCTTCTTTCGCGTTTAAAAGACTGCGTCAAGTGATATTTTGTCGCTTCGTTCGACACGGCAGCATTCACAATCTCTTCATTCGCCCGTCGTATCATTGCTTCATATGTCGTATCCGGGCCGACCGAAATGTCGAAATGCCTGGCGATTTCAACAAGCTGCTGGTGCATGTTCTGCAGTAAAAGGTCGGAATTTTCGGGAGAGATGCCGAGCAGTCTTTGGCAATCGTCGGTAAATTTTTGAATCCATTCCCGCTTTCTGCCAAAATAAAATATATCTCCAACCATCGAAGCCAGATAGACGAATTGAGCAAGTAATCCATAGCCGGAGTTGCAGGGATCAGCTTGAGGCCCATCATGATGGTTTGTCACGACATAAACGAGATCCTCCGGCAATTTCCAGTGCTCGGCCAGAAGTCGACCGGCCTCAACATGATCAAATCCTACGAGTCTCTTCTCCTCCTGAAGGGGCATTCTTCCGCTGGTTTCCATCACCTTGAGAAGTTTTGATGCCTTTTCGGGATCGTAGCTATAGATGGCAATTAACCCAATGTCGTGGAGAAGACCGCCGGTGAATGCAACATCCCTGTTTTTGTCCCCATTCATGCTGCATAACTCCCGCGCTGCAATAGCCGTCATGAGGGACCTCTGCCATGTTTTGGATAGAAAATCTTTGTCATCAGGTGGAAACAAGTTCAAGACGCCTACGCCGAGAGCAATATTCCGAACGGAATTAAGCCCCAGGAACACGACGGCCTGATCGATGCTCGATATTTTTTTCAGCAATCCGAAAGCGGAAGAATTGACGATTCTCAAGATGGCTGCCGAAAGAGTGACGTCCCTTTTGATGAATTCGGCTATTTGAGATGCGTCGGAATCATCTTCCTGTGTGAGACTCAATATGCCGGCGATGGAACTGGATAGAACCGGAAGATCTTTTGCGGTCTCTGTCCATTGACGTATATCCATGCCGATTATTCTCCCGAACAAAAGTTGCCGATGCCTTTTTTTTATTTACCCCGATGAATACTGGGATACATCATGTAATAGTATCGGTAAAATATTCTTTTTACTTTAAAGTTATTTTAACATATGACATTCGGTCTCTGGATGACCTGGACATGCAGTGCGAGTTTTTGGTGGACTTCCAGGCCATGACCATGTGCTGTACGGCCTCCATGGGTCGCCTGATGGCCGAGGAAATTGAAAAGCGAGGTCTGAGGGACAAGATCAACCTCAAGAAGATGATCTTCGGTTCGGAGCGTTCCAGTGATTCCATGAGAGAACGGATCAAGAAGGATATCCAGGTGAGCGGGGACGTGGAAATCCTGGACTACCGGTCCCTGCCGAGATTCGAGAGGAAAAGCCGGCGTGTCTTTGACAACCGATTTGCCGCCCCTTAAAAAATTTCTTTCATCTTGCCATATCCCGTCTTTCCTGGGAAACTGAAAGAAGTTCTTTGTGGAGGAATCTGAGGTATCATGAAGAGGGCGGGGCAAGAAAAAAGGATGTGCGTTTTTTGGGGAGGAGCGATGAAATCGATTTTTTTCCTTTTAGGCGTTTGGGTGGCCCTGTCATCGGCTTGTGCGCCGGTTATCTCACAGGAGAACCTGAAAATCGCTGACAGACAATTGGGGTTTGATCAAATTTTGCGGAATCCGGATGCGTATCTGGGAAAGACGGTACTGCTGGGGGGTTCTATTATCAAAACAACACCGTACCCCGAAAAGACGCAGATGGTCGTGCTTCAACATCCATTGGGTTACAGGTACAAACCGGCCGCAGAAAGTGCCTCCATGGGAAGATTTATCCTTTCGGCGCCCGGTTTTTGGGACCCGGCTATTTACCGGGCCGGGCGTCTGATGACGGTCGTCGGCACGGTAACGGGAAAGGAAACACGATCACTGGGGGAAATAGAATATACCTATCCTCATATCGCCAACAAGGAACTTTATCTCTGGCCCATGGAGGAGATTGATACGCGGCCCAGATTCTATTTCGGTGTAGGGGTTGGAAAAACTTTCTAATAAAAGGTGAAAATAATGAATAGATTCTATTTTTTCATCCCTTTTATCGTCCTCATGATGATCGGGTGTTCGACGATATCGGAGAACCTGAGGTTTGGACAATTCGAAAAGACTTCAAAAGCATACGAAAACACACTCCGCGAAGCGCTTTATGAAATCGCGTCTCAGTTCATGCGTCCTGCGGCCGATAAAGAAGAGACGGATTTCAGTAGATACAAGAATATAAAGGTATTCGAATATGCGGTAAAGGATGTCGGTTTATCTGAAGATAAATCGGAAATTCATCAGACGGTTGAAATTCAATATTTCATGCTCGATAGATATATTCTGAAAACCATTCAGGACAAACAATTGTGGAAGTATGATGAAGAATATGAGGACTGGTTTCTTCAAACGGGACTGCCCGATTTTAAATTCGAGAAATGAAAGGGGCTCCGGTGTCAAATATGGGGGATACGTCGGCCTTTCTAAACCTGTTGTTTATCCGACGACGCGGCTTGTGTGCCAGGTAAAATACCGGCTGGCATTTTTGGGCGTCGCATGGTGAGCGCCAGCGGAATACTCAGAAAAGTCAAAACTGCCATTACAAGCCAGGCAGAATCATAGGTCTTATAAGCATCATAGACCATCCCTGTCAATACCGGGCCAGACATGGAACCCAGGACCATGATGGCCATGAGAGAGCCCTGTATGGATCCATAGGCCTTACGGCCGAAATATTCCGCCTGGAGTGTCAGGCGGAGGGTAATCAGGCCACCATATCCCGGTCCGAAAGTAAACACGAACAGCATGGCCCTCCAGAAAGTGTCCGCCCAAATCATGAGAATGAGACCGGATGCCTGGAGCAAAAGCCCGAAGGCTACAAGCATTTTACTATCTACCCGGGTGCTGAACCAGCCCAAACCGAATCTTCCCAGTACACTGACGACCACCATAAGAGAAGCGATGAGGCTTGCTTTCGAACGACCCAGATCAGCGCTGATGAAGTAAGGCATGATATGCACCATGACACTGTGCATTGCCCCTCCGGATACCGTTACAATCGCTGCCAGGGTCCAGAAGGCCCTGGTTTTCAAAACCTGAGACAAGGTGAAACTTTGCTGTTCGGCGGCTGAATCCGTGGTGGGCCCTTCGGAATGGTCCTTGACGGTTTTCTTCGGCTCTTCCCCATCGGGCAGGAGGTTGAGGGATTCGGGGTCGTGCCGTACAATAAATGCACAGGGAATCGTAATCACCCAAAAACCGACGCCGATAATCACCAGTGTCGACCGCCAACCGAAATTTTCCAGGAACCAGTTGATGAGGTAAATCAACATGCCGCCCATGCCGATAGCGCCGGACAGGATCCCCATCGCCATTCCTCTTGACTTGACAAACCAGTTCGCCACGGCCGTCCAGCCGGGTATCGGGAAGAGCAGGCTGACGCCGACCGAAAGGAGAATAAATACGGAATAGAAACTCCAGAGGGAGGAAATGCGGCTGAATAGGATAAAACCGAAACCGCTGAGGACAGCCCCCGTGACGAGCAATTTTTTCGAGCCATACCTGTCCGTGGCAAAGCCGATCAAGGGGGAGGCAATTCCTCCTTCGACGCTTCTCAGGGCGGCTGCAATGGAAGTGGCCGTATAGGACCAGCCGAATTCATTGATAATCGGGTTGAAAAATGCCGTAAAACTATAGAAAAAGGTTCCCGCGCCCCAAAAATGAATGAGGCTGGTTGCCATGACGATCCACCAACCATAGAAAATTTTTTTTATCATGATGTGTTCTTTTCAGGCGCTGACAAGTTACGGCAAACAACCGGTTATTCCGGCCGGGTGCCTGGAGTCTGACCATTGGAAAATTGATGCGTGACCGGAAATTGAGATTTCTTTAATCGAGCATGATGCACCTGTTGAGAGAGAAAAAACTCTGAGATGGGCGACTGGTCCCGACATTCCATTGTGCACAATATCACGGGTGGATCGACACCTCCACAAAAATACGAGTACCCCCCCCCAATCGCCCATTGGGGTCAAATTCCCGAATTTTTTTTATTGGATTCTGCAAACGGGATCCGATGATAGTTCATAGCGACTCAATGTGAAAAGCCGATGTTTCAAAACTCGACCATGAGACAAGAATGACCTTCACCGAATATCCTATTGTTTTTTGGTTCTGCGCCGTTCCGGCCGTGCTGTTCATAGGGCTCGCCAAGGGCGGCTTTGGGGCGGGGGCCGTTATCCTGGCTACTCCGTTGCTCACACTGGCTATTCCTGTGACCCATGCGGTGGGTCTCCTCCTTCCCCTCCTGATCATGACCGACATGATCGCCCTGATGCACTACCGCCGCCATTTCGACAGCCGCAGTATTAAAATGCTTGTGCCCTCCGCCTGCCTGGGGGTCACCGCAGGGGCCCTATTCTTCGGTTATTTCAGCGGGAGTATGAACGCTCTCAGGTTTATCATAGGCGTTGTGTCCCTTTCTTTCGTCCTGTTTCAAGTCCTCCGGACTCTTATCCTGGGAGCCATGGCAAAACACCGTCCCACGGTCCTGGAAGGAATCCTGATGGGCGCGACGGCCGGTTTTACTTCTACCATGGCACATGCCGGGGGGCCTCCGGTGCTGATGTATCTGCTCCCTCAAAAATTGGAAAAAAGCGTCTTCGTGGGGTCCATGGCGATTTTCTTTGCTTCCGTCAACCTGGCGAAATTGCTCCCTTACCATATCTTGGGTCTGCTTTATGTGGGGGACACGAAGACCATCCTCACCTTGGCGCCCCTGACCTTTATGGGTGTGAGGCTGGGCGTCTACCTGAATAAACGGTTTTCCGATATCTGGTTCAACAGGATCATTTACAGCGTTCTCTTCATTACCGGGATACAGCTTATTCTGGGACAGAATCTGCTGGGTCTCATCTTTAACGTTATGGGAATCAAGCCCTGAATATTACTGAAAAAATATGAATAATGCTTATGGTTGACATGCCTCGTGAAATTTCCTATACTTCTGTGTTGAAAAAGCGATTTTTAATGCCCTATTGATCTAAATTTTTCTACTGCGAGACGAGGAGGCTGCCAAATGAAAATTCATCTGAAGATAGAAGGGTTGGCCCTTCTTTACAAGACCCTGCATAAGAAAAAAGCCCTGGATTTTGAATTTCCAGGGACGACCCTGCGCGATTTTGTCAATGGCCTGATAAGAAAATACGGACCCGGCGTGAAAAAGGCCCTTCTGGACCAGAAGGGGGAAATCGATATGGAATTACGGGTAGTCGTTAATTACTCGGACTATCTGCAATACGGCCATCGAATGGACTCGCCCCTGAATGAAGGAGATACGCTTCATTTAATGGCTGTGGGGTGAGGTTGATTCACGCAGTCAGTTAGACTGCCATTCAAATTCAGGATTTAAAAGGCCATGACCTTCGGTAAGGTGGCCTGCTCTTTATCGCTTCAAAGTGGCACATGACCTCGCAGAGCAACTCCGTCGCCATGTCGACGCATTGCGGTTCGTTGACGTGGCGGCGCCTGCCGACCGGTGACCCAGCGAAATACGTTTCGCTTTAGCTGGAGTCATCACACCTGATTCCGGGCTAAGATATGCGCGCCTGTCCCGCTTCGCGGGGCTCCGACAAACTCCAGCTTTGTCCGGCTTCCTGATGTAAAGGATTTCCTCTCACCAGGCTAAAATCGTCCGAAAATGAAAAGTTGATCATCGCACTCATACTTGAGGAGTCTAAGGTGACCGATCGACAGGTTTCCTCAAGGGATCATGACATCGAGAAAAATGGCAGCGCGCCTGCTTCCCTGGCATGGCTCGTCTGAGGGCTGGGCGCAGCCTTTTACTTTTCCGGTTTTTACCAGCGCGTGGCTCCCGCCGTCATGACGGATCCGTTGATGGCCGATTTCAAGATGGGTGGTGCGGCCCTCGGTAATCTTTCGGCCTTCTTTTTTTACAGCTATGTGGTCATGCAGATACCGACAGGGATCCTTGCAGATCACTGGGGGCCCCGCAAACTACTTGCGACAGGTTCCTTTATTGCAAACATGGGAGCTTTTCTTTTTGCCTTTGCTCCGAGTTTTTTCATGGCCGGCATGGGACGGTTGCTCATTGGGGGAGCGGTGGGGGTCGCGTAGGTTGCCCTGCTTAAACTTTCGATGCACTGGTTTCCGCCGCGCCGTTTTGCCCTGGTAACCGGCCTGGCTTTGTTGTGGGGAATCGGGGGGGTGTGTGTCGGCCGGCGTGCCTCTGCGCTTTCTGGTCGATCATCTGGGGTGGCGACCGGTGATGGCTTTTTCGGGGGCGGTAACCGGTATTTGCAATATGGGATATATGATGGGGTCAATGATTTTACAGCCCCTCATGGGGTGGGTTCTCGACCGAAATTGGAAGGGCGGAGTGCAAAATGGGGCTCGAATTTACGACACGGGGGCGTACCATGCCGCATTTGCCCTGATAGTCGCATGGTCCATCCTGACCATTGTGCTGATCGGCATTACAAAGGAAACCTCATGCCGCCAAATGGTTGATGATAAATAGTTGGTGACGGCTGGATATCATGCCTTGAATTGAGACTTTCATAACAAAAGGCAGAGTTCGAAGGGACCCTGCCTTTTGTGTTCTTTTCCCAAAGTGCCGTAATCATTTCCGACGATGTCTTCCCTGGGAGGAGAATTTTTAAAAAAATGGACATGTCGGTCAAAAAATTTACGTTTACACCCGAGAAGCTTGTTATATTTCTATGGAGTTGGTTTTTTTGAAGCTCTGATGGGTCCTACGCATCAGAGCGCAGTTCAAATATGCTTTAAACTGCAGCCGATGTTGATTTTTAAAGCCGGATTCCCTCCTTTCTGTCGGTTGACGTTGTGTTGTTGTTTACCTTGTTTACGGGTTCCTGCGTGAGCGGTAGAAATTTTTCAACGCTTCTGCAGGTAGTGACGCTTGATGTCACCGGCACCCATCTGCTTTTGTGTCGGCGAAAAAGCCCAAGGCTGAAAAGGATGATGTATGTAGACCCAATTAAAAAGAACTAATTAAGGATGCTAGTATTATCCTGTTTTTTTTTCGTTTGTCCATGAGGGGACAGATTTATTTTTCTGGGTAAAAACCCCAAAAGAATAGGGGTTTTTCTCCATACGCCCAGCGCAAGGAGTCCTGGAATGCCTATTCAAGCAGGCGTGGACACGGCGCCGGACATCGTCATCGGTTCGTTTCCGGAGTGCCGATCGGGCATCGACCTCGGTGGCATCTGTCCGTTATAACAGGCTTGTTTTCATCCGGAATTGAAAACTCACTCATGCCCGAATTTCATTTCTGGATGGGCACAAGCTGCTGAATTTTTCTTGACTTCCCCTGATTCTCTTCTATAATATTTCCTAATTTAATTTAAGGGAGTAAAATATTTTGTAATTTTCATAACTTAAACTTCTAACCCTTTAAGACCTGAAGCGCGTATTCAATCTCGGTCCTCATGAACAATGAACTTGCGGAAAAAGGGATAAAAAATGGCCAAGGTGTGACTTAAACCCCGTTCCTAAAAGGCGATCGGGGTTTTGTATTTTATATAGTGCATCACTGGAAGTGAGCCAAAGGTCTCTTATGGGGGTGAATATGGAAGATTTGCTGGAGGAAAAGCGTTCGGAAAAAAGGACTCACTTTGAGCCTTCTGATACCGGTCATATATTAGAGGCGACGCTGAGCGGGAAAAAATATTATTTTAAGGTACTGGACAAGGGACTCGGGGGAATGGGCATGCTCGTGAAGGATAGTCAAACTGAAGTTCTAAAAGAACTCAGGGTTGGCCATCAATTACCGATGAAGTATTCGAATCCCAAAGGAAGTCTGCTCGTGAATATTGAGATAAGGCATATAACGGCTATAATGACAGGATCTTTCAAGGGGCATTATAAATTCGGCTTATCTATGTCCATTTCCGGATGAAAACTAAATGATTTCGGAGGACAAATTGCATGCGAGCCGTGGTGCAGAGGGTCAAAGGGGCAAAAGTCGATGTGGAGGGGCGGACTGTTGGAGAAATTGGACAGGGTATCCTGATCCTTCTCGGCGTAGGAGAAGGTGATTCAGAAAAGGAGAGCGATCAACTCGCCACCAAGATCGTTCACCTGAGGATCTTTCCTGACGAAAAGGACCTGATGAATTTTTCTCTGGCTGACATCAAGGGTGAGGCCCTGGTGGTCTCCCAGTTTACCCTTTGGGGGGACTGCCGGAAGGGGCGGAGGCCTTCTTTTACCAGGGCGGCACCTCCTGAGAGGGCAAAAGCGCTTTACGAACATTTTATCAGCGTTCTCCGGGGTATGGGGATCGGCGTTGCCACCGGGGAGTTTCAGACCATGATGGATGTCCAACTGATCAACGACGGACCCGTCACATTGCTTTTGGACAGTGCCAAGACCTTTTAGACAATGATCCGAGTCTTGCAACATCGAGGTCATGAAGGATTTTCACTTCCCTGCTTCCCTTTCTTGGAGATGTCAGATGTTTTCAGGATTTAAAAACAGGGATAAAAAGGATCCGAATCAGCCCTATACATTGCCGGGAAAGGACCCCATTGAGCCCAAGGGAGCGACCTCGATCAGAATAAGTTGGGCAAAAGGAATTATTTTTCTGCTTTTTTTGACCTATCTGCTCCTGACCGTATACTCTGCTTCACTTCTAACTTTAGTGGGGAACTATCTGGTTGTATCTCACGAGCCCCTCAAGTCGGATCTTATTGTCTGTCTTTCAGGAAGGAACATTGAGAGGGGACTTGCGGCGGCGGAGGCCTACAAAAAGAGGCTTGCTCCGCGGATATTCGCGGGGCGGGAAGTGCGCCCCGACGGTTATGACCTGCTCCGGGAACGGGGGCTTCGCTACCCTGAAACCATAGATCTTTTGAGGGGGATGTTCATGGATCTGGGTGTCCCGGAATCCGCGTTGATCATCCCTGACGAATCCGTCAGTGGGACCTTACAGGAAGCCGCGGCCGTGCATGCTGTGATCAGGAAAGCCGGTTACCGTTCCCTGATTCTCATTACTTCACCTACTCATACGAGACGGGTCTGGCTCACTTTTAAAAAGGCCCTTAAGAATGATGACGTCCGTATCCTGGTCATGCCCACGCCTTACTCGGGATTCGATCCGGAAAACTGGTGGAAGCAAAAGAAGTATGCAAAGGAAGTTCTTCTCGAGTACGAAAAACTCCTCTATTACCTGTTTAAATCCTACCTTTAGGGCACGTCCTCAAAGCCTCCTAATGAATTTCATGGATCATGGGGTTCAACGAAATTATAATAAGGATACAAAAATTTTTTTTGAAAAATTGATGCATGGGTGTGCCCGGAATTTGTGACTTTTGAAACCGAGAATAAACCACCTGTTGAGAGAGCATCGACAGGCCGTATCGTGATGTTCATCTCATCTGTGACCCCAAGGCGGAGCCCCGGCGTCCCATGCGATCATTGAAAAAACTCCCGCGGCTTTATTTTGAAATGGAGACTTGGTCGTCTCACGTAGCGCGGCGTCTACGATACGCATGATACTTTACAATTCGTTAAATATCAGCTGGTTAGGCCTTCCATGAATATCAAGTTAAGGGAAAGGAAGACCGGATGTTTTTGGTTGACACTATATAGGTTGGTTGTTAGGTTTGGCTTTGTGAATAAGCCGCTCAGAAAGCGCGGACTTTTTTAAACGTAATCGCGTAGATATGAAATTTGTATTGGTTATAGCCGGTTCCGATTCGTGTGGCGGAGCCGGGATTCAATCCGACATAAAGACCGTTACCCGTCTGGGTGCCCATGCCCTGACCGCAGTTACTGCAGTCACCGCACAGAACTCTCTCGGCATATCGGCGATTCACAAGATACCGGCAAGGTTTTTAACCAGGCAGATTGAAGACCTCCTGACTGATATTCCTCCTGACGCGGTCAAGATAGGGATGCTTGCTACGGGAGCGAATATTCGGGAAGTGGCCAGGTTGATCAGCCGGCGCCACCTTTTTCCTGTGGTTCTGGACCCGGTTTTGAAGGCCTCAACAGGCCCGGGCCTGCTCGAGACTGGAGCCGTTGCCCTTCTGAGAGAGAGGCTTTTGCCCCTTGTCAGGGTGGTCACACCCAATCTGGGGGAAGCGGAAGTCTTGACCGGCAAGACGGTGCGCAACCTCGAAGAAATGGAAAAGGCCTCCCGGGTGATCAAAGACATGGGGCCGGATGTGGTGATTACGGGAGGACACTTGCAAGGGAGCGCCGTGGATGTGGTTTACGATGGAAAGAAAGTCTATCACATCCGTGGCACCAGAATAGCGACTGCGAATAATCACGGAACGGGATGTGTGTTTTCATCGGCCATGGCCACGTTCTTGGCCTTGGGATGCGGCGTTCCGGAAGCCGCAAGACTCGCCAATGAATTTACGAGGGGGGCTCTTGAAGGAGGTTATCCCTGCGGACGAGGGGCCGGGTGCGTCAACCCGGCGCAGGCAGGGAGTGTACGGTTTGAAGAAGATCTATCTCATTAATATCATATTTGGAAGGATAACGGGAAAATGACCCAATTGGCAAAGGCCAGAGCGGGCATCACCACACCTGAAATGGAGGCGGTGGCCGAAAACGAAGCCGTGGATGTGCTCTGGTTGAGAGAGAAAATAGCAGAAGGAAGGATAGCCATTCCCGCCAATGTGAACCACAAGGGCCTCAATCCCTGTGGCATCGGCGAGGGGCTGACAATTAAAGTCAATGCCAACATCGGGACCTCTTCCGATAGAGCGGTCCTGGAAGAGGAGGAGGCCAAGTTGGAAGCGGCAGAGGAGGCCGGAGCCGATTCGGTCATGGATCTTTCAACGGGGGGGGATATCGGATTTTTTCGGAAAAATGTCCTCTCGAAGAGTTCCATGTGCGTAGGGACGGTCCCTATTTACCAGGCCGTTGTGGAAGCTGTGAATAAAAAGGGCGGTTTGATTCATATGACCGTTGACGAGATTTTCGATGTGATCGAGGAACAGGCCGCCGATGGCGTGGATTTCATTACGGTGCACTGCGGCGTGACACGGGCGGCCCTGGATATCCTGAAAAATCAGGGGAGAATCACGGGCGTCGTGAGCCGCGGCGGAGCCTTTTTGACCACCTGGATGCTGCATCACGACAGGGAGAATCCTCTATATGAGCACTATGACAGACTGCTCGATATCGCTAAAAAATACGACGTTACCCTGAGCCTGGGGGACGGCCTGAGGCCCGGCTGCCTGGCAGATGCCACGGACAGAGCACAGGTACATGAACTTATGATTCTGGGGCAGTTGACCCAGTGGGCCTGGGAAAAGGATGTCCAGGTGATGATCGAAGGGCCTGGACACGTTCCGCTAAATCAGGTCAGGGCCAACATCCTGCTTCAGAAACAGCTTTGTCAAGGGGCGCCCTTTTACGTTCTGGGCCCTCTGGTGACCGACATCGCAGCCGGTTACGACCATGTGGCCTGTGCCATCGGTGGGGCGGTGGCAGGGGAGGCAGGGGCTGATTTTCTCTGCTATGTCACTCCTACGGAGCATCTTGGTCTGCCGAAACCAGAGGATGTGAGAGAAGGGGTGATCGTCACGAGAATCGCCGCCCATGCAGCGGATATCGCCAGGGGAAACAAGCAGGCGATCGAGAGGGATCGGAAAATGTCTGTGGCCAGAGGCAAACTGGATTGGGACCGGCAGATGGAACTCGTCCTTGATCCCAAAAAGGCAAAAAAAATCAGAGCGGAAAACCCTCCCGGTGAGGATGATGTCTGCACCATGTGCGGGAAATTTTGCGCCATCAAAACGGTCAGGGAGTATTTCGAAGACTGACAAAAAGTTGAATGGGTGTTTGAAAGGCCGGGCTTCATTATTGTCCCGGCCTTTTTTTTAATTTTGACCCCGATGGCGGGATAAGTGTTTTCACACCGGCTGTGCAAAAATAACGGGATCACTTCCCAAGGCAGAATCGGCTGAAGATCCTGTCCAGAAGATCCTCATGTGTGGTTTGACCGATGATCTCCCCGAGGGCGTCCAAACCGCCCCGGAGATCCAGGGCGATGATGTCCAGGGGCAATCCCTGTGTCAGGTTTCCGAGGGCCGTTTCAAAGAGCCTGGAGGCCTCCTGCAGGGCCTCCTTGTGCCGCATATTGGGCACGATGATGTGGCTGGAGGTCATGTCGGTTTTCCCGGACATGAGTCTGTCTTTGATAACCCGACGGAGTTGCTCGATCCCTTCTCCGGTGAGGGCCGAGATCCTCACGATGGGTATATCCCCTGCGGCCTCTTTCAGGGCGTTTTCCCGGAGCCTCGAAGGGAGATCGATCTTATTCACGATGATCAGGCTTTTGCTCCTGTCGGACATGGCGATGATGTCCACGTCCTCTTGGCTGAGAGGGCAACTGCAGTCTACGACAATGATCGGGAGATCGGCCTCGGACAGCTTTTGCTCGGTAAGGCGAATCCCGATCCTTTCCACTTCCCCTCTGACTTTTCTGAACCCGGCCGTATCCATAAGCCTCAGGGGGATGCCGTCCATATGTACCATGGATTCAACGATGTCCCTCGTCGTTCCCGGAATGGGGGTGACGATGGCCTTTTCCTCATTGATAAGACGATTCAACAGGCTGGATTTCCCCACATTCACGCGTCCCACGATGACGGTATTGACACCGTCCATCCAGATTTTTCTCTGGGCATGGGCCTTGATCAGCCTTTGGATGGGGTCCAGGAGTTCATTTCTCATTCGGCCCGCGGTTTCCTTCCGGGATACAATCGACGGCTCTTCCTCCGGAAAGTCGATGGCCACTTCTATATGGGCGAGAATATCCAGCACGGCACTTCGAAAGGCCTCGATTTCCTTTTTCAAGGTTCCGGCGATCTGTTGGGTCGCAAGTTGCAGACCCCGCTCCGACTGGGAATTGATCAGATCTACTACGGCCTCGGCCTGGGTGAGGTCGATTCTTCCGTTGACATAGGCCCTGAAAGTGAATTCCCCGGGTTTTGCGATCCGGGCGCCTTCTTTTATCACGATGCCGAGAATCTTTGCCAATAGGAGATAGCCGCTGTGGGAGTTGATCTCGAGAACATCCTCACGAGTGTAAGAGTGGGGGGCCTTCATGAAAGAGAGAAGCACTTCATCGATCCTGGCACCGGTCGCGGGATCGATCAGGTTTCCCAAATAGAGGCGGTGGCTACAGAGTTTTTTTACCGGCGTCCGAGGCCTGAAGATCCTTGCCGCGATTTGCGCGGCGAGGGATCCACTGATGCGTATGATGCCGATGCCTGCCTGGCCGATCGGGGTGGCCACAGCAGCGATGGTGTCATCAGGAAGCTGGGTGTCGCTCATGGTTCAACAGACAATCGCAATATGATGATTTTTAACGCTTGGGGATAATGACCACCTTTTTCAGAAGACCGTCCCCTCGACTCCTGGTGTCCAGGCGTTCATCTTCCTTCAGGGTCAGGTGGACGATCCTTCTGTCATGGGGGTTCATGGGGCTGGTGGTCACCGGTTTCCTTATCCTTTTTGCCTTGTCTCCCATTTTAAGGGCCAGTTGTATCAGTGAATCCTCGCGTCTTTTTCTGTAGTTTTCCGAATCGACGACCACGTTCACTTTTCTTTCCATGGCCTTGTTGACAATTTTGTTCACGATGAACTGCAAAGCGTCCAGGGTCTTTCCCTTACGTCCGATCAAGAGACCGGTTTTGTCACCCTGGATATTGAGGGTGACCTTAGCGTCCCTTTGTTCCGCCTTGATCGTCGTTTCAATGGGTATCAGCGAGAGGATTTTTTCGAGGGTTTCCTTGGCGACGGTAAGGGTTTCGTCTTCCTCAGGGGGTGCTGCCTCTTTTTTTTTCTTTTCGTCTTTTTCTTCTTCCCTGTCTCCCAGATTTCCGATATCGGCTAGATCCTGTGACGCTTCCTCTTCGGTCAATGATGATGCGCTGAAAGCAACTTTTATTTTAGCTTTTTTGCCTCCGACCAAACCAAAAATACCGGCGGAACCGGGTTCAATAATATCGATATCGAGTTCCTCAACGGGAATATTCAGTTCACGGGAAGCCGCTTGAATGGCATCTTCAGTGGTCTTCCCTTCAAATTCATAGGTTTCCATATTTGTCCTCCAATTGTTATACTGAGCTTTTAATGATGCGGTACTGTTGGCCTATGGAAAGGAGGTTGTTGACTAACCAATACAGCACCAGACCGGAAGGAAAATTGATGAACATCACCGTGAAAACGACAGGTAGAAACATCATGATTTTGGCCTGAGTCGGGTCACCCGGCGTGGGGGTCATTTTTTGCTGAATAAGCATGGAGGCTCCCATCAGGAGAGTCAGGATGGGGATGCCGTAAGGGGGTGACATGAAGGGGATTTTAAATGCGAAGCTAAAAAGCCGATCCGGTGCCGAAAGGTCGTTGATCCAGAAGATGAAAGGGGCGTGGCGCAGTTCAATGGAGTTTCCCAGAATTCGAAAAAGGGCGAAGAACACCGGGATCTGAATCACCATGGGGAGACACCCGCCGACCGGATTCACCTTGTAGGTCTTGTAGAGGGACATTAATTCCTTGTTCAACTGTTCTTTGTTGCCTTTATGTTTTTCCCGCAGTTTGGCCATGTAAGGCTGCAGTTTCTGCATTTCCTTCATGGATTTGTAACTCTTATGGGTCAAGGGCCAAAACAGAATTTTGATCAGAATCGTAAGGATGATGATGGCAAGGCCGTAATTGCCTACATATTTATAGAAAAAACGCAGGGCGTAGAGAAGGGGCTTGGCGATCACATCCGTCCAGCCGAAATTGAGCGCGTGGTCAAGCTTCCTGTCCACGGATTTGAGAACGGTCAGATCCCGTGGGCCCAGATAAAGGGTGAAACGGGATGAAATTCGTTCCTGATCATCTAAAGAGAGGGCGGGAGTGAAATAGGTCCCCTTGACAACGCCGGACGGCAGGATTCGTGCGGTAACTTGCCCCATTTCCTGCTCTTCAGGGATGACCGCAGACATGAAATGTCCGTCTTCGTAAGCCATCCATCCGATGTGACCCGTAAAAGGTTCGCTTTTGTTCATTTTTTTGGTCGCGATTTCTTCGAGATCGTCGTCCAGAAGAAGGGCAATGCCCAGAAATGCATAGTAGCTCTTGCTTTTTGTCGGGGGGGTGTTTTTGATGTAGGCCGCAAATTTGCCATCGATCCTGTTTCCGGATGTATTCGTAAGATCTAAAGTCAGGTCAATAGGATACTTGTCCGGATAAATTCGGAATATCTGTTTGATGGAGAGACCCTCAGGGGTCATGGCGCTGAAGACGAGGTCTCTGGGCGATGAGTCCTCATCCAATCTCAGGGATTGCTCCTCGACATGATAGACGATTTTTTGATTGCGGGGCTTCACGGGGTTCTCAAAGGTCGCTTCAAGGACACCTTCTCCCATATTTTCCAGGTGGACAAGTTCAACGAGGGGTGAGTCCTGAGCGGTCGTGAGACGGTATTTCTTGAGCTGAAAGCTCTTGATGGATGGACCCGTGTTTGAAAAAACGGCCTTGTATAGCGGGGTTTCGACCAGGATCTCTTTTTCCTGATCGGCCGTCGGGGGGGTGAGGACCGGCCTTTGAGCGGGTTGTTCCGATAGGCCCGTCCGGCTCGGCGCTGCCTCGGGCTGCGCGGGAGACTCGACGGGGGCACTCTGGGTTTTTGCGCCCTCTTCAATTTTTGCAGGTTCCTGCCGAGACGCAGGCTGGAAAAGGAATGCCCACGCAATCAGGACCAAAAAGGAGAGGGCAAAGGCGATAATCGTTCTTTTATCCATTTGAAGAAACCTTGACCGTTAGACGGAAGAGTTCACGCGCCTTTCCTTCTCCGTCGAAGAAGGGGCTGATCGGCTTTCAGCGCGTATTACTTGAGAGGATCGTATCCTCCTGGATGAAAGGGGTGGCATTTGAGAATCCTAATTAATGACAAAAGACCTCCCCTGAGGATGCCATATTTCTCAATGGCAAGGCGGGCATACGTCGAACATGATGGATAAAAGCGGCAGGAAGGGAAAAAAAAGGGAGATATCCATTTCTGATAAAAACCGATAAGGCCAATAGGAATATACCTAAGATAGTATCCGGACCTTCTTATCCAGGATAAAAACACCCAATTCCTCTTTAACTTTCCATAGGTCCAGGGAGCCAGCATCTCTCTTTGCTATGATGACGGTATCGTAACCCTGGGGGAAACAGCCTTTGTTGAGACGGAAAAACTCTCTTACGAGCCGCTTGATCCTGTTTCTCTGCACTGCGTTGCCTGTCTTCTTGCTGACGGTAATCCCTAATCTCGAAATACCCAGCCCGTTTTTCATGAAAATGACAATAAAATTCCCAGTTTGAAATCGTTTGCCCGATCGATTTAGATTGACAAAATCCTTTCGATTCAATAACCTCTCATTTTTCTTAAATGAGCAAGAGTTCATGAAAATAGGATACTGGTTTCAAAGGGTTGCGACAAGAATTAGACGGCCAATCGTTTCCTTCCCTTGGCTCTTCTGCGTTTCAAAACTCTGCAACCCCCGGTTGAGCTCATTCGGGCTCTGAAACCGTGGGTCCGTGCCCTTTTTAAATTGCTTGGCTGATATGTTCTTTTCATATGAGATAATACCCGTACTTGGAATGGATTTGAGTTAAACTTCCTTCTAACCAGAATATTGATCTGTTGTCAAGATTTTAATTATATTAGCCTTCTTTGTTAGAGATCGTTTTCATGAATAGGCACATAATATACCAGGGATGAAAGGAGAAACTGATCATGCTTTTAGATCCCATCCTGGGACTGTTTTCCAATGATCTGGCCATCGATTTGGGTACGGCAAACACATGCGTTTATGTCAAGGGGAAGGGCATTGTTTTGAGCGAACCCTCCGTCGTAGCGGTCAGAAAAAATGGGAGAGGCGCCAGTAAAGTACTGGCCGTCGGTAAAGAGGCGAAAATGATGCTGGGCCGCACACCTGGCAATATTGTGGCCATACGCCCCATGAAGGATGGGGTGATTGCAGATTTTGAGATTACCGAGGCCATGTTGCGCCATTTTATCCGGAAGGTCCACAATCGGAATAAAATGGTTCGTCCCCGGATTATTATATGCGTCCCCTCAGGGATCACCCAGGTAGAGAAGAGGGCTGTCAGGGAATCCGCAGAATCGGCTGGAGCCAGGGAAGTTTACCTTATCGAAGAACCCATGGCCGCGGCCATAGGCGCCGGACTTCCCATCACGGAACCGACCGCGAATATGGTCGTGGATATCGGCGGTGGAACGACCGAGGTCGCCGTCATCTCCCTGGCCGGGATCGTGTACAGTAAATCCGTTCGGGTTGCAGGGGACAAAATGGACGATGCCATTCTTCAACACATCAAAAGGAAATATAATCTTCTCATCGGCCATGGTACGGCAGAGATCATCAAGACCACGATCGGCAACGCATATCCGAGCGATCAGGTGGAGACTATTGAAGTCAAGGGGCGTGACCTCGTAACCGGCATCCCCAAGATATTGACTATCGATTCGGACGAAGTGCGTAAATCCATTTCGGAACAGGTGGAAACCATCGTCGAGACTGTTCGGATTTGCCTGGAGCAGACCCCCCCCGAGCTGGCCGCCGATATCGTGGACAGGGGAATCGTCCTGACAGGCGGGGGCTCGCTTCTCAAAAATCTGGAGATCCTCTTGAGGGAGGAAACGAAACTGCCCATTATCATCACGGAAGATCCGCTGTCTGCGGTTGTGCTGGGTTCCGGAAGGGCCCTGGATAATATCTCGATATTGCGTGAGGTGACAATTAATTAATTATCCCCTCCGCGTCCGGTGCACAGGGTAGGGCGGAGTCAGGTTCAATCATTGCCAAGTCTAAGACCGACCAGAAGATTTTGGATATGGATCGTTTTGGTTATATTTGCCCTGTTTCTCCTTTCATCGAATCTGGGGAAAAGAGGGTCTTGGAATCCTGCCGAACAGATCCTCATCGAAATAACTGCCCCCTTTCAACGCTTCGTAACCCATACCATTAATTATACTGAGGGTTTGTGGCTGAAATATTTCGCACTGATCAATCTCCGCAACGAAAACGATGGATTAAAAAAAGAAATCTATGCACTGAGAATGGAAAACTACCGGTGCAGGGAATTGCTCGCCACGAATAAACGTCTCCAGGAGCTTCTTCATTTTACGGAAACCTTCAACTGGCCCGGTTCCGCTGCTCAGGTGATCGGGCGAGACCCCTCAGGATGGTTCGAGTCAATCCTCATCGATAAAGGGAAACAGTCGAAATTTAAGGTGAATATGCCCGTTCTCGATGCCAGGGGGGTCGTTGGACGACTGGTTTCCGTCTCACCCAATTATTCAAAAGCGTTGTTGATTATTGACCAGAATAGCGCTGTGGATTGTATCGTTCAGCGATCCCGGGAAAAAGGCATCGTCAAGGGGGTTTCAGAGAAAATTTGCAAACTGGAATATGTGGTCAAGACCGGAGACGTGGCTGTCGGGGATACGGTGATTACGTCGGGAATGGGACGTGTTTTTCCAAAGGGCTTACCTGTGGGAGAGGTGATTGAAGTCAAAAGTTCTCCCGGAGAGCTTTTTTTGAACATTACGGTCAAACCAATGGTCGATTTTTCCAAGCTGGAGGAAGTTTTGATCGTTCTCAAGGAGGATCCGTTATCAAGCAACCGGAAAGAAAAGGATTAGGCCTCTATCTCTTGGTGTGGATGGTCGGCGTTGCGATTATTCTCGTGAGGGGAGATGTTGCCAATCAGATCAAGGTCGCGTTTTTCGAGGTGGATCTGGTGACGATTATCACGGGCTATCTCTTGATATCCCATGGACAGGTCTGGGCAGGGTTTTTTGCCTTCGGCCAAGGCTTGTTGATGGACTGTTACTCGGCGGGGCTCGTGGGCCTGTTTACGCTCCTTTACATGACGGCCTTCCTGGGAATGAGTATCGGATCCCGTTTCTTTGATCCCAATTCGCCAAGGAGTATGATCCTTCTCGTAATAATCGCGGTGTTGGTCAAAGGGCTTTTGTTTATGGTCCTTTTGAATGCCTTTTCTTTCGAGACGGGTTTTCGTCACTCGATCCTGCTTTCCATATGCATTTCCGCCATCATTTCAGGCCTACTGGCCCCTTTTGTGGGACACGTGTTCAATCAAATGGACCGCTTTTTTAGAAAAAAGCGAAAAAGCGAAATTTAAGATATGGGTTCAGATAAGCGGCGGTAAAGGAGTTATCCTTTGAGAAGTTCCGGTTTCGACCCACATTCTATTGAAATCATCAATAAGCGCCTCAAATTCGTGATCCTCGTTGTTGTCGTCGTATTTGTCGCGCTGGTCCTCCGGCTCTGGTATCTCCAATTGCTTAAGGGGCCGGAATACAGGGTCAAATCAGAGAATAACCGCATTCACCTTCAGGACATCCCACCCTTCAGGGGAATGATTTACGACCGTCACGATGAACTGCTGGTGGACAACCGCCCGTCCTTCGATATGTATATCATCCCGGAGGATATACAAGACCGCAAACACCTTCTTCTCAGTTTGAACAGGTTGATCGCTCTGACCCCTGATCTTGTAGAGGGCAAACTGAAGGAGGCCTCCCGCAGGTATCCGTTCAAACCGATTCTTGTCAAGAAGGCCCTGACCAGAGAGGAATTGGCACTGATCGAGACCAACTTTTACAATCTCCCCGGGGTCATGATCCAGGTCAAACCCCAACGCAATTATATCTTCAGGGAATTCGCCCCGCATGTCATCGGTTACTTGGGGGAAATCGACGAAACTCAATTGATGAGTGGGAAATTTCCAGAAAATAAACCGGGCGATTTTATCGGCAGATACGGCGTTGAAATGAAGTGGCAGAATCAACTCAACGGCGTCAGGGGTGGAGAGCAGGTCGAGGTGGATGCGGCGGGGCGAAAATTGCGGGTTATCTCACGCAAGCCTCCTGTCCCGGGGGCAAATATCGGACTGACCATTGATCGGGAAATGCAGGCTCTTGCTGAAAAGGGATTGGAGGGGCGAACGGGGGCCGTTGTGGCCCTGGATCCCGCCAACGGTGAGATTCTTGCCATGGCCAGCAGTCCGGCCTTCGATCCGAATCTTTTTATCGGCCGCATAGACCGGGATGAATGGGAACAAATCGTGTCCAGCAAAGACTCCCCTCTTCAAAACAGAACAATCGCAGGTCAGTATCCTCCGGGTTCCGTCTTTAAGATTGTGGTCGCTCTGGCAGGGCTGGAGGAAGGATTGATCGATCCCGACGAGGAAACTTTTTGCAACGGAAGCTACACGATGGGCAGTCGAACCTACCATTGCTGGCGGAGAGCGGGGCATGGTAACGTAGCCCTTCACCGGGCCCTGGTTGAATCTTGCGATGTCTATTTTTATAAATTGGGCAGGCGACTCGGCGTCGATAAGATTGCGGAATACGCTAACATGTGCGGACTCGGCAGGACGCCGAAATTCGATCTCGGACGCGACAAGGGGGGACTTATCCCTACGAGTCAGTGGAAGCTGAAGCGATGGGGTGTGCCCTGGCAGGCAGGTGAAACTATCTCTATGTCTATAGGGCAGAGTTTCGTGCTGGTAACGCCCCTTCAGATGGCCGTCATGATTTCCGCCGTGTTCAACGGTGGAGACCTCTATCAGCCCAAGGTCATCAGGTGGGTCAAAAAGGGTAAAGAGCCGATCTACGAATTTTCTCCCACCAGGAGAAGGCATTTGAAGGTCAAGCCCGAAAATCTGGAACTCATCAAAGACGCTCTCTCGGGAGCTGTCAATGAGCCACGGGGCACGGGCAGAAGGGCCAGGTCAAAAGATGTCATTGTGGCCGGAAAGACGGGAACGGCACAGGTCGTCACGCTCGAAAAGGAGAGAATCGCCAAGGCCGGAGGTGATCTCCCCGTGAAATTCAAGGATCATGCCTGGTTTGTCGCTATTGCACCCAAGGATAATCCGCGACTGGCCGTGGCCGTACTTATCGAGCATGGTGGTCATGGAGGTAGCGCTGCGGCCCCCGTGGCGGGTGAATTGATTCGTGCCTATCTGGAGAGGGAGCAGGAGTCGGCTGTCTCGAACCGGTGGGATGACTGAAAGCGTGACCAGGCGAGAAAAATACCGAATCGGAGAAGTCTCGGGGTCCTGAAGCGGTCTGAGTAGACGGCTTCGATCAGGTCAAAGAGACAAAGGATGCAAGATGTTCGATAGACGACTGATACAGAATTTTGATTGGATCCTGCTCCTCCTGTTGGTCCTGATTGCCATCATGAGCGTGCTCAACATGTACAGCGCCACATACGCCACCCGGGAGGCCGGAGGGTCTCAGATCCTTTTAAAACAGGTCTACTGGTTCATCATAGGGTTTGCGGTTTTTCTCGGAATGACCACTTTTGACTATCACATTCTAGAACGCCTGGCTTATCCTATTTACCTCATTTCCCTAGCATTGTTAATTCTTGTCTTTATTATCGGTGAAATTCGATCAGGCTCCCAGAGGTGGCTCAGCTTCGGCGGCATTGCCTTTCAGCCCTCTGAACTGGCCAAAATCGCCATCGTCATTACTCTAGCGAAATTTTTTACCGAACACGGACAAATGAACGGGTACCGCTTGAGGGATCTGTGGTGGCCCTTCCTTTTCGTCGCGATTCCCAGCGTTTTGATCCTCAAAGAGCCTGATTTGGGTACGGCTCTCACTCTGGTCATTGTCGCCTTTTCCATCATCTTGTTTGCTAAGATCAATTGGAAATCTTTCCTGATCCTGGCACTTTCCGCGGTTCTGGCGGCTCCTTTTATCTGGTTTAATCTCAAAGAATACCAGCAAAGACGCATCCTGACCTTTCTGAGCCCGGAGATGGATCCCCTGGGGGCCGGGTACCATATTAACCAGTCCAAGATAGCCATCGGCTCCGGCCTTTTCTGGGGAAAGGGCTATTTAAAAGGGACCCAGACCAGATTGCATTTTCTTCCCGAACAACACACTGACTTTGCTTTTTCCGTTCTTGCAGAGGAGTGGGGGTTCATCGGTTCCGTGGCACTGTTGCTCCTCTATTTCTTACTTATGCTTTGGGGTATCAATATCGCGAAAAATTCCAAGGACAAATTCGGGGCCGTGATTGCCGTGGGGATTGTGGCTATTATTTTTTGGCAACTGGTGGTTAATGTGAGCATGACAACGGGGTTACTCCCTGTTGTGGGGATCCCCCTGGTGATGTTCAGCTACGGTGGCTCTTCGATCGTTTCAACCATGGCCGGACTGGGACTGCTTATGAATATCAGCATGCGACGATTCATGTTCCAATAATTTCCCTTGCATTGAAAAAAGCAGTATGATAAAAATTTTGTAATATTCGCCGGAGCATGGATCATGAGAAAAAGAGATGAAATCAATGCCTTTTTGGGCAAGAACACAGAATTCGAAGGAAAGCTGTCTTTCTCCGGAGCGGTTCGTATCGACGGAAAATTCAAGGGGGAAATTTTCACGGCGGGAACCCTCATCATTGGAGAGGCAGCCGTGATCGAATCCAATGTGCATGTTTCCCATGTGATCATCAGCGGCGAAATCCGCGGCAATATTGTAGCTGAAAAACGCATCGAAATTCATGCGCCGGGAAAGGTTTTCGGCAATATCCAGGCCCCTGTCGTCGTCATCGATGAGGGGGTCATCTTCGAAGGGAATTGCCGCATGCAGAAAACCGAAGAGCCTGAAGACAAAAAGCTGGCGGTGGCCAATTAGTTTCCATCCGATTGCGCTGAAGCGGGTTTCCGCAATCTCAGCATCAATCTTCACAAATCCCTGTACTCACCTCCCCCGGCGGGATATGTCATCGATTTATTCCCTTGGCCTTGCGAACCCCGACGTGTCAAGGCAGGTTTGGTAAATGCAATTATGGCCTGAATGGCATTTCCGAATGGACATCAAACTTGACGGGGCTTTCCCTAAAAACGCAACCGGATGCATAAAAATTTTGACAAAGGCCTATTTTTTTTAATAAAAACCACTCTTGCCGTCCAATATTTAAAAATTACCCCTATTTCCCACTTGATTTTCCTTCAATTTTCTGGCACATTTTGCCCGATTCGCGTTCCTGTTACACTTTTATAGTTTGTAGTTGTCATTTCGGCGGTCCTTTAGGAAGTCTCAGGATAATACCCTATAGGTAGGCTACGGCTGGATACCTTGGCGTAGGGTTGGTTTGCAGTCTTTTTAAACTGTAGATCACATGATATTCATTTTTCCTGCAGAAATCCGGACCATGGGAACCCTCGGTTCCGGGGAACGACGGAAACCCATCCTTTCGTAAAATGCTAACCCATTCATAGAAAGGTGAAGGTGCTATGTTAAAGGTTGACTATACACTTTTTATTCAGATCGCTAATTTCCTTTTTCTTGTTTTTGTCCTGAATCTTCTGTTATACAGACCCATCCGGGATATGCTCCGCCAGAGGAAGGAGCGGATGGGATCGTTTCAGGCCTCACGAGACGAATTTCTGGAGAAGTCCGGCCTAAACGAGAAAGAACTGAAAGAAAATGCGGTGGGCGCCACGAAGGAAGGCTTCAGAACCAAAGAGGGCTTTCGAATGGAAGCCCTGGATACCGAAAAAGGCATGCTGCAGGAGGCCGCCGCCTCCGCGGGAGACGCAATCGAAAAGGCCAAAGAGGAAATTGAACACAACATGGCAAATGTCCGTCAATCCCTGGACATAGAACTGGCCAAGTTCTCTAGAGAACTGGCGGAAAAGGTTCTGGGAAGGAGCATCTAATGGTGCGGTTGGAAAATACTTTACGGCGAATCTTTTTTCCTCTAGTCTTGGCATTTATATCGTGTCTGTTTCTTTTCGGCGCGGCCCTGGCAGCCGAAGGTGAGGGCGGCAGTGCCCTCCTCGACTTAGGCAAACGGTTCCTAAATTTCGCCCTGTTGGTGATTATTCTGGGCTGGGTTATCAAAAAGAGCGGTATCAAGGGGTTTTTCACGAACCGCACAGAGGAGATAAGCCAAAAGCTGGAGGACCTTCAAAGGGAAAAAGAGGAGGCGGAGGGTAGATATCGGGATACGGAGACGAGACTCAGAGATTTTGAAAAGAGTCGTCAGGATATTGTTGAACAATATAAGGCCGAGGGCATTGTAGAAAAAGAGAAAATTATTGCCGAGGCGCAGGATCGCGTCAAGTCGATTATCGCTCAGGCCGAGTTCACCATTCAGCAGGAAATAAAATCCGCTAAGGATCGATTGAAGCAGGAGGTCGTTAATCTCGCCGCTCAAAAAGCGCAGGAGATTATTACAAGTGAATTGACTGATAAGGATCAGGACCATTTGGTCAATGATTTTATAGAAAGGGTGGGGAAGATACATTGATCAGATCAAAGGTTTCCAAAAGATATGCTAAGGCCTTGATGAGCCTGGGTCACGAAGACGGTCACTTACAGGAATACGGGAGAGACCTGAGAGATTTTACTGACCTTTGCATACAAAATGAGGAATTTCGGAAGGTTATATCCAATCCAGTGTTTTCGGTGGATGATCGAAAGAAGCTCCTTGGCGTTGTCCTGGAGAAGAGCGGTTTTACGGGCACTGTCAGGAATTTTCTGAATCTCCTTCTGGACAAAAAAAGGATCGGTGCGGTGGAAGAAATCATGGACTATTACGCAATACTCACGGATCAGATATCCAATATCGCCCGCGCCGAAATCGTCACTCCGAGACCTCTCAAGAAAGAGGCCATGAACAAGCTGGAAAAAGTTCTGGGGGATATGACGTCGAAAACGGTTAAGATGCAGGTCAGGGAAGATAAAAGCCTGATCGGAGGCCTTATCGTAAAGATTGGTGATTTGGTTTTGGACGGGAGTATAAAAGTCCAGCTGGAAGGGCTTAGAGAATCATTAAAAAGGGGTGGATACAGCTAATGGAAATAAGAGCAGAAGAGATCAGTCAGGTAATCAGGGGCCAGATTAAGGACTACGAAAGAAAAGTGGAGATGAGCGAAACCGGTACGGTTTTGTCTGTCGGAGACGGCGTCGCCCGCGTGTACGGCGTCGAAAACGCTATGGCCATGGAAATGCTTGAATTTCCGGGCGGCATCTACGGGCTCTGCCTTAATCTGGAGGAGGACAATGTGGGCGTTGCCATCATGGGCGACGATACCATGATCAAGGAAGGGGATACGGTCAAACGGACCGGCCGGATCGCCCAGATCCCCGTTGGTGATGCAGTCCTCGGTCGGGTGCTTGATGCCGTAGGTGAACCCCTGGACGGCAAAGGGCCGATCGATGCCGATGAATATAGAAGAGTTGAGATGGTCGCTCCGGGTGTCATCGCTCGGCAGCCTGTCAGCGAGCCCATGTTTACAGGTATCAAGGCCATTGATGGCATGACCCCGGTTGGCAAAGGGCAGCGGGAGCTGATCATTGGAGATAGACAGATCGGCAAGACTGCTATTGGTGTGGATGCCATCCTCAACCAGAAGAATACGGACGTCTATTGCATCTATGTTGCGGTCGGACAGAAAAAGTCGACCGTGGCCCAGGTGGTCGATGTCCTGCGGAAACACGGGGCCATGGAGTACACAACCGTTGTTGCCGCATGTGCCAGTGATCCTGCGACTCAGCAGTATATCGCGCCCTATGCCGGATGTGCCATCGGTGAATATTACCGTGACAAAGGTCAGCATGCCCTGATTATCTATGACGACCTTTCGAAACAGGCGGTAGCCTACAGACAGGTTTCTCTTCTGCTGAGGCGTCCCCCGGGACGGGAGGCTTTCCCGGGCGACATCTTTTATAACCATTCGAGACTCCTGGAGCGGGCAGCAAAACTCAACGATGAATTGGGGGCCGGTTCCCTTACCGCTCTTCCCATTATCGAGACCCAGGCGGGTGACGTATCGGCATTTATCCCGACAAACGTTATTTCTATTACGGACGGTCAGGTCTATCTGGAACCCGGTCTTTTCTTTTCGGGCATCAGACCGGCCATCAATGTCGGGCTGTCAGTATCCCGAGTCGGAGGGGCCGCTCAGACCAAGGCCATGAAAAAGGTGGCTGGAAGTCTTCGCCTGGATATGGCCCAGTTCCGCGAACTGGAGGCCTTCGCCCAGTTCGGAAGCGATCTGGACAAGGCGACCCAGCGGCAGCTAGAAAGGGGTCGGCGACTGGTTGAGGTGCTCAAACAGCCCCAATTTCAGCCTATGCCGGCCGAAAAGGAAGTCATGATCCTGTTTGCGGGGGCCGGAGGATACCTGGATGAATGGCCGGCTGAATCCGTGAGTGATTTTGAGAAACAAATGCTCGAGTTTATGGACAGCAAATATCCCGATCTTCTCAATACCATCAAGGAGACGAATGATATCAGCGATGAACTCGATGAAAAGCTAAAAAAGGCCCTTGATGAATTTAAGGGAATTTTTCAGCCTGCATCTTAAACAGGAAGATAGAGTGGATAAATGGCGACGTTAAGAGATATACAGCACAAAATTGGTGCCGTAAAGAAGACGATGCAGATTACCCGGGCCATGAACATGGTGGCCGCATCGAAACTGCGTAGCGTTCAGGGCAGAATGGAGAGTTTTGATCCCTATGCCAGGAAGTTCGCGGAGGTTTTGGGAAATTTGGCAAGCCGGATTGATCCCGATATCCATCCACTACTCGTCACCAAGGAGGATATTTCAAAGGTTGAACTCCTTCATTTCAGCGCCGACAGGGGCCTGTGTGGGAGTTTCAATATGAATTCCATGGGCATGGCGGAAAAATGGATCAAGGAACAGCAGGCAAAGAACATGGATTGCAGCCTGACTTTGATTGGAAAGAAGGGGCGAGACTATTTCAAAAAGAGAAGCTACCCCATCAACGCCAGTCACGTCAATATTTACGGTTCAATTGACATGGTCTTTGTCGCCGAGATGACCAGGGATCTGATCGATCGATTTATGGCGGATGAGATTCATGAAGTCTACATGATCTATTCACGGTTTTTCGGTATGGCAAAGCAGGAACCCACCGTGGTCAAATTGATCCCCATCGAACCCCCTAAAACCGAGGTGGGCATTGAGGAAATGGCGGAATATCTGTGTGAACCGGGTGCAGAGGAACTCCTCGTGGAACTTTTGCCCAAACACCTCAATGTGCAGATCTACAATGCCTTTTTGCAGAATGAAACGAGCGAGCATGCAGCGCGCATGGCGGCCATGGACAATGCAACAAAGAATTGCTCTGAAATGATTGAGAATTTGACCCTGATTTACAATAAGGCTCGTCAGGCAGCCATCACCTCGGAATTAATGGACATCGTCGGCGGTGCGGAGGCTCTGGGTTAGGATTCGAGAAATAATACAGCAATAAAATATCATGACGTGAATGGTATGAGAAATCAGGAGACATAAGGAGGTCGTGGTTTAATATGGATGAGGGCAATGTAATTCAGGTAATGGGTCCCGTGGTCGATGTTGAATTTCCGGAGGCAGGTTTACCGGCGATATTCACGGCATTGCATATAACAAATCCGACTATCGATGACACGGAAGACAACCTTGTGGTGGAGGTGGCGCAACATTTGGGCGACAATGTCGTGCGATGTATCGCCATGGATACCACTGACGGACTTGTACGCGGTATGAAAGCGAAGAACACCGGTAACCCTATCATGATGCCTGCCGGGGAGCCTACCCTCGGGCGAGTTTTGAATGTGGTGGGGCGACCAGTGGACGGCTTGGGACCTGTGGAAGCCACAGAGTATCGGCCCATTCATCGTCATGCCCCGAGTTTCGTGGATCAGGACACTTCCGTTAAAGTCCTCGAGACTGGGGTCAAGGTCATCGACCTTTTGGTGCCCTTTCCCCGCGGCGGTAAGATGGGCATGTTCGGGGGGGCCGGTGTCGGCAAGACCGTGGTCATGATGGAGATGATTCATAATATCGCCATGGAGCACGGCGGGATCAGTGTTTTCGCCGGTGTGGGTGAAAGAACGAGGGAAGGTAACGACCTCTACCTTGAAATGAAGGAGTCCGGCGTCATCAACAAGGCCGCTCTAATATACGGGCAGATGACCGAGCCTCCCGGCGCCAGGGCCAGAGTCGCCCTCTCCGCGTTGACCGCCGCCGAATACTATCGGGATGATCAGGGACAGGACGTGCTTCTGTTCATCGATAACATTTTCCGGTTCACACAGGCGGGTTCGGAGGTTTCGGCTTTACTTGGACGAATCCCTTCCGCGGTGGGGTATCAACCCACTCTGGGAACCGACCTTGGAGAACTTCAGGAAAGAATTACCTCAACAACGAAAGGTTCCATCACGTCGGTACAATGCGTGTATGTGCCGGCAGATGACCTTACAGACCCTGCCCCTGCAACCACCTTCGCTCATCTTGACGGGACCGTGGTTCTCTCACGGCCTATTGCTGAATTGGGGATCTATCCAGCCGTGGATCCACTGGACTCCACCTCGAGAATCCTCGATCCCAACGTCGTCGGAGAGGATCACTACATGGTGGCACGGCAGACACAGCAGATCCTCCAGAAATATAAAGACCTCCAGGATATCATTGCCATCCTCGGCATGGATGAACTTTCCGACGAAGACAAACTGACCGTTGCCAGGGCACGGAGGATTCAGAGATTCCTTTCCCAGCCCTTCCACGTAGCGGAAACCTTCACCGGGAAAGAGGGTAAATACGTATCGGTGGAAGAGACCATCCGGGGGTTCAAGGAAATTATTGAAGGAAAATATGACGAATTGCCCGAGGCGGCCTTTTACATGGTAGGTGGCATTGATGAGGTCCTGGAAAGGGCTGAAACAATGGCTGCCGGCTAATGTGAGGTTATTTATTTATGGATACATTGTACTTGGAAGTGGTGACCCCAAATAGGGTCGTGGTGAGCCAGGAAGTTGAAACCGTGGTTGCCCCCGGAACGGAAGGCGAGTTCGGGGTGTTGCCCGGACATGTGCTTTTTCTGTCGGGCGTTGTGCCGGGAGAGTTGCGCTACATCGCAGGGACCGAAACCGTTTCCCTATCCGTGGCGCAAGGTTTTGCGGAGGTCTCTAACGACAGGGTGTCTATCCTGGTGGACGCTGCGGAAAAGGCAGGTGAAATTGATGTCGATCGGGCCAAAAAGGCGCTGGACCGGGCCCAAAAAAGGATGGAAGAAGGCAAATCCAACGAGGATATAGATTATCTGAGGGTCGAGGCGGCCTTGCAAAGGGCGCTTGTGCGACTTAAGGTGGCTCGAAGAGACATATAATTCATTAAATTACATTAGTTTTGCATGAAAAAGGTGAGCTTTAGGCTTGCCTTTTTTATTGACCTTTGTTGCCCTGGACGTTAAGATGCGTCGTGAATCGTTTTTATTATTGGAAAATGCGAAAAATAACAATTCCTTATAGACTAAAGGAGCACCATGGAAATAGGAGAGGACATTGATCAGTTTGAATTGCTTGAAAAGAAAATAGATGATCTTATTTCGCTCGTCTCCTCCCTCACTCGAGAAAAGGACTCAATGGCCGAAAAAGTGCAGATCCTGGAAGGCAAAACTGGCGATTTGACGAACGAGGTGGAGAGCTTGAGATCGGCAAAAGATAATGCGAGACAGAGGATTGTCTCTTTGCTTGAAAAAATAGAACAATTGAACATCTGAGCAACCGTTTTGTCGAGACCTTTATCGAAAGGTCCCCTTAGGGAAAGACTATAGCGGTTGTGACTGGGAGAGACGATCGGATGGAGCCTGTAAAAATCAGGATCCGTGAACACGAGTATATCGTGAGGGGAGGGGAAAACGAAGGGGATGTCCATCGAATAGCTGAATACGTAAACAACAAGATGGAAGAGATCCAAGGAGGGACGGCGGGTCTTTCCGAGAAAAAAACAGCCATCCTGGCTGCACTTAATATTGCGGGTGAATACTTTCAGCTATTAAAGGAACGAGATGAGTTGCTGGACAAGATTCGCCGGCGGACGGAATCGATGATCGGAAATATTGATTCGGCTATTGGGTAGACCTCCGCGTAGGGAAAGAAATGCCATTTTCGATGAGATTCGTTCTCTAAGGGCATGATATCCCCGGATAAAATGATAATAGGGGAATGGATGGCAGAGGAGAATCCAAAGAGGGAAGAGCGCACTGCGGTGAAAGAGATATCAAATGGCTTTTGAAAGTTCTATGACTTTTTTGTTTTTTCTCAGTGTGAACGAAAAGTATCAAATATTTGATTATAGTTTTAGGCCATATCTTTCCTCCGGTTCTTGGTTTGCCTTGGCACCATCGGTGCACGGGGTAGACGCCTCTATGCATTCTTGCCTGGATTATCCATATCTTTGAATAACTGTTTTAACCTTAGTTATTTTAATATTTTTAATGGCGGCTCCGTAATGATTTCGGGTCATATACTTGGGAGGTGTGCGGCGGCTGCCCATAGGCATATAAAGGATGGTATGTTATGATGATACCTCAGCTGATTGGTTCCGCAGTGGCCGGAATCATTCTGGGCCTTATCGTGGGTTTTTGGGTCCGCAAAAGGATCGTAGAAAGTCAGTTTGACTCTATTCGAAATTATTCAAAGAAAATTATCAATGAAGCTCACAAAAAGGCCAAAACCATTAAAAAGGAGGCCATGATCAAGGCCAAGGACACCTTCTATCAGATGAAGGTAGATTTCGAGAAGGAGTCCAAGGATAAATCCGAGAAATTGCAGTCCCAGGAAAAGAGACTTTTTAATAAAGAAGAAAGCTTAGAAAAGAAAATCGAGCAATATGAACAAAAGGAACGAAGACAGAGTAGTCGTGAGAGGGAGATAGACAAAAAGGAGACGGCTATAAAGGAAAGAACGGCTGAGTTCGACGGGATGATTGCCGAACAACGGCGGGAACTGGAAAGGGTCGCCGGGATTTCGAGCAAGGAGGCCAAGATGCTTCTCATGGAATCCATGGAATCCGAGGCCAAGCACGAGGCGGCTAAGCTTATTCGGCGGATCGAAAATGAGGCAAAGGAGGAGGCAAACCGAAAGGCGCAGGAAGTTCTCGCTCTTGCGGTTAAGAGATATGCGGGGGAATATGTGACCGAGCGCACCGTCTCCGTGGTCAACCTGCCGAACGAAGAGATGAAGGGCCGGATCATAGGGCGTGAGGGACGGAATATACGTGCTATTGAGGCGGCAACGGGCATTGATGTGATTATCGACGATACCCCTGAGGCCGTGATTCTGTCCGGTTTCAACCCGGTACGCCGGGAGGTGGCCAAAATTTCTCTCGAAAGACTGATCGATGACGGAAGGATTCACCCTGCCCGCATCGAGGAAGTGGTCGAGAAGGTCAACAAGGAGATCGAAGAGAGTATCAAGGAGGCCGGAGAGCAGGCGACCTTTGATGTGGGTGTTCATGGCATTGATCCGGAACTTATCAAACTCATCGGTCGTCTGAAATATCGTTCCAGCTATGCCCAGAATGTCCTCCAGCATTCCAGGGAGGTGAGTTTTCTCTGTGGGGTGATGGCATCGGAACTGGGGCTGAATGTCAAGCAGGCCAAGAGAGCTGGGCTCTTACACGATATAGGAAAAGCGGTGGATCATGAAGTCGAGGGGCCCCATGCAATCATCGGAGCCGATTTGGCCAAGAAATACGGGGAGTCCGACCAGGTGGTCCACGCTCTGGCAGCACATCACGAAGAAGTGAGCCCTGAAACGACGCTCGCAGTCCTTGTTCAGGCAGCGGATACTCTATCGGGGGCAAGACCCGGAGCGCGTCAGGAGATGCTCGAATCCTATGTCAGGAGGCTCGAAGACCTGGAAAGAATTTCTACCTCCTTCGACGGGGTTACAAAATCCTATGCGATTCAGGCCGGCAGAGAGATAAGGATCATGGTGGAAGGCAAGATCGTCGATGATGACAAGTCATTCGTGCTTTGCAAGGATATCGCGCAGAAAATCGAAAAGGAGTTGTCTTACCCTGGGCAGATAAAGGTGACGGTAATCAGAGAGACGAGGGCGGTTGAATATGCCAAATAGTTTTCATTTTGAAATGGAAACTAAAATTGCCGAGGGATTGACGACCGAACCGGCCACCGGAACCCTGTTTTTCGCGAATCTTCATGGGATGACGACATAGGAGGCTATTTTTTAGAGTGCAGGGCCTGAGGTTTGATATCCTCTCTTTGAGAAAGCAGGTCGAGGATTCGCGCCGATGAACAAGACGCTGTTTGATAGAATGGGTAAGGCTGTGGCCTATATCGCCCCGGATCATCGCGAGACCATCTATCTTTGGGAGGGGCGTCCGGTCGCCTATCTGTTCGAGGAAATGCATATTTACGGCATAAACGGCCGTCACTTGGCGTGGTTTATCAACGGCGTCGTTTACAATACATACGGCCGGAGGATAGGTTTTACCTTCGAGACATGCCCTGTGCCGCCGGGCAATGAGCCTGCCAAGGGAAAGAAAATTTCCATTGCTGAGATCAGGCCCAGGTGGCGTACCCCACCATCACCTGCCTTGAATTTCAATATCGGTCAGGAAGATCTGGTTCAAATTCTGGAGAGGGGTGAGGTCCCCTTTTTTGAAACAACACCTCTTGATCAGCCCATATTGAAAGCATGATTCAGATGCTCCGACTGCGAAACCGCCTATCATTGTTTTTCAGTGCACTTAACCCACCCCTATAAGAGGTCGGCAATTCATGAGCCAAGAACAAGAGACGGTCTATCTGGTTGACGGGAGTTCCTATGTTCATCGCGCCTATCACGCGATCCGCAACCTCGCAAACTCGAAAGGCCTCCCGACCAACGCAGTTTTCGGGTTTGTCAAGATGATACTGAAACTCACGGAGGAGAAAAACCCCGGATATATGGTGATCGCCTTTGATACCAAGGGGCCCACGTTCAGGCACGACCTCTATGAGGACTATAAGGCCAACAGACCCCCTATGCCCGAAGATCTTCAGGCTCAAATTCCCTATATCCGTGCCTTTGTGAAGGGTCTGAACGTCACAATGATCGAAAAGCCCGGATACGAGGCAGATGATGTCATCGGCACACTGGCAAGGATGGGAGAGGAAAAAGGGTATCGGATCGTGATTATCACCGGAGACAAGGATTTTCGTCAGTTGATTTCCCCGAACATTTCCCTCTGGGATACCATGAAAGACCAAGTTATGGATCTTGATCGTTTCCGTAAGGAATATGGGCTTGAACCGGGCCAGGTCATCGATCTCATGGGTCTGTCCGGCGATACTTCCGATAATGTTCCGGGTGTACCCGGGGTGGGAGAAAAGACCGCTCTGAAACTTATCAAGCAGTTCAAGAGCCTGGAAAGCGTCTTCGATCATACGGGAGACGTCAAAGGGAAAAAACTCCGGGAAAACCTGGGGGCGTCAAGGGACAAGGCCGTTCTCAGTAAAAAACTGGTCACCATAGATAGGTATGTCCCTCTTGAGGAAAAAATCGATCATTTCAGGAGGGGTGATCCTGACGCCGAAGCCCTCACCAAGATATTCCATGAGCTTGAATTCAGAGGCCTCTGGGATCAATTCGCTTCTCGAAAAGAGGCCAAGGTGAGGGATTATCGCCTCTGCCTTTCAAAAGAAGATCTTCTCGCCCTCGTGGAAGAAATCAAGAAAAAAAGGCTGGTCAGCCTGGATACGGAAACCACAAGCACAGATCCTCTTGAGGCCGAACTCGTGGGAATATCTTTCAGCCTCGAGGATAACCGGGCCTGCTACCTGCCTTTGACCCACCACTATCTCGGAGCGCCCGCGCAACTGGAGGTCTCGGAGGCCTTGAGTGTCCTGGGGCCTGTTCTCGAGGATGAGAAAATCAAAAAGATCGGGCAAAACATCAAATATGACGTCCTGGTCTTGAGGACTCACGGTGTCGTGCTTAAGGGCATCTATTTCGATACCATGATTGCGTCTTACGTGATCAACCCCGGCTTGAGACAGCACAATCTGGACTATCTGGCCCAGCACTACCTCAATCATAAAATGATTACCTATCGCGAAGTCCTTGGGAAAGGACGCTCCAATTTTTCCGAAATCGATGTGGACAGCGCCATGAAATATTCCTGTGAGGATGCGGATGTGACCCTTCAACTCATGCACATCCTTGAAGAACAGCTCAGGAAGGACATGAATGAGGACCTTTTTCACGACCTTGAAATGAAACTCATCCCTGTTCTCATCGACATGGAATACAGCGGGATCAGGATCGACACAGCCTTTTTCAAGGAGATGTCTCGCCGTTTTTCCGGTCAGCTCAGAGACATTGAACAAGAGATCTATGAAGAGGCCGGAATGGAGTTCAATATCAATTCCCCGCAACAGTTGGGCTATGTGCTTTTTGAAAAACTCCAACTTCCAGTTCAGAAAAAGACAACAAAGACCAAGAACTATTCAACGGATGTGAAGGTCCTTACAAAACTGTCTGCCCTGCCTTACAAAATTCCTAAGCTTTTGCTGCGTTACCGGACCCTTTCCAAGTTGAAATCCACCTACCTCGACGCCCTGGTCAAGCGTGTGGATTCTTCCACGGAAAGGATCCATACATCCTATAATCAGACGGTAGCGGCCACGGGCCGTTTGAGCAGCAGCAAACCAAATCTTCAGAATATCCCCATCAGGGGTGAGGAGGGCAGGGAAATTCGAAAGGGTTTTGTGCCCGAGGAGGGTCATGTTCTCCTTTCCTCGGACTATAGTCAGGTGGAACTAAGGATTTTTGCCCATTATTCCGGAGATCCGGCCTTCATGGAAGCCTTCAGGGGGGACGAGGACATCCACACACGCACCGCATCGGAGATCATGGCTGTCGGCAAAGAAGCGGTTACGGCAGATATGAGGCGAATCGCCAAGGCCATTAATTTCGGTATCATATACGGTATGGGATCAAGAAAATTGGGTGAAGAGTTGGGGATCGATCATAAAACGGCCAAAGAGTATATCGATGCCTATTATGACAGGTACAAGGGGGTGGCCGAATACAGGGAGAGGATGATCGCGTCGGCCAGGAAAACAGGTTATGTGGCTACCCTTTTTAATCGGCGGAGATATTTGCCCGACATTGATCACAAGAATCGCATCATCCGTTCGGAGGCCGAACGGATGGCCGTCAACACCCCTATTCAGGGAACGGCGGCGGATCTCATCAAAATGGCTATGATCCGGATTCATGATAGGCTTAGGAGGGAAGCTTTAGGGACCAAAATGCTTCTTCAGGTCCATGATGAACTTGTTTTTGAAGTCCCGGAGAACGAGATCCAAAGTGTTCGGTCACTTGTCAAGGAGGAAATGGAAGAGGTCTATCGGCTTGATATACCCCTCAAGGCGGATATTAAGATCGGCAAGAACTGGAATGAAGCGCATTGAAGAGATTTTTTTTACAGAAAGGAAAGATCCGATGCCCTACAAAAGGTCATCGACCGGATCGAACCGGAAAAGATTCAGCTAAATACCGTGGTTCGTCCTCCGGTCGACTCACGGGCATTATCACTTGACAGACAAGGGTTGGAAGAGATAAAGACTTTCTTGGGAGCAAAAGCCGAGGTTGTTGCCGATATTCCTCTCAGGCAGAGACAGCAGTTCTATGATTCTATGATAAAAGCGGTGCTGGAGACGGCGAAGAGGAGACCCTTCAGAGAACTGGATGTGGCAAGGGTCCTGGACATCCCTTCAGAAAAAGCAGGCCGGATTATAAAGGGCCTGATGATCAAAGGAGCATTACGCCGGGACAAACACAGGGGGGAAGTCTCTTTTATCGGGGACGGGTCGGCTCCCTGAGGGAAGCCTTTTTCGGGCGACATGCTTGTTCCCTAGCCTTGCATAGAAAAACGTGCATCATGGGGTCTTCTACCAAGGGATCGTTTTGATCAGCAAATGGTATCGCTATACTTGAGGTAGAGAATAAAAGGTTATGAGCAAAAAGGGGAATCAGAAAAGCGAAGATAGATGTTACGCGGGTATTGATGCGGGTTCCGTCAGTCTGAATTGTGTGGTCATCAACCAGGATCGGAAAATTCTTTTTGAAGCCCCCTACAGGAGACACTTGGGAAAGGTCGAGGAAGAAGTTCAAACGCTCCTCCGCGGGTTATATCAACAATTCGGAACGGATCGATTGAAGGCGGTGGTCTTTACCGGAAATCACGGACGAAAAATCTGTGATAAACTGGGTAGCGTTTACGAATTCGAGACGATCACTCAGGTCCTGGGGTCCCTGCATATCAAACCCGACGCGAGGACGATTATCAGCATGGGCGGGCAGGATACGGCCCTTTTTCAGATCAATCATGGTGACTCCTGGGAACTCGATTACTTCAATACCAACGGTCCCTGCGCTTCCGGAACGGGGTCTTTTATCGATCAGCAGGCGCAGCGACTGGCGACATCTCTTTATGACAAGGAGGTCCGGATTTCACAGGATCAGATCGACCAGGTTCTGACCGATTTTATAAAACTGGGTCTTCAAAGTGAGAAACCGGCCAATGTGGCCTGCCGGTGCACGGTTTTTACGAAATCCGACATGATCCACCTTCAAAACAAGGGAGAGAGACTGGAGGATATCATCTACGGCCTCCATGTCGGGAATGCTCGGAACTATATGAGCACCATCGTTTCCAATCGGGTCCTGGAGGATCCGATACTTTTTATCGGGGGTCTATCCATAAACCAACTTCAGGTGCGCGCCTTCAGATCCTATTTTCCGAACCTGATCGGTCCGGAGTTGAACACATCCGCGGGCGCTCTGGGAGTGGCGTTGTATGCTCTTGATGCCGGATTGGAGAATTCTCTGGATCCGGAACGGGTTTCGCTGGCCGTTGGGGAAGATCTGGAGACTTTGCCCCTCGCTCCGAAACTGAAACTCAAGGCGACGGATTTTCCCGAGGTCAACGAGATCGAGAAACGATTTCTGGCTCGCAAGACGCCCGTGTATCTCGGAATCGATATCGGTTCCACAACCTCGAAATATGCCTTGATCAACCAGGACCGAGAAATTATTCATAAGCGCTATGTGCACACCCAGGGAAAACCGATCGAAGTCATCCAGGGGCTTCTGAAGACCTTAAGGGACGATATCGGAGAGAAGATCGACATCAGAGGCACGGCAACCACCGGTTCCGGGAGAAACGTGGTAGGTGATTTTCTCAATGCCGAGTTGATTCTTGATGAGATTACGGCCCACGCCCGGGGTGCGGTCGAGATTGATCCTGCCATAGACACGATCTTTGAAATCGGTGGGCAGGATTCCAAATATATTTTTATCGCCAATACCTATCCCCTTGATTTTGACATGAACAAGGTGTGTGCGGCGGGTACGGGAAGCTTCCTTCACGAACTCGCCAACAAATACGGCATCAATATCGTGGATGAATTCCAGGAGATCGCCCTGTCTTCGGATCACCCCATCAGACTGGCCGAGAGATGCACCGTGTTCATGGAATCCGACCTTGTCTCCTACCACCAGAAGGGCGTGCCCGAGAATGACCTTATTGCGGGACTCTGCTATGCGATTGTTTACAACTATTTGAACCGTGTGGTGGGAAAGCGAAAAATCGGTCGCAGGGTCATGTTTCTGGGGGGGCCTTCTCTTAATAAGGGCGTGGTGGCCGCCTTTGAAGATGTCCTGGGTCGCGGGCTGGTGGTCCCAAAGCATCGTGAAGTGCTCGGGGCGTTCGGGGCTGCGATCAGTGTCCAGGAAAAGATGGTCGCGGAGCCTGATGCCGGGCGCACTTTCCGGGGACTCGATAGCGCCATTAAGGATCGCATGAGTTACACGGAGAAGGTGTGCCGGGCGGATCCAAACTGCCACAATCAGTGTAAGCTCAAAATCTATGACTTTGACGGACGCAAAAGTGTCTGGGGGGGCGAGTGCGGTCGTTACGAACTGATCCGGGGCAAGGGGCCAAAACAAGAGAATTTATTCAAGCTGAGGGAGTCGCTGTGGCATAATTACATGCTGGGACTTTACGAAGAAATAAAGGAAGAGCCCCTCATGGAGGTGGATGGGCGGCCGACCGTAGGGATGCAGAGGGCCCTCTACTTTTTTCAGACAGGAGTTCTGTGGGCGCATTTCTTCGATCGGCTTGGATTCAGACTTGTTATGACACCGCCTACCAACATGCATATCTCCAGCGCGGGCATTGAGGCTATGACCGCTGAAACCTGCTACCCGGTGAAGGTGTCTCACGGGCACGTCAAAGAACTCGTCGGGAGAACACGCTTCCTTTTTCTCCCCACTATAATCGATATGCCCACGCCGGAGGCATCGGAAAAGGGTTATTTTTGTCCTTTTGTACAGTCCAACTCCTATATGGTTCGTGTGGCCCTGGATTTGGACAGACAGAATGTTTTGAATCCGATCCTTCACATGAAACAAGACAACGGCACGTTAGCCCTTGAATTGAGTCGGCATCTGACCCCAAAACTGGGGAAATCACGGGGGGAAATCAGAAGGGCTTTGGATTACGCCCTGGAAAGACAAATGAGCTTTGAGGGGGACCTTCACCGAAGGGGCAAGGAAATCCTGGATGCTCACGATCCTGAAGAGCCCATGGTCATCGTCACCGGGCGGCCCTACAACCTCTACGACGAAAAACTGAACCTAAGACTGGGACAGAACTTGAGCAAAATAGGGATGAGTGCCATGCCCATGGATTTCGTGGATGTGTCTCATGTGGACCTCTCCGATTTTCCATCCATGTACTGGGGACTTGGGGCACAGATTCTGAGAGCCGCCAAAATGGTTGAGAGCCGTCCTAACTATTTCGGCCTGCATCTCACCAATTTCAGTTGCGGTGCCGATTCCTTTATCGAGCATTTCTACAAACATATCATGGGTGACAAACCCTACCTGATTCTTGAACTGGATGAGCACAGCGCCGTTGCAGGGGCGATGACGCGGCTTGAGGCCTATAGAAACGTGATCGAAAATACCATGCAGAAGATGAAATCAGAGATCTATGAGCGACTGAAAATGTCGAATTGAGGAAGTCATGGAAGCAGAGAACAGAGCAACGTTCCAATCCCTTTCCGAAAATGTAGGAGCTTTTGTTTTAAAGGGGAAAACCTTTCTGATACCTGAAATGAATCGAATCGGATCGCACCTCCTTGCAGGTGTCTTCAGGGGCTTCGGTATCAATGCCCTTGTGATGGAGACCTATGGGGGGCTCGCCCTGGGGAAAGAATTTACCTCCGGTAAGGAGTGCTTCCCATGCCAGGTCACGACCGGTGATATCCTGCTTTTCATGGAAAATGAAAAGCAGAGACTGGGAGAAGACTTTAATCCCGAGAACTACATCTATTTTATGCCCGAGGCCGGTGGACCTTGTCGTTTCGGTATGTACAACAAGTATCAACGGATCGTCTTGGATTCCGTTCCCGAGTTGCACAGACTCAAAATTGGATCTCTCACGACGGATAATTCCTATGCCCTGGACGGCATGATCGAAAAGGGCAGGACGACCTCTTTTCGGAAGGCCGCCTTTTTTTCGGTAGTCGTGGCCGATGTGCTGGACAGGCTTCTCTGGAAGCTTCGGCCCTATGAAAAAGAAGCCGGCAGCGCGGACGCCTTTATTGAAAAGGCCATGGAGAGTTTGACGGATGCCTTCGAAAAAAACTGCGCAAAGAAGAGTTTTGCCACCATACTTAGTAGATTGGATGATGTCATCCTCGAGGGGAAGTCCCTGGTTGATCCGACTATCCCTCAAAAGCCTCTGATCGGTGTGGTCGGGGAAATCTACCTTCGAACCCATGTCCACGCGAATCAGGACGTGATTCGAAAGTTGGAGGAACACGGGGCGGAGGTGGTTAATGCCTCTATTGCGGAGTGGGTAAATTATACGACTTACGACAAGCTGAGGGACGCCAAGATCGGGTTTCACATGAATTTGAAGCAGTTCCGATTTGGTATGGTCAGACGGTATCTTGGGGAAATAGTCAACTACGGCCTTACCCTCGGCTATCAGCAAAAAAAACAGGATCAGGTCTATAACCGCATCAAAGCGTTCATCGATATAGCGGAAGATCATCGGGTGGGGCATTTGGAAGATATCCTGATCGAGGATGATCTCTATGCCTTTGATGTGGGAACGGAGGCTTGCCTGAGTATCGCAGGTGTTATACAATACATGCGTGATGGTTATAACGGCGTTGTCAACGTCTACCCTTTTACCTGTATGCCCAGCACGGTTACATCTTCTGTCGTTAAACCCGTTATGAACCGTATGAAGGTTCCCTACCTTGACACACCCTATGACGGAACAACCCAACCCGGCAGGGCGGCCGCCATAAGAACCTTCATGTATCAGGCGAAACAACACTTTCAACGAAACGGAAGAAAAGAGAAGAGACACTAATGGCTACAAAGATGCTCATCAACGCAGTCGAACCGGAAGAGTACCGGATTGCCTTTATAAAGGACGGCTTGCTGGACGGCTATCAAATTGAAACCTCCACGGCGGAACAGAAGCGAGGCAACATCTACAAAGGTGTTGTGGAACATATAGAGCCCAGGCTGCAGGCCTGTTTCGTCAATTTTGGAGTTGAAAAAAACGGTTTTATGCCAGCCGATGAAATCCATCCGGAATATTATCAACTGAAGGAGCCGTTCAAGGAAGACCAGCCCGTCCCTCCCATTGAAAAGGTCCTGCGAAAAGATCAGGAAGTCCTGGTCCAGATCACCAAAGAGATGCCGGGCCACAAGGGTGCCCACTTGACCACTTACCTGTCCCTGGCCGGACGTTATCTCGTCCTGACCCCGGGGCGCACGGTCAACGGGGTGTCCCGGAAAATCGAGGATGAAGGAGAACGGCAGCGACTGAAATCCATTATGGAAAGTATGAAACTGCCGGAAGAAATTGGGTTTATCGTAAGAACCATGGCGGCGGGTCAGAGTAAGCGAGAGATTTCAAAAGATTTGAACCGCCTCCTGAGAATCTGGAAGAACATGAAAGGCAGGGTACAAACGGCAGCGTCCCTTTCCCTGATCTACAAAGAACAGGATTTGTACCTTCGAACCCTTCGAGATTATTATACCAGCGACGTTTCCGAAATCCTGGTGGACGACAAAGAAACCTTTAACAAGATCAAAGAATACATGCGAATTGTTTCCCCCCGGGACCAGAGGAAAGTGAAATATTACAAAAACAAGGTCCCCATTTTCAATAAATACGATATCGAAAAGCAGATCGAAAATATCTATGGCAGCAAGGTTCCTCTCAAATCCGGAGGGTCCATCGTTATCGATACCACAGAGGCTCTTATTTCAATTGACGTGAACTCAGGCCGGGGCATGGCGGGAAAAGACGTCGAGAGCATGATTTACAAGACGAACCTGGAAGCGGCCAGAGAGATCGCCAGACAGCTTCGATTGAGGGATATGGGAGGGTTGGTGGTCATCGACTTTATCGATATGAGGGATAGGAAACACATCCGTGAAGTGGAAAAGGTCCTGCGAGACGAACTGAAAAAAGACCGCGCCAAGACGGATACGGCCCACATCTCGAAATTCGGGCTCATGGAACTCTCAAGACAGAGGCTCAGACCTTCCATTGAGTCCAGAAGCTATCAAATCTGCGACTTTTGTCACGGCAGAGGGGTTGTTATTTCCGTAGAATCCGCCGCGGTTTCTTTCCTTCGAAGAATGTGGATGCAGGCATCCAAAGGGGACGTTGTTCAGGTGAATGGAACCCTCCCCATGGAGGTGGTCGATTACCTCCAGAATAGAAAACGAAAAGATTTGACTGAACTCGAAAGGCGTTACGGCGTGACGGTTATCCTGAAGGGAGATCCGGCCATCTCCCCGGGGGACGGGAAACTCGAATTTGTGGAAGAACATGAACCTTAGGCCAGGTTCCAATACAATATGGGAATAAAAACCTGAGTTTTGCGGGAGTCAGAGACAGTTGGCTATGGCGGTATAAAATGATCAGGAATATTGGAATATCGGGACAATGACAGACAGCCGTGGGGTGCTTAAAATGGTGGTCATGGCATGCTGCCTTAGCCGTTAGGCGTGTTTTTCCATCACTCCATCACTCACTCCATCATTCCATTACTCCAACACTCCGGGACTCTTGAAATTCAAATAATATAAAACCCCTTAGGGGTTAGCCCAAAGCCGGGCCCTCTGGACCCGGATTCTTTACTTTATGTCCTGATTTGTTGTTGTTTTGCGGCAAACGCACTCGTAATGCGATCCATCATGATGGCCAGAAACACGATGCAGAGGCCCGCCTCAAAACCCCGTCCAATTTCAATCCGATTGATAGAGAGCAGGACTTCCAGACCCAGACCCCGGGCCCCGATCATTGAGGCAATGACCACCATGGCCAAGGCCATCATGGTGGTCTGATTGATGCCCACCATGATGCTAGGGAAGGCAAGGGGCAGTTGGACATTGAAAAGGACCTGCCGACCGTTGGAACCGAAGGCCTCTGCGGCCTCGACCACGCTTTCCGGAACGCCCCTGATGCCTACATTGGTGAGTCTGATGACAGGAGGCACGGCATAGATGACCGTTGCAAAGACGGCCGGGACCTTGCCCAGGCCGAAGAGCATCAGGGCCGGGATGAGGTAGACGAAGCTGGGCATGGTCTGCATGGCATCCAAGGCGGGTTTCAGGATGGATTGGAGTATATTGTTTCTGGCCATGATGATACCCGCGGGGATGCCGATCAGGAGAGAAATGATCACAGAGGCGATCACGACGGCCAGGGTCATCATGGACAGGGCCCAGTAACCAAAGCTTCCGATAATCATCATGAATGCGGCCATGAGGACACCGTAGTACCAGCGGCCCATGTTTCGCCACGCCGCAACGGCCACGACGACCACCACAAGGGGCCAGGGCAGCCACAGGAGAAAGCGCTCGATGTATAGGAGCACCTGAAGGATCATCTGACCGAGGAGATCAAAGAAGGGGCCCCAGTGGGCCAGGACCCAGTCCATGGTGGCATCCACCCCTTCGGCCAGGGGGATTTGAAATGTTTCTGGAAATTCAGTCATTTTCTTCCGTCTCCGTTCCATTTTCCTGGATCATGCTGTCCAGGATAGTCTCATTGCGAATAATGCCCAGGAGCTTACCTTCCTCGTCGAGCACGGGGATGGGATAGGGACTGGACGTTGCCAGGGGAAAGAGTTCTTCGATGATCGTGTCCGGAGAACAGGTGGGAAGATCTTTGACCAGGTGTTGCGCTGCAGCCGAGTCTTTCAGTGAGGTGACGCCCTCTTTTTCCAGTTTCCTGATGCGATCCAGGCTCAAGAGGCCCTTGAACTCCCGTTTTTTGGTGATCACGAAGGCATAGAGCTGTCTGTCGTGGCCAAGCAGGGTCCTGGCCACCTTGGGGCCCTGCCATTCATAGAGAAGTCCCCGGGGTTCTTCCATGATGCGGCCTGCGCTCAGGACCTTGGCAGGGGAGGCGTCCTGAACGAAATCCCGGACATATTCGTCGGCGGGGGAGGCAATAATATCCTCAGGGCTGCCGATTTGAATAATTTTCCCGTCCCGCATGATGGCAATCCGGTCCGCCACCTTAAGGGCCTCCTGGAGGTCGTGGGTCACGAAGATCATGGTCTTGCGGACCTGCTCCTGCAGTTCCAGGAGTTCGTCCTGCATTTCTCGCCGGATCAGGGGGTCCAGACCGCTGAAGGGTTCATCCAGGAGAAGAATTTCCGGATCCCGGGCCAAGGCCCTGGCCATGCCGACCCGTTGTTGCATCCCGCCGCTCAGCGAGGAGGGCAGGTAGTTCTCCCAGCCTTTGAGGCCCACCGTGTCAATGGCCTCCTGGGCGAGGGCGTAACGTTTATTCTTGCCCATGCCCTTCACCTTCAGTCCGTAAGCCACGTTGTCGATCACGGGATAGTGGGGTAGGAGTCCGAAGTGCTGAAAGACCATGCCCGTGACATTCCGCCGGAGATCGAGGAGTTGGTCTTTGTCATATCGGGCGATGTCTTTGCCCTTGATGGCGATTTTCCCAGCAGTGGGGTCTATGAGCCGGATAAGACAACGAATGAGGGTGGACTTACCGCTGCCGGAAAGACCCATGAGGACAAAAAACTCTCCGCGTTTGACCGAAAATGAGATATCCCTGAGTCCTACGACACATCCTGTTTCTTTCAGAATGGTGTCCTTTGGCAAAAGCCGTTTTTCAGATTTTATGAGATCTTTGGCCCTGTGGCCAAAGATCTTCCATAGATTAGATACTTCCAGAACAATTTCGGCGGTCTCTACCCCCGCCTCGTCGGTGGTTTCCAATTCAGATTACCTCGAAAAAAAATAAAAGACGCAACGCATACCCGCCCACACTTAATCCGGGGCACCTGAGTCAGCCCGAGAATTGAAGGAAAAAAGGCGCCCTATCCGTCGGCAACCCGGAGTGATGGCGTGTCGGAGTTATGGATAACGCCCCAATACCCCATTGCTCCGGGACGGCAAAATTCCTGTGAATGCGGAATAAAGGTCACAAACGTCTTCATGTTTTCTTTGGTTTCAATGGACACCCTGATTATTAGGCACCCATGGATCAAAATAAAGACACCCGATGACGCTCTTTCGCCGCGTTTGAATCGGCCCTGCGATCAAAGAGCCGCCTTGACCTTTTGGGCCACTTCGGCCGGCACCCACTGAGTCCAGACCGATTCGTAATTCTTCAGAAACCACATCGCGGCATCCTTGGTCTTGGAGCCCTTGTTGTCCAGCAGATAGGCCAGGAATTTGTTGCATATATCCAGATTCGTCTCGTATTTTTTGAGAAACTCATAGACGTCCGGGGCCTTCTGGGGGAGGCTCTTATGGACGATGATGTTGACCTTTACAGAGGGGTACTCGCAGGCATAGTTTTTGTCCCAAATCTTCTTGTCAAAGGCTGGTTCCGCGATAGGGGTGAGGTCGTATTTCCCCATGATCGGCGTGGGCGCCCAGTAATATCCGAACCAGGGCTTTCCCTTCTTGCAGGCCGCGGCGATGGCACCGGCCATGGCTGCGTCCGATCCAGGAGGAAACACATTGTAGTACTTGTCCAGTCCGTAGGCCTTGAACTTTTTTTCATTGATCTTTTCGCACTCCCAGCCGGGAATGCAACTGAAAAAACGGCCCTTCGTGCGATCTTCGGGATCCTTGAAAACCTCCCAGTACTTGGGCAGGTCCTCGATGGATTTCAGGTCCGGGGTCATGGGTTTGATCCCCCGCGCGGGATCGCCTTTGATCATGTAGGTGGGGACCAGCCAGCCCTGCCAGCTGTTGGGGAAGTTGCTTCCCAGGTCAATGACCTTTCCCGCGGCCAGGGCCTTGTCAAGGGCCTCCTGCTGGTTTTCCACCCAGCACTCCATGTTGATATCCAAATCGCCCCGCGTCAGTCCGGCAAAGAGGGGAATGGTGTTTCCGGGCAGGTATTCCACCTTGTAGCCATAGCCGTTTTCAAGGATGAAGCCGGCGATGCGGTTGTGGACCTGGACGCTGTCCCAACTGACATCCGCAAATTTGAGGACCTTTTTTGAAGCGGCAAGGCCGGGTGTTAAGGAACAAAGTGTCATACCAACAAGGATCGCCAAAAACACACAGAAAACCTTCAATCTTTTGTCCATAGATTCCTCCTGAATTTTATAGGATAAAGTGAAAAACGGATGGTCATTTAGTTGAACGTTAGAACCTTACCCAACACAAAAGTAACGGTTCAGCCTTTTAAAAATGCAGATATGAAAGAAAAAGAGCCCGGAAGCCGGGCTCCTTCGCCGGGAGATTGATTTTTCAAAAGGCTAAACTCATCAAAATGATATAATTATAAACGACCGGGTGGCATATGTCAATTGAGAAGGACTCAGATGAAAGAATTTCAGTAGAAACATAATGAGCTGAAAGAGGGCAGGAGGCTCGATTCCTAAATAAAGACATATCATTGGGTTGGATCGAAAAAAAATATTTCGGATTTCGGTCAGGACAAAATCTTATGAGGAAGAGCGCCGTTTGTCCGGCGAATCATGGGGATTTATGCAGGAGAGAGTGAAAGATCACGCATGCGACCCTTTGTGTTGATATGGCGCGTTCCTATTGGTATATAGATGAATTCCGTTTCGGATGAACGGCGAACCCTTTTTCTGAGGAAAAAAATCATGAAGACCATGATGCTTAACCGCACCGACGATTATTATTCCAGAGCAGGGGATTCACTCGGCTGGGAGTTGACCGTTTGTAATGCCCTCTACCCAGAGGACAGCCCCTGCCGGAAGATTCTCGAAAGGGACGATACATATGGAAACCTTCTTTATGATTATCTGGGCCGTTTTATTCCTATGGGAAGAATTGTGAGGATCATAGAAATAGGTGGCGGTTATGGATATCTGATGAAGGATTTTTTGAAAAAAAGTCCTCGGATGAAAGTCACCATGCTGGATATCGCCCCTCACCTCTCGGCGAAGCAGCGCATCAGTCTAAAGGGCTGGTCCATGGATTATATCCTGGAAGACTTTATGATGACGGAAATCTCGTGTCTTGGGGGCATGGACATGGCGGTCCTCAATGAGAATCTCGGGGATTTTCCTACGGCAGTGGGTATTCCGGCGGAAATTTTCGAGGTCGAGATCGACAACCTTGAGGGTCCTCTAAAGAAAGTGCTTCACCTTTTTGAAAAATACGATTTTGATCAACCCGAAACACGAGCTTTTAATATGAATGTCGGGGCGATTGAAGCTGTTGAAAAGCTTTGCCTTGCCGGCATACCCTATATCTTCCTGAGTGAGCACAGTTGCGAGGCGAGTATACCGGAGGATCTTCAGGGCCTGATTTACATTGAATCGACCGGGTGCCCTGAAAAAATATCCCTCAAGGGGCATAATGAGTATACAATTAAATTTTCTTACCTCGAAAGGGTTGCTCAAACCTTTCACTATCGGATGGTCAGGGGACCTTTTGCGGACTTCCTCGAACCCAGGTTTGATGATAGACTCAGGCATATGCTGGCTCTGAGGTCTGTTCAGGACGGATCCATTGAAACTATCCGTCAATTTTTGGAGGATCTTTACAAATACGAGTATCTTATTCTCTTAAAGGAAGATGAATGAGGGTCGAGTAAGAAATCGATGTTCAATAATATTATATACTTCCTTGTGGTCCTTATGGTTTTCAGCATCAGCTATACAGGGGACACACCGGAAGATCCACTGAGTTACAGCTTGGGCATGATTCTTATAACCTGGCTCGCCTTTGCCTTTTACTGCCGCTGGGGATTTAGAAGGCTCTTGAAGCAATCTCTCGAAGAGTCAGAGACGGAATCCCGGTTCGCGGGTGATTATCAGGGCTTGGTCATGCGCCTTTCCATCTTGGCCATCTTTCTCTTTGCCCTGGACGTTTATCTGTTTCACTTGAAATTCTGGCTCCAGTCGATCCCCGGTTTCAAGTATTTCATCGTGCTACAGGGCCTCATAGCCGTTGGCCTTTTCGTTTTGTACCAGTGTACCATCTGGTATTTTTCCTACCCCGCATACCGGGAGGCCTTTGGGACGGGCGTGCGCCGAAGTCCCTTTATCCTCTCGAACATCAAACTGAATATCCCGGTCCTTTTTCCATGGTTCATCCTGACCCTCGCCTATGATCTCCTGACATTAAGCCCCTGGACCTGGCCGGGGTCTATTCTGGCGAAGCCGGTCGGCCAGATTCTTTTCTTTGCGATTTTTTTAGTCGTTCTCATGATTTTCATGCCGTCATTTGTTCAATACTGGTGGGGCTGTCGGCCTCTCGAGCCGTCGGACAAGGTGAATGCAATAAAAGCCTTTCTTTATGAAAAAAGATTCAGATACCGAAGCCTTGTAGATTGGCCGATCTTTGAAGGACGCATGTTGACTGCGGGCATCATGGGGATCGTCCCCAAATATCGATATCTCCTTATTACCGATTCACTCTTGAAAATCCTCTCCATCGAGGAACTCAAGGCCGTTGTCGCCCATGAAATGGGTCATGCCCGACATAGACATATGCTTTTCTATACGGTATTCTTCCTGGCGTTCATGGTGGTCTCTTTCGGGTTGTTCGATATCTTCGGATTTTTTCTCGCGTCTCTCCCATTTTTTATGAAAGGCTTTGTCGAGGCTGACTCCAACGCGATCACGCTTTATTATCTCACCCTCTCTCTTCCCGTTCTGCTTTCTTTGTTGGTCTACTTCCGGTTCATTATGGGTTTTTTTATGCGCCATTTTGAGCGACAGGCCGATCTGTATTCCGCCGTTCTCATGGAAAGCCCCCTGGAGACCATACGCTCGTTGGAGAAAATCGCCCTACTCAGCGGGAAAATCAGGGAACTTCCGAGTTGGCACCATTTCAGTATCAAACAAAGGGTGGATTGCCTTTGGCGGTTGATGAAAGAGCCGGGAATTGTAAAACGGCATAACCGCTTCCTGTCTTTCTGGCTGACGATTTATCTGGTTGGCATGATCGGATTCGGGTATTCGGCGAACTTCGGTTCGGCAAAGGAGCAATTGACACAACACGTGGCGATTAAACGCCTCAATCAAATGATTGAAAAACAACCACAGAAAGTGGACCTTCTCATCCACCTGGCCATGCTCTATCATGGAATGGCAAAGCACAGAGAGGCCGTCGATGCCTATGAGAGGGCCATGCTGCTGGCCCCGGAACAGGCCGAGGTCGTGAATAATCTCGCCTGGCTTCTTGTCACCTCGTCCGATGAAGGACTCCGGGACAGGGAACGGGGTCTCATGCTGGCTGAACGGGCCGTCGAGATGGAACGCTCGCCCACTTTTCTCGACACCCTTGCGGAGGCCTATTTTGTGAATGGGCGCATTGAGGAAGCGATCATGATCGGAAAAGAGGCCCTCTCCCTTTCCAAGGAAAAGATAGGGTACTATCGGAGGCAATTGGAGAAGTTTATGGGAACTGCGGGAATCAACCCATCCTCATAGGCTGAGATCTTATCTTTTTATTGCCCTATCCAAAGGAAAAGGAGGAGATTTATGCACTTCACTATACTCCTTTCGATTATTTTTCTGGCTTCCTTCATCCTCACTATGGTGGGCTTAGGAGGCGGGCTCGTTTTCAGTCCTCTTTTTGTATTGCTTGGTTTCCCGGTGACCACGGCGGTATCTGCTTCCCTCTTCCTCAACGGTGCTGCCGCCGCTTCTGCCAGTATCAATTACCTTTCCAAGAAAATGGTCGATTTTGAAATCGCTCTTCCTTTACTGGCCTGCAGTACCCTGTCCGCTCCCCTGGGGGCTATGCTTACAAGCCGAATGAATATCCGGTCCTTTACGACCGTCCTGGCCTTGATCATTTTTGTGGCCTCGATATGTATGCTCTTTTCAGGAAAAATAGAGGCGGAAAAAAGAAAGGTAAGCGTTGCAAGAAGAATTTTCGGAGGAGGATGTATCGGGTTTATGGTCGGAATACTGGCTGGCCTCCTAGGTATAGGGGGTGGAGTTTTTATTGTACCCCTGCTGATTTATGTCCTGAAAGTGCCGACTAAAACGGCGGCGGCCACGTCCGTGTTTATGGTGGTTTTTTCCTCTTTCAGCGGTTTCATCGCCCATGTGTCAAGGGGCGATACGGACTGGAAATTCATTCTGACGACAGCGGTTGCATCCATTGCGGCAGGGCAACTGGGATCAAAAATCATGGTGGAAAAATTGCGGGGTGTCACGGTTCGCCGGATATTCGGGGCCGTTTTGCTATTGTTCGCTCTTAAACTCATCCATCGGGCATTTTTGTAAAGGCAATCCCCCGAAGCGCGGGACAGAATGATGCCTTGATGGTAGATCTGGGTCGCATCCTTCGCCTTGACAACGCGAAGACTTTCAAATTATAGTAAAAAATTAGCTGGGACAAAATATTGTTGTCCTAACGAAGGAATGGGCTTTTCTCTGTTGACCTGTCAACCCTTTCATCTCACTACGGCTGCAAAACGAAACAAAAATCATACAATGGTATCCTTTCGATTATACCCTGCTTATTAAATTCGGCGCTGTAACACCGTCTCAATTAAGGAAGCGTTTCCCGGGAGCCCTGAATTCGTCACTCAATTTTACATGACCAAGGGTTACACGATGTTGTGGTTACGATTTCTTCGAACGCGTTATCCGTGAAGTTCATCAGGAAAGTAAATATGCGCTGTACGAGTTTTGATGTAATCATTTCTCGTTGATTCGTGAATGGCCCATTAAAATCAGTTAAGAGAATCTTTGTTAATTGAATGGACAGGAGTTGTTGTTATGGCAAAACTGATCAAAGAAAAGGGCGACAAGGGGAGACTTCACGTGGAGTCCAATCTCATGGGTGAGTCTCTGGTGAGCAAAGAGTTGCTTCACAAGACCGAAGCAAAGGAATACTTCCGCATGCATCCTGAGATCAATGTGATGAAGATCGGGGGGCAGAGTATTATTGATCGGGGCGCAAAAGCGGTGCTCCCCATTATAGATGTGCTTGTCAAAGCGAAAAATAAGCACAAACTTATCCTCATGACCGGCGGGGGTACGAGGGCCAGGCATGTCTACAGCATCGGCATAGAACTGGGTATGCCTACGGGAGTACTTTCAAAGCTCGGTGACAAGGTGTCGTGGCAGAACGCAGAAATGATCAGCGTGCTCCTCGCAAAATACGGCGGCGTAAAGATCGGGCACGGAGACAATTTGGAACAACTGACCATGTTCTGCCAGCTAGGCTATCTTCCCATCACCTATGCCATCCCGCCCTATGGGTTTTTCGAGCATCCGGCGGAATTCGGATCTATCCCTCCACACAGGACCGATTGCGGGGCCTTCCTCCTCGCGGAAAACATCGGTGCACGATCTCTCATTTTTCTTAAGGACGAGAAAGGCCTTTTCGAGTGTGACCCCAAAAAGGTCAAAAAATCGGAAAGAAAAAACCTGGGTTTTTATGATCGAATTTCAGCCAGAGAACTCCTTGAGATTGACTTGGATGATCTCATCATTGAACGACCCATCTTGACCCTCCTCCAAAGGTCAAAATGCCTCAAGGAACTTCAGATCATAGACGCACTTCACCATCCGGACCACATCCTTGCGGCCCTGGATGGCGAGCACGTCGGTACGATTATCTACAAAGAAGAATAGGGGGCGCAACCTGCCGAGGAGAAGGCGAAGCACTGAAAAGGCTACTTGTCTTTATCCTTTTTTTCGATTTCAAGGTATGCGACTTGAGCGCTGGTGGCTTTAGCGATTTGATCGAGTTCCTGTTTACGAATGTGTTTCGTGTAAAGTTTCAAATCACCCCCGCTCACGCCGACGACCTTGAAGCGGGGTTTCCTTTCGCCCTTCTCGACTTTTCGTCTTTCTCGTACAAAAATTTGGGTAGCCATGGTATACTCCTTTCCTCTGATTTGGTGGTTATAGGTCCCTAAAACATAAAAGTTAATTAAGATTCTATATCCTCAAAGGATATATGTCAAGGAAAATGGTTGAAAACAAAAAAAGAGATGCACACGGGCTCCAGGGTAAAAGGGAACGATACATCCAGCCTTCAATTCTTTTTGGGCTCTACGGTAAACCTTCCTATGGGTATGAATTGATTCAGAATATTAAGAAGTACGGTTTTGTGCAGGGGCAGGCACCACCAGGAATGATCTATCGCCACCTGCGCCAATTGGAGGAAGATGGATTGGTCAGATCCGAATGGGAGACAGAGGGGGTAGGCCCTGCAAAGAGAATGTACCATATTACGAACGAAGGACAAGAGGCTCTGAGGTTGTGGATTGAATTTATGGAAACACAGGCCGATAATCTCCGTAACTTCATTTCCGCATACCGCCAAATGGATGAGACCCCTGCTGAAGTGTAGACTCAGCCCCCATAAGAGGTCATCTTTTCATGATTCGTTTTTTTATGGCGTTTTTCCCCGGGGATTCCCACACCCCCTTTTCTTTCTCCTTTAAGACCACGACTGGTCCCCCCGCCAAAGCACGGGGGCTTTTGCATCCCGGTCAATAGAAACCACGCGCATGCCTCTGTTTTCGAGTTTTGAGACAGACAAGATATCTTGCGCAGTTGCCGAAACCCCACACTTTCAGAATAATGTCTTTTTTCTTGACAGAACATGCGTTTTGGCTTAATAGTTTTCTCAGATTGTCTGACAAACGAATAATTTGAGGGACTCATGCCTGAAAAAAATTATTTGTTCAGTCCAATCAATAGTCGACGGGCCTTTGAGCAGGTTTCGATGAATATCAAGGATCTCATCTTTCAGGGGGTGCTCAAACCCGGAGACAAACTTCCTTCCGAAACACATCTTGCTTCCCAATTCAATGTAGGTCGTCAAACCATCCGAGAGGCCCTTCGCCTTCTCGAACTCTCCGGATTTATCGTCATTCACAAAGGAGGAGCGGGCGGGCCTATCATCGCTGATACGGTCATCAATAAGATCAGTGATCTTTTCCTGGATGCCTTCAGGATGCGGAACATCACCATGGATGAATTGACAGTGGCGAGATTCGAAATTGAGAAGGTTATCCTGAATTATGTTGTTAAAAACGCAACGCCTTCCGATTTCGAGGCCCTCCGCGAAAATGTGGATATTGCGAAATCAAAGATCGACAACGATCTTCTGGCCACTGAAGAAAACATTCAGTTCCACAGGCTCTTGGCCAAGGCATCAAAAAATCACGTTTTTGTTATCACCCTGGAAGCCATTATGGCCTTGGTTGGGGATTTCCTCAGCCATATCGGTCCGAACGTCGAGACATCAGGGAATGTCGTCCGATATCATGCGGCTATCCTGGAGGCGATCGAAGAAAAAGATCGAGAACTAGCCCTGCAACTACTCGAACAACATATACTGGAAGTTCGTGACAGGCTCAATCGCCTCGTGACATCCGACCCAAATCCATAACCACAAAAAACAATTGGCCCTATCGTTTATCCGGAATTCAAACCTTATGCCTCCGCGATTTGCGCCGCGACTGCGCGATCCTTGACAATGGGAGAGGCATGGCGGGTATTTCTTTGAGGAGAGCAGGTTTTCACCATGTCAGGAAAGAGCCCCGAGGGGGAATCGCACATCCCTGGGGGTGGCCATAAAGCAGGGTCCTTTGCTTTTTAGGAGATGAAACCGGTTCGGCGAAGATCTTTGGAAAGAGATATGAACATTTTCATAAACCTTTTTTCCAAGAACAGGGGGGGGAAGATGAAAAGAAGACATGCTTTTAAAAAATTTGGCACAGGAAAAATGGTCCTTTTGGTCACCGTCATCCTCGCATTCATGGGAGGTGCCGCCTGGGGCGCTGACTGGCCCAAGGATGTGACTGTCATTTCCCCAGCGCCCGGGGCTTCGGTGCATATGGTCCTGGTTGGAGTGGGAGGTGTTGTCCAGAAATACACGCCCATCGAAAACTGGATTGTGCAGCCTCTTGGGGGGCCCAAACTTTGGCTTCCCATGATGAAGGCCGGACAATGCAATTTTGCCAATCATAGCGCTGCGGATATCCTGAACGCCTTTCTGGGGCGTGGTCTCTATGCCAAGATGGGACCCATGCCCGTTCGTACCGTGGGGGCCGGTCATGACTATATGTTCATGTTCTGGACCACCCCGAATTCAGGCATCAAGGCTGTCAGTGACCTAAAAGGCAAAGTGGTCTATATCAAATTCAAGGCCAATCCCATGTTCACCGAAATGGCGGAAAACCAGCTCGCATCAGCGGGATTGACCTTCGATGATCTGAAGTCGGTCCTGGCCTTTTCCAGCATCAAGGAGGCCATGCGGGATCTCATCGAGGGAAGGGTGGACGCTCTGCTCTATCCGGTGGTACCGGGTGCTGTCATGCAAATCAATGAAGCCAAGGGTGAATGCGTCTTTGTCAACCTGACCGAGAAACAGGCTGATTTCGTAAAAGAGCGCATGGAGGGTTACTATATCGACGATATCCCTGCCAATGATCCGCGCTATAGGAACAAGAGCGCCGTCCCCAATGCCGTCTGCTATCAGAATGCCATGTTTACATCGGTCAAGACGGATCCTGACGTCGTCTATGGGGTGGCCAAGGCGATCTATGAGCACAGCGACGAATTTGCGGATACCCATCCTGCCGCAAAATACTGGAGTCTGAAACACCGTCCTGTGGCCCTGGCGGTCCCCTATCATGAAGGTTCCATCCGTTTTTTTAAGGAAAAGGGACTGTGGACTGCGGAGGCCCAGGCTTACCAGGCAAAGACACTCAAGCGACAGGAGGAGGTGCTAAAGGGTCAGTGAGAATTTGACAAAACCCTGATTGATCGAAAATGCTCAGCTCCCCATCGAGATCGGTTCAATCGGGGTAACCTCTTCTTAACCCTTTTCCAATCATCGAAGGGCATGGGCCATCGGCAGGAAGGGCGTTTTATGAAAGAGTATGAGGTAGGTGCGCGCTGGAAGGATCGGAGTTTGCGATATAAGCTGGCCTTTGTTGTCTCGTTCATCTGGACCCTGTATACTCTTGCCTATCTCTGTAATGTGTTTTTCTATATAAACCTGATCATCCCGCCGCTGACCCATCGGGCGATCAGTTCCGGTCTTGTCTGCATCCTGGTCTTTCTCATCTTTCCTCCGGTAAAGAAGCAGAAGACCCGGAGCAGGCTGGCCTGGTATGATGTCCTCCCCATGCTTGCCATTATTGTCGGCTGCGGGTATATCGCCCTGAATGCGAACACCTTGGTCGCCGATGGCAGATTGATATGCTATCGATCGGAGCTATTTTTATCCGTACTGCTTTTTGTATGCGTCATAGAAGCGGCAAGAAGGACCACGGGCTGGATTCTGGTGAGTCTGATCACGCTTTTCTTTTTTTATGCCGTTTACAGTAATTATTTCCCGGGATTTTTGCGCAGCACGGGATTCTCCTACTCTATGGCCCTGGGCTGGATGTACCTCAGCGCGGAAGGTTTCTGGGGGATCATCATCGGTATTGTGTCGACCATAGTGGCCGGGTTTATCGTTTTCGGCGGATTTCTAAGGGCCTCGGGCGCCAGTCAGTTTTTCAGTGATCTCGCCCTCGCCCTGGGCGGATCCATGAGAGGTGGGGCCGCCAAGGCGGCCGTCATGGCAAGCACCTTTTTTGGGACCATTTCCGGTTCCACGGCCGCCAATGTGGCCACGACCGGTCAGATCACGATCCCACTCATGAAGAAGACCGGGTACGAGAAAAACTACGCCGGGGCCGTAGAGGCCACGGCCTCCCTGGGCGGCATGTTCATGCCTCCGGTGATGGGCGCAACGGCCTTTCTCATTGCAGAGTTTCTCCAGGTCTCCTATTGGGAGGTCTGTGTTGCGGCCTTTCTTCCGGCCATGGCCTATTACGGGACGCTTCTTTTTCAGGTGGATCTGGAGGCGGCCAAGATCGGTCTCAAGGGCGTGCCCCGGGAAGACCTGCCGCCCCTCGGGAAGACCCTTGCTCGGGGTTGGATATTCCTGGCACCCTTTGCGGTACTCCTGTTCCTTCTGGGTGTGCTCAGGTATTCCGCCCAGACATCCGTCATGTATACGCTGGCGGCGCTGATCCTCATCAGCTCCTTTAAGAAAGAAAGCAGGCTGACGCCTAAGAAACTGCTCGCCGCTTTCGAGGAATCGGCTCGGGGAATGATGCCCATTATACCTCTCTGTTCTTCCATCGGCATCCTGGTGGGTACGATACAGATGACCGGCATCGGTACGCGATTTACGTCCGAACTCCTCACCCTGAGCGGGGGGCATCTCATGGCGCTTCTTCTCATGACCGGTTTTGCAGCCTTTATTCTTGGGATGGGGATGACGGCCGTGGGGGTCTATATCCTGACGGTGGTCCTGCTTGCGCCGGCCCTGGTCAGGGCAGGTGTGGAACCCATTGCGGCCCATATGTTTCTTTTTTATTTCGGTTGCCTGGCCTTCATCACGCCGCCCGTGGCCGTTGAGGCCTTTATCGCCGCCGGCATTTCCGGGGGCAGCCCCTTCAAAACGGGATTCCGGGCCATGCGATTGGGCTTTGCCGCCTATCTGGTGCCCTGGGCCTTTATTTTCAACCCCGGCATCCTGATGGTCGGCTCCTGGCTGGAAATCATCAAGGCCTTTTTCTTTGTTTCCCTGGGGGCCATGTGTGCGGGGTGTGCCTTTGAAGGCTATCTGCTCGTGCGCCTCAGGTACTGGGAAAGCCTCCTGCTGGCCCTGAGCGGTCTTGCCGTCTTTATCCCCAATCCCATGACGCGGGGGGGTGGTCTGGCCCTTCTGATTCTGTTTGTGTTTGCGCAAGTGATACGTTTAAGGCGTTCGGGGAGTGAGTGATTCTATGATAACGCAGGTGAAATAAACTTAACAAGGAGAGCCAAATGAAAATTGACGTGCACAATCACTATTATCCCGAGAGATTCTTGAAACAACTGGAAAAGGACGGTTCTTCGGCCGGTATTACCGTGGAGACGGACGAGTGGGGACGAGAACTGCTCGTTCAACACGGAAACCGACTGGTCACCATCACGCCGCCTATGAAAGACATCAACGCCCGATTGGAGGATATGGGGAAGGCCGGTTTCGACATCCAGATCCTGACCCTGTCCATTCCCAGTGTGGACATCTTTCCCGCTGAAGTGGGCGAAAATCTTGCCAGGGTGGTCAATGATCAAACGGCTGAAATCTGCCATGATCACCCGGATCATTTTATGGGCTTTGCCACGCTGCCTTTTGTGGATGCCGACCGGACGGTGAGGGAACTGGAACGGTGCGTGGACGAGCTGGGATTCAGGGGCGCCTGCATCGGTTCGAATATCAATGGCATGGAGCTGGACAATGAGCGCCTTTATCCCTTCTATGAGCGCATCTCCGACTTTGACCTGCCGATCCATATCCACCCCAGGGCCCCAAGGGACAAGGAGACTTACAAGGACTATCGTTTGGGTCCGATGATCGGATTTGAAATGGAGCTCTGTATCTGCGTCGCACGCCTTGTCATGGGAGGCGTGCTGGAGAGATATCCTAAACTGAATTTTATCGTCTCCCATCTGGGTGGTGCCATCCCCTACCTGGCGGAGCGTGTGCAGAACTGTTACGAGGCCTATCCCGAATGCCAGAAAAATATTTCGGGTCCTGCCAAAGACTACCTAAAGAAGTTCTATTACGATACGGTCAGCTTTTTTGAGCCCGCCTTGATGTGCGCCCATGCCTTTGTGGGGGCGGATCATATGATCCTGGGATCTGATTATCCCCATGTCATAGGGGATATCCGCGAGGCCGTTACCTCTATCGAGGCCTTGAAGATTCCCGACTCCGAAAAGGAGGAGATCTTTTCGGGAAATATTCTCAAGCTGATGCACAGGACAGCGTGAGGAAATAGGGCGAATGGCAGATGACGGAGGACTGTGGGGGTATAGGAGACCGGAGACAAGTCATGAGCGATTGGTGGGCAGTGGGTTTTCACCATCAATCGAAAATCAGCAGTCGAAACCCCTGGAGTTATTCATTCTCAAACCAGGTATATGGGGGTATCCTATGGAAATTCATGAGCTTTCAACTGATGTTCTCATCGTAGGAGGCGGACTGGCCGGCACAAATGCCGCCATGGGTGCGGCTGAGAGGGGCGCCGGCGTGGTGGTCTCCGATAAGGGAAAGATCGAGCGGAGCGGTGATATTGGTGGCGGTGTGGATCATTTTATGGCCTTCTTGAATGAAGGTGCGGCATGGGATACACAGGAGGCCTTTCTTGGCTATGTGGAAAAGGTGGGGCGGGGTACCGGCCATCCGAAGATCATTGAATCGGTATACTGCGCCGAGCTAAACGACGCCATCGAGCGCATGGCGCGGATCGGGAATCCCCTGACCCGGACGGACGGGACCTTCTATCGAACACGTTCCATGGGCCAGCCCGGGACCTACTGGATCAATTTCAATGGGAAAAGGCTCAAACCCTGCCTGGGGAAGGCGGTCAGAAAACTGGGATGCACGGTCCTGGACAAGGTCATGATGGTCGATCTCCTGACTCGTGACGGAGCGGTCGTGGGCGGTATCGGTTTTCACATCCGCACGGGTGACTTTTATGTGATCCAGGCCAAGGCGACGGTCATCTCTACGGGGAATACCAACAGACTCTACGAGAACCCCCGGATCAATCCCTTCAACACCTGGCTTTGCCCCTTTGATACGGGGGACGGACAGGTGATGGCCTTCAAGGCAGGTGCGGCCCTTTCAAATATGGAGTACATGCGCATGACCCTTTTGCCCAAGGGCTTTGCTGCACCGGGTTTCAACGCCCTCGTGGGGATGGGGGGACGATTCCTGAACGGCCCGGGTGAATATTTTATGGAAAAGAAACACCCCATGGGCAACAAGGCCCCACGATACGACGTAGTCTTCCACACCCTGGAGGAGATCCGGAACGGCCGGGGTCCCATATATATCGATTGCCGCCATGTTCAGGAGGAAGATCTGGCCCATCTCAAGACAACCCTGGGGTATGACAAGGACACCCTCCCGGATTATTTTGAACAGCGGGGAGAGGATCTGAAAAAGAAACCTGTTGAGATTACGGTATCCGAGGGCATGCAGGCGGGGCCCACGGAATTTACGGGAAGCGGGATCAAGATCGACACGGAATCGGCGGCCACCGTACCGGGCCTTTTTGCCTGCGGGGATGCGAGCGACCATAACCGTTGTGTGCACGGGGCCGTCACCGGCGGTTACAAGGCTGGAAAATCGGCCGCCGCTTATGCCCTGGATCTCAAAACAGGGGACAAGGCTTCCCATGCGGTGACCCGTGAGCAAATCGATCGGTTCATGGCACCCCTGAACCGTACGGCGGGATACCCTTATCGGCAGATCGAGGACGCTGTTCGTAAGATCATGGCGGAGCACGTGGGGGTCATGCGCACGGAAAACGGTATCAAGTCGGGGCTCAGGAAATTGGCGCGACTGGAACAGTATTTGGAGGACATGAAGGCCGACGATCTCCATGAACTGATGCGGACCCACGAAACCCGTTCCCTGATGCTTGTCGGCAAAATGATGGGAAACGCGGCCCTGTTCCGTACGGAGAGTCGAAACAAGCCCTATCACCATCGCCTGGATTTTCCGGATACGAATGATGCCGACTGGTGTGGTTTGGTGGTGCTCGAGAAAAAGGGAGCGGAGATCGGTTGTTCCTTTGATCCGATCACTTACGGGCCACGGTGACCCCTGGATGACCGTCGATACAAGATCATATTATTTAGCGGGGCTTCGGAATCTTGAATGAACCTTCCTGATCGAATCCCTGCGTAAAGGAGGTATGTGATGCCACCTGTCATCGATTATGAAAAATGCACCGGCTGCGGCACGTGTGATGCCCTATGCCCCGCCGATGCCATCTATATGAAGGGGTCGGAAAAACCCCTGACGCCCTACCTGAAGTATCCCGAGGAGTGCTGGCACTGCGGATCCTGCCGGCAGGACTGTCCGGAGGAGGCCATCACCATCGTTTTCCCACCCGATATGTTGAGTATATGAAATCAACGGTTTTGGTAAAAGCCGGAAACGGACTTTTTGTCTATGCATCCGATAGGGCAACGAGCCTCGTTATGGTTATCTTACAGTTCAAAATCTACTGAAACGGATAAATATTGACAAAAAATAACAGGATCGATAGATTGCTTTTTTGGTTGCAAGATCCTTTATCAGGATGAGACCTCCAGCTTTCATGATGCGGTGAAGGGCGGGTGAAAACCCTATTGTCATATTTTTAATGCAACGTTTTTTCGTTTTTGAAAAGAGGTTTCCATGACCTCCACACCCATGCGTCGATTTTTCTATATGGTAGTACTGATTTCGTTGAACCATATTATCCATGAAGTTCACTAGGAAAGTAAACGCAGGCGAGGACAGGGCCGGGATCCGGTTATGATCGAAAAGAAATTCGTCAGCACAAAAGAGATGGCCGCTTTTCTGGGTGTGAATGAAAAGATGGTTTATACCCTTGTTTCCGAAAAAGGACTTCCGGCCACAAAGATAACGGGCAAATGGATGTTTCCCATCAAACTGGTTGAACAGTGGATGGAAAATCGTATTATCAATCATCCGGGTTCCGTTCAGCATCCTTCTTCAAACGGAATGATCGTTTTTGTAGGGAGTCACGATATTCTTCTGGAAAAGACCCTGGGTCTGTTTAACCACCGATATTCCGGTCGCCTGGCCGTGTTTGGAAACGTGGGAAGCCAGGGGGGGCTGGATGCCCTGGATCGGGGGCTTTGCCATATCGCTGCCAGCCACCTGCTCCAACAGGACGAAGAAGAGTATAACTTCGATTTTGTCTCTGAGACGATTCAGGGAGAACCTCCGGCCGTGGTCAATTTCTGTCGAAGGGAACAGGGGCTGCTCCTTGCCAGGGGCAATCCTGCAGGCATCAAAGGCATAGTCGATCTCGGCCGGCCGGGAATAAAGGTTGTTAACCGTCCTCCCGGTACGGGGACGCGCCTGCTCTTTGATCTCGAGCTGGATAAGGCGGGGATCAACGGGCCCGGCATCCAAGGGTATGACCGGGAGTATCGCAGCCATCTGGATGTCGGCATCAAGGTCCTGACCGGGCAGGCCGATACGGGACCCGCCATCAGGAGCGTGGCCAATCTCCTGGACCTGGATTTCATTCCGATCCGGTGGGAGCGTTTCGACCTTCTGGTCCCAAAGAATCGTTTTTTTGATAAAGGGGTCCAGCTTTTTCTTGGATTTCTCCAAGAGCCCTCCTTCCGGGAACTGGCAGAGGAATTCGCAGGCTATGATCTGAGTCTGTGCGGGAGAATCTTGTATCCCCGTGATTAACATGGTGCCCGATTCTAAAATTTTTCGAATTCAACCAAGGTAAAATCGATATAAAACGAGCAGGTTGCCTAAATGAATATTCAACTGAGTCCCATTGGAACCATACAATCCCCCTTTAAAAAACCCGAGGGAATGCCCATTCAACCCACCGGCGCGAAGGATATTCGCGGACAGGTGATTATCGAGAGGGCCTTTGTCGAAGGTCTTTCCGATTTGGACGGTTTTTCACATATCATCCTGCTCTATTTTTTTCACCACTCCAAAGGGTACGATCTAAGGGTCAAACCCTTTATGGATAATGAGCGGCGGGGGCTTTTTTCGACCCGGGCGCCCAGGCGACCGAATTCTATCGGCCTGTCGATCGTGAGGCTCTTGGGCTTAGAGGGCAACGTCCTGCAAATTCAGGGCGTGGATATCCTGGATGGCACTCCTCTTCTGGATATTAAACCTTATGTGCCGAAATTTGACAGTGTAAAGACCCTTTCCACCGGCTGGCTCGAAAAAAATGCGGTAAAATCCGAAACCATGCGGTCTGATAAGCGTTTTCAAACATCTTGATCCTCCCCCCCATAACCCCTGCCCGCAAGTTGCCCGGATCTTCCCCTCACTCCCGGCCAGGCCGGTAGAAACCTTCCCGTGCCTGTTTAACGGAAGTCCTAAGTTTATCCCTTTGAAAAATCGCACCTATTCATTGTTGAATGTGTTTCATAAAGCTAAACTGTCAGGGAGAAATCAGGGCGTTTCAAGGGCGTGGTGGCGGCTATATCACTCCATTTTAGTGATGTATAGTAACTAATGGTCATTGATAGATCTTATAAGAACTGTGAATTTTAAAAATGCCTTGACGTTTGTCTGGGTAACCTGTATAAACTGCAACCATCTTTGCAAGGAAATCGAAAACATGGGATTCGAAAGTGAAAGAATCCCATATTTTTGATGTTTAATTGTGTCAAATTAGATAGATAGCGATGCTCGCATATCTCGTTCCAGATCCCGGGAGAGACCGTCGTGACCCTTAGGAAGGGGAGCATGCGCCGGTTCAATGAGATTCAGGGCCGGTTGTCGAATGACCGACACTCTCGTCTAGGACTCGGAACGGATGATCATATCGATTTAAATTCAGGAGGTTGAAATGCGCAAATTAATATTGATTATGGGGATCCTGTTGGCTTTTGTTGGAAACGTCTATGCAGCGGATCTGGTGGTTTTGAGTGGTGCAGGGCTGATGAAGCCCATGGAGGAAATGAGAAAGAATTTTGAAAAAAAGCACAATCTCACGGTGGATGTCCACTACGGCAGTTCGGGAGAGATATTCGGGATGGTGGCGGCAGGTCAGGCCTGTGATGTGCTGATTCCCGGAGCTGAAAAATACACACAGGATGCCCTGAAAAACGGCTGGGTCATTGAGGATTCCATTCGCAAATTGGTCCTCCATGTCCCGGTCATTGCGGTACCCCGGGGAAATCCGGCAAACATCCGGGGATTTGAAGACCTTGCCAGACCTGGAGTCAAGGTCGCCATCGGCGATCCCAAGGCCCCGGCCATCGGGCGTGTAGCTAAAAAAATGTTGAAAAAGGCCAACCTCTGGGAAAAGGTCAAGCCAAATATTGAGGTGTATGCTCCGACCGTTAACCAGTTGCTCATCTATGTTGCCCTTAAACAGGTCGACGCGGCCGTCATCTGGGTGGATCTCACTTCCTGGGCCGAGGGCAAAGGGAAGATCGAAGTCGTGCCCATTGAAAAGAAATACAATATCATTAAGACCATTCCAACGGCCGTCTGCACAAAGAGTGTGCATAGAGGTACGGCCATCAAATTCAACGCCTATGTCTCTTCCGGGGAAGGCTTGAAGATCTGGAAAGCGTGGGGATTCCAGCCTTGCGCAGAATAAATTTCTTTAAAATTACCTTCATTTCCATGTCCCTGGGGATCACCCTCCTGCTGGTCATGGCCATTGTTTCTCTGTTCCTGGTCCCTGAATTCAAAGATATCTGGCAGAATCTTTGGAGTGAAGAGATGCGTTTTTCTTTGAAACTCTCCATTATTACGGGTCTTATTTCTACGATTTTGGTGATGTTTTTTGCCCTGCCTATAGGCTACACGCTGTCCCGCTTTGCTTTTCCGGGCAAGGGCTTTGTAAAGACCATCATCGATCTGCCCGTTGCCTTTCCTGAATTGGTTCTGGGATTATGCCTGCTGTTGCTTTTCGGTAACAGCATGGTGGGCGAGTGGCTCGAAGCGGTGGGGTTGAAATTTGTATTCACCAAGCAGGGTGTGGTGATGGCCCAGTTTTTCACGGCCCTGCCCTATGCCAGCCGTATCATGAAGTCGACCTTTGACTATATTGATCCGAGAATGGAATTCGTTTCCCGCTCGCTGGGCTACTCCATGTTCCAAACCTTCCTGAACGTCTCATTGCCCCTCGCGAAAAACGGTATCCTCGCCTCCACGGTGATCTCCTTTGCCAGGTGCATAGGCACCTTCGGCACCGTGCTGATCCTGGCGGGCGGGTCCTATATGAAGACAGAGGTCCTCCCCGTGACTCTTTATCTCAACATTTCCTATGGCAACATGGGGATGGCATTGACCAGCGGGATTGTCTTGATGGTGGTCTCCTTTCTGGCCATCTATGTGTTCGAAAAGGCTGAGGTGGGCTTATGAACCTGCTGGATATCGAAGATCTGCACATCAATTTGGGAGAGTTTTATCTCGAAGGGGTCTCCTTTTCTCTGGAAAAGGGAGACTACCTGAACATCATCGGACCGACCGGCGCGGGAAAGACCATCCTGCTGGAGAGTATCATCGGTTTCTGGCAACCCGATAAGGGGCGTATTTACCTTGAGGACAAAGATATCACCGATGAGCTGCCGGAGCGCCGCCGGATCGGCATCGTCTATCAGGACTATGCCCTTCTGCCCCATTTTACGGTTTTTGAAAATATTGCCTATGGCCTTAAAAAGATCGAAAAAAAGGGCATTGATGCGAAAGTAAAGGCCCTGGCGATCTCCCTGCATATCGATCATCTTCTCCACCGTAAACCCGATACGCTCTCGGGCGGTGAGCAGCAGCGGGTCGCTCTTGCAAGGGCCCTTGCCGTGAAACCCAGACTGCTCCTCATGGACGAGCCTTTTTCCGCCCTGGATCCCCAGACGCGCAAAGAGGCCCGAAGGCTTTTGAAAAAGGCTATTCAGGAGAGGGGAACGACGGTCATTCATATCACCCATGATTTGGATGATGCCTGGGCCCTGGCGAACAGGGTCGGCATTTTCAGGGAGGGCAAACTTCTCCAGTTCGGGACGTTGGAAGATGTCTTTAATCGACCCGGTTCGGAATTCATTGCGGATTTTGTCGGGGCCAATATCCTGGAAGGGGAAGTGAAGGCCTCGGGGGCGGGGGGCAGCACGGTGGGTGTGAACGGGTTTAACCTGGTCTGCTCGGGCGAGGCGAAAGTGGGTTCGGCGGTCCGGGTGGCCATCCGGCCGGAGAATATCGTGGTGACCAAGGAGTCGCCCGCTACCCCTTCGGCCAGCAACGCCTTGACGGCCGTGCTCGAGGGGGTCGTGAACGAGGGACAGACTTGCGTGCTCCAGCTCAGAAGCAGGAAGAGTGTGCTCAATGTTCTGGTGGCCAACAACGCCGTGGAACGCCTGGACCTGCGTGAGGGAGATGATGTCTATGCCATGATCCGGCACGACAATGTGAAGATCGTTTGAAGTCGGGATCAGATTTTAAGATTTCCCTGCCAGAGGCATCCGCCATAACGGAATCGCAAAAGGCGCTTTTTATCCCGAAATTCGGGGCCCTTTATTGGGGGCAACAGGTGATTGAAAGACCCCTGAAAGGACCGGGGTGAGTTCGGTGGCGAGAATGAATGACAGGGAATGAGGTCAGTTTCAAAGTTAGAAACCAAAAGACAGTTGAAATTGCGGGCCCAAATACGAGGCCTTACGGAAGAGTCTGTGAGTTCTGCCCCCGCTCAGTGGAAGAAGAGGGTCAGGGTGCAGACGGCAAAATTACAGGAGGTATTTCTATGAAACAGAGGAACAATGATGATATGGATCGACGGCGATTTCTGAAGAAGACCGGTGCCGCGTCCCTGGCCGCAGGGGCGGCGGTCCTGGGCGGGGCCGCCCTGGCCGGGGCCCAAGAAAAGAAGGAGGACGTCGTCCTCCGGGACTACTGGGCGAAGAAGCAGAAGGAGCATGAGATCCGGGAAGAGAAGCAGAGGAAGGCGTGGAAGGCCTTTGATCGGCCGCCCAAATACGTCTACCGTGGAACGGATTCTTCAGACGATTCCCCCACCTTCTATGCCCCTCTTATGGAGGAGTGTCCCTATCTGCCCGAGTTTCAGTCCATCTTCACCGAGGGGACGGCGGGCCAGTACTTCAAGTACACCTTGAAATTCGGTATGAAGGATCTTATTCGTTTTCACGGCCATTCATGCGAGGCTCTCTACTACACGGCTGCCATCTGTCGCTTGATCTGCGACAAGATTTTTCCGGACAAGGTGGTGGACCGAACGCTTCTGAGGGGCATCGGCGGACAATCGCCATGAATTGCCGATTCAATCGCCTATATCACGGGCGGAAGGTTCCAGTTCGGAACCTTGAATATTGAAAAGAGCTTGGGACACGCCGTGGTCCTTCAGAGAATCGATACGCAGGAGACGTGGATGGGGGTATGGAAGGACGGGCTCCAGTCCTGGAACGCCGTTAAGATTTTTGGTTCCCCTAACAAGGCCAATCCTCTGCCCTATGAAAGATGGTCGGCCTGGAGGCACGAGCCCCCCACACCAAAGGAGCAATTGGGTGACTGCAAGATCCAGTGGAAATATGACCGGCCGGACCTTCTCCAGCGGCTCAGGGATATCAAGGACAACCTGAAGTACCTGCCCAAGGGCCAGAAACCCACCATTGCGCCCAAGAAGATCCGGGAAGAATTCACTTGGCTGCAGTACCGGCATATCCGGGAGGTCTTCAAACATCCCCTGGAGGACAGCTTTCAGATCAAACAGGTGCCCAACTACCAATGGACCTATCCCCACTGCGAACCCATGTGGGTGCCCAGGCTGGACCAGAAGGCCAAATGGGCGGAGTTTATGCCTCATCCGGATAAATGGTAGAAGTGACCTCCTCTGCCCTGTCGGGACCATTGGCAAGGGACGGACATCAAGGGGTGATTTGAACCCTTATGGAATGCGTCAGAGGACCCGGCGGCCTTTCGGCCCTGGGTCCTTTTTTCTTGACATGCCCTTAGTCAGACAAAAGATTACGTTTATCTTAGGCCAGACCGCGTGGGGCAAACAAGACCCGTGGCATCTTATCTTGCGGCCCTTTGCATTCCTTTTGCCCGGATCGATCTGAACGTTGAGGACTCAGATGCCGTGAACCTGTTTTATGTGATCGTTTACGCAGCTCTGCCGGTCTGCTCCGGTACGCAAATGAGGGCAGAGAGGGTTTACAAAGATGCTTCACGACAAGTCCTGAAAAGGCGACAGCCTTCATTCAATTTAGTGGCCATTTTTGCGTTCAGGGGAACGCGGCCCGGGTGTTCACAGGGCCTAAGGTCGTCTTTTCACTTGACCTTGAGGGAATTTGTGGCATATGGTTCAAAAAAATTGGCGCGACGTGCAATTTGGGTCGTGTTCGCTCTGAAGGGTCTGTTCCCGGGCCGGAGTGGCAAGCTCGGGCTGGTGTCAAGGGTGTAACCTCTCGAAAGGAGAGCATCACTTTGGTAAACGGTACGGTAAAATGGTTCAGCAATAAAAAGGGGTGCGGTTTTATCGAGCAGGAGACGGGTTCGGATATCTTTATCCATGATTCCTCGATCAATATACAAGGCTTCAAGTCCTTTGGTGAGGGGGAGAGCGTCAACTCTGACAGAGAAGAGAGTGACAGGGGCGTCGTGGCCAAGAACATCACAACGCTTTTATGAAATTCGTTGCGGAACAGGAAAGGGCATCTCGATTTATTTCGGCGGGATGCCCTTTTTTACCGCCACAGATGGTTTTATTATTTCCGCATATGCGGCACTTGAGAGGATCTGATGAATCAGAGCAATATCTACAGGCTGTCTTTTGAAGACAAAGAGATCATCCTCATCGGAACGGCCCACGTATCCAGACAGAGTGCTGATCTGGTGGAAAGGGTCATTGAAGAAGAATGTCCTGACACCGTATGCGTAGAACTTTGCCAGTCCAGATATCAATCCCTGACCAAGAAGGATCAGTGGCAGAACACAAATCTTCTGAAGGTGATCAGAGAGAAGAAGGCCTTCCTGCTGTTGTCCAATCTTATGCTGGCTTACTTTCAGAAAAAGATCGGTAAAAAACTGGACATCAAACCCGGGGAAGAAATGATCAGGGCTATCCAGGCCGCTACCTCCGCCGACGCCCACATTCACCTGGCGGACAGGGACATTCGAACGACACTGTCTCGCACCTGGCGCCTCATGGGGCTTTGGACCAAGATGAAGTTACTGGTCCAGTTTATCACTTCGGTGGGGGACATCGATGATATCAAAGAAGAAGATATTGAAAAGATGAAAAACAAAGATGTCCTGGAAACACTGTTGTCTGAGATAGGCGAGTCTTTTCCGGAAATCAGGCGCATATTGATTGACGAGAGAGATCAGTACCTGGCACACAAGATCAGAACGGCTCCGGGCGACAAGATCGTGGCCGTGGTCGGAGCCGGACATGTCCCGGGCATCGAAAAATACTGGAATCGGCCCATAGACCTAGCGGCGCTGGAAGTGCTGCCACCCAAAGGCAAATGGACGGCTTACTTGAAATGGGGGATTCCCGCTCTGATCCTTCTCCTGATTGTCGCCGGGTTTTTTACGGCAGGAGCTCACGCAGGCACCCACATGATCAAGTGGTGGGTTCTGGCCAATGCCTTCCTCGCGGGCCTTGGGGCCGCTGCCGCCCTGGGTCATCCGGTGACGGTCCTGAGTGCCGTTCTTGCGTCACCGGTCACGTCGCTCAATCCCATGATCGCAGCCGGTTGGGTTTCGGGCGTTGTGGAGGCCTTCATCGGGAAACCGAAGGTCAGGGATTTTGAGCGCCTGCCGGAAGATATTTCATCCTTGAAGGGCTTTTGGAAGAATAAGATTACCAGGATCCTGATGGTCGTCGTGTTTACGAATATCGGCAGTTCCCTCGGGGCCTTCGTGGCCATACCCCTGATGGTCAAGGCATGGGCGTGAGCCGTGATTCACTATCAAGGCATCATTCTGTCCCGCATCCCGACTTACTTCCTCCAGAATTCCGGCATCATGAGTACGATGACCGTATAGATCTCCAGCCTGCCCAGAAGCATGCAAAAGATCAGGACCCATTTGCCGAGAAAGGGGATCGCGAGATAATTTTTCACGGGTCCGACCATTCCAAGACCCGGACCTACATTGAAGATGCAGGCCGCCACAGAGGACAAGGCCGAGACGATATCCAGTCCCAGAAGGGCCATAATCATGGCCGAGATTACGAATAGCCCAAGATAGAGGACGAAAAAACCCCAGATACTGCTCAGGATGTCCGCGGGCACGGCCTTGCCGCCAAGTTTGACCGTGGTAATGGCATGGGGATGAATGATCCGGAAGATTTCCTGGTAGGCATGTTTGGCCAGGAGCATGATTCGCATGGTCTTCATGCCGCCTCCGGTCGATCCCGCCATGCCGCCGAGGAACATGCACAGTAAAAGGATTTTCCGGGAGAAGGAGGGCCACACGTCATAGTCCGCCGTCACGAAACCCGTGGTCGTCAAAATGGAACTCACCTGAAAGGCTGCGTAACGAAAGGCGGCTGCAAGAGAGTTATACACGCTCCCGTAAATATTAAAGGTCACCAGGATCGTAAATAATCCGGCTATGATCAGGAAAACACGACATTCGGGATCACGACCGAAGATAGAGAAATCGCCCTTGAGCAAACGGTAGTGCAAAGAGAAATTGATGCCCGCCAGGAGCATGAAGACGATGATGACCCCATCGAAATAGGAGCTGTTGTAATGGGCGATGCTGGCGTTTTTAGGTGAGAATCCACCCGTAGGCATGGTGCAGAAGGTGTGACTGACAGCCTCATACAGGGACATGCCTCCGATGAAAAGGAGTACGATTTCCAAAGCGGTAATCAGCATGTAGACCTTCCAGAGGGTCTTTGCCGTGTCGGAAATCCTCGGTTTCAGTTTGTCCACAACCGGGCTGGGGATCTCCGCCTTGTAGAGTTGCATCCCGCCGATACCGAGAAAGGGGAGAATGGCAATGGAAAGCACGATGATCCCCATACCCCCAAACCACTGGGTGATGCTCCGCCACATGAGCACTCCCCTGGGGAGCCCTTCGATATTTGTGAGTATGGAGGCCCCGGTGGTCGTGAAGCCCGAGATGGATTCGAAATAGGCGTCGGTGAAGTTGGCGATGGACCCGGAGAGAAAAAAGGGGAGGGCCCCAACAAGGCCCGCAGCCACCCAACCCAGAGTGACAATGGCCACCCCGTCCCGGTGGTTCAGTTGGTTGCCTTTTCCTTCCCTGCTCAGAAGGAAGAGGCAAAGTCCCAGGCCTGAGGTGATCAGGATGGAGTAAAGAAGTGCCCGCTGGGCGCCGTCGTGATAGAACATGGAGACGAGCAGAGGGCAGAACATGGACAATCCCAGAAAGAAGACGAGAATTCCGATAAAACGAAAAATTTGTTTGGAATGCATCAGAAGAATTCCAGTTTGACGGTGAGCAGTTTTTCCAGTTTCGGCATCACTTTCCTGAGGGCAAAAATGATCAGACGGTCCTTGGGTCTGATGACCGTGTCGCCCCGGGGAATGATGATCTCATCGCCCCGCACAACAGCGCCTACAAGCGATCCCTTTGGGAATCTGACCTGGGAAAGGGGAATGTTGACAATATCGGATGTCTGCAGGGCCTCCGCATCGATGGCCTCGGCATGCTCGCCTTTCAGAGGGGCAACCGAGATGATCTTGCCTCGTCGGATATATTGAAGAATGGCCCGGATGGCTGAAAGTCTGGAACTGACCACCGTATCAATCCCGATGGCGGAGACGAGGGGAATATAGCTCAATTTATTGATGCGGGTGATATTCCGTTTTGCTCCGAGTTCTTTGGCCAGCAGGGAGATGAGAACGTTGCTCTCTTCGTCGCCGGTGATAGCGACCATGAAATCCGCATCGTTGATATTTTCTTCCAGGAGCAGGCTTTTGTCGGTGCCGTCGCCGTTGATGACGATGACCCGCTCCAGGTCTTCAGCCAGGGCGGCACAGCGCCGGCTGTCACGGTCTATGATCTTGACATTGGTCTTGGTCTGGTCGAGGGCCTTGGCCAGGGCGGTGCCTGTCTGTCCCGCCCCGACAATAATCACCCTTTTGGGGGCTTGGCCGTCGAGGCCGAGGAATATGAATTCATCATGGAGTTCTTCGGCACGCACGACGAAGTAAACGAGATCTTTTACTTGAATTGTGTCATTGCCATGGGGGATCAGGACCTGTTCTCCCCGGACGATCGCCCCAATGAGGACCTTGCCCTCCATGTCCTTGAAAGAGGCAAGCCGGCGACCCGCAAAGGGGGAATCCGGACCTACCGTGATGCCGATCAGTTTCACCCTCCCACCCACAAAATCGATCACATCAGAGGCCCCCGGGGCGGTCATGAGATTTTGAATGGTATCAACCATAACGGCTTCCGGACTGATAATCTGGTCCACGCCAAGGAGATCCTCACCAAAAAGCTCTTTTTCTTGGATATATTCGGGACTGCGAACGCGGGCGACCTTAAGAATGTATTGGTTGAGGTGGCGGGCGAGGAGGCAGGCCATGAGGTTGACCTCATCGCTGTCCGTGGCGGCGACGAGCATGTCTGCATCCATGATCCCGGAGGCCTTGAGCATCTTGGGGCTGGTGCCGGATCCCAGGATGGCCTGAACGTCGAGATTGTCATTGATGCGCCGGATTTTTTCCGGGTCTTTATCGATCAGAACGACTTCCTGATTCTCTTCGGTAAGCTTCTGCGCAATATGATAGCCGACTTCGCCGGCTCCAACGATAATGATTTTCACCGCGCTCTCTCTCCGAAAAAAGATCGGTCATGCTCGAACCGTATCGCATCCGTCAACACAGCGGTAAGAAGCTTATGGGCTGTTTTCGATCCTCGGATTCACTTGACGAAATGCAAGATTTTTCCTTTCAATCAGTTGAGTAAAGTAGATATTCTCTTTGCTCAGCCACCCAAAGGTGCGGAATCAGGAAAAATTGGGTTCTCTTTATAGGTGTATGGGAGGAAAAAGTCAATATGTATCCCAAAATGTCATCTCCGAACCACCATGAGGCATAGGACTGTCATCATGGTGACGGTATCCATGAGATGCTCTCCAATCTTTACGCGGAAAGGCATAAAGAAGACTGATCAGCCCCATTTCGTAAGGCGCCGGATCACTAAAGAAGCGCTTTGAAAGGGTGTCACACGTGGCCTTGCTCAAAGCCGCAACGGAGCAGGAATGAACCATAATATCGGCGGCTTAAATTCGTTTTGGGACGGTCTTCCGCCGGACTTTTCAGACGGAATCTCCCCATGAAATGATTGGACAATCCTGAGGTGGAATGATAATATACGCGATTACGTTTATCCACAAAAAAACAACGATATGACATGATCCAGGAATCTGACATTAACTGCGAAATCGAAGCATTAGAACGGTACATCGATCGGTTTCCCGAGGCAAGGCTTCTCGTCATAGGGGATATCATCATGGACGAGTATGTCTGGGGTGACGTCTCCCGCATTTCTCCCGAGGCGCCTGTCCCGGTTGTAGATGTGAAACAGGAAACCAAAATGTTGGGGGGAGCCGCCAACGTGGTCAATAACATCATTTCCCTTGGCGGACAGTGCATCCTTTGCGGCGTCGTGGGAAAAGATCGCACCGGGGAGGCCGTCATCGAAGCCGTTCGGGGGCTGGGGTGTCCCACAGACGGAATTTTTGCGGAGCCCGGAAGACACACCAGCATCAAAACACGGGTGGTTGCCCACAACCAACAAGTCGTGCGTTTCGACCGTGAGAGCCGAAAAGACATCGGCGCTGAAAGCATCGAAAAACTCCTTGAGTTTATTTCAGGTGTCCGTGATGCCATAGACGGCATCGTTGTGGCCGACTACGGAAAGGGGGTCATTTCCGGGCCATTGATGAAGGGCCTGAGGAAGCTCCTCTGGGATTCCGATATTGTGTTGGCCGTAGATCCCAAGACCGGTAATTTCGAGTACTATGAAGGGGTCGATGTCATCACGCCCAACCATCATGAGGCCGGCGCCTTTTGCCGGATAGAGATCGTAGACGAGGACACCCTGCTTCGGGCGGGCAGAAAGATGCTGGGCGACCTGAATTGTCGTTCGGTTCTGATCACCCAGGGAAAAGACGGCATGACCCTTTTTAAAAAGAACGGTGAGATCGTCCATATCCCGACCGTTGCACGGAAGGTTTTTGATGTCACAGGGGCCGGAGATACGGTGATCAGCGCGCTGAGTCTGAGTCTGGCCTCGGGCATGAATCTGAAACCTGCCGCGAAAATTTCTAACCTGGCGGCCGGGATTGTCGTTGGAGAAGTCGGAACCTCCAAGGTGACGGCCGATGAACTGAAAACAGCTATCCGGAAACGTTAGGTCCGAACGACGCAAACCCTAATGTTGCAGCAATAAGGTTGATGCATTCGTAAAAAGTCAGCAATGAGACGCCATGAGCACTCCGAGTAAAGCAGACAACGTAAAACTTATTTCGAGTATCTTCTCTTCCGAGGAAAGTCTGCTCGATCCGGTTATACAAGAACTCCAGGAAATGATCGGCCCTATCGACTGGAAGAGCCCGGGGCTTTTTTTTGACCGTACCAGGTACTATGCCCGTGAGATGGGTTGGCCGCTCTATCGCCGCTTCGTTTCCTTCAGAGACTTGGTCCCGCCGGAAAACCTGGTCGATATAAAGCTCAAGACAAATGAAGTTGAAGAAAGGCACCTTAAAGAGAAAAAACGTATCGTTAACATCGATCCGGGTTACATTTCACTGGAAAGGTTGATCCTGGCGACCGGTAAAAATTATATCCATCGTGTTTATCTCTCCAGGGGTATTTATGCCGATCTGACCCTCATTTTCCAGAGGGGGGGCTTCAGGGCTCTGGAATGGACCTATATGGATTACGCCGACCCCGCGATCATCTCCTATTTCAATGAAATTCGGGAAGGGTACAAAAAACAATTGCGGGGGATTGAGGCGTAGGAGAAGATGCCGGGTTTTTAATTTTTAACAGGATTAACCCCGCTGAAGCGGGGCAGGCAAGGTTCAAAAGGATCCTTTGAGTTTACGATTTACCTAATCATCGAGATAAAGGAGTATTCATTGCTGAAGAGCATGACCAGCTATGGTAATAGCGAATACAATCAGGATAGTGCACGATTCACGGCCGAAATCAAATCGGTCAACAATCGCTACCGGGATATCATTCTTCGCATGCCCAAATCCCTTCAGGTCATAGAGGATGAGATCCGTTCCACTGTGGCTTACAGGATCAGAAGAGGGCGAATCGATGTCACTCTTCAGATGGAAAGGGACAACAGCGAGGCGGAGTACGATCTGGAACTGAATCGCCCGTTGGTGGAGTCCTATTTTCGCATTTTTGATCAGCTCAAAGAGGACTTCGGACTTGAAGACCATGTTAGACCCCATGAACTCTGCCAGATGAGAGATGTTCTTCAGGTCAAACCCCCGGATGTGGACCTTGACGCCCTCAGGCCCGGACTTCAGGAGGCCTTGACGCAGGCCCTGGATTCCTTCGATCTGATGAGACTCCGGGAAGGCAAGGCCATTGAAGAGGATTTTATGAAACGGCTTGAAACCATTGAAGAGCATCTGAAGAATATCCATGAAAAGGCGCCTCTTGTGGTCGAGGAATACAGGAAAAAGCTCACCGACAGGATACAGGAATTGACCCAGGACGTGGATGTGGATGAAATTCGGGTGACCCAGGAGGTGGCCATTTTAGCAGACAAGTCCGATATTACCGAGGAAATCGTCCGCACCAGGAGTCATCTCAACCAGTTTCGCCTTTATATGGGAAAGGATGAGGCCATCGGTCGGCGGTTGGAGTTTTTAATTCAGGAGATTCACCGGGAGGTGAACACCATGAGTGCCAAGGCCTCGGACGCCTCCATCTCCGGAAGGACGGTAGAGATGAAGGCTGAACTCGAGAAATTGCGGGAACAGGTTCAGAACGTTGAATAAACCCCAACATTTTGAGAGGAGATCGATATATGGGTCATAAGCTTGTGAATATCGGCTTCGGGAATTCGGTTGTGTCCAATCGGGTCATCGCGATCATTTCGCCCAATGCGGCCCCGAGTAAACGCCTGCGCGACGAAGCCCGTGAGGACAAGCGGTTGGTTGACGCCACACAGGGGAGGAAAACACGGTCCGTGATCATCACCGACAGCAACCATGTGATCCTGTCCGCCATTCAGTCAGAGACCATCGCGCAGCGGTTCAGTCCGGATTTCAAACTCACGAAAGAAGAGATGGAAGGGTAGGGGTGTCCGGTCAACTCTTTGTCATATCGGGGCCCTCCGGGGTCGGCAAGTCTACCGTCATTCGGAGGTTGAGGGAAGAAGTGCCCGGCCTGGGCTTCTCCATCTCCCATACGAGCCGTGCCCCCCGAAGGGGAGAAGCGAACGGTGTCCATTATCACTTTGTGGATGAGGCGACCTTTAAAAAGATGATTGATGAGGGTGCCTTCGTGGAGTGGGCCCCGGTGTATCAGGGTTATTATGGGACCTCCTTTGTAACCCTTGAAGATCAGACGGTAGAGGGACTGGACGTCATCCTGGATATCGATACCCAGGGTGGGGCCAATATCCGAAAATATTTCAAAAAAAAGAGCACGCTGATCTATGTCCTGCCGCCTTCCCTTGATGTGCTTGAATCGCGACTGAGGGGGCGAGCGACGGACGATGAAGCCGTGGTCAATGCCCGGCTCAAAAAAACGGCCAATGACATTAAGAATTGCGCCTGGTATGATTACATCATCTTCAATGATGATCTGGACCGGGCCGTGAAAGAAGTCGTATCCATCGTCCTTTCCGAGCGCTGCCGAACCGCCCGCCGCCTTTCTCTTGTCGAAGAAACCTTCAGACTATCCCTGCAAGATTAGGTTTTTAATATCAGTTTGGGTTACGAAAAAGATTTGTAATTCGGTATGCGTTTAGCTTTATGAAAAAATGATGGTTCTTGCCCATGGCTGAATGCGCCTCAAAAAGCTAAAGAGGTACGTAATTCGGATCTTTTTTCAAAGGGCGAAGCGCTTACAAGAGTTATAATATGGAGGTCATGATCCATGACACAATTTGTCCCGCTCGAAGAGGTCACCATGGAGCTTTCCGACGTCGCCATGGGTCGGCGACCGGCGGATCTGGTGATACAAAACGGAAGACTCGTCAATGTCAATACCCATGAAATCCAGGACGGCATGGATGTCGCCGTCACCAGGGGGCGGATCGCCCTTGTTGGTGACGCCTCGGCCTGTATTGGCGACAACACCCGTGTTATCGATGCGACGGGGTACTATCTGGCTCCGGGTTTCATGGACGGGCATATCCATGTTGAAAGCAGCATGTTGACCGTTTCTCAATACGGCCACACCGTGGTTCCCCATGGGACGACCGCCATATTCATGGACCCTCATGAGATCGCCAATGTCCTGGGTCTCGAGGGCGTCAAGCTCATGATGGACGAAGCGGATCAGGTCCCTCTCCGGGTTTATGCCACGGTGCCCTCCTGCGTGCCGGCGGCTCCGGGTTTCGAGGATGCGGGGGCCGTCATCGGGCCCGACGAGATTGCCGAAGCCATGTCATGGGAGGGCATCGCCGGCCTGGGAGAACTCATGAATTTCCCGGGGGTCGTAAACAGTGTGCCCGAGGTTCACAAGGAAATCGAGGTGACCCTTCTGGCCGGGAAACCGGTGACCGGCCATTTTCCCATTCCGGAGACAGGCGCCATGCTCAACGCCTATGCGGCCGCCGGCATCCGCTCCTGCCACGAATCCGTTCGGCCTGAAGATGTCCTGGCCAAGATGCGCCTCGGGATGTATGCCAAGATCCGTGAAGGATCGGCCTGGCATGATCTCAAGTCGGTCATTCGGGCTATTACCGAACGCCGGATATCGAGCCGCTTCGCCGTCCTGGTGAGCGATGATATACACCCCGACACCCTGATCAAACTCGGGCACCTGGACCACATCGTCAAGCGGGCTATTGAAGAGGGTGTCAATCCCATTACCGCCATCCGCATGGTCACCCTGAACACGGCCGAATGCTTTATGATGAGCAAAGACTTCGGGAGCATTTCCCCATCCAAGGTGGCGGACATCCTTTTGATCAGCGATCTTACCCGGGTGGTGGTCGAGAAGGTCATCATCGGGGGGCGGCTCGTGGCCGAAGAAGGAAAAATGAAAACGGACCAGGCGCACGTCACCTATCCCGAATGGTCCAAACAAACCGTGAATCTCGGCAAGACCCTCACAAGGGAAGATTTTATCCTTAAGGCCGAGGGAGAGGCGGCCACTGTTCGGGTTATGGAGATCGAGGAGGCCAAAGTGGGCACCTCCCACGGGACAGCCGTCATCAAGGTCGTTGACGGGAACCTCCCAGCCGATGTCTCACAGGATATTGCCAAGGTGGCCCTGTTCGAGCGACACAAGGCCACCGGCACCAGGGGGCTGGGTTTCACCTCAGGGTTTGGGATCAAATCGGGCGCTGCCGCCTCTACGGTAGCTCACGATTCCCACAACCTCCTTGTTGTGGGCATGAACGAAGACGACATGGCCTTTGCCGGCAATGAACTGGTCAAGGCGGGAGGGGGCATGATCGTGGTCAAGGAAGGTGAGATCCTCGCCCTTTTGCCTCTTCCCGTGGCCGGCCTTCTTACGGACCGGCCGGTCCGTGAAGTGCAGCAAATGGTGGAAAAACTGGATGGGGCCTGGAAGACGCTCGGATGTGATCTGGTATCGCCCTTTATGACCATGGCCCTTCTCGGCCTCCCCGTGCTGCCGGAACTCAGAATCAGCAACCGGGGCCTTGTGGATACATTGGCGTTCAAGTTCGTTGATGTGATCGTTTCCTGAGGCTGATAGAAAAGCATGACCCGCAACACAAGTTCGCCGGCGAATTCACGTGGCGCCTTTTCGGCCCCTGGGGCGAAGGATCAATGAGGGTGGAAGATCAGAAACGGACGTCTCTGCCGGTATGGATTGATCGGGAATATTCCATCATTTCGGTTATCATGTAAGCATGTGAGGGAGACCTCAACCCTATGGGGTGCAATCAAAACCAGGTCCCCTGGACCGAGATTTTTTTAAGTATTTATCGTGACTTTAAAAAGAAAGGAGGAAATTTTCATGCAACTCGACATGCACTATTATGGGACTTATGTGATGGCCCGGACGGCCGGATTGACCCCGCAAACCTGTAAAACCATAGCGACAGCCTCGCAATTTGTGGACGACAACGCCGCAAGGTTCCAGATTGAATTTCAGGATGGCGGGAGGATTGATGCACAAGCCACGGCTCACCACCCTTCGAGTGTTGTCAGTAATCGCGATCCGGGAGATCAACGGCAGGTCTGGGTGCCCTTCCACTTTCTTCCGGGAAACGACGGGGCAAGCTTTGCAGAACGCCTTCTGTGCCGAAAAGACAGCACGATCGCCCGCGAGATGGTCAAACATCATCTCGGATATGCAAAACAGGATGTGGGTGCGTACCTGATCGGTGTGGCCGCACATATTTACGCGGATACCTTTTCCCACTTCGGATTTTCTGGTGTGGGCTCGAGACGTAATAAGGTGGATAACGATAGTTTTGAGTTCGATCAAGGTCTGGATCCCGATATCGCCGACTATCTCCAGGATAAGGCTGAGGATTTTTTTCGGCGTTATGGCAAGGGGGGTGGATTCATCGCAAACGTGAAGTCGTGGCTGGCCGAAACCGTATCGGGTGCGCTTGGACACGGTGCCGTTGCCACGTATCCGGATCGACCCTACCTGAAATGGAGCTTTGAGTATGAATATCCGGAAAAAATGCGGGTCGAAAGGGACAATCCCAGAGATTTCCTGGATGGCTGTCGCGCCCTGCATCAAATGTTTACACGCTTCGGAAGAGCCAATCCTGCGCTGTCCAATGGGGACGGCTTGAAGTTTACAGACATAAGAGGCTCAGTCACCGCCGTACTGGCATATCAAGGCAAAAAAGAAGACCGCATAAAACAATGGCGTACCGCGGCAAAGGGCGGACGACTCGGCCCCAAGAAATTTCAGATTCCGACATACGACCCGGAAACCTGGATGCAGGAGGGCGCCGACATGAACAGCAGGAAAGACTCCAAAACGGCACTTGGTTCCAATCTTTATCGATTCTACCAGGCCGCCTCCCTGCACAGGCAGTTCGTTTTGCGAGAGTTATTGCCCGACTTCAACCTTGTCGTAGCGTAACTTTTGTGCCATTTCGCAGAGGCGCCTTAAAGTCATTATTCCGTTTGTCATGTCAAGCATGTAAGGTTGACTTCGCCCTATGGGGTGCAACCAAAGTCTGATCCTCATCCAGCCCGATTGGGCGGAATCTTCGATGCACTAGAATATTTTACTTTCCCACCTCATGACGGTTTTTGCCTGCGATCTCCTAACTACACTGTCTTGTCTACGCATCCAGCGTTTTCAATCCCCGATTCTTTCCATGCTGTAAAAAATTCTGACAGCCTATAGAGACAATAATGAAGACTTTTTGGCCCTCTCTGCTAGTTTTTCATGTGTATTCAGTCGATTGAATGTTTCCTTAAGACAACTTTCCTCTTGGCACGCCCATTGCACTTTTCCTAAAAAAATTGTTGCTTTAGACTCTTCTATTCTGACGAATTTGGCAGTTGAGGAAGAACGAAAAGCGTAGTTGCGCGAGAAGTAACATTTTTATTGTCGGTCGATCGAGCTGTATGTTCCGGCAAGGAATCGTAGGAAGTTCAAGCGGGCGACAAGGATTGTCCACCGGTGGATTGATACTGGTTGCCGATAGGTTTCATCTCCAACCATTTTACAATTGCGGTGAAGAAAATCAGCTGCAATACGATCTCTATAAGATTTAGAGGAGGAGGTTTTCGAGAAGAGGTTCATAAAAATCCATAAAAAATAGAAGTTGTATCATTGATCTCAAAATAAGCTAGAAGACGAATAGAATTGGTATTGTTGATCTTGTGAGTATTCTTGTTCCCTTTAACCAGTTAATAAGGAGTAGTCTATGGCTCATGTATCGGTGGCAACCAGCAACAATTATTTTAGGGATTATAAAGATGAAAAAACTGCTGTTCCCCTTGAGGTAAACGGCGTAAGTAAACGAAAAGCAGCCATAGGTATCCTGGCTGCGATTATCGGCGGTATCCTTGCGTATTTTCTGTTGGCGCCATTCACCCTTGCACCGGGCGCCGCCCCTGATCCAACCGTACTGACCCCCTCGGGCCGCGGCCTTGCCGCCATTTTTGTTGTGGCGCTGATACTGTGGGCGACCGAGGCCATTCCCATTGCCGTCACTTCACTACTCATGATCGTGCTCCCGCCCTTGCTGACCGTAGTCCCCTCCATCAGGGCCGCAGCGGTGGGATTCACGACGCCTGTGGTCTTCTTCGTCATCGGAACGTACTGCCTGGCATTCGCGATCGTGGATTGCGGTGTCGGCCGCCGTTTTGCCTTGTGGCTTTTCGCCCACGCGGGAACAACCACGAAAGGCGCTCTGCTTGCATTGATGATCGCCAGTGCAGTCATGTCCGCACTCGTCTCCGACGTGCCAGCCTGCGCGATCGGAATGGCACTTGCCATACCGGTTCTCAACAAACTGAACATCAAGCCCGGCTCTTCAAATATTGGCAAGGCTATGATGATGGGCATCCCCATCGCAGCGCTCACCGGAGGCGTGGCAACCCCTGCGGGAAGTTCCATCAATATTCTTGGGCTCAACCTGCTGAAAAAAGCAGCCGGAATAGATGTGGGATTTCTCCACTGGATGGCCCTCGGCATCCCCATGGTGCTGATCCTTATCCCCTTTGCCTGGTGGGCACTCTTAAAGTGTTACCCCCCTGAAATCGAATCGATGGGCGATACCAGCGAATTCAAAGAAGAATTGCGCTCGATGGGGAAGTTTTCGGTCAGCGAAAAAAAGGTGCTCACCATCCTGGCAATCCTTTTTGTGTTGTGGATTGCGAGCACATGGATCAAGCAGATCGATGTGGCGACCGTATCCATTCTCGGGGCGGTGGCGATGTTCCTGCCCGGTCTCAACCTGCTGAAGTGGCGGGATGCGGAGGCGGCCATCGGCTGGGAGACTGTGCTGATGATAGGCTCGGTGATCTCCCTGGGAATTGCAGCTTCGGACACGGGGCTTGCAGCCTGCCTGGTAAAGAACACCCTCGGCGGGATTACCGGGTGGAATATCGTTTTATTGGTCGCAATGATTAGTGCCTTTGCGGTCATTTTGCACCTCCCTTTGCCCATCGCGCCGGCCATCAATGCGGTGCTTATTCCGGCAATGGTTGTGTTGGCCAAAGATGCGGGTTTTAATCCGGCGATTTTTGCCCTTCCCGTGGCGTTTACCGCCTCATGTGCTTTTCTGCTCCCCCTTGAAGCAGTATGTCTGGTAACCTATTCTAAAGGTTACTATCGCATGCTGGATATGTTCTTGCCGGGGACTCTGATAAGTATCGCCTGGGTCATCGTGATGACGGCGGTTATGTTCTTAATTGGTCCAATGGTCGGCTTTGGTTAAGTGACGATTGCTATTGGGGGACTGATTCTTTTGGGCCATTGCATGGATTATGACTCATCAAAAAAAGATAGCGAAAAGGGGATATAAATGAAAGACAACATTTTTCCAAAGAAGCAGATATTTGAGGGCATACGAATCCTCGATTTCACACAGGTTATTGCCGGCGCTTATGGCACCACCGTCATGGGGGATATGGGAGCCGAAGTGGTCAAGGTCGAACCACCCGTCATAGGAGACGGTCTTCGAATGGGGGGACCGATGGTCAACGGGGAATGCCGGTACTTTGTATTAAACAACCGCAACAAAAAAAGCATCAGTATCAATCTCAAAACCCCCGAAGGCATGGATATAGTAAAATCGCTGATTCCCCATTTTGATATCATCACGGAGAATTTCAAACCGGGCATCATGAATCGTCTCGGTTTGGGTTACGAAGACGCGCGAAAGTTAAAAGAGGACATCATATACGTTTCCGTTTCGGGCTTCGGGCAAAACAACAGCTACTCGGATAAGCTCGCCTACGACAACATCGTCCAGGCGGAATCCGGCATCGGGTATCTGAACGGCAGGGAGGAGGACGGGAGGCCCCTCAGAGTACCCTGCAGCATATCCGACTACACAGCCGCCATATACAGTGCCTTTTCCATGGCATCCGCGATACATTATCGGGAAAAAACGGGGAAGGGGCAATATATCGATATTGCCATGTATGATTCTCTGCTTTCCATCATGGACAATAGTTTTATCATTTACCAGACAAAAAAGGAATGTCTCCACACCGAGGAGGATTTCATAAAATTCGGGTTGAAGAGCAACGGCAACCGTCACTCGGGCGCGCCTGTCCACGGTTTCTATCGCACCAAGGACGGCGCTGTCGGCCATATGCTCATGCAAAACGAAGTGTGGTACCGCCTCCTCAAGCTGGTGGGTCGCGAAGACCTCATCGGGGACCCGAGATACGAGGAACCCGATACCCGTAAGGCGCGATACAAAGAGACCGAAGAGATCGTCGAGGCTTGGACCACCCAACATACTACCGCCGAGGTCGTTGAAAAGTTCAAAGAATATCGATTGGCCGTCGGTCCGGTCCGGACTATCGATCAGGCATACGAGAACCCCCACAATGCTGAAAGGGGGATATTTCATGAGATCGATCACCCGGTTGCCGGGAAATTCAATATAACGAATGTTCCCATAAAATTTTCCGAGACACCACCCCAGATCAAGACCCCCTCACCTCTTCTGGGTCAACATAATGAGCAGATCCTGCATGATATCCTTGGATATGATGAAGAACAGATTGCTGAGTTCAAATCGAAAGGCATTCTATACGAACAAGAAGCAGAGAAAAAGGAAGATCTCATGTCTGCAGCCTGATTGACAGTGCAATCAAAAAATTTGAAGATTAGGAAAACGCTTCCGCTTATCCTGGATCAGGTTATTGTGCGGAAGCGTTTTTATTATAAAGAAGAAAAAAATCAGACAAGATCAACAGGATTGACAGGATTATTATTTTGGTTTGAAAAACCCGGGCACCTCCCGTCCATATGGGGCGGGATCCTTCGATGCGTGTAAATCTTCCACGTTACCCACATATCCAAGACCCCCCAAATGGTGCCTCAATCGGAAGGCCGGATAACCCCAAAGGCTTACCATTAGGGTTAAACCGGCATCCGCTCGAACCGAAATCCACCGCCTGATTTGCCTGTCATGCCTGAAATCCGGATATTTAAGGTGACTTCCTGATCACTATCAAGGTATTAAAGGCATTCCCGCGATGCACTGGACAGACGATGCCTTGACAATGGGTCAGGTTCGAATCTTTGATCTTGACAAAAAAGTCGAGCTCTTTATCCTTAAAATCTATGAGTGAAAAAGATAAGAACCCTGAGAAAATCGAAGGAGCCAATTTTTGTCGAAACAAAAATTTCCGGTATTCGAGTAAATTGTATGCTAGACACCTATGATGGAGTTCAACATGAAAAAACCGTCAGATGCAAAGCGGGAAGATTTCTCAACAAAGATGACCGATATCTTGAATTATGGTGCGTTGAATCTTGCCATGTGCATCGGGTACAGAACCGGATTATTCGATGTGTTGGATGAATTCGAATCGCCGAGAACCGCCTCTGATATCGCTTCAAGGGCGGGGCTGGACACGAGGTATGTGAAAGAATGGCTGGGTATCATGGTCTGCGGAGAAATTGTCGAATTAACAGCAACTGAATTAGCCGAAGATGTTTTCTTTCTTCCCCGAGAACATGGGGACCTGATTACGAGGCGGTCCGGTCATTCGAATCTTGGGGTATATACCCAGGAGATACCGCTTCTGACTTCTTGTGCCATGGAACCTGTCGTTACAAGCTTTTACAGTGGTGAAGGGGTTGATTACGAAAATTATCCAAAATTTCAAAGCTTCATGTCACAACTGGCCAATGCCAAGCATCGGCAGGTCCTTGTGAAACGGTTTTTGCCTTCCGTTGATGATGGGGAACTCGTCCGAAAACTGAATTCGGGCATTCGGGTGTGCGATCTGGGGTGCGCCGAGGGCATTGCGATTATGCTCATGGCCCGTGCCTTTCCAAAAAGCGAATTTTTCGGTATTGATATATCCGAAGAAGTGATTCAAAATGCCAAAACGACCACCGCGCGTGAGGGTTTTCGCAATGTAAACTTTCTAAGGGTGGATGGCGCGACATTGAAAAACGACCGAAGCCTCGAGGCATCATTTGATTACGTGACGGCTTTTGACGCCATCCATGATCAGACCCGACCTGACGATGCCCTGCGAGGGGTTCATTCCATATTGAAACCGGGCGGACTGTTCTCTATGGTGGACATTGCGGCAAGTAGTCGGCTTTCTGAAAATAAAGCGCATCCCATGGGGGCGTTTCTGTACACGGTCAGTCTCATGCATTGTATGCCTGTTGGATTGGTGAATGGGGGACTTGGGCTGGGGATGATGTGGGGCCGTCAAAAGGCGGTCGAAATGCTTATTGAGGCCGGCTTTAAGCAAGTCGATGTGTTGGATATCCCCGATGATCCTTTCAACCTTCACTTTTTGTGCAGGAAACCGGAACCATGAGCCCTTTCCCTGCATTTTTGAAGGATGCGATATGGCTATCTTTAGGAGGATCCCCAGGGTTGGCTTAACGAAGTGGGCGAGAACGCAGACCTTTATCGCCTTGATCTCGATCTCCTAAAAATGAACGGGGACTGGTTGGTCAACCGGCCCCGTCTCAAAAATTTCAAGGGAATGGGTTTCAATTGACCCCAAAGTTGCGACATTGGGGCCAAATCCAGCGGCCTCTGAACCTTTCGAGAAATGGAAGAACCGGTTCCGGCAAGAAAAAGTAGGGAAAAAAGGAGGAGGAAAATAGGCAAGGAAAAACAAAAGACCACCCATGTCATTCCCGGTTTCCATGGGGTCATGACGGCCCTGGATAAGGGCCGAAAACGTATTGAGGCACTGTGGATCGCCAGGGGGAAGGGAAGTCAAAGGGCACGGGAAATCCTTAGAATCGCAGAGGAAAAAAGAATACCGGTGTATCATAAAGCCAGGACCGATCTGGATCGTCTCTTGCCCGGAACGGCACACCAGGGCATCGTCGCTTTTGTGGAGAAGTTCGAGTATACGGATCTGGAACACATCATTGCCGGGGCCACGAAGACACGGGGGCGTGGGCTCATTGTGATTGCGGATCATATTACGGACGAAGGCAACCTGGGTGCCCTCATTCGGACGGCCGCTTTTTTTGGGGCGCATGGTCTTGTCTTGCCCAAGGACCGGTCGGCACAGGTTACCGGCACGGTGCTCAAAAGATCCGTTGGGGCCCATGCGCATTTGCCCGTGGCCCGGGTCGTTAATCTTGGGCGTACCCTCGACGACCTGAACCGGCAGGGTTTCTGGATTATCGGGGCTGCCGGCGAAGGACCGGAATCCATCTATCGGTTTGACTGGACCAGGGACCTTGCCCTGGTCATGGGAAGGGAAGATCGTGGGTTGACCCATATCGTTAAAGAACGCTGCCACCAACTGGTCACCATCCCGGGCACAGGGCAGGTGGATTCTCTAAACGTTTCGGTGGCCTGTGGCATTGTCCTTTCCGAAATCGTCCGGCAAAGGGGGCCGGTGTAAAACTAAAAAAGAATGACCTGATTTTTGTGAGATCAGGGGGTTGAAATTTTTCAGGCTTCCGTTTCCGGCGGGGAGAAGGGAAAATCTTCAAGTGCCCCGACAGCCACCAGGGATTTTATCAGGGCACAGACGGGCAGACCCACCACGTTGGTATAGGAACCGGATATGGTTTCCACAAGAAAAGCCCCTATGCCCTGAATCGCGTAGCTCCCAGCCTTGCCGAAGGGTTCCCCTGTGTCCAGGTAGGCTTCGATTTCTCCCGACTTCAACCGTTTCATGCGCACAAGCGTTGTCACCGCCTCCAGATGGGCCACACGGGATTGGGGGTCCAGGATAGAGAAGCCGGTGATGACTCTGTGCTCCTTGCCTTCGAGGCTTGAAAGCATGGACCGGGCCTCATCGCGATCAGCAGGTTTCCCAAGGATCGTCTCACCCAAAACCACCACGGTATCCGCACCCAGAATCCAGTGACCACCAGTCCTTTCAGAGACCGCCAGGGCCTTTCTTTCCGCCAGGAGACAGACGATGGCATCCGCATCTTCTGCATTCACCTGGTTCTCGTCAATATCACTGGTTAGAATACGAAAGGGAAACCCCATCTGCTTCAGGAGTCGTTTTCTCCTGGGAGACGAGGAGGCCAATATGAGTGGGGATGTCTTGCTGATGATCTTGAAATTCATGGTTCGACCGGAAGATTAAAGAGCCTTATGGCATTTTCGGAAGTCTGCTTTGCCACCTCTTCAAAGGAAATTCCCCTGAGACGGGCGATTTCTCTTACCGTATGGGTCACAAAGGCGGATTCGTTGCGTTTACCCCTGAAAGGGACCGGTGCCAGAAAGGGAGCGTCCGTTTCGACAAGCAACCGCTCGATCGGTATCTTTGCGGCCACGTCTTTGACCTGATGAGCACCCTTGTACGTGACGATCCCGGGGATCGAGAGATAAAACCCCATTTCGATAAAGGTCATAGCCAGGGCATGATCTCCCGAGAAACAGTGGATAACGCCCCTGTATTTACCATTACTTCCGGCCTTCAGGATGTCGAGAACTTCCCGGTGGGCATCCCGGTCGTGGATGATAATGGGCAGGCCGGCGTCCACGGCCAGTTCAATCTGTCTTTTAAATACCTCCACCTGCTTTTCGGGAGGAGAATGTCGGTGGAAAAAATCCAGTCCGATTTCTCCCCAGGCCACGACCTTTGCTTCCAGGGCGAGTTCGGACAATGCCTTCTCTTCTTTCGGTCCCATTTCTTTGGCATGATGGGGATGGTAGCCGATAGTGGAAAAGATAAAATTGTGTTCCCTGGCCAGTTCAAGGGCGGCAAGAGAAGAGGGAAGGTCGATCCCCACGGTAATGATATGGGAGATGCCTTCTCCACAGGCCCTGTCCAGGACTTGTGCTCGATCCTTGTCGAAATTCGACATATCGAGATGTGCATGGCTGTCGATGATTTTCATCTCATTTTATCCTTCTTTCGTTTGAGTTCCTTTTAAATGAATCCGGAAAATAAAGGGGTTGCAATTTTTTTAAAAAGCACTAGAATGGAAAATCCCTGAAATTAGATGAGGAAGAAGCGTCACGAACTATGGTTGCCACTACTCCCATCAAAGCCTCTCTCAGTCTAAAGGAAAAGGCCCTCCAGGAAGAACTTCGGTTTCAGCGGAGGCTCAATGCCATCACTCATAGAATCCATTCGGCCGTCAATACCAATGATATCCTCATTAATCTGCAGGGTGAAATCCTGAGTCTTCTGGATGCCGAACGGATTACAGTCTACGTGGTGGACGGCATCAGAAAGCAGATCATCTCACGCTTCAAAACCGGAAATGAAGTCAATGAAATTCGTGTCCCGATTGATCATAAAAGCATTTCCGGTTGCTGCGCTGCTTCCGGAAGGCTCATCAATGTGGCTAATGCATACGATGACAAAGAACTCCGGGAGTTGGATCACGAACTCGGTTTTAACAGAAGCTATGACCTCAAAACGGGATTTCGGACAACTCAAGTATTGGCGGCTCCTATCGCGTACGGCAAGTATCTCCTCGGTGTGATACAGCTCATCAATAAAAAGAACGGGAATTGTTTCACCTCAGAGGATGAGATCTCCGTCACCGAAATCGCCAAGGTTCTGGGCATCGCCTTTTTCAAGAACCAGAAGCTTGTTCGAAAGAAAAAACCCGCCAAATATGATTACCTCATCAGCCATAATGTCCTCGGTCCCAGGGATCTGGAACTGGCCATGGCAGCGGCGCGAAAGGCCGATAAACCGATCGAGAACATGCTTATGAGTGACTTCAATGTGTCAAAGGAAGATATCGGAAGATCACTCTCAGCCTATTTTAAAACAAGGTTTATCCCCTATGATGAAAAAATGGTCATTCCAGGGCAACTCCTGAAGGGGCTCAAGCCGGGATTTCTCAAAAAAAATGTCTTTGTACCTCTTTTGCAGTCAGGAGACAAGATCATTGTGACCATGGAAAATCCCGAATATCTTCCCGCCAGGGACACCGTGCGAAGACTGATGCCCGGAAAGGATCTTGAATTCTGTATTTCCCTCAGGGATGACATCTATAAAATGATCGATCTTTTTTTCGACGTCAAGAGGGCGGGGTCACCGGGGGACTCGAACAGCATCGAAGATCTCCTGGGAAAGTGTGAGCCAACCGAAGATGAAGAGGACGACGAATTCGAGAGGGTGACCGAAGAGGACGGGGCCATCGTTCAACTCGTCAACAAAATGATCATCGACGCCTATAACCGAAACGCCTCCGATATCCACATCGAACCCCGGCAGGGCCGGGCTAATGCCGTAATCAGGTTCAGGGTAGACGGCGTCTGTCAGGTCTACCAGACTATTCCCTACAATTTTAAGAAGGCCATCATCTCAAGGCTGAAAATTATGTCCGATCTGGATATTGCCGAAAGGAGACTGCCCCAGGACGGAAAGATAAAATTCAGAAAATACGGCCCCCTGGATATCGAACTCAGGATGGCTTCCATTCCGACCACCGGTGGAAATGAAGATACCGTTCTGCGTATCCTGGCCTCCGGGGAGCCTATAGCCCTTGAACAGATGGGGATGAGTGACCGGAATTACGCTGTGCTTCTTGACATGATCTCCAAACCCTACGGCATCGTCCTGGTCGTCGGGCCGACGGGCAGCGGCAAGACGACCACGCTTCACGCGGCCCTCCACCACATCAATAAGCCGGAGACAAAGATATGGACCGCCGAGGACCCCGTGGAAATTACCCAGGACGGGCTTCGACAGGTTCAGGTACGGCCCAAGATCGGGCTGGATTTCGAGAGGGCCATGCGGGCCTTTCTGCGGGCGGACCCGGATGTCATCATGGTAGGGGAGATGCGTGACCGGGAAACCGTGACCACCGGCATCGAGGCTTCTTTGACAGGACATCTGGTTTTCAGCACCCTCCATACCAACACCGCACCGGAGACCATCATCCGGCTCCTGGATATGGGGATGGATCCATTCAATTTTGCCGATGCGCTCCTGGGCATACTGGCCCAACGGCTGGTGCGAACCCTTTGCACCGAATGCCGGGAGGCCTATCACCCGGCCCGGGAGGCGTACTCGGCCCTGGAGAGATTTTATGAAGAGGGCCTTGATATCCTGGGGTTCCCTTACAACGAGGACTTTCGTCTTTTCGAACCGAAAGGATGCATCCACTGTGGAAACAACGGTTACAAAGGGAGAACAGGTCTCCACGAGCTGCTTTTGGGAACGGATGAGATAAAATCCCTGATCCAGGGCAGAGCCGAAGTGGAAGATATCCGGCGCCAGGCCGTCATGGACGGCATGACTACCCTGATGCAGGATGGGATCCGGAAGACCCTTCTCGGTCAGACGGACCTTTTTCAGGTGAGAAGGGTCTGTATGAGGTAGCTTCCATCCGGAAATGGTGCTTTTCCTATCATTACATTCGCCACCCTCTCTAGAGTACCTTGCTACTCTTGGCTTGGGGTGTAGTTTTTAAGGTTCCGAGCTGGTTGAGTGCAGTAATGGCGCTATTTGCGACACCGGGTCAATTTTGAGGGTCGCCCCTGGAATGCCTTTCTTCGCTGTGCTGACAGTTCTGCTCGCGTTTTCTCTCAGAGAGCCTGACTTTGCGGCGTGTCAGGGCTTCTTGATTACGTCTCCGTTCGTCGGCGGTTTCAAGTATGAGGGGAGGAATCGCCCTGGGTCGTCCCTCTGCATCAAGGGCCACGTAAGTGAGATACGCGGATGCGGTGTGTCGTACCTGCCCGGTGAAGAGATTTTCTGCTTCCACGCGGACGCCGACTTCCATGGATTTATTGCCCACATGATTTAGACTTGCCTTTAGAGTGACAAGGTCTCCGATATAGACAGGGTGATGGAAATCGAGACGGTCAATAGAGGCGGTGACGGCATTTGACCGTGCGTGACGTTGCGCGACAGTACCGCCGGCAGTATCAATGTGTTTCATAATCACCCCACCGTGCACGTTGCCCGCGGGGTTTGCGTCCTGTGGATTCATTTGCTGCGCCAGCACAACGGCGCTTGCACTAACTGTTTTTCCTGTCATACATTGTTCCTCTTTTTGGCGTTACAAGCCTTCTTCTTTACGTCAGCAGAACTCCAGGGTGACTTCCTTCAGCAATCCCCTGAGGGCCTTTTCGAGCTCTTTTACCAGGTTCGTGCGTATGGACATGTCTTTCGGCAGCAAAGGATTCTGGTAGTAGGGGTTCATGGTTTGCCCTGCCAGGAAATGGATATGGTCCGCGCGAAACATCTCCTGCGCGAGAAGGGCGGCGCCGTTTTTTGGCCACGTGCGGGCGATCCTTTCGCTGTATTCGCCCTCGAGATAGGGTAAAGTTTTTGCAAGGGTGAGAATGCCTTCGGTGACCAGATCGACTCCCTTGAGCTCCCCTACGGGAGGGACCTCCTCGCTCATGGTGGAAATATCGGTTTTCACCTCTTCTCCCATGTATCGGCCGACGATATCGGCGGTGGTGCCTCCACAGATGACCCGCCGTCCTTCGAAGCCGAGAAATTTTTTGGCATAGGATTCGTCTGAATCCTCTTTGAGAGGGGGGCCCGTAAAAATGATCAGGGATTTTCTCTCTCTGACAAGTACGCCCACAAATGTCGCGTCGTCACCGATTCTTTTGTTGTAGAGCGCAGCGGTTTTTTCCATCACCCGGTCCACGATGGCCCGGGCCCTTTTCCCGCAGGGTATGGCCTGCTCCTCCGCGAACCGGGCAATTTCGTCCCAGCCCCAACCGAAATCGAGCTGCTCGCCTTCGGAGGCATAGAGGATGCCGTCGGAGAGGAGAGCGAAAAAATCACCCGGCTCAAACTCCCCTTCGGCAAGAGTGATCTCTTTTCCCAGGATGATCTCCTTCTGTTCAAAGAGCGGGAGCAACCTGCCTTCTCTGAAAAGCATGACGGGGGGGTTGTCAAAATTGATCACCTTGAACCCGTTGCTCTCCTCATCGATATCGAGCACGGTAAAGGTGGCGTAAGCGAGCTTGCGTTCTCTGCATTCCGGAAGGGTCCCGATCACGGTGGTGATAACCTCCTTAAAAGGCATGCCCTCCCGGATCATGGTGCTGACGATTTCGGCGGTAAGGGTGGCCAGGATATTGGCCTTAACCCCGCTACCCAGGCCGTCGGACAACACGGCTATAGTCCTCTTCCCGGCCCTGCTAATCTTGACCTGGTCGCCGCAAAGTTCCTCGCCCGCCTTCTTCAGCCAGGCCTTGTGGATATCGTAATAAATGGCCATTCAACGGTTGTCCCGGCGAAGCGTCTCCACCAGCTTGACAAGTGTGACCTTTGTTTCCGCAGTGGTTTCCCCCAGGAGTCCGGCAATCTCCTGTGCCGCCCGCATCTGCCTGTCCACGACCTGGTTCAGTTTTTCGAGGGTCTCCGCCTTGAGTCTAAGGAACCCTTCTTTCTGTTTCCATTCCTGTGTCACGTCCACCATGATGCAGGCGATGATCTTCTCCTCCCTTATGGGGAAAATGACCTGCCGCACATACAGGTCATGGCGGGGAAAGTGCATTTCTTTGGCCCGGATAATGCTGTCGTGTTCCCAGACATATCTGAAATCGCTCATATCCCCTAGGACGTGAAATGCCTTTTGCCCCATAAGGGCTTTCCGGTCTTGCCCGAACATGGCGCAAAAGGCCTCGTTCACGATCGTGATATTCAAGTCCAGATCCACCACGACCAGGCCGTTGGGGTCATAATCCCAGAGCATTTTCCAGAGCATTTTTTGGGGTTCGCTCACCGGTTTCTCCTTCCCAAGGATTTGCCTGTCCAGACGCAATCATGCCCAAAATGACGTAAACCACAGGATGAAAGATCCGAGACTCTTGCCGCATTGAATTCATTATAGCATTTCACTCCCATGCTGTGCCAAGATCAATTCGGTCGGCAGGATCACCGCGAAGGGTAAAGGGGGGTATCCATTAAAGGGCGGGGCAAGAGAAAAAGTAAAGAATGCTGGCGCATGGTGGAGACCACGGAATTTGTGGACAGGGAAGAATGTCCGCCCCGGGGGCCTCTACGGGGTGGGCCTATCCAGATCATGACACTCGCCACAGACATTCTCTGACTTGGCATGGAGATGGTGACACAGGTCGCAGTCCATGTCGTTGCCGTAATGGGGCGATTCGTGGGGGTTGAAATCCTCTTCCGTTCGGGTCAGGGCCGAAACCTCCTTCGGTCCGCCGTGGCATTCCCGGCACCGATCCGTTGACACAAAGGCGAAAGGCTTCCGGTCGTGGCAGTCCATGCAGGCCACGTCGTTGGCCAGGTGGGTGTGGCTTAGGGGCATCTTGCCCCTGAGTCCGGTCTTCTCATCGTTATGACACATGGCGCAGTCCCTGTTTTCCTCATCGACAACGGAGACATGCCCTGGCGGCAGTACCGCCTTGGGGCCGTGACAGGCGGCACAGTTTGTGAACCGTGCACCTTCTGTGAGTTTTGCCTTGCCCGGATCCGCGGCCCACCCGAGGGCCGGGAGGGCCAGTGCCGCCAAAAAGGCCGCACCCAGGCCTATCTTCTTAAAAAGACGCATTCCGCTCTCCAATGGGAGGGGATGCCGCCCATCGGCATCCCCCTGATTTATTTTAGACGTTACAAAGGGCAGCCCCTTACGGGCCTAGGATTTGGCCGCATGCTGCCCGGCAATTCGGCCGAACACGATGCAGTCCAAAAAGGCGTTGCTACCCAGACGGCAGGCTCCGTGGATACCGCCGGTCACCTCTCCGGCCGCGTAAATACCGGGAATGATCTTTCCTTCCAGATCGATCACCTGGGCGTCCTTGTTGATCTCCACCCCGCCCATGCAGTGGTGCACCTTGGGCCAGGCAAAGCCCACATAGAAGGGCCCCTTTTCTACGGGTTTGTCACCCTTGGGGATGGGTTTGGCGAATTCCTTGTCCTCTTTGGCCAGGACGAACCGGTTAAACCGATCCACCTGGGCCTTGAATGCGGTCCAGGGAATCTTGAATTCGGTGGCAATGTCCCTAAGGGTGTCGAATTTCTTTACCACCCCCTTGGCCAGAGCCTTCTCGATATAGTGGGCATAGGTTTTGACCCCCTCACTGTCTACGATGGGCAGGCAGGTATGGCCTGTGGCGAAGATGGCCTCGGCCCGGATCCGCCGGTCCGCCAGCTCGTTGACGAAGCGTTTGCCCGTAGCCGGGTCTACCATGAGGCCGTGCATGAAGTTCCGGAGGTTGAACAGGGCGCCGATCCCCACGCCCTTTTCCTTGGGATTGCCCCAGGGACCGGACTGGATCCAGCACAGTTGAATCGGGGTGGCCCCGAGCCTGAGCAGTTCGATCAGGGAATCGGCCGTTGCCCCGCGTTGGTTGGTGCAGGTCACGTCGCCGCCCAGGCGGGGGTCCTGAAGTTCCCTGAAACGCACGTCGTAGCCGAAGCCCCCGGCCGCGACAATGACGCCTTTTTTGGCCTTAACATACTTGACGGTCCCGCTCTCGGCATCCGGAAATTTGTATCCTTCCCGAATCATGATACCCTTGACCCGACCATCCTTGTCCACCACGTACTTGGAGACCATTGTCCGGGTCCTCACGGGGACGCCCAGCTCTTTCAGCTTCTTCAAGGCGGGTTTGATAAAGGCGGCCCCCGACCCCTCCTTGGTCTTCAGGGATCGGGCCACGGAGTGTCCGCCCAGATGGACTACTTCGTCCCTGTATTCGACGCCCAGGACCTCCTCGCTCCAGTCGATCACCTCCCGGGATTTCTCGGCCACGATCCGGACCAGTTCCGGATTGTTGAGGCCCAGACCGGCCTTGACCATGTCTTTGAGGAGCAGATCGGGAGAGTCCTTGATACCGTGTTTTTCCTGGAGTTTTGAGCAGGCACAGGCGATCAGGCCCCCGTTGATGGTCGAGTTGCCCCCCGACAGCCGCATCTTTTCAAAGACCACGGTCTTGGCCCCCATCTTCTTGGCATCGATGGCCGCGGCCGTGCCCGCAAAACCGGTTCCGATCACCACCACATCGAATTCCTCATCCCATTTATCCGGCATGGGGGCCGCATCGGCTCTCTTGCTGCCACTCATGATCCCGCCGGCCAACAGGCCGGCTCCAAGGACCGTTCCGCCGGAGATCTTCATGAATTCTCGTCTGTCCACTCTTTTTTTACTCATTTTACTTCTCCTTTTATTCGAATTTTTTAGACCCTGTTTTCACATAAGCAGGAGTAAGGGCAAGATGGCTTAATTTATGCGGGTCAGGCACCGAAATCCTTGTCAGGGGTCTAATGAGACCCGCCCGCAGATCCGCCTGATCCGCTTAAAAAAATGTGAAATAAATGTGGCGGCCTGCGAAAACAATGCGACATTCGTTGCACTTCAAAAAATAGCATATTTCATGCCTCAACGATGCGTCGATATGGTCCTTTCAATTAACTGGATTTTCGAGGGTTTTCGTTCCCGGTCGAGGATCGAAATAGGCGGGATGGTTGACGGATGTCAGGGAACTTTCCACCGTGTAAAAAGCCGGCACAATCCGGCGTGAAGGGTGCGTATCAAAAACGCTCTTAGAATAGACGTGTAGAGGGAGACAATCCTTTAGTAAAAAATCCGGTATTTTTCTTTCTTGAGACGGATCGAATTTTCTTTACCATCATGATCCAATACAAATTGTTGGGAAACGAAACTTGGCTGTCCCAAAAATTCTTTCCGTCGCACACTCTGCTATTGCCTACTGGTTCGTGAATACCATCGTCCCGTTCCAATAAAGGTCTTTTCGGAGCTCAATATCTTCACGGCTGACACCACATGCCGCCATTGCACCTCGCTGACTTTCATGCCTGCGCATCAGGCGCCATGTTACCACGACAACTGCAAGGCTTGATCTAAGCCCGGAAGTGGGCAGGATTCCCACCTGCTAGCCTCTTCGCCCTTGAACGGCCGCAACTAATAGGTATCCCCGGCTTACTGTCTAGGACACCCACGAATCCGATCCCGATCAACGCCTCATCTCGTCAGGGCCGGTGGCTGACATGATCCGCGTGGCGGGACTGACCGCTCCATCCGGAAATGGCCCTTTTCGGCAACCTAAGGATACTGGCCCGGGCGCATGAGCCCCACGGTCTCTTCCAGTCCGAACATGACATTCATGTTTTGAACGGCGCTACCCGCCTGGCCCTTGATCAGATTATCGATCATGCTCACGACAATGAGTTTCCCCGTCCTTTCATCCGTGTTGAGGGAGAGATTGCAGAAGTTGCTTCCCCGAACGTTGGCTGTGGTCAGGGACCGCCCGGGGCCATAAACCCTCACGAAAGCGCTGCCGGCATAAAAGTCGCGATAGGCCTCTTCCACGGCTTTGATACTCTGTCCCTGTTCGAGATTCGCGTAAATGGTGGTGAGTATTCCCCGGTTCAAGGGAACGACATGGGGGGTAAAGGTCACCCGGATATCTCTGCCCACCAGCAGTCCGAGTTCTCTCTCGATTTCGTAGACGTGCTGATGCCCGGATATCTTATAGGCATTCATGGCTTCATAACGGGCGGGAAAATGGTGAGTGGGGGAGGGTGTTTTTCCGGCACCGGAGACGCCTGTTTTTGCATCAAAGATGATCGACTCCTCTTCGATAAGGCCTGAGCCCATGGCCGGTGCGAGCCCGAGAATGCAGCTGACGGCAAAACACCCGGGATTACCGACCAGGTTGGTTTTGGCAATCTCCTCCCTGTGAAGTTCCGCCAGGCCGTAAACCGACCGGGGGAGAAGTTCGGGAGAAGCGTGTTCCTCCTGCTTGCCGATTCTGACCGCATAACCCCGGTAGGTGTCCAGATCGTTGAACCGAAAATCACCACTATAATCAACGACCTTGACGCCCTTGTCCAGCCAGTATGGGGCCTGTTTCTGGCCCACGCCGTCGGGGGTGGCAAAGAAGACCACGTCAAAATCATCGGGTCGATCGGGGTTATCGGCATCGATAAGTGGGAGATCGCAGAACCCCTTGAGATGAGGGTATATGTCGCTGATCGGAGTCCCCTCGTCCTGTTTGCCCATGAGTGCGGTGATTTCGGCTTCAGGGTGCCCGAGAACCAATTCAATGGCCCCGCAACCCCCGTATCCGCCGGCGCCGATGATGCATACTTTTATCTTTGGCATAGAAGATTTCTCCTTAAATATTGAATCTGAAATTGATGATATCCCCGTCCTGGATCGTGTATTCTTTTCCTTCAAGACTAACTTGTCCCGCCTTTTTGGCCTCCTGGAAGGAACCGTATTCCCGCAGGTGATCAAAGGAAAGCACCTCCGCCCGGATGAATCCTTTTTGGATGTCCGTATGGACGGCACCGGCACCTTCAAGCGCAGGACACCCCTTTTTGACCGTCCAGGCTCTCACTTCGTCGTTCAGGACCGTAAAAAAGGAAATGAGGTTCAGGAGACGATAGGAAGCCCTGATGACCCGGTCCAGGGCGGATGTTTCGATATGATATTCGGCCAGAAATTCCCGGGCTTCTTCAGGCGCCATGGAGGCGATGTCCATCTCCAGTCGGCCCCTGACAACCATCGTTTCGAGATCTTTCGGTCGCTGCACCCAATCCGGGGATGATTCATCCTCCTCATCGTTGTTGATGACGGCAAGCTGGGGTTTGGCGGAAAGAAAGGTGAACCCTCTCAGGACCGGAGCCGATGCCAGTTCAGGGTCGTGGCGCAATGGCCGGCCGTTTTCCAGCATCTCCCGGCAGGCCTTGATGAGGGTATATTCTTCCTCATGGGGTCTGGTTCCCCTTTTGCTGTCCAACTCAATGCGTTCGATCCTTTTTTCCGCGACCACCAGGTCACTCAGGATCATCTCTTCTTCGATCTGCAGATAATCGGCTTCCGGCGTGGGTGCCAGGCCCCCCGGGGCTTCGAAATTTCGAAGCACATGTATCAGGGCGTCACAGACACGGATTTGATTCCAGATGGCGCTTTCGGATTTGGCCGGTGTGCCTGAAACGGTCCGGGAGGGGAGGAGGTACTCCACCTGGGTATAGGTCGTTTTTTGGGGCTTGTAAGTTTTCTCCAGAAAATCAACCCGTTCATCAAACACTCTGACCGTGCCGATCCTCTGGTCGGTTCGAGAGCCCTTTTTGGCTTCATCCTCACCCCTGGCCCCGGTAAGGGCGGAAAAAATGGTTGCTTTCCCGGCCTGGGGAAGGCCGACGATTCCAAGTTTCATGGGATGACCACCTTTTTCTTTGTTTCACTAAAATCAAATGCCGGGGATTATACAAAATAAAGGTTTTTTTTTCATGTTAAATAGTACCCACCCGGAAATGAATCCCGCGTTTGCAGGTGGAAATAAGGAATCCCGCCGACTTGTCCGACGGGTGGACGCGAAATTGCGGAAACGGGCAATTTCTGAATGAAAACCGGGCAAAAAATCAAAATGTTGACAGATTGCTTTTCAGTAAGTTAAACTTTAAAAAATTTAAAATTTTATAGCAACTTTGGTCAATATGGTTCTCTTTTTGTAATCTTTATTTTGAATGTGAGGTGAGGATGACTCCTAAAAAGAGCGAGAAACAACGCTCTCAACATGATACGCCGGATTCAAAATCGGATAATTCCACTCCCATTGTCCGCCTGTATCCTGAAAGAAGAGAAAAAGAACGCCGGAGCGGCAAGGATCGCCGGAGCAGCGTGGAACGTCGCGGCAAACGGGACAGACGAACCCGGGAGCGCACGGAAGATTTTCCGGAAAGACGCGAACGTGAGGATCGAAGAGGCGGGGACGATCGGCGAAGGGTCGAAGACCGCAGAAAGGGCGACAGGCGGGTCAAGCGATTGAGAATTCCCATATTCCTGAAGCTCGCCTGCATGTCCATGCTTCTCATTTTGTTCATTATTTCAACCATCAGTTTCTTCATTTTGGGAAGACAAAAGGCGCAATTCGTGGATCAAATGATTGATCTGGGGATGAGCACCGTTCGAATTGCCGCGAATAATGCAGCCGATAAACTACTTGGAGAAGAGGAAGTCGCTCTTTTTCAGTTGGTCAATGATATCGCCCAGAATGAGGCTTTTCTGTTTGCCGTCATTACCGACGATCGGAATATCATCAGGGCTCACAGTCAAATCGACCTGGTCGGCAAGCCCTACGTCTCGCCCGATACGATCGGGGCCGTCAAGGAAGAAAGGGGCGTCGGATCCAGCTTGATGGCCTATGGCGGCCATGAAGTCCTCTACCTCGAGATGCCGATTGAGTACCAGAAACTCAAAATTGGAGCGGTCCGTTTAGCCATTTCCCAGGAGGGCATCCAAAAAAATATCCAAAAGGCTAAGCTGTTTATTCTTATGCTCACCATTGGGGTCATCTTTGTGGGTGTCTTTTTGAGCTTGGGCCTCAGTATGTATTTTTCTCATCCCATCAAGAAATTGGGTGCGTCCACAAGGGCCCTGGGTGCCGGCGAATTCGATTATCGTGTCAAAATCCAACGCAATGATGAATTCGGGGACCTCGCCTATGCCTTCAACAGAATGGCAGAGGATCTGGAACTCAACGAGAAGATCAAAGGATCTTTTGGCCGGTACGTCACCCCGGAAATCGCAGAAATGATCGTCGCAAATCCGGAAAATCAGTGGATGAAGGGGGCGAGGGTCGATGCCTCGGTTTTGTTTGTGGATATCAGGGGATTTACGTCAATGGCCGAAGAAGAGGCCCCTGAGCGCATCGTGGAACTGCTGAACGAATATTTTACACGGATAACAGAGATCGTCATCAAATTCGGCGGTCACCTGAATAAGTTTGTGGGGGATGAGGCCATGGCGGTCTTCGGGGCACCCGCACCGAATCCCCGACATGGGGAAGCCGCAGTCCGGGCCGCCCTTGAAGTGCGTGAGGAGATTGAACGGTTCAACAGGGAAGAATGTACGTCGGATTTAACCATTCAAGTGGGAATCGGTGTGAATTCCGGGGAAATGGTGGCGGGGAACCTCGGCTCAGAAAAAAGGATGGAATACACCATGGTTGGGGACAACGTAAATGTGGCCTCAAGATTGACCGCACTTGCAAAACCGGGCGAGATTCTGATCAGCAGGAGTACTTTTGATTCAATAGGAAGCGGGCAAAAGCCGATGATAAAAACAAAGGGAAAGGTGCCGATCAGGGGAAGAAGGATGGAGATCGAGGTGTTTAACTTGCTGGGATTGGAGGAAGGAAGCCGGGATGGCTAAGGCTAATTGCAAGACGGGGGGATTCAGGGGCCTAGTCGGTTTTATGGGCTTTTGTTTTGCCCTCCAGGGGTTCCTCTTTCTCCTTTCATGTAAGACGATAGAAGCCCCCTCAGGCACGACCGGTGAGGTGAGCCCTGAAAAAGAATCTTCCGGGACACTTCTGGTTCGCTCGGAGGACCTTGTGGTCTATCGGTTGGAGAATGACGACGGCCCCGAGATACTGGCTGAAAGGTTTCTGGGGGATCCGGGTAAGTCCTGGGTCGTCGAAGAAGCAAATAACGGGGCAATTTTCGGGAAAGGGCAGGTTGTCGTCATCCCTCTTAAGGAAGAAAACAAGGGAGGCCTTTACTCGGACGGATATCAATTGGTGCCTGTGCTGTGTTACCATCGTTTTTCCCAGAAATGCGTGTCTGCCCTGTGCACGTCGGCCCGGCTCTTCGAACAGCAGATGAAGTACCTTGGCGATAACGGTTACAGAGTTGTCACGATGGAAGAGTTGATGGCATTCTTGATGTATCGTCGAGCCCTGCCGAAGCGTTCCGTGGTCCTCACCATCGATGGCGGATACAGATCAGCCTATGAAATCGCCTATCCTATCCTGAAGACATACGGTTTCAAGGCGACATTTTTTATATATCCCGATTTCGTAGAGACTTCGAGAAATGCCGTCACATGGAACCAGCTCAGGGAGATGAAACAGGATGGGTTTGAAATCGGATCTCAGACCCTGTCCCATTGCGATCTTACCAAAAAAATTGAGGGGGAAGACAGCCGGGCCTATGAGATCAGGATCAAAAGAGAAATCGTGGGCTCCAAAGAGACGATTGACAAGATGTTAGGACAGGACACTGTTTTTTTGGCGTATCCCTTCGGGGCCTATGATCCGGTCGTCCTCAATATCTGCGACCTCGCAGGTTATCGATTGGGGATGACCATGAAAAGGGGCGGTAACCCGTTTTTTGCCGATCCCCTCGCGTTGAGGAGAAACCAGATTCTGAAAAAGGATATGAAGCATTTTGTTGAGTCCCTGGATGATTTCCATTCTTTTTCCTTAAGGTAAATACGTGTCATTTGTGAGAAATATACTCATTTGGGTTGTCGTTTTATCGGGATTATTCTCCGGCTGCGTTTCAGTCCGAACAAGACCCGCTCCGGCGGATATCGAAGAGATCCCCCCGGTCGAAAGCCTTTCTAGCGACTATTTCCAAAAGGGACGAGAGTACGAACGCGTCGGCGATTTTTCGGAAGCGCTCCAGGCATACAAGACTGCCGAAGCATTGGACCACCTTAATCAGGAGCTTATTGAGAGCAGAAGGCGAGTCGAGAGGGCTCTCAAAAAAATGGCCGAAGATCATTACAATCTCGGTCTGAAGCTTAAAAAAGAAGGGAAATATGGCGAAGCCCGTAAGCAGTTTTTGACGGCGCTCAGATTACGCCCTGAGCATCCGAAGGTAAAGGAAACCCTGCTTTCCAGAAAACGGATTCGGATCAATCGGTATATTGTCCACACCATCAAAAGGGGCGAGAGTCTTTCAATGCTTGCAGGGCGATATTATGGAAAGGCCCTGAACTTTCCCACAATCGCCAAATACAATAATATAGCGGATGCCGGAAAGATCTTTGCGGGGGACAAGCTCAAGATCCCGGTCATTGAAGGAATGGTGATCCCGGTCGATGACAAGAACATGGAAACGGAAAGGCCGGAAACCTCCATCATCGAATCCTGGGACTGGGAAGGGGGAAGTGACGCTTGGGATCAAGGGGGTCATTCCCGAGGACCGGCCGACCAAATTGCATATTATCGGGATCACGGCATAGAGCTTTTCAGAGATCAGAAGTATCATGAGGCTGTTGTCGAATTTCAAAAGGTTCTGTATGAGGATCCCGGGGATGAGACAGCCCTTGATTATTGCCATAGATCCCACCTTCAGATCGGGCTTGCTCTTTTCGAAGCCGGAGATTATCTGGGATCAAGAAAAAATCTTGAGACGGCAATCAAATACAACCAGAATTGTCCCCAATGCCTTCAATACATTGGTGAAAGCGAAGAGCGGTACAAGGACCTTCATTACAAAATGGGTATGGAATACTACGGGAAGGAACAACTGGTCGCAGCCATCGATGAATGGGAATCCGTGCGAATCATCGATCCGGAATACAAGAGGGTGGATTACCTCATTAATAAAGCAAAAACGATTTTGAAAAAACTGGAGGAGCTTAAGGGGAAAAAGGATCAACCGTGAGATAATCTGCAACTATTGTGTTTCCATTTGTTGCCTTTGACATTTGAAATTCCAGACTATAGCCCCTGACCCCCATGCTGCGGGGTCTTCGACCGGCCCTGATGACCAGCTTTTTTAAACCGAAATAAGATTCCTCGGGCCCTCATATCAGCTTTTTCGCAGCAATACGTAGATAGCCCCTGTGCCGCCGTCATAGGGCCTTGCCGTAGCAAAGGCCAGAACGATTTTCCTGATGGAACCCCGGCCCAGCCAGAGGGGCAGGCCTTCCTTGAGAACAGGAAAGCTGTCCGGGGAATTCAACCCGCGACCGTGAACGATGAGCACGCACCTGAGCCCCTTCTTATGGCTTTGGATGAGAAAATCCCTGACCTCATTCTCGGCCTCCGGCCTGGTCAGGCCGTGGAGGTCGATATAGTCCTGGACCGGGAATTCTCCCCTTTTTAACCTTTTCATAAATCTTCGGCTGAATCCCTTTACAGAACCTTCCATGTATTCGTCCGTAAAGGTCATGTCCATGTCCACAGAACCGCGGACCAGACCGTAAAGCATGGTCATGGTTTCCTGCTCGTCGTCGGGAGCCGGATGCGAGGGCCTGTTGTGCATTCCCTGAGGTCTTGCGATTCTTCTCTTATCATCCGGGAAGGGTTCGACATCGGACATCGCTTCATAAAACAGGTGGCTGTCACCCGGTAGGACCTTTTCTTCGATGGATTTTTTCGGAGCGGACGCTTCCGCTCGTTTTCGGGCTTTTTTTACCTTTAAACGGAGATTTTTGAAGGCCGGGTTAAAAATATCCTTTTCCTTGGTCACGTCTATTCTCCGCGTAATGGGTCCCCTTATATACGCCGTGAAGATATAATCACTTGAATTTACACTTACATATTTACTATAAGGGTAAATACAAGTAAAGTTCATGCTTGTGTCCTGTCTGATCTGAAAAACTACAATACCATATTCATTCTTTATGCAGGGAGACCGAATGGCAAGGATAGACGATTATAACCAAGCCTTTGAGTTGGGAAAGAAGGAACTGTTCGACAAGGCTCCGGATCTCGTGGCAGAGTATTCAGGATGCGAAATTGAAGGAGACGCGGCGGGGAAACCGAAGCTCATACTGGATTTCCTGAACCGGCCGGTTGTCATTTCATGGCCCGATCTGGATTTCAGGTACAGGGACTCGGCTGAGGACCTTCAAATTCAGCAAAAGGTCCTGCTCGTTCATTATCTTTCAGGGGCCTGGGCCTCAAAAGGAGCCCCCTTGACCGGCAAATGGATCGCCTACCAGGAGGTCCCCGACGGGAGGTTCTATCTGGACGCGTTCCTGAAAAGGGCCAAGATCCCCCTTCTTCAGGGCTTTGGAGAGCATCCCGAACTGCTTGAGGAATTGGCAACCCGGGCCTTTGGGGCCGAATCCTCCGACCACGGCGATGTGTCTGTGGTGATCAGGGTCCTGCCGTTGGTGCCTATGGTCTTGCTTCTCTGGAAAGGGGATGAAGAGTTTTCCCCCGAAGGCAACATTCTCTTTGATCGGAACATCCCCCGCCTTTTTTCGGCCGAAGACATCGCCTGGCTCGCCGGTATGGCGGTATACCCGCTTATCGGTATGGCGAAGGCGAAAGGGTGAGAAAGGACCCGAAGTCGAATATGTTTGAGAATATATGCAAATGAGTATCATCCTTACATATTAAAGCTTTGGTAAGAGTTTGGGCTTTTGAAAAAGTGAAGGTCTTGGGTCATGACCCATCCATAGAAGAATGCCTTTCAAAGATCTAAACAGTTACAAGTTTTGTAACAGGGCATGAATCAACCGGACATATGGACAAAAAGGAGCCTAAGATGCCTGAAAGGAAGCCTTTGGTCGGTGTCATCATGGGGAGTAAATCAGACAAGGAGGTGATGGACAAATGCTCGGAATTGCTCGAGGAACTTGGCGTTCCCCATGAGTTGAGAGTGCTCTCGGCCCATCGCACGCCTGATGACACGCGGCGTTTTGCCGAAACGGCCGAAGAACGCGGTCTCCAGGTCGTCATCGCCGGGGCCGGGTGGGCGGCCCATCTTGCGGGATTCGTCGCGGCCCATACGACCTTGCCGGTCATCGGGGTTCCCATCGATTCTTCACCCCTCAATGGCATGGATGCCCTGTTGTCAACGGTCCAGATGCCTCCGGGGATCCCTGTTGCCACTGTTTCTCTGGGGGCAGGCGGTGCGAAGAATGCGGCGGTTCTAGCCGCCGAGATCCTGGCCCTTAAGTACCCGGCCATTGCCAAAAAACTCAAGGTCTATCGCGAGGCCCTGACACGGAAAGCAAGGGAAACCACACAGGTTTGGAATCCTTGAAAAATAAAGGGCTCATCCTTGATATCAAACGGGGGCGAGGCGTCGAACAAGGATTGACAAGGGCCGCAGAGGTCCTCCTTTCAGGCGGTGCCGTCGTCTTCCCGACGGAATCTTTCTACGGCCTCGGGATCAATGTCACGGACGAGAGGGCCATTCATCGCCTTTTCGATATCAAAAAGAGACGGGAGGACCATCCGGTTTTGATTCTGATCCCTTCTCGCGAGGCCCTGGATCAGTATGTGACTCATATTCCCGATGCGGTAGGGCTTCTCATAGACCAATTTTGGCCGGGCGGCCTGACAATCGTCCTAGAGGCCGGTTCCCGGGTTTCTCCTCTCCTTACGGCCGACACGGGAAAGATAGGGGTCCGTCTTTCCAGTCATCCCATCGCGACGGGATTGGCTCGGGCGGCCGGGGTGGCCATTACCGGAACCAGTGCCAATGTTTCCGGGGCGCCTCCCTGCACTGACGCAGCAGATGTCCTGCAATCCATCGGAAGGAGTGTGGATCTGATTCTGGACGCAGGAAAAACAATGGGGGGCCGAGGGTCCACGGTCCTTGATATGACGGTTGATCCACCTTTGATTGTCAGGGAGGGGATGGTCAGCAGGGATCGGCTTGAGGAGTGGATCGCCCTGTGAGACGCTTTCGATTACAATGCGACGACCGATATAGATCTTTCAAACCAAAATGAATGATCCCCCAACCGCGAAAGATTCAGCGGGCCTGCGCGTTTATGGAAAAGGAGTGATCTATGATTCGAGGTGTGAAAAAATTCATGAAGAAAGTCTTACTCAACGGCCGGTTTTTGTGTCCGCTTTTTTTAGCGGTCATATGGCTTGCCCTGCCCCCGGCGAGCATGGGCGCCATAGATGATATTTCCCGAATTCGAAAGGGCGTCATCAAAATTACGGTTATTGCGCAAAAGGCGGATTATGCCGTGCCCTGGAATCCGGGCCGAATGGATCGGAAGACGGGGACCGGCTTCATCATTTCCGACAATCGGGTTCTCACCAATGCCCACATAGCCAGTAACGCCAGATTCATTGCCGTTGAGAAGGAAGGGGATGCCAGGAAGTATGAAGCCAGAGTGCGGTTCGTCGCCCACGATTGCGACCTGGCCATGCTGGAGGTGCCGGACAGGACCTTTTTCAATGATACGGTTCCTCTGTCCATTGGCGGCGTGCCTACGCTGAATTCCGTGGTGGCTGTCCTGGGTTATCCTATCGGGGGACGCAGGCTGTCCGTCACGAGAGGTGTCGTATCCCGTGTCGATTACCATATCTATTCCCATTCCATGCTGGATCAGCACCTGGCTATTCAAATCGATGCGGCGATCAATCCCGGAAACAGCGGAGGGCCGGTGTTTCAGGGAAATACGGTCGTGGGCGTGGCGTTTCAGGGCTACCGCGGAGATGTGGCCCAGAATGTGGGTTTCATGATTCCCGTACCCGTAATCAATCGATTCATGAAAGATGTGGAAGACGGCCGATATGACCGGTATGTCGACCTGGGTATCCGGTATTTCCCTCTCCTGAACGGAGCCCATCGCCGTGCCGTGGGCCTTGGTCCGGAGGACTCCGGTGTCATGCTGACCCATGTTTACAGCGCCGGTCCCTGTAACGGCATCCTTGAGGTTGGAGACATTTTGCTCGCCATTGACGGCCTTCCCATTTTCAGCGATGGATATGTCCAAATGGACGGGGAACGACTTCATATGGCGGAGGTCGTGGAGCGAAAATTTAAAGGAGACTCCGTTCGCCTGACCATTTTGAGGCGGAATACAACCCGGGAACTCGAAGTTGCCCTGAATTCACCCTGGCCCTTTGTGATGCAGACCTGGCGGCATGATGTGCGCCCGCGGTTCGTGGCTTTCGGGGGCATGGTTTTTCAACCCCTTTCAAGGGCCTTTATCAAAGAGACAAATCTTAGAGACATTGACGTTCTCTATCGTTTCACATACTACCTGGATAATGAATTGTATCTCGAGACCCCGGAGATTATCGTGTTGAGCAAGATCCTTCCGGATCCTATCAATATATACAGCCGCCGTTTTGTGAATTCCATTATCCTTGAAATTAATGGGATGAAAATCAGAGTGCTTGAAGATGTCTCAGAGGCCTTTAAAAAACCTGCGGAATATTATGTGATCCGGCTCCTGGGAAAAGGCCGCCCTTTGGTGCTCGAGCGAAAAGCCGTCGAGGAGGCGAGGACGCGAATTCTTCGGAGGTATGGCGTCCTGAGCGAAGAGTATCTGGGAGATTCCTTCGTGCCTGAGGACTGGCGGAAACCTAAGGGGTGACCATCCGGAAATCATGTATTTCCGGATGAAAACTAAGGAAGAAAGAGGTGGGTCACAGAGATCTCTTTTTATCTTTAACATATGGGGAACCGATGAATATGCTGACACGAAAGATCCCGTTTTTATTACTTATAGCCATATGTCTTGTTTTTCAGAGTTGTAGCGGAATGAAAACCGCCCGATCCGCCGGAAGCACTTCCGACCCTCTCATCGGATCTCTGATTCGGGTCAATGTGGCCGGTCAAGGGTACAATTTTCATCGGCCATGGAATCAGGGCTCGCCATCTACCCACACGGCTATCGGCGTGATTGTTCAGGGGCCTCGTGTGCTTCTGACGGCTCAAATGATAGCCAACCATCGGTATGTGGAATTGGAGAAACTGGAGACGGGCCGGAAAGGGCGTGCCGAGGTGGAGGTGGTAGATTACGAGGCCAACCTGGCCCTGCTAAAGGCAAAGGATCCGGATTTTCTCACGGATATGCGGCCCCTTGAATTGACGACCGAGGCCGTGTCGGGAGATCTCCTGACCATTCTTCAGATCAAGGGTAACGGCAATATCGCACCCAGCGAGAGTCCCATCACATCCATTGAACTGGCTCGTCAAGCCTTCGGGGGCTTTTTCCTCACCTATCGTTTGAACGGGTCCCTGCAGTATCGGTACAACAATGCCACCCTTCCGGCGCTCAAGGGGAGGAAACTGGCCGGACTCCTCACCGGATACGACGCCAAGGCTCAGACGATCGATATCCTGTCGGCCCCGATCCTCTCACATTTTCTCAAGGAAGCGACCGGAGAGAATTACCGGGGGTTTCCAAGATTTGGGGTTCGAGTCGTGCCGACGGATGATCCGCAATTGCGCCGTTATGAAGGGATTCCCGATGATCTCGAAGGCGTTTATGTCCAGCAAGTGGCCAGGGGCAGCGCCGGAGAGAAGGCCGGGATCAAAGTGGGTGATATTATTGTAGAGATGGCCGGATATCCCGTTGACCGTCATGGCAGCTACCCACATCCCTTGTATGGGAAAGTTTCCTTGCCCCACTTGATTCGGTGTGTTTTTTTCGCCGGGGACAAGATCAAAGTCAGCGTTTTTCGAAAAGGAAAAACCAGGGAGATCGAAATCGTTCCTGAAGAAATTCCTGTGAAGGACTTTCTCGTCCCACCCTATGTAGTCGATACGCCTCCCCGGTATTATATCCTTGGGGGATTGGTGCTCCAGGAACTTTCCCTCTCCTATTTACAGGAATATGGTTCCCAGTGGCTCGTCAAGGCGCCTATCGGACTGGTCAATTATCAGAAAAACCAGCATGCGATAGATCCGGGGGGGCGGGAAAAAATTGTTTTTCTCTCACAGGTCCTGCGTACGTCCCAGACCATCGGCTATGGAAGTTTGACTGATCTGGTCGTTACCCGCATCAACCACAAGGCCATAAACAAGCTTGAAGACGTGCCGCGAGCCCTTGAAACACCGGTGAAGGGTTTTCACCGGGTGGAATTCGAAGAACACCCGAAGGTGATTTACATCGATCCCGCAGAGATTGAAGGCATCAACCGCCAGATTCGACAACGGTATAACCTGCCCGCGCTTCAGAACATTGCGATCAAGTGAAACAATACCTGTTTTGTGTAGATAAAGAACTGCACGCTCGTGGAGGAGGGTGTTTTCTGTTTTCCTGATGCAGTCACATCCAGGGGGCTGATCTTAAAGAACTCCAGAGGGAGGTATGTTCGGGGAACCGGGCCGTGATTTTTTTTGGTGCAGCGCATGGACGCCCGGATTTTCAGGCCTGTTGACCACATTGATCCGGCTTATGCCCGGGATTTGAGGTAAGTGATCCGAAATGGCAAGAATTTTGCATTCAATTTGTAGCTGGACTACGACTTACGTTTTTTTTGTAAGATAATAATTTCGGAAGACATCGATCAGAATGTTGCACTGTGAAATCCATCTTATTGATGACCCCAAGGCCGGGTCTTGGCGTCAAAATCAGGGGCTTGGTGATCGGTTATGACTGAAGACCAACTGGACACTTATTCCGATGTTCGCCTCAGGTACAAGAAGGGTGATCTTATCATCAAAGAAGGGGACTATGGGATCTCCATTTATAAGATTGTCACGGGAAAAGTCACGGTATATGCAGAGGCAGAGGATTTGGAGATTCCTCTGGGCACCCTTGGACCGGGAGAGGTTATCGGCGAAATGATTTTCCTGGACCAGAACATTGAACGTCGTTCCGCGTCAGCAAGAGCACTGGAAAACACTGAAGTGGAGTCATGGCATCCGGGAATGCTTGCAAAAGAATACGAGCGGATGCCTCCCATTTTGAAAATCATCGCCGACCAGGCCCTGGTCCGTCTGATTCGAATGAACCGGTTGATCCCCCAGTTGGTGAAAAGAGAGGCGCAGAAAAAGTCAAAACCAAAGCTGAGACCCGCGCACATGGAACAAAGACGTCATTATCGAAAGGAGGTCAGGCTGCGGGCCTCCTGCCGCCCCGCGGGGACTGCGATAGGCAGGGGCTTATCCGGAGAGATCAAGGATGTCAGCCTGGGGGGAGTGGGGATGGAAATCAGACTCCCGAGCGTGGGTAAATTCCCTTACAAGGCGCAGGACGAGTTTATTATCAATACGGTCCTTCCAAACGGCAAGGATCTCGAACTCAGGGCCAAAATATTGTCGATCAAAAAGAGCGGAGCACCCGGAAAGCTCTTTTTGGGGATGTGCTTCAACGATCTCTCAGACATCGCGACCAGGGAACTCGGCTTTTTTCTCATGCCGGCATAAAGAGGTAAACTCTATGACGATTGATCACAATATTTTGGGATATCTCGCGAAAGAGGAAAGCTTCAGTGACAAGGCATTCATTGTCAAGGAAGGCAGCGGCGGGCATTGGGTCTATGTGATTATTGAGGGTAAGGTCAAGGTCAAGAAAAATACGCCCAAGGGCCTAGTCACCATCGATGCCCTCAAAGAGGGGGACATATTCGGAGAGATGGTCCTGTGGCAGTCTGGGCAAGAGGCTCGAACAGCATCGGTCATCGCCGACGGCCCGGTCAAGGTGGGCGTCCTGGACAGTGAACAATTGCTCAGGGATTATGAAACTATTTCTCCGAGGTTGAAAAGCCTTCTCAGGTCATTGATCATGCGGCTCGACAATACAACAAAAAAGGCCGTTGTGATGGCCGTGCAGGCGAGGGAGAAATAGGGGGCCTACTCCCCCCTTGTAGTCAGGCGCCAGTTTGAAAAAAGCCACCGGACGGGCCGGTGGCTTTTTTTCGTTTTTTTCGTCTCAGGATGATCTACTTACCTTCAAAGGTCGGCCTACCTTTGCCCACACTTGTCAGACCCGTCAGGGCGTCTTTGGTGGCAAAGATTTCTTTCAAATGATCCAGCTCCAGCTTTGTGGCTTCGGCAATGGGCTTATCAAAGCCCTCGTCCATAATCTGATTAGTGAGCCTAAGGGCAATAGGCGCCTTGGAAGAAAGGATCTTGGCGGTCTTGGCGGTCAGAGGATCATCGTTGCCCAGGTATTTGCCGTCCAGCCAGTTCGGGATGTTTTCATCGGCAAAGAGCGTTTTGATTTTCTGCCAATCCTCCGGTAGTTCTTCCGTTTTCCTGCCTTTATTGGGAACCAGGCTGCCCTCTGCAATCATGGCCCGGATCTTCTCCTCGATCTCCTCAGGGGTGAAGAAATAGTCCACGATCCCTATGGCATGGGCTTCCTGGCCGGAGATGATACGGCCGGAAAAGACGAAATACTTGGCCAGTTCCTTTCCCACATAGCGACTGGGGCGCTGGGTGCCGCCCAGGCCCGGATAGATTCCGATACCCGTTTCAGGGAATCCCATGATGACCTTGGGTGTTGCCACGATGACATCGGCGGAAAGGGCATACTCCAGTCCACCGCCCAGCGCCATGCCTTCCATCTTGGCGACCACCAGCTTTTCGCTGTCGTCGATTTTCTGGAGAACCTGCTGTCCATAGGATGTAAAGGCCACATTGTCATCCAGGCGGTCAGACTTGATGCACTGGATGAAAAATCCGATATCCGCGCCGGCCACAAAGGCCTTGCCTGCAGCGTCCAGGATGATGGCCTTGGTATCGGGATCGGCTTCAGCCTGATCAAAGGCCTCTTCCAACTGTTTGACAACGGTCTCATTTAGGGCATTCATGGCATCGGGCCTGGAAATGGTGACCCGACCAACGTCCCCGTCCTTGGTGTATTTCACATAACGGATATCCCAGGGCTCGCCCTTGCTCTTCTGCCGGGACAGAATTTCCGGGACCTCCAGGGTCGGCCATGCCTTCAGCAGGTTTTCGACCAGTTCATGGGCCTTCTCAATTCCCACGCGATTCATGATTTCAAAGGGGCCTCTTCTCCAGCGCAGACCCACCTTGGCGCCCAGGTCCGTATCCGCAACATCGGATACGCCTTCCTGGAGGAGGGAGGCGGCCACAAAAAAGACCACGGCCTGGAGCCGATCGGCGACGGCCTGCATGTTGTCTTCCTGAACATCTCCTTCGAGGGACCAGAGCTTGCCGGAATCCACCTGCTCCCTGAGCATGGCCGAAGGGGCATAGAAGGCACCGAGTTTGTCACCCAGGGTGGTGGCGGAATGAAGGGCAATGGGAACGCCCGTGACATTCATCAGCTCAAAGGGGCCCATGCCGATGCCAAGAGAGTCTTTGGCCGCTTTGTCAATGGTGGGAATGTTGGCGATTCCCTCTTCAAGGAGCCTGGTGGCTTCATTCAGCCAGGGCACGAAGAATCGGTTTACGGCAAACCCGGGAGCGTCCCGGACCAGGATGTCGGTTTTGCCTGTAAGCTGAGCGTACTGTTTGCTCGCCGCGGTGGTCTCCGGAGACGTCTTGGATCCCGGGATGACCTCCAGTAGTCGGTTCTTGGCGGGGTGGTAGAAAAAATGGAGCCCGACGAATCGATCCGGCCGGTTTGTTGCACCGGCCAGTTCATCCACTGAGAAGGATGATGTGTTGGTCGCAAGGATGGTTTTGGGTTCACAGGTCTCGTCAAGCCTCTTGAAAAGATCCTTCTTGACGGCCATATCCTCGAATACGGCTTCTATGACAAGATCGCAATCCTTTGTTTCCGTGAAATCCGTGGTCCCATGGATGCGACCCATAATCTTGTCCACCTTCTCAGGCTTCATGATTTTTCGATCTACAGCTTCCTGGAGGGTCGCCTTGATATTGTTTAACCCTTTCTCCACGAATTCGGGTTTGATATCGACCATGACGACGGAAAGCCCCTCTTGGGCCGTTTTTTGGACGATGCCGCTTCCCATATTGCCAGCGCCGATAATCCCAATCTTTTTCATTCTTTGAACCTCCGTTAGTATCAGCGGTCATCAGTGACCATATTTGACTGAAAAAAGTAATAAATTTTCGTTTCCCCTTATCAGATTAGGAAAGGAGGGTCAACCAAAAACGGGCATCTCACCCTCCCCAAGGCGCCGGAAAAAGACATAAGCCATATCTGTCCACTTATTTGAAATTACAGGTGAAAGATCAATTTTAAAAGCGTTGAAATCGGGGGCTTGATCGGTGAAACAGGTTCGCAGTCCCGGTGGCATTTGCGGCGGTGATTTTACGTTTCGTAAGCGGGAAACGTCAGGAGATTACGACGATGTCCTCCGGAAAACGATTTAATTTTTCCATGCCCCTGGCCTTCACTTGAAAGGTGTTTTCGACGCCCACGACACCCTCGCCGGGGAATACGCATTTGGGTTCCAGGGCCACGATCATCCCTTCTTCCAGGATATGATGGGAATGCCGACCAATGATGGGCCATTCGTCCAGCTCAAGCCCCAGGCCGTGGCCCACGAATGGCACCGGCTGGGGATGTCCCATGAATCCCTCGGATAAGCCAGCCCTGTCGACGATCCTTAAGGCCATTTTATAGAGATCTTCGGCCACGGTTCCCGGCCTGCCGTTTTCTGCAACCGCATCCTGGACCTTGATCATGACCTGGTGGGCACGGTAGAGTTTTTCGGATAGCTTGCCCTTGGAAAAGATTCGGGCCTGGTCGGAGAGATATCCGTCGACGTTGGAGGCATAGTCCACCAGGACGGGCACATGGGATTCTATCTTTACCCAAGCGGCCCCCTGGGAGGCAAAGGGTCCGGCACCCAGGCCCCCGGTCGGACCCGGTGTGGCGCTTGGCATTGTACTACAGGCTCCCGCCATGATATGCCCGTAAATGGTTTCCATGTTAAAGGCCCGGGTACGCACCAGGCCGGGATGCCCCTCTGATCTGTAAAATGCCTCGGCCTTGATCGCGAGTTCCATTTCGGTCTCCGATGCCGCCAGGAACCGGGGAAAATGGTGGTACAGTCTGTCTCCAAGATCTGCCGCTTTTCGAATAAAGGATATTTCATAGGAGGACTTGACCATGCGAACCTTTCTGATGTGGGGGGAAACATCCACCAGTTCGCACCCGGCAAACACCTTTTCGTATATTCGGAAGAGATTGACAGGAAGGACATCCAACTCAAGTCCGATTCTTCGAGGCATACCTCCCATATGATCCCGGATCAGGCCGGGCAGGCGTTTAAAACTGGAAAGGGAAACCGCCTGCCGGATGACTCCGTCCGTCAGGGCCCGCTCCAGGCTCTTTCGCACCATCAGAAGAGGTGCGGGAGACGATGAGGGGATCCACAGGTGTGCATCCTGGTCCGTACCGCTGAAATAGTAGACGGATATTTTTTGAAGGAGAAGCGCCCCGTCGATTCCGTCTTTTTCCAGAAGGATCTGCAATTTTTTCGCCCGTCCGGATATTTCTTCCTCAAGATTTGGCTTTTCCATTGTGTCTCCGTAAAGGTTAGGGTTGACTTGACAAAGGAAAATTCATTATAGGTAGGCATGATCTTCCGCACCAAACCATCGGCTCTTATCGCCGGGTTTGGAAAAGGAGACGGCAAACCTCATGACCAGGAGCGTTTTATATAACCCATGCAAGCGGATAGGCGCAACAGCAAAGAAATGAAAGCGGCCGTCAGGGAATTGCTCAGAGAGAAGAAGGGCGTTCTTTTGGCCCATAACTATCAACTTCCTGAGGTCCAGGATCTGGCCGATTTCTCGGGTGATTCACTCGAACTTTCCATAAAGGCCTCTCAGACGGATGCGGAAGTCATCGTATTCTGCGGGGTTCATTTTATGGCCGAGACGGCCTCCATGCTCTCACCGGATAAGACCGTTTTGCTGCCGGTAAAAACGGCAGGATGCCCCATGGCGGATATGATTACGGCTCAGGCTCTCAGAGAAAAAAAACGGGAGATGCCGGGCGCTGTCGTGGTCAGTTACGTGAATACGACGGCGGAGGTGAAGGCAGAGAGCGATATCTGTTGTACGTCGGCCAATGTCATCCAGGTGGTCAACTCCATTGATCCGGATAAGCGGGTCCTGATGACCCCGGACAAGAATCTCGCCCAATACACGATCAAAGAGACCGGCAGGGATATCAGCTATTGGGAGGGGTACTGTCCCGTTCACAATAACCTTGGTGCGGACCAGGTTCGGCGGGTGAAAGCAGCCCATCCCGACGCCCTGTTTCTGGCCCATCCCGAATGCCCACCGGAGGTGCTTGAACTGGCCGATGAGATCAAGAGCACGTCGGGAATGATCGCCTTTGCCGCTAAGTCCGGCAGAAAGAAATTCATCATCGGAACCGAGACAGGGATTCTTCATCCCCTTTCAAAGGCCAATCCGGGTAAAGACTTTATTGCCGCAGATGAACGGATGGTCTGCAGGGATATGAAAAAGACGGGACTAAAAGACATTTTCAAGGCACTCCAAACCATGAAACCGGTGGTCAAGGTCCCTGAGGATATCAGAATACGGGCCAGGAGGGCGGTTGAACGCATGCTCTTAGTGCCAAGAGGCTGAAAGGCTCTTCATGGAAAGTCTATGAACAAACAAGTCAAGAGTAATCTCGAATACCTCCGAAAACTCTTCATCATGCCGGACAAACCGGACAAATTCATCGAGTTTGGCCACGATCTTCTCGAGGTGCTCCACGATTTTTTTGCAGACAAGGGGGGGATTCACAGCAGTATATCCCTTCCGGAACTGAGCGATATATTCAATCAGACCCATATCCCCCAGGACCCGCATCTGATCAAGGATGTCCTGGCGGAGATCAAAAGGAAGGTGACCGCCCATTCGGTAAAGGTCGGCAATCCCTACTATATCGGTCATATGACCAGTGCGATCCCCTACTTTATGATCCTCCTGGAGATGATCATCGCCGCCCTGAATCAGAATCAGGTCAAGATTGAAACGGCCAAGGCTTCCAGCTTTGTGGAAAGAGAACTTGTGGCCTGGCTTCATCGTCTGATCTTTAAGAGGACGGATAAATTCTACGAAAAGAATATTCAGAATCACCGTATCGCCCTCGGAAATGTCACAGCCGACGGCACCATCGGCAACTTGACTGGCCTTATCCTCGCCCGGGAAAAAGCCTTCCCTCCTGACGGGGATTTCCCTGGTTGCCGGGCAGCCGGTGTTGGACGAGCTTTGAAACATTACGGTTATGAAAGGGCGGTTGTCTTTGTCTCTACCAGAGGACACTACTCCATTAAAAAGTCTGCGAATATCCTTGGGATCGGCGAGGAAAATGTCCTGCCCGTGCCTGTGGATGATTGCAACCGTATAGACCTTCGAAGCCTCCGGAGAAAGATACGCTATTTCAAGGCAAAGAGGGAACGAACCAAGATCATTGCTATTGTCGGAATTGCGGGGACGACCGAGACGGGCAATGTGGACAATCTACAGAAACTGGGCGAAATCGCCCGAAAGATCGGCACCCATTTTCATGTGGATGCCTGCTGGGGAGGCTCCGCGCTCCTGGTAGACGAATTCCGGCCCATGTTCAATGGTATAGAACTGGCCGATTCGGTGACCATTGACGCCCACAAGCTTCTCTATTGCCCGATGACCATTGGTCTCGTTCTTTTCAGGAGTGAGAAAGATCTCAACCTTATCCGTCAGAGTTCTCATTATGTGATTCGAAGAAACTCCGTGGACATGGGCCGGTTTACCCTTGAAGGATCTCGCCCGTTCGTCAGTCTCAAGCCCTGGGCTGCACTGAAGATTATCGGGAGGGAAGGGTATGGCCTTTTGTTGAAGGGCGCTCGAGAGAACACTGACGTACTGAAAGATATCCTGGACGGATGCGGTCATTTCGAAACGCTTAACAAGCCGGAACTTTTTATTTTGAATTATCGCTTTATTCCCCGAAGCGTTCAGGACTGGTTGCACAAATGGCGATCGATGAGAAAATCCGTTGACGACAAGACGGTTGTCAAGGAATTGGCCAAGAATATCAGAAAAGTCAACCATCTTATCAATGGTCTGAACATCAAGCTGCATAAAGCCCTGAGAATGGACGACACGACCTTCGTGTCAAGAACCACTCTTGAAGCCACCCGATACCGTCCCCAAAATATCGTGGTCCTGAGGGCGGTACTCATCAACCCCCTGACCGACAGAACCATTATCGAGGAAATCGTCGATACCCAGAATCGCATCGGTATAGAGATGTGGAATGAGTTCGAACCCGCCTTCAACCGCATCCTCGACGGCTGTCCCTCGCACATCGCTCGTTTTAGGGGAAGGGTTGGAACGGGGGAGCGCTAACCGCACGAAGGGGAAATAATTATTTTTTCAGGATGGAAAGTGCGGACTTAACCACTTCGGGATCGAATTGGGAGCCGCTGTTTTTTTTCAATTCATCCAGACAAACTGAAAAGGGGAGGGCCTTACGATAGGCCCTGTTCGAACTCATTGCGTCGAAGGCGTCTGCGACTGCAAGGATTCGGGCGAGTCTGGGAATTTGATCCTTCGCGATCCCGTCCGGGTAGCCGCGCCCGTCCCATCTTTCATGATGGCTTTTGATGATGGCGAGTTCTTCCGGTTCCAGACCGAGGGGGGCGACGATATTCACACCTATGTTCGGGTGGGCCTTGATGCGGTCAAATTCTTCGTCGGTCAGACGGCCGGGCTTATTCAGGATGTTGTCATTGATACCGATTTTTCCGATGTCATGAAGCGGCCCGCTTGTTTCAATCCTGTGCAGATCATCGGCGCTGCACCCCATTCTCTGCGCGATCTTCACGGCATATTCGGTTACCCTGCTCGAGTGTTGCTGAGTATATGCATCCTTGGCCTCGATTGCGCTGACCAGTGTCATCAAAGAAGCGATGTAGCTCTGTTTAAGATTATCGTAAAGGGCCATGTTTTCAATATTGAGCGCCGTTTTTTCCGCCAAAAATTTGAGGATGAATTCGTCCTCATCGTCAAAAAATTTTTCCCCTTCCTTTCCTCCAACAAGAAGAACACCGAATGGTTCGCTTCTTATATTGAAAGGGGTGGCCATAAGCCCGTTATAACGAAATGTCTGGTCCAGAGACAGCTCTTTCCCGCCCGACGGTCCGAAGTATTCCTCGATAAAGGGCTTTTCAAGTATAGCGTGCCCGTCCGAATTGCGCACAAATTTGGCCGGGGTGCCCGGACTCATTTTTTCGAAACCCTGTTGGGCCAGTGTGAGCAGATGGGAGTTTTCCTGATCGTATATAAGAAAACAAGCCTTTCGGGCATTACATGATTCAATGGCCTTGGTGATGACATAGCGGTAGAGATTGTCTGACCGGTTGATTTTGGATAGTGAGTCGACAATATGATAGAGGATCGTCTGTAACCGGATTCTTCTTTCCAGTTGGTTGTTCAATTCCTCGACCTCTTTCTTTTTTTCCAATTCCTGATGAAGTTCCCAATTTTTTTCCATCAATAAATGAAGCCTCTGGATCCTTTCCATAGCCAGCTTCACGTCTTCAAAACGGAATGGTTTTACAAGAAAATCGGAGGCGCCGTTGTGCATGGCGTCGATGACGACGTCCATGGTGGGATAGCCCGTCATGAGAATAACGGTTGAAGGTCTTTGGGATTCAGCAATTTTTTTAAGGACTTCAATTCCATTCATTTCGGGCATCATCAGGTCGACAAAGACATAGTCGTAGTGTGTTTGCCCGATTTTGTCCAGGGCTTCCAAACCGTTGCAACCGGTATCGACATGCCTGATTCCCAAATGTTGGAGAAAAAGCTGCAGGGTTTCGCAGATGATCGACTCATCATCGACCACGAGTACCTGGAGAGTTTCGAGATCGGTTGAGGCTAATGTTGCAGCATCTTGAGCAGTTTCGATTTGCACAGCTTGAATTCCTCTTCTGTTAGGAACCCTCTGTCTCTGAGGGCCGATATGCGCTCCAGGTCGGACAGGGCGGGAGTGCTGATGCCGGGTCTGTTTTCCTGGTAGTAATGGGAGAGCATGCTTCCGGCAATGAAAGGTTCAGTGTTCCTCATAAGACCGTCAGGTCCGTATCTTTTCTGCTTATCGTTTTCCTCTGCTCCCATGAGCCGTTTCACCGTGTGGAGCTGATGATAAGCCTCCTGCAGTTCCGCAAGGAGCCTCTGGTTTTCCCTGACGAGATGGATCCTTTCCTGGGCATTGTTCACGACAATCTTGATTTCTTCCAATTTGAAGGGTTTGGTAATGTAATCGTAGGCCCCCTCTCTGATTGCCTGAATGGCGGACTCAATGGAGGCGAATCCCGTGATCAAAATGACAAGGATATCCGGGTAGAGCTTTCTGGTTTCCTTCAGGACTTCCAGCCCTGAGGCACCCGGCATCATCAAATCGGATATCAACAGGTCGAACTTTTCCTCCCGGCATTTTTGTATGGCATCCAGTCCATTGTTACAGGCGGTTACATCATGGTTGTCTTCAACCAGAAGACTCGTCAACACGGACAGGAGTTTCCTGTCGTCATCAACGATGAGGGCCTTTAATGGCATGAGATCAAAAACCTCTGGGGGAGATCGTCTTTTGGGACAATGATGGCTGAATCAGACATTCTCGTTGAAAAGAATCCCGGTCATTTCCTCCATTTTGGCGGCCAGATTCAGCATTTTTTCGGGCGGGATTTCCCTTATGATTTTACCGTTTTCCTTGGAGAGTACCTTGACGATGATATCGCCCGTGGCCTCGTGGACCTGGATTTTCAGGTCCCTCTGCGCTGATTTCACGTATTGATTCAGGGCCTGGGCAATATTCTCAATCTTTGAACGCGTGTCTTTGTTGGCCTCCTCAGCATTCGCCTTGGGTTGGTTTTCCGGGACTTTGGGAACCTTCACGGCCGACTCGCGATTTTTGCCCAATATCTGGGGGGCAAGGCTCGTGACGGATTCCATCGCTTTTATTTCCCCTGCTTTGATGGTACCGATAGCTTCCATAACTTTTACCTTCCTTGGTTTACCTTTGCCCGGCCACGCATCCTCCCTGATCGTGGCAGGTCTGTCCGGCAGAATGTTGGTCAATCCCGCAGGGCAGAGTCGGGTAGTGTTGAAAAGCGTTCTGTAAACGTTATATCGGCATATGAATTCGGAATCTTAAATCCTAGGCAGCAATTTGTGAAGACAGCGATCTGAGGCCTTCCGGAAGAGCATTGGGCGTCTCTTGAGTCTTTCCCTTGGAGGAAATGCCTTCCCAAGCCTCTTTTAATTCTAAAAGAAGTTTAACGGTCTCATCAAAGGCTGAATAGTCTTTTTCCACATCCCCCTGAATCAATCGCCTGGTCAGGTAACTATAGATGGCATCCAGGTTTTTGGCGATTTCTCCTCCCTTTTTAAAATCCAGACAGCTCTGGAGCTCATTGATGATATCCAGGGTTTTTTGTAAGAGCTTGGCCTTTTTCTCAAAAGCCCCCAGTTCGTACTCCACCTTAGCCTGCTTGATGAACTGAATTGATTTGTCGTAACACATAACGACCAGATCCATTTTGCCTGCAGTCGAAATCTCCGTTTTTCGATACTGGCCTAGTGTCCTTCCATAACCCATCTGTGCCCCTCCTTAATGCTGTTCGGTTCAATCCATTATAAACAACCGGGGAAAGGGTCCCCTTCTGTTCATAATTTTCATGCGTATAAGTTGGCTAATTGTCCTGAAAGCCACTGGCTTTGACTCTGAAGATTGCTGATAGCCATCTCCATGGCCACGAACCGGTTGATCATCATTTCCATCTTCCGGTTCAGTCCGGCTTCCTTCTGTTCGATCCTGTTTTCGTAATCTTCGATGCTGTCCTGAAGAGAGTCCTGCTTGAAGGCCACGTAACCCTCGAGGGGATCCGTGATTTTGTAAAGGGCCCGATCGAATAACTCGGCGGCGCCCAGGGTCAATTTGACATTTCCGATGTCCCCGGTCGCCGTGCCCGTGTATTTTATGACCAGGCCGTCCACATTGGTTTCATCATCATCTCCGGTGAGAATCTGTCCCGAACCGGTGGCGGCTTCGCCGTTGATGGTTCCTGCTACGTCAAGACCGTTGTCCACGCTCACGGAGGTTGTCTGGCTGCCCGTCCATAACCCCGTGTCCGTGTTTTCCTGGATCGTGAAGGCATAATCGTTTCCATAGCTGTCATGGCTTAGAACCAGGTGATCGCTTCCATCGTTGGTGGCTGTGATTTCCATGGCGTATCGGCCTTCCTGGCCTCCCGTATTGGTGGTCAGGACGGAGCCGAAATCCAGGTCGTGTGCCTGGCTGTAGTCGAACGTGATGTCAACCTGGCTGTTCCCTTCGTATTTATCGGTCACTACGAGATGCCCGGCACTGTCGATGGATGCGTTGACGGAATTCCCGTAAGCGGACTCGACGGCGGAGATTAAACCCTGCAAGGTGTCCGTTCCGGCAGCATCGATGGTATAGGAACCCGAAACAGCAACTCCGTTTCGGCTGGTCCCACTAAAAGAGATGACGTCTCCATCGGCGAGATTGCCGCCGTCGATACTTCCCCAGGTCGTCGATGTCGTGATAGGACTTGAACTTGACGTAAGAGCGTTTGCACCGACGAGTTTTTCCGTATAGACCGTGTCGAGTTCCGTATTGATGGCATTGATGATATCGGAGATGGTCATCCCGCTGGTAAGATCGATGTTAGCGGTTTTGTTCCCTTCGGTAATGGTCAGAGTCTCGTCGCTGCCGAGGGTTCCACTCACGGCAGTGTCGCTTACATCACTGCTTTGAGATGCCGCCTGGGTGATGTTTACGGCATATTCACCCGCCTGGGTTTCCGTTTCATAGGAGATATACTCCAGGGTGCCTGTGCTGGCCACGCCGTTGGCGGCGAAAAGAAGTTTGATGTCATTGAAATTGGTCTCCAGGTATCCCTGGAGTTCTTCGCTGTCGACACTGAGCTGCCCCTCGTTGTCAAGGTTGATGCCCGCGAGCCCGAGAACTGAAAAATCGTTGGATACCCCCCAGACGTTTTGAATCAGGGTGGAGGTCAGGTCGTATTTTACCGAGGAGAGCGTCCCGTCTCCGAAAAGAATGCCGCCGGTCTCCTCCTCGTCCTCATCGTAGGATTGCTGCTCGGAAATGTAGGTGGTGACTTCGTTGTAAGCATCCACGAATTCGGTGATTTTTTCCATGATGGCATCGATGTCACGGTCAATGTTCAGGGTGACGGTTGTGTCGGTATCCGAATTGAGGAGATTGAGGGTTACACCGGGAATCAGGTCGTCAATGTTATTATCGGAACGGTTCACCGTCACGCCATCCACGGAAAGGGTGGCATCCTGACCCGCTACCAGTTCCCTGTCCCGGACCGTACCCAGGGCGCTGAAGGCGCCCCAGTTCAGCGTGCCGTTCGTAATGCCTGAAGTCAGACTCACTGTAAGGGCGCCCGCCCCTGTTTCAAGGTCTGCTACCTCGATTTGTCCGTCCGAGGTGACGTAGGCGGAAATTTCGTCGCCGTTCGCCTCGAAAGCGGCCTCGACGGCATCCAGCATATCCTGAACCGTCGAGGATGATGTGATGCTGAAACTGCTATTGACGGCATTTCCGCTATGATCCGTGCCGGAAATGGTGATAGAGTCCCCCGAGGTCCAGCCGTTGTACCCGTCAATGGACGAGATGAGACTGGAAGCGCTCATATTCGTGCCGTCTACGGTCATGGTGTTTGCCGAGGTGGTCCCCTGAACATCCGTGACGCCGTTTTCCATCACTCCCAGGGTTTCAAGGATGTTTTGATCGTCTACAAAGGTCTGACTGCCGTCGATCTGAAGCCGGTATTGGGTGGTCGTCCCGCTGGTGTCCGTTACGATGGCGGCCGTTACACCAGGTATGGCGGCATTGTTGATTTTTGTCTTGATGCCCTCGAGGGAGTCTGATGATAGGTCGATGGCCACGTTCTGGCCATCGATCTGAATCGTGCCGGATTGGGTGGTCGACAGGCCGAGGAGTGTCTTAAGGTCCAGGGTGGAGCTTGAAAACAGATCCGATTGAGCACCTCCCGTGATGTTGTTCTTCAGAGCGGAGGTGCCGTCTTTCCACCCGAAAAGCTCAATCAGGTCCTTGTTCGATGCGTTTTGAAGGCCGATGCCTTCCTCGCCCGTGCTGTCGCTGGTCAGGCTTAAACGGTAATCGTTTGTGCCGTAGGTGATGATGCTGGCGGTCACGCCGGTGGGATTGCTTCCCGCATTGGCGTTGTTCACTTTGTCCCGGATATCGGAGAGACTGTCCGTATCCGTGATCGTGATGCCCTTTCCATTGATCAGGATGTCCCCGGCGTAATCGCTTCCCAGGGCATCGGAGATGCTGGAAAAGGAGGCGGAAGAGAGTTTCTGGGCGCTGGCGATGTTGGATACCTGAATGGCGTAAGATCCCACAGACGCAGAGGATGATGCGGATACGGACAGAAGATCCGAGGCCTCCACGGTGCTGCTGTTGGAACTCATACGCGACGTGTAGATGTTGAAACTTTCAGGTTTTTGGAGTCCCTGGGCCGCGGTTTTGAGGCTCAGCAGTTGGGTATTGAAGGATTGCCATTCGGAAAGCTTATCCTCATAGTCAGACTTTTTGTTTTCCAGGAGATCGACGGGCCGCCGCTCGATCGCCATCAAATTGTCGATCATGCTGCGCCAGTCAAAGCCACTGGAAAGACCTGAAATGAGATTTGTGCTCAGTGACATGGTGACCACCTTGTTCAAAAGATTGCTTGAAAGGGCCCGGAAAAAACTGCCCTCCGGCTACCATAGATATCGGAAAATCATGCCGGATACTTGAGTCATTTTACGGTTTGAAATATTTGAAGCAATAGCCTTGCCAAATGGAATAGAGAGGAATAAAAAACCCCGCTCCGGATTCCCGGAAGCAGGGTTTTTTGTAGGATCTCTCATAAGCGGCGAAGCCGCGTTTCATAAAATCCCGCCTAGGGCAAGATTTTATTACCCGATGAGGGACAGGATCGACTGAGGCGCCATGTTTGCCTGGGCCAGCATGGCAGTACCCGCCTGCATCAGGATCTGGTTTTTGGTAAAGGTGGTCATTTCGGCAGCCATATCCACATCGCGAATGACGGACTCGGCTGCTGTTACGTTTTCGATGGTTGTTGACAAGTTCGCGGCCGCATAATTTAATCGGTTCTGGGCGGCACCGATGTCACCCCTGACATTTGCCAGGTCGGTAATGGCAAAGTCGACCGTATCAAGGGCCTTCTGGGCTCCGGTCGCCGTCGAAAGATCGATTCCTGAAACCGCGTATCCGGTACCACCGGCCGTTTTCCCGATTGCGTTTGTTTTGGAGTTTCCAAGGGAAATGGAGATCTGGGAATAGGTATCGTTCTTGTGGCCGACCTGGAAGGTGGAGCTTCCACTCGAAGCGCCGGTCATTTCGCCATCCGTGGAGTCAGACAAAGCACTGTTCACGGTCAGCGTAATACCCAGGGCGTCGAAATCGACGCTCTTGGTGTTATCACCCGTTGCCGTACTGGTGATGACGGTCTGGGTGACATCCCCGGTCGTAATGGCGATCGTAGCCAATCCGCCGGCAACGGTGGTTGCAACATTGTAATGTTCGTCCGCTTTCACTCCGGAGGCGCCTACAAGACCCGTGGATACGGACATCGTGTTCGGGGCGGTGAAATCGACACCAAAACTCCCGTCGATCAGTTTGGTTCCGGAGTACTCCGTGTGATCGGCGATCCGGTCGATTTCGAGGATCAGCTTCTGGGCCTCGGCATTAATCTTGTCCAAGTCGGTCGCCGCATTGGCTGAAGAGGCCTGGGTGGCCAATTCCTTGAGCCGGGTCAGCATGTTCCCGACCTGATCCAGGGCGCCTTCCGCAACCTGCAAAAGAGAGGTTGCTTCAGAGGTATTCCTCGATGCCACCTTATAGCTGGCGATATCCGCCCTCAAGCCCTGGGAAATGGATAGCCCGGCTGCATCGTCGGCCGCCCGGTTGATCCTGTAACCCGAAGACAGTCTTTCCAGTGATTTAGAAAGGCCCCTATTGGAAATGCCCAGGTTTTTGTGTGCGTTGAGTGCTTCTACGTTGTTCTGAATTCTAAGTCCCATAATACTTTATCCTCCATGATTTTTTAGTGTTTTTCGTCTGAAGAGCTTATGAGTTCGCCCTCTCAGGTTTCTAGCTTGAGCCAATCCTTTGTCCCAAGCTCCTTCGGCAACATTGCCGAGTCTTTAAACTGAATCGGTACACCTCCTTTCCTTGTTCCGGAATCTTGGTTTACCCTGTTTGACAGTAATAATCGGCCGGGGTCGGCAGGAACTTAAAAGTTTTTTTTATCCGCCTTCACAGAATACGACGGGCTTGCCCGTTGACGGATGCGCAAAGGCTCGTTGTGCTACAGCGTGATGTCGCCCCAAAGCTAAGACGGATAAAGGGCCACGGGGTTACCTGTGGGGTTCCATTTCCCCGGATACGACCGGGAGGAGGTGCAATGATATGGCAGTATCGAAGGACTTATGGCAGGGGGGAATGAAGTGCGGAATGGATGGCGGGTTTCAATGGAGGGATCCAGAAATCATGTCTTTCTGGATGGGGGGCTCATAGGAATCGTTTATTTTGTTGTTAAAAACCTGGTCCTTTGGATCAAGCCAGAATCAGTTGACTATTCCGAAAAAACGACTTGGGGCGTTGGAGTGTTGGAGTATTGGAAAAACGACATGCAGCCGTGAGATTCATAAAATGGCGGTTATGGAATGCCGCCGTAGCCGGTAAGAAGGTATTTTTATCACTCCATTGCTCCAGTACTCCGGGAGTTTTTAAATTCCAGTAAGATAAAACCCCTTTGGGGTTAAGACAAAGCCGGACCCTCTGGACCCGGACTTTTCACTTCTCAATGAGCCCTAAACGGAAGCTCTCATCCGGACCAGGGAGCGGCCAGTCTCGACACAAAGTCTTGCCGGGCCGAGTTCCGAAGTCTCGACGAGTGCTTCAGCGATCCCGAAAAATTGGCCCCCCAACTCGGTCAGTGAATTGAGCACAACATTCCGGTCAAGCCCAAGGATGCGAAGGAGTTGGTCGCAGGCCGCGATACAGGCCTCGAAGTCCATGTTGTCGACGGCCATTTTCGCGATATGGGCATAAGGCTCCACCTGGTCGGGATCGAATTCGATCATTTTTTCGAAGGCGGTGATTGCAGCCGTAAGGTTGCCCATATGGTAATGAGCAAGGCCCGATACCCGGAGTGCCGCCACCGGCGGGACGCTGCTTCTCCCGATTATATTCTGAGCGATGTCTCCGGCTCCTTCGTATTCCCCCGTTTCAAGGAGACAAATCGCAAGGTTGAGTTCTGCATTTTCAGCATCAGACCCTCGACCCTTGGATTTGAAAATCCGGGCAAGCTCCCGGAAAAAACGGATGTCGGAACCGGCGCCTTTCCTGCTCAGCTGGAAGTGTTCGTCCGCCTCGGATGTCTTGTCGGCCATGAGGGCCATCACGCCGGCCCAGAGATGAACAAACCATTCTACCGGCAGTGAATTATGGACCATCTCTCCGGATTTGGAGGGATTGGCTTGAACTGCCCCGTGAATGGTCAGGTAGGCGTCCCTGTGTTTCTCGAATAATACCCGGTTATCCTTCTTCATGTATATAGAGCAAAGGACAAAATGGGAATCGAGATGTTCGGGAAAGAAGACAATCGCTTTATAGGCAAGGGCCTCGGCTTTTTCGTCCTCACCGAGTGCATGACAGGATGCTGCGGCGATATACAGACTCCACAGGTAGTTGTGGGGCACAAGCTTGGTTTTTTCAAAAAGATGAATAGCCCTTTCGGCGGATTCGGAGGCAAGGGCATACATTTTTTGGGACATATAGGAAGTGGACAAAAAGTGATGGGGTCTCGGGTTTTGTGGATTGTCCAGAATGTCCAGTTTTAATAATTCGGTGGTACGCTTGAATTTCCGTTCATCCATATCCCGACCCAGATTGTAGCCGTGGTGGAAAAATCTCACCCCGTCCAGGAAAAGGGATTTTCTAATACCCACGAGATAGTTGTGGACACGCCCCTGGTAATGAAAACCTCGGTGGTTTCTAAAAAACCGGACTGAGTTGGCCTGTATGATGCCGGTCGGGCTTGAACACTCTACGGAAATCATCACACTGTCGATATCTTCTCCTGTCTGAAGGGCCTGATGCAGGGACAAGTCCCCGAGGGGAAGAAGCTCTTCATCCGCATCGATGATCATAAGCCAATCGCCCGTTGCATAGTCCAGGGATTGATTTCGATGCCTGCTGAAATGGCGCTCCCAGGGATGACGATGGATTTTTGCTCCGAAGGATTCGGCTATGGTCACCGTATCGTCCGTTGAACCGGTGTCTACGATGACGATTTCGTCCACATGATTTTTGATGCTCTCAAGACACCTCGGGAGTAGTTTTTCCTCGTTCTTGACCATCATGCAGGCGGAGATGGTTTGTTTTTCCGCTTTGTTAGTATCAATATTCAATGTTTCGCCCCTCAATTATAAGAACTTATGACACAAATTTTTAAACGCCGTGCGAACCGTTTCATGCTTGATCGAGAGCAGGCAGGGAGAAAAGCTCGACTGTCGGAAAACGGCTTCGGGGCATCTATCCTTTGTCTTATGCAACCCGCATGGGCTTTCACAGGTTTGTCCCTTGTAGATGGCGTCTATGGCGATGGCCTTCTTGTAATAACGCACACGCAAGTCGGAGGCAATGGGACCAAAAAGGGTCAAGGAAGGCTTGCCAAGGGCCTCCGCCAAATGACCGGTCGCCGTGTCAACGGAGACAACGGCATCGCAACAGGCAATGGCTGAAAGGTAGGCCTCAAGAGAATCCATGGCAGCCGTGCAATCGAAGACATGTCCCTTTGTGTTCTGTAACGGGAGTCGGAATCGGGTGCGCGATTTCTTGGGCTGCGCCACCACAAACTGGATATTTTCAAAATCTTCAGCAAGAAAGAGGAGTTTTTCGGGAGGCACATTGCGCAAAGGATTGCTCGCCGTCCAATTGAGAAGAACCAGAGGCCTTCCGCAATTTTTTCGCAGATCCTCAAATAACCTGCGCACCTGTGGCGATCTTCGGGGATTCCAAGGCAATTCAGGGGCCTTTTCCCTGATTTCTTTGAAATCGATTGAAAGAAAATTCAGGAAATAATCCGTCATGTGAAGACGGTTGAAATCAAGAAGCTCGTCCCTATCGGAAAAATCAATGAGGTAGTCAACCTCTAAAAGCGTGTCGAGCCGGACAGGAAGGGGAAGCAATCTGTCAATATTTTTATTGTTGGAAAAGAGCGCGTGCTTTTCCTTCTGGGTCGAGAGCCAGATGTCCACGTGCGGTGGAAACATATTGCGAAAGATGCGCAGGGCGGGCAGAAAAAGGATATGATCCCCGATAGCGCCGTTACGTATAATCAACACCTTTCCCGGGCGTTTCATATCGGTGATATGGTTTACAAGGAAAGGAAAACCAATACACCTGTTCCTGTCAAAACCTATGTTCATCAGGACTCCGGGGTGTTTTGTGAGAAGCTCGGTGGCGGAGAAATTTTCCGTCACAAGGATGTCCCCGATGTTCTGGGTGAGCGGATCAAGCGGCTTCAACTCATAATCCTGCCCGAAGATGTTGGCTTTCACCGGTTGATTGACACACAAAAAGCGCATGATCGCCTCTAGTCGTCCTTCATGAGAAAGTCATAAAAGGATTCGGCGACCTTATTCCATGTGTGTCCTGACATGGAAAGGGCGGATTTTTGACCGATTTTTTTGAGTGCATCCCGATGCAGGTAGGCCCATTCCAGGTTTTCGACAATTTCCTCCAGACTGGGATCATCCCATTGTTCCACAATGTTCCCTGCATTGTTTTTCATGGTGAATTTCTTCATGGACATGACCGGTAAGGAGTTGGTCCCGGTGAGAACATCCTTGTGTCCCGAGGAAAATGAGGCAATGGCGGGCTTCCCACAGGCCATATATTCCATGAGCACGAGATTCGTGCCTCCCTCGCATCGGTTGGGAAAGAGTCCGCAATCCGTGTTCCTGTAAATTTCGGGCATCTGCGCGTGGGGGAGGGGAGGAAGCGTGACGACTCTATCCGGATCTATCCCGTTGGCCAGCATCAATCGGTTGACCGCCTGATAGTAGTCCCCTTTGGGCATATCAAAGGTAATGTAAGGCGAAAAGCGCATGGTCATGAGAGATTGGTCCCACAGGTTATACCAGGAATTCAGGAGGAGCACATCGTCGTGCCTGTCCTGGAGGACCTTGAAGGCCCTGATGACCAGATCCTGCCCTTTGCGCAATTCCAGTTTTCCTCCCGAAAAAACAACGAATTTATCTTTGAAATCCGTTCGTTCCTGAATATCCTTCTGATGAAACAGTGAGGGATCGACACCCTGGATGACGGTCGAGGCATTCCGGATGCCTTGATCCTCCAGCACCCCCTGACACCAGGTGGACCCCGCAACGATCCGGTCATAGTAATCGTTGGCCCGGGCGACATGCTCCGGATTCAGAAAGGGCGTTTCAAAAAAGGTGTACCCGATCACCCTCGGGGCCTTGACCTTCATGTAAAGGGGCCTCAAAGTTTTTCCTTCGATGGCCTGGAGGATGGGGTGTTCGAGACACATGAGGTCTTGTTCCCCCGGGCAGGCCGGAAGGGTCTCTTTGGACAGGAATAGAGAGGAGAGCCGTTTATGCTGATCCGGATCTCCGATATCGTCCGGCGTAAAGGGATCGGTGATATAGCTTACCCGGGCCATTTCGGCCAGGCCCAGAGACAGTTCAATCCCGCATACGCCCCATCCGAAATTTACCCCTCTCGGCATGCTGATATAAATGTTCGATTTATCCATGTTGGTTTCCATACATTTCGGTGATTTCCCCGATAATGATTCCAAGGAGTGCATCTGTAGAAATGCTCTCGTGATAGAAGGCCAGGCAGTGGAGATGACCCTGTGGGCAGACATTGCCCGGCTGAAAACAGGGAGCGCATGGGATCCTGCTGGAAAGGGCTGAGACCGCCGGATAATGATGAAAGTAATTGTCACCGGTCGTTGATAGCAGGACCAGGGTCCGTTTACCCAAAATGCCCGCCAAATGGGCCACAAAGGAATCGACTCCAAGAACGAAATCCATCTGGTCGAGAAAAGCGGCGAGTTCAAGAATACCGGTGCGCCCGGTATGGTCATGGACGCGGGCATCGTCCTGATCAATCTGCGGACTCAATGTCCTGGACCCGAAAAAGTGCAGTTCGAAGTCCAGGAGAAGGAGTCTTTTAATAAGATCGGCCTGAAGTTCTGCGGGGTAGCTCTTTACCATGCCCATGGAGTCGAAATTCAACCCGATTCGCAATCCGTTTGTTGGGGGGAGCTTTGATTGTCCTTTAACATGTTCGGGAACAATGTACCGGATACCATGATCATTAAGAGAGACGTTGAAAATATCGGCCAGGATTTTAAGCGGAGAATCCGTCAGAAGCGCCATGGGATCTGAAGCGAATGCCGCCAGCTCGGTGAGAACATAGGCGTAGTCCCGGAGTTTTTCGACCTCGGGAGGGTAGGGGATCCATGCCCCTTTGAATCCCATGGGTTTCAGAATAGAGGCCCACTTGTCATGGTGACCGCACACGTCGAACCGGATACCGTATGTCCGGTTCAAGAGGGTCAGGAGAATCCCAATTGTAATGGTGTCCCCATAACCCCCTGAATGGATCAGGAGGACCCGCAATCCCTCAGGGGGATCGTCCAGCGATTGCACCGAGAAGGACTTGACCGGGTGTTCTTCCTCAAGAATCATGCCGGCATTCAAGGATGAAATGTCCCGCGCGAATTTCCCGAAGGTGTAATAGGTCTTCCCACTCTTAATGGATCCTTCTCCGAAGACAGGCGAAGTAAAATTGAAATCCTTTATGGCGCGAAGAAGTTGCATTGTTATAACGGGAAAAAGGGGGCCAGTATTTTTTGATAGGCCTCCAAAGTGGATTCTTTATGGTTTATTAATTTTTCTGATTCCCTGCTTATATCTAAGGCCCTAATTTGTGCCAGGATATCTTCAGCAGGATCCTGTGGTTCTATAATTCGGGAAAGAAAACCGTTTACGGTATCTGTGCGCATGGAATGGGAGATCGTAAAGGTTGGTATGCCCAAAGAGGCAGCCATGCCGGAGCCGTGTACCCGTGTAGAGACAACCAAATCGTAAGAGTCGTAAATATCCGGATAATCCTTCGCGTCATAGGAATACCTGATTGGATATTTATCGCCCAACTCCCGACCGAGGCCTATCAGGTCTTCAATCCAATGGCAAACAACTTCGACTTCAAAATATTTTGAAATAGTTTCAAGGAGCTTTAGGCTAAAATCGTAAATCTCTTCTGTCACATAGTTTACTCTTGCATCACCGACCTTTGCCTGCAAAGAAAAACCGATCTTTTCCAGACGGTCTCTTTTTTTATGAATTCTTGAGCAAAGCAGGGCGGGGCAGGGGAGTAACTCGGCTTTGATCTCTGGTTTTAGATATTCAAGGAGCAGGCTGTCTCTCACGATAAAGACATCAGCCTTTTTATGAATATCTCTGTAAATATTGTGTAAATCCGAATAGTTTTTGGAAGCGAATCCTTCGTGGTAGCCGGGCCCCAGGAAGAATATGGGACCATCATATTCCCTCAATTTTTCATGCAGAGGCAATAACTTATAGGCGATCCACTCCGGCGTTCCGGAAAAAACAACGGCATCTATGAAATTGAGGGAAAAGTAGTCGGCAAATGAATTGTCCTCAAGAGGTTTATCCTTGAAATAGATGTCTTCGAGGTTCAATGAGATGTTTTCATTGATGCCGGACAATTCGATATTAAGGTTTTTGTTGCGGAACTGAAGCCTTCGGCACACTTCTACATTCTTGTTCAGAATGACAGGGTTATATTTCGGCTGGATGCTGGAGATAATGTTTTGAGTGCCGAATAAGATAAATTCATCACCGCAATTTCCCTGTCTGACCGTAGCAAAGAGAATGTTTTTCATTTATTTCAGTCTGTTGTAGTTGGGGTAAATTGTCCCACTTTTAGTGATTCTGGGATTAAGGCTTTTGCAGGATAAAGGCCCAATAGGTGTCCGGCCCTGCAGGAACTTCGAAATCGATATCGATGCTGTCCATCATCAAAAATCCGGTTCTTTGCATGAGAGAGACCCACATGCTCTTGCCCAACACACTGTAATGGTTTTGGTTCTTCTGGTGATTGCATCCGGTGTCGGGAGCAGGGACTTCTGCGTAAAGATAACCCTTTGCCCCGAGTATCCGGAAAAACTCCTGAAGGGTGAAATAGGGAAATACGCTGTGTTCGAGACAATGCCGGCACCAGATAAAATCAAATGTGTTCTCCTCGAAATCCAGGAAGGACTGGTCCATTTCGAAAACATCATATCCCTTTTCTCGACAGATGGAGGCGTCGGTTTCATTCAGAGTGATCCCTGTGGGATGGAGACCCTTTTCTTTGAAAAGTTCGAGTGCAAGGCCCTGCCCGCACCCGATATCCAGGACCCTTGCACCTTGAGGAAGGGAGAATTTGTTGATGAAATAATCGAACATCTTCCTGGTAATTGAAAGATGGGGCTCGGTGGGTGGTTCCGGGTAGGTATCTTCCTTGATCCGTGAGAAAAAGGCCTCGAGCCGGGTGATATCCCTGGGGTAGAGCGTCATTTTTCCAATCCTGTCATGGCCGTATCGATCAGGTAAGGCACCCTGTGTTCGTAGGTGTGGCTCTCTGAGACAGTGCGGTGGAGTTCATCGGCCTTTTGGTTTCTTTCAATGGGATGATCCAGATAGAAACGAATCTTTTCTTTCAGTTCGTCAAAAGACCGATAGGTCATGGCCTCGCACGCCGGGAAGATGGAAATCAGTTCGTTGCTTTTTTCCGTCAACAGAAGACTCCCGGAGGCCCCTACATCGAAGAAGCGATTATTGATCGAATCGATGCTCTGGAAGGGCGGAATGTCGAGATTTACGTTGGTGGACCGATAGATATGGGGGAGTTCTTCGAAATAGCCTACGGACGGATGGAAGGTCATATGGGGGGCCTGCCATTGGAGATCACCGAAATAGTCGAGGTGAAACATATCGAGCCGATTGAGAAGAGTGTATCTGTATTTTCCGAGTCCCTCGGCATAGAGGGGAAAGATGACCTCCTGATGGAGGAGAGGATCTGTCCAGGAAGGCGAAGGGACTGCACCATAGGATTCAGGCTCGCTTTCCTGCAATTCGGAGAGAATGTCAAAAGGGTTCGAACCGGGGGCTTGCATCCGTCCGGCGATGAGTCGGTCGATGACTGAATTATAAGGGTTGTTGCCCTTCAACCGCTCCTTTCGCATTTGAACAAAGTCCGGGATGTTCCCGACAAAGGCCAAATCCCGCTCAAAGACAGGGGCATGGTCCAAGGGGTTCGGGATGGGATTCGGGACTTCCGCCGCATGTCGGATGGGGTGGCAGTTCTTGAAAAGGTTGCGGAGTTGATTGAGATACCAGGAATCCCAGACATAGAAATGGTAGTAATCCTGATACGTTTTTATTTCCTCCACCAAGCCCTGATGAAGACCGAAAAAGGGATTTTCAAAGCAGAGGATAATCAGTGGAATACCGTGCTTTCTGAAGAAATACCCTCCACTGATTTGAGGCATGGCGGAAAATCCGTAACAGAGCGCAAGATCGGCCTTGAAATTTACGAATTCCTGGGCAAAGGCCCGAGCACGGTCCGGTGTGAAAGTCCCCATGTCGTGGCTGACAATGAGGACCTTGTGTCCGAGGTTTTCAAAGGCCCTTTGGTAGGCTTCGAGAATCCGAAGGGTAACGTCCACTCTCGGATTGTGCTTGTAGATACAGATGTTCATGCTGAAAGGCAAAGGGAAGGTGAAGGGTCAGAGGCTAAAGGTAAAAGGTTAAGGGTGAAAGGAGGACGAAGAATACTATGGCTTTTTTTTCCTGCCTTGTAACCTTCCGACGTTATCCGTTTTCAAGAGACCCATGGGGTTTTTTTTATAATGAACCGAAAAATTGTTTCAGGCTTTCGCCTTCTTTATCCAGATTCTGGAATTGCCTGGCCGTCTCGATCCCTTTGATGATGATAGGGTCATAGCGATGACTGTCCATTTGCCATCCATCGGTAATCCGTTCCAGCAGTTTGCCGAGCGCAGGATAGTTACCGTTTTCAACGAGAAAACAGTTTTGTTTTTCACCGTCTCCGATCATATAATCATTCCCGCCCATGCCTGAAAAACCTAATACCAGGCACCCGGCGGCCATGGCCTCCAGAATGGAGGTCGGCATCCCCTCCTGGGTGGATGTGGCCAGGAAGATCCGCGATTCAAGCACATGCTGCCCATAGGTCTCCTCATCCAGGTCCTTGAGGCAGACCCATTGGTATTTGCCGGCACTGGACGCCTTTCGCATAAAAACCGCATTCAGGATTTCGCCGGAAAGGTCTTTCCTGGCCATATAACAGATCTTCGGCATTTTCAGAGATGGATCATAATGGTAGGTGGTTGTATCTACATAATTACCGATAAGGGTAACCTTCAGTTCCATGCTCCATTCGAGAAAATCTTTGATAAAAGGGGAGGGTGTGATGGCCTGGGTAATTCCGTAGTCTTTCCAGTTCTCCCCCTTCGGGAGATTGATATAGACATAGGCCCAATTCAGCACGACCGCGAGCCGTGTGCAGGGGAAACGCCTGGTCTCCTTCATGAGCCCGACCATCCCCTCCGGAAAGACCAGAACATCCTCTTTGTCGATGGTCGGCTGATCCTCGAGCCAGATCACGGGGACCTTGTACCCGTGCCAGGTCAGTGCGAATCCCCTTTTTTGGTGCACGATGGCGGCTTTTAATCCCAGTTGGTTTAAATGAAAAACATGCCGGTAAAGCCGTCGGGTTCCGGCCGAGGGGGGAGAAAAATCGGGACAAAAATAATAGATGGTTGACATTTTCAAGCCATAAATGAGGGTATCAAAGGGAACCCGTGATGGTTTTGTCAGGTAAATCGGTGCAGTGTTGTTTCAACATCCCGATTGTTTTCGCCATTTCTCCAAAGAAGTGTTCATATCTCCCAATATCATCGGGGATGTTGCCGTTGGGCGTGGCCTTTTCATCCGCTATGGCAAACCGGAACCGGTTTTCAGAGATGAGGAGGTCTGTCAGGAGGTCTCCCAAAACATTGAAGAACTCCGTTTTTTCCAGGATTTTGTCGCGCAGACCTCGAAGGTGTGCCCCTATGTCGCAGGAGTTGGGGCTTTCATTTTTGTTTTGGTGATTGATAGGCATTGCTTCCTGCATGAGGGTTTGCGCCTGCTCGATGATCCCATCGCAATAACCAATCTCCGACATGAGCCAATCCAGGCCCCGTTTAAGTGGCGTTGTTTCTTGCGGCATGCTGGATGAATAACGGCTCCATAAACAACCCTCAATGTTAAATGCCTCTTCCGGCAGGTACTCTTTGAAGGCATCGCTCATGGGCATGATCTTTGTTCCCCTGATGAAGGCACCGCCCTCGGTGGCATCGATGCAAAGGGCCTTTGTCTTGTTGATTTCCCGTTCAAGAAGACGCAACATGAAAAGAAACTGATCCAGGGTCTTCACCTTGTTTCCGAAAATGTCTTTGATTTCGAGAAAGTCTCCCCTCTGAAAATCAGGTGCCCAGGTGAGGGCTGATCCGCTGCTGTGATGTTTGTCGTTTGGAAACGAAAGATCAAATCCGGCAAGGATGATCGGACTGCACCCCAGATATTTTGCAAGATGAAAGGCAAGATGGGAGACGGTGTAAATCAGGGGAAAATCCGGGGGATCTCCGAATTGCCCGACGATCCAGTTGGAAAAGGTGTTTTGGGTATTTGTAAAAAATCCGGGCCCGGGAAAATTCAAAGGGGCATGAGGCGTGCATTCAGGATCAAAGACCAGTGTGATGTCTTTTAAGTCCCGGGGTGAAAGACCTTCAAATTTCTTTTGATTGTCCCCGTGGGTTTCTACCGTCGCCACGATATCCGGTACCGTACCCGCTGAAAGGAGGGGTTTCAGGGCCGCATCCACGGCAATGATGACGGCTCTGTTTGTCGCTTGTTTGAGCCTTTCTATGTTTTTGTCAAGGGAGGGACCGGCTGCAACGATAATCGCGGGTCTATGGGTAAAAAGGCCTTTCAATCCGGTAACCGGCGCAGATTCAAGCATCACGGGAATATTATTAAAAAGATTCTCGATCCTTGTTGGAATCTGTCCTTTGAAAGACCCGATGCCGTTTTTTACTTCGGCCACGTAGGCATCGATGTCCTGTTCAAGGCTTTGATATTGATCCGGGGCAAGGTTCGTTGAGGGCCCATACATGAGTTTGTTGACGGTTCCGCAGATTATTTTCAACTGTATGTCTTTCAGCCTTTCAATAAGACTGAAAGAATCCACGGCGCTACAAATCCGGATCCTTCCGTCACGGAACACCTCACGGAGATCAAGACAGTGCATGGCCATCTTTAGAATATCAGGGCGTTGTTCAATCACGAAAAGATCGTGCGCCGGGGACATTCTTTCTTGGATTTCTTTGACTAAATATCCAATTCCGAACCCAAAAAGAATTGTTGCATCGCCGTTTAAAAACTTTTTGCCTACCAGCAGAGCTTCGGCTTCCCTCATGGGATCTTTGGGGCTATGCAAACAATATCCTTTTCCGGAGCCGTTCGGGACCAATACATTGGGATGGCCCGTAGCGGAGCGAAAGGCCTGTAACTCACCGCTCAAAGGGGTTTGGGAGATCAACTCCGCCGACCGGGTAGAGGCACTTTGCAGAACCTCCATGTTTTCATGGAAAATGTCCATGGGATCCAAATTGTCAGTGGCTGATTTCATTTCCCCCTTCAGGAGTGAAATCAAGATTCAGAAAATCGAAACGGTTCAGGTTCCTGAGCCACCATTCTCTTGCTTCGGTATTGGGCGCCGTGACGGTCTTCAGCCATTGAATCCATTCGACATATTCGTTCACGGTTCTGCAATGGGCCACTTTTTCGAATTTGCAGCTGTGGGCGGCATATTTTCCCTTGAGGAGCATTTTAGTTTGGATGTTGGGCGTTCCGTCTGATATCCATGGCCGAATGGTCCCCTTGCATTGGTCCATCAGCCTATGGAGCGTCTCTTCGTCTAAAAATCCATGAAATATTATGTTTTCTTGGCCGGGCTGGTTAAACTTTTCAGAATCCTCATCTCCGACGATGTGAAAGATCACATCAGGGCAACCAGCTGCAATAGCGAAAAAAAGGTCAGACTGAATAAAGTCATCAATCCCTCTTCTCCAGAAAACCAGAATCTCCGTCTTACGGGTGGGAAATGGCTTCACCCTGAATTCTACAGGCTGAGCATTTAACATGGGTCGGACAATAGATTTTATCCCCTGTTTCTTCAGGATGGCCTGCTGACGTTCTGATTGGCAAACATGAAGAGCATTGGTCTGTTGTATTATCTGAATTCTTTGAGGGGCATTATCGAGTTTTAAAGCGTCGCTTCCTCTCCAGTTGATGATTTTCCTGCCCTGATGAGCCATGACTTGAAAAAAATCTTGGTCGAAGTACATACCGAAAAACCAAACCGGTTCATTGTAATGAAGAGAGGGGATGTAACGCTCCAGACCAAGCATCTTTCTAGCACTTTCTCCGTGATGAGCAACCCCTGGTGAATAATAGAGTTTCCATGGAATGGGAGATTTGAGGGAACTCGCGGTTGATTTGATATGGGAATCGGCGTGACGGTCTAGCTGAAAACCCGTTTTATTCCGGGGGATATTTCCAGGATCGGAGATGGGCTTTCCGTCTTGGGGGTTGACCCTTGAAGGCCCTTTGGGAACAGAGACATAACGAATGTCCCTGGCGACGGCGATGATCCCCTCCGCGAGACAGGTGTTGCGATCGAGAACAGCATCAAATTCCCGGCCGAAGGTGTCCTCTGAGGGCCAATAGTACATGGTGGCATCGGTGATCGAGAATCCGTGTTTTGTGAGGAGGGTTTGAAGGGTTACAGGGGAAAAGTAATAATTGTGGTCCGGATGAACAAATTCAATATTGAAGTTGTTCGCATAAGAACATGTGCGGAAGGATAGGGCATTCGGCACGCTGATCAGAATATCCCCTTTAAACGCCAGGTTTTTCAGATGGGTCAGGAACCTGCCCGGATTGGAAAGGTGTTCGAGGACTTCAGGAATGACAATCACATCCGTGTCCATGACCCATTGGGGATCGATCCCATCCGTTTCCACATCCGCGAACAGACAGCTCTCATACCCGGCGTCACGTAAAGATGCAAGACCTACTTTGTTTATATCCAGACCGATAAGAGATTTAGCGACCAGCCCGATTCGATAGTGTAAATGGCTTCTGTCTTTTAGCCGCTCCTCGACCGAACCGCTCCCTACGCAGCCGATATGAAGGACGTTCTTTCCCCGGCAGAATTCCACGACAAAGGTCTTCCTGTCGCTGACCAGTGGCAAATGCGGGTCCAGATGATGCAGAGAGTCGGAAGGGGACGCCCACTCTTTATTGTCGCATCCCGGATGAGAAGAAGTGGTAAAGAGGGTTCCTTCCTCCAGCTCATGGGTGCCCTCTTGTTGGAAGGAAAAATCGCCCTGTGGGCTTTGTCGCAGCATCAGGAAATTGTCAAGGGCATCCTGATAAAGAGGGTCTATCCTGATAGCTTCCATGAAATATTCCCGGGCCCTTTCAAAATCTTTCCTCTGATAGGCGATGACACCCAAATCATTAGAGGCCTCTTTGCTTGGCCCGTGCTCCCGGAGGACGGCAAGAAAGAGTTTTTTTGCTTCCTCTGTTCGGCCGCAGGCAAAGAGGTTTTCGCCTTCTGTCAATCTCTCGGTGATGGATGTTTTATTCATGTTTTTTCTCATTCGTCCAGGGTGTTCCTCAGCGCCTCGAAACCCGGAATTGAATTTCCTTCGAATGCCCTGTCAATAGGGACTTCGGGCATGGATTTGATATCCCGAGGGGTATCTTGGCGGAGTCGTTCGAGGAACGTCTGAAAACGGGCAGGCGCCGATTTTTGCATAACGGCTTCACAGGACTGCTCAAATGCAGCGGAGTTTTTTGCAGCTCTTACTCGGGAGGCCATTTCCTCAAGGCGGTGTTTGTAAGTGTGTTTCTCCAAAATCGTTTCTTTTCCCCTCTCGGCGATGGCTTTTGCCTTCTCCTCGTGATCCAGGTAAAAGGCGACCTTTTTTTTGAGATCAGCCAGGTCATGGAAGACCGCCACATCCCTGTCGATATCGAAGTAGTCTTCGATGTCTTCTCTGAAGTCGGTGAGTAAAAAACCGTTACAGAGGGGGCAGTCAAAGACTCTTTGGTTGACAGTCGTTTTGAGTTGGTATTTCGAGATGTTCAGATTGATCCGGGAAGTCCGGTACAGGGTGGCAATGGCAGACGAATAATAGTCTATCGGACCTTTATAGGACTCTTTCCCGACGATCTTTTCCCAAAAGGGTTCGCCGTATATTGAGATGCCGAAGGGTTTAAGGGATGCTGCAGCTTCATGCCTCAGGCGGAAGCTCGCCTCACGGTCGATAAATGACAGGACCATCTGTTTGACGATCCCGTTTGGAAACTCAAAGGAAATACCCAGTGACCGTGCGCATTCCCGGAGGATTTGCCCGGTGTCTCTTTTGAAGTCCGTGATGTATCGGCCCAATGCTTTGTCGAGTACGTCCGGCATGCCGGGGGGCATGGTGCTCCAAAGCGTGGAGATGTTCCGGAGCAGGTATTGGATTTTCGGGAACTCAAGGGCACCCACAAAAGAAACCCTGTGGGCATAGGGATGTTTGTTGGGGACCGAGGGGGAATATCCGAGGAGCCTTTCCTCATTGGCCCCCAGAGGAAGGGGGTGCACCCATTGGATTCCCCAGTCCCGCAAGCGTCTTTCATAGTATCGGTCAAAGGTGAATCCCACAGCGGTCTGCGGAATGAATTTCAGTCCCCACTCCGGGATGACAAAGGGTTCATCCACGTACCACAAAACAAGCGGCAGCTTCAGAAAGGCGCAGAAGTAAGCGAAGAAGCCTTTGTTATCGAGCCCGCTGCCGTTTACAGTCAGAACGAAGTCAGGATTGAAGGAAAGAATGGCTTGAGCAATTTCAAGAAGATCGATCCTTTCAAGGGTATGTCCTTCGGGACTTTTGGAGACCTCTATAGCAAAGGTCTTGACTTCGATACCGCTGTTTCTCGAAGCCATGCAGATATCACGGTCCACCACGCCGTGTGGGTTATAAATCAATAGGATTCTGGTTTGTCCGTTGGGCATGGCCTTTTGTTATTATCAAAACTGGTCACAAGCATTATTATCGTTTATTTGTAAGAGGGTTTTTTGCATTCTACGGAAAGTTTGATATTCCTCTTGTATTCTTCATAAAAACGGTTGGAAGCGTCTCGTTCGATCTTCACGAAACCCGCATTTTCCAGGAGGGCCTTCAAGTAGGGGAATGTAATCTGATTCTTGTGGGTATCGTTGATTCCCCCATCCCCGTAATCTTCCTGATTGCCCAAAAGATTCACCCTCCAGTAGACCTCTGAAATCTCAGCTTTTCCGTGACAGTTTGGGCAGTGAGGTTGAGCAACACCGTTCACAAGGCATTCGCATTTTCTTTCATAGAGGGCAACGATACGTTCGAAATCGGGACAGCAAAGATACATGGTAGCACCTGGTTCCAGGACTCGGAAGCACTCTTGAATAAATATGGGAAGGGAGCTGTAGGGCAGATACTCGATCATTTCTCTTGAAAAGATATGCGAGACCGAACTATCCGGAAAAGGGATCGATTCGCCGAGATTGTGCACCACATCGACGGTCTGCCAGGTCATGGCATCGACATTGATGAAATCGTCCTGATCTTCCCCGCGTATTTTTGTCGGGAAAATCCCCCCTCCGAGCTCTACATGGATTTTTCTTTTGACCAACTCCTCAAGATCCATTTTCGGGCAAATATCTTTGAGATGGGCCAGGAAATACAACGATCTCGTCCTGTCTGGTTCGAGGGACAGAGCCTTGGCGAAGAATTCGAGGGCCTCTTCGTATTCGTTCTGATGGTATAGGGTCTCGCCGATTTGTTCAAGGAACAGGGGGTTCGAGGAATTCAGGGCAAGGGCCGCCCCGAAGTATTCGGTGGCCTTTAAAAATTGGCCCTGTTGGAGGTTGACGTCGCCGAGGATGGCAAGTACGCCCACGTTTTTGGGATCATCCCGAAGGATGTTTCTTGCGGCCTCTTCTGCGGTCTGGAATTTTTTTCTTCTGTGGGAATCGAGGAGTTGATGGACCCAGGGAATGAGAGGATGTATGGCCAAAAAACGATTATAGGCCTTTTGGCTCGCTCCTCCGGCAGTCCTCCTGCCTTCTTTTTCTTTTTCGGTTGCCGGACGATACACAAGGGCGTTTCTCGAAAAATAGGTGGGATAACCTCGCCGCCACAACCTGTAACCCAATTCGATATCCTCCCAACCGTGTTCGTCCGGTTGAGCAAAATTTTCGTTGAAAAGACCTTCTTTGAGGATCATTTCTTTGGGAAAGGAAAGATTCCCCGTCATGAAATTGCTGAAGGTCAGGAGATCGGCCGCTCCTCCGATGAGTTCCGACACGGCCTTGGGTTCCGTAACCGAAAGAGGCCTTTGTTCCTTCAGTTTTTCGAACTCTTCCGAACGGTGGCCCAGAAGGATATGGGGATAGCCCTTCTCGTGATGCCGAAGGTGTTCCTCCACGAAGGAGCGATTGGGGAGGCAGTCGTCGTCGATACTGATGATGATCCGGCCCTTCGCGGCCTTGATCCCCATATTTCTGGCCACGGAAACCCCATTGACATCATAGGGTAAGCCGGTTTTGATAAGCCTCGTCTGATAGAGGGTTTGGACGGCCTTCAGGGCCTTATTTCCTGTGTCCCTGTTTGCCGAGTCATCTGCAATGATCACTTCAAAAAGGTTTGTCGAAACGGTTTGCTCGTTAAGTGCACCAAGCAGTTTTATAAGAGATTCCTGCCGGTCGAATGCCGTGACAACAATACTCGTCTCTAATTCCATAGATTTAGTCCTTCCAACATGTGAAATCTGTTGGGATCAATCATTCGGGTTTATAAAGCCTTGCTTTGCTGATGATGCGTTACGATTAATTTCACCCAACCTGACATGTGGGGAAGGGTCAGATGGGGTGATTTCGAGTGCTATTCTTGACCGTTCCAAACCCGGGAATTCTGCTGCCATGGACTTTGAAATATATGCATTTGTCCCTTTGTGGATTTTATTTGCCTTTGAATAGGGTAATAAAAAATGCTCCGAAAGCATACGGTCTAACCCAAGTCGATCTTTAGCTCTACTGATGTTCATTTCATGAAAAGGACATTGAATACATACTTGGATTGGACATACTGGTCAGGTTGCAGTTTTGTGAGATGGGGATTTTGAGTTCTCATGAGGTAAGTGTCATAACCGAGATCTTTCATGAAATCCCGAAATTCTTTCTCATTGGTCCCCATTTGGTGCAGGCCGAATCTGTTTATTTCACATACAATATAGGGTATATCGTACGTCATAAGGCTCTGGATTCCTCCCTCCAGAACATTCTTTTCAGCTCCCTCCGTGTCAATTTTAATGGCATTGACGGAATCTATGTTGGCTTGCCGGATGATGTCGTCCAAAGTGAGCATCCGAACCTCCCGGACAACCCCCGTTTGTCTCGTTTTTTCGCATAGGGGATTGATCGCGGAATCCCACAAGGCATGTCCGCCGTCATTGTCCGAGTTGATATAGAATGCCGTATTGCGGGTTTCCGAACCGACAGCCGCGTTAATCAATACAACGTTTTCGATATCGTTTTCGGAAAGATGCTTCCCGAGATGAGCAGTGTTTGATATCTCTGGTTCTACCGAGATAACGGTGCCTTGAGGGCCAACCATTTTGGATGCCATGAGGGTGAAGTAACCGATGTGGGCTCCGATGTCAATGAAGCAGTCTCCCTCTTTCAATACACTTGCCAGGAACTCCAATGTCTCGGGTTCGTAGGTCCGGCCGTTGGCCAGATAATCCCACATGATTTTTTGACTGTACTTGTGGGTATCCAGAAAAAGTCGCAGAGTGTGGGTTTTTGAATTTACATTCACTGTCAAAGGAAAGGATTTGAGCATATTTGATTCCTCCGACAAGGTGAATTTGAAGTCAACAATGTCCCTTGCCAGGGCCTCGGCATCCTCCATGGGTAGTGAATTTGCGTAGAGTGAAAATACATCTTCGGCCATTTGCCAGTTAGATTGGGACAGGTAATTCGAAACAAGGTTGAATATCCCATCCGGGTGCCCCGGTTGGATTTGCAGTATTTTCAAAAAGATTCGCGTCGCCTCATCAGTTTCACCAAGCTTGTTTAACAGGGCAGCCTTGTTATTCAATGCCTCACAATGATGTGAATCCTTTTTTAATACGGACTCGAATGCCTCCAAAGCATCATCGATTCTTCCCATTTGAAAGCATTCTTCACCCTGCAGTATTTTTTTTGCATAAGGATCGTCTTGTACTCTATTCATATCAACACCTGAGGTTTTGTTGATTTTTTCTTCGCTGTCGGAACAGCAAATTTCGCCGCCTTCTCAAAAAGGCTTCGGGCCTGTGGTTTATCGCCCAATTGTTCGATCAGTTCGCCCGCTCTGAGGTATGGAATGTCATAAGAAGGAAAAATCTTTGCAGCGGGATTATAACACTGAAATGCGTCTTTCATTCCTCCTCGTGTTGCATACCCTTGACCGGGCAGGACGCATGCCTTCAAAGAGTCCGGTTTCAACATAAGGGCCTTGTAGAGGTTAAAAAAGTAGTTATCCGTGTGATAATGGACAGGCTCCGCCCCTCTGGATTACATTCAGTCAAGTGGGATAATTATTCGGAATTTCATATGAAATTTTATTTTGTGGTTGTCGTGGTGCATTTTCAGGCATCTCGATAAAAACTGAATAAACCGGAAAATCCACCGATTAACGGACAAAAAACCTGCGAAATTTGCGATCGACTGGTATTTTTGCAAGATGGGTGCCAGGAAGGGATGGGTAAAAATGGAAGTGAAATTGATGGGTTATGGAGGAAGGTAAAAGGTCGGGGATAAAATCGTCTGATTTATGGCGCTTTTTTTAGATCCTGCCGGGAGGCGGGATCCGAGATGGGGAAACGGATTTTAATTCACAAAATCAGGGAATACGAATAGAACTGGAGGCATGAGGAAAGCCCCTGTAAGGGGCTGGAAAAAGTTTAATATATTTTGACAGGATGAACGGGATCAACAAGATCCTTTGAGTTTGCCTTCGGACTTCTTCAAAAAATGCAATTAAAAATCCTGTCAATCCTGTTGATCTTGTCCGATTTATTGTCTTTATGCGTCCGTCTGAAGCGGTAGGATAGGTGGATTATTTGGGAAATAGATAACTACGAGCATCGGTTCGATAATGCGGTCCGAGGCTCTCCTTTCTTTTTAAGGCCGCCTCGCATATCAATGCCATGGCGGATAGCCTGTTTTTCGTGGCCGCCGAAAAACGAGGATCGTTCTCAGATACCCCGTTCATGAAATGAGTGGCTTCTCTGATCTTTGAGAGACAGTTCATTATTCCTTTGTGATCCCTCAGGAGCATAAGCTCCGTGGAAAAGGCGGTTTTTGCTTCATCGAAAAGATAAAGGAGTTCGGAATCAAGGGTGCCTCCTTTGGGTTTAAGGCCTAAACGGTCCAAGAATTCAGGCACGGTCACCTGCGGGAACGAGGCCTTTTCGTGTTTTGCCCTCAAGGCTGCATGTTTACCCGCCCTGGCTCCAAAAACTTGGGTTGCCGTCATCATGCAGCCACCGATACGATCGGCTCCATGGGGACCCGCAGCAACTTCCCCTGCCGCGAAGAGCCCCGTTATTGAAGATTCCGCTCTTTCGTTAATCCTTACTCCGCCGTTAAAGGCATGGGCAAGATGCATCACTTCCCAGGGGCCATCTGTTGGGTCGGGCTTATTCCACAGGACTTGTCGTTTTTCCCTTCGGGTTCGCGCTACGGCAAGGTCTACCTTGCATGAAGCGTCCCTTGTGCTGAAAGGAAAATGCCTCAGCCTGTCTTCCACGGCTTTGCTACGTTCCTCCGGGTCCGGTATATTAGTTTCAAGGTGGTCGAGGCCTTCCGAATCCTTTAATACACCGGGAAGCCTTAAATCAGGTAAGGATAAAAACCGACGAGATGCCTTTGACCTAAGCCCCAACATAAACTGGATGAATTCGAGATTTGTGCATTTTGCTCCCGCTCGGTGGGCCAGGGCATATCCTTCCCCGGCCTCATCGTCTGTCACGAGGTGGTCCCTAAAAAGGCCGGCGCCGCCACCTGTGGCCAGGATGGTCGCCTTGGCGCACACCTCTATTGTCCGACCATTGCTGGTTATAATCCAGGCTCCCCAGCAGATTTCGTCAGAGGTGATGAGTGAGGCAGCCTGTCCAAGCATGAGGCGAACCGGGGAGCGTCGAATTTTTGACAGTAAGGATTCATTGATGTTTTCAAGGCTTTCCGTAAGAAAGGCCCTTTCGTAATCGTTGAAACACCCCTTGGCCCTTAAATAGTTGCCACGAGTGTCTTTTCTAAAGCGTATGCCGAATGAAAGAAGATCTTCAAACCGGGGGCCGGATTCTTCCACCAGGATTCGGACCAGTGTGGGATCGCACTGTCCAAGGCCTACCCTCATGATGTCGTTGTAAAAGGCCTCGAGGTTTTCGGGCGTGCGTTCCCTGCCTGCAAGAGCCTGGATGCCCCATCCCGGAGAAAGGGTCGTAAAGGTTGAGCCCGATTCCGTCAACGGGGCCTTGGTGACTAGGGTCACCCGAACGCCTTCTTCAGAGGCAGCGAGGGCGGCACGAATTCCGGCCGCCCCACCCCCGATGATTAATACGTCGGTTGTTATACTGTAACGCTGATTAAATGGATTACACGGATTACGCTGATTATTCACAGCATTTTTTGTCCTCTTGTTTTTCAATCTGTGTAATCAGTGAAATCTGCAGTAATCTGCGTTATATTGTTGTCCATAGCCTCCTTCAACCGAAAAAGCTTCTCATTATCAAAATCCGTCAGATTGATGGAGAACTCCGTGGCGTTCCCAAGGGAGAGAATAAAGGTCTCTTCATCGCTAATTTTGTTTTTGATTTGATTATAGAGCGGTGCGCCGGGGTAAGGCGTGGCGAAAAAGGAACCGCAATCGATCCCCATCTCCCTCTTGAAATCGATCGTTTCCCGGACGGTTTCGATGGTTTCCCCGGGATAACCGAATATGAAAGTGGTGTTGGGAAAGATCCCGGCCTTCCGGGTATCCCGGATGGCCTGCCTGGCTTGATGCACCTTGGCTTTTTTGTTCATGGCATCTAGCATTTTCTGACTCCCGGACTCAATCCCGTAACCGATCCACACACACCCCGTCTCCGCCATTCTCTCCAGTAGAGCCGGTTTCGCGCTCGTGATCCGACCATGACAACCCCAGGTGACGGGAAAGCTCTTCTTTTCCATGAGATCGCAGAATTTATGAAGCCGTTTCTCGGAGGCCATCATGTTGTCGTCGACAAAACCGATAAAATCCACCCCGTATCGGTCCACGAGAAGTTCGATTTCATTGATGACATTTTCGGCCGAACGGAACCGATAATTGGATCGTCCGAAGAGGTGGTAACAATAATTGCAGGAGAAAGGACATCCCCGGCTCGATATAATATTCATGCTCCGGTTCACCTTGACGTCTTTCCTGAAACCGGACGAATTGTTGGCCACATCTCCCCAGATGGGGTTCTCCAGATAAATGTCCATGGGAAGAAGATCCCAGGCCGGGAAGAGGAGACTATCGAGGTCTTCGATGTTCTCTCTCGGTTTGGTTTCAACGATCCGTCCATTCCGACGAAATCGGAGGCCTGAAACATCAGAGAGGTCGCCATCGCCTGACAATGCCTCACAAACATCCTGCATGGTCTGCTCGCCTTCCCCCAGTGCGATGATGTCCACGGGGGTTTGCTCAAAGAGCAGGTCCGGACAGGAGGTCGCGAGTCCGCCGCCTGAGACGACCGGAGCATCCGGGCGAAGACGTTTCAATTCGGCAATGAGCCATTTTTGGAAGGCATAGGTCGTAATCAATCCCGAGACGCCCGCGATATCCCAGTGCTTTTGGCATAAATCGTCGACAAGGGCCTCCCTGGCCGGCCGAAGGGCGTTGATATCCAGGATTTCCACCTCGAAGCCACCGTTGAGGAGGGTATTGGCAATGGTTGCGAGCCCATAGGGGATATTGTTGGGCTTCGCATCCAGACGTATGGGTGAGTTGATGAGAAGTATCTTCATAACGCTGATTAAGTTGATTCCACTGATTGCGCAGATTGGGCTGATAACGCTGATTAAGTTGATTCCACTGATTGCGCAGATTGAACTGATGACATCGATTGGGTTGACAACGTCGGCAACGCTGATTCCACTGATTCAAATGAGCCCAAATGGATACGTAAATTTTTTCCTTTTGTTGACATTCTCAAAACATGTCAGCCGAAGCCTTCCTTGACAACATATTTCTAATCACTTAATCTACAAGCTATTGAGGGGCGACAGGACGCATACCTGATATAAGGGATATTCCAAGACAAATACCAGGCATCTAAAAAAGAAAGATGACCTGTTGACAGATAACAACGGACCTTTAGGAAGAGACTCCAAAGGTGATAACGTTTGAATTGTATTTTACAAGATTCAGGTTTGTCATCATGAAAAGACGATGCCCTGCAGAGGAAAGAGACGGCCTGAAGGAGGAGATTCGGGGATTTTTCTCCTGCAGGCCTGAAATCTATACCGTTTATTTGCACGGGTCTTTTCTTTCGAATCCTGAATTTAACGACATCGATCTTGCTGTTTGCGTGGATCAATCCGGTTTGGGACCCCTGGATTATGAACTCAACCTGGAGGTTGTTTTACAGGAACATTTTGGATATCCTTTTGATGTTCGCATTTTGAATATGGGCCCCGTATCTTTTGCTTATCGAGTGATTAAAGAAGGTGACCGCATATATGTGAAGGACGATGATAAAAGAGCCACCTTTGAAGAAGAGATCCTTACTCGATACTTGGATTTTCTATATTATCATAAACAATTCATGGTAGAGGGATATGGGATTAGACTTTAATCCTGACAAATTGAGGAAGATTTTTATTTTATGGCCAGAATCATGCAGTCGATCTCACCCAATGCCTCCCTGGAGAATCTCCTGAAATCGGGATGAAAAGTTTCGAACATCCGTTCATCGATCTCCAAAACGGTTTCCACAGAATATTTGAGCAACGTGAGGCCGCAGGTTTCAAAAAGCCGCTTCCATTCAATGGGCAGAAGTCTGTTCTGATAGAACTTGTTTGAGCAGATCTCTTCCCATTTGTCGGCGCTGTATGTTCGAAAAGAGAAGGGATGATAACCCTTGATTTTAGAAAACGAGCGGTGATCCCGGGTGACAACGGTATTGAGCATGAGTCCGCCCTTTTTAAGGACGCGAGCCATTTCTTTTACGGCTGCCGGAGGTTCGTTTATGTGCTCCAGAACTGCAGAGGAAAAAACCACATCAAAGGATTGGTCCGGGAAATCAAGATCACAGACATCCATGGGATAATGATATGCGATTTTGTCCGTCGCCAGCAGGGTGCGGTTTTTATTGCGCTCGAAAAGCGTTTCGAAGCGATGGAGAGCTTGTGGGTGCCGCTTCTCATCAAATTTGTCGGATGTGTCTATGGTCTCTCGGATCTCCAGGTACTCTTCCTGGCAATCTGTGATGTCCGGGTAATGGATGCCGAATCCGAACTTGTCGATGGAACAGGTGCGCTCTGCCCCGAGACAATAGAGCAGGATCTCCAGTCCCAGGAATCCACCCGGCCCGACATGCAGCACCCGCTTATCTTTCAGAGAAAAAGAGGCCGGGAGGTTTTGGGAGAGAATCTCGAAATTCTTGAGATAGGCTTTGGGATAACGGCCGATGAGCGAAAAATCGCGGCCCTCTTGGTAGCCCATGCTCCGGAGCTGTATCGAAATGGCCTCACGCTCTGAAACGGAGGTGACGACAATCCTGTCGAAGGTGCTTTCCTTGAGATGGTGGGGCGGTCGGATTTCGTATCCATGGAGCCTTTTCCCCCAGAAGGAGGCGTCGTTGTCCGTGATGAAAGCGATCTCATTGCCTGCAAGGACTTTTCCCGAAAGATTCAGGAATTCTTCAGTGCCTTGTCCCGCACCGAAGAGCACCAGTCTCTGCTGTCGGATATTTGCCGCCTCTGCGGGGTTGATCCATTTGTAGTCGGTGAATGCCGGATGCTCTATTTCTAAAGAAGAGGGAGTCATTGTCTCAGAAGAGTCGTTCGGCGAAACAAATTACGTAACTGTTCAGGTTGTTTAGGCTGTAGGCTAAAGGCTATTAGTTTCCGATCCCTTCGCTATCCGTGCATTGATCGAAGCAGGGCGCCCAAAACCTTCTCAGCTTCCACAATACATTTCTTCTTTGGGGAATTCCCTGGTTGCTCGATATGTGATCACGCATGTTCCCTTCCTGCGGTACCTCACAGCCTAAATGCCTACAGCCTATCTAGCTGAGTAGTTACCAAATTACCATATGTGAAAGAGGTCGCAAATAGGTCTCACTTATTCTCTTTGTTTGAGCCATCCTCTTGCTCGAAAGGCACACTGTTTGGATTCTTCAATAAGCTTGTCATAGCGGTCATCAGCGTGTTGACCGGTCCTTCGATTTTCACCATGATAGCGGACGGCATAAAGGACTTTTGAGAGGTGGTGGAATTTGGCGCCCGCCATGGCAAAGCGCAGGTAATGGTCGTAGTCGTTGGCCCCTTGGTACCGCTCGTCCATCAGTCCGATCCTGTCATGCCATTCGGTCCTGTAAAGGTGACTGACGCCCAGATGATACCAGCGGGCGAAACAGGTCTCGAAACTGTAGTCCGGCAGCCTCATTTGCCTGACGATTTTTCCATCGTCCTGCACGACATGCATATCCGAATAAACAAAATCCGCTCCGGTCGAATCCAGGGTCTCCACCAGTTCTTCGATCATGTGGGGACCCGGAAGGTCGTCCCCCACCACATACGTGCAATAGGACCCGGTCACTCGTGAGAGTCCTTCATTGTAAGTCCTGGTGGGCCCCAGGTCCTGCTCGAAGGAGATGATTTTCACATCTCTTCCTTTGGGATAGACCCGGATCTTTTCACGTATGACGTTCCCATGATCATCCATCTCGAGGACCGGGTTCAGAACTCGTTCAGAAATTTCTTCCCTCAATCCCGCCAGGTACTCTTTTGTCCCATCCGTGGAGCCTCCGTCCACGATAATTAATTCAAGATTGGGGTAGGTCTGGAACAGACAGTGGTCCACGCAGGCGGGCAGGTAGGGTGCCTGGTTGAAAGTCGGAATGACGATGCTGACTTTTTTCACGGATTTTAGATTGCCTGAGGGCATATTTTGTCAGGGGCGAATCGCCGAAAAGGCAAACCTCAAAACGCCCAAATCTCTACGGTCAAACTTCTTGAAATAGGAATCGAAGCGGTCCCACATGTGGTTGGGAATATCGGTCTCCATCAAGGGGGCCCAATCCTGAATCCTGAATCCTGATGACAAAATGGCCTCCCTGTGTTCAGGAGTGGTAAACTGGTTGTGAAAGTTTATGTGTCCTGCAATTTCGTACCACTGATCTCTCGAATACTCCAGAAATTTGAGGGCATGGTATTCCTCAAAGGAGGAGAACACGCGATGGTCCTGGGGGTCCACCAGTCCGACGGTTCGTCCGCCCGGCCTCAGCACCCTGAAAATTTCCCGATAACCTTTATCCGGTTCCGGCACGTGTTCGAAAACGGCATGGTGCAGGACCAGATCAAAGGAGTGATCCGCAAAGGGTAATGCGGTCACAGAACAGGGAAAGAGGAGGTGAATCTTGTCTTGATCGATCCTCATGTCGTCCTTTAGGCGCTTGATCGATCCGTTTTCAAAGAGATCCCCCATACCCTTTTCCACGGACTCCGCACTGAGATGATGATAATAGTCAGCGGCGGAAGTCACATCGGGGTAGCTCAAGGCGAAAGAATAGTACTCGACCGAATACACCGATCCGGCCCCCATGGCATGCAGCAGACATTCCACCCCGAGATGTCCACCGGGTCCCACGTGAAGCACATCCAGGCCTGCAAAATCATCCACAAAGTCTTTATAAAAATCGATCACCATGAAAGGATAGCGGTAATCAAGATGGTGCATGACTTCAAAATAGTTGACGTTCCTTGCGAATCCCAACTCTTCCAGTTGTCCGGATACCCGATCACCGGCGGAAATCGTTGTGATCACGATAAGATCCTGTAGAGGATTCAATGCCATGGGGGATAGAATCGGTTTGTCTTTCAGACGGCGTCCCTGTTTGGTGGAGTCATTGTCCGCGAATAAAACGGGCAGGGAAATGCCCCGCCTGATCAGTTCATCGTGAAGCCCTTCGCCCCAGCCCCCGGCTCCGAAGAGGATCAGTCTCTCGGCCTTCGTGTCTTTCAGACTTAATAAGAATAATTTCAGGTCAAAAAAATGTTCCGAAAAAGAATACAATACAAGACCTCTTAAGGGAAATTAATAATCGGGGTTGTCTATGGCAAACACCGGTACAGGGACTTTTTGGACGATATTTTTGATTTCCGGGATGCGTGTTTTCGTACCCAGGATGACGGCAGAAATATCGAGCGTCGACAGGTCTTCAGGGGGATGGATCTCAAGTTCCTCCAGAACTGTGCCCTGTTTGTGCCTGGCCGAGTCGATCCATCCGGCAACCCCGATCCCCTCCATTTCGAGACACCGTTTTAGCTCAAGACCAATAGCGCCCGCACCGAAGATATAAATTCCACGGTCGGGGAGTTGTCGTATCTCCGCAAGCGTTTCCGGGATAAAAGGATAGAGAGGGGCTGGGCATTGATGTTCATCCGGGGATTTCCAGAACCGCTGAAGATCAGCTCTGTCTTTGAAACGTCTGCTTGGGTTCGGGGCGTTTGTAAAATCGAAGAACAATTCGACCCCGATGTCTTCGGCGATTCGTTTCGCTTCCTGTAATTCTTCGTTCGAGTCGTTGTGGGAAAAGAGAATGTATTTCCAGATGACTCTTTGCGTCGGTGTCGACAGTTTTCCTGCCCGGGTCATGTTTTCCATGGCAAGCCGCCAGTTCCCGTCTCTGTACTTCCGGTAGGAGGAAGATGTCGCCCCGTCAATGGAAAAAATAAGATCATTCACCCCGCAGGTTACGATTTCATCCCGCCAGGAGATATTCCCGTTTGTGGTAATGGTGGTAGGGGCTTTGAAAAAGTCGCGGACAAGTGAAACCATCTCCGGGGTATGGGGGTTCATGAGGGGTTCACCTTTTCCGCAAAAGGAGACGTTCGCAACGGAGATATGCCTCTCCGCCATGTCCTTCACTACTTTCTCGAAGTACCCGATGGGGAGATCATGTGGGCCGGGAAAACGGGTTCTCACGCTTCGAGGGATACAAATAGAACAATTCAGAGTGCAACGAAAGGAGGCCTCGACCTGAAATGAATCGATGGTATCCGTATAGATGGAACCGTGGAATGCCTCATCTGAGAAAAGCCCGCAGTGAGGGCAGGTATCAGGGAAAGGGATCCGCCCGTCCTTGAGTTTCTGTCGTATGGCGATATAAGCCCCGTTGATCACATTGTCCACAATGTTGACCGGGGCCGAAGATACCAAGGTGTCTTTGAAAATGACATAGTTTTCGCCGGGTCCGCAGTAGCAGTTGTATTCTCCATTGGCACGAAGAAAAAGATAATTCCAGGCTTTACAGTGCATAGGGATTCCGTCCTTCGAAAAAATCTAATCGACCAAAATATTCCATGAGAGAAGTAATGGGACTCTGTCGACCTGGCTTCTTAAGTATAAAATTTGTGGAGGCGATGGATAATTCCTCTTTTCCATAATTTTTATAGTCCCCATGCACCTTATCCAGTTCCAATTCCTGCGATAGTAACTGATTATCGCATTTCAGAAACTCGAATCCGTTGGAGATGAAGACTTTTTCCAGGTCGGAAGGGCGATACAAATTGATGAAAACTTGGGGAAGGCTCTCTAGCCAGGATTTTTTTGGCATATAGATGTGGCGAACCCCGCTTCCATCCGGGTGATGATCTTTGAAATCGATTAAATGGAAAAGAAGACCACCGGGTTTCAGGACCCTGTCCATCTCCTTTATCACCGCCTCCGGATGAGCCACATGTTCCAATACAGCGTCTGAAAAGATGACATCGTAACTCTCATTTTTGAATGGGAGGGACGCTGCATCGACTTGTTCCATCAGCCTAACATCACCGTCTAGGAAAGAATGCTCTCCTCTTTTTCTGTGGTAACGAATTCGGCCACCCAGTTCCATTAAAGGGAGGTCGGGCATACTTGACTGTGATTCCATGAGAAAGTCACAAAACAGTTCAACATCCATTCGATTGATCATAATGGGGCAGATATCAACCCCCGTATAATGCCGTATCCCAAGGAGATGGAGCAGTATGCCAAGTCCGAAACGTTGACCGCATCCAATTTCCAGCAGAGTGCAATCCGTGGGATCCAAACCATAACTTATTATTTGTTCTATCAAAGACCGTGCTCTTGAGATCCATGCACATGGATTCCCGGGATCGTCGGACTCGTCCCTGAGCAATTTTCCAATGCGAACGTGGGTCAAAGCCAAGTGAAGGGGGTTTAATTTTTCGATGAAATTGGTAAAAAGGCGATCCAGGGGTGCCCGATAATGATTGACCTTAAGATTCTCCGCCTGGATGATCCCATAGTAGGGCCATATGTCTGATATTTTCCGAACATTCTCCAGTGTTGAGAAGTCTATAACCCTTGGAAGCAGTGTGGGTTTCCAACCATAGGGCTCCGTATACCCGCCACCCTGGTGGACATGAAATTCGATCAATCGGTCAATCTCTTGAACGGGTTCCAGCCGGCTTCTCAGGGAGACGTCGACAATGGTGTCCAGTTCATAGGTCAGGGCGGCATCGATCATGCGCACGATCATTTTTGACGGAGACCCATAAAACAGATGATAACCCCTTCCGGGTGAGACGGCCTTTCGATGGTAAGGATTATCAGGAACCGCCAGGATAATTTCGGATATCTTTTGAGATGCCTGCAATATTGAGAGATACGTATGGATATGATCCCGGACTTGATCATGGGCGTGCTCAAAATTCGCCCGGATGATGGCACCTGTGCGAGGGTTTCCCATACCGCGCACATTAACCAATTACGAGAAGATTTCTATATGATTCTGTATGTTTCATGGTGACCGAGCGTATATCGAAAGGATTTGGGAATTCTTGTTCGTGGGCAACGGCTGACGTCCGGTCTCCGATGCCGGGGGCTTCCTTCCCTGAGACACTCAAGGTGGCCCGAAGGGCCTCTTTAAAAATACGTTTCTGCAGTCTTTATCCTTCTCGGATCATTTTATAATAAAGATCCCTGTATCGTTGGGCCTGTATTTCGAGAGCAAAGGCTTCCAATGCCTTTTGCCTTGCACATTCTGATTGCTCTTTCAGGCGTGCGTTTTCTTCGAGGAGCCAGCCGATGCCCTGTGCGAATTCATTTGTGTCAAAAGGCTGGACAAGGAAACCGTTCTTCATATGGTCAATCATATCAGGCATACCTCCGATATTAAAGGCCACACAAGGGGTCCCACAGGCCATAGCCTCCATGACGGTGTTGGGCAGGTTGTCTTGCAGAGAGGGGGCAAGAAAGACGTCTGCTGCCGAGTAGGCAAGGGCCAAGGTGATACCGTCATTTAATCGCCCGATGGCGTATGTGGGATAACCAAAGTCTACATTTCCACCCTCTGGTCCAGCCCCGAAGAACGCCAGCCCCAATTCCTCGGAGTCAAAGGAGGCAAGGAGTCGACGTAAGGCCCCTTTGAGGATATGAAATCCCTTTCGAGGGTCCTTCAGTGGATCAACGGAGCCGAAAAGCACGATGCGCCTATTTTGAGGAATTCGTAAAAGATCCCTGGCAATGGTTTGCTCTATTGGCCTAAAAATTTGGGTATCCAGTGCATAGGGAATGACGTCAATCGGGCGGTCTCTAAAGAGACTGCTTTCGGTGGCCCTCTCGGCGAGCCAACGGCTCGGTGTGACGACCCTAAATTTAAGGTCTTTCCATGCCCTTTTTTTCCTTCTCCAGATCCAACGGCTTAAATCGTGCGCCCGATGGCCCTTTAGCAGAGGACATGCCCCGCAGGATGCCGTGAATTTTTGGCAATGGTTGTTGTAATGGCAACCACCCGTAAAGGCCCACATGTCATGGAGTGTCCAAACAATAGGAGCTCTGATTTTTTTGAGATTTTCGAGTCGGATGAATCCGGCGTTGATCCAGTGAAGATTTACGATATCCGGAGAAAAGGTATTGATGGCTCGGACGGTGCGATCAGGCAGCCAGTTTAAGGAATAGGCCGTGCGATGACGCTGGGGGTAAAGGGTATAGAGTGGCTGCAGGTCGACAACAGATCTGAGCTTTGTTACAGCGTTTTGATATCGGTTATTATTAAGAACAATGACATTAGGGTCCGCGCTGTGCTTTTCGTTTACGAGCATTCTCGCTTTGGTACCGATATCATTGAGTCCCCTCAAGAGCCTGAAAGCAGCAATCGCTGCGCCTCCGAGCGTATCGTGAGTGCTTAGTAGGAGCGTTTTCAAAGTGTCCTAAATCCGTTTACGAGATCGGGGTTAAATGGATTTTAATCCTATGGTTAGAGCCTGGATTTCTTTTTTGGCCCTGTCGATGTAGGAAATATGCTTATGGAGGTAAGGTTTTAGCTTTCCGTCATTTCCGTTTTCAATGTTTTCAATCGTTACGGGTGAAAAATGAACAAAGACAATGGGCCATTTGCTGTTGATCAATATCTCACCGTCGATATCTTTTCTCTCCAGAAAGTCCGCATTCCACTGAGCCACATTGCATCCAAGATGGTTCATGATCTTTACGCCTTTAAAATAAACGGGGAAGGCATCGAGATACCTTTGATCCACATAAAATCCATTTTGAAAATCAAACTCACATTTATAGAGACAGGCCTGGTGCCACCAGTTTAGGGCTTCAAGACTTTGCTCACTTGCTCCCAGAAACCCGGCATTATAGAGTCCATCCCTGAAATTACAGGAAAACTGCATTTCGTTGGCCTGTGGATCCAAGGGCCTCCAATGGGGTGTAAGAAGCAGGGTATGATTTTGTAATTCATCGAATAAAAAACGAAAATCATTGAAAAAACAGACGTCATTGTCAAGGTATATCAATGAACTGATATTCTCGGTTTCAAATAAATAAATTAGAAATCGGGATTTTGATGCCCATCTTAGCCTGTCATTGTTCCGGGGCAACTCTTGGAGTTTTTGTTGATCATAGATGTCGTCGAGTGCATAAAAAATAATCTGGCTGTCACCCACGGACATGGATTCCTCAAAGTCTTCCAGGTTTCGCCATTCTTCTGAAACCAGGCAATGCATCCTTATCGCTCGGAAAGGGGTCATGGAATACAGGAGGGCTAATGCCTTGTGAAGGTAGTCCGGAGTTATGATGGTGCAGACATTGAACATGATATCTTTCCTATGCGTGCGGGATTTTTTTGATAACCAGGTATCATGTTTGGGTTGGCTGTAGGGTTTGTCAAATATCTAGTGCGAAGGGCCGCACCGTGAGATCCTTGAACCGCTTTTCGATCTCCAAGTCATGAAGGATTCCTTGTTGATGAGATCAGTTCCAGATTATAATTTTGGCCAGGTTGTGCAAAGGTTTTGCCTTTGAAAAACATTCCCTTTTGCCCAATTTCGGCTTCAGGGCTAAATTGTAATCCTCATTTTGTCAGAGAATAGTACAGCTCCATGTACTGGCCAGTAATTTTAGACCAATTGTAAGCTGTTTCAGCCAGGTTTCGGGCTGAAAACCCCATGAGCGATCTTCTAGACCTGTTCTTCTTTAATGCCAGAATGGTGTCTCTGAAATTTCGAGTATTAGAAGTACTGCAAAAAAAAGCACAATCTTCGGTTAGATATTCCCTCGTCGCTGGTATGTCCGAGGTTATGATGGGCAGCCCGCATGACAGGCCTTCCAAGAGCACATTGTTGGCTGTGCTTTCTATGAGGGGTAAAAGGAGCACATCCGCCTCCTGGTAGAGCGAAAGAAGCTTTTCGTCGCTTACGCCGTCATAAAACGCTATATTATTTAATTCTTTCAGCGCCCGATACCGCCCAAGGTCAACGGAGCCATTCTCAACCCCTGCTTTGAGGCCTACCATTTGGAAAAGGATGTCTTCCCGGTCAATGAGGGCATTGGCGGTCTCTAAAATCATTTGGAGATCTCTTAGCCAGAAACCTACTGTCAGGCAGCGAAATACGCGTCCGGTTTTCTTCTCCTTTCGGCCGGGGATGTAATAATCCGTATCGACACCGTGGGGAATACACACGATCCTGTCGGATTGGGTGAAGTCATTGAAAAAGGATCGTTGAGACTCGGAGAGGATGATGATTCGATCGAGATGCCTGAGATGTGTGCCGGATCCCAGGAGACGGCGATTCCGGATTATTGACGGGGGTTGGTGGTATGTCGCAATGATTCTGCAATGTTCTGTAGCTAAACATTGCGAATAATAGTAGCCGTGTTCTCCGTCAAAGAAATGGACAAGGTCGATAGATCCCTCTTCAATCTGCATTTGAACCTGGCATTCGGTTCGTTGATCAAGATGTGAATACCAGGGCATGAATGTCCGAGAAGCCATCTCTAATGACTTTCCGTCCGAACCGGAGAAGGATATTGGTGTAACAAATTCCTGTATGGAAGTGTGAGGCAAATTGTTCAGATATTCGTACAAAAGACTGTAGCCACTTCTGGATGCCCAATGGCTATAGTGGGTTCGAACAACAGCTATTTGAGCGGGAGTACTCATTTTCTATGACTGCCAATCTTGTTGAAGAATGCAGAAAGTTGCGCCTGTGAGTTCTCCGGGCTGAAATGAATTTGTAGGGTTTCTCGTCCCTTTTTTTGCAAGTCGAAATAAAGAGAGTCGCTCTCGATAAGATTTTGTATCATCTCTGCCGCCCTGTCGAGATCACCGACATCGAAAAACAGGGCGTCCTGTCGATGGGTCAGAAAGTCAGAACCGCTATTTGTTGGGGTGATAAGCGGGATCAATCCAAAAGACATCGATTGGATGAGCGATGTTGAGATACCCTCGAATTCCGAGAAACTCACATAGATATTCGTCTCCCGCATGAGATCAAAAAGACGCTTTTCATCAAGATAGCCATGAAATATCACTTTCCCGTCGGGGGCGATGTTATTCAATTGTGCGTGAAGTTCATCTTCGAGAGAGCCCGAACCGGCTATATGGAGATAGTAGGGAATTCTCCGGGTCTCAAGCGCTTGAGCAAATGTTGCGAGGTCGCCCGCTCTTTTTTGGTAGGATTCCAGCCTTCCTGCATAGAGAATGCTTGCAGATCTGAGGGGTTCCCTGTGAGAGGTCCCGATAGTCTTGAAATCATTTGTTTTTTCCTGAGGCAGGAAAAAGTATTGAATCAGTGAGGTGTCGGCAGGGATAAAGCCGAGTGTGTCGCGAACATGTTCCATGCAGGTCTCACTGACGCATATCACATGGTCGATCTCGTGCCTTCGGCGTTGTATGCGATTGTAATGGTCAGGGTCATCACTGTGACAGACATAAACCTCTTTCCAAGAGGTTCCAGGAATACAATGCTTTGCTTTTTGGCTCAAATCCATGCCTGGATCGGAGTAATGATGAATGACGATATCTGGACCAATCTCAGTGAATAGATTTTTAGCGAGATCATTTCCTGGTACCGGACGGATTCGGATACGATGAACCATGCCGGTCAACTGTTCTAAATAATTGCCGTTCCAGGAAAAAGTCCCGTCGTCCAGTACCATCGTGTGCACTTGATGTCCCATTGACTCAGAGGCTTTGATCATACTGCTCCAGTAGGCATTAACGCCTGAAAGATAGAACTGATTGTCGATGATGCCAAGAATTTTCATGAGTGTTTCCTCAATAGTCAGATGCGGTAGGGCGGGCAGGAATCGTTTCGATATATTTTGGGGAAGTGATGGTGCGGGAGGGCGTTTCGCAGATCGAAGGTATTGACGTTGGGCATCGTGGCGCCTTTTAATCTGTCGATGGTAAACTCTTGGTCAATTACGCACTCGATCTTAGCCCTCTATAATAACTGCGGTAATGCATATATGAATAATATGGATTTTAGGATAAGAGGTGAGGATAATGAAGCTTTCCGGCCTCATCGCGGTAACAGCCCCCTTGTTGTGCAAAAAACCAGGTGAAATTTCCCTCGAGTTGCCTCATTCGAGTTTCTTTCAGAGAGGCTATAATGTTTACTGAGCCCAGCATTGATCCGCCGTAAGGAATATATCGGCTATAAGGCTTGAATCTATCCTTGAAAATATTCCATAAGGGATGTGTGCCTTTATAATCGGGTGAAAGCCAGATATTTCCCTCATGATCCAACATGAAATAATTCATGCCGGCGTTAGAAAGTTTTTGCGAAGTTTCTCCGGGGTTGCACTCCATGTCATTGAGCATATATTTCACGGTAAGAGAATCACAGAATTGAGTGATGAATTGCCGTTCCTCAGAGGTATAAGCCTGGGGATATTTAAGCCCATTGTAATTGCCTCGGAACCTTCGAACGTGTACGAAAAAACCTAGCTTATTGAAGACGCTGAAGTATTTAATAAATGGAAATATTTGAGTGGGATACATAACATAGATAACAGACGCCTCGGTCCCATGCTTTCTGAGGGATAAAAGCTTTTCTGTAAAAGGAGCAATGTCAGTCTCTGTTGGGTGAAAAGAGGCGTTGAGATGAAAACGGTTTTCCTTCAAAAGCCTAGTTCGGAGAAGACGATCCAACGGCATTGAGAGGTTCGTCGTAATATGTGCCTCCCACCTGCTTTCTGATCCAATCATTTCAAGAATCTCATAAAATCCCAGGGATGCCATCGGCTCACCAAATGAAAAATAAAATACTAATTTTTCATTCCCGAAATTCGTTTTTAATGCCCTATGCCATTTCTCAGGATTCCCTTGGTAAGCGTGACCGGTATTGACTTCAGGAGGAACATAACAGTAGGGGCATTTATAATTACAGAAGCAATACTCGCCATTGAATGTCCAGACGATGACAGTTTTGCTTAAAGGGACAATATCCAGTAATTCTTTGACGATGATCCCGTTTCCAAAGTCGTTGGGATGGATCTCATCATAAAGCCCTCTTGAAACCGGTGTCACTCTCTCCGTAAACGCCGAAAAAATGTCAATGATTCTGAAGCCGTAATGATGAGCTATTTCGACAATATCTTGGTTATAAACGGAAATTTTTTTTGATGTGCGACCCGTAGAATTGTAGTCTGGATTTATTGTGAGAAACAAAGATCTTATCTTTCGATCATGGAATTGGCGAGCAATTGATGAAAGATTGCGCTTAAAAGTCGCCCGATCGACACCTTTACGCAAATCATTCATTCCAAAGCCTACAAGAACAACATCGGGGTTTTCGGCTAAAACGTATCTTATCCTGTGCAGCGCTTGTACTGTCGTGTCGCTTACGACACCCATATTTAAGACATCGATTCGATAATCCGGGTATCGTCTTTTCATTTCCTCTTTAAAGATCGGTACCCATGCTTTCGTGATACTATCACCGAAGCAAACAATTCGGCAGGGATTTTCCATTTGCTACCTTTCCATGTGATTGAGAATGTTGTTGAGTACAGCTGTAGTCATGTCTTCTTGGAGTTTCCACTTATGGAAAATAATTGTTCAGATTTTAATGACCTTCTATCCTTTTAATGTTCCATACCAGGGAGAGCAAAATGTTTTTTTCACAGAAGGGTCCGTTACACTATTTTTAAATGCATAGAAAACCTGCCGCCTTAGCTTGTCTGGTTTTCTGTTATTTAGCCATAAACCATGAGTAAGATATGGATGATTCTTCACGCGCAGTTCCAACATTTCTTGAAAGCCAACAGCCCTAACCATTTTTTCCAAAGCCGGAACGCTGGGCTGAAAGTTTATCTTTAAAACACCCCAGTTATTTTTTTCTGGGGTATCGTTATGAACTTCAATGATGGGACGCTTTGAAATTGAAGGCACAATATTTGTGTCAATTAAAACGCCGTTCCTAGTCATATTATAAATGTTGTTGAGTACTTGCACTGGTTGTGTCAAATGGAAAAAAATACCAGCAAGAATAACTATATCAAACATGCCCAGTTCTTTTTTACTAACATCCTCGATCATACCCTGATAAAATTTTACATTGCCAGCATTTTTAACAGATCTTGCAAAGGAAGCTTTCACAAGATTTAATTTGCGAAATTCCACTCCCACTACTTCCTTCGCACCAAGCTCAGAGGCTTTAAAAGAAAAATGCCCGATGTTACAGCCTAAATCTAAAACTGTCATTCCTTTAAGGTTGCCCCCAAAAAGATGTTTAGCCAAATACGGTAGGTGATGTTCTTCAGGTCTATTGGAATTTTTTGAATCTGGTTTTGCCCAAACTCCTTCAGCAAACTTAAGCTGGTAGTCCCATGGACCGAAGCTATTAATCAAATTTTGATCAATGTTATGTATCGAATCTAATGGGTATAATTTATCGCAATCGAATAGTGTCAATTTTTTTAATTGTTCATTTTTCATGTTCTACTTTTTAAATTGAATTGTTATTTTTCAAGCACTTTATTTTGGTATTAAAGACTATATAATTGATAATGAAAGCAGCAAAAAACGTGAACCCAACCCTATAATTTGAAAACCTATGATAAGTAAAATATTTTTTTTGGTTTTTTGAAAAGCAGTTATGAATTGACTTGTGTTTATACATTAAATCCAGCAATTAAAATATTCCCGAACCCTGGTTTTACGTTTCAAAGATTATACCTTGGAAATAACATATAGAGTTGAATTTTTCATGCACCATGAGGATTAAGTTTTTCTATGCTCACGCACTGTGTGCGAAGATTGCATCATTCGATACCCTTTTCATGCCCATTTCCGTTTAAAAAATCTTGCGATCGGCTATCATAATATAGGTTTATATTCGTTTAATAATTTAATTTCTTAAGCAATTTATCTACAAATCTGCTCTGCCTTTTTTTTAAAATGTCAAATAACTTTCCGGTTTTTATAACAATGTTTTTTCGATTGTTCATAATGTCATCAAACAGTCCCATATATCGATTGTTGTCGAGTTCATCAGTGCGTAGACAATAGCGTTCCATATTGATACTGGCCATAAAATCCGTGCTTTTCCCGTACTGATTCTCGATCATTACGCATGGTTTACCCATCAACCAGGCGATGATAGCCGGGTGCATTCGTTCACTAATTAAGTAATCCAGTTGCCCTACGATGCTGGGATTAAGACGAACATCGTCGCAATAAGGAAGGATTGAAGCATTATGATATTGTGAGGGCAGTATGGCCCTCAATCGTCGAGCGGCTTCTGAATCTGAATCAAATTTATTCTCTGCAAAAGACAAAAAGACGGGTCGCGCGGCCAACCTCTCCAATACAAGTGAAATGACGGATGCCAGTCTGTTAAAGGTCTCTCGTGAGGAAATATAGCGTTCTTCCATACCGACCTCGGCATTTTTCATGGTGCGAACACATATTCCGACAACAGGACCATCCGCTCGCCAGGGCAGGGGAACCGGTTCAAACCCTATGGCAGAATCACCGATGATGTCCACATCTTCGACCATTCCATAATGCTTGAGCGATTCAGCCGTCCTAGGTCCTCGAACACCGGAAAACAAAGATCGTTCAAACAAAGAACGCATTTTTGGTTGCCATCTCTTGCATTCATCTTCTCCGGTATTTCGGAAACCGGGTCCGAAAATTGTGAGTGGCGCATTGATTTTATCGACACGATTGCAAATCCGGGACGTATCACAGCCGATAATAGTTCCGCCACCAATGATGCACAGATCACAATCATCATCGTTTGTGAATTTCAAACTCATGCCCATGCCAATGGCGCGCTCTTGAAAGATGCGTTCAATGCACCATCTCATCAGATCGTCACCGGTGGAGTGAAAACCGTACCAACCGAGCAGGCGTAAGCGTAAAAGCTGTCCCGATCCAACAGCATATCGATTACGGTTCTTCATCAACTTTTTTGGAAACTTGCGAATTATTCTTTCCTTGGGACTTCTAAGCTTGCTTATTTTTAGCCAGATGAGTAATGAATTGGAATGAGTAAAATTTAGTTTGCTGTAGAAACCCACGCCCTATGGGCGTGGTCATGTGGGATTGGCTATGCCGGTCCCGGATGGGCTTGGCTAAAAGCCCACTCACTGCTATTCCTTTACTCGAGTTGTAGCCGCAACATCGAGAAAGGAGAAAGCAGTGAGTAGATTCCGTAAATTATCACATACCCTATGGCATTGCCAGTATCACATCGTATGGGTTCCAAAGCATCGATATCGGGTCCTTGATGGGCCAATTCGAGATGCAGCTTACAAAGGAATACAGGCGATATGTGGATATGCAGGCTCTGAAGTTATAGAGATGAATGTTCAAAAAGATCATGTTCATCTCATAGTGATGGTTCCACCGAAAATAGCGATATCTGATTTGATGGGCCGTTTGAAAGGACAGACGGCCATCAAAACATTTAAAAATTTTCCATATTTAAGACAAAAGCCCTATTGGGGCAATGAGTTTTGGTCAAAAGGATATTGTGTCGATACAGTGGGCCTGGATGCGAAATGATCCGCAAATATGTTAAGTATCAAGAGGAAAAGGACCGCTATGTCGACCAACTGAAATTCGGTTTTTAATCAAACCCAAAGGCGGCACAACTTCCGCAAGCCCCCTCAGGGTGGCATGGCGGTACCCCCTTATAGGGGGTTAAAGCAAGGCCCCGTCCTTTGGGCGGGGTTTTTTACTTTTTCGGGAAAAGCAATATTTTAACATATTGCTAAAGAGTTGCCAGATGAGTCCTAAATCCGAGATTATGAGCTTCAGAAATGTTGTCTTTGTTATCATCAATAACAAGGACTTCCCGTGGATGAAGTTCGTACTTTTGAAGTATTGATTCAAGTGCGCCACGACGGCTACCATAATTCTCAACATAGAATTCTTTGCTGAAGTGCAGGTTGAATTTATTAATAACAAACCGGGTACATTCTTCAGAGGCATTGGTTAAAAGTAACGTTTTATGAGTGTCTGAGAAGGCTTCCAGCAGAATAAAATTTTTTTTTATAAGTTTGATTCGGTTTAAAAAAAAGTTAAATAATTGTATTTTTTTTTTATGGATATCTGCTGCATTTTCTCGGGCAATTTCGGAGATCCATTCATCCCACCTCTTACCAAAATTGCTGACGAAAGTCTCTTTATCCAAGTGAATATTGAATTTAGTAAAGGCTTCCTTATACGCTAAAAAATTAGCCTCGCGACTTTCCACTAATGTTCCGTCTAAATCAAATATTACGGTAGTAATCATTGAATTTTAGGCATGTTATGAATTGGTTGAGTAGGTAACGAAATGATTAGTCTGAATGAAATAATGTTTGGAAAACCTTATGGGCAAACGCTTCCTGCTTGTCCTGCCAATGAGAAATGAGGTCTTTTATCTTCATGTGACGTTTTCCCCACGTTTGTTTTGTTGTTACTATTGTGTCAAGTAATATCTGATCATTAATATCATAAGGGGATAACACAAGATCACTACAATCAATAAGGTCCATTATTTCCTGTCCTCGCGTACCACGATGTTCCAGAACGATAGGGATAGTACCGTTTGCCGCAGCAAGCAAGGCCGGATTGGTTCGCATACTGATAAATACATCCAAATTTTTCAGACGTGAAAAGCTTAAAAAAACATCCTGTAAATGGGGATGAATCTCAACACTGTTCAACGATAGAAAATTACTCAAAAGCCGAATCGTCTTTGTTTCATCATTACAGGGCCTATCACGATCAAAACAAAAAACATGACATTTCGATTTGAGAGCCGTTGATGCATCCAACAAATTGACTATACAAGAGGCGACAGTCTGGAATATTCGGTCTTCCATTTGCTGAGGACCCGGCAGTTGAATCACATTTACGCCGATGTCACCTTGGGCTGGGAGTCCGGCACAATTCGCCATTTTAAAGCTCAGAATAGGATCACCGATAATTTCGTAATCTTTAATGTTCGTGAGTTCTTCAATGAGAGCCGCGGTCATATGATTGCGAATTCCTATTAGAGACATTTTTTTTAAAATTTTCCGCAATTCCGACCGCTCTTTCCTTGAAAACTGCTCAATACCTCCCTCGGTGCCCAAACCGAAAGCGACAATAGGGGCGCTAATTTTATGTAATATATCACTCAGATTGCTTATTCTATGTCCCAAAAGTTCATCGGCACTCACAACACAAATATCGCAGTTCAATGCGTTGACAAAGGTAAGTCCGAGGCCAACTCTCCTTGCGGCAGATAGTAGAATATCTTCAAGACAACGGCTGGAAAGCATGGATGAGTATCCCAGAAGCAGTACTTTGTAAATTATTTTGCCTTGAATAGTGCCCCCCCTGTTTACATTTTTGAAAATCGCCAAATAGTTGTTTGCTAAAACGGTCCAAAAGATTTAGTTTTACGCTTAGTTTGGCATAGTTTGCTTTAGGCTTAGATCCGTGATTACTTCTTTAAGAGTATCAACGGCTTTTTGATAATAAAGGCAAGAGAGATCCGGATTAACGGTGTGCTTATAATCCAGCAGTCTGATATAGTGCGAGGACTCATAGAAACGAGACTGGAGGTCCATAGCTTCATTCCAGTAAGGAAAAAGTAATGAAAAGCGATCCGCAATATAAGAATAGGTGGCCTTTAATCCTGCCCGTGCTGCGGGCCCGGTGTATTTCGGGAGTTCATAGAGTGAGAATAAAGACTGCCGTATTTTCCCGATATCCATCGTAAAACTAGCGATGCCTCCGGGAGCGGGGTTAGAATCGAGCAAAACAAAGGAGTCCGCTGTAACCATAATATTTTCAAAAGTCAAATCACCATGTATTAAACCACCGGGTAAGTCTTCTAAAAGCGTTGAACCGTTTAGCCGACTTTTGATTTGATTTAATAGTCCGGTAAGCGTTGAAACATCAGGTCCCAGATTTCCATATTGATGGCTTCGTTCAAGGAGATAATCGACATACTCCACGACATTAACTGCATTTTTATGTTGTGAGTATAAATTGTCCAATAAAACAGTGATTATTTCTTTTAAGCGATAGAATGCCGCCTGCTGCGTACTCATTGTGCAATAAACATCGAAAGAAACTCCGGGACAGAAGGCCATATCGTAGTAGCTATCTCGCCAGCCAAAGACTTTTACAGAATAATCTCGAATTTTACCATGGAGGTTTTTAAGGTTATCGTATTGTGCTTTTAGTTTTTTCACGTTTCCATGATGAACGCTCTTTCTGACTCGGTCGCCGAGAAATTCAATTGATGAACCGGAAATACCGTTATAATATTGATCTTTCATGTCGTAAAATCATAACTGAATTGTTCAAATCGTCTTACATCATCGGATGTGCCGTTGTCGTAAAACCGTTCCGCTTCAAAAAAACGGAATTGAGGGTTTTTTTTTAAATATATGTTGACGGTTTCAGAAAGATAATATTCTCCCTTGACCGTTCTGTGTTTTGTTATTTGTTTATCTATGGCTTTGTAGAGCTCAATTCCGCTTCTAAAATGATAAATCCCTCCAACCGCTCGAGAGGAAACAACATTTTTTTCTATAATCCGGTGAACAAAACCATTCTTATCAAGGATATAACTTTTAGACGGATCATATGACCGAAAACTGAGTACGGATCCATCGCCAGTGAAAGTGTTCCAGTTGGTGCAATTATAACGGGAAACGGCATTTATGTCGCAGTCGACTACAACAACGTCTTTCTCAAGTTTCCAATCGTTACTTGCCTGGAAAACTGTATGGGCCGCACCTTGAAGTTCTGAAGTCTGCTCAATAAGCGTGGCAAGGGGTAAAAGACCTCTCAGCGCGCAGGAGATCAGCGGGTTTTGATCGGCGTGGTAAATCACCATGACGTCTTCAGGTTGGTGCCAAATGGAAGCCAAGGCCCATTCAATCATCAGTTTTCCTTGAATAGGTATCAAACATTTCGGAAGGTAAGCAGATTCTGGGTAAAACCGGCTACCTCTTCCGGCCACAGGTAAGATGATTTTCATGAATGATTGCTTTTTATGGGTTTTGAGACAATTAAAGAGAACCCTTTTATTTTGAAAAGAAGATTTACCGCATGAAGAACTCTCGAAAAAAGTGTCCTAAAATTATTTACATAAGTGAAATATTTTATATGGAGGCCAGCGTTTTTGCAAATATTATCAATCATCCAAGGCCAGGGTAAAAAGTCAGGACGAGGAGAAAATTCGGGTTTCAGTTTTTTTCTGAGAACGAGATACCTGTCCGACCATGTTTTGGGGAGATAGGAAGCAAGTAACAGATTGTTTGTATGATGTTCCCGAAGCGCAAGGCGATTCGGGAAACCAAGAAATGCATGTGCGCCTGGGCGTAACATTCGCTCAATTTCTATGAGGAGACGCTCTTTATTTACGATATGCTCTAAAAGTTGATCGGCAAAACAAAAGTCAACGCTACTGTCATCAATATTGGTATTGAGTACATTCCCCTGATGGAGTTCGATTTTATCTTTGAGATATGAAAATTTTTCAATACGTAATTTTGCGAGCTTTAACCAGCCTGTGCTTGCCTCGATTCCGATAACTTTCGCACCCATTTCTGCAAAAACAACACAAGCACCACCGCTTCCACAGCCAAGATCTACAACTGTTTTTCCTTTCCAGATATTTACCTGCAATAGAGATGAGATGTCGTCGATAAGGTTCCTAATTAAAATGGGACTTTCATTTAGACTTTTAATGAATAAGTTTTTACGATCTGAATCGCGGAACAGCCAGTTGACTGCAGTATCAAAATCATCGTCCGGCATACCATCAAAGCGCTTCTCATAGAATTTTGTTATGATATCATAGGATTCAGTGTAACATGTGTTCGAATTTAAACAGAGTCTTTGCATTTGTCATTTATGACTAAGCGTTTTAATATTGTGCATAGAGAGATCGAGTGCATGCTGTATGATGTATAAATTTCATTTGTAATATTTTTTCCGATTGTGAATAGGCCGGTTTTTCAGACGGCCTGAGGCGAAATCTGAGCACTCCATTCAATCATACCGAGCTTGGTCGCGCTATGTTCAGCTTGAATTACCGTGTAAAAGGTCATATTTCAAGGGTAAGATAGGTAGATTTGAAACGAAAGTTAATAAGACTGCTAATTGATTCTGTGGACTATTTTTGAGACAGAAAGATTTTGATAGACAAATGATAGTATTCACATAGATGTCATTGAACGTTCTTTCTGCCTTGCTTTGACACCCTAATTCGAGAATATTAAGGTAAAATTGGGTCTGTCCGGGTTTCTCAACAGCATAATGGCCTGTTTTGACAAGAAATATGCTCGCAGGAGTTATCCATAGCCGCGCCCGCTGCCCTCGTGGAGCGGGCGGGCGCGGCTGTGGGTAACTCCTTCACGGCACGGCGCAGATTTGTCGAAATTGGGGTGTGAAACACCGTGGTAATCTGTGCACCCGATATCCATTGAAGGCCCAATAATGACGTGGTTCTGATAGGTTATTGCTTTTGAGAGATTCGGATATAGCCGTAAAATTCACCGTCTTGTTATAAGTAATTGAAACCACCTCAATCACTTCGAGAAGAGAATGAGCGGTGATTAGCAGGATTCTATCCTTAATTGCTGTGATAATTCCCTCTTTTCCATTCAATAAAATAGGGGTATACCATGCGGTCATATATATCTTCAGGATCAGCAGTTTCATAGTGAAGAATTTCATTAAATCGGTTTTGGCTCCAAAATTCGGGAATCCAGGTGCCAAACGCATTTTGATCCTGTACCAACGCATATTCGTCTATAAAGTTGATTGAAGGGACACGGGCAATCCAGAAAAAATGTTCAAAACTGCCTCTCCCGCCAATGTAGAGCTGGCATTTCATAACAATCCTGTAAAGAGTTCTTAGGGGTATCCCCTTGGAATAATTATCAGTCAAATCAATACAAGCATTTGAATCAATATCAGGCAAAATTTGATTGAGCGAAGAACCCAAGAAAAGACATTGAACAAATTTTTTCATTATAGGATCGTTGTTAATGATTCGAAACATTTCCATAATTTTGTCAGATGCGCGCCTGAAATGAAATGCGATGACAAATTTTTTATCAAGTAGATTGCTGTGCCAGAAATTTTTGGCGGCATTCATATCCTGATTTGAAAATATTTCTTGAAAAAGTGTCAGCTGATATTCAGACGGAGTTAAGTATTCGCCCCAGCGTTTTCGAAATATTTTGTCAGGTACCCAGTAATCCTTGGCTTTTGTGGGGTCGCCGCCAATTTTCTCATCGATGAATGAGATATTTTCTAAAAAATCATAAATAGGGTTTACCCTTTTGTTGTTCCTGGCCTTTTCAAGCCGGGTCTGACCATGACCATAATTACTTGGATTCACCGTATCAGATTGAACGTCCGTGTATATAACTCTGATTTTCCGTTTGCAATATTTTTCTCTGTATTTTTTAATGAAAGGAAGGATAAGAATCACATCACCCAAACCACCATGGATTCCTATCTCTTTGAATTTATTCGGCCAAAAAATATTTCCAAAAATATCGTCACGATATTGATTTTTTACAGTCACTGTTCCCCGATTAAGAACCTGAAAGTGTCGGGTACCCCAAATGCGATCTAAATAGGTGTTAAAAAATTTAAGCATTATTGAGTAAATTAAGTAATGAATCGCAGATATATTCAACCTCTTCATCGAGAAGGTCGGGATAGAGCGGCGGGCAGATATGTCTTTCACAAAAGATGTCAGCGACTGGGTAGTGATGGGTTTGATTAAATCTCGCATAAACCGGCTGGTGATGTATGGGGTACCGGTATACTTCTCCGGTAAGTTCAATTCTTCTTTTTTTGAAGTGTGTTGATATAATTTCCCTGTCAAGCGGGGAGAGAACGATCTGCTTGTAATAAGAGCTTTTCCCCCCGTCTGGAGGAGAAACAGCTTTCCATGGAGTATCCTTCAATCTATTGCGGTAGATACGTGCCAGATCGTTTCTTCTTTGGATCCTGTGGGGCAATCTTTCAATGCCGAGTATTCCTAGAAGCGCCTGAAATTCAGTCATTTTAAAGTTGGCACCGGAGCGGATATGCAGGTCCTTGTTTTCCGGGTGCATCCCAAATTGCCGGATTGAAAGCATGCGATCCAAAAGGTTTTTCTCATTGGTCGTAATCATGCCACCTTCTCCAGTGGTCATGACTTTTGTTGGAAAAAAACTAAAACAGCCGGCTGTCCCAAAAGAACCTGCCGTGATGTTCAGGTGCCGAGAACCGTGGGCGTGGCAAGCATCTTCGATCAAAGGCACGCCATGATTATCACACATTTGCTTGATTTCGTGAATATAGCGTGAAACGATCCCTCCGATATGAACGACTATAACCGCACCGATATCAGCATGCAGGTATTTGTTAAGTTCTTCAGGCGATAAAGAAAATGATTCATCTTCAATATCCAGAGGCAAAACTTCCGCCCCTGCGTTTTCAACAGCAACTGCCGTGGCAATAAAGGTGTTTGTTGGTATAATTACCGTTTTGGCTTTGACATTTAAGGCACGAAGCACAACCTCGAGTGCTGATGTTCCAGAATTGACGGCCAGTGCATGAGATGTATTGCATAGGGCCGAGAATTGTTTCTCGAATTCTGTAACTTGATGCCCATTTGTTAAAATGCCGGAATCGAAAATTTGCTTGCAACCGTCATGAAACCGACTGGTAAATCCTTCATCAAAATTTAATCTGAAAATCGGAATTTTCATGGTCTATTAAGAAGTCGTAGTTATGGAATGGATGTTAGAGGTGCGAATTGTTTTAAGAATTACCGTACGATTGGCGCTCGCAGTTCAACAACATGGTGGGCGTATTTCTATTATACCAATGGCGGTGCGTTATTTTGTGCTTCATATATGAATCTCAGATAAATTTATTCGTAATGCAAAAATTGTGGGTATTTAGAAATTTTTTGTGCTTCTGGCCTTTTATCGTCGGTAAGGTTGTCATCAGCGGATGGTTGCATAATCATTTCCTTAAGTATACTTATTTATTTTAAGGGAACGGAGTTAGATTTCAACTACTATTCCATGCTGCAAGTAAATTAGATGTGAGGACGCATCGAAACAAGCCCCTTTAGGCCGCTTATGCAAGAAAATATAAATTTCGGAAATAATGAAATCGTGTTTGTCAAGTAAAGAGCGAAAATTTGTCATAGTATAAAGGGATTGGATGTATATCACCCAATCTTGATTTAAAAACTATACCTCTTCTGAAATTGGTTATTATTTTGGGCTGGCTGGGTTTGCAGACCACGGCACCGTTACTGCATGCGACATATAATATGTTATCCTTGATGTCGATGATTGTTCCCGGTTGATCATTGTGGATTGTCGATTCTTTCTTAATGATAAAGAGTTCTACCTCACCCGGATGGTTTTCCAATGTAGTTCGTGGTCCGGGATAGGGAGGGAAAGTCAGTGCTCTGGAAAATTTAATAAGAAACTCGGCTCTCCAATTCCAGCTAATCCATCTAGCATTTGGCATGCCTGCTGTATGGTAGCATTCTGATGTTTTTGAAGGGGTTATTTTAGGCCATGACCACGCTAAGATATTAGCAAGGTTTTTTTTAAAAGAGTCTACAGACATGGCGCTGACCCTTTTATATAATGATTTTGCCGTATCATCAAGTCTAATGCGCGTGCTTTTTTGATCGATTAAAATTCCATCGTCGATATTTGAATTTACCACATACGTAGTCAAGCCTGCCTTGGTATCGCAGAGTATCGCCCAGACGATCGGGTAACACCCACGATGTCGCGGAATCAAACTTAAATGAGTGTTAGTAACACCGAGCTTGGGCGCATTTATTATGGGGGCCTTGAGTATTTTGTCATACCCTCCCATTATACAGATATCTGTCTTTCTTGCCATATCAACTATTTTGGTACGATTCGCATTAATGTTTTTTAAATAGGGTATGTTATGCGCATTACAAAGCGCCTTACATTCCACTTCTAAATCAGAGATATGGGTTTGGGAAAATGACTTTGAAGTGGCGAATTCGACCTCTATGCCTTCTTCCAGGAGATGCTTGAGATACATCAACCCGAAGTCACAAATACCCAGAAAACCGATTTTCAATTTTCAGTCTCCTTAATCTTTCTCAAGATTGGTGCCAAAATTTTATAGGAACAGGTTTTACAATGCAGGTGAGGCGTGTTTTTTTTAAGGCATTGGCGAATTTCATTAAATACGGAATTTTGATAAATTTCTCCAAAAGGATTTTTAATTAGGTTTCCTTGACACCATTGGTCATCTAAACTGATTACGCAGACAAAAATATTGCCGTGAACATCGATATACATACGTTCAAAGGGCCAAATGCATCGATTATAATCAAATTCAGGATCACCCACTACTATTACCCTCATCTCATTGATCCGATCAATCCGGTGCCAGCGGCGAAGAGTTTCAATGTAATCAAATGTTGAATAATTTTTTGGTGACGTCAAGCGGTTGTCAGCGGTCCAGTCCTGGACAGGATTTATTCGAAGTTCATCAATCGGTAAATCTTTTACTAATTCTGCTACTTTTTCAATTTCGTAGTAATTTAGATTAGACGCAGTAAAATTGATCACAAAGACGTTGTGTTTTTGTTTAATCTTCGAGATCTGCGATAGTGTTTTTGTCATTCTGTCCCAGCTGCACCCTTTTCTGATTTTTTCATAAGTTTCTTTTGTGCCGCCGTCAATGGACAAATACAGTATGTCCAGGTTTTCCAGGATAGCTGATAATTCAGTATTCGTTTTGGGGCAGTTCAAGTTCGTTGAAGACATGATAACAACACCTGGGTATATCTTTTTCAGATGTGCTAGAAGAATATGCAGATCCGGATTGAAAAAACATTCTCCCAATCCCTGTAGCTTGACAAATTTGACAGCGTGGAAAAAAGATGAAATTTTTTTAAGGGTTTGCAGGTCCATGTTTTTCGGAGCCTGCATTTTTTCTTTTCGAATGCAGAAAACACAAGCCGCATTACAGATATTTGTTGGTTCAATCTGTAAATATTTAATAGTTAACGAATCGTCTTGCTTATATTTAAAAATCGAATTATGTGACAGCTTTTCCATAATTTTTCGCATTAATGCCCATCAACTGCCATTCCATGTAACCGATGATGCGCAGATTGAAAGAAAATTGATTTCTAACGGATAATTGAATTTATTTGTAATCTCCTGATAAAAAGCATTTGCGAAATTTGTAACCGGTGATACTTATATATCTTCTGGAGGTCGAATAAGATAATCAATGAATGAACAATTTTTAATATCATATATATAAAGATGGTCGCCTAAAACACAAACCCCGTTTGCCTGCATTGTGGGTACTGAAACTTTGAATACATGCTCTCCTTGTTGATTTATTTTGTAAAGTGTGTTTGTTGCAGAACTCACTGTGTAACAATTTCCCTCATAATCCAAGGCAAGGCCTTTTATTATTTTTTCAGCATATGAAATTTCCCAAAGCAACCTGTCATTTTTTATATCAAATTTTTTAATTGTGGCAAGGTCTTGATCACATACGAATAGATTTCCATGCTGGTCGAACAATGTTGCATTAGGGTTCAGGAAGTTTGTTTTTATTCTCTGACCTTCCCCGACAGTTGAAATCATGTGTCCATCAGGGTCAAACACCTTAATGATCTTTTCTGAAATATCGCAGACAGCAAAAAAACCATTTTTTGATATAGAAATACCTCTGGCATTGTTAATATTTAAACGAGAAATATGGTCACTAAAGTCCTCTTTATCCGCACCTAATATCGAAAGAGAAGCTTGAACAGGGTTGTTATCTATATATTCGTTATTATGAATAAGTAAAAGATAAGCTCTATCGAATAAATCACAATATAGCGCTCCAGCAATAGTATAATTATTTGGAATCTGAAGTTTAACTTTACTTATTGTTCCCGAGGTCGGATTATATGTTAAGAAAAATTCGGATGCGGCACTTATCCAAAGAGTATTATTCACGCGGCCGATAAAACCAATTCCTCCATGCTTTCTTGTTTGAAAGTAGGAATTTAAATTCGTAATATTTATTTTTTTTACATAATAAACTTTTCTCATTTTATTGAGTTGTTGCAAAAGGTCAAGTGTCAAAGGATTCGTACAGCCATTCAGTATCTCTCTTAATTTCGAATGGATGAGCTCATTGTCTGGATTTACTTTAAGGACATCTTCCCAAGTATTAAAGGCATTTTCGATTTTCCCTTGATTAAAAAGACATTCGCCTTTTTTTAGAATGAAAGGGATTAATTCCTCTTTCGAATAAAAAGATACGTAGTATCTCATATCGTCAATCATATTGTCCGTTAAAAATTTTAACGAATTATTGCTCCCTGTCGCGATATGGTTAGGGTCATAATATCTGCTCAAGATATCTGATATGATTTTAAGGTTTTCTATTTTTGAAGCCGCTTTTCTTCTTATGCTCGTATATGATTCATCAAAATGTTTGAAGATCGCGGTGGAATTTTCCGAATCTTTAATTCCTATAGCGTTGCTTACAGTCAAAAGTTTTGAAAAATTATTTTTCAAATTGTCGATCATAGCATTAGATTAATATGGAAGAATCTTGTTAAATATATTTAATATAACCATAATTGTTTGACGTTTGGACATTTGTTTTGTCGCCTGCTCGTAAAATGCAGACTGTCAAGACTTTAGAGTCGCCTTTTTCAATTATCTTTAGCTCTATTAAATGCCTTGTATCGAAGCAAATCAAAATCAGATTTGATCTGGATCGACATATGCTCCTGAATAACAAAGCCTCCTATATTTCCTTTTAACGTCTCTTCTGTTAAGGAGGAAAGCATGTCTTTTTTTAGAATAATAAATGAGCCTTCTGGTTCAAAGACGTCCGGAAAGTCCTGTCGGCCCATTATCTCTTTTCCTGTAATCCGGTTAATCTTCACGCCTGAAGAAGGGTCAATGCTCCAAAGATTTTCGTTCGATGGGAAATATTCCGAAAATTCATAAGGTGAATCTTGTGCGATTTTCAATAAAACATATATAATGCCATAGAGATCTTTTGAATCATGCCGGAAAGTGATCGGTTTGGTTAAATTATTTATTTTGAATTCAAAAATTGAATTTTCAACACGGCAATGGTCGCCCGCAGGGAATAACCTAAGAAAATAATTATTAAATGGGAAATAGTCCGAATTAATCGCCAAAGAATATTCGTTCGTATTGCTGTCTTTGTAGGCTAATATGGGAATTTCGTTTGAGTCATTAGTAAATGCTTGTCCGACTGGTTGATCGTTTTTATTGAATATATCTGGTTTTTTGAGAAAATGATTGTGATTGTTTTTGTTAAAAAGAATTCTTGCTTGATCGGGGCAATCATATATCCAAAAAGCGTTTGATGATTCTTGTAAGCAATTATTGTTTTCTTCAACAGGGATATATTTTATTGAAAAATTATCGCATTTGCGTATATAGATCCCAGAACTGCCTTTGCCTTGTATGCCTCTGGATTCCCAATCAAAAAAGAAAGGTTTAGATAACTTCAAAGAGCGGTTGATGGAATTATCATTATTATGAAGGTGAAATTTACCCCTTGATAAAATATTTTTTTTAAATGGTGCCAAATAAGGAACGATATTAATTTCAGTGTCAAATAAATAGATGAAGCCGATATCTAAAATTTTATAATTCGCAGTTAGCTGGCATGGATGATCTGTTATTTTCTTAACGCTGATAAATGTGTCATATATAGAAGTTCTGAATTCATTTTTTGCCTCATCTATTAGATCAGACGTTAGAAGAGGATTCCTGAAACTTAATATAAATAAATCATCAAATTCTAATTTTACGGATGCCTGAAGGTATTCCAGTGATTGTTGAGTTCCTATAGGAAGTAAACTTGAATTGTGATATTTTGAGTCGAGGTCTAAGAAGTAAGTGTCTGTGGTTAGAGATTTAGACAAGGTCAAAATTGTGTTATTATTTGTCAAGACAAATACCTTATGTATTTCCTGAGCATTGACAACAGATTGTAAGGTTTGATGTATTAAATTTAACCCTTTTGGAGTCAGCCATAATCTGTCCCAATGTTCAATGAAAATAGGTATTACGGCAATCATAGGTTTAGGTCACGCTAAAATCAAAAAGGCCCTCTTTGATAATTTCTTCAGCCAGAAAAAAATCATGAATATTATCGATATCTATCAAAGTAATGGGGTCTTTGAGGACATACACGTATGGCTTGAGTTTGCCATGTTGTGATGAGGCTAAAAATGTGCCATAGGTTCTGAAAAAGGTGTGTGGGCCTGTATTTCCGTTAAAAGCTTTGATATCCAATAAAAAGCGAAGATGTTTCCCTCCTTCTTTATAAAAGAGGTTATTAAAATCGTGTTTTATTGCTTTAACAGTAGTAACAAGTGCGTGTCCAATGAATGCTTTTTTTATGAGATGGTTGATGAGCCTCAGCGTTCGAAAAGGATGCGTGGGAAATAGAGTCACCAAAATATTTTGATGGAAACCGTCATCCCATATTCTGTTTGCTGTAAAATCTACGGCTTTGCCGAGATCGGATCTGTCCTGGGCCAATTCTTTCGGCCTCAAAAATGGGACATCAGCCCCATAATTTTTAGAAACCTCAGCGATCTCCTCGTCATCGGTAGAGACAACTACTCGATCGATTAAGTTTGATTTCAAAGCTGACTCTATTGAGTACGCAATAAGCGGTTTGCCGCACAGATCTCGAATGTTTTTGCGTGGTATACCCTTTGAACCTCCCCGAGCCGGGATAATGGCAAGTACCTTGGGTTTTTCATTTAGGGCTGATTTCATAACGCAGATTATTTAATCACAGATTATTTGAATTATACTGATTACGTAGATCTCCTTTGGAGTTTCAGCAGACTACGTGGTCATATGAGCCCAATGATCTATAAGACAGAATAAGTTTCAAAAAGAATTTTAAGGACCTGATGTTCGGTCCAATGATTCTCCATGAATCCTCGGCTTGAATGGCCGATCTGTTCCCGTAAACAACTGTCCCCGATAAGGCACGATAACTCGGTTTCCAGTTCATCTTGATTTCTCGCAACGACCCAGGGAAGTTCCTCGGCCCCCGTAAATTCTTTGATGCACTGGATGTTCCAATCGTCCAGGCCCGCAATGACCGGTTTTCCCTGGCTGAGGGATTCCAGGGAGGCAATTCCGAACCAGCCACGCATGTGGTCAAAGACGATGTGGCAGGTTCGCTTCAGACGGAGACATTCCATGTAAGGGAGTAACTCTATAATGACGGGCTGGATGCGATCGGGGTATTTTTGCTGAAGGTGTTGCAGGGCGGTCTTGAATTCTTTTGTGTGTTTGTGGAATTTACGGGTCGGGGATTGGCAGATCCTGATTACGTCCTGCGGCAGGAATGAATCATAGCGGGGCATGAATTTCACGTTATTCAGGGGTACAAGATTGGGAAGCCAGGTGGCATTTTCAGCCACCTTGAGGAGATCAGGGGTGCTGACGATTACTTTGCGCCCGAGTTTCCTGTACTTATCGTTGTAAGCCTGAGCGTTGAGGATATAGTCCGGATGCCCATGATGGTGATGGAGGATCTTTTTGCCCCTGATATAATCCCGGATAACCAGGGGACCCAGATGGGAGTTCTCGTCTTTCAAAACATGGAAATGGATAATGTCCGCATCCTTCAGGAGTTGCTCCACTTCGCCGAAGTCGTCGTCCTGGATGTCCGGAAGGTGGATGTCTTTTTCGTAATCAAAACCGTATCTTTCAGCGGTGGTGATCAATCGCGAAGTATGTTCGGTGTAACGGTTGATGGCGTTGGTAAAGGCTATGCCCATTCCCGCCGGGTCATTGTCGGTGATCATTAGGATGTTCATAACATTGCTTTTCCTTAACGCAGATTAGAGGGATTACGCAGATTACACTGATTTAAGAGATAAGATAGTTAACGCAGATTATGGGGATTACACTGATTGCACTGATTTTAAATATAAGATAGTTAACGCTGATTAAAGAGATTACGCTGATTTCACTGATTACTGAAGAAAATGCTCATATTAGGGGCAGTTCCCTGATTATTGAAGATTGGATTGATTGCAAAGATTTGTTTTGTGCATCGATTTTTTATTGTGTCGCTATCCTTCGTTTGAACTCTAAGGACTTGCTGCCAAAGTTGAATAACAGACCAATTCGTAATCCGGAAGCCTTGAGATAGCTGACAAGTTGGACCTCGTCGATAGGAGCGATGTCACTTGCCGCTTTATTTTCGATGATAATTTTGTTTTCAACTAGCAAATCACAGCGCAATTTTTTCTTGAGAGTGATTTCCTTGTACCTGATACAGAATTCCTTCTGTCTCTCACATTTCAGATCGGCCTCTTCCAACTCATAGACAAATGCTTCTTCGTATACGGCTTCAAGAAATCCTGGCCCAAGGGTCCTATGGACTTCCATGGCAATGCCTATGATTTTTTCCGTCAGATCCTGATGTAAGTATTTGTCAACCATCATTCGTCGAATGCTTAGGGCTTTTGTTCTTTAAATCTGCGTAATCAGCGAAATCAGTTGTCATCAGCGTTGACAGCTCCGCCCCTTGGATTCCATCAGGAAGTCCCATGTAACTCACCGAAAATGCATCGAATATTATTCAAAAGCCGGGAATCAAATAATCAGTTCTTCCAAAATTTAATGGTCCGGCATCATGGGTTGCGGGCAGCGCCGCAGCCTTGTCAGAGCCATTTTCTCGGACTCGAAAACGCGTTTTTCTCCATCCCCGAGCGCAATTTCGATCTCACGAATATCCCTCACGAGCCTTTCCAGGTCCCAGGGTTCCAGTGAGGCCGACTGGTCGCTCCCCCACATGCTGCGGTCAAGGGTGATATGCCTCTCAATAAAGGTCGCACCGAGCGCGACCGCGGCAATGGATGGGGTCACGCCCAGCTCGTGACCGGAATAACCGATAGGGCACTGAAATTCCCGCATCAGGGTATGTATGGCGCGGAGGTTCAGTTCCTCCGTCATACAGGCATAGGTGCTCGTGCAGTGGGCAAGGAGAAGTCGCTCCCGTTTCAGGAGTGAGACTGCGTGCCTGATCTCGGCCATGGTGGACATGCCGGTCGAGAGTATCACCGGCCGGCCGGTGACCTGGACCCCTTGAAGCAGGGCATCGTCTGTGAGGGCCGCGGAACACACCTTGTGGCAGATGGGATCAAAGGCTTCCATAAAGTCGACGGAGGGTTCATCCCAGCAGGAAGCGAACCAATCGATATTCTTTTCCCGGCAATAGCGATCTATTTCCTGGTATTCGTCTTTTTCGAATTCGATGCGTTCGCGGTATTCGAGGTAGGTCATGGGGCCCCAGGGCGTCTTTCGGAGCACGTCCCGCTGGTCAGGCGGCACACAAAGCTCGGGGGTTCGTTTCTGGAATTTGACGGCATCACAACCCGCATGGACGGCTGCATCCACGAGTTTTTTTGCGATTTCGATGTTTCCGTTATGGTTTATCCCGATCTCGGCGATGATGTAGGTCGGATGACCCGTTCCGATTTGACGGTCTCCGATACGTACAATCTCAATGGCCTGTTTGGTATTATGCAAATTTTGCCTCAAAATGTTTTTGCCGATTTTGCGTGTCTCATTTTCGTTCCATCCCAAAGCGCTCCTCGGGTTACCCAAAAACATGCTGTTCGAGAGATCTAGAGATCCGACAGTTTCTTGACTTTGATCTTTTGGCCTGCAATCTCCTGAATGTGGCGATGAATCTCTTCCTGTCTGGCAAAGGACGTGATTACCACGGCGTCTGCGGTGACATCCCTTAAAGATTCAGGCGCCTGGATCATCAACCCGTTGAAGGCCTTTCCTTGTTTTCCGGGATCACTGTCCACCAATGCCACAACTTGCAGATTCGTTCCTTTTGTAGCGGCATAGACCACTTCCGCAGTTTCCGCAGCGCCGAAAAGGCAAACGGTTCGGATGCCCTCTGATTCCAGGGCATGGAGCCTTTCACCGACCTCGCGCTTGGCGGCACTGTAAAGCTGTATGATTTCGGCAGAATAGGAGAGGAGAGAGGTTATGAGTTCTTTTTGACCTGACGTTGTGAGATGATAGCTCTGGGTTCGATTGGTTTTTCCCTCAACGTTGATGATGCCTTCAGTCTGAAATTCCTTGATGTAATTGTTCACCATGGAACTGCTCAGGTGTGTGGACTGACCTATTTTGTGTTGACTGGTGTGAGGGGAATCATGGATGGCAAGGAGAACAGACAGTCGCCTGAATGTCTTGGCCGGTGTCAGAAATTTCGAATTGAAAGGCTCGATCATGACTCAAATCTCCGTGTTGAAGGCCGGTTGTTCATTCACTGACTGGACGATGAAGCAATTGATATGCCAAAATGAATAGATGTTTAATATCAGATAGTTATGCTTGAAGGTTGTGAACTGACAAGTCGTAAAAGGTAAAAAACGTCAAAAAACAGGCAACATTTTCCGGATTTTGTATCCAGCATTCGATGCCTGGATTTATCCATGCATTGAATGAATGGTCGAATTATATATCTTAACCAAACCTATTTGTAAATACATTAATCGAGTCAAAAGATGCACTTGAACCCAAACAGGGATTGTCAGAGGGACATGGGCGAGCGTTCGGAGCCAGACAAAACATTTCTCCGGGAATCGAAGGGAGGGGCATTCAGGACGGAAATAAGTGTAAGTTTAATTATGAGAAAATATCCTTGAAAAAACTTTATTTATGTGACAATCTAATCATTTAGCTTTCAGAAAGGCTTCTTTTGAAAATTTTTGAAGGAAAGATAGAATTTTTTGAAAACGTATTTATAATAATGTGTGTTTAAATCAATTGGGAGGTCTAACCTTTGAGCCCATTTTACAAAAACCTTGCTTTGTGGCTTATCATAAGCCTGATGATGGTCATGTTGTTCCAGATCTTCAAAGCACCGGAGAGAGGCAACGCCGCTGTGAGTTACAGTGATTTTCTCAGTATGGTGGAGAGTGAAAGCGTCGTTCAGGTCACCATTCAAGGAGATAATATTTCCGGGATGTCTTCACAGGGGCCCTTCAAGACTTATGCTCCGAAAGATCCTGAACTGATCCAACTCTTGAGAAGCAAAGGCGTGAAGATAGCGGCAAAACCTATAGAGGATTCTCCGTGGTTCCAGGTTTTTCTTTCCTGGGTCCCTATGCTCTTGCTGATCGGAGTGTGGATTTTTTTCATGAAACAAATGCAGGTGGGGGGAGGAAAGGCGCTCTCCTTTGGGAAAAGCCGAGCCAGACTCATGTCGGATTCTCAGGAAAAAGTGACCTTCGAAGATGTGGCGGGAATTGATGAAGCGAAGGAAGAACTTCATGAGATCATTGAGTTTCTGCGCGATCCAAAGAAATTTACGAGACTGGGGGGACGAATCCCCAAAGGCGTTCTCCTCGTAGGTGCCCCCGGGACGGGAAAAACCCTCTTGGCCAGAGCCATCGCCGGAGAGGCCGGCGTTCCCTTTTTCAGTATCAGCGGTTCCGATTTCGTGGAAATGTTTGTCGGTGTAGGTGCCTCCAGGGTGCGAGATCTCTTTGTCCAAGGCAAGAAAAATGCCCCCTGCATCATCTTTATCGATGAGATCGACGCCGTGGGACGACACAGAGGGGCCGGCTTGGGCGGAGGTCATGACGAGAGAGAGCAGACCCTTAACCAGCTCCTTGTGGAGATGGACGGTTTTGAGTCCAATGAAGGCGTGATTCTCATTTCAGCGACGAACCGGCCGGACGTTCTGGATCCTGCCCTTCTGCGGCCGGGACGTTTCGACCGACAGGTCGTGGTGCCGGTGCCGGATATCAAGGGCAGAGAGGGTATCCTGAAGGTCCACGTCAAAAAGACGATCCTCGGGGAAAATGTTGAACTCAATACACTTGCAAGAGGGACCCCGGGTTTTACAGGCGCGGATCTGGAAAATATGGTCAATGAAGCGGCCCTTATGGCCGCCAGGCGTGGAAAAGATCGGGTTGAAATGGTCGACTTTGAGGATGCCAAGGACAAAGTCCTGATGGGAGCGGAGCGCAGGAGCATGATCATCAGCGATGAGGAAAAGCGGACGACCGCCTACCATGAGGCCGGTCATACGCTTATCGCCAGGCTTCTTCCCGGTACGGATCCGATCCATAAGGTGACCATCATTCCCCGGGGCAGGGCTCTGGGTTTGACCCAACAGTTGCCCGTGGATGAAAAACACACCTATCCCAAAGATTATCTGTTGAACAATATCTGCATCCTGATGGGCGGGAGAGTGGCGGAAGAACTTGTGCTCGATATGAAGACGACGGGGGCCGGAAACGATATCGAAAGGGCGTCGGATCTGGCCCGGAAGATGGTGTGTGACTGGGGGATGAGTGAGAACCTGGGGCCCCTCACCTTCGGCAAAAAAGATGAACAGATTTTTTTGGGGAGGGAGATCAGCCAGCATCGGGATTACAGTGAAGGGACAGCGCAAAAGATCGATGAAGAGGTCCGGAGTATCGTGACCGGCTCTTACGACAAAACGGCGCAGTTGATCAAGGATAACCTGGATATCCTTAAAACGATGGCCGAGGCGCTCCTCGAAAAAGAAACTCTGGACAGCAAGGATATTGACGAAATCATGGGAAACGGACAAACTTCAATGCAGGAGGAACCGGGGGCCGAGACGTCTTGACCGAGATGACTGAGCGAAGGTTTATCCTGGGATGGTCCGGATACAACTTTGACCTCGGTCGGAGAACGCATGTCATGGGCGTCTTAAATGTGACGCCCGACTCGTTTTCCGATGGAGGTCTTTTTTTTGATAGCGACATTGCCCTGGATCATGCCCTGGGTATGGTCAGGGACGGGGCGGATATCATAGACGTGGGGGGGGAATCCACGCGCCCCTATGCCGAGGAAGTGTCCCTTCAGGAAGAGCTGGACCGCGTGATTCCTGTCATTGAACGGCTCTGCAAGGCCGTACCGGTCCCCATCAGCATCGATACCCTCAAGGCGGAGGTCGCTCGAGAAGCACTGGCGGCCGGCGCCTCCATCATTAATGATATCAGTGCGCTCGGGTTCGATCCTGATATGGCGACAGTCGCGGCCGAGGCCAGGGTGCCGTTGATCCTCATGCATATGAAGGGGACGCCCGGGGATATGCAGAGTCATCCCACCTACGAAAATTTGATTCAGGAAATAAGCCTTTTCCTGAATGAGGCGATGGACCGAGCGATAGAAAGCGGTGTAGACAGGAAAATGATCGTCCTGGATCCCGGTATCGGTTTCGGCAAGACCTTTGATCACAACCTGATGATCCTGCGGGATTTGAAACGCTTCCATGCCCTCGGACGGCCTCTTCTGGTCGGAAGTTCAAACAAGGCCTTTATCGGGCATATCCTGAACCGGGAGGCGCATGAGAGGGACACCGGAACCATGGCAACGGTCGCTGCAGCCGTGATGAACGGGGCCCATATCGTCAGGGTCCATAATGTGAAAATGGCGGTGGAGACGGTCAAGATCGTCGATGCGATCAACAGAGGAAGTGTTTCGTACCCGCCTGATTAAAAACCCTGGCGTTGCAACAATAGGGAATATCCTGTGTCGCGTGTAGAGAAGGATATCATGAATACTTAATAAAAAAATCCGATCTGAAAGGACACTAAAGTGTTATTTTGTATCGATGTGGGGAATACCAATATTGTTTGGGGCATTACAGACGAAGGCCGGGTCCTGAATCACTGGAGAATCAGGACGGAGAGGGACATCACTTCAGACGAATTGGGTATCCTGGTCAATAACCTTTTCAGAACATCCGGCCACAGGCTGGAAGAGATTACGGGGATTATCATCTCGTGTGTGGTTCCGCCCCTGTTGAATACGCTGGAGGAATTCTCCCACAAATATTTTAAGGTCGATCCCATGATTGTGGGGCCTGAAACCGAGACCGGCATGCCTATTCACTATGACAATCCCAAGGAAGTCGGGGCGGACCGCATTGTCAATGCCGTGGCCGCTTACGAGAGATACCGTAAAGCGCTTGTCATCATTGATTTCGGGACCGCGACGACCTTTGATTGCGTTTCAAAGGAAGGCGCATATATCGGCGGGGCAATCGCTCCGGGCCCGATCATTTCCTGCGAAGCCCTTTTCCAGAAGGCCTCCAAGCTGCCCAGGGTGGAGATCTTTGCAAAACCCAAGAATGTCGTGGCTAAAGACACGATAAGCAGTATGAACGTGGGTATCGTTTATGGTTATGCGGGTCTGGTCGACGGCATCGTAAATCGGATCAAGAAAGAGATGGGACAGGATCTGAGCGTTCTTGCAACTGGGGGTCTTGCCCCCCTGATCTGCGATGTTTCGGATACCATCGATAAGGTGGAAGAGTATTTGACTCTTGAAGGACTCATGATTATTTTCGCGAGGAACCGGTGACCATTAAAGTCTCTGGACTTAAACACGGGGATCGTATAGGGGTTATCGCGCCGGCTGGTCCTGTAACCCCTTCCGAGATTCGACCGGGTATTCAGGCCCTGGAATCCGCGGGGTATAGGGTCGTTGCCTCTCCTCACCTCTATGACCGACAGGATTATCTGGCAGGAGCCGACACCGCACGGTTGAAGGACCTTCATGCCGTGATCGAAGATCCGGAGATAAAGGCCGTCATTTGCGCCAGGGGTGGATACGGGACCCTGAGGTTGCTTGAAAAAATCGACTACGACTTGATTCGCAGCAACCCGAAGATCCTGGTGGGATATAGCGATATCACCGCGCTGCTTTGGGCTGTCTACACAAAGACCGGCCTGGTAACCTTTCACGGTCCGATGGTCAAGGACCTGACGAAGAACAACAATCAGAACTTAAACAACCTCCTTCATGTCATCTCTTCCGATCGTTTCCGGACCTTGAATCTGAGGGACGGGGTGGGCATAAAGCCCGGCCGCGCAAGGGGCGTCCTTCTGGGCGGCAATCTTTGTCTCATGACCCATCTTGTCGGAACCCCTTTTATGCCTACATTGAAAGGAGCTATCCTTTTCATCGAGGAAAGAGGGGAACCCCTCTATCGAATCGATAGAATGATCACGCATCTCGGAATAAGCGGGCATTTTGCAGGTCTGGCGGGCGTGATCGCCGGAGATTTCACGGATTGCGGTGAGCCTGATGCGATTTATCGAATTCTGGCGGATATCCTATCCGATTTCGAGATCCCTGTTGTCGGAGGTCTGCCCGTGGGGCACGGCCTGAAAAACAATGTGCTCCCTATCGGCGCACAGGCCCTTTTGGACGCTGACCGGATGACCCTTTCGATCACGGAACCCTATGTTCATCCCTAAACACCTCCCTTTAAAAATTAAAATGTTGTCTGAGACATCGATTGTCGGTTTTATTTAGCTGGAGATGATCTTGTTTTTCACCCCTCCAGTATTCCAATATTCCATCATTCCGGTTGTCATGTAAGCATGCAATGTGGGCCTCACCCCTATGGGGCGCAACCAAGGCCGGGCCCTCTGGAACTGGATTCTTAACTTTGGACAAAATGGATTCAAGGTAATAATCTGGTGCAATCGGGTGTCGAATGTTTTAGGGTTGTCAAACCGGAATGATAATGATAATAAATCATGCAAAAATAAGTAAAATTAGCAAATAAAAAGGTCTGCTTTCCTCCTTCATATGCTAAAATCTTATCCGGTTTCAAAGACTGTTTAAGAAAATTCCCCGCCGGCCGAATAGAGCTAAGAAAGGCAGTTCACGGTTATTCTATGGATTTTGTCAGAACGTTGGGAGCCGAATCTCTGGGCCTGATCCACAGACTGGGGCGTATGGGTATTTTCCTGGTCAAGGGGTTCGCATTTTGTGTGAGTCCACCCATCAAAGTGGCGCTCGTATTGAAACAGATTCGATTTTTCGGCTTCCAGTCTCTTTCCGTGATTTTTTTGACCGGGGCCTTTACGGGCATGGTTCTGGGTTTTCAGGGATTCAATACTTTGAGTCGTTTTGGATCGGACGCCTTCTTGGGGCCCATGGTCGGGTTGTCCCTTATAAAAGAGATGGGCCCCGTGATTTCGGCCCTGATGGTCACCGGACGAGCCGGTTCATCCGTGACAGCCGAAATCGGTATCATGCGGATCAGTGAACAGATCGACGCCCTTGAGCTGATGGGGCTCAATCCCTATCGATACCTGATCGTTCCCAATATTATCGCGGCCCTGATTTCGATGCCTCTCCTGACGGCCGTGTTTGATGTGGTCGGTATCTTCGGGGGGTATCTTATCGGCGTAAAGCTTCTTGGCGTCGGTTCGGGTGTCTACTTCGGGGAAATGATCAATTATGTGGAGATGCGTGACGTCATGGAGGGGCTTTTCAAGTCCCTCAACTTCGGCGTTATCATCAGCTGGGTCTGCTGTTTTAAAGGATACTACACGGGGTATGATACCGGGTTCGGCGCCGAGGGCGTCAGCAAGGCGACAACCCAGGCCGTGGTACTCTCTTCTGTTTTGATCCTTGTGTGGGATTATTTTATGACATCGACACTTTTTTGAGAAGGCGGATGATCAGGGTTCAAAACCTCTACAAGTCTTTTGGAAAAACGGAAGTCCTCAAAGGCATATCTTTCGAGGTCGTTAAAGGGGAGATCCTTGCGCTCATCGGGCGAAGCGGCTACGGGAAGAGTGTCCTCTTGAAGCATCTCTCCGGTTCGTTAAAGGCTGACAGGGGGGAGGTGTTTGTGGACGGCCGGGACTTGGCCTCTCTGAAGGGGCGGAACCTTCGTGAGTTAAGGGATCGCCTTGGGTTTCTCTTCCAGAGCGGAGCCCTGTTTGATTCCATGACTATCTTTGAGAATGTGGCTTTTCCCTTGAGGGAAAAAACTTCTTTGGGCGAAGAGGACATCCGCGACAGAGTGATGTACGAATTGGACCAGGTCGGCCTGATCGGGTCGGAGAAAAAATATCCCTCCCAGGTCAGCGGAGGCATGGTCAAGCGAGCGGCCCTTGCCCGCGCCCTGATCGAGGAACCGGAGATCATGCTCTTTGATGAACCCACTACGGGGTTGGATCCCCTGACCGGTGAGGCCATCCTGAGCCTGATTCATTCCTGCCACGAACGGGTGCGTTTTACGGGAATCATCGTGACCCATGAAATTCCTCGAATATTCGCCGTTGTGAACAAGGTGGCCATGCTGCATGACGGTGTCATTCTTTTTGAAGGTTCCCCGGAGGATATCATGTCTTCGGAAGACCCCCTTGTTCAGTCCTTCATATCAGTCGGCAGCGGAGTTAAAAGATGAAAAAATTTGATATTCAAATGTCCGTCGGCTTATTCCTTATTGCAGGGATCGTTTGTCTCGGTTACCTTTCCGTCAAGCTTGGGGGGATGGAGGTTCTGGGAAATAAGGGATACGAGGTCTATGCGCTGTTTTCAAACAGTGGAGGTCTGAAAGTCGGTTCCTCAATTTCCATCGCGGGCGTGGATGTCGGTCGCGTGAGAAGTATTGATCTCGAAGACTACCAGGCACGAATCGTCCTGAATCTGTCGGAAGATGTGAAGATCCAGGAGGATGCCATTGCTTCCATAAAGACCAAGGGTTTGATTGGTGAGAAGTATATCGCAATCACACCCGGTGCCTCCGAAAAGTGGGTCGACCCGGGTGGTAGAATACGAGAGACCCAGCCGGCCGTTGATTTCGAGGAGTTGATATCCAACTTTGTGTTTGGAAAGATATAGCCCATCTATGGAGGAGTAAATGCATCGAAGATATTTTTTTTGGGTGGCCCTCTTACTTGTCCTTCTGTTTTCCGGTGCGCCGTTTGCCCTTGCCGGGATGCCGACAGAAAAGATAAAGGAAACCACCAATGAAATTTTGGCCATCGTCACAGTCCCTGACCGGAAAGAGGTTCCGGTGAATGCGGAGATGAAGAAGAGAATTCGAAAGGCGGTGGACAAACGGTTTGATTGGGAGGAAATGGCTCGGCGATCTCTGGCGAGACACTGGAAGAAAAGGACGGACCTGGAGAAAACGCAATTTGTGGTCCTTTTCGGTAAACTGCTCGAAAGGACTTATTTGGATAAGGTGGAGGGGTACTCCGGGGAAAAGGTCGTTTATCTGGGAGAATCTATTGATGACAATTACGCTGTGGTGAATGTGAAAATTATCACCGCAAAGAATGAGGAAATCGATGTGGCGTACCGTCTCCGGCAAAAGGGCGATGACTGGCTGGTTTACGATATCTCAGTAGCCGGAGTCAGCCTCGTGAATAACTACCGTGTCCAGTTTAACAGCATTATTGCCAGATCATCCTATGAGTCACTTGTTAAGAGATTGAAGGAGAAGATTGCCCCAAATTAATGGCTATTTTAAGGGTGAAATATCATAAAGAAAGGAGTACGACTTCCATGGAAAAAACAAGCGGGATAGTGCTTATGGCGTTTTTTGCATGCCTCCTTACAGGCACACTATCCTTTGCAGAATGCCTGGATAATCAGCAGATTTACAGGTCCGAGTATACGCTGCGCTACAGTGAAAGTGCTCCCCTGGAGGAAGGATACACAGCCGGTTTGGAAACAAACAAAGCTTCGAAGAATAAAACACCTGCCGCCGTATCCCCGATTCTTTTGACCTCTTCGGCCCCGGTCAGGGACAAAGGGATGCCTTCCCGGGTTAAGGAGTCATCTGAACCTCTTGTGCTGGCGCAACAAGTGGAACCCGAAGAGGAGCTTCAGGATGGAAATGACCTGGAAACCATTGCTGATCCTCTTGAGCCCATCAACAGGGCCATTTATCACTTCAACGACAAACTCTATTTTTGGCTATTGAAGCCCGTTGCCACCGGGTACAAGGCGGTCACACCGGAGAAGGTCAGGGTGGGTATGAAAAATGTTTTTTACAATCTGGCTTTTCCCATCCGGTTCGTCAACTGCCTGCTGCAGGCCAAGGGTAAGGCGGCATGTGATGAGTTTGTACGTTTTTTTACGAATTCCACCATTGGGATGGGCGGATTCATCGATGTGGCGGGCAATAAATTGAAGTTGAAAAAATACGATGAGGATCTCGGACAGACTTTTGGTGCCTATGGCGCCGGGCCGGGTTTCTTCATCAACTGGCCCATTTTCGGACCCTCCAGTGTCCGGGATACGTTCGGCTCTGCGGGTGATGCCTTTCTCGAACCCCTCAACTACATGATACCGAAGTCGAAATACCGGATTCCGGTTGGTGCATATAACACCATCAATAAGACTTCACTGAGCATCGGTGAGTATGAGGATCTCAAAAAGGCCGCACTTGATCCATACATTGCCATCAGGGATGCCTACTACCAGTACCGCCGGGCCCAGATCAGGGAATAGGCCTGCTGAAGAAAGAGACAGCAGAATAGTAAGAATGGAGGTTTCGTATGGAAAAGAGAGCCCAGGGCCTCGTGATCGTTCATACCGGGTCCGGTAAAGGCAAGACCACGGCGGCCATGGGAATGGCCCTGCGAGCGGCGGGGCATGGCCTCAAGACCCTCATGATCCAGTTTATCAAGGGCTCATGGAAATATGGAGAATTGGAATCCATCAAGAAACTGGCGCCCTTTTTTAAAATCAAGCCCATGGGAAAGGGGTTTATCCGTTTTGACAAAAACGGGCCCGGTCCGGAAGATCTTCAGGCCGTCAAAGAGGCGTGGGCATATTTCAAGCAGGAAATGACATCCGGATCCCACGATATCATCGTCCTGGATGAGATCAATTACGCCGTCGATTATCAGCTCATCTCCATTGAAGAAGTCCTGGAAGCGATCCGATCCAAACCCGATGAACTGCATCTGATCCTGACCGGAAGGAACGCGCTCCCCGAACTTGTCAAGGAGGCTGATCTGGTCACCGAGATGTTGGAGATCAAGCATCCCTTTCAAAAGGGGATCAAGGCCCAAAAGGGTATTGAATTCTAGGCGATCGATTTGCCACCATCATCTGCTTTTCCCTGACAGCTCAAAGCCCCAACAATAGGGTAACCATAAGGATTTCGCCCCCGGCAAGGCAGGCTTCTAACTGTTTCAGGGGGTAGAGGAAATGGGGTCATATCCTGAATAATCTTACCGTCCTTCCTAACGCCTGTTTTCCTTGAAATAAGACCTGAAAATTCAAATATTGGTCTTTCCCACCTTTTGTTTTCAGATAATAAATCTGTGCAGAGATGAATCCTTTTAAGTAAATTTAATCGAATACTTAATTAGCTGTAATATTTATATTTTCATCATTTATCTCACACCGTTCCGTTTAAGCTCTATTTTTTTCTTGACGAATAAAGTGGAAATAGATACCATTTTCAGTACCTTAAGTTCCGCTGAGCGGAACTTAAACGGTGAAGAGGTAAGAGCATGAATGCTATCAAACGCGCCGCTGAATTCCTAAAACGACTTACCGACCATCCCCGTCGCCTCACGGGTAACGCCAGAACACTCCAACTGACGAAAAGAACAGCGCATCGCTTTTTGGAAACCCTCGAAAAGGCGGCACCGATCAAAAAAAAATCCCTTTCAGGTCCCTGCCAACCTCGGCCCCTCATGTCACAGGCGGCCACCTCCCCCATTAGTGAGCAACAATTTCTGATTATACGCTCGATCCAAGAGAAGGGAAATCTGCGTGATTTTTGTGGCGGGACCGTACATCTGAAGAGTTCACCCAGGCCCGGAGGATTTATCTGGAAAAAATTTAGCGTGAAGAAAAGATCACAAATCTTTACAGAAAAAGATGCGATGCATCACATGCAGTGAAAATCTGTGGAGCGGAACTGAATGATTGAGAAAATTGGCGTATTCCACGAGTTTTGGAAATCTGAAGATTTAAACACTGGAAAAGCCCGGCTTTGAAACGGGCCTAGGAGGTGGTGATATGATCGGATCAAAATTTAATTACTTAAACGATGAGGAAACCGGTCTTTTGAAAGAACGGGTCTTTGACCTGCTGGCCAATTACGGCGTCAAGCTGGACCCGCACCCAGAACTGTTCGGCCTTCTGGCCGAAGCCGGTGCCGAAGTGGACCGTGATACCGGCATGGTCAGATTCCCACGCAAGGTCATGGAGGATCTGATGGCCCTGGCACCGGGTTCCTTCAAGCTGGGGGCTCGCGATCCCGAAAAGAGTCTGGCCTTACCGCGCCCTGACGGGACTTTCTATGGCCGAAGCGCAGGCGGCTGCCCCGGATGGATAGACCCGGAGACAGGGGAGCATGGAAAAGTCACCAAGGAAAAATTCGCTGGCTGGGTCCGGGTTATCAATCATCTGGATGAGGTCAACCTTCTGTCCATGCTGTTCTGCGGTGACGCCCCTATAAAGACGGCGGATGTCCATTCACTGTCTGTAGTGCTCAAGCATACGGACAAGTCCATCTGGGTGCAACCCTACAGCACCGACAGTTTGGAGTACCTGATTTCCCTCGGCAAAGTCGCGGCCGGTGGCGCTGCGGAACTGGCGGCCAACCCGGTTATCTCTATGATCGTCTGCTCCCTTACCCCCAGGACTTTCAAGAAGATGGACCTGGAAGCCATCCTATTGTCGGCCAAGGCAGGCGTACCTATCCAGGCGTGTTCTCTGCCCGGGGCAGGAGGCACTTCGCCCGCGACCCTGCCGGGCACGGTCCTGCTGGCTACGGCCGAGATTCTGGCCATGACGGTCATGGCCCAGGCCGTCAAGCCGGGAACGCCGGTGGTGGCCTGCCCCATCATTTTTTCTACGGACATGCGGACCGGACGAAGTCTGCAGTCCAGTGTGGAGAGCATGCGGGCGGCCTGCATGGCCGTACAGTTTATCAAAAAGGCCTTCGACCTGCCCGCGCACGACTACGGCAGCGGGTCCGACGCCCCTATCGTCGATGAGCAGGCAGCCGCCGAGAGCGCCACCCTGACCGCCTGGATGGCTGCTTCCGGCCAGGATATCCTGGGCGGGGCCGGCCAACTGGAGGTGGCCACAACGGCCAGTCCGCTTCAGCTCATCATGGACAACGAGATTCTGGCGATGGCCAGGAGGATGGTGGCGCCCGCCGGCCTGGACGATGACCAATTGGGGTGGGAGGCGATTATCGGGACCAATCCCGGACAGCATTTCATGACCTCCGACCATACGCTCAAGCACTGCCGGGAGGCCTTTAATCCCCAAAATTTTATTCGCATGACCCGGGACGCCTGGCGGCGAGACAGCGGCAAGAGCCTGATGGAAAGAGTCCTGGAAGATTACAGGCGAATCATGGATCTGGAAAATCCCGCGGCCGCATCGCCCGAGTTGGCCCGGGAAATCGATGCCGTCGTCCAGGCGGCCGACAAAAAACTGGTCGGTTGATCATAGAGGCAGGAGGAAAATAAAAATGGCGATAAATGATATCTACGAAGCGGTTGTTAATTTAAATGACGCGGAGATCGTCTCTCTGGTTCAGTCTGAAGTGGACGGCGGCACCGCGGTATCCCCCATTCTGAAGGACGGCCTGATCGCTGCTATGGACGAAGTGGGCCTCAGGTTCAGTAAAGGCGATATGTTCGTCCCGGAAATGCTCAGGGCCGCGCAGGTCATGAAGGCGGGACTGGAGATCATCAAACCGCATTTGACCGAGGGCGAAATGCCCAACAGCGGTACCGTCGTCTTGGGTACGGTCCAGGGAGACCTGCATGACATCGGAAAGAACCTGGTGGCCATGATGATGGAAGGAGCGGGCTTCAAGGTCATCGACCTGGGTGTCGACGTTCCCGGGGAGACCTTTGTCAAGGCGGTCGGAGAGCATCAGGCCGACGTGATCGGTCTGTCGGCGTTGTTGACGACGACCATGCCCGCCATGGAAGAAGCGGTGGGTCTTCTGCGCAAGGCCGGGATCAGTGCAAAGATTCTGGTCGGCGGTGCGCCTCTGACAGAGAGCTTTGCGGAGAAAATCGGAGCGGACGGTTATGGTGAGGACGCCCCGTCGGCGGCGCGTTTGGCCAAGGATCTTCTGGCCGGATAGAGAAAACTCGCTGCGGGAGGTCCGGAGCGGGACAATAATATCTTGAGGGGATCACCCCTCAGGAAAAACAAAGCACTTAACGGAGGGCAGCAATGAAGTCAAAAAAAAGGTTTGTCATGGTTGTCGCTGTGGCGGCCCTGGTCCTGGGGATGTTCATGCCTCTGAACGTTTCGGCCAAGGACAAGGTCTATGAGTTAACTTTTGCCTGGAACGACATCTGGGGACCCAAATTCAGGGCTTCCCAGGTCTATCGGCCATTAGGCGAGATGGAGCGCATGGTACATGAGCGCACCAACGGCCGGGTCAAATTGAAAATCATTTCACGCATGTTTCCCACCAGGCAGCTGCTGCAGGCCGTGGCCACGGGCAAAGCAGACATGACCGATGTGGCCATGCCCTGGGAATCAGGCAGCTACCCGCTGTGGAACTGGGGGGCCATTCCGGGCATCGTGGACAAAAACCCCGTCAAGGCCCTCGCGGAAGAGCTGGCCGTGTACGAAGACCCCAAGGTCATGGAAATTTATGACCGGACCTTGAAGAAGGTCAACCTCAAGTTCTGGTTCGTCACCCAGTGGGACCCGGCCAACATGATATGGAGCAATAAAGAGATCAAGACCCTCGATGATTACCGGGATATGAAAATTTTTGTGCCCGGCTATCTGCCCACCATGGGCATCAAGGCCCTGGGCGGAAGCCCGGTGACCATCACCGGCAGCGAACTGGCTCCGGCCATGATGGCCGGCACGGTCGACGGTGTCCTGACCAGTCTGGGATACGGCTATTCCATCGGTCTGGCCAAGGTGTCCAAATATATCCAGCTGACGTCGCTTTCCCCCACCTGGACGGCGGTCACCGTCCTAAACCGCAAGAAATTCGAGTCCATGCCGCCTGATCTTCAGAAGGCCCTGATGGACGTGGGCAAGGAACTGCAGCGCATGGTCTGTCTGTCCACCACGGCCGAATACGTCATGAGCGTGGATACGGTCGCCCTGAGCGGCGTCAAGAAAACATCACTGCTTCCGGCCGAGCAGAAGAAGGCCCTGGAAAAGACCCAGGTGGTCGAGAAAGAGTGGCTCAAGATGACCGGAGACGACGGCAAGGAAATGCTCAAGGCCGTCAAGGATGCGGTCGCCCGGTACCGGAACTTCGGTCATTAGGCGTCCTACGGGTCGTGAGCCCTTTTTAGATAGAAAAAACCAACAAGCCCGGGCGGCCGGGCGTCTTTCCAGGCCCGCCGCCCTTCCTCTCCAACGAGTTTAGGAGGAATCATGCGTTCTCTTCTTCGGATAATAGGGACCATCACGGAAATCTTCAGCGGGCACGTGCAAGCCTGGCTGACCCTGGCCCTGATGGTCCTGATTATGGTCGACGTGACCTCACGCTACGTTATGCGGAATCCTCTTTCTATCTCCGATGAATTAGGCGGCTATTCCCTGGTGGCCATTACCTGCATCGGTCTGGCCTATGCCTGGAAGACGCGCAGCCATGTCCGCGTGGAGTTTATCATCAGGAAGCTGCCCGTCAGCGCGCAACGCTGGCTGCGCCTTTTCACCCTGCTGCTGGCCATTGGCTTTACCGGCTTTATGGTCTACGGGGCCTTTGACATGGTCAACCTTACCATGATGTTCAATAGCCGGAGCGAAAGCTGGCTGCGAACGCCCATTGCCTGGCCCCAGGTGACCATCGCCATCGGCGCCGTTCTGATGTTCCTTCAGCTTATCGTGGAAATCATCATGCAGATCAGGAAATTTTCCGCACCGGAAGAGGAGGGCGAATAATGGGTGGTGACATCATTTTTGCCATTGCGCTTCTGGCCGGGTTGCTTTTTCTTCTTTTGATCGGTCTGGAGATCGCCTGGTCCGTCGGCGTGATCGCCCTCATCGGGTTGATCTTTTTCGTGGACCAACCGGTCAACCAGATCGCTTACACCACGTGGGATTCCCTCAACTCGTTCACCTTGACGGCCATGCCGTTGTTTATATTGATGGGGGCCATCCTCGGGAACACCGGCGTGAACGAAAAGCTCTTCAGCGCCATCAACAAATGGGTCGGGCACCTGCCGGGCGGCCTGGTGATTTCAGTGCTCTGCGGTAATGCGATTTTCGCGGCCATGTCCGGCTCGGCCATGGCGGCTACGGCCACCTTCGGTAAGATCGCCTTTCCGGCGATGAAGAAGCGGGGCTATGCGCCGAGTTTCGCCCTGGGCTCCATCGCTTCCGGATCGGTCCTGGCGCCCCTGATCCCCCCCAGCATCCTTCTGATTCTTTACGGCGCCTGGCAGGGCCTGTCCATTGTGGACCTTCTGGCCGCCGGCCTGGTACCGGGGCTGTTGCTGACCGCACTGCTTCTGGTGACCGCAGTCGTCCAGGTAATCATCAAACCGGACCTGGCTCCGCCGCCCGTCCACAGTACCTGGGCCGAAAAAAGAAAGGCCCTCGTTGAGATCCTGCCCTTCGCCGTGGTCATCCTGGGTGTTCTGGGGGCTATTTTCGGCGGTTACATGACGGCGACCGAAGCCGGCGGGCTGGGCGCGCTGCTGAGCATTTTGCTGACGCTCTATTACCGCCTGCTGACCTTCAAGATCCTGAAGGAATGCTTGCTGGATACGGTCAAGGTTACCGTCTTTTCCCTGTTCATCATGGCCATGGCCACCCTGCTTTCCCATGTCTTCAATTCGGCGGGCCTCATTCCCATGCTCAAGGACGTTATCCTGGGCCTGAATGTGGGGAAATACACTATCGTTGTCGGCTTTTTTATCATGTATCTGATCATGGGGATGTTTTTCGACTCATGGTCCATGCTTTTCCTGACGTTTCCCTTTGTCATGCCCATCATCACGGGTCTGGGCATCGATCCGATCTGGTGGGGGGTCATCTACGTCCTGGCCGCCGAGCAGAGCACCATTACGCCGCCTTTCGGCCTGGTCCTGTTCGTTATGAGAAGCGTTGTGCCCGATTATCCCATGGGCACGGTGGTCAAGGGGTCGCTGCCCTATCTGGTGGCCATCTATGTCAACATCCTCTTGCTGATCATCTTTCCCCAGCTGGTGCTGTGGCTGCCGGGATTACTGTCGGGAAACTAGGCTCAATAATATTTAGCGGAAAGGGTATCGTCGTCATGATCATCGTAGGAGAATTGCTCAATGCCAGCCGCAAGGCCGTTCGCGCATCTATCGAGGGCCGGGACGCCGAGGCCGTGATTGCGGTGGCCCGGGACCAGGCCGAGGCCGGGGCTGATTTTATCGACGTCAATGCGGGCGTCTTTGTGGATCGGGAAAAAGAACTGCTGAGCTGGCTGGTGGAAACGGTCCAGGGCGCGGTTGATCGTCCCTGCTGTATCGATAGCCCCGATCCCGGAGCCCTCGAAGCGGCTTTGTCCGTTCACAAGGGTCAGGCCATGATCAACTCCATTTCCCTGGAAAAGGATCGCTTTGAGCGACTGCTTCCGGTGGTGGGTGGAAGCGGTCACAAAGTCGTTGCCCTGTGCATGAGTGACGGAGGCATGCCTCAGACCACCGAGCAGCGCCTGGACATCGCCGACCGGCTGGTCACCGCCTTGGTCGATAAAGATGTGCCTATGGGTGACATCTATGTCGATCCGCTGGTTCAGCCGGTGGCCACGGACAAAAGTTTCGGCCGGGCCTTCCTGGAAGCGGTGGCGAAAATCAAGGAAAAATTTGAGGGCGTACACATCATGTGCGGCCTGTCCAATGTCTCCTACGGCCTGCCCGAAAGGGCCCTGCTGAACCAGACCTTTATGGCCATGGCCGTGGCCAGGGGCATGGACGGTGCGATCATCAATCCCCTGGATAAGAAAATGACGGCGGTGATCTCCGCGGCCGAGACACTTTTCGGGCAGGACGACTTTTGCGCTAATTTTCTCACGGCCTACCGGGCCGGACGTCTGGCCGGCTGAGTTCAAGCCGATATTGGAATTGGCCGTCTTTCAACAGGGGCGAATCATCAGCGGCTCTGTTTCCACGTTTCTTTGAACCGGAATGCTACGTGACCATGGCACCAAGACAAAAGACCCCTTAGGGGTTGCGACAAGTCCGGGTCCTCCGGGCCCGGATTCTTCACATTTCTCCGCCTTTTGTTCTCAGACAATAGATTTGTTCTAAAAGTGATAAGTCCTGTCAGGTAAATGAGACTTTACATATAGCTGCCTGTCGCCCTGTCATTCTTTCTATTTCCGTATGCATACTATCTGAAACTGCTTTTTTGCTTGACAAAATGAAGAGAGGGAAGGTATCATTTTCACTAACTGTAGTTTCAAATAACGGAACTTAATTGACGAGAGCATGAGACCATGAACGCTATCAAACGCACCGCCGAAGTCTTGAAACTGCTTGCCGATCATCCGCGTCGCTTCACGGGTATCGCCAGAGAACTTCAACTGACGAAAAGCACGGCCCATCGCTTGCTAAAGGCCCTCGAGGAAGCGGAACTGATCAAAAGAAATCCCCTATCGGGTCGCTATCACCTGGGGCCGATCATTTCCCAGTTGGCGACATCCCCCATGAGCGAACATCAATTTCTGATCACCTGCGCGATCGAAGAGATGCGAAAGTTGCGCGATTTGAGCGGGGAGACCGTCAATTTACAAATCTCCCTGGGGACCGAAAGGATGTGCCTGGAAGAAATTCAAAGCATGGAACATATCAAATATGTTTCAGGAATAGGTGCGGTCTATCCCATCTTCGTAGGGTCGGCAGGCAAGATGCTTCTATCCATGATGCCTGACGACCAGATCGAAATACTCATGAGGAAATTCTATTACGTTCCATCGGCCCCCAGCCCGATCAAAAGCACTGAAGAGTTATGGAAAGGCATTGAATCAGCAAGAAAACTGGCCTATTCCACCAGTTTCGGAGAAAGGGTATCGGGCAGTGCTTCCGTTGCCGTCCCCATCACCCATTATGTCTGCCCGGCCGTCCTGAATATCATGGGCCCGGCCGACCGATTCACCGAAGATGCGATTTCCGATAATTTAGAAGAAATGAAAAACAGCGCAGACCGGATATCTCAGGAATTGAGCGGCCTGCGGTAGTTGTTTGGATAATTGGACGAAAGGGATATTTCCCTTCTCAAATCCCCGAAACATTAAAGTATGGAGAGGTTAGTAATGAAAACGAATGGTATTAAAGGAGAAAACATGCAAGGTGGGCATATCCTTGCCAAGGCCATGGCCCTCAAAGGCATCAAGAGGGTCTTTTCTTTGTGCGGAGGATTTCTCAACCCCATCTATGACGGTTGCGTGGAGAATGATGTGGAAGTCATCGGGGCGCGGCATGAAATGGAGGCCGGCTTCATGGCCGCTGCCTGGTCCAGGCTCCATCGTGAGCCGGCCGTGGTGATCGCTGAACCGAGCGGTTTTACCAACTACATTTCCGCCGTGGCGGAGACGTTCCATTCCGGTGATCCTGTGATCTTTATCAGTGCAGGCGGAAATTTCCACCGGCTGGACCATATGGGATTCAAAGAGACGCCCCCCCAGCACAGGGTCGTAGAGACCTTCACCAAATATTCCATCAGAGTCAACGAGGGGACCCGCATCCACGAATTCTTCGACAAGGCCTATGATATTGCATCCAATCTGCCCACAGGGCCGGTGCAATTGAGCATACCCATTAATTTTCTGTTTTCCCATTACGATATGGGCGCCAAGGAGCGCTTCTTCGATCTCTCGAGTAAAAAGGTGCACCGGCCGTCCCCGCAGGCGAGCGATCTGGAACTGGTCGCCGGGCTTCTGAAAGAGGCCAAAAAACCGGTTATCATAGCCGGCGCCGGCATCCATCAGTCCGATGCCGAGAAGACACTGGGATCCTTCTCCGACCGGTTCCGGATCCCCTATTTTCACTCCAACCATCTCGAAATGCGCCAGGTCGACTTTACTCAGGACACTTACATGGGACTGGCGGACATCCACCAGAACCCCGGATGCAGGTACATCTTTGAAGAGGCGGACGTGGTGCTCTGCATGGGCGCCAAGATGGATTACTGCCTGGATTTCGGAGAGCCGCCTTTGTTTAATGCCGCAAGTCCCCTGGTCTGTGTGAATCCCACCTCGAGAGAACTGGCGGACAACCATATCGCGGATCACGGCATATTGGCCGATCCGAAGATCTTTCTGGAGGACTTGAGCGAGAAACTCGAGTGCAGCAACCTGGATCCCCAATGGTGTGAGCGCATTCGTGCCAGAAGAATCGAGGAGAACAAGCCCTTTCTGGCCATGGCCTCTTCGAGCGAAACCCCGATCCATCCCATGAAGGCCGCCGTCGACGTCATGCAGTCCCTGGGAGAGAATGACTATCTCGTGGTAGACGGGGGGGATGCCCACGGCTGGCAGGAGACGGCGCTGAATATCACCTCGCTCGATAATATAAAACTCAAAGGACTCATCATGTCCGGTCCGTTTGCCCAGCTGGGAATCGGTGTCAGTTTTGCCACCGCTACCAAGATGGCCGAACCGGATGCGAAAGTCGTCCTGATCTCGGGGGACGGGTCCTTCGGCCTGAACCCGGGTCTTCCACTGGAAACGGCCATTCACCGCAATATTCCCATAGTCGTCGTGGTTTTCAACAACCAGGCCTGGGGCATGATCCGGAACCAGCAGAAATCCATCTGGAACAGGACCTGTGCCACCGACCTCAGGGACGTTCCTTTTCATAAGGTCGTAGAGGCCATGGGAGGCTATGGGGAACTGGTAGAAAAAGCTGAAGATATGAAACCGGCGCTTCAGCGGGCCTTTGAATCAGGGCTTCCTGCCCTTTTGAATGTCAAGACGCAGGATGTCATGAGCCAGATTACCGTCGGATTGGTCGATCGGAGGGAAAAGTCTTCTATCGAATAGCCCTGCTCCGGTCCGGCCTGAGGGTTCCGCTCAGGATCGGACGGGAACAGGATGGTTTATTGGTCTAAGGTATTTCTCAAGTATTCAATCAACAGGGAACAAATCATGCAAACTTCTGTAGGCCAGTCTGTAGGGCGCTACGGCAGCAGGAATCTGGTCAGAGGGCGTACCGTCTTTGCAGAAGACGTGCAGGCCAAAGGGGCCCTTGTTCTGAAGGTCCTGCGGTCCAAGAGGCACCATGCAAGAATCCTGAACATCGATACCGAAGAGGCGCGGCATGTCAAAGGGGTTGCAGGGATTATGACCGCCGCGGACATTCCCGGTGTCAATCAATACGGCGTTTACATCAAGGATCAGCCCCTTATGGCGGAGGACAAGGTTCGGTTCGCCGGGGAGGCCATCGCGCTCGTGGCGGCGGAAAATGAGGAAGCCGCCGATGAAGCACTCCGGTTGATCGATGTCCAGTTTGAGGACCTGCCTGCCTTCCTGGATCCGGAAAAGGCCTTGGAGCCCGAAACAACCCCGGTTCACGAAAAGGGCAATGTCCTCAGTCGAAAGACCGTCCGCAAGGGGGACGTGGAAGAAGGGTTCAGGCGAAGCGACATCGTGGTGGAACGCACCTACCACACGCAACTCGCCGAGCACAGCTATCTGGAGCCGGATGCCGGGACCGGTAGGTTCGATGAGGAAGGGCTCCTGACGATCCACGTCTGCACGCAGAATCCCCATTACGACAGACAGGACGTGGCCAGGCTCCTCGGCCTCGAGGCAGAACGCATTCGAATCGTACAAACGGCCACCGGGGGGGCATTCGGGTCCAAACTGGACCTGACGGTCCAGGGATTCATCGGCCTGGCGCTTTATCACTTAAAGAGACCCGTCAAGATGGTCTTTTCCAGAGAAGAGGTTTTTCTGGCCACCGCCAAACGACACCCCTCCAGAATCCATCTGAAGACCGGCATCACGCGGGACGGCAGGCTCCTGGCCCTGCAGGCCAGGATGCTCTTCGATTCGGGGGCCTACTCGTCGTACGGTGTGCCCCTGAGTATCCGGGCCGCCGTCCATATCACGGGGCCCTATGAGATCGAAAACGTCGATGTGGAAAGCGTGGCCGTGTACACGAACAAGCCCTTTTCCGGTGCCATGCGGTGTGTGGGGGTGGTCCAGACGACTTTTGCCTCTGAAACCCAGATGGATGTCCTGGCCCGGGAAGTGGGTATGGATCCGCTCGAAATCCGAAGGATCAATGCCATGAAACAGGGGTGTCGGACGGTCACGGGCCAGCAATTGAGCCACAGCGTGGGCATCCTTAAAACCATGGAAGCCGTGCAGCCTGCTTATGCGGAGGCGATTTCGTGGAAGAAGGAGGACACGCCGGACCACATCAAACGTGGCATCGGTCTCGGGTCCATGTGGTACGGCATCGGCGCCATGTCCGCGAAAAATCCCGCCCATGCCACGTTGCGAGTCAACGAGGGGGGCCGCATGCGTCTTTGCACCGGTGCTGCGGACATCGGTCAGGGATCCACTACGATTCTCTGCCAGATCGCCAGGGAAATACTCGGGGTCGAACCGGGGCTCATCCGGGTCACCGTGGCCGACACGCGCCACACCCTGGACGCCGGAGCCACATGTGCCAGCCGCCAGACCTATATTTCCGGAAATGCCGTCCTGGATGCAGCGAAAAAGATGGCAGCGGACCTGAAGAAGGAGGCGGCCCTGATTCTGAAAGTTCCGGAAGAAGAGCTGTCGCTGAAAGATTCCTTTGTCGTGGACGCCGGGGGAAAGCGCCTCATGCCCGTCGAGGAGCTGGTGGAAAAAATGGCCGAAACAAAAGGGCCCCTTAAATGGGAAGGTTACTTCGATCCGTTTACGACCCAACTCGATCCGGAAACGGGTGAGGGGATCCCCTTCGGCACCTATACGTTTGCTACCCATCTGGCCATGGTGGAGGTGGATACGGAAACGGGAGCGGTCCGGGTGGAAAAGATTGCGGCGGCCCAGGACGTAGGGAAGGCGATCAATCCCGAAAGCGTTCTGGGTCAGATCCACGGAGGTGTTGGCATGGGCCTGGGGCTGGCCCTCATGGAGGAGTTCCGGCCCGGTCAGACGCTCTCCATGAGCGAATACCACATCCCGACCAGCCTGGATATTCCTCAAATCCAGGGCTTCATTGTAGAGGACCCCGAACCGACCGGTCCCTTCGGCGCCAAAGGCATGGGAGAGCCGTCCGGCGCCCCGACGGCGCCGGCCATCGTGAATGCCATCTCAGACGCCATCGGCCAAAGGATCGAGCGCTTGCCCGCGGACCCCGAGGCCGTACGTGCAGCCGTCCGCCGCACCAATATCTAATCAGCCAATAGGAGGAAATATCATGTCCACGGTTCTTCTCAAGAATATAGGCATCCTGGTGAGCGGGAGACTCGAAGAGCCTATCGTGGATGCCAATGCCCTGCTGATAAAGAACGGCCTCATCCATCGCATCGGAAATATCGACGAAATGGATGAGAAAGAAGCGGAGACCGTCATTGATTGTGCCGGTACGACGGTCATTCCGGGGCTCATCGACACCCATTGCCATCCTGTTCTGGGGGACTATACGCCGAAGCAGAACCAGATCGGCTTTCTGGAAAGTATGGTCCACGGAGGGATCACGACGGCCGTCTCTGCCGGAGAAATTCACCTGCCCGGAAGACCGACCGATCCGGCAGGCGTCAAGGCGATGGCCATCCTCGCCGCCAAGTCCTTTGCGAATTTCAGACCGGGCGGTATCAAGGTGGAAGGCGGCGCCCTGATCCTGGAAAAAGGACTGGTGGAGGAAGATTTCAAAGAAATGAGCCGGGAAGGGGTTCGACTGGTCGGGGAAATCGGCCTGGGATCGGCCAAAACAGTGGACGAGGCCGGTCCGATGGTGCGATGGGCCAAGGCGAACGGCATGACCGTCATGATGCACACGGGAGGTACCTCCATGCCCGGAAGCTCCACGGTCACGGCACAGATGGTGATGGATATGGATCCGGATGTGGTGTCTCACATCAACGGAGGAACTACGGCTATCCCTGTCGAGGAGGTGGAAAAGCTGGTGAAGGATACCTCCTATGCCGTGGAGATCGTTCAGTGCGGCAACCCCAAGGTCGCGCTGGAGACGGTGCGCTTTGTTCTCGAGTATGCGGCCCTCGGACGGCTCATCATCGGAAGCGACACGCCGACCGGCTCGGGGGTCATTCCCTTGACCCACCTGCGGACCCTGAACTTTCTCTCCAGCCTGACGCCGCTGCGTCCCGAAGAGGCCGTCTGCGTGGCCACGGGCAATGCCGCCCGTGTGTTCGGACTCAACCGGGGAGAAATTACCCCGGGAAAGGAAGCGGATCTGGTCGTCATGGACGCCCCGATGGGGTCCGTGGGGGAGAATGCGCTGTCTGCGCTGGAGGCAGGAGATGTGCCCGGCGTGTCCATGGTACTGGTGGACGGAGAGATCAAGGTCATGAGGAGCCGGAACACCGCGCCGGCAACGAGACAGGCCTCGGTCGTGGGGTAACGGATGCGGGCCGGAGGCCCCGGCTTTGATATGAGACCGGAAAGGGGCACGAGGTACAAGGGACTAAGCATAGCTTTTTGCAAACAAAACTAAAGATGGCATAGGTTAGGGTATTTGTGAAGCAATGTGCCAAGGTGTCGAGTGAATAAATTTGCGGTGTCGCTTCGCGACCTTCATGACGATTACGAGAAAAAAGATCGGCAAGGCCGGTTATTGGAGGCGTTTCATGCTAGTCGATATAGAAAAATGCACCAGCTGCGGGATCTGTGCCAGAGATTGCCCGCTGGGAGCCGTTCGAATCCAAAATCGCAAGCCCGTGTTCAACGACCAGTGCAGCCGTTGTGGCGCCTGTGTCAAATTCTGCCCGGAAGGGGCACTGGAACTGGAACCGTCCCCGGCGCCCGATGCCTTGCAGTGTGACGCCTGCCCGATCGGTTGCTTTATCCGACCCGGTCGCAAGGGGGGCTGCCTGCGCTACACCAACCAGGACGGTCGATTGGTCCGGATCGAACACCCTCACCTATTCAGTGAAGTGGCGTCCGTTGTCGGATCGGAACCCCAGGAGGCCATCCGCAGGCCTCTTGTGACGGCGCTGGGTTCCGGGACAACCTATCCGGATTGCCGGCCCGCCCCGCATATCGTCAGGGGGCGACAGGCCGATGTGGACGTCGTGACCGTGACCACGGAAGCGCCCCTCCTCTATAGCTCCATCATGCTTAAGATCGATACCGATATTCCCCTCGGTGATGAAGGTTCGTCGGTGACGGCCAAAAAGGAGAGGGTCGGGATGGTCTCCACCGATCAGTATGGTTCCAAGATTCTGTCCATCGGCGGGCCCAACTACCTTGCCGGACAGCACGGTATGCTGGTGGCACGAACCATGACGGATTTGGCCAATAGAAAATCGGTGAAGTTGAAGATTGATAACGGTGCCCGGCTGGAGGTGCAGGTGGGCGAGGCGCCCGTTATCGACGGTGAAACGGCCGGGCGAAGAATCGTAGGATGCGGAAGCGCCACCATCGGTATGTTCGCCGATCTCCTGAAAAAAGCCGCGGACGAGGTGATTATTCTCTCTCATCCACCGCACACGGGGGTCTTGAGTGAGCATGCGGCAGGACGTTTTCTGGACGTCAGGAAAACCGGCGTCCGGCTGAATTTGAGGAAGGGGACCCCGGGACGATACATCGCCGAACAGGGCAAAGGTTGGGGTGGAACCTCCATCACCGATCCCACTTCGCTTATCAGTGGCGTGGATCTCGACGAGGGTCGACCCGGAATGAAGATCCTGGTCACGGAGCCGACCGGTCGGCATGCAGCCCTTTACGAGGTGGACGAAAAAGGCGGCCTGCGGGAATCGAGCTTGACCCCCGAGGTGAAAGAGGCGCTCGAGGCCATTTCGGAGAACTGCGAGATGTCCATGGTGTCGGCGGTCTATATCGGCGGTGTCGGCGGCAGCGCCCGGGCCGGGGCGGTGAGGTCTCTCCTGGCCCTGACCCGCGCAGTCCACGAAAAGAGGGCAAATCTCACGGTTGGAGGGGCACCGGTCTTCCTGCTCCCCGGCGGGGGCATCAACTTTATGGTGGATGTGGAAAGGGTAAAGCAGCATTTCTTTTACTGGACCCCCACCCCGGCGTTCATCTGTCCCATCGAGTACACGATGACATACCCGGACTACGAGAAAATGGGGGGGCACGTGGAAGCCATAAAACCTTATGGGGCCTTTGAGCCCAAGCCCTGAAGGTGAGCTGGGATGACCTACCGGACGAATATTCAATGGCTGGACGGGGGCCGGATCCTGGCCGAATGCGGCCCCATGCGCCTGGTCATCGCCGCCTCGGTGGGTTCGATTCCTCAGCGGGAACTCGGTGTGCGTGCCGCGGAGGAGGCCTTTGTCCTGCTTGAAAGGGTCGCCCGCCGGCGTCGGCTTCTCTCCCGCCCTTACCGGGCGGTGCCCGATGACGTGGATAATTTCCTGGCCCGGAAAATGATCCGTAGCGTCCTGGCCGTGGACGACACATTGACTCCCATGGCCGCTGTGGCCGGAACCCTTGCCGACGGTGTGGCCGCGTTCCTTTCCCGCCGTGGGATGACCCGGGTCATCGTGAACAACGGCGGGGATGTGGCCATTCGAACCGGTTCCGGTGAATCGGTCAACGTGGGCATCAGGCCTGATTTGACCGAGGGTGCGATCACCGACATGCTGACGCTCGGTGACGAGCGACCGGCCTGGGGCGTTGCGACCAGCGGGCTGGAAGGCCGAAGCCTGACCCGGGGGGTGGCGTCCGCTGCGACCATTGTGGCTGGCAGTGCCTCTCTGGCGGATGCCGCGGCCACCTGCGTGGCCAATGCAAGCTACGTGGAGGATGATACCGTCATTCAGAGGCCTGCCGAGGAACTCGATGAGCAAACCGATATCCCGGGTATTGCCGTCACCATCCAGGCCGGGCCCTTTACGGAAGAAAAAAAGGACAAGGCCCTTTCAGGGGCCATGAAGAAGGCGGAAGTGTTGATCAGCAAGGGACTGATTTTCGGCGCCTACATCGTTGTAGATGGAAAGGTCATGATGACCGACTTTGTACGTCGTCGGCTGAGCAAACTATCATAACTGGTTCAACCAAAAAGGATAAAAAATGGACGTGAGAAAATGCTTCGATCTGATCGAAGAGACTCGGATGGAAAACGGAAAGACAGTGAACCCGCCCACCAGGAAGGCGGCGGCCATCGCTGTCATCAAGAATCCTTTTGCAGGCACCTATGAAGAAGATCTGCAACCCCTCATCGATATCGGGGACATGCTGGGTGAGGAATTGTCCCAGCGGGCCATGCAATCCCTGCAGATAACTCCCGAAGAGGTCGAAAGTTTCGGCAAGGGTGTCGTGGTGGGCCTGGGGGGAGAACTGGAGCATGCGGCCGCCATCATGCACCCCAAATTGGGGCACGCCGTGCGCCGCGTGGTCGGGGGCGGGAAGACGATGATGCCTTCGGCCAACAAGGTAGGGGGTGCCGGTACGGAGCTTGATGTACCGGTTCACTGCAAGGACGCTGCCTTGGTGCGTTCTCATTTTGATGCCATGGCTGTCAGGGTGCACGACGCCCCCCTGGATGACGAAATTCTGGTGGTCGTAGTCCTGACCGCAGCCGGAAGGCCCTTGTCGCGTGTGGGTGGGCTGAAAAAGGAAGAGATCAGCGTTCGAGACGGGTTACGGTAACAAGGAGGGTTCACCTATGACTCTACCGCGTTTTCAATATAACGAACCGGCCTCATTGGCCGAGGCTTGCCAGATGATCCGGGCGTTCGGCGAAAAAGCCGCCCTCCTGGCCGGGGGCACCGACCTCCTGGTCAAGATGAGAAACCGGGAGCGCCAACCGCAAGAAATCGTCTCCCTGGCAGAGCTTGAAGAAATGACGCAAATCAGCGCCGCCGGCGGTCGTCATGCGATCGGCGCCTGTTGCACGGTTTCCCAGATCGCTGCATCGATGGAAGTCAAATCCACCTTTCCCGCTTTGGCCTCCGGTGCCGAACATCTGGGTTCACCCGCCGTGCGCAACATCGGGACCATAGGGGGCAACATCGTGACGGCCAGTCCTTCGGCGGATCTGCCTCCGGCCCTGGTGGCCTACGGCGCCGAGGTCCGGCTGAAAAGCGAAGACCAGGAGAGATTTTTGCCCCTGGAAGAGCTGTTTCGAGGGCCGGGCGACACGTGTATCAAAAAGGACGAGATTCTGGCGGATCTTCGCCTTGAAAGTCCCCCGGAGGTTTCCGGGGCGGGATTTTTCAAACTCGGCAACAGAAGGGCACTTCAGATATCCATCGTAAACGGGGCCTGTTATTTCGCCCTCAATCCCGGAAGCGGGGAGATCGAAAAGGCCAGGGTCGTCCTGGGGGCCGTTGCCCCTACCCTTGTTCGGGCCGTTTCCGCCGAAAGCCTCCTGGTGGGTGAGAAACCCGGCAAGGGTCTTTTCCAGGAGGCGGGCAGGGCGGCCGCCCTTGATTGCAGCCCCATCGATGACCTGAGAGGGTCGGCGGCATACAGGCGCGACATGATCCAGGTGTTGACGTGCCGAACCCTTCAAACCGCCCTGGATGAAATTCGCAACCATTGACGAGGTCATGACATGAAAAAAAAGATTCAAATGTCGATCAACCGCCGGACCTGTGAGGTGGAGGTGGAAACGCACTGGACATTGTTGGATATGCTTCGCAACGAACTTGGACTTCTGGGAACGAAAAGGGGATGTGAAAAGGGGGATTGCGGCGCCTGTACGGTTTTGGTAAACGGCAAACCCGTCAATGCCTGTCTTTATCTGGCCGTTCGTGCGAACGGCAAGGAAATCCTGACCGTCGAGGGACTGGAGACGGATGAAGGCCTTCACCCTGTGCAGAAGGCTTTTCTTAAAAAAGGCGCGGTACAGTGCGGTTTCTGTACCGGTGGTATGCTTTTGACTGCTGTCAGTCTGCTGGATAAGAATTCGAGCCCCACGGAAGAAGAAGTGAGAAGTGCCATCAGCGGCAACTTGTGCCGGTGCACGGGTTATCAGTACATCGTTGATGCGGTCATGTTCGCTGCTGAAAGGAAGAACCAAGGAGTGGCGTGAGCCGCAACTCGTGCCGGTACATGGTTTATCTGCACAAAAACGGTGCTTATAAATGAGACCCGGGAGATCAAAGATAAGAATAGCTCCCCCTGCGGCCAAGGCGGACGGTTCCGTGTTTTATGGGGTAAGTTTCTTTGCATTCCGGGCTCATGACGATTTTCCCCTTGCACACCTTTCCCCGTGATGCCTGTCGAACTCTGATAGGGTGCATCCTTAGATTTTTTATTCATAGGATCAGTTTTTCGTCCTAAAGGACGCCAGGATACGGTCAATTTGTTCGTCTGTCGGGTTTTTCATCCGAAAATCCAAATAATCCGACCATACATACTTCTGCAGGATCGCCGACTTCAGGCTTCCCGCATGGCTTATGGTGTTGATCGCGTTCACGCCTACGAGGATATCCTTTTCAAAGACCAGGAGATAAAAGGCGCCACCCGAAAAGTCTCTGTTTGCAAGGATCTTGACATCCTCACCCGACCGATTGATGTTGCCCAGATGAACGAAGTCCAGTCCGAAAAACGAGCTGATATGGTGGGGGATGGTTCCGGGGTAAACGGTGTCCGATCCTGCCATGTTCAGTCCCGCCGTACGTCCCTGCCAGCAGGCATTTCCCCAGAGCCCTATTATTTCTTTTTTCCCGGTGACGGGGTTGAAGCCCCGGCTGATGTCACCGGCGGCATAAAGCTCTTCGGCATTGGTCTTCATCCTCTCATCAACCGGAATCCCCTGATCCAGTTCCACGTGGTCCGGGTCCAGAAAATCCAGATTGGGCTTGACGCCCGTGGAGACAAGGCAGAGGTCTGCTTCAATGGATTGACCGGTTTCGAAGTGGCAGGCCATTGTCTTGTGGCCGTCCTCGATGCCTTTCAGCCTCGAGTCCAACCGGAGATCCACGCCCTTTTCCCTGATTTTCCGAGCCAGGTGGGATGCACAATCAGGATGTGCCGCGTTGGGCATGACGCGGTCGGCCACGTCCACCAGGGTCACTTTTATCCCGTGCCCCATAAGAATTTCCGCCAGTTTTACCCCAATCATGGAGGCCCCCATGACAAGGGCATGTTTGGTCGAGGAGAGGGCTTGATGGAGTGCAATCGTGTCTTTTGGGGTGCGAAGTGTAAAGACGCGAGGAGAATTATTCAGGCCGGGGATACTCGGCAACGTCGGTCTGGATCCCGTGGCCACGAGGCACCTGTCGTAAGAGAGTCGCTCACCGCTCTCAAGAAGGACTTCTTTATTCAAGGCATTTAGGGTTGCGGCCGGTGATCCGAAATGGCAGGTCACATGATGACGGTCGTAAAAATCTTCCCCAAAAGGGAAGCAGTCCTCGAAACGAATTTTTTCGGCCAGAAAATAGGGGGCGAGCATGGGGTTGAAGGCAGGCCCAGAGGTGTCGGACACCAAGTGGATCGGGCCCGTGTGCCCGGCATCCCTGGAGGCCATAACGGCATGTATCGCGGCACCGCCATTTCCGAGGATGAGCAAGACCGGCGATTGGGTCACTTCTCGGCTCCGGGATTGAGATAATAGGAACTCAGAATGGCCCTGGATGCCCGGTCTGCCTTTTCATTGGACAGTTCATCGATCGGGCCGAAGCCCAGTGCTTTTGTGGGGCAGGCGCGTACACAGGCCGGCTCCATGCCCTTTTCCACCCTTTCAAGGCAAAAGTTGCACTTGGTCATCTTGCCCCCATCCGGAAACTGCGGGGCCCCGAAGGGGCATGCAAGCGCACAACTGTGGCAACCCACGCAGAGGTCCTGGTGAACATTCACGATGCCGTCCTCTTCACGCTTATAAATGGCGCCCGTGGGGCAGGCCATGATGCAGGGGGCGTCCCCACAGTGGAGGCAGGACAGGGAGAGGAAAGAAACAGTCACACCAGGGGAAGCTTTTCTTTCCAGGCGGGTAATGTGCCGGAAAGTTGCACCGTTACCGGCTAAATCATTCTGGTCCATGCAGGCGACCATGCAGGCCATGCAGCCGCTGCACCGGGAAATGTCAAAGGAGAATCCTAATTGCATTGGGTGATGTGGCTCCTCATTTATGTCGAGATTTTTTTGACTTCGCAGACCAAAGACTTAAACCCGGGGTACCCCGAAATAGGGTCCAGATAATCCGGGTCGATCAAGAGGTTGACGTCTGCATCCGGATAGGCGTGGTACATGTTGACGACCCCGGGAGGAACGATTTCCGTCAGGTTGGCCTTGACCCGGATGGCAGAGCGGTGGGTCGATAGTTCGATCCGGTCCCCCGGGGCGATGCCCCGGTCTTCGGCATCCTGTGGGTTGATATCCGCCATAGGTTCCGGTCGCAGGCTTCGGGTCCATGCCAGGCGAAAGGTCCTGGAATGGATAAACATGGGAAGCCTTGCTCCGGTGGTCAGGATCAGAGGAAAGCCTTTGGCCGCTTCGGAAGCGGAATAAGGGTTCAGGTCGGGTTCCTGAAAACGGGGAAGGGGATCCAGTCCGGCTTCCTCAAGGATCGTGGATGTGAATTCCATTTTGCCTGAAGGTGTGGCAAAGCCGTTTGCCTTATATTTTTCATAGGGCGGCATGACAACATCCTTCACGGCGTACCCGGCCGGATATTGTTTGAGCTGTTCTACCGTGAGGCCGGTCGGTTCCAGCATCCAGTCCACGCATGCCTCATAACCTTTTTTCATGAGCGCATCGTCGGGTGTAAGCCTTTTGGCCATTTCAAAGATGATGTCGCTGTCCGGCCGGGATTCCCAGAGGGGCTCCAGTGCAGGCGAGGTCCAAATTACGTATTGTTCGGGATAAAATTTTAACTCACTTCTCTCAAAGGATGTGCAGGCCGGGAGAACCAAGTCCGCCAGTCTTGCGCTGTCCGTCATGAACAGCTCCACGTTGACCAGAAAATCGAGTTTTTTCAGGCTCTCGGCAAAGGCGTTCGAGGCGGGCCACATGCGGTGGTTCAGACCGAAACCCACCATGGCCCGAAGGGGGTAGGGTTCTTTACTTTCAATTTGAAAGGGAAGATGCATGGCCTGGACTTCGGGCACAAGTCTGCACCACACCGGAAATCGATTTTGCCCAATTCTTGGCGGCATTTCCTCATAGGGCCGCGACTGTTCAAACTGGGCTTGTCTGGTGATCAGGCCGTTGGGGACATAGAGATAGGCGGGTGGGACCACATAGTTGCCGCCCTCCCTGTCATAATTCCCGGTCAGACCGATCAGACAGGACAATGCACGATGATTTTGAACCCCATTGGTATGGTGGACCGTGGCATTGGCCCCACTCAGAATGCTTGCCGGTTTGGTGGTCGCAAAGAGCCTTGCGGCCTTGACGATCAGATCGGCCGGAACGCCCGTTATCCGTTCAGTTACATGAGGTGAAAATTCACCGGTATACGCACGGTATTCCTCGAACCCCAGGGTCCAATGCTCTACAAAATCGTGGTCAAAGAGGTCTTCTTCGATAATCACATGGGCGATCCCGAGGGCCAGGGCGCCGGAGGTGCCGGGGCGTATGCGCAGATGGATGTCCGCATGGGCCGTAAGGGGCGTGATCAGCGGGCCCACTTCGATGATTTTCAGGCCTCTTTCCCTTGCGTCGAGAAGTTTTCGGACACCGGACGTGTTGGAATAAAAAGGGTTATTGCTCCAGACCATGAGGCATTTGGTTTTTGGGAGTTCGGGACGCCCTGCAGTCCCGTAGTTCAATTGGTTGGCAATGGCTACAGCCTTTGAACAGGTGCTCGATTCAGAGCAATAGTTAGGCGAACCGAAACTGTGGGCCAGTCGCTTTAAAAAAGGGCGCATCCACTTGGGATATCCGGCGTAGAAGACGACGGATTCCGGGCCCGATTCCTCTTTGATGGAAAGCAGACGACTCGTCAGGAGGTCCATGGCTTCATCCCAGGAAACGGGTTCAAATTCACCGGATTCCTTACCCCCTTTTTTAAGAAGGGGCGTGCGAATTCGATCCTTGTGATAGATATACTGACGGTTGGCCGCCCCTTTGGAGCAGAGGGTTCCGCCATTGTGGGGATTCTCTTTGGTCCCCTCGACTTTGATGACGACGCCGTCGCGCACATGGGCGTCGATGCCGCAGTGAGACATGGGATTGCAGATTGAACAGATGGTCTTGTGTATCTCGATGCCGTTATTTTCTTCCGGGACCTCGTACCCGGAGACGGGACTTCCATCGATGGGTTGTTTACAAGTCATAGGGTGATGATACCTCCAAAGGAATTTGCGATATCATGGCCTCCGAAGAGCGGGATCCTTCCAGAATAGCGGAGGGCAAAAAAACAAAGATGCCAAGCTAACATAAATCCTCTGTCGGCGCAACCTGCGGAGGCTCTGTCAGGGACCCCTTTTGATGTAATATCCTCATGATTCCGGTATGATGAGGAAACTTTTGCACAACGAAACCATTTATGTTAGCATGCGCAAAAGTTGTCCAAGGAATGCCTTTCCACAACACGCCTGGACATGAGATGGGCAGCATCCTCTTTGTGAATATCATCATTCAGAAAAAGGTCAAATCCGACAACGTCCCCTGGATAGCTCCTTTGGTGTGCCGCCAGGGTGCCATGGTTCATTGAAATGGATATTGTCTCAGGAGTCAAGAATGGCTTTCAAATTTATCGCCTGGGCCGAAGAGATTGCCCAATACAGCGCGGTCACCCTGGGTATCGGCAAGCGCGGTTTTTACCGGCAAGTCAGTATGGCCGATGCAGAAGCCTATGAATTCGCAAAAGAGGTGATATCTTCAAATGCCGTCATGGATGACGCCCGGGAGGGTATCTCCGCCTTTCTCGAGAAGCGACAGCCCAAATGGAAGGAGAAGTTTTAAATGGCCCGAAAAAGGGATAATGATAATATAAATAGATGAGGAGACGTATTGGAGATGGAACATTCAAAAATGGATCCTGAAATGCTTTCCATGGTGCTTGACACCATATCCAAACTGGAGAAGGAAAAGATCACTCTGGAAACCAAGCTGGCCATGGACCATTGTGGTGACTTTCCCATGGAACTCATCAGGTTCATGCTCGGACCGGAGATTGCACTACACCTGGTATTTATTCCTCAGGAATACGGCGGTCTGGGCGCTGGCGCAAAGGATATCGCGGTTATTTCGGAAAAAATGGCTAACGTAGATCTCGCCCTGGCAACGTCTTTCCTGGCCATTTGTCTGGGTATGGACCCTCTTCGGGTCGGGGCCACCCCCGAGCAGAAGGAAAAATACATTCGCAGAATCGCCGAGGAAGGTCTTATTGTGGGTTACGGGGTCACGGAGCCCGAGGCCGGGTCCAACGTCCAGTCCCTGAAGACCAAGGCTGAGAGAGTTCTGGATGAGGCCGGCAACATCAAGGGCTACAAGATCAACGGACAGAAACAATTCATCACCAACGGCGGTGTGGCCGAGCTCTTCACCGTTTTGGCCGATACACCCGAGGGGCCTTCCTTTTTTGTCGTTGAAAGGGGAACCGAAGGGCTGACCCCGGGAAAACACGAAGACAAGCACGGCATCCGGGCCTCTAATACCTGTTCTCTGACCTTGGAGGATCTTTATGTCCCGGTGGACAATCTCGTGGGAGGTGTCGAAGGACAGGGGCTCAAGCAGGCTAACGAGGTATTCGGTTACACGCGGTTGATGGTGGCGACTTTCGGGCTGGGCGGCGGCATGGCCGCGCTGGAAAAGAGCGTTGCCTATTCCAAGGAGCGAGTTCAGTTCGGGACCACGCTTGCAGAAAAGCAGGGCTATACTCATAAACTGCTCGTCCCCAATGCGGTCCGTCTGGAGGCCGCAAGGGCCTATATCGAAGAGGTGGCAGACCGGCTGGACACCGACGACGAAGATCTCCAGGTAGAAGGATCCATCGCCAAGTACTTTGCGACGGAAGTCGGCGATACCATGGCCAATGACGCCATCCAGGCTCTCGGCGGGTATGGGTACATACGCGAATACGAGGTCGAAAAAATAAAAAGGGATATCAAGATCACGACCATCTTCGAAGGGACGAGTGAAATACAGCAAAGCATCATCGGTATGTTCCGTATGAGAACAACGGTGCGCTCCAAAGGCGGATACTATGCGGATATGGCGGACGCCCTTGACGCCCTGCCCGGAAACTGCGGATCGCGATTGCTGGGGGCTGCGGCCCGTGTCGTGAATGCGGCCATCCTTCAAAGCAGAAAAGCCAAACTGACCAAATCCCAGTATGTCTTGTTCCTCCTGGCCGATATGATGACCTGGGTCGAGGTGGGGAAGGCCCTTTGTCAAAAGGCGGCTTCCAGTCAGGGTCAGACACGAACGCCGGATTTCATGAGGGCGGTTTCGCGCCTCTTTGCCGGGGAAGCGGCAGAAAAGGTCACCTCCAACGGCATTAGAATTGCTCGGGGCTGTGGCCCGCTCCTGGACGAATTGAATGAAGAGCTCAAGAGCCTGGACCTGGAGAATAGCATGGAAAACCATCTGATGGATATGGATCTTGTAGCGGCGGGATTGGTCAAATAGACGAATGACGAGACAATGGAAGACGTTTAAAAGACGAATGCAGTTCAGTGCGCCGGGCGATCGGTCAGTTGCTCGCCCGGCCCGTCGGGCTACAATGGCGGTCCGTGGGATTTTGTCGGCCCCTGCCCGCCGCCTATGTCCGACGATGTCCCTGGCACACAATCTATGACAAACCCTACAACTTACCACCGCCGTTCAGCGAAGTCCAGTCACAGAAGATATCGGGGAGGCCCGAAGAAAGGCCTTTGCGACACACCCAGACTGGATCCCCAGCTCAAGAAGACCTTCAATAAAATCGGGGTCCCGGAACCTGCACCCTTCCGACCGGACCCCTTTCAGCTCGAGGCCCTGGCCGAGATCAACGACTACGACGTCCTGGTCAGTGCCCCCACAGGATCGGGAAAGACCTGGATCGCTTCGCAGGCCATCACCGGGTATCTCGAACGAGGAAAAAGAACCTGGTATGCTTCTCCTCTCAAGGCCCTGTCAAATTCCATTTACCTCCAGTTCTGTCAGGAGTTCGGGCGTGATCGTTGCGGCATTTTAACGGGAGATCGAAAAGAGAATCCCGATGCCCCGATTATCGTGGGGACGACCGAGATCCTCCGAAATCAACTTTACGACGCCATGCACGAAGGGATCGACATCCAGTCGGACTTGGTCATCCTTGACGAGGCCCACTACCTGAGTGATCCGGACAGGGGGGTGGTATGGGAGGAGGTGCTTATCTATCTCCCTGCGCGAGTCAGACTTTTACTCCTCTCCGCAACCATATCCAATGCGGAAGAAATCGGGGAGTGGCTCGATGCGAACAGGGGGGGGAGCGCCCGGATCGTTCGTTCCTATGAGAGGCCCGTTCCCCTGGAAATGCTTTTTCTGTTTCCTGACGGCCTGATATCTCCCCTGGCAGGAAGAAAGGGATTGGTCCCCAGGGTCCGGAAATTTGTGGCTTCCCATGCGGGACGAGGAAAAAGAATGGGTTCAGGCAAACTCAATTTTGGGGATATCCTCCATTGCCTGAGGACTTTTGATCTGCTTCCTGCTATCTTTTTCCTTAAGTCAAGGTTTGACTGTGATCTTGCTCTGGCAACCTGCCGGACGTCATCGAAATCCCTGGAGGAGAGAGAACGGATAGAACAGGAGGTAAAGGTTTTCCTCAGTAAATTTCCTCATCTGGAAGGTCACCGTCAACTGAAGCCTCTCCTGGAATCCGCCGTGGGTTCTCACCACGCCGGTCAGCTTCCCTACTGGAAGGTCCTCGTCGAGACCTTGATGAACAAGGGGTATCTGGATGCCATCTTTTCTACATCCACCGTCGCGGCGGGCGTCAATTTCCCGGCCAGGACCGTGGTGCTGGTGCAGAGCGACCGTTACAACGGCCGCGAGTTCGCGGACCTGACGGCCACGGACCTTCACCAGATGACAGGCAGGGCGGGACGTCGGGGGAAGGACAATATCGGTTTCGCCCTGATCATTCCCGGGATCCACCAGGACCCTCAACTTCTTTTTGAATTGAGGGACTCGCCCCCCGAACCCATCATGAGCCAGATTCACATCAATTTTTCCATGACCCTGAACCTGCTCCTCTCCCACAAACCCAAGGAAGTAAAGAACCTGCTTGAACACAGCTTCGCATCCTTTCAGGAAAAAAAGTCAGGGGACCTGGTCCGGAAAGGATGGGTTCAGAGACTAAAATTACTGAAAGGCTCTCTCCCCCAGGCCCGATGCGGGGCCAAAGACCCCTACGAAATCATGGAATACATCCAGAAGAGGTCCGAATGGCAGAGAGATCTTCGAAGGCTGACCAGGGAACTCAGGGGAAAGAAAATCCTCGAGGCCTATCGGGTGCACCTTACGCGGGGCAGGCTTTTCCTCCACAAAAATAGAAATATCTATGTGGTTTTAGATACTTACAAGGATAATGAAAAGTTTGTCTGCCTTGCTCAAAATATTTTTAAACGCGTAAGAATGAGAAAGAAAAAGCTAAACCTCAAAAAGATAGCCTTTACCCAAATCAAGGCACTCTTTGACCGCACGCTCGATCTGCCTCAAAATATCTCACCGGATCAATTCCAGAGTATTCTGTCCGGCATACCTGAGGGGGACCTTGATACCCTGAATCTGGATATTCCCCAGGAGATTGTGGGTACGGAGGCCTTGAACGATTTGAAGGCAAAGTTAAATGCTCTCCCCTGCGGGCCGTGCGACCATTTCAAGATTTGCCATTCGGGGAGGAACAAGGAACTCAAGAGGATTCTAAGGGAATTCCGGAGTATCGCGGATACCATGGAGGGAATGGGACAGGGCCTATGGTTTAGTTTCAAAAAGCATTTGCGGTTTCTCAAGGATACGGGTTTCGTGGATGAAAAGGATTGGTTGACCACTGACGGGATCTGGGCCTCGAAGCTGAGACTGGACCAGCCTCTGCTCATTGCAGAGGCCATCAGAAAGGGGGCGTTCAGCGAAGCCTCTCCGGAAATGCTGGCAGGGTGCATCGCCCCCTTTGTCTGGGACAGGGATCAGGATCTGGACTTTAATATGGAGAGTCCCTTCGATCTGACAAACCTGGAGAATGCCTTCTATGATGTTATGGACGGTATCGAGGAAATCATCAGGATGAAGATGGCTCGCGGATTCGATCATCCTCAGATTTTATACTGGCCCGCGGCCGCCCTTTATTTGTGGACCAAGGGTGTTCCCTGGGAAAACCTCCTATCCTTTATTCCCGTTAATGAGGGGGACATGGCATCCCTGATCATGCGAACCGCCGATCATCTCAGGCAGGTGGCCAATCTGGAGGAAAGCCATCCGGGTCTGGCCTCCACGGCCGGGAGTGCCGTTGAACTCATCATGAGGGAGCCCGTCTTTATTTAATAAGGCTGAGGCCTTTAGGTCGTGAGGTTCAAGGTTCAGGGTTCAAGGTTGAGCGCTGGAATATACCATTTATATGGAAATCCTCGCTCAATCCAGACTGAAAATATGGCAGTGGCAGTTGATTATCATGACCGTTTTCCGTGTTCCATGAAGATATGGTCAGACATCACATCTCACGCTCCAAATGAATCCCAAAGTTGCAACATTGGGGTGAACTTCATGTACGGCTCCGCTTGCTGCGGGATTGGAATGTGTGAAGGCTCTTTCCGGGGGCTAGAGGCCGAACTGTTTGGTGTCTACCCATCCCATCCTTATAAGAGACCAGAAATCGACGGCCAGCCCGTTTAGGACATATTCATAGGGCATCCATCCATATCCGTCGTCCCCCCAACGAGTCCCCCAGGAGTTGCGGATCAGGAGTGCACCGGTCGTGACCTTTTTGCACCTGAGGTTTTTAACTTTTTTCTTGTCGTCATATCCTACAGCGACGATAGCATGTCCCCATTTTGCCTGCTCTCCCGGACAGGGATAGGGTATCCCGCCTTTGATATCGGCGCTGTCGAATGAGGGGAATCCGAAGAATCCGAACATGGACGGAATGCCTGCACGCAGGAAGAGTTTCACCCGACCGAGCACTTTTTTCGGCGGCACGCTTTTACCCAGAGGGTCGTGACAAAAGAATTTGAGCGCTTCGAAGTTGTCGGCGACGGCATATACAAAGGAGGTCGGCTCATCGTCGAAATCAGGGTCATCGTCGGTATAGGGCCAGTATTTTTCAGGGGGAACACCACAAAGGGCTAGGCCGGCCATGGCGTTTCTCAACCATGCCCCTGTATCGCCGGTTACACCCATAAGGTTTCGAGTCGTCTTATAGACAAACAGACGGGACCCATCAATGTGCTTATCAAAGGCTCGCCTCTCATAGTATTCTACAATCCCCACCGCGGCATGGGCCGTGCAGGAACCCAGATTCCCCTGGTTTTCAATCGGTGAGCACCACTCGCTCAAGTCAACGTTAGAGGGAAGATCAGGTTCCGCCCTGTTTGCTTGCGGGATTCCCACCTTTTTGAGCATTTCAGCGATATCCGGGCTGTCCTCGGTATAATCGCGGAAATCCGGAAATGGGGGCAGCCAGCCCGTTCCGAATGTTTCATTGCTTTCCGTCATTTCTACTTTACTGTTGATCCCAAACATATCATCCTCCTATTCATTAAAGGTTGTCAGTCCGGAGAATCAAAAAGTGGAGGTGTTCGAATGGATAGCTTTTCTGAACGAGCCCAAGACTTTTACCATTGCCCAAAAATATATTGAACAAAACAATTCCAGGAAAGGCAAGCTTAAAGCCAGATACCTCTCAATTTCCATCCCAGGGAATCGTTTTTGTGATGTCTCTGGAAAGAGGGTATGAAGGAAATGCCGCATACTAGGATGATGAGATGATTTGATAATGATTTTAGCCAATTGAAATTGATGGACGCCCCGGGAAAAGGGATCGACTTCACGAAGCGGGCCATACGATTGAGAATAAATGAATCAAATCAGGCGGATAAAACACAATGCATGCACATTTTTTTGTGCATTGTCTCTAATTTGAGGTTGAAGCATGAGCGTTTCTCAAAAGGTTATAAAAAAGGGGGGCTTATGAATTGACTATTCTATAATCATCCGCTCCTTGTTTCGATCAAATATCTTTTGACCGATTCCAGGCACCTTTGTAATGTCCTCCGGGGTATTGAACGGGCCATTTTCATCGCGGTACTTTATGATGCGCTCAGCGTATTTCTGGCCTATTCCTTTAAGTTGGGTGATTTCTTCCGCTGTAGCAGTATTGATGTTGATCTTGTCCGTGTCCTGTGCCCATATAGCGGGCGTAAATGCAGCAAGAACAGTGACGGCAATAAGAAGTGCCATTGCTTTCTTTAACTTTTTCATCATTTTTCCTCCGTGATAAAGCCCCCCCAGTTTTTTAAGGCGGTCATCTGCTTCAATAGGTGAGAAACAATTCCATCTAAAACCCAGGTAGTTGATTTAATACGAGTTTTGCGATTAAAATTACCCAATTTTACTATTAGAGAAGCAATGTCAAAGAACTTGTCGACAGGATCTGGCACATCCTGTCTGTGACAGCACTATTAAGCATAAGAAATCCGATATTGAACGGAATGCTTTATCAATTATCGTGCCAGAGTAGATCGTTTGGAATTGCTTTTTGGCGTCCTTGGGAGATTGTAGATATGGAAGATGGAATTCTTCTTTGAGGGGCTTGACTTTCAAGAAAATGAGAGATGATGAAAAAAGATAAAAAATTTTATGAACTTCTCGAGGATTGTAACACTGTGAAGATAAAATGAAGAACATTAAAAGAAGAAATGCACAGAAAACTGTGCATTTCTATTTGATTCACTGTGTCATTTGACTGCTGAAAAATTCGGTAAGTATAAGCTAATGTCGTAAATTTAGGGGGTGTTGTGCCCCGGCCTCAGAAACCCGATTCAAATTTCAGCTTCTGTGCTCCCTTATTTTTCGCGAGGGACAGAAGTCCTTTTACGGATGCCCCCATAGAAGGAAGGGACGCAACTTTTCGAGGGGTTGATTCGGTTGCCTGATCGGCTTCCCTGGACGCGTCGATAGGGGGGTGATCCTCCTTTTTAATCGTGCCGGACTGAAGTTCCTTGTATTCGTCCAGGTTTCCGGAACTTAGACCTTTTTGTGTAAACAGATTGATGACCATCCCGGTCAATCCGTTCATTTTATCGGCGAATGCCTTTACCAGCCTTTGGACCCCGATGACAAATCCCATCTGCTTTTTTTCAAGCTCACCGGTTTTATCGTTGTATTCATTGCCGATAATGGGGACGAAAGCGGTTAAAGAGATGTGACTATCGATCTGATGAAAGGTCGTACCCTCCGCTTTGGGGATCGTACCATTATAATGAGGTTGCAGATTATGGTCGGTGAGAGTTCCAGCCTTTTCCAGGTTGTCAAGGACAACCTGTTCGTCTTTTTTAAAAGTTGCAAAGTGATAGGTGTTCTTTGGAGAATGGGTAAAATATCCAATGGAAATGTCATCATGATCGTTTATGAGAAAAAAGGAGATCAAACCGCCGTCAAGATCATAGACGGCCAGTTGCCACAGCTTCCCTGTCATTCCAATCTGGGAGAGGGCGTTAGTAATTTCTTTATAACTGCCCTGGGTCATCGTCTCAGCATCTTCGCCATTTTTGAAATCCAGTAAGAATTTGACCTTGCCTCCCATCTTATTGACGGTGGCTGCCTGTTTCGCGTCAAGGAGGAGCTTTTCCTGCGTGGCGCCAAGGTCTTCTCGTATGATATTCAATGTTTTTCTGAGTTGGTTGTTTGACGCATGTCGGTTTTGATGATTGATGATCACTGAAACCACAACGGCTGAGACCGTCATGACGATAACCATCATGATTAGGGAACCGATGACCAGTTTGCTTTTTAGACCGGCTTTTTTCATCCTGGATAACCCCTTTCAACAGTACATGTTAGTGCCATATGTATCCGTATTCGGATACGGATACATAAACCATTATATATATGACGCGGGTTACGGCGATGATACGGTTATTGCCTCTACGCAAGAAACGAGCCGCTAATATGCGATGAGTTTTGGCCGGGGTGGTTTGAAATAAAATTAGAAATTTTGGAAGGTTATAAGCTCTCACCTGTATGAAATGAATCAAGGGGAAATCCGTCATGGACGCAGGTCGGAAAAAAGGCGGCTAGTGTCGGGGTTTTGACGCGTCGTTCGTCCCGTATTGACGATGTCTAATGAGGCTGGATGACTGGGGGGTCAAACGTTTTCGAAAAAAATCAGTACTCCTCCCAACTGCAAGGCATGTGGGAACATTTTGCCTTCAACCGACTGATGATTTCCTCCCTGCGATCCTGTGCCCAGGCCGGCATTTCCGAATCCCAGCGCTTTCTGGAGGGTACATGGATGACGGTCGGGTTTTTAAGACCGGGGTCGACCCGGAATTCCAGGGTGTTTTCCCCTTCCAGGTATTTGATATACCTAAAGGCTATGAGAACGTCATGTTTTTGGGGAAAAGCGGCATCGGGACGTGCCATTGCTTTCTGGGGCGCGTTTTTTTTCGATGGGTGCTTACGATGGTTCTGGGGGATATCATCCGAATCGATCTGTTGAATGCGTCTCAAATGCCGTCCCCTGTCAAATGGGGTATCGAGCCATGTTCGAAGAACCTCGATGGTCTGCTTTAGAGAGATCATCCTGGCTCCCAGGGACAACATGTTGGCGTTATTATGTTTTCTTGCGAGGCGAGCGGTTTCCGGATTCCAGCAAAGGGCACATCGAATCCCTTGAATTCTGTTGGCGACCATGGCCCCTCCGTTTCCTGAGCCGCCCAGTACAATGCCGCAGTCCGCTTGCCCCTTTGCAACGGCGAGCGCTGCGGGGCGAATGTATAGAGGATAGTCAACAGGCTCCTCGGAATGGGTGCCGAAATCCTGAACCTCGTGCCCCAGTTCCTGGAGGATGTTCTTGATTTTTTCCTTATATAAAAAACCTGCATGATCGGTTCCTATGGCGATTTTCATGGGTGCGCCTCCAAATTAGAAAAGTATTGGAAAATCTATGTCAAAGAAATCTCCGCCCTGAAACTGAAGCGGATGCTATTGTCCATATAGTATAACAAAGAGGGTTCAAACCGGTAGAGTTTTACACGGAACCTGGTTAGAAAGGTATTGAGATCAAGGGATTGATCCTTTCCGAAGAATTCTTTTGTAAAGGGGTATTTCTTGAGATAGGCCCGAAGGGCCCGGACGGCTTCGAGCCCGGGTGAGAGAGATTGAATGTGACCGGACATTTGGATGCCCCGTATGCCTTTCCAGGAGGATGCCGGCTCAAAAACGGCGGCGGAGGCCTGACGGCTGTGCATGGCCTCACGGATGTGTCGGGATTCGGGATCCGAAAAGAAGTAGAAGTTGAAGTGGAGATTCGCGTAGTAGACCGGTGCGGCCCAGGCCTGTTCTTTCGAGGCGGTGGCCAGGGTCATGGTATTCTGGTTCTCGATCAGGTCCTTTGATCGGGCTTTCAATTCGGCAGTGGTTGGAGGATTTTCTTGGGACGGTGTCGTCATAGTGTTATCCTGTTTCAGTCTTGATCGAAGTAAAGAATCCGGGTACTGATGGCTCGGCTTTGGCTTAACCCCAAAGGGGTATCAATGACAGAAACCCGAGCATGAAATGTCCAGGTGCTTGGATTCGCAAATATTGTGACGTATTTTTAGGTTGAAAAAAGCATTGACCGCCCAGCCTGTCCCGCTTTGCGGAGCTTATCCGCCTCACCGCATACGGCATCTTCGACCGGCAGGCTTCGCTCAAGACGCCAAGATCGCCAACATAGAGTTTTTTATCGAATCGAAAAAGACTTTGCGTCCCTCGCGCCTTTGCGGTTCAATAAAACTGACAACCGATCCCGTTCCGCCGAACTCAGAGAAAATGCCTTGCTGGTGATCAGGGTCATCAGCAAAAAAGAAGAGGAAGGCTGTCCGCTACCAGAAAACCCTTCAGGGTCGGGATGACTCTTTCGTTTTCGCAAATGACCAGTCCCGAATCCCGAAGCTCTTTCAGCGTCTTGTCCGCCCGTGGGTGTTCGAGGAGGCGGGCAGAATCCAGGCCTTCTTTCGTTCGGAAACCCAGGGAGAGCCATTCAAGATACTCCTGATCCGGAGATAGCCGTTCTGATTCCTCAGCGGGCCTTAAGCCCTCGATGAGACGTTCGCAATAATCGGAAAGGGATTTTGGATTCCACCATCGCTCGCCCTGGGTAAACGAATGGGCGGAAGGGCCGAGACCGAGATAGGGGGTTCGGCGCCAGTACTTCCAATTATGCCGGCACATGCATTCCTTTCCTTTTGCAAAGTTTGAGATCTCGTAATGGATGTATCCCTGTGCCGTAAGGTATTCGGCCGTCAGAAGAAAGAAGGCCCTCTCTGTTTCTTCTCCCATGGGCGTAAGCCGGCCCTCATCCCGTAAGCGGCCGAAGGGCGTGTGGTCGGCAATCGTCAACTGATAACAGGAAAGGTGGTCCGGTTCCAATGCCATGGCCCGTCCCAGGGTTTTGAGCCAATTCGATTCGGCCTGACCGGGCAGACCGTACATCAGATCGATTCCAACATTATCAAAACCGAATCGGCGAAAATGATCAAATGCCCTTTCCGCCTGAAGACTATCGTGCCTCCTTCCAAGGAAGCGGAGTTCCCTGTCATCGAAGGACTGAACCCCGAGACTGACGCGATTGAATCCAAGATCCCGGAAAAGGGCTGCCATTGGGTCCGTTATGTCGTCAGGATTGCATTCTATGGTCAGTTCGGAATCGGTTGAAAACCTGAACCTGTGAAAGAGCCCTTCCATCAGGGTGCTCAATTCCTGTTCCCCGAGAAGACTCGGGGTGCCGCCCCCCAGATAAAGCGAATCGAAGCGGGAAAACCGGCCGTTATACAGAGAAGCCTCCCTGTCGACGGCCTTCAGCCATTCGGGAATGAGGGAAGGGGTGGGCACGGAAAAAAAGTCACAGTAAGGGCACTTGGACATGCAAAAGGGTACATGGACATAGAGCCCGGGCAAACAATCTTTATTCATTTTCAGACTTTAATACGGCCACAAAGGCCCCCTGAGGGATCATGACGGATCCGACCATTTTCATCCGTTTTTTCCCTTTTTTCTGCTTTTCCAGGAGTTTTCTCTTTCGGGTGATATCTCCCCCGTAGCATTTGGCCGTCACGTCCTTTCGGAAAGGGGTGATGGTCGAACGGGAAATGATCTTTCCTCCGATAGCCCCCTGGATGGCGATTTTAAATTGATGCCTGGGGATTTCTTTTTTGAGTCGGTCGCAGGCCCGTACGCCCCATTCCCTGGCCCGGTCCCGGTGTACGATGATGGACAGGGCATCCACCTTCTCGCTGTTGACCAGGATATCCAGTTTGACGAGATCGCTCTCCCTGTAATCGATCAGGTCATAGTCGAAAGACCCGTAGCCCTGGGTGACGGTCTTGAGTTTGTCGTAGAAGTCCACGATGACCTCTGAAAGAGGCATTTCCGCGTTGATCTCGATACGGCCGGGCGTGGGATAGGAAAAACGGGAATTCACGCCGCGGCGCTCCATACAGAGGGTCATGACCGCGCCCATATAGCGTTCCGGGATGAGGATGCTGGCCCGTATGAAAGGCTCCTCCGTCGTCCTGATGGTTGCCGGATCCGGATAATACTGGGGGTTGTCGACCGTAACGTTACTGCCGTCTTCCAGGGTGAATCGGTACCTGACGCTCGGAACCGTCATGAGAAAGGACTGATCATATTCGCGTTCCAGCCGTTGTTGAACGATCTCCAGATGAAGAAGACCCAGGAAACCGCAACGAAATCCCTGGCCCAGGGCCGCGGATGTGTCCTTCTGATAGGTCAGGGCGGCATCGTTGAGTTTGTATTTTTCAAGGGCATCCGCCAGATCCAGGTATTCATCGGAGGCAATGGGGTAAATGGATGAAAAGACCACGGGCTTGACTTCCTTGAACCCGGGAAGAGGAGCGGGAGCGGGGTGGGTGTCCCTGGTAACGGTGTCCCCAACGCGCGTGTCGCTAACGGTCTTGATCCCCGAAATAATATAACCCACTTCGCCCGCAGAAAGAGAGGGGCGTGGCTCCCTTTGAATGCGAAAAAACCCGACTTCTTCCACCTTGTAGACGGCCCCATTGGACATGAACCTGATGGTGTCGCCCGGTCGAAGGGTCCCGTCAAACACCCGGCAACTGATAATGGTTCCCCGAAAGGGATCATAGTGGGCATCGAAAATGAGGGCGCTCAGCGGGGCGTCTATTCGATCCCTCGGAGGCGGGATATGCTGAGCAATGGCTTCGAGCACGTCTTCGATACCGATACCGTCTTTGGCGGAGCAGAGAATGGCCCCTTCACCGTCCAGCCCCAGTTCCGTCTCGATTTGCTCACGCGCCCGTTCGATATCGGCGGATGGGAGGTCGATCTTGTTGATCACCGGGATGATCTCCAGATCGTGCTCCATAGCCATATAGAGATTGGCCAGGGTCTGGGCCTGAACACCCTGGGAGGCGTCAACAAGAAGCAACACCCCTTCGCAGGAAGCCAGGGCCCGACTGACCTCGTAGGAAAAATCGACATGTCCCGGCGTATCGATGAGATTGAGGGCAAAGGATGTTCCATTCTTGTCTTTATAGGGAAGGGTTACCGTTTGACTCTTGATGGTAATCCCTCTTTCCCTTTCAATATCCATGGTATCCAGGATTTGATTGCGGAATTCCCGTTCGGTGACCAGGCCGGCATGCTGGATGAGCCGGTCGGCCAGGGTAGATTTCCCATGGTCGATGTGGGCGATAATACTGAAGTTTCTTATCTGTACCATGATATCCGTAGCTCCGGCGCCAGGGTGGCCGCCGATAGTTTTATTTTAATTTGCGAATGCTTATCCTTCGGATGTGACGAGATGTCAATACATTTCGAACCTGGTCAACCTCCCGTCCAGCCCACCGCTCGACAGGGGCTTTTTCATGGATGGTTTCAGTCCGATATAACCTATCATATCCCTTTTCCCGAAATAAAGATATGCCGTGGAACCGGTGCAGCGCTGTTTGAGAAAATCCCCGAAGGCCTTGAACAGTTTGACCAGATCGGGATGTTTTCCGATGCGGATGCCGTAAGGAGGATTGCAGACGATGACGCGATCCTTTAGCTCGGCAAGTTCCTGAAAGGGGGCCACCCGAACTTCGACCCGGTCGCCGCTGGGCAGGGCCGCCAGATTCTTCTTTGCCGCGCGGACGGCCTTCGGCGAGGCATCGCTTCCTGCGATAAGTCCTTCAGGCAAAGGCCGCATTTGTGCGTCGGCATCGGCCTTGATCCGCTCCCACAGGCCCCTGTCAAAATCGGGCAGAAACTCGAATCCGAACTTTTTCCTGAGAAAACCGGAGGGAATCCTGCAGTATTTCATCAGGGCCTCACTGAGGAGCGTGCCTGAACCGCACATGGGATCATGGAGAGGTTTCGACCCGTCCCAGTCGGAAAGCCGGATAATCACGGCCGCCAGGATCTCCTGCATAGGGGCCTCCACGGTTTCCTTTCGATAGCCGCGACGATGCATGGAATCCCCGGACGTGTCGAAACTGATAGTCCCTTTGTTGCGTTCGATATGGAGGTTGAGGCGGACATCCGGTTGGAGCCTGTCGACATTGGGCCTTTCCAGACCGGCGTCCCTATATCGATCCACGATGGCATCTTTGAGACGAAGGCCGGCATATTGAGAATTTTTGATCTTGCTGTTGGAGACATTGGCGGAAACGGCAAAAGAGAGATGGGATTTTAGCAGGTCCGGCCAATAGATCTCACCGGCCCTGCGATAGAGATACCGTTCGCTGTGACACTGAAAGGAGTACAACGGCGCCAGGACCCGGGCGATCAACCTTGAACAGTAATTGATCCGGTAGAGGGTGGCCTTGTCGCCTTGGAAATAGATCCCCCTGTAAGCCGTGTGGATATCTTTCGCCCCCAACTCGGAGAGCTCCTCCGCTCCAAATTCCTCCATGCCGTCTGAAATTTGTGCAAAAAAGCGATGCGTCCTCTGGTAGTCAAATATAAGGTTTTGTTGATTCATATGTTTATCTTAGCGTATAAAACTTAGCCCTTGAGCGAGTCGAAGATCCTGCCTTCAGCGGGATTGAACCATTGAAATTCCAGTCTCTTTATTGTGATCGTTTTTCTGATGAAGGTCGCGGAGCGACACCGTAATTTTAGTCACTCGACACCCTGGCCCAGACCGGTCATCAATACGCCATGCTCAAAAAGACGAGTTTGCCATGATGCGCAGGCCGCATAAGTCATATGAACACGTCGCACCAGGGCGGGCTTTAGTCACTTGTAACTATTATCCCCCTCCGGGGGGCAACCAAAACCTGGTTCTCCGGAATCGGATTTTTTACTCCACCTGAAATTCCTTGACGGCGTTTTTGATATCCTCTTTTTCCCTATTGCTCAGACACGAAAATTGGGCGTCAAAGGCCTCATATTTTCCCGGGTCAAAAGTGCCGATTCTGCGCCAGTTTTCCAAAAATTCTTCTTTGAAACGGGAAGCAATGCGACCGTTTCGAAACATGATGGCCGAATTCATGGTGGGAGCCATCCGTTGGGGTGAGAAGGACCTGAGCCCCATATGGATGAGTTCGTCATCGTAGATATGAAAAGAAAAGGGTCTGGGCTGATCACCCTGAATCACAAAGGCCGTAAAGGCAAAGGCCTGGGGAAAGGTCGAGGAGAGCCATCGGCAGATCTCGAGCCAGGCGTAACTGTACCGGGCCTCGAAGATCGGAAGGTATGAGAGGACCGTCCACTGGCATGGCCAGCCCGATTTCAGCATGGAAAAGGTGGAGTGGAGGTATTCGCGATAGATGGGAATATCATAAGGCACAGGACCCCCGAAGACGATGATAGAATGGGCCCGGGATTGCTGTCTGATAATGTTCTGCACCGCTTCCCTCGGCGTGTTGGCATAGAGGACCTCATTGTCCAGGAGCAATGACGGCAGAAAGACATGGGACGTGCCCACCGTGTCGACCCCCGGAGGGGACATGGCCTGCCAGTCGAGGAGCCGGGTCTCGGTTCTGACGGGGAGTTCTACCGGGTCGGATGAAAACCGGACCCAGTCGATTTTCCGGGCGGCGTCCACGGCTTTGCCCATGACATAGAAATGAAAGGGGTGGCCCTTGTCCGCCATCCTGTAAGTTTCAATGGACGTATCGTCGAGAAACTGGTCGTTCTGCCATTTGGGCTGTCCCATATTCAGGGCAATGGAGGGTTTGAGAAAAAAAACGGCCTGTTCTGTCGCACGTTCCAGAAAGGTCCGGAGGAGACTCCAACCGAAAATGATCCCTCTTTCCAACCTGCGGAACTCAAAGGCCCAGGTATCTCCGCCTATGTGGGCGTATTTGCTCGGGGCCGCTGTGGCCTTGGCGCTTTCAATGACTTCCTGGATAATGGCGATCCCTGACGCCCTGATTCTTTCGGGCGTGATGCCGGTGGTTTCCATATTATAAGCCATTTGAGTGGCCATCTGGGTAAAGCCTTTGAATTCCATCATGAGGATGGGAATGCTCATCATATACTCCTGTCGGGAAGGTCGTTTCGTCCCGGAGACTTGGTCGAGGCCTAATGCCTAATCGTTTATTCTAGTCCGGAAACGATACTTGTGTCTAATATTCATTCCTGGATGGAGATTATGTATAAGGACATAAAGAGGCAAAATCAAGGAAAACCCGGAACCATTGGCGGCCATAATCGTCAATAATAGAATAACCGGCTTTAAAATGAGTCCATCCACTTGCCAAAGCCGTTCATTTGCCCGCCGCAAGGGCCGCCTTGATTTTTTTCGGCAAAGCGGGCAAATTGTAGATCCTGATATCGCAGGCATCCTTAATGGCGTTAATAACTGCTGGGGCGGTGGGGACCATGGTCATCTCTCCGATACCGGTGGCCCCCAGGGTTCCCTTGACTCGAGGGGTTTCCCGAGTAATCACTTCCGACTCAAAAGAAGTCTTCATGGTCGGGAACTTGAATGTGAGCCAGTCCTTTGTTTGACCATGGATGTATTCCTCCCTGAGTGCATATCCGACACCCTGGTCCATCCCGCCCTCCAATTGGCCTTCCAGGTTCTGGGGGTGGATCACCGGTCCGGCATCGACAGTTGTCGTCATCTTGATCACCCGCACATCGCCGGTTTCCGTATCGACTTCCACTTCGGCCATTTGAATGTCATGGACCTGTACCTCGAAGGAAGGACCCTGACCGGTTTCCGGGTCGAGAGTGCCCTCATCTTCGTTTTTCTTCGTCCCCAAATATCGGATCGGTTTACCGGCCTTTTTCAGCCCTTCATAAGTGTTTGAATCGGCTTCGACCACATGAGCCGATTCGGCCAGTGCCTTCTCGGCGTCCCCCTTGATCTGGGGCGGTCTGTAACAGAGGTTGGGCCATTCATTATGAATCCGGACAGCGCCGTCGGCAAGGCCCTTCCCCGTGGTGCCAATAACCGGCAGGGGCTCGTAATCTACTCTAACCGCCGCCGCAGCGGCCCGGGCCAGATCCTTCCTCTCGGCCGCCACGACAGCAATCGGATCACCAAGGGTTCGAACCTTGTCTTCACATAGAATGGGCTGGTCGGGGAACAGCATTTTAAGTCGGTTGGTCCCCTTGATGTCCTTGGCCGTCATGAATCCGATTACGCCCGGCATTTTTTCGGCCGTCGTCGTATCAATGGATTTGATCACAGCATGAGGTTCCGTGCTGCGTACCACGGCCACTTCCACGGCGTCTTGAAGCTTGATGTCGGCGGTAAATTCGGCCAGCCCACACGCCTTGAGCAGAGCGGAAGGCCGTGGGTGGGAGACCCCGAACATACTACTTCCGGGGGCGGGGCGCATCTGTTCGGGAGTTGTCTCCCCGCGGAGAAATCGGCCGGCAAGCTTTACGGCGTCGAAAATTTTTACGTAGCCGGTGCAGCGGCACAAATTGTGTGCCAGGGCTCGCTTGATTTCCGGCGTGTCCGGATCCGGATTCTGATCAAGCAGGGCCTTGGTGGCCATGATCATGCCCGGCATGCAGTATCCGCATTGCACCGCACCGGCGAGCACGAAGGCCTCCTGGATCAGGTGGGGATTCTCCGGCGTTTTGATTCCTCTATCCCGGTTATTTCACGCTATCTTTCTTCTTTAAAGCAGTCCGGGCAGTAATCACTGTTCGTTTTATTCCGGATGAATGATTCGCCACAATCTTTACAGATGACAATAATTTTTTCTTTTCGTTCCTGGACCGGAACGCTGACATGTTCATATGAGTAAACGTTCTCACCCGCTTCAATCAGTGTCTCTATGGTTTCTTCATGCCCCATTTTTTCTGTTTTCATATACCATGCATGCAATTTCGGATATTTCTTTGTCTTATTGGGGTCCAGGACAATTCTTACACCAGGGGCTTCCTCGTTAGGAGGCGTATGTTTTGTTATGGTCACCGCCATTTTACCCGTATCTTTTATAATCAGGCCTTTGTTGCCGATAGTGCATCCGGCAAGATACTGAAAAGGGTCAGGAAGACAATTAACGGTTTCACATACCACGTGTATCCTCTCACCGTCTTTCAGGCCAAGGAGGCGTTTTCCCAGGGCTGACATCTGAATGCCGATGAATGCACCCGTTGCAAGGTACCCATGGAAAGAGACTAATCCCTCAAGTATGCCGGCAGGTATACTGCCCAGGCCGGGCCCAAGGGGAACATCTTTCTCCTTTTGAAAATCAATCTTCATTTAAATGACCTCTCAGGTTTAAAAGACTTGTACTGTCTTTTTTATGTATTTGAATCTTTGGCGTGCCGGACGTGGGGTAGGGTGGGGAACGGCTTTCTGGCTTTCCACAGAAAACCGTTGCCCTTGCTCAACTACAAATTTCTGATGACAAAAAGGGAAAAGAATATACTCCCCGAATAATGAGGGCTTAAGCAGGTCAATACGGCCCCAAAGTCACACTTGACACGCCTAGCATCGGTTATTCAGACTCACTAAGCTAATTTTACAACACGACAGGCGACACTGTTCAATGTGATATAGCCTGAGACAGGATCCACTAATTTGGCGTCCAGGAGTATATTACAGTTCGCTTCCGCCCAACCGTGAGGCACTGACACGACACCCGGCTTAATATCCTGCGTGACATTCGCCTTTAGCTTTATTGAACCCCTGGGAGTTTCAACAGCGATCAGCTCACCGTGCACGATCCCGTATTTTGCGGCTGTGATAGGATTTACCTCAGCTTCCGCGTTGGGTACTCTCACTCTCATAGCAGGCACATCATGCATCTGCGCATCTATAAATTCCACCTGCCGGTTGCCGGTGAGCAGGATCTCCGGATATTGCTTGACTATTTCAGGATTTGAAACGGCGCTCTGCTGCGGCTCCATGTGTCCGGGGAGCCCCGGAAAACCCAGCTCTTCCATCCGTGCGGAGAATAGCTCTATTTTCCCGCTTGCGGTTCCAAAATCCTTTTTCTCATAGAGCCTGTATTCCTTTTTACCGAAATAGACACCCTCAGGATGATCGGTCAGGTCCTTGAGGGAGACACCGCTTGTCGAGAAAAAGTGTTCTGCCACTTCTTCATCAGTGTTCCACGGGAAATGCTCTGCGTAACCCATCTTACGGCCCAGTTCGCTCCAGATCAGCCAAATGGGCTTGCTCTCATAAAGGGGTTCGACAACCTTCTTACGCAGCATCACATAGGGCTCACAGTACGATATGCCGTAAGGAAAACCGCCTATGCCCGTCTCTTCCAGGAAAGTACAGGCCGGCAGAACATAATCGGCGAGCTGTCCTGTTTCGGTCATGTTGGGATCTATGTTAACAAACAACTCCAGATTTTTCAAACCCTCGATGAACAGCTTGGTATCGGGAAAAGTCACGGCCGGGTTACTGCCGGACGATATGAAGGCCTTTATTGGGTAAGGCTTCTCAGATTTCATCGTCTCCGTCAGCATAGATGCAGACCCATACGGGGGCGGACGCTTGCCGAACTGGTGGAATATGGGATATTCATCGTATCCAAGCGGGTGTTCGTCTACGGGTAGACGGAGGTCTGCAAGGCGGACCTGAGGACAGGTGACCCATCCGCCAGGTACGTCAATATTTCCGGTGATGGACATCAATATCGCATAGGCCCTGTTCGTCTGAAGGCCGTTTGTGAATTGGTTCATGTGGCCCACTCCTTCCAGGATGCAGGCGTTTTTCGTGGTTGCAAAGATGCGTGCCACACGTCTTATTTCCGAGGCTGGTACGCTGCTTACGGTCTCGGCCATTTCAGGCGTATATTGCTTGACATGCTCCATCAGCCTGTCAAAACCCGTGGTGTACTTATCCACAAACTCCTTATCCCACAGATCTTCCTCGATGATGACGTTCATCATGGCCAGGGCGATAGCGCCGTCGGTACCGGGACGGGGCTGCAGATAGATCCCCAACTTGGATATGGGAATACGCCGCGGGTCAATCGTAATGAGCTTTGCTCCGGCCTCCACCCCCTCACGCACCTGTCTGCCTACAGGCCAGTAGCTTTCGTCAGGATTACGACCCCAGAGAATGATACAGTTGGCGTTCACCGGTTCTTCCACCGGATAGCGACCAAAGGTGATCTGGCGCGCAAGGATACGGGTGCGGAAACAGATGCCTTCGGCATTAAAGAAATTGGGAGTGCCATAGGCCCCCCGAAACCGCTGGTTAAAGGCCGCCATCTCAAAATGTTCGACGCCCACCGAGCCGGTCCAGGTGGCCAGGGTGTGGGCTCCGTACTTATCCTTTAATTCCTGTAACTTGGCTCCTATCTCCCCTAAGGCATCGTCCCAGGATATTCTCTGAAAACGTCCGTTGACCTTCTTCATGGGGTATTTCAAGCGGGCAGGCGAATAAAGCAAGTCCGCGAGCTGTTCACCTTTCGGACACAACGTACCCTTGTTCAGCCAGTGCTCCTTCATGCCCTCTACCTTGACCAGCTTGTCGTCTTCCACATAGGCATTGATGCCACAGCAATTGATGCATAAACCACAATCCGTCTTAATCGTTTCCATTATTTTATCTCCATGAATAATGATGTTAATTTACCATAGAAAGGTTTAATGACGCAGGCTTATCTTCCGTAGTTTCACCATATGGAAACCCTAGGTATATGTCGAAACTGACATAATTCATATATCAATATTGAAATAATAAATCAAAAGTTTTTTGACAGGTGAAGTGATCAGAACTTCATTTTTTCGGGTTTGATATCCGGCTGACAACCGTTCGGGTGGTTTGTCAGAATATTTTGTCTCTGGTCTTGAAGAAAGGGGAAAAACGGTCTTCAAACGCGCCCATTCCGGGGATTACAAAGATCTCAGCGATGAAGTGGCGGCCTTCTTCGAAGATACCCTCAAGGCCGCGGATGATCTCGGGAAAAAGTTCAAAAACATGATGGAACGAAAATTCGATGACGAATTGATCAAGGCAGAGAAAAACCGGGCGCAAGGAGTGTATCAGGAATGGCCGGTTTCTTTTTCCCCTGTTATTTTGGGCTTGTATAATTTAATTTACTCTGTTATCTAATTTTCTTGAAAGATTCCTGTAAATCGATTTCTCTTGCACTTTTTTGAAAGAGGTAGTCAGCAAAATCCTGAACTGTTTTGCCCCCACGCCCGGGTGTTCGCGGAATTCTGCTCGGGCTGACGGGCAAAATGACTCCAAAGTCATATATTTGTGGCAAAAGTTTGTCGATCGTTTCAAGTCGGTTATTTGCCGGATGAAATACAGAGGAGTCATTGAAGAGATATGGGCACATTCAAATTATAAAGGGCCCCTGAACCCTAAGAGTTTGGTAGGGGTTCATATCAGGGACCTGATCATAAAGGAGGATTTACCAAAGGTTCTTTGTCTGCTAAAGGGCCGAAGGGACATTGAAGTTGCTTTCACGCTCGCGATCGAAACGAGGACAAGGCGGAGATGCGCCGAGGTTCTCGAACTGACTGAGGATCATCTGCTGGTTCAAATTCGCAAATGCCCATCGGAAATGGCCGCTAACGGTTGGCGGTAAAGGCAGGTTTCGGGAATGTGTTTGGATAGAATCCGGGTTTTGCTCCACAGAAGGCTAACACTTTCAAACTTGACTCTTTATCAAGCCGCGCACGTGTAATTACGGGCGCGGCTTGTCGTTTTTTGGGGGAGCAGGGGCAGAAGACGCTTTCTCATTCCATTAGAAAGCTTAAATTTGGTTAAAGTGACGGTTAATGCAAGTATGGTTGAACACCGAGGAGAGGCAAGGGCGTTAAGAGTCCCGCGAACGATCTGTAAGGTCGGCGTGCTATGCAGAAACCATATATACCTGCGAGTAATCGACAAAATTTTCATAACATACAGGAATCAAAAATTTTATATTTTTTTGGGTGCAGGGTGTTATGACGCGATCGAAACGATCAGGGGTGTTATAGAGAAACTATCTAATCATTATGTGCGTAGGATGCATATGATAACCATTTATAGGAAATGGAGTTACTAACAGTGAGCTTTCCAGAGGCAAATATAGATGGCTATAGGCAGATCTTAAAAGCCGCCAATTTACCCAAAGTTGCCAATGAGTATACACATGGTCTTTATCGATATCCTGCCTCTCTTTCTCCTTACCTATGCAGGGCAATAATTGAATTTCTTTCCCGCAAAGGAGATCTTGTTTTGGATCCATTTTGTGGCGGAGGAACAACAGCAATAGAATCCGTTGCGCTAGGTAGAAGGGCAATATCATCTGATATAAATAACCTGGCAGTGTTTGCCACTCGAGCGAAAGCTACTCCATTGTTTAGAAAAGACATTGAAGAATTTACCGAGTGGGCCTCAAATTTTCGATCTTACGATAAAATAATGCACCTGATTGAACGGATTCCGATTAATACTTCAGTTGGAAAGGAATATGCTCCAAAAAGTAACGGGCTATTGCATTACCTGATGGCAACCTCTGAGGGGATTACATCTCCTAGGGCAAGACGATTTGCAAAACTTGCAATACTAAGAACTGGTCAAATTTGTTTTGATTCCAACATACGAAAGAAGCACCCGTATCTTGTATTAAAGACTTTTAAGAGCATCGTTGAACAGTTCGCCAAAGGCGCATGGAGTCTACATTCCTCTTTCAAACAAAACCGAATAAAAACGAATAACAGATGGTTGTTGAGAGCATTTCGATCTTCCGCAGAATGTGTTGGAGAGCGAATTTTAAGAGATGCAAAGAATGTAAAACTAGTCCTTACTTCCCCGCCATATCCTGGTATGCATGTCTTATACCATCGCTGGCAATATGATGGCCGCAAGGAAATAAAAACGCCTTATGATTTGCTTGGCCTTAATGACGGGAAATTTGAATCCTATTACACAATGGGTCCTCGTAGCGACAATTTGAATACCAAGTATTTTGAACAAACATACTTAGTTTTTTCACATTTAAATAAAATCCTTCCTCCAAACACACCTGTTATCCTAGTAGTTGCATTTTCTAATCCAGATTACCAATTGCCAAAATATACAAATGTTCTGATCTCTTCAGGTCTTGAACCCCTTTGGGGAACTCAATATTTATCAACAACGATGATCCGGGATATACCGAATAGGAAATGGTACATTAGAACCAACAGCGTCGTTTCTAATGTGCAAGAAACAATCATTTTCATGAAAACCAAGGAGAGGTAAAATGGTATCTCAAATCAAAAATCCCGAAGACCTTTGTTTGCGCCTCGCCATTGCCGAGTCAGAAATTGAGGTAGAAAACCTGCTTAGGTCCGAAGGCCTCTGGGATGACCTTGATAACTGGGTTTCCTATGGTGACACAGATATGAATAGGAGTATCGTTGGTAATCAGCAAAGCTCACCAGTAGCGGCACTCGTGGAAAAAATAATAAATTCCCTTGATGCCGTTCTGACTTATCGATGCATGGCGAGCGGTGTCGATCCCAAAGCCTCTCAGGCACCAAAAACAATGCAGGAAGCAGTCGAACAATTATTTCGGATTAAAGAAGGCAAAATCCAAAATTTAACACCGGGAGAAAGAACAGCTTTCGCTGAGAACATCAAATTGGTTGCAACTGGCAGCAAAAAGAATCCGAATTACATAATAATGGACAAGGGCGAGGGTCAACATCCTGATGATTTTAAAAACACATTTCTTTCATTGTTGCGAGAAAACAAGACAGGTATTCTTTTTGTTCAAGGGAAATTTAATATGGGAGGAACTGGTATCCTCCAGTTTTGTGGAAAACACAGCTTTCAGCTTATTGTTTCAAAAAAGCACCCGGAACTTGCAAAAGACGATCAAAAAGAATGGGGTTTTACAATTCTGCGCCGTCTTGATCCAGATATTGGCCAAGGCCGTCCATATTCGAAGTATGTTTACCTTGCTCCAGGAGGGAAAATTCCTAGGTTTTCTACAGATTTCCTTCCCCTTTCACCCGGTCGATATCCACAACCTTATGAAGCGAATCTTGAGGCTGGTTCGTTCATTAAAGTTTGGAACTTAAAACTTCCAGGAGCGCTGAAAACCAATTTAATGCTAGACATGAGGCGGGCACTGGAAAAACAATTACCCGAACCGGCCTTACCGATAAGATTGTTTGAACGTAGAAATGGCTATCGCGCCCACTCATATGAAACAACTATGTCCGGTCTCTCTTCCATCATTGCTGACAATCCCGAACATATCGAAGATGGCTTAGATACGGGAACGCCGCTCAATATTCCGAGTGTTGGTCAAGTCCAAGTGCGATTAACAGTGGTGAAAGAAAAACATGTTCAAGGTCGGACTTCAATCTATCCTAAGGGAGGAATATTTTTTATTGTTAACGGCCAATTACATAGCGTTGAAGACAAAAACTTTTTCGAACGTCGTACCAAGTTGGACTATATTTCCAATTCAACTTTGGTATCAGTTGATTGTACTCGGCTGTCTGAACGGACTCGGGAAGATTTATTCCTTGGTTCTCGAGATCGCATGCGCGAATGTTACGAACGAAATAAATTATATGATCAAATTGCATCGTATCTCAAAGACCATCCTGGGCTAAAGGAAATCAATGCCAGACGGCGAGCAGAGAAGATGTCTCAAGCAATTTCAGAGGAGGAAACAGCCAAGCTATTCCAGGACTTAATTAAAGATGATCCAACACTAGCAGAGCTTTTTCAAATTGGTCATCAGATAAAAGTGCCGAAAGGACAAATTCCAGATTCAGAGGAATTTAAAGGCAATGAATTCCCAACATATTTTCACATTTACAAAGAACCAAAAGGTGGTTTAGTAAGAAACTGTCCCAAAAATAGGAGATGCAGAATTATTTATGAAACCGACGCGGAAAACGACTATTTTTCTAGATCTAAAGACCCTGGGAGAGTTGAGGTATCCGGCTCACCTATTCTTGCTTCAATACACCTTTGGAAGGGAAAGGCTACCCTAACCTTCGAACTACCTGAACATTCCAACCCTGGTGATATGTTGAATGTGAAAGTTGAGGTAACAGATATCTCACGGATTGAACCGTTTTCGTCATCATTTAAGATACATGTTGAAGAAGAGGCTCCCCTACAAGAGAAAGGCGGAAAACCGAGACCAGGAGCGTTTTTTACAGGGCTTCCAAAAATCCTAGAAGTATGGAGAGATGAATGGGCAGATTGGGGCTTCAATGAGAGATCAGCTCTTTTGATTAAGCGTGGCGGTGATGGCGAACAGGAAGATCTGGATATAGCTATTAACATGGACAATATCTTTTTGAGAAACGAAAAGGGAAAAAGAAAGACTTTTGACCCTAAGATTCTCAACTATTGGTTTAAATATGGCCTATGCCTCCAGGCAATGGGAATGCTCTATAGCCAAAAGAAACGTCTGAAAGAAGAAGATACTGATGCTGAGGAAGATGGCAATGAACATGATTTTGATACCATCAAGGAGGTGTCTGAAGGTTTAGCTGTAACAATAATCCCGATAATCGCCCATTTAAGCAAAGAGGCCACATTGATCAAAACGGGCAACTGAAAAACAAACTCACAAGTGCAAATCCCCTCGGCTAATAAGCACATAAATCAATGCAGCTGACGCGTGGGCTTCGTCGCCGCGCAGCTGATCTCAACGTTATGTATCGAATTGATGTGTCAAAAACATGATGTGAATGGCCCGGCGGTTGTATTTCAGGGGCAAAGTGAAATGAAAAGCTTGAAATCAACATACAGACGGAATCTTACGCTTTTTGCGGCACTAAACATATCTGTATTTTTGGCATTTCTTTTTTCGCCAATGGATTTCAATAGTTGGAAAGCTCTATACGATTCAATAACGCTAAAGGATGGCCTTTTTCTATCCCTATCCCCCATTGCAACACTTGTCTTAAGTGGTTTGTTCTCAGCGACAACAAAGGCGAGCCTTGTTTACTGGCGCTACAAATACCCGTTGCCGGGCAGTCAAGCATTTTCGGTTTATATGGCAACCGATCATAGGATAGACCCAAAAATATTAGAGAAAAAATGGGGGCCGCTACCTACCAATCCAGAAGACCAAAATCGCGTATGGTATCGAATTTACAAACATGTGGAGAGTGATATTAGGGTTCAAGACTCACACCGAGACTGGCTATTTTCGAGAGACTTGACTTCTTATTCCGTACTATTTCTGGTTGTTTTTGTGCCAAGTGTTATAGGAAGTGATGCGAATTGGAGACCAACTTTGATATATGCGATTATTATCGTCATACAGTATATAACAATCCTCATCGCTGCGCGCACGTATGGTAAAAGATTTGTCTGCAATATTCTAGCCATTGAATCACAGTCAGATCAGACCTTCTATTAAGACGGAGGAATTATGGCTCGCTTCCATTTCCTTAATGTTAAGAATGGAGATTGCTCTATAATCGAACATAATTCTGGTCATGTGTCAGTCATTGATGTCTGCAATGCACGCTTGGCAAAAAATGAGAAGGCCCTTTCCCTAGAAGAGATTGTCAATCTTACTTTTAATGCAGTCCAATTAGCGAAAGCCACTGAGGCTAGAAAAAACTATGGTCAAAAATCGAAACCTGACAACCCAATCTCATATTTGTCGAAGTTCGGCATAAATCAGATTCTTCGATTGGCTATTACTCATCCAGATATGGATCATATGGACGGCCTTGTGGATCTATTCGAGTATTCAAGGCCAACGAACTATTATGATACAACAAATCAGAAAGAGATGAATGATGATTGGGAAAAATCACCATATAGAGAAGAAGATTGGAAGCTATACAAGTCTCTTCGCGACAATCCCCCTGAATCAAATCCCAAAGCCATTCGAATCTTATCAGGAGATAACGGTATTCATAGAAGAAAAAATTGGGATGGCGATCCGCCTGGTGATGCCTTTTTTACTTTAGCTCCATCACCACAGCTTGTTTTAGATGCCAATGAGGCCGATGAATATAACGATGCTTCTTATGTTTTTATGTACTGGAGTCCAACTGGGCGCATAATTATTAGTAGCGACTCGCACGATAAATCTTGGGAGCATATTCTCAATACCCATGAAAACCTTGTAAAAGATATTGAACTTCTAATAGCCCCTCATCACGGTAGAAAGTCTGGTAGATCGTATGATTTTTTGGATACCCTTAATCCGAAAAGACATTTTTCGGTAACGCACCATCGAAGGATTTAGCCTATAGCGCATGGCGAAGCAGGGGGTTATCGTATATTACCAATAACATGGCTGGATCGATGATAGTCGATTGTGATGACAATATGTCTTTATATGTTACGAATGAAGAGTACGCTAAAGATGAAAACGAAAATTCATTTTATTCTGATCTGCATAAGGGATGGTACGTGAGGGAGATAGCACCCTCAAGATAGCTATGTATTACATGACCTTTCGCTTTACTCGGACTGGTGCTCCGCTGCGCACCAGCCGGTAAGCTAGGCGTTAGCAAAAGGCAAAATGACAAAGATAGAAGACAAGTTAATAAGAATACTTCGTAATAAACCAACAGTTATTACCAGAGCATTTTTTTGGAAAATACCTCATAATTCTGGGAAGGAAGATGTACGATTAAAGTTAGGGAGGTATAAGAAACCCAAAAAGATGTTTGAGGACCCAGAACCCGAGACACTTGATCCTAAAAGTGAATTAACTCTTGATCAGGAAGAATTTAAAGCCCTAATCAATTTTCTACAAAAAAACTATGAACCATTTAAAAAAGGGGTAAAAGCATTTATTCCTCTAGATAAACCATTTGTAAAAGAAAATGCCGAACAAGTTCGTGCTTTGTTTTCACAACCGGATAAATCAGCATTGGTTGATTTTATAATATCAAACAATGTCATTCCACAAGATTTAGAGGTTGGCCTAAAAAATGCTAAACGTGTTAATGCTGTTCGAACATTCGAAAAGATGTTACTGGGAAACAAGAATGAACAGAAATGGCAAAAATGGTTTGAAGAAAATAGTTGGGTGTTAGGAAGTGAATTTGTAAGAGTGTTAGATGAAAGGCATATTGACGTAAATAATATCTCTGATTTCCTAATGGAAGCATATGACGGTTTTCTGGACATCGTCGAAATTAAACGTCCTGAAGGTGGCCTCTCATTTTGGGCACCTACTCAAGACCATGGTAATTATGTTCCTTCTCCAGCCTTAATTAAAGCCATAACTCAGGCATCAAAATACATTTATGAAATAGAGAGAGAAGCAAATAGTGTCAAATTCCTCGAACGTGTTGGAAATATAAAAACTGTTAAACCTCGCTGTATTTTAATATTTGGTAGGTCTAATGATTGGGATTCTAATAAAATTGAAGCTTACAGAATATTGAACGCTGGATATCATAATTTAACTATCATGACATATGACCATGTATTGACGCGAGCAAAGAGAATTGCAGGAAAAAATTGCTAACAAAAAAATCAACCAGACCGGCGTAAAAACTCGCCGACCGTTTATTTTCGGTCGTTCTAATGCCGCTGAAAGCGGCTTATCTTTTAAAATTTGCCTCAAATTCTAAAAGTCAGATATGCAAAAATACCAAAACCACACCAACAAAAACCTAGCCGTCATCCAGTGGAACAAGGCGTTTAAATATACCGACGTATATGACGCCCTGGAAGAGCTGACGCGGAAGGTCATGGCCCCGGTTTCACCTCTCGTTATCGACCATTCGACCGAATTCGACGCTTCTTCGTATGAATTGCAGGAAATGGTAAATCTTTTCGAGAGATACAAAAAGCATTTCATCAACAGGGTGGCGTATGTTGTTTCAAAAGATGTGCATTACGGCCTGGGTCACATGGCGCGTGTCTTTTTCTCATTAATAGAAGTTGATTTCGTTCCTTTCCAGAACATGGGAGAAGCCAGGGAATGGCTCAGTGAAACCCCGCCTTGACGAATCCGGATTGGTTATTCGCCCTCCTGTCACATCCTCCGAACCTTGCCGCTAATGTTGTATCGAAAGTCTTACCGACCTGTAATATGTTGATGCTGAAATGGAAGCTGTGGTTAAAATGAAAGACTGGGGAACAGGTTGAAATTTTAAATGCGCATGATATTTGGAATGATATGAAAAATAATTTCAAATTAAATATGGTGCTAAACTTTTTTTCCAAGATTTCGTTCATTCTGGTAAAAAGGAAAGGAGATATAATGGTAAAGGCAAATTCGATCAATCTTCGTTCTGTCTTTAAGAGTCTGGGTTTCCTTCTGTTTGTATTAGGATTATGCAATTGTTTTATCGGCTGTGCCACCCCAACCCCGCGTTATGGCAGGGTTGACTTTTGTTGGACCAGTGAACATCGCCTCCCTCCGGATGAGCGGTTTCTCAGCCTCCATTCATTACCGGAAACGGTTGCTGGAGGAATCGTTAAGTGGGTTAATGAGAAGGGAGGTGAGATTTTAGAAAATTCTAGTTGCGACACAATCGTAAAACTTCAATCAGGTAGCAAGAAGGATTTCCTAATCGTTCAAGATACTGCTAATAAAGTATTTCTGGCGTATATGGAAAATAAATACAGAAAATGGGAAGAAGGTGAATGGGAAAAACTTCAGGAACTGACAAAAAATCAAATTCAATTTGCCAATTCTGAAGACAAATTCGGCTATTGCATAAAATCGAAAGTAGGGAAAAGACTTAAAACAGTTGAATACCGTGAACAGGTAGGAACTCAAACGTATATGCATCAGACTTATATCTATACTCAACATGGCATGATCCCTGGAGCAGTAATTCCAGTGAATAGTCCAGTATTTCAAACCCGCAAAAAAACGATACCGTTTTTTAGCCAAATTGATTTTTTTATCTTCAACGATCATGGATCTACCAAAATCTATGCGGTGGGTGTCCCCATGGATGGATCATCGAATATTAAGGCTGCCTATGGGGCAAAAATTGGGCATAAGTTTTGGCCGGTGATTACCGGCCAAGAAGAAGCCTCCCTTATAAAAGAGGCGTATACATATTTAAAAGACCTCGAAGAGCAAGGAAAATTGACCGAGTAATCCGAGAGTTAGGGAGCAGGGGATCAAAACTGAAAAGTTAGAGGAAGTGACATTCACGTGTAAATTCAATCAGGGAGGAAGTTGCTTATGAAATCGTTGAAAAAGGATTTAAAGGCGCTGATTAAGGATGGGAAGGTTAGGAGTTTAAAGCGGGGGGTCTATGGGGCCAGGTGAGGAGAGAGGTAGCCAGGGGGAAGGAGCTGGGCTTCGCCCTTCGAGGATATAAGGCAGATAAAGGAAACAAGCCTTGGAATTGACCCCGTGGGAGAAGCGGGACGTCCATAAAAAACTAAATAACTCGCATTATTTTGTTTGTTAACGTCCGTTTCGCATGGTTGAAGAGGCAGGTTTCGGGAATGTGGTTGGATAAGATCCGGGCTTTTATTCACGCAAGGGACCACCGTCCTTATCGATATTAGTTTTTCATACGGAGGTTTTATTGCCATGGCAAAAAACTTAAATAATCAAAAGAAAAATCGGTTGTTGCTCATTTCAATTCTGGCTTTAGCTTGGTGTTTTTCTTCCAGTACGTGGGAGGACCCGGCCTTTTGCGGAACAGATAAGAATATAATGCTTTCTCCCCAAGGAAAAGGAAGTGCTTGGAATCTACCGGCCGGCCAATATGGAGAAGACGAGCCAACCGGCTCCAATGACAATCAGGGTGGATCGCCTATTCCAGGAGATGGGAGTGTCGGACCGGGTGGATCGCCTATTCCAGGAGATGGGAGTGTCGGGCCGGGTGGCTCCCCGATACCCGGGCGAGGGGGCAATGTCGGTCCAGGTGGGTCGCCGAGACCTTCTAATTAGTGTGTGCGGAAAAGATCCAGTACCTGGATAATGTTTAAATGAAATTAAGACAGGCGGGCCGACCGATATCGAGAAACAACGGGGTCATATAAAGAGGTCACCGTTTGACTTATTTTGTCAATTCGAAATGATGAATCATTCGAGTGAGGAGAATAGGTCAAATCCTGAATCGTGAATTGACATGTGTAGGCTTTCAGGTACCAGCATTCAGCTATCAGCTTATTGAAAGAGGAAGGACATCCTTTCTCATTTTGCCGATCTGGGCAGGGATTATCTTCTGATTAAAATACGCAAATACCCATCGGAAATGGCAGCTAATGGATGGCGGTAAAGGCAGGTTTCGGGAATGTGGTTGGAAAGGGTCCGGGTTTTGTTCCACGCAAGGGAAATGCTTTCGGTCTTGATGGTCAGTCAAGGTGCACCCGTGTAAGAATAGATGTGCTTTTTGTTTTTAGGATTCTGCAACAGAGTGGTTTTATAAGGACAGAAAGCCAAGATTCGGCGTTTTAGGCGATTATTACTTTGGCAATTAAACACACCAACAAAAAAGCTTTATATGCTTGCTGTTGAGGGACTTTAAGTGTGATTCATTTGCATATTTAATTACCGGAGTAATCATTACAAAAGAAAGATGTGATCGGCCTGTTTCTGGAGGATTCGAAGGAGCACCATGCCCAAGATTTTAATCGTTGATGACAATGAAGCTGTTCGTTTCCTTGTCCCAGAAGAACTGATTGAAATGGACTTGGGCTATGAGTGTATCTGTATGGAAAACGGATACAGGCTCCTAGAGACAATCGAAGAGGAAAAACCCGATCTCGTGGTGCTGGATATCAAGATGGTGGACTATAATGGTCTGGACCTCTTGCAGGACATCCGCAACAAATTCTACGACTTGCCGGTGATCATGTTTACGGCCTACGACAGCTTCAAGGAAGACATGAAGTCCATGGCGGCAGATTTCTATGTTATCAAATCCTTTAACTTAACCGAATTGAAGAACAAGATCGCCATGGCACTTGAAGCATCTGGTTACGTGTGGGAGAGAATGAGGGTTGAGGAATTAACGTTAGATTCGATAAGAAAAAAGCTCATTTCACTCTTGAATACGCAGGATGATCCGGTGCCAGTGGCAGATAGCATACCGGGATGCGCCTTACTGATGGAGGAAATCTCAAAAGTGGGATTTTCACAAGAAAAGTTAGGTGAGATCGACGTCATGTTCAAGAAGATGTGCAACGACTTTTACAGAGAGAATCAAGAGATGACCGCATTTATCAGTGACTATTTGCTTAAGAACTACAAACAGGAATCGATAGAAATTGCGTCCGTTATGTACGATGGGGTGCGCCCTTTTAATTTGGCTTCCTGTGATCGATTTTGCAGACTTTATGCAAAGGTAAAAAGTCAATTTCGTGAAAAAATAAGTTTTTTGAGTAAAAATTTTGCTACAGTTGAAAAAGATTTAAATCAAGGGAGACTATCAGCGGAAATTAGAGGCTTGTTAAGCAAATATGCTCACATAGAGGATGAAACTTTGGACATTCTCATACCACGATGGCACGCGAAGCTAAAGCTAAAGGATATCAAGGGGATTCCTATAGACAGTTTAGTTAGGACATTTAAATCTTTGTCAGTAGACACATTAGAATCGGGAAGGATTCAGAGTATAATATTGAAAGAGGTAAGGCACGATCTGCGGAATGTTATTTCAAGATTAATTATGCGCCTCAAAAAGCGGCGGAAAGACATTCCTAAAAACATATTGGATGAATTGGGAGAGATTCAAGCTAGACTGCCTCCTTTGTTTGAGAGGCTGTCAGAAGAGCCGACAATAAATCTGTATGACAGAATAAAGGAAGTGAGACAAGACCTAAAAAATACGATTTCCACCTTTACTGTGTATCTCAAAAAGCGGCGGAAAGACATCCCTAAAAACATATTGGATGAATTGGGAGAGATTCGAGACAGACTGTCGCCTTTCCTTGACAGATTAAGCGAGATTTCAGTCTTTTCAGCCGAGATTAAGACAGAAAGCTTTCGGCTTAACTCTTTCATGGAATCCTCGCTAGAAGATTTGGGAATCCGGAATGATCCAAGAATTAGCGTCCAGATCGAAACACAATCCGAGAAGATCAATACAGACCCAAGGTTTCTGGGGATTGCACTGAGGCAGGTCATTCAAAATGCAACTGAGGCTGTTGGCTCGGATGGAAAGATCAAGATTGCAGTAAAAGATGGAGCTTGGGGCAGGCAGGTGCTGTTCAATATAGAGGACGACGGTCCAGGAATTCCAGAGAATTTGCTTGAGGAAGTATTTAAGCCCGGCGTCGGGTACAGGAAGATGGGGCACGGTGGCATGGGGCTTGCCCTTAGTAAAGAGGCCTTAAAGGAGATCGGAGGAAATATTTTGATTCATAGCGTGATAGACAAAGGCACCACTGTCGAAATTCGGCTTTATCAGGAGGTATAAATTTTGCGAAAGATTTTCCGGGTGTTGATTGTCGATGATGACAAAGATTGGGCAGAATTCTGTGCTGATCCATTAAGAAAACTGCCTGATGTTATAGTGGAGGTGAGTGCTTCCGTTGACGATGCCATAAGCATGATAGAAGAATCACTATACGATGTAGTATATTGTGATTTTCGTATGCCTTATCAGGACATGGAAGGTATCGTGTCATATGAAGGCGGGAATATAATTTCCGGAAAAGCGAAGTCCTGCTTGCCACAGGTGAAAACGGTTATGATTACTGCCTACGGATCTGCTGACTTAGCTCGAGACTCTTTGGTAAAAAATAAATTTGATGATTATATCGAAAAACAAATCGACCCAGATGATGATGCAACAGCAATGAAAGAATTTTTGATAGATCTCATTGAGAACTGGGACAAAAGAGCCATTTCAGCAAATCCATTTCAGGCCCAACGAGGGCTAGTACCCAAATATGTTGTTCCGAGATATATTCAGGGGCGGAGTGATTTTGAGTTTCTGGTCGATCAGCTAGAGAGTGCGGAAAGGAGAAGTCAAGCGCGATTCATGATATTGGGGCGCGTAGGATCAGGCAAATCCTGCCTGTTAAGCCATTTTCGGAATTATGTGCAGCGAAAAGGAAGTCTCGTTTCTATCTACGAAGTATCACCAGAAATTCTGAATGGAGGCTCAGAAATAAGAGATGAGGTTTCAGAACTTCTTTCGGGCATCATTCGAGGATTTAGAATGAAAACGTTGGAGCTTCCTAATTTCTTAAAACGCATTGAAATGCTTGGCGGGAGCGTAGAAGTTTTAGGCTTTAAGGTTAAGCTGGATTGGAACCGTAGAGATCTACCAGTAGACACTGTTTTACGCGATGGTTTGGAAGGGCTTTTGTCCGACCTCGAGAGAAAGACGGAGACTGTAACCATTCTGCTAGACAATATCGCCGAACGAGGTGCATTGCCGAGAGCCGTGAAATCGCTAGTTCGCGTCATCAGTGAACCAAGTTTCGCGAATCGAAGTCTTGTGGTAGGGGCATCCGTCTTAGAGCGAGATACCACAGGAGGATCAGTGACGACGCGCTTGGATCCCGATTTAAGCCGCTTTTTCGCCGGGAAGATTCTTCGGCTTTCGAATTTTGATAAAGATCAATGTCATGAACTCTGTGTGCAAACGCTAATTGGGACGGGCGTCACATTTGATGGAACCTTGATCAATCGAGTTTATGAGTTTTCGCTGGGCAATCCTTTTATTTGTCAGTTGCTCTTCAGCTATCTGTACGGGGATCAAATAGGGGGGCGCGTGGAAGAAGGAGCTTTTGAGATTGCTCTAAGCAATTGCCTGGTTGAACTCACTTCCTTTTTCCAAGACTTTTTCGGCGAATTAATCGAGGACGAGCAAACGATTATCCAAGTAATTGTGACTAATCGCGGTCGCCTGACAATGGAAGAGTTGCAGAGTTATCTTCTAAAAAAAGGAATCAGTGAACTTGTCATTCGTGTCCCCCAGATTTGCGCCAGCATGGTCAATCGTAACATTTTAAAAAATTTGGGAAGCAATGCATTCTGCATAAATTTTTCATGAAAAAGGCAGTAGGGGATGTCCTTAAATAATCCAGTAATGAAGAGATCAAGTCTGCCGTTGACTCATGAGGAGAATAGGGGAAAATTCTGAATTGTGCATTGGGGTTCATCCGGAAACACATAATTCCCGGATGAAGCGGGCAGGTATCAGCATTCAGGTATCAGCCGAAGGAGATGCCCGGCAATGGGCTTATCCGATACCAAAAATCACGTCCGGGATAAGAATGACGATGCTCACTGGGATGAGCTCTCAATGAATTAAAGGATGCTATTAGGAGATCCCCCGATAATAGCGCCGCGAGGAAATGCCTGGCCGAGGTTCTGTTAGACAACGTCTGCAAAGCCGGGAGAGAGAATAACCCCGTCCGCAGGGATATGCTCTTGCAGGAATTACGGGTTCTGACGGACGCATTCCCCGATGATGCCACCGTGAGAGAGCGGCTGGCCATGGGCTTGTTCAACACCATCAAACACGCAAAGAACGGGTACGATCTTGCCCTGTGGGACGCGCTCCTGGAGGAATTGAAAGATCTGGCGGACGGGTTTCCGGATGATGCCACCGTGAGGGAATGCCTGGTTTCGGGCCTGGCTAACAGCATCCAGTACGTGGGAGATGTTGATGACCCCGGTCGCAGGGACGCGCTCCTGAAGAAACTGCGGGATCTGCATGACAGGTATCCGAATGATAAGATATTTAGGACAATCGCTGAACGCGCATCTGAATTGTTGTAGGAAGAGAAAATGGAGTGGGAGGCGGCACGTCCTTAAACGACTCTCATTGTTTTACCCCTTAACGTCCGTCTTGTAAAATTGCATAGGTAGGTTTCGGGAATATGGTTGGAAAGAATCCGGGTTTTGTTCCTCAAAAGGAGAACACACTTTCAAACTTGACTCTTTATCAAGCCGCGCACGTGTAATTACGGGCGCGGCTTGTTGCTTTTTGGGGGAGCAGGGGCAGAAGATGCTTTCTCATTCCATTAGAAAGCTTAAATTTGGTTAAAGTGACGGTTAATGCAAGTAATGTTAAGCGTGCGACTTTCTAGTTCTCGTTGCCCGGCCGATAAAATCAGCGGTTATTGGGTATGTTTTTATGCGGATCCGTTATAAACATTATCCTCAGCAACAATGAGGATGCCAGAAGGCATTGAAGAATGTCCCCTGGATTTTCATTATCTTATCATCTTAAGGATTAAGGGAGGATGCTATGGCGACAGGTATTCGACGATGGGTTAGTGAGTTGATGATCTATGATGCCGACGACAAGTTGAGCGCCGATGAGGCCGGCACGTTTCTGGATTCCCACAAGTTTGGCGCGTGGACTGTCGATGCCGTAGGTATCCGTGGAGTCACGGAGTTAAGCAACGCATTACGAGGTTTCGTGAATATAGAGCAGCTTAGTTTTTGCACCCACGGTTTTCCTGGCGGTGTCTATTTCGAGGGAGGAAATCTTACATCCTTGACCCTTAAATCAGTCGCCGTTCCCCATAATTTGTTCAAAGGCGTCGGTAAGTTGCTGTTTATGGGCTGCGAAACGGCTCGTACAAAAACCGGAGAACGCTTCCTTATCGCAGCAGGTAAACACTTCTTTTCTGGAAAGGGTGGTGTGGTCGGAGGCTCGACCATCTATAACGATGGTTGGTCCTTTGGAACACGTCTTCCTTTATTTGGAAGCTCATCGGGTGGGTTGGGAGTCGGTACACTTGTTCTTTTTCATCTAGATACAAATGGAAACGTCATTAACAATAAAAAGACCGTCACTCCCTTCAACTTATAGTGGAGAGTCATTCCCAAGTAACAGCAGATAAAAAACAAAAACGACAAGAGCAGGAATAAATCGGATAACATAGGCATTCAGTGGAGCGCTAAAAACGCGCGCCCACTGATGCCGAGCGTTCAAAGATAATTATCCTATCCCTGAGTCCAAGACGGGGTTAAAAATTGAACAATACCATATGTAAACGTCAATGCCCCGATGACTTCGGCTTCTGCTATAATGAGTACATTTCACAGGCTTTGAAATCATATTTTTTCCGTTCGAAAGCTCTAATCTTTCCAAATTAAAGACTATGGCATGCTATACGAAACAACTTCAGTCCTGGATATTTTATCATTTTAGCTAGACGTCATACCATTAATCACTTTACCATTTTCATGAACAAAGGGGATCAGATCAACGAGGTGGCAAAGGTTGTTAATACCAAGAAAGAGGCTCAGGAAGCGGTGGATTCATGAACTTGTATGAATTTGGTAGGTTGCCACATAGAAGCTGTCTTTCATGCGTCAATGAATTACTTGAATCTTCAGGGAGAGGTGAGGAAGAGCTTGTGAAGCTAATTGTGCCCACATTGACTTTCCGGAAACTATGCTTATAATATGAGTCATTAATTGTACCAGATTCAGCACACAACAATACCACGAGATGGCCAAAGGCCTCCAAAGGTAATACTAAAAAACAAAAAGGGATTCTGAGGCGGCAGTTAAATTAAGGCTTCTGGAGCGTACGTAAACCTCTCTGGAGATAACGGCACTTGGGAAGCCTGTTTTTTTAAGCGGGTTGGATAAATAACCATGATTTGAATGTCCAGCGGCGTCGTCGTTCAGGGCAAAATAGGAAGAATAAGAAGAGGTGGCTGAAAGCATGGAAGAGCGCTCTACAGATATAGAGAAAACCCTCATCAATGAGTTGAAAGGGAAAGGAGTTGGAAATAGTGTGATCCCAAGATTTATCAAGGACTTGGCCTATTCCTTTCAAACCGATCTATCTGTCAGCCTATCGGAGGTTAATGATCGCCTGCACTTTCTTGGATGGGAAGATGTTGAATTGGACTATCATACGTTACAGCTGGCAATAGCCTCTTTTGAAAGGGATCAATCTCAACTAATCACATAAAAATCAACGGTGAAAATTTGTTTATGGGGGCCAGGGCCTTTATACTTTAAAAAAAATACAAAAAAAATTGAAAAATTGAAAGAGAGAAGAAAACCGGTGCCAAATCGCAGGGTAAAAGACTATTTTTGTACTGTTGTATCTGAGAATGTTGAAATCTCTTTAAAAAATAAACCTTCCCTCAGTCGTAAATATACAAAAAATCTGTTTGTGCAATGCAATCAATCTGAGTGCCAATATGTCGATCTTAATGAACCTCCCTGTCCTCTGCGCCTCGATCTCTTTGCCGAAGAGATTGAAAAGCAGGAAGAAAAACGAAAAGATAGAATAATGGGATTCTGAAATTGCTGCTCATACGGATGGCATCGCCACGCGTCACGAATTATTGTCCAACATAGGGGATGTTATCCTTCCCAAGCCGCTGTTAGCTGATTTACAAGGAGTTCACGAAGGGGGCATCCTTTGGGGTCGGCCGCACTGCCTACAGCAATGGTCTCTCACTCAAGTTGCGATTGATCACAAGCAGATATCATTGTAAACGGAATCCTTCCAGAAACTCATCATGCCATCCTCAGGGTTTAGAATCTCGCAACACTCTCGGCCAAATCAGAATCTCTCAATAGCCTCTTTGCAAATTTGATGTATTTCGTCACGATGGCCCTGACGGCAAGTTGCAGGGTGTAAGGACGAATGGGTTTTTCAATGAGATGGTTGATGTCGGAGGCAACGCACATGTTGACCACGTCGTCGCTGGCATTCCCTGTGATGATGATCGTGTCGTCATGGGCCATGGGAAACTTGTCTGCAATGGCATCCAGGAAAGTGAAACCGGTCCCATCGCCCAAAAATACGTCCAGCACGAAGACTGCCACCCCTGTTTGTCTGCCTTGACAAAATAATAGCGCCTCGGTTGGATCGGTAAAGGCATGCACCTTGCCCCAGGTGTAAAATCTTTCAACGATTTCTGAGATGACTGTGCACACTACTTGGTCATCGTCCACGATGATGACATCCAAGCTGTCGGACATAACGTTCTCCTTCGGTTCTCATGTATCATTCATCTGTGGTCGCACTGCATTAAGGCAAATTCCAATCAAGTCTGATTCAGTCGATATCTTGAAAGTGAGTATGGCACAATGTCAATCATTTGAAAAGTGTTTTCATGGGGCACAGTTGTCCGAATCCACCCTATAATTGAAACATTAGGTTCTATATAACTACTCAGCTAGATAGGCTGTAGGCATTTAGGCTGTGAGGTACCGCAGGAAGGGGATATGTGTGATCACATATCGAGCAACCAGAGGATTCCCCAAAGAAGAAATGCATTGTGGAAGCCGAGAAGGTTTTGGGCGCGCTGCTTCGATCAATGCGCGGATAGCGAAGGGTTCGGAAACTAATAGCCTTTAGCCTACAGCCTAACCAACCTGAACAGTTACGGCTCTATCAGGCACTGTTTCGAAATCCGAAGTTTTGTTGATGATATGTGGGGACTCTTAAAGGTTGTTTCTAGGACTGGTTATAGCTGTGAAGGCCGGCCAGGTAGTTGACCCCGAAATAAGTGAAAAGGACACAGCAAAAGCCGATAATGGAGAGAAAGGCCATCCTTTTACCTCGCCAACTCATCATCAACCGTGAATGGAGAAGCAGGGCATACACGAACCAGGTAATCAGTGACCACGTTTCCTTGGGGTCCCAGCCCCAGTACCTGCCCCAGGCGGAATGCGCCCAGACCGATCCGGTAATGATTCCCAGGGTCAACAGGAGGAAGCCGATCACGGTCATCTGGTAGCTGAGATCATCCAGTACGGGTGTGTCCGGAAGAAGACCCAGAAACATACTCCGGCTGTCTCCTTTGTCCAGCCTTTTTAAGAGATACAGGAGACTCATTCCGAAGGCCAAACCAAAGGCCGCATATCCAAAAAAACAGGTAATGACGTGGGCAATGAGCCAATTGCTCTGAAGGGCCGGTACAAGAGGCTGGATTTGGCTTCTGATATTTGGGGAAAAAGATGCATAGGCCATGGCCAGGAAAGCAAGAGGCGTTGCGACGGTGCCGATGCTCTTGTTTTTCGTGCGCCACTCCAGGACCAGATAGAGGAGAATGATCGTCCAGGCAAAGAAAATAAGAGATTCATAGAGGTTGGAAAGAGGGGCGTGCCCGATGCCGAGTTTGTAGGATTCGACCCACCTGAGAATGATCGCGGCGCTGTGTCCCAATAGGCCTGCAAGGGTAACGAACGTTGCAAGACGTCCGAAAAATTCTTTTCCCATGACCATCATCATGAGATAGAAAAGGAACGCTATAAAATATATGAATGTTATGTAGCTTAATAAAACTGAGCTAAGCATTGGCTTGTGTCCTTATTCTTTTCTTTTTTCCCGTAGGTCCTGATCCTTCTCTGCGCAAGGACCGCGGACATTGTTTCTCATTTTTTGTGACCGCCCTGCAACCGTTTTCGAATTTTGTCTGCAAGCTGCTCGACTTCCCGTTCCATCCCGAGGGGGTTTTTGCTGGCCTTCCCTGCTATTTCTACCCTGACCTTTCCTTGATCATTGCTCATCCGAACCCAGATCCTCCGGTAGGAGAGAAAAAAGGTGACGAAGAGCCCGATCATGATCATTGAAAACCCCGCCCACACAAAGGGGACTCCCGGATCTCTGCTGACCTGAAGCACCGTGTAGTACCTGGTGTCGATACCTTCCAGAAAAAAAGTATAGGGCTTGAAAGAAGAGGGATTCAACTTGGGAGATCGGAGCATTTTTTCCGGGAACCTTTTCTTCAGGTTCTCCGGTTTCTGGAAGACCCACATCTGATGATCCCGGCCCTCATGAGAGTGAATTGAAATCCGCACGGCCGGTCCCAGAGTGCCCTGGAAATTGGCGTGTGCGTCAACAACCTGAAAATGTCCTTCCTTTCCTGGTAGAGAGGCGGGTCTGCCCCTTCTCAGCTCATACGTATAGGGATTGCCGTCCTCATCCGCATGGGTCATTTTCAGGTGAACGGTGGGTATTTGTCCATAGCTCGATTGATAAAACCTCATGCCCCGGAAGGTTATGGGATGGTTGACCCGAATATTCCCTTCGAGGGCAAGGTTGTTGTCCTGGAAGAATTTGAGGTCGGAGCGGTATTCTTTGGGCGTCCCATTCTCGTAGTAGTCCACGGTAAACTTGTCGCAGGCTATAGTGAAGGGGAGGGGCTTTGGACGGCGATCCTTCATGAGCATGACCTGATCGGCAGCTTCCCCTTCCGGAATACTGACGGAGCCCTCAAATCCGAAAAGAGAACCGATGATTCCGCCCAGCAGGATCAACAGAACGCTCAGGTGGACCAGATAAACGCCAAAGTAAGCGTAGCGGCCCTTCTCTGCGTAAATAAAATCGGCCTTGTCCGTGGACTTGCATTCTATATTTCTGTAATGCCGTTTAAGGATCCCCTTCATCTGAGCGCTGATATCGTCTTTGTTCCCTTTTGTAAGGATCAGCCTTTCCGGCGGCAGTTTTTCAAAGATTTTTGAACTGTCGGGTCGTGATGGCAAATGAAACAATTTCCAGGTGGCGGGAAAGCGATCCAGGGAGCAGACAAAGAGGTTAACGGCCAGTAAGCCGATGATGACCCGGAACCAGAGCGTGTGGTACAGGTCCTGTTGGGGCAAGAGCGTTCCCAATACGGAGGCCGCGGCCAGGATGATGAGAAGTGCCAGTGTCAGTTTTACGGATTTAAAAAAACGCCACAGCGGATGTGCGTTTTTTTGATTCGAAGTATCAGGCATATTCAACAAACCCTCATTAAAATGCGGTTGGGTGCCGGCCGGGGTGAAAGGCTCCCAGTTCTCTGATATGTTTGCGGCTTGACGGGTCCTGAATGAAACGCGCTAAAATACCATTTATTAGGTGAAACCGCAAACTTATAAGATTCCCAATAAAAGGGGGATTTCCTTTATCTCTAATGAAACATTAAGAAAACGCGGCATCGTGGGTTTCGCAGCGACCTCTTAAAAAATTTGACCCTCATCCGCGAATCATGATAAAAACCTTTCATCGACATATAATTAATGTTTAATAGGTAAAAAATAAGTTCATATTCTGATTTGTAAACTAGGATTTTAATTCCTGACAACATCCGCGTCATCATAAACACCAGAGGGAATGCCTTATGTTGGATTTGAAGTTTATCCGGTCGAACCTTGATCTCATCAAGGACATGCTGAAGAATCGCGGTTATGATACCGACCTCTCTGTATTTGAGACCGCCGATCAGAAAAGAAGGGAACTGCTGCCCGCGCTGGAAGCTCTTCGCCACAGGCGAAATAAGGTGAGCGAAGAGATCGCGGCTATGAAAAAGCGGGGAGAAGATGCCGGAGGGGTGATTGCAGAAATGAAAACGGTCTCTTCGGAGATCAAGGAAAGAGAAACCGAACTCTCTACGGTCGAGGAACAACTGGCCCCGATAATCATGATCATCCCCAATGTGCCGGACGGTACGGTACCTGTGGGGAAGGATGAAAACGATAACCCCGTCGTACGGACCTGGGGAGATATCAGAAAAATGGACTTCGATCCGCTTCCCCATTGGGAGATCGGGGAAAGACTGGGTATTCTCGACTTCGCCCGGGCCTCGAAAATCGCGGGCGCCAGATTCGCCCTTTACCTGGGAGAGGGCGCCCGGCTCGAAAGGGCCCTGATAAATTTTATGCTGGATGTGCATACCAAAGAGCATGGCTACACGGAGGTGCTCCCTCCCTTTATGGTCAACAGTGCGTCCATGACCGGAACGGGACAATTGCCCAAATTTGAGGAAGATCTTTTTAAGATTGAAAACTGGGATTTTTATCTCATTCCTACTGCGGAAGTTCCCGTGACCAATATCCATCGGGAAGAGATCCTCCAGGAAGACGACCTGCCGGTTTACTATGTAGCCTACACCCCCTGCTTTCGTTCGGAGGCCGGATCTTATGGCAAGGATACCCGTGGCCTCATCCGCCAGCATCAGTTCAATAAGGTCGAACTGGTCAAGTTCACCCGGCCGGAGGAATCCTACGATGAATTGGAGAAACTGACGAACAATGCCGAAGAGATTCTGGAACGCCTGGAACTCCCTTACCGGAAGGTTTGTCTCTGCACCGGTGACCTCGGCTTTTCTGCAGCCAAGACCTATGACCTTGAGGTCTGGCTCCCGGGACAGGATCTCTACAGGGAAATATCTTCATGCAGCAACTTTGCGGATTTTCAGGCCAGGCGGGCAGGCGTTCGATTCAAGAAAAAGGGAGCCGGTGGGACGCAACTGGTCCATACCCTGAATGGTTCCGGTCTGGCTGTAGGTAGAACTCTTGTGGGCGTTTTGGAAAATTACCAACAGAAGGATGGCAGCGTGGTCATTCCTGAAGTCCTCAGACCCTACATGGGCGGATTGGAGGTCATTACTCCCGATTCAAAATGAGCGAGAATCAAATCCATCCGAAAAAATGGCGGCATTACCAGAAAAGGCTGAAAAGGAAGGCACGGGTAAAATCTTTGCTTGAAAGGGCGCCGCGCCTGGGCGTCTATGGCGTTGCCTCTTTTTTAGTGATTGCAGTGATTTGCTTTGCGGGATCCTGGTTGTTGGCCAATTGGCGGGATATGCCCCCCACAAAAGAGGATCTTCCTAAGCTCCCGGAAGTAATCCTATGGGCCAAGAAGGATCTGCCGGGGGTCTTGAACAAGGTCGATCTGGTGTTCCCCAAAAAGGAGCCCGGAGTCTTTTCCCTTGAAAAGGAAGGGGAAACCTATACGATAGAGTTCTCTCTCGACGGTGATCTTCAGAATTTTTCCACTAAGCTGCTTCGCCGTTCCCTGACTCGCCAGGCGGCGGTAGTCGTCATGCGACCCGAGACCGGTCAGGTCCTGGCCCTGGTCAACTTCCAAAACGGCGCATCCGATCAAGCCGGTAATCTCTGTCTCAAGGCGGATTATCCTGCCGCAAGCCTTTTTAAGATCGTATCTGCGGCTGCGGCGATAGAGGCCCGTGATTTTACGCCCGATAAAACCCTGGCTTACAGGGGGAGGCGGTATACCCTGTATAAGAGCCAGCTCAAGAAGGGCACAGGGCGTTATACGACAAAAGTCACTTTCGAAAAGGCTTTCTCAAAGTCCATCAACCCGGTTTTCGGCAAAATCGGTATCTTTGACCTTGGTCGAGAATTGCTTGTCGAATATGCCGGTAAATTCCTTTTCAACCTCCAGATTCCCTTTGACCTGCCGCTGGCCGCGAGTAATTTTCAAGCCCCGGAAGATGATTTCGGCCTGGCTGAAATTGCATCGGGTTTCAACAAAAAGACGCTCATCTCTCCTCTGCATGCCGCATTGATTACGGCGGCCGTAGCCAATGGGGGGACCGTGATGGAACCCTGGTTGGTCAAGCGTGTCAGGGACGCGTCAAACAATATCGTTTACAACGCCAACCCTTCCAAATTATCGAAGGTGATTGAGGAGGGCACCGCAAAAAATCTGAAGACCATGATGGCTGAAACCGTCCTTACGGGAACGTGTCACAAGGCCTTCCGATCCATTCGGCGCAAGAAGGCTTTCAAGGGTGTCGAGTTGGGGGCCAAAACCGGAACCATTAATGACCCCAGTGACCGCTACAAGATTGACTGGTTGTCGGCCTATGCCCTGTCTGATAAGAAAAAAGGCGGAATCTGTGTCGGCATTCTCGCGGTTCACGGAAAAATGCTGGGGATCCGGGCCAAAGACTTGGGCAGGGAAATCATCAAACATTATTTCAGTTCCAAATGAAAGGCAAAGAGTATGTGCGGCATCGTCTGCTATGTGGGCAGTAAAAGGGCCGAACCCATTCTTTTGGAAGGGTTGAATCGGCTGGAGTATCGGGGTTACGACTCTGCCGGCCTGGCCGTACAGAATAACAATCACGTGGATTTTCACCGGGCTGTTGGAAAGATCGTCGAACTCGAACGAAAGACCAACGGCATGGACATAGAAGGAACCTCCGGGATCGCCCACACAAGATGGGCGACACATGGGGAACCCACGGAAAACAATGCTCACCCCCACCGTGATCGGGATGAAAACGTTTTTGTCATCCACAACGGTATCATCGAGAATTTTGGTTCTCTGAAGAAAAAGATGATGGCGTCAGGGATTGTCTTCAGGTCGGAGACCGACACGGAGGTGTTGGCCCAGTTGATCGCCCTCAACTTCGACGGGGACCTGTATGAGGCTGTGAGAAAGACCATGTCGCAGGTCGAAGGCACCTTTGGAATAGGCGTCATCCACCGACACCTTCCCGGCCAGATCGTTGTCGCCCGAAGGGGAAGCCCTCTGGTCATCGGCGTGGGCGAGAACGGTCATTTTGCGGCTTCGGATGTTTCGGCCATGGTGCGGTACACCAACAAGGTGGTTCATCTGAACGACAATGAACTGGCCCTCTTGACTCAAGATGAATTCACGATTTCCACGGCCCAGGCAAAGACTGTTCAGCGGGCTACCGAAACCGTGGAGTGGCAGGCGGAGGATGCCGAACTCGGCGGATTTCCTCACTATATGCTGAAAGAGATTTTCGAACAGCCGGAAACCATCAAGAATGCCATGAGGGGAAGGCTCGAAGTCGGAGAAGGGGTTCCGAAACTTGGCGGCATCATCCCGGTATGGGAAAAACTAAAAGACTGTCGGCACATGGTCATCGTCGCTTGCGGTACCTCTTATTATGCCGGCTCCGTGGGAAGATATATTTTCGAAAAATTGACGGAAATCGATGTCGAAGTCGAAGTGGCCTCGGAATTTCGTTACAGGAAGCTCAATTTTCCGCCCAACACTTTTATTGTGGCCATGAGCCAGTCGGGAGAGACGGCCGACACCCTTGCGGCCATCCGGGAGGCCAAGCGAAAGGATGCTCACCTGCTGGGCATCGTAAACGTGGTGGGAAGTTCCATTGCCCGGGAGACGGACGCCGGTGTATACAACCATGCGGGTCCGGAGATCGGGGTGGCTTCCACAAAGATCTTCATTTCCCAGTTGACTATCCTTACCCTGCTTGCCCTGCTTCTGGGCCGTCACCAGAAACTTGCTCTTACGGAGGGCGTTGAAGCGCTCAAGGCCCTTTCCCGGCTGCCAGATCAGGTCAAGGATATCCTCGCAAAAGATAACCAAATCCAGGCCATTGCCGAGAAGTATTACCAAAAGAAAAATTGGCTCTTTCTGGGCAGGCATTATGAGTACCCCATCGCCATGGAAGGTGCACTCAAACTCAAAGAGATTTCCTATATTCATGCCGAGGGGTACGCCGCCGGTGAAATGAAGCACGGCCCGATTGCTTTGATTAGTCCCGAAATGCCCACGGTGGCTGTCACGCCGAGGGATTCGATGTATGATAAGATGGTCAGCAATATTCATGAAATCAAGAGCAGAAAGGGACCGGTCATCGCCATCGCCACGGAAGGGGACAGCCTCATCAAGGATATTGCGGACGAAATCATTGAAGTGCCGGAGACCCTTGATTTTCTCTATCCTCTTCTGACCGTGGTGCCCTGTCAGCTCCTGGCCTATCACTGTGCCCGGTTCCTGAACCGGGATATCGACAAACCCAGGAACCTGGCAAAGAGTGTGACCGTCGAATAGACGGAATCTCGCATCCGATTCCAGGACGGCCCATAAGCGCGTGAAGGAGAATCAAAGAATATCTAAAGAGGTTGTCGGATCCTCCGGGACCGGAACAAACGTCGGGAAGAGACGTTTCTGGTTAGTCCTTGCCACAAAGCTGGTTGCCAGGCTTTTGCTCGTTTTCCGGTTCAGGTTGGAGATCAAAGGCCTGGAGCATCTTCCCGAAGAGAGCGCTTTCGTGCTCCTGCCCAAACACCAGCGATGGGAGGATATCCCCCTGTTGGCCCTTGCCACGCCAAGACCTCTCTATTATATGGCCAAGGTCGAATTGTTCTTGAATCCGTTGGCGGGCTGGTTTATTTCTTCCCTTGGTGGAGTTCCCGTCAACCGCGTCCGGCCTCTGGCCAGCAGACCCTCCCTCAGGCACATGATGGCCTGTCTTTTGAAAGGAGAGGGGATTGTGGTTTTCCCGGAGGGAACCTACCACAGAAATATGATGGGGCCCGGCCGTCCGGGGCTCATCCGGGTGATTCATTCCCGATTTGAAATTCCGTTTGTCCCGGTCGGGATTCGTTATTCAAAGGGGTCGGGGCGGACGAGGGTCAAGGTGTGCTTTGGGAAACCTTTGCAAGGGAACCGCTTTGAAGGCATCCACGAACTCCTTGAAAAAGTCATGGCGGATATCGCACGACTTTCAGACCTGACAAACGAAGCGGTTCGCGGCCTCGGCAGGACTCCTGAGGGGAATCATTAAATGAGCAATGCAGTTCCATAAATTTAAAATGTTCAATGATAAAGGAAAAAATCGATGTCAACATTAAAGGATGTATTCCGTCGAATAGATGAATCCAGAGAAAAAATTATTACTCTGCAGAAAAATCTCACATCAAGACCGGCCCTCGGACCTGTGAACGGCGGCCAGGGAGAGCACGAAAAGGCCGGGTATCTGAAAGAAATACTGCGGGACCTTCAACCCGATATCATGGAGGAGATCAAAGCGCCTGACGACAGGGCCCGGGACGGGTATCGTCCCAATCTTCTTGCCCAGTGGAAAGGAGAGATACAGGACCAGACGGTTTGGGGGCTGAGCCATATGGATATCGTGCCCCCGGGCGATCTGTCCTTATGGGACGGTGATCCCTACCGGATCCGGGTCGAGGGCGATAGAATCATTGGACGGGGCGTGCAGGATGATCAACACGGTATAGTGAGCTCCTATATTGCTCTATGGGCCGTTAAGGAATCCGGCCTGAATCTCGGGAGGTCTGTGGGACTGGGTTTTCTCGCCGACGAGGAGACAGGGAGTCAATACGGACTGGAATATGTCCTCACACATCATGGACATTATTTTGACCCCGGAGATTTGATTATTGTTCCGGATGCGGGCAATGATGACGGGACCATGATCGAGGTGGCCGAAAAATCGATGCTTTGGCTCAAACTTACGGTAAAAGGCGTGCAGTGTCATGCCAGCACGCCGGAAAAGGGCGAAAATAGTCTTGTCGGCGCAGCCAAACTTATATTGGCCCTTGAAAGACTCAATGAGAAGTTCAACCTGTCGGACGACCTCTTCCGGCCGGCTACATCGACCTTTGCGTCCACGAAGATGGAGGCCAATGTGCCGAATATCAATACGATTCCCGGCCTGGATGTGTTTTACCTGGACTGCCGAATCCTGCCCCAGTACCGCGTCGATGAAATATTGTCCGCGGCCGAAGAGATGGCCGGAGAGGTTGCCCGATCAACGGGACTCTCCATCCGGGTGGAAGTGGTGCAGCGCCAAGATGCTGCAGCACCCATTCCTTCGGATGCCCCCGTGGTGAAAGAACTCGTAAAGGCGATCAAGATTGTTTCCGGTTTGGATGCCGCCCCCATGGGCATCGGCGGGGGTACGGTCGCAGCCTTTTTTCGCAAGGCAAATCTTCCGGCCGCAGTGTGGATGACGTCTTCTGATTCGGCCCATCAACCTAATGAATACTGCCTGATTGGGGACATCATTAAAGACGCCAAGATCTTTGCGTGCCTTTATATGAATGAATACGAGATATCCTGAATTCCTTTCATGGAGTTTTTCGTCCTGCCCAATTCATGCAAAAGAATCACATATTCACGCCCATTACAGGTCATACCGCCGGGCTCAGCAGGGACTTCGGTTCCAACACAGAACAACAACAAGAACAAAATGGTACGGGTGATTCTCATCATGTTTTGAAGACCTATTAGTGTCTGAAGCTATCACACGCGCGATTCTGCGCACAGCGGGATTGTCTTCGGTCTCCCTCCGTACGCCGTATAGTTCATAGAGACTAAAGTTTCAAGTGACTAAAAGTAAAGTGTCGCTTCGTGATCCTCTTTTATAGTCAACATTATGACGACATGTCAGGATACCGGTCAGAGGAAGGTATGCGTTTTCCTTACCGAGCCTGGAATTATTGTGTTAACAACTTGTAATATCAGGCAAAACGACTATGGAACGGTTCGGCATAAATTGTGCTTAAATTGGAATCGGGCGGGTGCGCCCAATGATTGTGATTTTTGAAACCACTCGATGATACGGAAACCGGCGCTGCGAGAAAACGATATGGCAAATGTGTTGATTATTGATGACGAGGAAATGGTTTGTGAAATCCTGTCACGACAGGTAAAGAGTGCAGGGCATCGGGCCATAGTGGCCTTTACATTGGGAGACGGGCTGGAGAAGGCCCTTTCCAATGACTGTGATGTGATCTTCTTAGACGTCAATTTGCCTGACGGCAACGGGCTGGAGGCCCTGCCGCGGTTTCGGAGGGTTTCCTCTGCGCCCGAAGTCATCATCATCACGGGGGCAGGAGCCCCTGACGGGGCCGAACTGGCCATCAGGTGCGGTGCATGGGACTATCTCCGGAAGCCCTTTCCCAAAGGGGAGGCGGTTCTTCAACTCATAAGGGCCTTACAGTATCGGAAAGAAAAAAGTCGGCTGAAGGCGACGGTAGCCTTGAAAAGAAATGGCATTGTCGGCAAGACCCCTGAAATCAATGCTTGCCTGAATAATGTGGCCCTGGCAGTTCAGACCAACGCCAATGTGTTGATCACCGGTGAGACAGGCACGGGTAAGGAGCTTTTTGCCCGGGCCATCCATGAAAACAGTTCCCGGGCGGGTGAGAATTTTATAATTGTAGACTGCACCGTCCTACCTGAAAAACTCGTAGAGAGTGTCCTTTTTGGTCACAGAAAGGGGGCTTTCACAGGGGCTGATCGTGCGCATGAGGGGCTTATCAAACAGGCCGATCACGGCACCCTGTTTCTTGATGAAATCGGAGAACTCCCTCTTGATCTTCAAAAAACTTTTCTGCGAGTCATACAGGAACACCGCTTTCGACCCGTTGGAGGGACCGCGGAGGTCAAAAGCGATTTCAGACTTGTGGCGGCGACCAATCGGGACTTGGATCAGATGGTCGAATCCGGTGATTTTAGACAGGATCTCCTGTTTCGGCTGCAGTCTTATACAATTGAACTGCCGCCCCTGAGGGATCGCATTCAAGATATCAGAGAATTGGCCATGTACCACGTCGCCAAACTGTGCGAGCTAAATGGTTTGGAGAACAAAGGGTTTTCGCCGGAATTCTTCGAGGCCCTGGCCGCATACGACTGGCCCGGGAATGCCCGAGAATTGGTAAACATCCTGGATCAGGCGGTTATTGCAGACCCCGCCAACCCCGTCCTTTTCCCCAAACACCTTCCCGACAGGATACGGATCAAGATCGCCAGGGCTTCGTTGGAAAAGGGAAGGTCCCCGGATGCCGCCCACACGGAGGCCGCGATTCCTTCCGTGCCTTTTCCTAAACTCAAGGCCCTAAGGAATTCCAGAATGGCGGAACTGGAACACCAGTATTTAAGGAAGCTTATGTGCTGCACCAAGGGCGATATCAAGGAGGCCTGCCACATTTCAGGGCTGAAGCGTGCAAGACTCTATGAAATGATGAAAAAGTATAACGTTATCAGGGTTCAGTGATGTTTTTTATCAAACTCCGGACATGAACATTCGTACGCCTGTTGCCCGGGTTGCGTCATGGCCGATCATCCGTGACTCTCATTGGAAGGATACTTTTTGTTTTGACATTGAAAACCTTGTCCTTCTCCCGCCCCACGGGGCGGGGATCTTCCATTACTCCAGTCATTCAATACTCCGTGGGCTTTGAAATTACGGCCTCTTTATTATAGTCGTTTTTCTGATGAAGGTCGCGAAGCGACGCCGTAATTTTAGTCACTTGTAACTATTATCCCCCTCCGGGCTTATATCAAAGCCGGGCCCTCTGGACCCGAGTTCTTTACACGCCGTCCAATCTTCCACTCTGTCCGGAATCTGTCCGGTCAAACCAGAATCTGTCCATTTTTATCAGACAAAAATACCTCCAAAAAGCATGGTTCTATAGATCATTTTATAGCTGCCAAAGTCACCTGGTTTCCATCCTGAAAAACGCGAGTTTTGGATTGAAGGATCAGCTATTAGCCTTCGGCACTCAGCTTAACGACTTGTTTCTTCATAGCTTTTGCTGATGGCTGATCGCTGATGGCTGTTAGCGCGAATCCGGGAATGACCATTTCCTAATTCGCAGCAAGCAATCGACATGAGAGTGACTGTCCTTTCTCCGAAGTCTTGGCATTTTTCTTGTATTGCAGATCTGAAGGGCAGATCAATTCGGCGTAGAAATACTTGCTCTCTGAGCGGGGTCATGGTTCAGGGGCTGTGCTATGCTATCCGGACCCGAATATTTGTGTAAAAAAGGTTTCGCCTTATAAGGTGTGGACTCTTTTGATCAGTCATGGAAACAGCTCAAGTGACAACGAACTGCTGTACTATTTTCGGAAGCTGAATATTCAATCACAGGAGGAGTAAAGGAATGAAAAAAGCGAAACTCAATCATCGACTCATCACGGGAGGAATTCTTGCTGTTTTGATCCCATTGCTTGTTGTCGGCATATTTTCTGTCACAAAGGCCTCTAAGGCCCTCGAAAATATGTCCAGAGACCGTGCGGTTCATATCGCGACAAACCTGTCCGACATGGTGAGTGTGATGCTCGAAGAAGAATTGAAACTGGTCGCGGGCCTATCGAGCACCAATGCCGTGGTTGACGCCACAATCAAGATCGCTGAAGAGGGAATGGATCAGGCCGTCGATGAGATAGACGCCCTCGGAAAAGAACTTTCGAATGCGAAGAAGCGCCTGGGAAAGCAGTATGAAGTCCTGTCGGTGACAAATGGCAAGGGAACTGTCATCGCTGATGGAGTCGGAGGCAGAGATAAAGGCATCGACCTGTCGAACAGGGCCTACTTTAAGTTGGCCAAATCAGGCAAAGTGAATGTGTCCAACCCGGTTAAGTCCAAATCCTCGGGCAAACCGGTTGTCCCCGTCGTCTCGCCCATATATTCAGGAAAAGGGGATGTCGTGGGCACTCTGGTTGCCGTTTTAAAAATTGATTATCTTTGCGAGAAACTTGCGACGATCAAGATTGGCGAGACCGGATACCCCTTCATGATAGACAAAAAAGGCGTGATCATCGCGCATCCCGATCAAAAGAGCGTTTTTAAGCAGAACGTCAAGGACATGAAAGGGATGGAGCATATAGCGGATATGATGTTGACTCAACAGACCGGGGTTGAGCCCTATGTGTACAATGGAGAAGACAAGATCGGGGCCGTTGCACCCATCAAACTGACCGGGTGGAGCATCAACGTATGCCAGTCAAGCGGAGAGTTCCTGGGAGCGGCACATGCGATCAGGAATATGATCTTGATTGTAGGGGCCGTGTTTATGGCGATAACCATCCTGGCCGTTTTGTATTTCGCCGGGGGCATAACAAAGCCTATTCAAAGGATTATCGAGGGGTTGAACGATGGGGCGGACCAGGTCGCTTCCGCATCCGCGCAGGTCTCGTCGGCCAGCCAATCCCTTGCAGAAGGCGCTTCTGCTCAGGCCGCTTCCATAGAAGAGACTTCCTCATCCCTGGAAGAGATGTCCTCCATGACAAAACAGAACGCAGGCAATGCTACAGAGGCGGACAATCTTATGAAGGAGGCCAATCATATCGTGGGCAATGCCAACAATTCCATGCAGGATCTCACGGGGTCGATGGAGGAAATCACAAAGGCCAGTGAAGAGACTTCAAAGATTATTAAGACCATTGATGAAATTGCCTTCCAGACAAACCTGCTGGCTCTGAACGCTGCGGTGGAGGCCGCACGCGCCGGTGAAGCCGGATCCGGGTTTGCCGTAGTGGCCGACGAGGTGAGAAATCTGGCCATGCGTGCTGCTGAAGCTGCCAAAAACACGGCAGGCCTGATCGAAGGAACGGTGAAAAAAATCAAAGACGGTTCGGATCTTGTCACCAGGACCAATGAGGCCTTTTCGGAAGTATCAAGAACCTCTTCCAGGGTCGGCGAGCTTGTCGCCGAAATCGCCGCTGCCTCCGGCGAGCAGGCCAGCGGAATCGAGCAGATCAACCTCGCTGTTGCGGCAATGGATAAGATCGTTCAGCAAAATGCGGCCAGTGCAGAGGAATCTGCCAGCGCCTCAGAAGAGATGAATGCCCAGTCAGGGCAAATGAAGTCCTCGGTAAACGAGCTGGTCCTCGTGATCCAGGGAGATGGTGAAAATCATTCCGGCGGCGCGACGAAGGTTCGGAGAATACAAACGCGTCAGGGTAATGGGCAGAAGAGCAGGGTCGCGGAAGGTCGCCAAAAATACCATGTTGCCCCGATCGGAAAAGCTCCCAGGGTATTGGATGACGGTCGCACAAAGCAAGTCAGCCCTGAACAGGTCATTCCAATGGATGAAGGGGATTTTCAGGACTTCTGAGATCGGATACTGTAAAGGAATGACCCGTTTTATCGTCCGGGAGCCCTGAGGACCCCGGACGATGACCCTTTAACCGTCAAAATGTCCCGCCGCTTTCGATTCAGGGCGCCTGTAGTAAACACTCGCAAAGGACCGCTCAAGTAGTTTCTCCAATATCCTAAACCCACCCCCTAATTTGAAAATATAATATGTGAAATCAGAATATTGATGGTTGATCAGGGAATATTTTACGGCCAGACCTGAATGCCCCCCCGGGAATCGTTGACATGGCGAAAGCTCCCGTGCTTGAATGAGCAGGAATGGAACCTGAAGCCGGAACGTCGGCGTTTGATTCCGCAATTGTGGAATCGTCAATCAATCCTACGAAAAACATTGAGGGATCTTTCATGCATTTTGAACCGGGTATCATCCGGCGGTCTGGTAAAGCCGGACCGGCATTGTGGTTTGTGTTCAGAGGAAATAAGCTCCTGGTTGACCGAGTTGATGGGGGCGCCAGGATTCCCTGCATACCTGATCCGGCCGACCTGTGTCTCCCCCTTGGCCGAAAACAATATCTGGGAACCCTGGACGGGCGACCGTGTTATACTGTAGCATGCGATCCTGATACTGCACCCCGGAAGGGACAGGTTTTTTCGGGGCTTCGCCGTCTTTTCGGCCTCGTGAGTGAAGAAATTTTCCAGGTCGCGGGTCGGGCCTTTCAGATCGTGAATTGGGATCAGAATACCCGGTTCTGCGGCCGTTGTGGTGAACCGACGATTGTTTCCTCTGAAGAAAGACTCAGGATGTGTCCGAAATGCGGACTCAAAAGATTCCCCCGCTTGTCGCCGGCCGTTATCGCCGTCGTGACCAGGGGAAAGCAAATCCTTCTGGCGAGGGCCGATCGATTTCCGGATAAACTCTACAGTGTGCTCGCCGGTTTCGTAGAACCGGGTGAGACCCTCGAGGAGTGCCTGAGGCGGGAAGTGAGTGAAGAGGTAGGTTTGGAGATTTCTGATATCAGATACTTCGGCAGCCAACCCTGGCCCTTTCCTGATTCCCTGATGATCGGCTTTACTGCCCGATATGCCGGGGGTGAGATCACCATAGACAACCGTGAAATTGTGGATGCGGGATGGTTTTCTGCAGACAACCTCCCCGAGATACCGGATAAGATCAGCATTGCACGCCGATTGATTGATTGGTTTATCGAGAATAATCGTTGATTGGGTGAGGCCGAAGAACACATCACGACATTTTGCTGTGGAGCGGCATTTTTCTGTAGGGTTTTCCCTAGCAAATAGATAGGGAAAATGCTAAGGTGTAAATTCACCTGTGGTGTGAACCCCTATAACCCGGCCCAAGCGAGAACGCGTCGGATTTTTCACCGAATATAACTTGGCGAACAGGGAGAGCGTATATGAAGCTGTCATCCAAAAGCCGTTATGGGACCAGGCTAATGCTCGATCTGGCGAAGCACTATGGCGGAGAATTCATACAACTAAAAGAGATCGCAGGCCGCCAGGGCATTTCTCTGAAATATCTCGAACAGATTATGATTTCCCTAAAGAAAGCCAAATATGTCAAGGGCGTCAGAGGCGCCAAGGGGGGATACAAGCTCTCGAAAGCGCCGGGAAAGATTACGGTGGGAGAAATCGTGGCCGTTCTGGAAAGCGGTTCGCCCATGACCGAATGCTCGGAAAATCCGGAGGTCTGCGAACGGTCGGAATCCTGTCCGACACGTGTTTTGTGGAAAGAGGCGGCCGACGCCCTATTTGAAAGGTTAAATACCGTCACGCTGGCAGATCTTCTAAAGGGATTTGACATAGGGCAGGGCTGAAGCGGCGTTCTCTGAAAAATCGGTGGGCCACAATACTCTTTTAATTTCCATAAACTTACTCCTTATTCGGATTTGACCACCAGGACGGCGGCCCCTCCCAGGGCCCTAACCAGTTTGACGCTCACATCGCCCAGGACGAATTCCTCTGCCTTGGACATTTTTTTCCGTCCGATGACCACCAGGTTGCATTGCTTTTTTTTGCATTGATCGATGATGCCTTCCGCTACGGTTTGATAGGGTTCCGTCACAAGCTTTATTTCAATATGTTCGGGCTTGAACCCCGATTCAATAAGCTTGTCCCTGGCCTTTTCCAGAACCGCCCGATAGCGTACCGGAAGTTCCTCGGTGAATTTTTTCCCCATGAGCTCTTCGCTTGCAGAAGACCCCCTAAACACGTGAAGAAGCGTAATATGCCAGTCCTCAGGGCAGAAAGCGAGTTTGGCCAGATAATCGACTACGGCCCGAGAACTCACGGAATCATTAAGTGAGACGAGGATCGAATTTGGCAAGTTGTCCCCCATTGCTCTTATGTCAAGACCTTGGAAATTATTCAAAGGCCGTATACAGGCACCGGTTTAAATCTTCGACCATCTCTTCAACCAGTTCATAATTAACGTTTGCCCCTATGGAAAAGTGCATGAGAATGTCATTCAGGGCCTTAGGAATATAGGGGTAAAGTTTCCTCAGGTTGATGAAACGTCTTCTGTGTATAATGGAGAAATCCTCCATTTCGAGGCGATCCTTGAGGTCGCCATAGATCATGGTATCGCTAAGAATCATTTGAATATTGTGAAACCCCTTACCCACGGCATTGATCAGAACGTTCCCGAGTCCGAATACATCAAGGCTGTAAGGGTTTTCCAGGGCCTCGTAATCATAATCGAAGTCGATCCAGACGTAATGACCGGTCTCCTTTTCCACGATGATATGATCATTGCGAATGTCCCCGTGCTTGAACCCCAGGCTGTGGAGGTGGCGGATGGCCTGAAAGGCTTTTATGAGATTTTTCAGGATACCGGGAAACATCCTTTCAAAATAAACCCGGTGCCCCATCCGGAGAGAATCGGTATAGAGAAAGAAATTGGGCCCGTGGACAATATCGAGGACTCTGATGATGTTCCCCTTTTCATCATGAATGCCCATGCCGTGCATAAAATGGGGGTGATCTTTTACGGCCTCGAGGATCCTTGCCTCCTTCTCGGGGCTTCTGAAACATTTTATTTTTGCCCCTCCCAGGACGGTGTCAAAAGATTCCTTAAATGTCAGTTTCAGAATTTTTTTCTCTCCTGTTATCTCATCCACGGCCCGTTTGACCCAAAATTTCGGATCGTCCATCCCGAAACGACGTTCCAATTCGTGTCCCGTGATCCTGTATCGCCTGTCGCCGATTTGGACGATATCATCGCGGTTTATGGAGAAGATTTCCGATGTATCCGTGAAAAGCCGTCCCTGCACTGGCTAGAGTCCCTCCAGCATTCGTTCCGGTAAGCCTTCCATGGCCATTTTTATCTTTTCCACAAAGTTTCTAAGGCCGTTGTTCTCGATGACCAATCCAAGGTGTTCGGCCAGCACGCACATCGCGCCGACATCATCCGGGTGAAAGGCCAGAGACTCGCTTTGGTAGATTCTGATCGTTCCGATGATGTTCCGTCGATGTTTGATTGGAACGGAAAGCATGGAGCTGATGCCTTCCCTGATGGCCGCTTCGGGGTAATGAATCCGTGGGTCTGTCGTCATTTCTTCAATAAAGACAGGTTCTCCGGTAAAAAAAGCACTGTATTTGTCGTTCACGAATATCGGTCCTTTATAGAGATAGGCGTCACTGATTCCGTAGCTGCCTACACGAAACAACTGATTCTCCCGCTCGTCGAAAAGCAGAATACAGCATCCCTTGGCACTGAAGGACCTCGCGGTGCCTTCGGCAATATGGTTGATCAGGAGGTTGAAGTCTTCGTAGGTGGAAATCGCGTGGCTGATCGCCTTGAATTCATTGAGGTAGAACCTTCGTTCGGTTTTTGGTTTCATGATCCCTCCTCATGCAACTATAGGGTAAACTCACTGCCAGTCTGATCCTTTGCGCCATTTTTCGGTAAGGTGGATGAGTTCCGTCATCGTCTGATGAGTGGAGACACTGAGCCCCCTCTTTTTTCCCATGACATGGATGGCCCCATTCAGGGACTCAATCTCCGTGCGCCTGCCATTGAGAATGTCCTGGAGCATAGGAGAAAGGTTTTCAGACGTCCTGCGGCAGACTTCGAGCAGCGAATCATAGAGATCTTCCGGGGACATTTCTATCCCATAGGCCTGGGCCACCTGCTTGCCTTCATCAATAAGGCGCTTTGCCAGTGCGATAGATTCCATTTTTTCCGTGAGTTGACCGTTTTTCAGACGCAATAAGGCCGTGAGGGGATTTACGGCTGAATACACCACGGCCTTTGCCCACACATAGCCGAGGACGTTATCCGTTACCCTCGTCTGAATATCGGAAGCATCGAAAACCGCCTTGATTCCTTCGGCGCGTTCCTTTCCGGCAAAATTTATTTCGCCGATGAAGGTCATCCCCGTCCCCGCGTGCCTCACGCTTGATCCATGGAGAGACGTGGCTCCGTGATAGGTCACACCTCCGAGAACATTCCCAATGTCCACTATTTCGGCCATGGTTTCGATGTTTCCCAAGCCTGTTTGAATGGTCAGGATCGGTGCTTCAGCAGTGACCAGTTGATTGATACTCCTGACTGCAGAGGCGGTGGAGTAATTCTTGACGGCAAGGATACTCAGGTCGCAGGTCTGAATGGACCGCCCATCGGTGGTCGCACGGGTTTTAACGGTCAGGTACGGTTCTGTGCCTGAGGTGCCCAACTCAATGAACTGGATGCCCCTTTCATTCAGGACATCGACAAGGCCGGGGTCTCTTTCGACAAAGGTAACCTCATGCCCGCCCCTGCCCAGCATCCCACCGAGAAATCTTCCCATCGCACCTGCGCCCACAATGACGACGTGCATTATTCCCTCCAATGAATCATTTCCTCAGGGAGAATTCCCTTAGACGTGCAAACCGGGTAAGGAAGTCTCATCCATCTGATGGCGAAAGGAGGTGGTTGCGGCCCTGATCCGGGGACGGGCGCTCCAGCCGTTATGTCGAATTACAGTAAATGTATTAGAATGAAAGAAGAAAAGCGGGATCACGATGATTGCGTGAACAACCTGCATCTGTCTGAATCTGTTACCAACATTTAAATCAGATTATATCATAAATGGAATTCGGTCAATAAGCAATCCGTGACCCTTGATGCCCTCAAGAAGCCCACACTCCGGGAAAAGGGGTTTCAGGACGGGGATGACAAGTCCCGCCCCCAATGATAGGATGCACTTGATCCGAAGAAGAACCCGCCTATATTTGGGTTTCCTTCTCATCCACATTTGTATTTTTGAAAGGCTAATCTGTTACGATCTTTTCGGTGCCCCAATATCATGTTTCTAAATGAGATAAAAATATCGGAAAAAATATTCATCGTGTGTCTCTGCGTGATCGGCCTTGCCGGGGTTGCCTATGGCATGAGCAAAGGGAATAATTTGGTCTTTCTTTTGGGCCTGGCCGCGGTGATCGCGGGATACCTGTTGATTAGGAAAAACTTGAAGGCGTCTCTCCGGAACAGGCAGGAATGAGGCGACTGTTACCCCAAAATTGCAACATTAGGGGTTGCTTGTTTTGGACAAGAGAATTGAAATGGTGAAATTTGATATCAACATCATACGAAGAAATAAAATCGCCTTTGAGCAGTACACACAACAAAGAAGACACTATACCTATGCCTTGAATGCCGATAATGCCTCAGTCGCCTTTGAGCTTATCCCCGTTCTTCTGAGCGTCAATGAGCCGGATTTGCCCGGTCATATTCCCGAAGGCAAAACGAGTTGCGGGATTTATAATATCGGTTCCGCCCGTGATTTGACGGCCCTGATCCAGACCTATTTCCCGGAAACGAAGAAACGGAGAATCAGCTATCAGAAATACCTCGTGAAGCGCCCTATTATTGATACGCTTTTTGTCATGGGAAGCGTCGGAACGGTCGCTCAGACTGAAAAATCCGACTATGATTATTGGGTTTGTGTGGATTCTTCATTGTTCGATAAAGACAGCATTCAAAAGCTCCGTGAAAAGACCGAAAAAATTGCCGACTGGTGCGAACGCAAGTTCCATATGGAAGTCCATTTTTTCGTCTCCGAGTTGGGCCGGGTCAGAAACAACGATTTCGGCAGCGTGGATGAAGAGAGTACGGGATCCAGCCAAAAACGGTTTTTAAAAGAAGAGTGCTATCGAACTATGCTTCTCGTGGCCGGAAAGATCCCTCTCTGGTGGGTCCTGCCTTCAGGGATCAATCAAGGGGACTATGAAAGCTATCAGGAATGGCTCGGGAGAGAGGCTTCGTATGATTTGAATGATTTTGTGGATCTCGGCTTCCTTGGGGACGTTTCCCATGAGGAGTTTCTGGGCACGGCCCTGTGGCACTTGAGTAAGGGCATTAAGGATCCATTCAAGGCCCTCCTCAAAATGGCCATGATGGAATGGTATCTGTCGGGTGACTTTGAGGGAAAACTGCTCTGTGATATTTTAAAAGAAAGGGTCCTCGGCGGGTGCAAGAATCTGATGGATGTGGATCCCTACCTCCTGATGGTCGAGACGATCCTGGATTTTTATGGCCGCCGGGAAAGGGACGATCACATGAACCTCCTCCGGAAGGCTTTTTATGTCAAAGCCGCTCCGAGGATTACGAGGCTGCGGCTCAGGAAAGGGACCGGTGATTTTAAGTTTGAGGCATTCAGGGCACTCATGGGGGCATGGAAATGGCCCCCGGAAGTATTCGAAGAACTCAACCAGCTAGAGAATTGGAGCTATGCCCGGCGTTTGAAATTGTCCACCGAGATCAATAAATTTTTCTTCTCCACCTATCGCAGACTTTCGGAGGCCCAACTCCTCAAGGGAAAGCAGGCGATCAACGGTCGGGATATGACGCTCCTGGCCAGGAAGATATACGTTCTCTTTGCCCGGCGCCAGAAAAAGCTGCAGTGGCATCCCTCTCTCACGGGTCGGCGGCTGATCCTGGACCGGTGCATTTTTCAATTGAGACGTGACAAAGCGGGAAAGAACAGGTGGGTGCTTTACGACGCCACCCGCTACCCTCTGGAGAAGACCAAGAAAAATCTCAGGATATTCAGTTCCGGTAGGATCGTACGGGCGGCCACATGGCTTGTGGTCAACGGTATATATGACTTCTACAAAACCGCCGTTGACATGCCTTCAAATCCTTCAGGGATTGTGGCCAAGGATCTGATTGAACTGCTCCGGCACTTACAGAAGTTCTTCTCTTCAGCCTCGAGCCATGTCACTATGGGCACTAATTTGCATCGGGAGACCAAGGTCGACAAAATCATGGTGGTTACGGATATTGAAAAGATGAAAACGTCGAACGATCCTTCGCGTATGGATCTTGTTTACAGCAATACCTGGGGGGAGATTTTCACGGAGGCTTATCCCTTTCAGGAGGGCCTCTCGAGGCTCAAGGATTATGTGGCGGATATGAGTCCCCGGAACACCGCTGAAGTGACCTCAAAGGTTAAAGTCCATATTCCGGAGACGGACGAGGACAAGAGTCGTAAGAAGAGGATCTACCAGGCCGTTCTTCAGGCGTTTGTCGAATGATATAATTTGTCAGGTTTTTTTATGCAACTTTAGGGTTAACGCTTCCTCTTTACGACCCGTCTTCGAACTACCTTTCTCTTTCCCTTGCCGGAACCTCTTCTTACCCTCACCAATTTTTTGGTCGGTTGTGAAGGCGTCCCGCCCGGGGCATCTTCTGTTTCCGAAGGAGGCTTCTGCCAGTGAGCGCATGTGGCCCTCGGGCACTTCAGAATAGGCTCCCCGTCCCTTCCGGTCACTTCCACCAAAAAGGGGTTCCGGCATTGCGGACAGGTGATGTGGAAGGGCTTGCCCCAGCTTAAGAAATTACAGTCGACGGCGGTGCACTTATAGAACCGTTTACCGGTCGAGGTCGTCTCCTCTTTGACGACCCCTGTCGTGCAGATCGGGCACTGCAGGGCCAGCGCGTTTTCAAATTCGGCGATACGTTTTTCTATGTCTTGATCATCCGAGAAAATTTCCGGTTCCTGCGGCTTATCTTCCCCTTCCGGATAAGGCGTGGTCGTTCCAGTACGGGTCTCTGTACCAAAAATTTCGACCGATGCGTCCTGCTCCCGCAGACCTGAAGTGGAAAGCGGTGATTCAGGCGTTGAGGATATGTCTTCCATCTCGGAATCCTGGAAGGCGGGGGCGTCTATCCTGTCCTCAGCTTGAGGGACGATTTCGGACGGATCGCGATCAAAGGCGGGAGAAGTCGTTTCAATCGGGGCGACAGCGGACTCCGGAGGTCCGTCGATACCTCGTCCCCCGTCATGACTGGCCTCCAGTGGCTCATGGTTCCGGCCGGTGGGGAAGGGTCCAGAATCCGGGGCTATTTCGGGAACGGGGGTTTCTTGCAGGGCATCGGACTCTGTCGCATTTGGGGGAGCGGGCACTGCAGACGGAACCGGAGGGGTGGCCCGGGGCATCCGGCCCGGTTGAATGCTGTAAATGTCCGATAACTTCTGTTTTTTGGGGAGTTCAACCGGGGCGGGGTCGATGATGGTCCGAAAGGTTGTTTTCGATTCGGTCATTTGTCCTGAAGTGGACCGCTTACCCCCTCTTTCGCTCTTTGGGGCAGGTTCCTCGGTTGTCAAGGGAACCCCCTGCATTTTCAGGATCTGATCAAATCTACTGACAGAGCTTTCAAGATCTTTACTTCCCCCACGGACCTCGTCCATGGTCTGGGCAAGGGAGGCGATAAGGTTCATCCCGGGCATATTCGGGAAGACTCGGTCAAGAAGCTGAACCATGCGGATCGTCGGTTTTTTGGCCGAAAAACCGCCGTCCTGATCCACCTCGACATAATTTTTTTTGATCATCTCATCCAGAAGGCTTTCCGTGTCCTCGTCGAAGGTGATTTCCATCTCACACAATTCATTGAAGAGGGTGGACCGGTTATAGCGCTCGGCCGGGGTTGAAAAATTTTCCATCTCCTCGGTGATCTGTTCAGTGAGCAGGATAAGAGATGTAACATTGAGCAGATTGAGGGGCAGGCCTCCGATACCGGTTGAGGTCCCGATCAATCTTTCCATGTGTCTTGCAAGGACCTGGTCGAAACATTCCCTGAGAGTGAGTTCCCTTCCTTCTGCTTTTCCTGATTGCGCGTCCATGATCGTTTATAACCTTTTGTAAATTTATTTCGCTGTCCGGCTTTCGGTTTCAAAAACCCCTTCAAGATGATTCATGCAAAATTTGGGTTATAGCGCTTCCATGATTTCTCCTGCTCGGGATGCCATTCGGGATATTCTTTCCTCCGGAGAGGCCTCATCAGGCAAGGACGGAGGGTTATCATCATCGACTTCCGCAGAGTCGGTCTCCGCTGATAACGGTCGATCCACTTCTTCATCATCCGATGGCAACGGATCCTGATCCCCGGGGATTTCCTGGGCGTCTTCTTTCTTGTCCTCTTGGGCACCCTTGGATGGGGCCACGGAAATATAGTTCCCGTTCCTATCGAGGAGCACGGAGATCGTCACTTTGACCTCAAAGTCCAGCTGATAAACAATGTTTCCCTCATGGACAACCATGTCGCCCTTTTTATATTCAACCTCTTCATCGAACCCAAGCCCATGCTCTTCTTGGAAAATGCCTTCGATTGCTCCCCAGTCAAGATCGGCCGTGATAGCATCAATCAACTCCTGTTCGCCGTTCTTGATGACTTCTGCCTCGGTAATTTTCATGGTTGTGGTCCTCCACCTACTTATGATTTCAAATTGCTAAACCATCCCCACTTCACTATCGGCCTGCTTCATAGTCCCCGGTTTTTCCCGTCTCCAGATTTCCCGGGCCAGGTCAAGGTACCCTTTGGCTCCAGGTGAGAGGAGATTTCGAAGGAGGAGCGGCTTGCCATAACTCGCGGACTCCCTTAGATCTGTATTTCTCGGAATAACGGTTTTATAGACTAGCCCGTTAAAATGACCCCTGGCGGCATCGGCAATCTGACGGCATATGTTTTCGTTGGGATCAAACATGGTCAGGAGAAGGCCGTTGATCTGAATGCGGAGCTTGTTTCGGGTGGCCAGATCCTGAATGGTCTTAAGAAGATGTCCCATTCCCTCAAGGGCATAAAATTCACACTGAAGGGGAATCAAGAGTGAATCGGAGGCGGCCATCGAGTTCTTGGATAAAAGACTCAGAGACGGGGAGGAATCAATGATGATGTAGTCATAGGATTCCTTGAGTTCTTTAAGAAGGTTTTCCAGAACCGTTTCCCGGCCGGCCCTCGTCATAAGCTCAGTTTCTGCCCGGTAGAGATCAACTCCGGTGGGGAGTATTTTTAAAAAGTCAAGTTGTGTGTCCATGACGGTCCGGGTAACTTCGGTCTTTCCGATCATGGCCCGATAAAGTGTCCTTGACAGTTTCGCCTTGTCAATCCCCAACCCCGTTGTGGCATTTCCCTGGGGATCGCTGTCCACAAGCAGCGTCTTTTTTTCGGCCATGGCCATGGCCGTCGAAAGATTGACGGCGGTCGTGGTCTTCCCTACGCCCCCCTTCGGATTCGCTATGCAAATAGTCTGCCCCATATTTCTTTTAAATTTTAAACCTTACGTTGAGTTAGATCAAAATATATTCAAAGTAACGGAGATGAGGGCGACTTATGATTCAACCCCATGATATCCAGTGGGTTTCTGCAAATCCCATACCACCCGCTAAAGATGCGAAAAGTGACGTTAAGAAAATCGTGAATTTTCAGTTGTATGAAATGCTTCCAGCGCTCAGTTTAATATATCGTTCTCTCAGTGCTTTTGCTGATGGATGATCGCTGACAGCTGTAAGCGCGAATCCTGAATGACAATTTTTGGGGATAAAAATTAGGTTATATACCTGGAATTTGGACACTTCAGGAAGCGAATAGGGCAGGACAATATCGTGGAATGAGTTTTGCAACGTTAAGAAAAGTGGACCTATATCCACGGTCCATCCGGAAATAATTATTTATCGATCAGTTTCAACATCAGAACTGATTGGAGGAGAATTTTTTGGCACCAGTCATCACGTTAAAGGGTATTGATGAGGCCATATCGAACCTTGGCTACCGGAATCAGAAGGGGACAAAGTCCCGGCTGGTCCAGGCGATACGTGCACACTATGAACGCGATGATTTTATTTTGTCCCTAATATCCATTGATTCCGATTCGTTGATCAGGATGCTCTGGGCGAATGCCCTTGATCCCATCACCATAAGAAACCGAAGAAGGAATCTGAGCAGCATCAAATCGTCAGTGAATGCGGACTTCAAAAAAATTTACGAGGAGGGAAAAAATCCCGAGGGTATCACCATCAGTCCATCAAATACCTTTGTCATGTCCGAGGAGGCCAAGGATAGCGCCCTTGAGGCATTGAGAGATGGGGCGGATATGGATGGGGCCGGCGGGTTGGGTCAGTTGGCGGGGGCGCTCAATAGCCTAAAAGAGGTCCTTTCATCATCCGAAAATCTTGATGAACTCTCTAAGGATCAGGGCCCGGCGGCACTCCATGAATTGCAGGATTTGATTAGGGGCCTTTCTGAGAAAATCGGGATCGCAGGGATAGGAGCCTTAGGGGCAGGAGAAAAAGAGTCGGGAAGGTTCGGTGCCGTTGTATCGGCCGGAGGGGAAATACCCGGGCCCTCAGGGGAGGGGGGTACGGGTGAAAAAACGGGAAGTAACAGTAAAAGCGATATCCTTGAGAAAGCGGGCATGACCCCGGAGATGGGGCTGAAAGAGCGTCCCGATGTCACGGGAAGTGAGGAGGGGACGGGCTCCTTTTCTGGTGAAGTCGAGGAAATAGCGGAAGCGCCGGATATCGAAACGGAAGAGATCGATGCCCTGGAAGAGGGGATCTGGGAGGAGGCGCCTGGGGGGGAAGAGGCCGTAGAGTCTGAGGAAGAGGACGTCATTGAAATACCTCAGGATGAACTCCCGGAAGATATCGAGGAGACTGAGGAGGGGGAATCGGCAGAGTATGATATGGACCCGGTTGAAGAGGAACCGGAGGAGGTCGATGCCCGGGAGACGGCCTTTGAGGATGGAGATCTCGAATTTGCTGACCCGGAGCCAGCCGATGAGATCCTTGAGGCGATTGATGAAGAAGGGGAAGCGATAAGCGAAGAGGAGGTCGAAGAAGTCGACGATGCCGGTGCCCTGGAAGCCCTGGATGAGCCGGAACTCGGGGGAGGGGAAGAGTTCGAGGAGGCGGACCCTGAGGAAGGGGGCTCCGAGATCGAGCTTTCATGTGATCTTGAGGAGATAGAGGAAGCGCCGGATACCGAAACGGACGAGGTCGAGACCCTTGAAGAGGAGGAACCCGAAGAGGATTTCGAGGAGGTCGAGGCTTTTGATGCCGAGGCTTTGGAAGAACAGCCGGTTGATGCTAGCGATTTCGGGGAAGATGTCGGAGTGATAGGCCCGATTGAGGGTCAAGAGTCTGAACAAGGCCTCGGGGGCCCGGAAGCGGACGATGGCGGTCGCGAAGGGGGCATTGAGGGCAAGGGCGGCGTTGGCGGAAATGTGGACAGTTTAGAACTCACAGATGATTTTAGAGAGGAAGACCTTCTTGCCGAGGCTGAAGAAAGCGGCCGCCTGCTGATGGATTTTGGAGAGGAAAGCCTCAACGGGGAGGCAGGACCGAATCAAAACACAGACAGTTCACGAGTGCTTGCAGAACAATTTAATCGTTCTCTTGCCGCCATGGATCGGTTTTTCAACCAGTATGTCCTTATTCCCGGCGGAAAATATCCTGTTGGGAAAAAGCGTCCGGTCAAGGTTGAAAGGGCAAAGCAGATTATCGAGTTGTCATCGTTTTATATGGGAAAATATCCCGTGACAAACGCGCTTTTCGAAGTATTCGCAGAAAAGACGGGATATAAAACCACTGCCGAAAGAGTGGGATACGGAACAGTTTATGATGGACGCGTTCAAAGAAAGGTGGATGAGGAAACCGGCCTGGAGACCTACACCTGGAGTTCCTCACTCACGAACAAAATCGTGAAAGGAGCGTGTTGGTATCAACCCCTGGGCCCGGGGAGTACGCTTCATAAAAAGAGAAATCACCCGGTGGTTCAGATAAGTCTGGATGACGCCCTGGCCTTTGCGGCATGGACCGGGAAGGGGTTGCCCACGGAGGACGAATGGGAAGCTGCTTCGCGAACTGCGACCGGCTATTCCTTACCCTGGGGGAAAAAATGGGAAAGGGATGCCTGCAATTCCGAGAACACCTCGATTGGAGATACAACTCCCGTGGACCGCTTTATGGAATGGGAGAATGAACTCGGCATCGCAGACACCCTCGGAAATGTGTGGGAGTGGACTTCAACTCCTTTTGAAAATGGAGCTGAATCCAATGGCCGGTCGTATATCGCAAAGGGGGGAAGCTGGGTAACGGGCAAACCGCTGAATCTGGCGACCCGATTCAGAGTGGATCCCGCGTCCTACTCAAACATCCTGGGATTTAGATGTGTGGCCTATTAGCCGGGAGGCACGGCAGAGCGGTTGGCAGACAGCGCAAAGGTGCCTTATCAAACATTGCAGGAAGGAAATCATAATACGCATAACGGATTGCTGATATTTTTCATTTTTTATATGGATCATGTCCGTTTGCTTCTGAAAGTATTTGTGCATGAACTCGCAGTAAGTGGTTGATTTCATGGGCTTTGAAAAAGTGAAAATGGCGGCGCGGAGGATCAAGCCTCTAGCGCTATATGTTGAATTAAACTCTTGACAGATAACAATATGTTGTGATAATTCTTCTCCATCTTCGTTTGACGTTTTTCCGATTACCTTGAGGGCTTTTGTGTTTCAAGGTCTTTTCGCATGAGGGTCATTTTGTTGACCCTCTCAATGAGAACCTTTCTTCGGCATGACTTTAATCGTATTTATATAAAGGTGGCGTTTATGTTCGAGACTATCAAAAAGCGTGATGGAAGGGTTGTGCCCTTTAATTCCGTACAAATCACCGCAGCCATCGCAAAGGCGGGAAAGGCAACGGGTGAGTTTGGGGAGAAAGAAGCAAAGAAAATGACGCTCCGGGCATTAACTCTGGCCCATGAGATGCGCCTTGATCCCCTGCCCGAAGTTGAAGAGATTCAAGATATTGTTGAAAGAGTTCTCCTGGATTCCCCTTTTTATAAAACAGCCAAGGCCTATATTCTTTATAGGGAGCAGCATTCACAGATTAGAAGCATCGTGGCCAAGGCAAGTGTCGATCTGGTTGAGAATTACATCGGAAAGCTGGATTGGAAGATAAATGAAAACAGCAACATGTGCTACTCACTTCAGGGGTTGAATAACTACATCTCCTCCGATGTGACCTCTGAATACTGGTTGAACCGGATTTATCCTCCCGAGATAAGGAAAGCCCACAGAAGTGGAGATTGCCATATACATGATCTCAGCCTCCTTTCGGTTTATTGTGTCGGCTGGGATTTGAAGGACCTGCTTAAACAGGGGTTTCGGGGCGTTGAAGGAAAAGTGGAGAGCGCTCCCCCCAAACACCTCAGGTCGGCCCTGGGGCAAATCGTTAATTTTTTCTATACCCTACAGGGCGAAGCGGCGGGGGCCCAGGCCATTTCAAATTTTGATACCCTTCTTGCGCCCTTTGTGCGTTATGACAACCTGGATTACGACGGTGTCAAACAGGCCCTTCAGGAATTCGTTTTCAATATCAATATCCCCACGAGAGTGGGTTTCCAGACCCCTTTTACAAATATTACGATGGATCTCAGTCCTCCATCCACCCTGAAGCATCAACATGTGGTCATTGGCGGAGAGGAGCAGGTCGAGACCTTCGGCGAATTTCAGGCCGAAATCGACATGATGAACCGGGCCTTCGCCGAGGTGATGATTGAAGGGGACGCCAAAGGAAGGGTCTTTACCTTTCCGATACCCACCTACAACATCACTGAGGATTTCGATTGGGATAACCCCAATCTGGATATGATCTGGAAAATGACGGGGAAATATGGCATCCCTTATTTCTCCAATTTTGTTAATTCGGATATGTCGCCCGAGGACGCAAGGTCCATGTGCTGCCGACTGCGCCTTGATAATAGGGAACTTATGAAAAGGGGAGGGGGGTTATTTGGAGCCAATCCTCTCACGGGCTCGATCGGCGTCGTCACCATCAATATGCCCAGGATCGGATTTTTCGCACAGACAAAGGATGATTTCTTTGAGCGCCTGAAAAAGATGGTGCTTTACGCCAAAGAGAGCCTGACGATCAAAAGAAAAGTGCTCGAAATGTTCACCGAGAAAAATCTTTATCCTTACTCCAATTTTTATCTGAGGGAAATCAAGCAGGGAACAGGCCTCTACTGGAAAAACCATTTCTCTACCATCGGCATCATTGGGATGAACGAGGCCTGCCTCAATTTTCTGGGCACCGATATAGGCAGTGAAAGCGGCAGAGCCTTTTCCCTGGAGGTCATGGATTTTCTCCGTGAAATGATTTCAGAGATACAGGAAGAGACCGGGGATATCTTCAACCTGGAGGCCACTCCGGCTGAGGGGACTACCTACCGGTTGGCCCTGCTGGACAAAAAGCAATGCCAGGGAATTATTTGTGCCAATGAGGATCAATACGCTCAGGGAGCGGCACCCTTTTACACCAACTCTACCCAGCTACCGGTCAATTACTCGGACGACGTTTTTGAGACGCTTATCCTGCAGGACGATCTTCAGGTGAAATACACGGGCGGGACGGTGCTCCATATCTACCTGGGAGAACAGATCAGCGACATGGATAATGTCAAGGGGTTGATCAGAAAGGTTGTCACAAACTTCAGCCTTCCCTACTTTACGCTTAGCCCCACATTTAGCGTGTGCCCTTCACACGGGTACCTGGACGGCGAGCAGGAACACTGCCCCCATTGTCAGGCGGAGACCGAGATCTATGCCCGAGTCGTCGGGTACTTGAGGCCGGTGAAACAGTGGAACAACGGCAAGCAGGCTGAATTCGAAATGCGGAAGACCTTCAGGGTACCGTCTGCCGATGAGAGCTTTGAGAACCCGGAAACCCTGATCGGACAGTCGAACCTTGAAGCCAACTGCGCCTGAAACCGGTCCTGTCAAAAGATTTCACCGTATGGTTTTCGGAGGTCTTCAAAAAAATTCATTTATCGATTATCCCGGGAAGATCAGTTGCGTCCTTTTTCTTCGGGGATGTAATTTCCATTGTCCCTATTGCCACAATCCGGATCTCGTCACGGGTGATCTCTCCCAAACCCCCTTTATCAAAGAAAATGAGATATTTGATTTTCTCAAGGGCCGCAAGAGTCTCCTTGAAGGTGTTGTCATTACGGGTGGAGAGCCCACCCTCTCCGATGACCTCATACCGATTTGTGAAAAAATACGCTCCATGGGTTTTAGCGTGAAACTGGACACAAACGGAAGCCGGCCCGAGGTCATTGAGCAGATTATCCGTCTGGATGCGATTGATTACCTGGCCATGGATATCAAAACCGATCCTTCCCGTTATGCCCCTTTAATTAAAAAACATTTTGATCCGGCCGTCATTTTTGAAAGTATTCGAATCATCATGTCGTCGGGCTTGCCCTATGAATTTAGAACGACCTGTGTCAGACCTTTTATCGATGAAGAGAGCGTCAAACGTATCGGCAAAATCATCCAGGGTGCCCGACTCTACGCCCTCCAGAAATTTCAGAACCAAGACAAGGTGTTGAACCCGGAGTTTTTTGTGGGAAGACAATCCTGCTTTTCCGACCGGGAAATGATGGACCTGAAGCGTTGTGCCGAACCTTGGGTGAAGACATGCATCGTTCGTTGAGGGTGATTTTTTTCAAAACTCGGGGAATAAGGCGTCCATCCTGTCTGAAACCAAGATATTTAGAGGAAATGTAAGGGTTGACAATGGGAGAATGACGTATTAAGTACTATATCAAGAGAGGCATGAAGCTTCTGCTTGCAGGATTAAGCAGCTTTACCTAAAAATATATTCTAATAAGCCACGAAGGCTTCGGTTTGGAGATAAAAACCATTCCTTCGAGGCTTTTTGTTTTTGGGGTGGACTCAACGAAGAGGTCGGGTGCCAAGTTTTGTGGTCGCATGTGTTCGCCCTATAGTTGTAAGATCAAGGTTTACAACGTGCGTTTTGAAAAACGTGAGCACCATTGAGAAGAGATATGGAAAAGACATCCAATTATACGTGCAAGGACTACCGACAGGAGATGGTGCTTCTGAGTCTCAAAAAGCGACTGCAGGAGCCGGGCCTTTCCGATGCAGAGAAAGCGGCCGTCCGGGCGGAGATCAAGCGAGTCGAAATCGTGATGGGCATGGATTGAGAGATGATCATTCTGTCCCATGCGATGATGGGGGACCTTACGCCCCAAATTGCATCGGCTATCTGTCCCAGCCGTGCAAAGAAGATTTTGATTCCCCTGGCGCAGGAAGGCGTTCAGATTGTCGGTGTGCGAACCGAACGCTTGCCCCACTTGGTGACGCACGCCATAAAAATCGTAAAGAAGGAGGAAAATCATGTGTGAAGCTTCGGCATTTATCATCAAAGATGGAGAAGAGGAACTGCTCCTCGAAAGCGTGGATGTACTGGAAAACGAAGGGGACGAGATCAACATGGTCAACATCTTCGGAGATCAGAAACGCATCAAGGCCAGAATCAAGACCCTTTCACTCGTGGATCACAGGATTATTCTCGAGCCGTTAAGCTGACGAAGAATTGTCATCGTGAGCACCCCACCGGGCGCATGTCCGGGGGCGTTCCGTGTTCCACAGCACTTCAAAGAGTCCCTCGAGAAGATGGGCTCCGGATTTATTGAACCGTATTGCGGAAAACGCCGTGAAGGCACGCGCGGGTCCGAAGACCGGCAGGTATAGTATCAAGGAGATGGAGATGAGAGCATGGCGACCTGCCGTTATCGGTCTGTTTTTTCTGGTGGCTTTGGGTTCCCTTTCACAGGGTGCTTTCGCGCGGATCAATGAAATCCGTATAGCAGACAGTAAGGGCGACTGGGGTTTCCCAAACCCTTTTCGGCATTATCCCAGGGGGCCCGGCTATGTCCGGATGAGCTGGGTCTTTGACACCCTGGTCTGGAAGGATCGAACCGGCACCATACCCGCCCTAGCCAAGTCTTGGCAATATGATCCCGAATTGAAGGCCTTTGTTTTCGAACTCAGGGATGATGTGAAATGGCATGACGGCACCCCGTTTACTGCAGAGGATGTGGCCTTTACCGTCGATTACTTCAATAAGCACCCTTATCGATGGGTTCCTACGAAATCCATAGGCGGCGCGGAGGTCCTGGGCCTCCATAGGGTTTTGATCAAGCCGGTCAGGCCTTATGCCCCCTTTTTGGCCTATGTGGGCGGTACCATGCCGATCCTCCCGAAACACATCTGGAAAAATGTGGAGGATCCAAGAAAATACAATGATCCCAAGGCCTATGTCGGCAGTGGGCCATACCTGTTTATTGATTTCGATAAAATCAAGGGCACCTATCTCTATAGGGCCTTCGAGGACTACTATCAGGGGACTCCCAAAGCAAAGCGGCTGATCTATGTCAAGACGGCAAAGCCTTTTATCTCCCTGAGTACCGGTAAAGTAGATTTGGCCAACATCCAGCCGGACATGGGTGGAGCCCTTGAGAAGAAGGGTATGGCGGTTTTGAAAAATGCCAGGGGCTGGAACAAGAAGTTGATGATCAATCACCGCATCGAGCCCTTCAACGACAAACGCTTTCGCCAAGCCCTGGCCCATGCCCTTGATCAGCAGGAACTGATCGACAAGGCCCATCGCGGTTTCGGCTCCCCGGCTTCCTTCGGTCTGCTCTCTCCCGATCATGAGTACTACAACTCTCATACCCCGACATACCGTCATGACCCGCAGAAGGCCCGGGAGATCCTGGAATCTTTGGGGTATCAAAAAGACACACGGGGATTTTATGCAAAGGACGGCAAACCCCTTAAGGTCGAACTTCTTTCATCAAACATTACCGTGGCCGGGGAATCCGTACCCGACAGGGATGGAGAAGTGATGAAACGGCAGTTTGAGGGAGCGGGCATTCAGGTGGATTTATTGAACATGGAGCAGGCCACGGCGGACGGACGGGTTCGGAAATGGGCGTTCCAGTTGGCGATATCCGGTCATGGCGGTTTACTGGGGGATGCCTTGATCCTGAATCGTATGATTGATCCTCAGAGTTCGAGCGGGTCGGTCAACTCAGCCCGATATGACGGCAATGAGGAACTCCTTGATTTACTAGCGGGGCAGGCCATGGAGATGGATTCGAAAAAGAGGAAAGCCATGGTCTACAGATGTCAGGTGATCTATGCGGAGGAACTGCCGGCCATTCCGCTTTACTATCCCGACTCCCTGGCGGCCTATAATCCCGGGAATGGCGTTGAGTGGTATTTTACGAAGGGGGGACTGGCTTTGGGGATTCCCATTTCACAGAACAAGATGTGCCTTATTGCACCCTAACGGTGCAACAGGGTATTTGATGCCGGGGCTACGCGTTGGTGTCATCTATGAAAAGACTTGCGTGGCATTGTGGGCGAAGCGCTTGTGCGGATTCCCGGGCGACGTTTTTTCGTTTTTTAAAAGAGGTTCCCATGACCTCCACACTCATGCATCCATTTTCCAAAAGAAGATCCCAAAATCGATTCGGACTCGTGACCGCTTTCTGCCTGACCGCTCTCGCGATGGTCTATCTGAGCCACGCCCTGCCCGGGTTTCTGCCGGGGGACTTCGTGACCGCCATGTATGCCGGTTCGTATGTAACGCTCTCCGAAGAACAGGAAGCGGAACTCAAGGCCTTCTACAATACGGACGAGACCTTCGGGAATTATCTTCTGAGGCTTTTGCGTCTGGACTGGGGCTATTCCTACGCCTTCTTGAGCCCGGTTTCATCCCTCTTCTTCGAGGCTCTGCCGTGGACCCTGTTTCTGATGGGGACGGCCCATCTGCTCTCCATGGGTCTCGGATTTGTTGCTGGCGTTGAGGCGGCATGGCGGCGCAATCGTTTCATCGAGCGCGGGCTGGTGGGCGGATTGACGGTGCTCGAGGGCGTACCCGAGATCAGCACCGGAGTGCTTCTTCTTCTTATTTTTGCCCTTCACCTGGGCTGGTTTCCGGCGGCAGGGGCTGAAACGGCCTATGCCGATTTCACGCTCTGGGGCCGGGTTGGAGATGTCGTCAGTCATTTGGTTCTGCCCCTGACAACCCTTGTGGCGGCCTATTTCCCGGGTAATTTTCTGCTTGCCCGCAACAGTATGATGCTGGTCGTCACGGCCCCGTATGTCACTACCGCAAGGGCCAAAGGCCTCCCTCCGCGCCGGGTGCGTTACGCCCATGCCGCCCGAAATGCCCTCCTGCCCCTGGTCACCCGTTTTGGATTGAGATTTGCCTTCATGATCACCGGGGCCTTGGTGGTGGAGCGCATCAATGCTTATCCCGGTCTCGGAACCCTTTTGTTCAATGCCATTCAGGCCCGGGATCTCCCTGTGATACAGGGGGTCGTGCTGATGTCTTCCCTGATGGTATTGGCGGTTATTCTCGGCCTCGAGGTTATTTACAGGATGCTGGATCCCAGGATTTCGTATTAACCAGCATTAGGTGTACCCTATGCACATTAGTTTCAGACAGAATACGCTCAGAGATCCCTGGTTCATAGTGGGTTTGGGGCTGGCCGTGATTTTCGCGGGTATAACCCTGTTCGGTCCGGCCCTGACCCCCTTCGATCCCATGGATATGTCCTTTGCCCCCATTTCCCCACCGTCGGCCGATCACATGCTGGGGGTCAACGACGGCGGACAGGATATCTTTTCGGAACTGCTTTATGCGGTCCGAAATACCGTGACATTCGGCCTTTGGACAGCCTTGCTCGGCCTTGTACTGGGGGTGGTTGTCGGTGCGATTGCAGGTTGGTCCGGGGGCCTGGTGGACTTGGTCCTGATGCGGATAGCCGATGTCATCCTGGCCGTGCCCTCCATCATGGTCCTTATCTTTACAGCGGCCCTGTTTCGGCCCAACCCCTGGATACTGGCGGTCATTCTGGCCGGTCTGAGTTGGCCCACCACGAGCAAAGCGATACGCGCCCAAACGCTTAGTCTGAGGCAGAGCCTCCACATCAAGGCGGCCGCCCGGATGGGTGCCGGGAGCACCTACATCCTCCACCGCCACCTGATTCCCGAGTTGTACCCTCTCTTTATCATCGGCTTTGCGGCCAAGGCCCGTATGGCCATGTTTACGGAGGCCTCCCTGGCTTTTCTCGGGCTCTTTGATCCGGGCCGCAAGTCCCTCGGCATGATGATAAGCTATGCCCTCCAGTTCTATTATATGGACATCTGGTGGAACTGGCTGTTCCCGCCTATCCTGTGCCTGTCCCTTCTCATTGTGAGCGTCACCTTTCTGGCCCTCGGTCTCGAAAAGGTTCTTGATCCCCGACTCCGGGAATCCATCGGAGGGAGGGCCTTATGAGCCTCAGGATCGAAAACCTCAGCGTGCTCTATCAGGATGGGGACCATGCCATTCAGGCCCTGGAAGAGGTCAGCCTGCGTCTTGCAGGTGGGCGGTGCCTGGCCTTGGTCGGAGAGTCCGGTTCGGGCAAGACGACCCTGGGACTGGCATGCCTGGGACTGCTTCCCCGGAATGCTTTGGTTCGGGGAACCATTCGTTTCAGAGACAGAAACCTGGATTTCCGGGATGAGGCTTCCCTCAACGAACTCAGGTGGAGTCGGCTGGCCATGGTCTTTCAGCATGGAAGCGCGAACCTCAATCCTGTCCATCGCATCATCGATCAAGTCGCTGAACCCCTCATACAGAAGAAACGGTTGGGAAGAAGGGAGGCCCTTGCGAAGGCTGCCGATGCCCTGGCGGAAATGGGTCTTGATTTCGAGCATTACAAACGATATCCCCATCAACTCAGTGGCGGTCAGGCCCAGAGAGCCCTCTTGGCCATGGGCAGGATTCTGGATCCGGAAGTCCTTATCCTGGATGAACCTACCTCGGCCCTGGACGCGTTCAACAAAGGTATCGTCGGCGATGTGATCGCGTCCGCCAAAACCGAAAAAAAAGCGGTCCTCCTCATCACCCATGATCTGGAATTCGCCGTCCATAACTCCGATGATATGGCCGTCCTCTACCTTGGTCAGATCATGGAAACCCTGCCTTCGAAGGACCTCCTTGTCCGGCCCCTCCATCCTTACACCTTGGCCCTGGCACGTTCTTTCCCGTCCATGCAAACGGCGCGGGACCTTGGGGGAATCCGGGGCGATGCCTTTTACCGGACGGTTCACCAGCACGGACGAGGAGACGGAGATACCTACCGGCACAGCCATATACAGGTCCCGGAATCGATTCACGCAAACGGTCACGCCCCTCCCACGGGCTGCCTTTTTCAGAATCGTTGCACCCAGGCCCTTGACGGTTGCAGGCATGAGCCCGTGATACTGGAGAAAATTGACGACCACCTTGTGCGGTGCCTGCGCCATGGCATAGCGGACCTGGCGGAGCTCCGGGGAGTGGAAAAATCCTACGGTGCGGTGGTGGCCCTCCATCCTACGGATTTGACTTTGAAATGCGGTGAGGTCTTTAGCCTGGTGGGGGAGACGGGATCGGGCAAGACGACCCTTGCCATGATTCAGGCAGGCGCCTTGAACCCCGATAAGGGTAAAAGGATCTTCGACGGCCGGGATATGGAGGAGTGGATGCGAAGGGATATCCGTTCCCTTGCCGGACGGATTGGTGTCGTGTATCAAAATCCCGCGGAGTCCGTGAGCCACCGATTTACGGTGAAGGAGATCGTGGCCGAACCCCTGAAGATTCACCAACCCTCCCTGGGAAAGGAAAAAATCCATGAACGCATCACGCGGGTTCTTCGGGATGTTCATCTTTCGACGGACGAGGCCTTTTTGAGGCGTTACGCCCATGAGCTGAATATGGGGGCGATCCAGCGGGTGTGTATGGCTCGCGCCCTTGTGCTGGAACCTGCTCTGCTGGTAGCCGACGAGCCGACCAGTTCACTGGATCCTAGTGTACAGGCCAAGGTCATGAAACTGCTTTTGGAACTCCAGATCGAGCGGGGCCTGACCATGCTTTTCGTGACCCATGATATCGGTCTTGCCCGAAAGATCAGCGATCGGATAGGGATCATGCTCAAAGGTTCGCTGGTGGAATTGGGACCGGCAACAAAAATTATCTCCGAACCGGCCCACCCCTATACCCGACTCCTCCTGGACAGTGCCTGCGGGATCCATAGCGGATCGAAATTGACGAAGAGGGAAAGGAAGGAATCCAAGGGCTGTCCCTTCGTATCCCGGTGCCCCCGGGTCGGGGAGCAATGCTACAGGGGAACGCCTGTGCTGAAACAGGGAAAGGATCGGCATGTGGCGTGCTATTCCCCTCTTGCATGACGATGGATAGTCTCGGTCCTTTTAAAATTGCAACAACAGGGTCGAGGCCGAAAGATATGGGGAAAATGATATTTGCCACAGACCCTCCCGAGGCGGGCAAGCGCACACACAGACACGGACATTTCATCCGGCCGACATGGCAGAATGAAAGATACCTCGCTTCGCGAAAAACTTCTCATGTGTGAGTTTTTACCCGAAGGGCTGCCCCTTTTCCTTTGCCATGTCGGCAAAGGAAAAAGTCTGCGTTTTTCTGCGTGTGTCAAGTGAGCGAAACGAGCGGGTGGCTAATATTAAGGGAACCCCGCAAACGGGATAGGCGTGAGGCTAATAACCCTTCCTCCTTTGGGAGCAAGGCAAGCGCATTCCTTCTAGGGGTCAGCCCAATACCATACTTTTTGAGCTCGGATATTTAATGGAGGTGTATGAATGCGTAAGAAGAAAATCAGTCAGGCATTAATCGACGAGACGATCCAATTCCATGGCCACAGTTGCCCCGGTCTGGCCATCGGAATCCGGGCCTCTGAAGTCGCCCTGCAGAAATTCGAAAAGGCCCCCGACGAAGAGGTCGTAGCCGTTGTGGAGACCGACATGTGTGCGGTGGATGCCGTGCAGTTTCTGACCGGGTGCACCTTCGGCAAAGGGAATCTCATCCATCTGGATTACGGGAAGACCGCCTTCAGTTTTTACCGCAGGGCGGACGAAAAGGGCATTCGTGTGGTGATGCGACCCGAACCCCCTGAAGAAGCAGACGAAGAAATGACCGGCCTGCAGAAGAAAAAGACGGCCGGACAGCCCTTGACACACGAGGAAGAAATGCTTTGGGCGAGGGCCAGGACATCCCGAATAGAACGCATCATGTCGGCGAAACTGGAGGACCTTTTCGACGTGCAAACCGCCGAAGGCCCCATTCCCAAAAAGGCGCGAATTTTGGAGAGCCTGACCTGTGAGGCCTGTGGTGAGAAGGTCATGGAGACCAGGACCCGGCGGTTCAAGGGTATGACCCTGTGTCTTCCCTGTTTTGAGGCGGAAGAGAAGAGGCTTTGAGGCCTTGAAGAGCGGGAAGACGATTATTCCTAATCCGATATGAGCCAGTACCTGCCCTCATCGAAAAGGAGCTTGTGGGTCTCGACAAAGCGGTCCAAATGGCGATGGAGTTCACGGACATCCCCCGGCTGATAACCCATGCCGGTGATGATCATGAGCTTCGGCGTCTGTTCGCAGAGATCGGCGAGAAATCTTTCCTCCAATTCCTTTATTGTTTGGGACGTGGATTTCAAATACCCGGTGAGCCATCGAAACACCACTTTTTCTCTGGATCTTTCCTCCGCTCCTTTCATGAAATGGGAGATATTCACCTCGTCTCCTCCTTTTTTCATCAATTCCTGAAGCAACTCCACAGCGCCCCTGAGGATGAGGAGGCCGATGATTCCCGAGGCCGCGGCATCGGCATAAGAGAGCCAGGGGGCGTTCCAAAGGTCGGCCGGGTAGGACAGGAGGATGCCTCCGCAGACGAGGAGGGAGGCCCAGAAGTGATTTCGGGAGTCTACGGCCTGACTCATGACGGCGAGATTGGATTGCTTTTTACCCACGACATATTGATAGGAACTCAGACCGAGCATGATCAAGCCGCACAGGGCTGAAACCGAAAAGGCCATGATGCCCTCCCTGACGGGCTCCGGATCGACAAACTTATCTATGGTCGTTAGAGCCACGGCACCTACGGAAAGAAACATGGTGGACAGGATAAAAAACGAGACCAGTTTTTCTTTGTCGTATTTGATGCCCAGCCAGACGAGAAAAGAGGAGAGGGTGTCGACGAGGTTGTCGATGCCGTCGGCCGTAAGCCCCGCTGATCCGGACAAAAACCCGGCGCCCAGCTTTAGAAAACTCAGCAATATATGAACCCAGATCGAAAGGAGGGCGGCGGATCGGGCTGAAAAAACCCACTTCGTGAAGACTGGAATCATCTGATTCATGTGCGTCGCGATTTCCAAACCACCGGGCGTGAGATGATAGCGCCCGTTTTTTTCCTCCAGGACCTTTAAATCAAGGGCATCGTTCAAATGCCGTTCAAGGGCGAGCTGGACCTTTGTTATCTTTCGGCTCATGCGTCTTTTGGCGAAACGGCTTAGAAAGTCCCTCATTTCATGTCGGGTCATGGGTTGATCCAGGAGTTCCAGAAGGATGGCCCTGAAGAGGCCGGGGAATTTGCGTATGACCCGATGCATCTCCCTGGAGTCTGTCCAGTGGATGGTCCGTGCGCCTTTGTGATGGGGAATGAGATGGAACCCCCGTTTTTGTTTTCCCATGTTTTTCCCCTGTGCGTTCTATGGTCTTGTCAAGACATACATGAAAAATCGAATGGTAACTGTTCAGGTTGTTTAGGCTGTAGGCTAAAGGCTATTAGTTTCCGAACCCTTCGCTATCCGCGCATTGATCGACGCAGGGTGCCAAAAACCCTCTCGGTTTCCACAATTTTTGATTCACAGCTGGAAATTTCACATTCATGAGAATACCTCAGGCGCTTTGACAGGCCTAACTGGTAGTGCAACTCCCTTAAGGATCCAATAAAAACGCTCTGAGTTTCCTATGATCACGCATGTTTCCTTCCTGCGGTACCTCATAGCCTAAATGCCTACAGCCTATCCAGCTGAGTAGTTACAACGAATGATTGGCCATGGAGGCGCAATGATCCTAGCCAGAAACAGCCTCCACTTTGCACAGAGAGGACTTCAGCCCCGGTGATCCCGTAATGGGGTCGCAGGCCCGGTGATCCGTCAGGATATTGCAATTGGCTTCCTTGAATCCATGAGGGAGTTGGACAACCCGGGGATCGATAACTTCCGTAACCCTGGCCCTGCATCGAATGTGTCCTCTGGGCGAAGACACCCGGACCATCCCCCCGTCCCGGATACCGAGTCGCGTGGCGGCTTCGGGGTGAATTTCAATAAAGTTCTCGGGAAACTGCTTATGGAGCCCGGGGATATTGTGCATCATGGAGTGGGTGTACATGGGCAGCTTGGTCCCGGCAATCAGGATAAAGGGGTACTCTTTTGCCATATCAGGGCGTGATATGGGGCTTTCAGCGGGCTCCCGGTAGACCGGCAGGGGATCATATCCAAGTTTCTCCAACCGTTCCGAATAGATTTCTACCTTTTTTGAAGGGGTCATAAAACCCTTTGCCTCGTATTTTCTGTACTTATCCGGGTAGCCCCGGAAGACCGTGGCCTTGAGTATTGGTCTCATGATTCTGCCCAAAACTCCATCAAATTTCTTATAGAGAAAAGGCGGGACATCGATGACGACACCTTCCGGATGTTTCCTGAGGTCTTCACAGGTGATGTCGAGGGGTTCGATTACATGATCGATGGCCTCTTCTTCGTCTTTCCAGGGAAAATAGGACCCATAACCCATTTTTCTCCCCAAATCACAGATGATTTTCCAGTCCGGACGGGATTCCCAGAGCGGTTCGATGACCCTGGGGCTGAGGGCGATCCGTGAGGTCGCGTTCCAGCCATGATCCGCATGCGTATCATAGGTGACGAAGCGGGTCGTTTCGAGAAAGGTCGAGGCAGGGAGAACGATGTCGGCAAGTTCGGCCGTCGGGGTCATGAACAGGTCCGAGACGACCAGAAAATCCAGGCTCCTGAGGGCCTTTTCCACGAGTGTCGTATTGGCTGAGGTCAACATGGGATTGGCGGCCGTCACAAACATGGCCTTGACGGGGTAGGGATTTCCGGAAATCACGGCGTCCCACACGGAAGGGGTATGGGCGGAGGGCCAGGTCTTGGAAATTTTTGCATAAAGGGATTTGTCCGCTCCGATTTTCTTTTTTTCCGCTTCGGGAGGGAGTTTTTCATAGAGCTTCAGGTCCTTGATTCCCATGGAAATGGGGATGACGATGAGGTTCCCGCCCTTGACGTCCAGATTGCCGGTGATCGCCATCAACAGGTCTATGGCGCGGATGGCGCAGGAGGCATTGGTGTGCTGGTCAAGGGCGTTCCGGGGGCTGATACAGGACGGTTTGGTCGAGGCATACATCCTTGCCATCCTGCTTATGGTTTCCGCCGGTACCCAGGTGATGTCCGCCATCTTCTCAGGGGAATAGTCCCGGACATGCTCCTGGAGCCTGTCGAAACCCTTGGTCCACTTTTCAACGAATTCGTGGTCATAGAGATCCTCGTTGATGATGACATGGAGCATGGCGAGTGCCAGGGCCCCGTCCGTGCCGGGCCGAAGACGGGCATGGATATCCGCCTCTCTGGCATAGGGGGTGACCCTCGGGTCCACAACGATGAGTTTGGCGCCCCGCTTTCGGGCATCACGAATGGCAAGATCCTGGGGCTTGTTGGTGGCCGCCGGGTTTCCACCCCAAAGGATCAGGCATTTTGTATGGGGCACATCGGGCGGGACCACAGCGCCGAAGTCATATTGATACTGCAGGAACACCCTGGGCAGATGACAGACGTGGCTTGGATTGGACACATTGGGGGTGCCGATGAGGTTTGCGAGCCTGGGAAGATAGGAGCCCAGAATATCTCCGCTGTGATAATGCCCATGCAGGAAGTGAATGGCCTCGGGGCCGAAATTGCGCTTGATTTCCTTGAACCTGTCGGCAACCGTCGCAAGGGCCTCATCCCAGGAGATCCTTTTCCATTGGCCCGCACCTCTTTCGCCGGTACGTTTCAAGGGATATCTGAGACGGTCGGGGGCATAGAGCATCTCTTTCATTTTTTGCCCTCTCGGTGTAAGCTCCCCCTTGCTTTCCGGGTCCGCGGGATCGCCCTGAATCCCGATCACCTTCCCGTCCTTGACACGGACCTGCATCAGACACTGAGAGTGAGCATCCACATCGCTCACAACCGTGGCGACGTTTGCCGACCCCGGGGACGCCTCGGCCCTGCTCAAGACCTCGGTCAACTTGATCCGCTCAGATCCGAGAAGATTGCCAAAGGTCATGGTGCCTCCCAGGAGTGCAGATGTTTTCAAAAAAACTCTTCGTGATATATCGTTCATGGTTTGTCTCCTCTTTATTCAGAAATGTTTTTGAACAGCAGAATGCGACCGTCTTTTCGGGAAAAGGATAGTCCCCCTTTTTCAACCGCCTCGATAAGAGCCCTCTCCGATCCCCTGCTTTTCATATAGGCGAGTTCTCCACCCGGTCTGAGAAGGCGTCGGATTTCGGTGATGACCTTTTTTTGCCCGCCCACGACACGGGGCATTCCGAAGATAAAGGCGCGGTCTATGCATTGATCGGGGAGCCCGGTCGAAGAGGCGTTTGTGAGCAGGGTCCGTACGTTTCGAACTCCGCTTTCAGTGACCTTCCTTTGAACTCTTTGCACGGCCATTGGGTGCACATCGATGGCATAAACCAGGCCCTGCTCTCCAACGATTTTGGCCGCCGGCAGGGTGAAATACCCGGGACCGCATCCAATTTCCAGGACCCTTTGTCCCGGCCCCAGACCTGCGGCCTTGAGAAGCTTGTCTGGGTCCTTGAAAAGTGGAAGCAAGGGATTGTCATGGACAAGGGTAATGATCCGAAACGCAAAATCGGACTCATGCGTTCCCGAGCCATGTCTTTTTGTCCTGGTATTGTTTTTCATGACCTATTCTCCAGTATACGGGGTGTCCGGAGATCTTTCCCGGGTGCCCCATCGTTATATTGTTATCGTGATGGATCCCGGTTGATCCAGACCGAGTGGTTTACGAGGCCGAAGGTTTTCATGGTTTCCTTGAGGTGCATTCCCAGTGTGCTCCCCTGATGAACCGGGGCGTCTGAATTCCAGACCAGGAGAATCGAAAAACATCCCGCAAGGGAAACATGCCTGAAACCGTCGGTCCTGAGGAGCCCCTTGAAGGCCTTTTTACTTCGAAGGTCTTTGACAACACCAAAAAGCTTATCTTCGAGGGTCGTGACTTGACCACTCGCCGCCTGCACCTGAATCCATTCCATATATTCCATCATCTGTCCCTCATCCTTCGTGATTTGCATACAGGTAAAGCATAGAGCATGCCAATTTTTTTAATCAATAATATCAATATGATAAAAATTGTGCTCTATGGAAAGTGTCCCATGGGACATTTCCATGTTGACTATGGGATACTTGCACAATAAAGTGCGCCATGGGACATTTCGATGAAACAGCAGGAGCCGCCGCCCGGATAATCGCGAGCCGGGAGGGGAGATATGAAAGTGGATGAAAAAAAATTCTTTCGCGAGGCGACGCTTCGTATCTGCGGCAGTCTCGATGTTGAAAATTTTCTCTATGAAAGCTATATCTATGTCAGTCGTTTTATCCCGGCCGACAGCGTATTCCTGACCTATTTTGATAGAGACGGGGGCAAGCACCTCGCTCTGGCCAGGGCCTCAAAGGAAAGGGGCGAACTTCTCAATCTCTCCGTTTTCATGCCCCTACATCTGCGTTCTTTTGTCATGCGCCCTGACAAGCAGACCCTGATCCTGGATCGTGCCGAGTCTCATCCCACCTCAAGGCCCTGGATTGACCAGGGCCTTTTGGAAGATGATGCGTCTCTCATCGTCCTGCGCCTGATCACGGGTGACGATCTAATAGGTGCCCTGGTTTTTCATGCCAAAAAGAGCGGTGTTTTTTCAAGGGAACATGGGGATCTGGTTTCCCTGCTTAGAGAGCCCTTTGCCATTGCCCTCTCGAACAGCATAAGATACCGGGAACTCATCAGGCTCAAGGACCGTCTGGCCGAGGATAATATTTTTCTTCATCGTGAGATCCGACAGATGGTCGGCGATGAGATTGTGGGCGGGGACTTTGGGTTGAGGAAGGTCATGGAAATGGCTCGGCAGGTCGCCCCCCTGTCGAGTCCGGTCCTTATTTTAGGCGAGACGGGCACGGGCAAGGAGGTTATCGCCGGGGCCTTACACAATCTCTCACCCCGAAGCAAGGGGCCTATGATCAAGGTCAACTGCGGCGCTATCCCGGAAACCCTCATGGACAGTGAACTCTTCGGACACGAAAAGGGCGCCTTTACAGGGGCGCTCTCACAAAAGCGCGGCCGTTTCGAAAGGGCCAATGGTGGAACGGTTTTCCTGGACGAAGTCGGCGAACTTCATCCCGAGGCCCAGGTCAGGCTCCTGCGCGTGCTTCAGGAAAAGGAGATCGAGCGGGTGGGGGGTACGGGGCCCATCCGGGTGGATATTCGGGTCATTGCTGCAACACACAGGGATCTCAAAACCATGATTCGGGAAGGGACATTCAGAGAGGATCTCTATTTCCGGCTCAAGGTGTTTCCCATCGAAATTCCGCCCCTGAGGGAGCGTAAAGGGGACCTCCCGTCCCTGGTCCATCATTTCTTGAAGAAGAAATCAGGGGAAATCGGACTTCGCGCCATGCCCCCCCTGGCTCCGGGAGTCCTCGATCGGCTTGCAGACTATGCCTGGCCGGGAAATATCCGGGAACTGGAGAACGCCGTCGAACGCGCCCTCATACTCAGCCGGGGAGAGGCGCTTGAATTCAGGGATTACCCGCTACAAGAAAGAAAGCGGCCCGTTTCCGGCACCGGTCTGCAGCAGACGGCTCCTGTGCCGACGGATACGCTGGTGTTGGACGAAATTATTTCGGAGCATATCCGGCGCGTCCTGCAAATGACCGAAGGAAAGGTGGGAGGTGAAAAGGGAGCCGCACGACTCCTCGGGGTCAACCCTTCGACACTCCGGAAACGGATGAGGAAGCTTGGTATTCCATTCGGCCGGAACCGGGAATAGAAAACAGGTATGAGTTTGGCTGCTTGAAAAAGCCCCGCAATTTGGGCCACGGGAGTCTCTTTTCAAAAACGAAGGGCCATGGAGAAGATTTGCATGTCCGGGGCAACGTAGGCGGACGGTGGACCCGCGTCATTAACTTTTACGCCTTCTTCGAAAGACAACAGCGTCGACAATAGGAGGTGAATCTATTTCACAAATGGCAGACTATAGAGTGATGTATAAAAATTCACAATTCAAGAAAGAGAAACTGGAAGTCGATGGAAAATCCTATACCGCGTGTGAATTTGAGGATTGTATCATCATCGTTGAGAACGGGGACACCGACCTGAGCGGATGCCGGTTTAAAAATTGTAAGCTCATGCTCAGGGGAAATGCCTTTAAAGTCGGAAAGCTGATTGAACTCTTTTCGAAAAAAGGCCCCATGAAAGTCCTGGATGTCGATGAACCGTTGTTTGAAAGGCGGGGTGACGGGTAAGACGTCTTCAGACCACGATTGTCTTGATGCTTCACATTTCGGACCTTCAATGGGTGCGACATTTTTTCGGCGAAGAGAACATTATTATTCATTTTTCTGTAGAAGAGGAGGTGTGTTATGGCTAATTTTTTATTTGTATTGAGCAGGGACGAAAATGTCGCGGCGACCCGGTGCTTTCAATTTGCCAAGATCGCCCATTCAAAGGGACACCAGGTGGATGTGTTTATGATCGATGACGGCGTCCGATGGGCGGATTCAGGCAGAGATTTTGATCAAAGGACGGAAACCGGAGATTGCCCGAACGATTATTTGCCCTATCTTGTGGAGAACAACGTCCCGATCGGGGTCTGAATCCCCTGTGCCAAAAATCGTCAGGTTGACGAGGCAAAGTTTTTCTCCAATATGGTTCTGGAAGGCGGCCCTCATCTCATCGATTTGGCCGCTGAGGCAAAGGTCTTTAATTTCTAAAGAAGATGCATGCCTGCGTGAAGCACACCGGAGAGCGGAACATAAGCTTTTATTTCGAGGGAGATGCGTTTGATTTTTACCGGATGCGGGAGTTCGACTTTTGCCATTCGGTAAAGATATTTCTCTGAAAGGAAAAATTCATGAAAAGACAAATTTTGTCTTTTCCATGCCGATTTTTGTCATCTCTCATCATGTTTTCGATCCACTTTTTTCCGTGCATCCCTTAAAATCTTTGAAAGTTTAATAGGTTAGAAGATGTGGAACGCTTATTGCTTTAAAGGCTACTCATCGTCTCAACGATGGCCTGGAAAAGAACACTTACAAGAAACTCTGTTTTAAGCAGAGAAGGAGGCCGCAAGATGAAGGTCATTCTCAGAGTCTTTGAATATAAGCACACGATCGAAAGGGAATTTTCAAGCGCCGAGGAAGCTCAGAAGGTTCTTGGGCTGATGAATGAGAAGCATCCCGAGTTGATGATCGAGCCCTATTTCGAAGTGGATGAAAGCTGTGTCCTGGACATTTCCAAAGTCTGCTGACTTTTCCAGGTCGGTATGGTTTCAACAACAATTTGGCGGGAAGAAACCGCAACGCCAAGATCGTTGCGGTTTCGCCCTGATTCACTTATTATTCGAGCAAGTCATTCTCTGACCTGTCATGTATCGCCATCCTATCGATAGCCCACCGTTTCCAAAAATCGCCCTGTCAAAAATTATTGAAAAGATTTATCCGCGACGTCCGATAGCGTATCTTCCCTGGTCGCCTCTAAACGGCATGGCCAGGATCCTCGGGAGGGTGACCCGGCTATCGTCTCTGAACTGCCTGAGTCCGATGGTCATCCCTTCATGGCCGTCGGTGGGTTGGGCCTTATAGGTGCCGAAAAGACGGTCCCACCAGGAGAGGTCGAAACCGAAGTTGCTGTTGGTTTCTCTCGGGTACACAGAGTGATGCACGCGGTGCATGTCCGGAGTGACCAGTATGAGTCTTACGATCCGGTCGATTCCTAGGGGGAGGCGAACATTGCCGTGGTTGAACATGGCCATGGCATTCAGGATGACTTCAAAAGCGACCACAGCGACTGGAGGCGGCCCGATGACCACCACGGCCGATAGTTTGATGAGCATGGAGACCAGGATTTCAATGGGATGGAAACGGAGGCCCGTGGTTACATCAATGTCCATATCGGCATGATGAATCATGTGCAGACGCCACAAAAGCGGTACCGCATGGAACATGAGGTGTTGCAGATAGATAATGAAATCCAGGCAAAAGATGGCTGCAATGATGGCGATCCAATCGGGAATATCAAAGCTGTTCAACAGACCCCAATGGCCTTCCTTGGCCTTGACGGCCAGCCCCAGGACAAGGACGGGGAACAGGAGCCTGACCAGAAGGGGATTGATCACCGTGATCGTCAGGTTTCGTCCCCACCGTCTCGCCTTGGAGGTGGTCAGTATTCGACGGGGGAAAAGAATTTCCCACAGCGCCATAATCACAAAAACAGCCAGAAAGAAACCCAATCTGATTTTTGCTTCATCAATCATGTTGTCATCATCCCCCAAATCTGATTTTATTTAAAGGAATCATGCGCGTATTTTCGTGTTGTGCTCTATCGCCGTTGGCTGATCGCAAGCCGAATGCCGAGACCGATCAGCACCGTACCTGCCAGCCACTGCTGCCCCTTCTTTACGATCGGGTTCCTCCTGAACCAACCGGACATAGCTCCCCCTGTCATGGCGATAAAAAGATCCATCGAGAGAGCAGTCAAAAGCAGAATGCACCCGAAGACAAACATTTGAATTCCGGGATGTCCTTGAGAAGGATCGACGAATTGAGGGAGAAAGGACAAGTAGAACAGGGCCGTTTTGGGATTCAATATTTCGGTGACGATGCCCTGGCCGTATATTCGATATTTGGCCGTTTTGGCTGCGCCGTCTTCCGGGTTGAGCGCATGGTTGCGAGAAAGCAGCATCTGAAGGCCAAGGCATAACAGATATAAGGCACCCAGGTACTTGACGATTATGTAGATCAGGGGTGAATAAATAAATATAACGGAGAGCCCCATACAGGCCGCAAGGGTATGGAGAAGAAGTCCTGTTGACAGACCGAGCGCCGAAAAACACCCGGCGGTGCGCCCCTGGGCGACGCTTCTTGACATGACATAAACCATGGAGGGACCGGGACAAAGAGTGATGGCAATCGCGGCCGTTGTGAACAGCATGATCGCATGAAGAGAAGGCATGGTATAACTCCTGATTTCGGATATCAAAATTCAATACCAGCTTCATCAGATCGGGTCAAGGCATGATATGCAAATTAGGCGGCGGGAGAATCATTTTATTACATCACGAAAAATTGAGGAAAATCAAATTGCTTGAAATATTTCAAGTATTGTATAATTATGGTAAATCAAGAGTTTTTAAGGTCGGAAAGGGTGGAGGACTATAGAAAAATTCAGACTGTTTTCACAGGACGGCATCATGAAGATAAAGGTTGAAGGTGAAAAGATCATCAAGGCGGTGAAGAAGTATGATGGGATTGAAATCCTGCTGGAAAACCATGAGGATGCCAAAGAGGCGATCAATCTCATTCTGAGGAAGACCGAGTTGTTCAATCGAAGTGAATATGGAAAATTGAAGAACGTCGAGGTGACGTCATTTCAAGAATACAAGACATCGGCTGTGGATTATAAGTTGGTGTTTCTGTTGAATTTCATATTCGAAGAACAAACGCCCCTGGATATGAAGGTCGCGATCATTAAAGAACTGCAGGAGTTTTTTCACAAAGTATGATCGTCGTCCCGGGCTTGGAGGGTGAAGTCTCGGTGTTTTTCAAAATCTTAAAAGGGTACACCGAATCTCGGAAGCATCTTTGATTTCCGGCATATAGGGGTTTGGGGTGTCGAAAGAGATCCTTCCCGTTAAAATCGAAGTCGTCGCCTACTCAGGGTATAAGGCCAATGAGAGGCCTCTATCTTTTGTCTACCAACAGAAAGAGATCGAGGTCGAAGAGGTCATAGACCGGTGGTACGGTTTCGAACACGATTATTTTAAAATCCGTGCAAGTGACGCGAAGGTCTATCTCATCAAGTGGCACAGGATCCTCGATCTCTGGTTCCTGGTCAAGATTATGGAAAGAATGGGGAAACACTGAACCCGCCCTAACGTTAGAACAATAGGGCCTGTCAGGCCGTGTAAACCCAGTTGTAATTGATGGGCCTCTGAGTCAGAAATGTATCCTTCGGGTGGAGAAACTCATCTCTGAGTTTGAGCCAGTTATACGCGGGTTTGAGTTTTCGCAGTTTCCCGTTTTCCGGGGGCTTGGAATAGGAGGTATGATCGTAAACCGCCTCGGAAATCCCGACATAAAACCCATCAGCAGGATAGAGAAACGCGGTTTTCAGGTCCTCGGGATCCATGGCTTCCCGTTGGGCAAGGGCTTTGATCTGTTTGTTCGTCAATTGGATCAGAAAAAATTTGGAGACACCCCTTTCTGAATATTTTACCATAGATCGGGATTCGGAACTGGATACGAATACAGTGGAGATGAAATCCATTTTACCCAGGAGCTGAGCCGCAATGAGACCGGCTGTCCGCCTTCCACCGACGCTGTAGTGACAACCATAGTACTCGAAAAGTTTGTTCTGGAGTAAGCGTGCGGTTTTGTCTCCACTTTCATAAAGGTTACCCTGAACGTACCTGATTTCTTTGCCCAGATCCTCGGCCGCATCGGCAATGGGCCAGTCTATTTTGACGTGGAAGTGGGTCAGGGCGTATCGATTTTTTTTCTTCACGGTTGGGTCTTGCTGGATGAGCAGCGCATAGTCGATATCCAAGAGGCTTTCAACGAAATCAAGAAATAGGGGTTTATCAAAGTACCGCAAATTATGATTAAAGTTTTTGTGCAACGAAAACGCGGAGAGATTTTCCACGTTTTTTTTTAACATCCTGTTTTCCGGAAAAAAACGAATATAATTTTTTAAGTGCGGGCTGATACTGCCTTCACAAAAGATGACGATAAAAGTATTGAAAAGCTCTGATTCCTGTTCCATCTTTTTTGATTTTGGCTTGAGTTCCTTCTTCTCAAGAAAGCTGTATTCAACCCCGTGTTTTACGTATTTATAGAATGAATCGATCAGGGATATTTTCATCAGTCTCGCCTCGAGGGCGTCTCTGAGAATCTCGTACAGCGAGCGCCTCATTTTGTCGTAGTAATTAAGCCTTTCCCTGTATGTCCACATTGATCAACGCCCCATGGCCTTGCTATCGCCTGAAAAGGAGTGATTTTTTTTGATTCATCCGAAGGGTAAAAGTCCTCTTTCGAGGTGGCGTGAAAACGATAAATACTGCCAAAAACTATCAAAGAAGTGCCTTAAGTGTCAATATGAAAAGAGAAAATCTGGATTTTCCATCACGGGATCCGGCCTGTGTCCTATCCCGTGGAAATGTAAGAGGGCCGTGAATTTGCTTGACAAAGACAACGGTTCATATATATTCAATCATTTATTTTATTTTTGTTTGCAGAGCGTTTAACCGCTCTTTAACAGGTTAGATGCCGATGATTATTGACCTCAGGACCATTCAGCCCGGTTCCCGAACGTTCGAATATGTCTTGGAAAAGAATTGGTGGCGTTCGGAGGAGTTTGAAAATCAAATTCTGGCTCTCGACACCCCTCTGGCGGTAAGTTTAAGGCTCTATACTGCAGGGGATAAGATCGTCTTAGAAGGAAGGATGAACGGCGGGATTCAAGTTCGCTGTGATAGGTGCCTGCAGCCTTATCATCGGGATTTGAATGCAGCGTTCCATGTATTCTTAGCCTTCCCCTCGCCCGAGAGTGAAGTGGCGGAAGTGGAACTCCTGGATGAGGATATGGAAGTGAACTTTATCCGGGGTGAGGAAATTGATGTTGATGAAATTGTCAGGGAGCAAGTATACTTGTCCCTGCCGATGAAATTGTTGTGCAGCGAAGACTGCAAGGGCCTTTGCCCCCGGTGTGGTGCCGATTTAAACAAAGGAGCGTGTCAATGCCGACGTGAGGTTGGCCATCCCGGGTTTTCAAAGCTCAAAAACCTGAAGATTCAAGAATAGTAGAGGTAAAGAATGGCTGTACCTAAAAGGAGAAAATCAAAATCTAAGAGGGACATGAGGCGGTCGCATGATCATGTGAAAATGCCGAATGTATCCCTCTGCCCTCAGTGCAATGAACCCGTATTACCCCATCATGTTTGCTCGCAGTGTGGGTCCTATAGAGGACGGACCATCGTAGAAACTGAAGAGAGCTAACATGATAATTGCCGTGGACGCCATGGGCGGTGATCATGCTCCCGAGGTGATCGTGCAAGGTGTTCTGCAGGCAGTGGGTGAGTTAGGGGCGGATATCACCTTGATCGGTGATCGGAAAGCCATAGGGGATCAACACGGAGATGAGCTGAAAAGGGCGGGAGTTCGCATCCATCACTGCGATGAGGTGATCCTCATGGATGAATCCCCTTTGAAGGCTGTCCGCCGAAAAAAGGATGCCTCCATAAGAGTGGCCTTTGAAATGGTCAAGAAGGGCGAGGTTGACGCTGTGGTCAGCGCAGGTCACTCCGGCGCCATGATGGCGGCGGCCATCCTGACACTGGGACGCGTCACCGGAATCGAGAGGCCGGCCTTTGCAAGCATATACCCCGGAGAAAAGGGTGAAGTCATTCTGATAGATGTGGGCGCCAACGTGGATTCCCGGCCCGTTCACCTGCTTCAATTTGGTCTTATGGGCCATGTGTTTGCTAAATTCTGCAAGGGTGTCACGGATCCTAAAATCGGCCTTCTGAGTATCGGAGAAGAGGGAAGGAAGGGCAACGATCAGGTCCGGCAGGCGCATAAACTTTTTCAGGCGAGCCATTTGAATTTCGTCGGAAACGTTGAAGGGCGCGATATCTTCAGTGGGGCGGTACAGGTCGTTGTTTGTGACGGATTTGTAGGGAATATTGTTCTCAAGGTTATGGAAGGCATGGCGGAATTTTTGGCTCAAAGGGTCGAGAAGGAAGTGAAACGATTTTTTCCTAAGATCTCGAGAGGACCCGTCGATCCGGGGATACTTGAAAGCCTCAGAGAAAAGTTGGATTATGCGGAATACGGTGGAGCGCCTATCCTGGGCATCAAAGGCGTCGGAATCGTTTGCCATGGGGGGTCTTCCGCCAAGGCCATTAAAAACGGCATTAAAATGGCCCTGGATCATGCGAGAAACAACGTCTCTGATCGACTCGCCATGGACATTGCCAGGATATGGAGAGACAAGGTCTCCTAGTGTCATCACGTTGCCCCTTTACGCATCGAAAGGAAAATTTTCCAAATCCACCTTGATAGAAAAGACCGCCGGGTAATTTGTCGCGCTTGCCCTTCGGAGGATTTTTCGGTAAAAGACCAATTAGAAGAGGGAATACATGGATGACTCGGAAAAAGTCGTCGTTATTACCGGAGGCTCCAGGGGTATAGGCCGAGCCATCGCGCAAAAGTTTGCGGAAGACAAATCGAAGATTGTCATCGTCCATCATGATGAGGACGATGCAGCCGCCGATGAGACTCTGGTGATGCTTGAGGAGAAAGGGGCCGTGGCTGAAAGCCACAGGGTTGATGTCTCTTATTTAGAAAATGTCGAGCCGCTGTTTTCCGATATCCTTGAACGATTCGGAAAAGTGGATATTTTGATCAACAATGCAGGCATCGTTCGGGACGCTTTTCTGATGAGAATGAGTGAACAGGATTGGGATGAGGTCCTGAGAGTCAATCTGAAGAGTGTCTTTAATTGCACTCAAACGGTCATCAGGTCTATGATCAAAAAGCGTTGGGGGCGGATTGTCAACACCTCATCGGTGGTGGGCCAGATCGGGAATGCAGGGCAGACCAATTATGCCGCGTCCAAGGCGGGGATCATGGCCTTTACTAAATCCCTTGCATGTGAAGTGGGCTCTCGGGGCGTCACGGTCAACGCTGTGGCCCCCGGTTTTATTGATACGGACATGACCCGGCCGCTTCCGGACAAGGCCAAAGACTTTTTTTTACAGAAAGTATTGCTTGAAAGGATCGGTCAACCCAATGATGTCGCGGAGGTCGCTTACTGGCTCTGTTCAGACGCTGCGGGTTATTTGACCGGTCAGATTATCCATGTGAATGGTGGTTTGTTCATGTGATGTCATCATGTATTTTTTGAAAACCCTCAACATGTAGCACCCTGGTAGGGTCCCCGGACCCAGGGCAGACGATGGGAGAACCGTGCCGGGAGGCCGGTTTTCGAAAGCGAGCGCCAAGAAATTGGGGAATGAATCGGGCCGAATGGAAGGCCGGTTCGATTCAAAAAAAACCCGGCAGATGTTTGATCCGGTAAACGTTGTTCTTCACGGCATATTCATTGCATTCCGTTTATAGACCGGATTCGCTTTTGATTGCCTGAGAAAAGGGATGCAGCGCAGCGCCCGGAAGAGGGTTTTACGAAAGCGTAACGTACCTATCGAAAACTGAAAAAGAAAAGGAGGACATTCGTATGGCGAATATTGCCGAGAAAATCAAAGAGATCATCTGTGAACAGTTGGATGTTTCTGAGGAGGATGTGGTTACAAAGGCCTCTTTTGTCGACGATCTGGGCGCTGATTCTTTGGATCAGGTGGAATTGATCATGGCCATGGAAGAAGAATTCGAGATCTCTATTTCGGATGAAGATGCGGAGAAGATCGCCACGGTCGAAGATGCCGTGAACTATATCAAGAAAGCCCTGGGAGAATAAAGATAGCCCCGTCACATGACGGAAGAGTATAATAAAAGAGAAGGACGGGGGGTGCTATGAAAAGGCGGGTTGTGGTTACCGGCTTGGGGATGGTGACTCCTTTGGGTACCGGTGTACAGAAAAACTGGAACGCCGTGTGTTCCGGGAAGTCGGGTATCGGAACGATCACGAAATTCGACCCTTCTCCCTTTAAAAGCAAGATTGCGGGAGAAGTGACGGATTTCAACTCAAGGGATTTCCTGACCAAACAACAGGTCAGACGCTTTGATATCTTTATCCATTACGCCGTAGCGTCTGCGAGAATGGCCATGGAAGAGTCGGGCTTGAAGATAGACTCCCACAATGCCCATCGCGTCGGTTGTTTCACCGGATCCGGTTTGGGCGGCCTCTCCATGCTCGAACATTACCATCAGATACTTATCGACAAGGGGCCTGACAGAATTAGCCCCTTTTTTATTCCGGGCATGATTGCCAATATGGCCCCGGGCCTCATCGCCATCGAGTTCGGTGCCAAGGGTCCCAATATCTCGGTGGAAACGGCCTGTGCAGCGAGTTGCCATTCCGTGGGTGAATCCTTCAGGCTCATCCGTGACGGCATAGCGGATGCAATGATTACCGGCGGTTCCGAGGCGGTTGTTACTCCCCTTGCCCTGGGCGGGTTCTGTTCCCTGAAAGCGCTTTCCACCAGGAACGATGAACCGGAAAAGGCCTCACGGCCCTTTGAACGCGATAGAGATGGTTTTGTGATGGGGGAAGGATCGGGTATACTGATCCTCGAAGAGCTGGATCACGCCCTTGAAAGGGGTGTTCCCATCTACGCGGAGATGATCGGCTACGGGATGTCGGCAGATGCATACCATGTCACCGCACCGGACCCGGAGGGCTCCGGAGCGACGCTTTGCATGAAGGCGGCTATCGCTGATGCAGGCCTTAAACCGGAGGATCTGGTTTATATCAATGCGCATGGAACCTCGACGCAGCTCAATGATGCGTCGGAAACCAAAGCGGTCAAGGCCGTTTTCGGGGATCATGCCTATAAACTGGCATTGAGTTCCACTAAATCGATGACGGGGCACCTTCTCGGCGGAGCCGGAGGCGTTGCGTCAATCTATACGGTTTTGGCGATCAAACATGGGGTGATGCCGCCTACCACCAACTATGAGACGCCTGATCCGGAATGTGATCTGGATTACATCCCCAATACGGCTAGAGAAGGCAGCATAAAAGCCGCGATGGTCAATTCTTTCGGATTCGGAGGCACAAACGCCTCCCTGATTTTTGGGGCCTTTGAGGCCTGATAGGTTTCAGAAAGCTCTTAGATGTATGGGTATAGAGTAGACAAGCGCCGGGTCCTGTGCGGCATGAAGACATAGACATTAGAAGGGAGGAAAAAGTATGCGCGTTAAAGGTAGTGTGTGGGTTTTCATTCTTGCAATAGCAATTGTTTTCACGATAGCGATGGTCGGGAACATCAGGGCTGCTGGGGATAGTAAAGAATCGGAAGAGAAGACGGTCGAAGGGTCTGAAGGCGCTCAGGGTCTGGATTTGATGATCATTTCAAACGACGTGTACGAGAAAGATAGAAAGGGTCCCGTTACTTTCTCCCATAGAAAGCATGCTAAGGATTACGGAATCTCCTGCTGGGATTGCCACCATGTGTATGAAGACGGTGTCAATACGTGGAGCCCGTGGGAAGGTGCGGAAAAGTGCAGTGAATGTCATGATCCCGACGAGAAAATGGACGAGGCCGTGAAACTTCAAACGGCCTATCATATCAATTGCAAAAACTGTCACAAGACTATGGCCGGAGAGAAGAAAAAGACCGGTCCCTATCGAAAGTGTCTGACCTGCCACCAAAAGAAATAAAGCTCTCGCAAGAGAGGTTATCCGAGATTCGGGTGACAAATTGAAGGGTCTGTGAATATGCAGATTGAGGTAGTGATTAAACATACAGACATAGACGTTTCAGCCTTTTGAGGATTTGATTATAATTTGAAAAGCCTGGTCCAAAGGACCAGGCTTTTTTTAAATCCTTTCCAGGAAGGATGCTCCAATGATCAGTGATGGCTGAGCAACACCTTGTCGTCAGCGAACCGTTCACCGGCAGCCCTTTCAAAGGATGCAACAAGATCCTTTATAGTCAAGGCAGTCTTTTCCTCCGCGGCCAGATCCACTACGACTTGTCCCTTGTGCATCATGATCAGCCTGTTGCCGAAGCGCAAGGCAATCTCCATATTGTGAGTGACCATCATTGAGGTCATCTTTTCCTTTGTCACGATCATATCCGTGAGATTCAGGACCGTCTGAGCCGTTTTGGGGTCCAGTGTGGCGATGTGCTCATCGAGGAGCAGAATCGAAGGCCTGCTTATTGTCGCCATGACCAGGGCGAGGGCCTGTCTCTGTCCGCCGGACAGTGTCCCCACGGGAGTCGTCAGACGATTTTCAAGATCGAGACCGAGCGGAGCCAGCGCTTTTTTAAAAACGTCCCTGCGCTTCTTGTTGAGGGCCAACCTCAGACCCCTTTTCCGCCCGCGTAAAAAGGCCATTGAAAGGTTTTCTTCAATGGTCAGGTTTTTAGCCGTCCCGATGCTGGGCTGCTGCCAAACTTTTCCGGAATAGGCTGCGTGCCCGTATTCCTTGAGGTTGGTTATATCGTCATCATTGATGATGACGCTGCCCCCTTTCTCCGGCGGGAAGACACCGGCGACAATATTCAATAAGGTTGATTTACCGGCCCCGTTACTGCCGATAATCGACACGAAGTCTTCCTCATAGACCGTGAGATCGATTCCATTGAGTGCCGTCACCTCGTCTATTGTACCTCGGGCAAACACCTTCTTAATGTCTCTGAGTTTAAGCAGGACTTTCTTGTTGTCTGTACTCATGTTTTGTGCCCTCCTTCTCACATTCTTGCCGCGGGTGGGACCCACTCGTGACGGAGTCTCTTTTTAAAATAGGGGATGCCCAAGGCGATAATCACCAATATCGATGTGATCATCTTCAGGTCGCCCGGTCGCATGCCCATTCTGAGGGCAACCGTAATGAATAGACGATATAGAAAAGTGCCTGCAAAGCAGACCATTAGAATCTGATTGATTCCTCTGGGATTGAACAGCGCTTCCCCGATGATGACGGCTGCTAGGGCCATGACAATCATACCTATTCCCATGCCGACATCGCAGAAACCCTGATTTTGGGCGACAAGGGCGCCGGTTATGGCGACCAGTCCGTTGGAAATGGCGCAGCCTAATAGGACATTTTTGTCCGTATCGGAACCCATACCGCGAACCATCTGTTCGTTGTCTCCTGAAGCCCTCAGGGCAAGGCCTAGTTCGGTACGCAGAAACCAGTTCAGGGCAATGAAGAAGACAGCGGCCATCAATGCAGCAAAGGTAATGGACAGGGTCATGCCCTTGAGTCCCAGAAGGTGGCCTGCCAGGTCAAAACTATTGACTTCCCGAAGGAGTGGGATATTGGCGCCGTGCATGATCCGCAGATTGACCGAATAAAGCCCGACCATCATTAGGATACCCGAGAGCAGGGCGCTGATTCTTAATTTGGTATTCAGAATTCCGGTAATCATTCCGGCGCAGACCCCTGCAAGAAAGGCCGCAAAGGTCGCTAAAAAGGGGTTTAATCCTTTCACAATCAGGACGGCGGCGACTGCGCCGCCCATGGGAAATGTAGCGTCTACGCCCAAGTCGGGAAATGCAAGAACACGAAAGGTCAGATATACACCAACGGTGAGCAAACCGAATATCAGACCTTCGTAACAGGACACAGACAATACGTTGAATATGGCGTCCACAAGTCCCCCCCCCTTCCTTATCAGAGGGGTCACGGTCCGTTCAGCCCGACAGGGACATGGACCGTGCCCCCTTGATGCGGAATTTATTTATCAATAACCTTGGTTGCCTTCGTCATAACCACCTGAGGAATGGTGACGCCCATCCGTTTTGCAGCAGAAGGATTCACGTACAGGTCGGTCATTTTACCCTTTGAGACGGGAATATCGGCCGGGCTTGCGCCTTTAAGAATCCGGGCGGCCATCTTGGCACTCTCCCTACCGACGTCATAAAAATTGATCCCGGAACTCGCAATGACCCCTCTTTCCACCTGGTTGGTATCGGAACCGAACAGAGGGATTTTGTTATCCTCGCAAACCTTTACAAGGGCCTCCAGGGCAGAGACCACGACGTTGTCCGTGGGAAACCAAATGGCGTCGACCCTTCCCACAAGGGAGCGGGCCGTGAGCATGACATCCGCGGTAGTCGCCACGTTTGCTTCCACGACTTCATCAATCCCCAGCCCAGGCGCCGCCTTCTTGAGTTCTGCGACCTGCACTCTCGAATTCGCCTCCCCGGCATTGAATATTGTCCCCACTCTCTTGACGTTTGGAAGAACCTGTTTTATGAGACCTGCCTGATGGGCTACATCCGCCCAGTCACTTGCTCCCGTGACCTGGCCGCCGGGTTTGCCCCAGCTCTTGACGACGCCGGCCGCTACCGGATCGGTTACACAGCTGAAAACAACCGGGATGTCGGTTCCTTTTACGGCTGCAGCGGAGGCCTGAACGATCGGAGTCGTGATGGCCAAAATCAGATCGACTTTCTGGGAAACAAATTTCTGGGCGATTGAGGCGGCCAAAGTCATATCCCCCTCGGCATTCGCCATGTTGTACTTCACGTTTTCTCCATCCTTGAAACCTTCTTCGGCCATCTGATCAAGGAATCCTTTGCGAGCGGTATCAAGGGCAGGGTGGGTGGCGATCGTGCTGATCCCAATCCTGTATTGCTTTGCCTCACAATCAGTCGACCAGGGAGAAACCAGGATCAGTGTGAACAGGAAACAGGTAAAAACGACCCATACCCATACATGGCTTTTTTTCATTTTACGGTCTCCTTTTCTAAATGGATTGATTTGTCAATTATTTCAAAAGCCTCGGATAATTCCTCGGCAATACGCAATCGAATGGCTCTTCTCCTACACCTATGATCAGATTTTTTGACATATTATTTTCCTTTGCGGAGTCAAGACATCGCCTTCCGGACACAATTCCGGGGGAAAGGCAATTAAGGAAGCGCAGATATGCCGAGGTGATCATTGTCGAGGATTATGAATTTAAAATTGGCTGAATTATGCATATCAAATTGAATGACAATTTTCAACTTAATTATTTATATGTAAAATCAAGTTATATTAAGTAATTTGAGTTCCGTTTTCATTCTTGACAAATCCTGCGAGAATATTATGATGCGAAACATGTCGAATAATAAAAACAATGAGTTGGATGCCTTCACAGCAAAATTCACTGCCCTCGCCAGCCCGAAACGACCGGAAATCTTCAGGCGTTTCGTTTGATGTTTTGAACCGGGAACGGTATGTCTCGTTGACTCCACTTTTTTGAAAATCAATCCCGAATAAAGAACGCAAAGATCGATGAAAGGAACAGGACATGAAGATCCCTGCTCCCATGGGCGGTCCCCGGAAAAGGGACAATACGGCAAGAACAACGGGGTGGGTGGAGAAAGAATATTCAAAATGCGGGGCCGCTGCAAAAGGCATAAAAGTCGTGGATGATGAAAGGAGAATGGCATGTATCAGGATTTTGAAGGACAAGAAGAAACCATCAAAACGGAATTAAAGGGATACAAGGGAGAGATTTTGCCCGTGAACAAGGCAAGATTGCGGCTCGAGAGGGATTTGTATTTTATGGGGACGACCCAGCGGGGTTATGAGGTCGAATACGACGTCAGGTATGAGGAGGGCTGTTCACCCACAGAAACCCTGCTCTTGAGCGTCGCCGGCTGCATATCGATCGATGTAGTTCATATTTTGCGAAAAATGAGATGCGACATCAAGGAATATGAAGTGGAAGCCGAAGGCGCCCGAAATCTCACCCCGCCTCAGTATTACAAGTCGTTCGATCTGATGATCCGGATATCGGGCGAAGGCATCACCCCCAAAAAGATCGACCGTGCCATCGCCCTCTCCCGTGACAAATACTGTTCCGTCTACCGCTCCCTGCGAAAAGATATCGACGTGAATATCAGATACGAGATAAAATAATGACATCAGATGCCGCAATCATGCGGGGGGCTCGCCGACGATATTCCGCCCAGGGCGGTAACAGACCACAAAACCACGGACAGGAGGGAAAAGGATGGCTGGTTGTGAGAAGTGTAAATTCAGGGCAAGGTACGACAAAAATCCCCAATCCATTCTGGGCCGTTTGTGGCACTGGCATATCGGATGGTGCCCTGGCTGGAAATCCTATATCAAGTCTGTACCCGAGGAGAAAAGACGGGAACTGGTCAAGCGTTATGGTTCGTAAACCATGATTCCCGGGGTAAAAAAGCGATAAATGCTGCGGATACAAGGGAGAGATGGTTTTTTATCTCGTCATGCCCTGTATTCGGTATGCCTCATGACTTTTGGATCAATGCACTCTGTAAACCATTGAATTAATGTTCATGCCCGCTCCAACCGAAGCAAAAACAACGACATCGCCCGGAAGAAGTTTATGATTGTTCAGCTGACCTTTCTGTAAAAGATCAAATAATGTCGGCAAGGTGGCCACCGAGCTGTTTCCAAGCCATGAAATCGTCATGGGCATGATGTGTTCCGGTATGTCATCTGTTTTGTATAGCTTAAACAACCTTTTCAATATGGCTTCGTCCATCTTCTGATTTGCCTGATGTATCAGGACCTTTTTCACGTCGGATAAGGACAATCCGGCCTTTTCAAGGCTTTGCTTTACAATTTCAGGAACTTTTTTGATGGCATATTTGTATACCTCATGACCACGCATCTTGAGGAAGAGTCTGTTTCCGTTTGAATTGACATGATATGACTTGTCAAGCCACAACAAGTAGGCCTCCTTGAAGGTGTCGGATATTGTCACATGGGACAGGATGCCTTCATCACCGTCCGCGGCCTCTACCAGGGTCGCACCGGCACCGTCGGAATATATCATGCTGTCTATGTCATGAGGGTCTGAAACCCGTGACAGCGTCTCAGCGCCAATAACAAGGATTTTCTTGGCATCTCCGGATTTGATGTAATAGTCCGCGGTGATCATTCCCTGCAACCAGCCCGGGCAGCCAAAGGGCAGATCATATGCAACCGTATAAGGGTTTTTTATCCCCAGTTTCTGCTTCACCCTTGAGGCAAGGGTTGGAACCATATCGGTTTGTGTGTTGTTTGCATTCAGATCGCCGAAATTATGGGCGACAATGATGTAATCCAGGCTTTCCCTGTCAACACCTTTCAACGCACGCTCGGCGGATATAAAAGACATATCCGATGTATTGAGATCATCGGTTACATACCTTCTCTCATTGATGCATGTGATCTCTTGGAATTTTTGAACGATATCAGTATTTGATTTTTCAAGTCTTCTACCATTTATTCCGTAGAAGTCACTGCCCAAAAAAGACGTGTTGGATATCTTTATGTCCGGAATGTAGCTGCCGGTTGCAGTAATGATTGATCGTGGCATAATAAAATAAAATCTCCTCTGCTGCCGACCCTTTTAAAAAAGGCTGGTCACCGTCTGGAAATAACCCCTTTCATTCGTGTTCGATTTTTTTGCCCCGTTCCTATCCAAAAAGGTGAATTTCCAGTCTCGATCAGGGCAGGGGAAACGAGACTCACCCATTCGAGTCCTTAACCCTCAGGTTAAGCGATGAAAATTGAATAGGTAAGAAGAATTAGCAAAAAAGCGGAGAAGCCAATTTTTTGAAAGCATCCCCGCTTTGAATTACACTTAATTTTTTATTATAAGAATCAAATCAGTCAAGTCAATAAATTTTATGTGTTTATGATGCCATTTTTGGCGAATGCCATACAATGGCAGCAGAAACAGATCAGCCCCTGATATGAAAAATCCCAATGGTGAAAAAATATTGAAAGGTTTCAAAACGGCTCTTTTGGGGCGACCGTCCTCATACCGACGGTAAAAATGGTGATCGCTAATTGGAAACGACCAACGTTAGGGTTCATTAAGCACTTTTCTCACCAGACTCGCGAGTTCGTTCATGGCCAGGGGTTTCGACGCATATTCCCGGATTCCGATCGCCTTGGCCTCTTCCTCATTAATCATTTCGCTGTAACCCGTGCAGAGGATAACCGGGATGTCATTTCTCAGGGAAATCATCTCGCCTGCGAGTGTCTTCCCCGTCATATGGGGCATGGTCTGATCGGTAATAACGACGTCGAAGAGATCCGGATTTGATTTAAAGGCATCGAGGGCATCCAGGCTGCTTGTTTTAGCCTCGACGGAATAGCCCAGCCGCTCCAGCATCGTCCTTTCAAGTTCGACAATGGCCTCTTCATCATCCACCAAGAGAACGCGTCCGTGACCACCGGGGACCGATAGGGGCGTCTTTTCCTCGGATGCCGTCTCCCCTTCGTAACTCGTGAAATAGACCTGAAAAGTCGTCCCCCTGTTTGGATGGCTTTCCATGGAAATCGCGCCGCCGAGGGCGCTCACAATGCCGTGCACCACCGCGAGTCCCATGCCCGAACCTTCTCCAACTTCTTTGGTGGTAAAGTAGGGATCAAATATCTTGTCTTTGATATCTGGAGAAATACCGTGTCCTGTATCCCGAACGGTTAGCATCACATATTTGCCGGCCTTGAGATCATGAATCTTCTCTGCATCCCCCGGGTGAACCCGCACATTTTTGAGACGAACATCCAGGGTCCCGCCGTTTTTGCGCATAGCATGGGAGGCATTGGTACAGAGATTGATCAGGACCTGGTTAATTTGGGTGGCGTCCCCCAGGATGGTATCAGTGTCTTCAGAAATGCTGTGATGAATCTCAATCGTCGTAGGAATGGACGCTCGCATCAATTTCAGGGATTCTTTGATCACCGAACTGATCGGAACAGGCTTCATATCATGATCTGTTTTGCGGCTGAAGGTGAGAATCTGCATGACCATGTCCTTTGCCCTCAGGCAGGCCCTGCGGATTTCCTCAAGGTTATGTTTCGCCGTGCTCCTGTTAGGGATTTCCATTTCTGCAAGATCGCAATTCCCGACGATGATCCCTAGGATATTGTTGAAATCATGCGCAATTCCCCCGGCCAGGGTGCCGATGGCATCAATCCTTTGAGTCTGTTGAAGTTGGGCCTGGAGGCGTTCGTGTTCGGTAATGTCCCTTATAACGCCTTGGATGGCCCTTTTCCCCTGATAATTTACCATTGAGGTCAGGATTTCAGCTCTGAAAGTCGAGCCGTCCTTCCGCAGTGCCGAATAGGTATGGCGTTTGTGGTCGAGTGCCTTTCCCTTCAACCTTCCCTTGATCCGATCCGAGACGGCCCGGTGATCCTTGGTAGAGATGACATCCCAGATCGCCAGGCCCAATCCTTCTTCCATGTCGTAACCAAACATGGCGCAACCGCGCTGGTTGAGAAAGAGGAACTTTCCTGAAGGCATATCGCAAATGAAATAACCATCAAGGGTGTGCTCGACAAGGGTCCGGTAACGCTCTTCACTCTGCTGTAATGCCTCCTCCGCAGCCTTACGGGCCGTGATATCCAGGGCTGTGAAGACGAGCCCGGAAATGAGGTCGCCAGGCGTGAGTGCCGCAGAGTTGAGGAGAATAGGCATGATCTGTCCGTCTTTTCGTTTCCAGAGGGTTTCAACGGAACCGACGCCGAATGCCTCTACTAACGGATGTTTGACCCGGCTCACCCTTTCGAATTCCTCCTCATCCGGATAAAGCATTTTTGCGCTCCGGTTTCGGAGGTCCTCGGGGAGATAGCCGGTCATCTCCGTCATTTTCTCATTGGTCCATTCGAGAATCCTGTTTCGAACAAGCCCGATGCCCACGGGAGCCGCTTGAAAAACGCTTTTCAGCATGGCCTCGCTTTCGTGCAGTGCCTTTTCTTTGGTTATCCGTTCTCTAAGAAACCAGTTGGAATATTGGCCCACTTTGGCGAATTCGATGAAATTGAAATTTTTTTCGTCGACATATTCATCCTCGAAACGATCTGTCTTGGTGGTCTTTCCAAGAAAAGTCACCAAGGTCTCCGCATCGGTCTTTACCTTCCCTTTGAAGTACCTGCCTGCTAATAAAACGACGGCTATGCCGCCTAGCAGAATGGTTGCATAGAAAAGGACCAGTCTTCGGATTTGTTCCCTGAGTGCCTCCCTTTTTCGAAGAAGCCCCTGAGGGATCTCCTCATAATAGAACCCCGTTCCGATGATCCATTGCCACTCCCTGAACCCGGCCACATAGCTCAGTTTTTCAGTGATTTCTTCCCCCTCGGGTCTCATCCATTGATAGGCCACATAATCACCTTCGGGCTTTTTTATGGCCTGCCGAAAGATGTCTGCAATACGAACGCCATCGACTTTCGGCAAAAATGGGAGGAGTTTGCCTACAAGTTCCCTGTTGCGATGGGACAATATATATCCCTTTTTATCCAGGACAAAGACGTATTCGTGTTTCACAAGGTAGGTTTTCTGAAGCGTTCCGAGCACCTCTTTCTGAATATCCTTTTCAATATCGTCCAGATACTCCCCGGTTCCGATAAACCATCCGAAAGGTTCGAATAATTTCACAAAGGCAATTTTTGGAAAGGCACCCTCCTCATTGGGCTTTGTCCATAAGTAGGTATAAAATCCCTCACCCTTTGTGGTCACGATATCGATCATATCTTTGATCACGAATTGCCCCTTTTCGTCTTTCCAGTCGATGATGATCGTGTCTTCCAGGTGTTCACAGGTTGCGCAAAGGACCTCATAACCGTCCCGAATACGGTTTGCAAAGTAATAGCCCTTTCCGTCATGAAAGCGGATCTTTCTTAGCGATTCCCTGATCAGTCTCTGCAGGTCCTCATCCGGCAAGATGTCTCTGTAGCGTTCATAGAGATGTTTGGCCACATCATAGGCCTCGTAGACCCTTGATTGAATGCTTTGTTTCAGCCGCCTTTCGGTTTGGGTTTTTTGGGAATTGATCAGTGCAATGACCCTCTGGATATCCCTTTTGAGTTCGGTCTTGCGCTCCTCGATTTCAAGTTTCTCGATTTCCCGGGACTCAACCAGGAATTTCCTGTAGCCCATAGTCGAGCTGAAAAGTCCGAAGAGCGTCACAAGGATGACGGCGATGAAACTGATTTTTACGGGAAGGTTTACGATGGAGGTTTTTTTCATGTCCGATTTCCTTTGAATCCCAGGGATGACCCTTCGAGCCACCTTACTGCTATATTTGAAGATTTGCTTCGAGGAGGGTGGCAATGCCGGATTTTCATTTATGGCCATTTTTTTTATGTGATGAACAGAGAAAGGGACTGCAAGATTGGGACCTGGAATGAACGGAAAAGAGGTGCAGTAAACAGGCGGGCGAAAAAGAATGCATTTTTCTGCCTTGCACCACGAAAATCCCGGAAGGATACGAAGAAAGTCAGGAGAAGCAGGGTGGAAATCGCGTCATTCAAGATATATATTTTGGTTTTGGGTTTTGCTATTCATTTGACCTTTGAACTTCGACATTTCATGCCAGGGTTCCCGTCCTCGATACCCCTTTTGCGGGTTAAGTCTAAGCCGGGCCCTCTTGACCCGGATATTAAGTCTATCATCCTTTCTGAACCGGGATCGTTTCATCGGCCCTTCACGGGTCTGAAATCGGAGATGATGTCCTTCTTTTTGAGCGCTGCGCCGACCCTGACGGCCTGGCCTTCACTCTCGTAGGGACCGATAAGCACCCGGAACCAAGTCACTCCCCGAACCTCTTTTGACTCATAAACGGCCTCCTGCCCGGAGGCTTTTAACCCCTTGACAGCCTGTTCCGCATTGCCCTGTCTTTTAAAAGAGCCGACCAGCAGGTAACAACCCTCCGCCTTGGGCATCTGTTTTGGGATCACTTTTGTTTTTGTCGGGCCTTCGATGACCCTTAAAACATAGTCAGTCATCACATTAGACTGTCTCAGTTTCTCTGCATCACTCAGGGCCTCCTTTTTTGATCCGTACCTGTTCAGGTAGACCCTGTATAACATACCTTTCTTTTTTATGGTCTTCTTTTTATAGAAGCTTTCATATCCTTTTTTTTCCAAAGCATTCATGTGATCCCGTGCGAGGCCGGAATTCTGATAGGCTCCGACCTGCAGGGTATAGAATCGTCCTTCGGGAAATATCCTGGAAGCCTCGGGCGTCTTCTTCTCGACCTTCACAGCCTTCTCAGACGTCGGTTCCCGGGGTTCCGGAGGCTTCAAGCCGGGTGGTTCCGGTTCCGGTGGCGGGGTAGGCCGGGTTTCGACGGGTTCAGTCGTGACTTCTTCCGGTTTCTCTTCCACTGCCACTTGAACCGGTTGTTCTTTAGGACTTTTTTCTTCCGGGGGAGAGAGCTGTTTCTGTTGTTCTTTGATGAGTTCCAGGTTTTCCCGGGCAATTTCCACCAGAGGTTTTCCCGTGGCTGTCTCGATGTTGCTCTCCGTGGCCTTTGCAGAGGGGTTCAGTCCAATGACCCTTTCGTACATTTCAGTCGCCTTTTCAGGGCGCCCCGTGTTTTGATAAACTACGCCCATATTCAACAGGGCGTAAGGGTTATCCGGATTTTCAGAGAGCGCCTGTTCAAGATGTTTTTCCGCTTCTACATAATTCCCTGCGCTGATGGCCCGAAATCCCTGATCTGAAAGAGTCATATCCTTGGTGGTACATCCCGGGGCTGATGCGAAAAGGATCAGGATCAACAGGAAAATAATATGTGTCCTCATGGATAAGACCTCCCTTCTTATCAAGTAATTTTCAGGATAGGGTCCCTTGACTACTCTGTATCTCCCTTTTGAGTTCTTGAAGTATATCACAAATCGAAAAAGAACGACCGTTTTAGATTGCAATAAAAAAAGCAAATCAGGAAAGATAAATAAATTCTTTATTATATTTACTGAAGAAAGGCAAACGTAAATTTAAAGGATCCTGTGGATACCGTTTATCCTGTAAAAAATATTGCGAGGGTTCAGCATGGCCTCTTTCAGGGGCCCTACTTATACCATTAGTCACACCGTTGGCCGTTGATTGATCCGAGATGGTAGAGAATCGAAGGTAGCCGGCTTGATTCTTCTATTCTTATGGTTAATTTGACATATAAACTGATTGAAATGTGAATATCGTTTAAATTGATTGAAAATATTGAAAAAGATTTTTATATGGGGGCGGATATGAAAACCCTGGAAGATATTAAAAATGATCTCGAAATCGTCAATGACATTGATTGGGACATGACGCCCGAGGAGGCCGTCACGTTATATCTGGAGTGGGGCAACAACTGGAGTCACGGAAAGATGGTGAGATCAAAGGATGACGTGTCCTATTATTTTATCGTATATACCTGGGAAGATGACCCCGGAATCTATTTGATCAAGCGGAATTCCGAGGAGGCGATAGAACTCGCAAGAATCGACATTCCGGAGGCATTGAAAAGTCGTCTTCTGAAGGGGACGGCTGATCGTAAAGGTGTATATCCTCTTAACGATGAGGTCAAGCAGTGGCTCAGGGATGAACTGAGTGTTGACGTTCATTGTTCGGCAGGGGCTGTTCGATGTGCCCATCGTCGGAAGAGGGAAGGCGTAAATATCGAGTTGAGGACGTAGGTGTTGAGAATGTGTTAAGCATCGATCTGTTTCCCGATGAGGCCCGAAGGCATTTCTACAAGAAGCTGACGTCATAATATGATTAAGAATAGATAAGATTTGGATTTCTTGAATGATAACCGTCAAAGTCTTCCCCACATTGCGATCTTTCCTTCCACCGGAGATCCCCGGGAGGGCCGAATTTTTTCTGCCCCTTTCAGATCTCGCAAAAGAGGCGGTGAGCATCGAGGACCTTGTCTCCTATCTGGAGATTCCCCCGGAACGTGTGAACATGGTTATCCTCAATGGACAAATCTCGAGAGATTTTAAAAGGGTCCTGGAGGATGGCGACAAGGTCGTCCTCTCTCCCCCGATAGCGGGTGGATGATCGCAGGAATGAACCTAAATCCACTGATTTCAGACATGATCCGCACATTAGGCGGTGGATTTAGGGAAGCCCCCCCCCTAATTGTTTCGACACCAGGGTTTATAAACGAAAAGCCGGCCCCTTTCGGGACCGGCTTTTGTCGTAATTTTCAGATTGAAATGCCGGATTCAACTCATCTCGGGTTTCCTTTTCCGGCTCAACGGTGTCCCGGTTTGTTTGGGGGCAGGGTAATGTACAGGTTGTTTAGGCTGTAGGCTAAAGGCTATTAGTTTCCGAACCCTTCGCTATCCGCGCATTGATCGAGGCAGGGCACCCAAAACCTTCTCGGTTTCCACAATTTTTGATTCACAGATAGAAACGTTCATAAGAATACCCCAGGCGCTTTGACAGGCTAAGCTGGTAGTGCAACTCCCTAGCCAATTCAAACGCTCTGAGTTTCCTATGATCACGCATGTTCCCTTCCTGCGGTACCTTACAGCCTAAATGCCTACAGCCTATCTAGCTAGTTTTCATCCAGAAATGGCCCTTTTTCGCAATTTCGGCGTCAAACTGCGAGGTTTCTTGTGCGACGTACTGCTCGTACGTCTCCGCGCAACCTCTTGTTTTCCTTGAACTTGCAAAAAATGCCTCATTTCTGAATTGAAAACTCACGCGTGCCCTGATTCCATTTCCGGATGGGCACTAGCTAAGTAGTTACGGGGCAGGACCGATTCCGGTTAAAGGTTGAGTTGATCCGCCACATAACCAAGCCCGAGATTATCGAGCTTTTCCCTTTTAGGTATTCCGGTCTCCGGGTCCCAGCCCCTTGCCTGGTAGTATTCATCAAGCATGACCTTAAGATCCGCTTCGCCGATCAACTGTCCTTTGGAGCCGCCTTCGCTCAAGGGCTCTGTCATGAGCCGCTCGGGCAGGGTGTCATCGGCCCGGGTGAAACCCTCCCGCATATTGAAGGCCTTGGCCAGGTTGTTGAGCCTTTCCCCCACTTTCTGGACCTCTTCGGTTGTGAAGGTAAGTCCCGTGACCGCGTCCATCAAAGCCGCCGTGTTCTGCACGGCATTGCCGGGCAGGGCCATATCCAGGAGAAAGGCGCACATGGTGGCGCAATCGCAGGTCACGGCCCTGACGTCCTGGTTCCACTTGGTGAGCTCCCCTTTTCGATCCGTGCTGAACCGATCCACTTCCCAGGGAACCGGAATAGCGAAGATCTCCTGAAAGGCATAGCCCCGGTTGTGATCCGCCCCGGTGTAAGACGTGGCATAATTCAGGCCGTGGGCCTTGGCCCCCCGCACATCATAACCCGGCAGTTCCAGGCCCTTGACGTGCATGGCGTATTTTTCGGAACCTTTGCCTATCTTTTCAGCAGCCGCTTTTGCGCCGTCGGCCAGGACGTTACCGAACCCTTCACGAAAGGCCATGAGACGCAGCAAGGTGTTCATGGCCTCGTGGTTGCCGAATCGGAGTTCCAGACCCCCGGTCTCATCGGCCCCCAGGAGGCCCTTCTCAAAGAGTTCCATGGCAAATCCGATGGTGACACCGGCGGAGATGGTATCGAGTCCGAGTTCATCACAGAGCCGATCCGCCTCCACGATGGCCTCGGCATTGTCCACTCCGGTCTCGCCGCCCAGGGAGTAAAGGGTTTCGAATTCAGGCTCTCCCAGGGTGCCGGCATAGGGTCCGGTCCTGGCAAGCTTCAGTTGCGTGCAGCCCACCGGGCACTGGTAGCAGTGCTCGCTCCCCACTTTTAAGCGCTCTTGAGCCGCAACGCCGATCTCTTCATCGGGTGCGAATGCGCCCGTGGCGGTATAGTTTTTGGCAGGAAAGATCCCAATTTCACAGGTATGATTGACCACCATGGGGGTCCCGAGGTTTGAGAACTGAGAGTAAAGGATGGGGCTTTCCTTCAAGGAGTTGAGCATATCGCCTCTTGCGCTCTTATATTTTCCTTCATCGGCGATAGGAACGGTCCCTGTGCCTCGAACGGCGATTGCCTTGAGGTTTTTGGCCCCCATGACGGCCCCGAGGCCTTTGCGACCCGCCGCCCTGCGTTCATTGACAATACAGGATATCTTGCTTAGATTTTCACCCGCGGGCCCGATGCAGGCAATCCGGACATTTTGATCCGCGAGTTCATTCTTGATGATCTGCTGGCAGTCCCCGGTCCGGGTGCCCCAGGCCTTGCCCGTCGGGCGGAATTTCACCTCTCCGTCTTTGATCCAGAGATAGGTCGGTTTTTCCGCCTTGCCCTCGATGATGAGCATGTCGTAGCCCGCGAACTTCAGTTCCGCCGGGAGGTATCCTCCCGTCAGGGCAACCCCCATGGCGCCGGTCAGCGGCGACCGGGCCGCTACCGCCATTCGGCTGGCGCACGGGACCGTGGTCCCCGTAAAGGGTCCCACGGAAAAAATGAGTTTATTGTCGGGCCCCAGTGGATCCGTATTAGGCTTCAACTCATCGAATAAATATTTGATCGCAAAACCGGCCCCGCCGATAAAATCCGTGGCCGTTTCCAAGGGCAGGTCCTCCACCTTGGAACTCTGATCGCTTAGATTAATTCGCAGGATCTTTCCTGCATATCCTCCTGAATACATTTTACCCCTCCAAGAGTAAATTTAGTGCCTATCCTGAGGTAGGCTTTCGAAAGCACTTCTCGATTTTCATGTTTGATATATGAAAACTAAACGACGTAATCATAATATCCCCTGACCACACGATATCGGGCGATCTGCTGACCTCCCAGCCATAGCTGGGGGATTTTTGCATCCCGGAGATATTTTTCCAGGTTGTACTCCGGTGAGATGCCGTTGGACCCCATCAGTTCTGCCGCCATATTGGTCACCCACACCGCACCGTCCGAACAGAAGATCCTTGCGGCACTCGCCCTGGAAATCATTGTTTTCGAAAATGGAGGGCCATATTGCTCAGGATGATCCATCATCCAGGCAAAATTGTAGACGGCCGCGCTCATCAACTCGATGCGCATGGCCATTTCCGCGATGATGCCTGCAGCCAGACTCCATTCTCTTACAGGTTTGCCGCCGCTTTTGCGTTCCTTGGTATATTCAAGCGCAATTTCAAAGGCCGCCCGGGCAATGCCAAGGGACATGGTGCAGGAATGCCATTGGGTGCCGGCCATGGCGGCGCTGTAAAAATGAACATCATGGCCCGGCCCGGCGAGACGGTATTCCTTGGGGACCCTCACATTGTCATAAAAGATGCTGGTATTAATGGATGTCTTGAAACCCATTTTGGCTTCGGGTTTTCCGAAGGAAAGCCCCGGGGCATCGCCCGGGACGTAGATCAGTGCAATGCCGTCTTCGCCCAGATCGGGATCGGTATTGCAGACGGTCATATAGACACTGGCTACACTCGCATTGGTGGGCCAGGACTTGGTGCCGTTGATGACATACTCGTCTCCCTCTAATGTGGCCTTGGTGGCAATGCCCCGTCCTTGCAGCAAAGGGTTCTCGGAATCCGCTCCTCCCGTTGCATCGGTCATGGAGAGACAGGCGTAGCACAGCTTGTCCCCACAAAAGGCTGGTGCGAATTTCTCAAGCACGGCCTTGTTTTCAGCGTGGACGGCCGGTCCCAATATGAGGCCGGCATTGATCCCTGCGCTCAAGCTGATCCCGGCATCTCCCCTGGCCAGTTCCTCACACACGATCCCGAGCGTCGTCATGGAACCCGGCCCATTGCCGCCGTATTCCTGCGGGTACCCGGCCTTCTGGATCCCGATGTCGACAAGCTTCTGATGAATACTTTCGACAAGATTGTAATCTTCTTCCATTTGGCTTCTAATGGGCATGATCTCGGTATCGACGAATTTTCTGATCATATCCCGTATGGCTTTTTGCTCGTCTGTGAATAAGTGCTCTAGATGCATATTGCCTCCTTTTGGTTTTTTGTGGAGGTGGAAGAGAAGTAAAACAATGCCATGATCAGTCGTTCGCCCCGTAATAGGCCTCTACGCCGCCAAGGACATAAAAGTCGGCCACCCATTTGGAGAACCATTGTGGAAAGAACTCCTCCTTGAAGGCCTTGGTTTCATGGGCCTCTTTCCAGTCTTCCAGGTTGGTTACATCCATGATGCCTATGAGTTTGTAAGGAGAGGCCGTTGGTTCCGGCGGCTTCCCCTGCTGTCCATTCCCCGTGATGCCTCCCATCATTTTTAAGAGCGTAAAACTTTTCCCACCCTTTAAACCGAGCAACAGGGGCCCTTTATAGGTCTCAACCCATTTGACATAGTCTTCTTCCGTCACATCGTCCCTCAGATTGTACAGAATGATTTCCTTAGCCATGATTTTCTCCTTTCTTGGGGTAATAGGGTTCATAACAGGGTAGTCTTGCGAATGCTAGATTACCCCAATGGTGCAAAAAAAATATGACAAGGGTTATAAAAAAACAATGATTGGGTTCATTCTCACCCCCTTTCATTCTCATTTAGAGGATTGACGCTTAGGGGTAATTTCTTAAAAATGAACTTCTATCTTTACTATTTTAAAGGCAGCCGTTTTTTTTGTTAAGTTTTATGGAAAATGGTGGTTTGGAAATTTCTGAATAGGATCGCCGGACAATTCTGAAATCCATTTCAAAAGTGCCCGGAAGTCAAAATTTCTAAAGGATTGTGAAAAGCAGTGGCAGAACTATTGCATTTACATACAGTAATCGTTAAGCAAGGCCGTAAAATTTTTAAACGGTTAAGTGGACGGGCCGGATTATTTCAACAGGCCGTTCTTAGGATAAGCACCTCAAAACAAAAAGCCCCCTTCACCCGTCGTCAGGCGAAAGAGGCCCCATTACCTCCAGATTCATACTGTAAAAACTAAATTTGAAGTATAATTTATATCTATAATAAAACAATTGTCAAATAAAAAATACGTAAAATGCGTGTTGCAAATACTGACACTTTTGACTTTTAATCCTACCCCATCATCAGGATAATAGCCCCGGCCACCTCCTTCATGGGTTTGTTCTTTTTCATGCTCATCTGTTGAATATGCCGGTAGGCCTCTTTCTCCGTCAACCCCTCCACGTCCATTAGCAGACCTTTGGCCTTTTCAATGAGCTTGCGGGATTCCAGTTGATCTCTGAGTTCCGATACGCGTTCCGAAAGCGATGATTGTTCGAGAAAGTGGCTGACGGCGAGTTCGATGGCCGGAGAAAGGTCCTTTTGGCGGAAGGGCTTTGTGAGATAGGCCATGACGCCGGCTTCCCGGGCCCCATTGATGAGATTTTTGTCGGAATAGGCCGTCAGAAGGATGACGGGTAAACGCGATGCGACGCTCTCGGCGATTGCAATGCCGTCGACATGCGGCATCTTGATATCGAGAATCGCAATATCCGGCCTGGTCTGCTCGATGAGTTCCAGGGCTTCACGGCCGTCTCGGGCCTCTGCTACGACCCTGTACCCCAGTTCTTCCAGGGATTCCCTGAGATCGGTTCTGATGAGGGGTTCGTCGTCAGCAATGAGAATTCGATAAGTCATGTTATCCCCTTAAATATTGACGTGATATTTTGGAATGGGAAATGAGACTTCCGCCCGTGTCCCTTCATCCTGATGGATCAAGAATTTCCCTCTGAGTTCGTCTTTTACTAATGTACGTACAATCGTCAGACCGAGATTTCCGTCGCGTTCCATATCGAATCCCCTGGGGAGCCCTGGGCCGTTATCATGTACGATGATGGCCAGAAAACCGGAAAGCTGTCCAACCCGGATGGCGACATTGCCCTTGGGGTGATTCCGGATGCCATGTTGTACCGCATTCTGAATGAGTTCATTGATGACCAGGGCGACGGTTGTCGCCAACCTGGAAGGAATCGTCACGGAGGGCCCGGAAATATCAAGCGTGATGATCGGACCGATTTTTTTGGCAGGTAAAGAGACCTTGCTGATTCTGCCCAGAAGCCGCCCCAGGTCCACCATACCGGGTTCACCATGGGAAAGGATCTCATGAACGGCCGCGATGCTCATGATTCGGGAGATGCTGTCATCCAGGGCGCGTTCGGGGGTTATTCGGTCAAGACGTCTCATTTGCATTCGAAGCAGACTGGCAATGTTTTGCAGATTGTTTTTTACCCGATGATGGATCTCTTTGTAAAAGGTGGCGTTTTTATGGAGGAATCTGTTTTCGATAAAGACGCCGACCTGATTTGAAATGGTTCTCAGAAATTCAATGTTTTCAGAGAGGTGGTCATCTTGAAATGCCCAGAGGACGTTCAACTTGGCATATAGATTGAGAACGCCTCTCAAGGCGCCCTTGTAATAAATAGGTAATGAGACAAACTCATATGGAAAAGGCGAAACAAGCTCGACAGGGCATTTCGCATGGCTTCTATCTGTTGAAAAAATCGGCTCGTAATTCTTGACTTGCCATTTTGTCAATCTTTCATCATTTTCTTTTTCAGGGCCATCCATCGTTTGGTCTGCGTACAGATCGACGGCTTCCTTGACTAAAAGGCGATGGGTCTCGTCCACGACCCACAGACTCACCATCGAGAGTTTCAAGATTTTTCGAATATGCCGGATAATGTTCTGCGATTGGGCGTTTGGACTGATGGCCCTCGACAATTCATGGCCCAACTGGTTCAAGATATCCAGTTGTTTGATTTTGACGTCCAGTCTGCCATCGACCTTTATCTGATGAAGTGCACCTGCTGTAAGCTTTCCTATGGTTTCCGCCAATTCAAGATCCCCTTCGTCGGGATGGTTGTCCTCCTGCCTTTGTTTCAATACCAGGGCTCCGAATCGTTCCCCGTGGCTGTCCATCCAGTTGGAAATGAAATGCGTTTCAAGGGCATCACCCAAAAGGTGCCTTGGAAAGGCGCCGAGGCTAGACGCGCTTGCAACCGTATACGTGTTGCCTTCCGAGGCCGGGAGATAGAAGGCGCATTCAGCCCATGGCAACATTTTGGTCAATTCATTCGTCAGAATTTGTAAGAGGGCGTCCAGTGTCCTTTCTTCCTGAATGAGCTGGTTGATTTTTTTGATACCTTTTATTTGAAAGGCCTTTCTGTTCAGGCGCGAAGAAAAGTCTTGATAGATCCGCTTGCTTTTGTGAATCAAGGCTGCCACCGGATTCAGTTCGTCTGAAAACACGAGCGCCGAAACGGACTGGTTACCGTAAATGGGTAGTCCATCATCAGAGACACCTTGTTCGCCGAAAGTGGAAAAACCACTGATAGGTACCCGGGACCTCTCATAGATCAGGTCGATCTCTCTGTTCCCGTCTTTGCCCATAAGTCTTTTTCTTAAGGCACATGAGAACACCAGAGCCAAGGAGGGTCTATTAAGGCCGCCGTGGCGGAGGGCCTTTTCAAAGGCAGCCAACCCGGCCTCCACGATGTCCTTTTCCCCGGCTCGCATAAGGGTAATGACCTGGTCCTTTTTCATCAGGGGTCCGAATTGAATGGACCCATCGTCCAGTATGCATTCCGGTACCTGCAATATGGAATTCCCATAAATATCGGTGGCCCCGAACGGGTACCGGCTGAACCACAAGGCGCCCTCGCCCAGTTCCTCGGAAGGGATCTCCAGTATTTCGGAACAAACCTCGCTCGCCGGGCGGCCGTCCAGTTCGTGAACAATGTGCCCGGAGGCCTTTGTGACGAGAGCCCCTTTGGTTGTCGGAGTGAATCCGTGGGCCATACCAAGGCCATAAAGAATTTCAGACTCCAGGAAAGCCAAGGCGATGGCATCGTCGGACACACGCTCATTGACGAGTTGGAAGCTGGATTCAAAATGGAAATAGTCAGATGATGTGCCGCCGAAAATAGGTATGTGATTGGAGGAGGCTTTGCGAAGCATGGTGTGGATATCATGACTAAGTGACGGGGTGGTCCGGGTGGCACCGGGAGAAAACATGATAAGCAGGACAGGGGATACACCGGGTATTTCGGGTGCCGCCATATGAAGTGTTTGGTGAAGAGGGTGATCGGAATTGAAGTAGTCTGAGATTCCTGCGTCTTTCAAAGACGCTTCAACCGCACCCCGGAAGTTTTCTTTAACACCGCTTCCCATCCCGACCCGAACACGCAGGTGATTGGAGGCGATGACAGTGACGACGACGCTTTTGTTGAGGGGGCCGTTGGCGATCTCACCGCCCGCGCTTGTCCCGATTAAAGGACATTTTCCGAGGATTTCGATAATGCCACGATTTACTTCGGGAATATCGAGCTCAGATGAAATGAAAGCCAGGGCCAGACTAGGGTCGAAGGTCTTGAGTTGAGACAGGGCCTCTGATGCTGCGGATTTTCCCATTTGGAAGGCTTTCCCCTGAGCGGCCGTCCCTATGCCGGCTTCAAAATATCTGGCCATTTTTCATGTCCCCAGAAATTCTTTTGATCTTCTCTTTAAAAAGTGCTCGTGTTTGAATGGTTTTTTAGAGGGCCTCTAAGAGAGGGCGGGAAGGTTTACCCTTCGGGAAAGCCGAGGATACCGCATCTCCCGTGTTATCGAGGGTTCGCGGTAGACTACTACAGCTTTACCCTCGATGCCTTGGATCTGCAGCATCCTCGACTTTTGCAACGTTAGGGTTTGCTGTTCTGTCTATGGAGGAACATAAGGCGGGCCGGGGAAAATGAACGAACCAAAACACAGGAAGTTGAAAAGGTCTTCCTCGGACCACGAGATCGCTTCTCAGGGATTTTTTCGAGGCGGCCAGTGCATACTCTTAGCATATATACGGGCCATTCAGATGCAAAAAATCCTTGAAAACCAAATGGTGGCGTGATGTCATGAGACCATGTGATTTGTCCTAACCCCGGGTCAGGTTTTCCGGAAAAACTGTCCCCCCATATAGAGCAATCCCCCCTCTTCTGATCCTTATCAGGATTGAAGATACATTATGCCCTGTCCGTTTAACATAGGTGATTTTTACGTAAATATCCACTTAAATAGGGCATACCGGATGTGACAGATGCGACTCCGGGTTCAACGGTTCTTCATATCGAGACAGAGCGCTTGACCGGCGTTATAGGCTTCTTCAAGATATTCCGGGTGCTCCATGACGTCCCCCTCCAGATCAAGCCCCCGATACAGTAATGATTTCCAGAGTTCGGCATCCAGGGCGTCGAAGAAATAACGGACGGTCAGGAGAGGTCCTTCGAAGAGTTTTTTCCCTTTTGTCGCCCCCACGGAGATGAAAAGACCTTTTTTCGAAAAATGTTTGTCTCCAAAGGGGGTTTTATCCAGCCAGTATTTTTTGACCCAGAGGGATTGGCATCGATCCATGAGGATCTTGGTGTGGGCACTCACGGTATAGAAAAAGATGGGGGAGGCCAGCATGATGCCCCGGGCGGCGAGGATCTTGTCATAGATGTCCTGGAAATCATCCCGGATGACACAGCGACCCGTGTCCCTGCATCCGTAGATTTCGAGGCAGGGGGACATCTTCTTGTCGCGAAGAATGATCTCTTCTACGTCAGCCCCTGCTTCCCTGGCGCCCTGAACGGCCTTCCGGAGCAACTGCGAAGTGTTTCCTTTACATCGGGGACTGCCATATAAGGCGAGTATGTCTACCATAAGGTCTCTCCGGTCGTGACTGGGTTGTCTCTATAAAGGGGAAAAAGCGTGATATCTATAAATTGCCGTAACTGTTCAGGTTGTTCAGGCTGTAGGCTAAAGGCTATTAATTTCCGAACCCTTCGCTATCCGCGCATTGATCGAAGCAGGGCGCCCAAAACCTTCTCGGTTTCCACAATTTTTGATTTACAGCTAGAAATTTCACGCTCATATCTTCTTTGGGGAACTCCCTGGTTGCTCGATATGTGATCACGCATATTCCCTTCCTGCAGTACCTCACAGCCTAAATGCCTACAGCCTATCCAGCTGAGTAGTTACAAATTGCTGAGCATTATAGAAGATTTGAAATGATTTGAAAAATCTTTTATTTTGACGAACTTAATGCTCTTGAGTATAAGAGTGTGCAGGGTGGCCGTTGAAAATCGGTCCCCAAAAAATTAAGGAGATAATTATATTGCCGGTATTGAACAACAACATCATCCTCATGATTGCTATGGGGGTCGTCGTGGGAATCGGCGCCTCTTTTTCAGGACTGGGCGGCGGATTTCTCATGGTTCCCCTGCTGCTTATGTTGGGGTACTCGGCCCAGAAATCTGTGGGCACGTCTTTCCTTGCGATTCTGGTGATTTCCGCTTCGGCGCTGATCGCCCATAACAAGCTGGCCAACGTGGACTACAGGGTGGGCATTCTGCTGGGTCTGGGCGGAATCATCGGCGCGCAGGTGGGTTCACGCATTCTGGAACATGTGTCAACCGGAAATTTCAAAAGGATCTTTGCCTTTATCCTGTTCGGTCTTGCGGTATATTTGTTCTTTAAGAAATAGCCTTTCGAAACCCATTAAAACATGGCCAAGGACCTTCAATTTTTCAAAAAGCCAAACTCATACCCTATCTTTAATAAAGAACTTGTGGTTATCAGGCTGCGGTCGCTTCATATCGTTCAACACAACGGACGGCTTATCCTATGAACCTGCCCGGTCATCGTACCGGGGCGGCAGAGCGAAAAAGGAGGAGCAAATGGATCTTAAGGTCGACGATTTCAAGGACATTGATCCCGGGCAGAGAACCCTCATGGGGCCGGGGCCGAGTGATGTGCCCCCGCGAGTACTCCAGGCCATGAGCGCGCCCTGTATCGGCCATCTCGACCCCTATTTTCTCTCCATCATGGATGAGACCCAGACCCTGCTGCGATTTTTGTTTCAAACGGAAAATGCATTGACCATTCCGGTTTCCGGGACGGGAAGTGCAGGGATGGAGACCTGTTTCGTGAACCTGGTTGAGCCCGGCGACGAGGTCCTGGTGTGTGTGAACGGCGTCTTCGGGACTCGGATGTGCGATATCGTCAACCGCCTGGGTGGGAAACTCTTGAGGGTGGACGGGGAGTGGGGCAGGGCCATTGATCCCGACACGGTGGAAAAGGTGGCCAAAGGCAGGAATCTCAAGGTGCTGGCGGTCGTCCACGCCGAGACATCCACGGGGGTCTGCCAGCCTCTGGAAGATCTGGCGCGTATCTCCAAAGATTCAGGAGCCCTCTTCCTTGTGGACATGGTGACGTCTCTGGGCGGTATGGACGTAGCCCTGGACAGGATGGGCATTGACGCGGCTTACAGTGGCACCCAGAAATGTCTTTCCTGTCCTCCCGGTCTTTCGCCTATTTCTTTCAACGACGCCGCCTTGAAAGCCCTGGGATTGCGAAAAAGCCCTGTGGTGAGCTGGTACCTGGACATGGGTATGGTCAAGAGTTATTGGGGGGGCGAAAGAAAATACCATCATACGGCCCCCATCAATATGATCTATGCCCTGCGAGAGGCCCTGCGCATCATCGCGGAAGAAGGGCTCGATGCCCGCTTTGAAAGGCATTGGATGAACCACCGGGCCCTTGTGGCCGGCGTGGAGGCTATGGGGCTTTCCATGCTCGTGCCGGAAAAGGAACGCCTTCCTACCCTAAATGCCGTCCGAATACCTGAGGGCACCGACGATTTGAAGGTCCGGAAGATGCTTCTTAAGGCATACGGCATCGAGATCGGCGGGGGACTGGGTGATCTCGCCGGTAAGATTTGGCGGGTCGGTCTCATGGGTCATGCTGCGCGCAGGAAAAATGTCTGTCTATTTCTCTCCGCCCTTGAGGCCGCACTCAAGGCACAGGGTGTCAAAGTCACGCCCGGGGCCCCTGATGCCGCAGCAGCGGTCTACGATCAGGGATAATCGGGAAGTCTTTTCCCTGATGAAATCGTGATCTTTCAAGATCTTTACTCGGGTGCGGGATAAGGGTATCCGGAAGACGAGGTTCCTTTGGGAATGTCCAGATGGAAACGCCTTTCGATGACCTTGACATCCCGCATTCTTCCCGGATCGAGAAACGCCCTGTAGAGCGGGTCCTTTTCCAGACCTGTCCTCCCGAGTATTTTCCGTTCGATTTGAAACAGGGCCTCAATGGATTTGTCGCACACGGGGTAGCCCCGGTCGTCAATGGGGATCTCACGCGTGGGGAGAGCCCGTGATACATTGTTGATATCCACAAGTCTCAAATGACCACGGGGGGTGAGCACCAGGTTTCCCACGCCGGCCAGATCCGGCACGTATTCCGCCTCCTGAATCAGCCTTTTGACCGCTGAAATAAAAGCTATGCCGTTTTGATTCACCCTTTCAAGCCATCTTTTCAGTGGTTCCTTGTATCCCGCCCGCTTTCCAAATCCCAATCGCCGATAAAGGGATGTGAAATGTTCCCTGTCCAGATAGCTCCAGGGGTCCAGGATTTCACCCTCGACGTATTCCTGGAGCCCGCAGAGGAGCATATCCCGGATGCCCGAGACCTTATAGCCTACGATAAACTCATCGGACCAGGCCATGTGATCGGGCGCCAGAAAGGATCCGATAATTTTTACCCGCCTCGGTTCCTCTTCCGCCTCCCGGAGACTTTCGAACCTGGTACGAAATATTCTCAGGATTTTTATGGGCTTTGCACGTGGAAAGTGCATCACCCCCTTGATCAAGACGCCTTTCCTTTCCTTTTCCAGGTCCTCGGGACTCAGAATTTCCATGATATGGGAGCGCAATCCGGCGCGGTAATGTCTTCTGAAATGGTAGATGCCGGGCGCCCTGATGAAGTTCAGGCCTACAATATCTTTGTGGTCGAGATAGGGTTTTTGTCTGATGTCTTCGGGCATGGGATTGTTTACCGGGTTCATGTCTTCAGGTTCCGGAATAAAAGGTAATGCCACAGAAAAGGAGAGTTCCTGTTTTCAGCGGCTATCGATCTGAGCGCAAATTATGATCCCGGAACGACGTAATGAGGGGTGGAAGAAACATATTTTTATCCGATCAAGGTCGGGATATAATGACTGCAATTGTTGTTGTACCCCTCCAATTAAAGATTTATCAAGCAATATCTCGGGTAAACCGGTCAGGCTGCGGAAAGCTTTTGAGCTTAAATGAAATATTTTTGATAACCTTCAGATATTAATTGTAAAAACTCAATTGAAACATGGCATGGTCTGCTGATCTATGAAATATCGACGGGAGGAAAGAGAAAACTCGTAATGTGTTCATTGTATTGAACAATTGTATTTTATATAAGAGGTAAAGATGCTATGGTTCTAAATTTCGTAAAAGTGAAATCTTTTAATATGCTGTAAATATATAATAAAAATTTACTTGACTTGAAAAATAGCATTTTTTAAAATCGTTCATTATTGTGTACGTAATGTTGTTTTTGTCGTTTTTTTGTTGGACTCGTTTGTTGGTCAAGGAGGGTATCTTTTCTATCTCGCATTGTTCCGCATATAATCTTAGGGGTGATGGGGGATTTTTTTTGGCCGTATTTATATCATTATTGACATAATAAAATGCGCCGGATGTTCCTGGGTTTTGAAAACAGAATGAAAAACGAATGAAAATTTTCCAGAAAACAAGGTCTCAAAAAAAAGGAGATAGCAAAATGCTCTTACCAAAGTTCCAATACTATGCCCCCGAAAACTTGAGGGAGGCCTGCGAGATGCTGGCAGGTCTAAAGGAAAAGGCACGCCCCCTTGCAGGAGGAACGGATCTACTGGTGAATATGAAACAAGGGAGCCTATCGCCCAGGTACGTTGTATCACTTTCGAAACTTAAGGAATTAAAAGGGCTGGGCGTAAAAGATAAACTTTTTCATATCGGCCCCTGCGTTACTGCGGCCGAGCTGGCGGAATCATCTCGAGTCAAGCATGATTTCGCGGCACTGAGTATGGGAGCAGAGAATTTGGGGTCTCCTCTTATCCGGAATCTGGCGACAATTGGCGGAAATCTCATGTCTGCTCGACCGGCCGCCGACTTGCCTCCTTCCCTGATAGCCTACGGCGCAAAAGTCGTTTTGAAAAACAAGGGCGGTCAACGATCCGTGGACTTGAAGGAGTTTTTTAAGGGGCCCGGTCAGACTGTTGCCGGACCGGATGAGATCCTGTCTCAGATTCAACTGGAGAATCCTCCGCCCTATTCAGGCGCAGGGTATGTCAAGTTGGGCAAGCGAAAGGCTCTTGAGATATCCCTCGTGAATGTTGCGGCCTTCATCGCCCTTGAGAGACCGAACGGCGCGATTCGGGATGCCCGTATCGTCCTGGGATCGGTGGCGCCGGTTCCCATGCGCGCCGAATCAGCGGAAAAAGCCCTAAAGGGAGAAAAACCCGGAGAGAGCCTTTTCGCAAAGGTCAGTCAGGCAGCGGCCAAGGAGTGCAAACCCATAGACGATTTCCGGGGATCGGCCTCATACCGGCGAGCCATGGTCGCCGTACTGACAAAGCGGGCCTTGAATATGGCCTTTGATGAGGCCAGGGAAAGGGAATTGAGGAGGTGGAAATGAAAACTCTGATCAGTTTAATAATAAATGACAAGGAATACGAGGTTGCCGTGGAGCCGAATCGGACCCTCTCGGACCTGATCCGATACGACTTGGGGTTGACGGGAACAAAAAAGGGGTGCGAGATGGGAGAATGCGGGTCTTGTACCGTGATTCTGGATGGAAAACCCGTTAACTCCTGCCTTGTTCTGGCTGTTCAGGCTGACGGTCGATACGTCAAGACCGTGGAGGGGTTAGAGACGGAGGAGGGACTTCATCCTCTGCAGGATGCCTTTATCCGGCATGGAGCCATCCAGTGTGGCTTTTGTACTTCAGGTATGCTTCTCTCGGCAAAAAATCTACTCGAGAACAATGCCAATCCTGATGAGACTGAGATCCGCAGAGCGATTTCGGGAAATCTGTGCCGGTGCACGGGGTATCAGAAGATTGTTGAGGCCATAGATTCCGTAAGCGGAAGAACGGAAAAAATGGGAGGTAAATCATGACATCATTCGCCGTCATTAACTCTCGGGCATCAAGAATCGATGCCCCAGATAAAGCCACGGGCAGGGCCATGTTTATCGATGATTTCACCATGCCGGATATGCTTTGGGGGGCGTTGCTCCATAGTCCCCTGGCCCATGCCCGAATTCTGAAAATCGATACGTCAAGAGCCAAGAGCCTCCCCGGCGTCAGGGCGGTCATTACGGCCAAGGAAGCGGGCCTCGTCAAGTATGGGGTCAGCCCGGCCCGGTACGACGAGACGATGTTTTGCCACGATAGAGTGCGATACGTAGGGGACGAGATCGCCGCAGTGGCGGCCGTGGACCTGGAAACGGCCATGGAGGCCATATCCTTGATCAAAGTGGAATACGAGGAACTGCCGGCGGTCCTCACTATCGAGGAGGCAATGGCCGATGGGGCCCCCCGGCTCCATGATGAATATCCAGGCAATATGTGCGCCGAGGTTCATCACGAATTCGGTGATGTTGAGAAGGCTCTTGCGGCATGCGATATCGTGCGAACGGATACGATGCAAAGCAAACGTCAGGACGGAGGCTTCATCGAGCCCCAGGGCTGCATCGCCGATTTTGGCAAAAGGGGTTATCTGACCCTGCGTACCGCCACCCAGGTTCCTCACTACGTCCAGCGGACCATCGCCATGGTTCTCAAACTTCCCGTCGGAAAAGTCCGTGTGATCAAACCTTACGTGGGGGGCGGATTCGGACCCAAGGCGGAGGCCAATCCCATGGAAATGAGCGCCTGCCTTCTCTCTATGAAAACGGGAAAACCGGTGAAGATGAATTACTCGAGAGAGGAAGTATTTCTCCATAGCCGTGCAAGACACAGTTTCACCCATACCATGACCACGGGCGCCAAAAAGGACGGCACCATCATGGCCCTTAAAAACGAATGTTACCTGGAGGGGGGCGCATACAGCAGTTTCGGTATCGCGACGGTTTATTATGCCGGGTCCCTTCTGGGCGGGCCCTACAAGATGCCGAATATGCAATACGATGGGTATCGGATCTACACCAACAAGCCTGCCTGCGGGGCACAGCGGGGGCACGGAGGAGTGATCGCCCGTGCCGCATGGGAACAGCAATTGGATGTGATTGCAGAAGAGCTGAGTATGGATCCCGTGGAATTTCGCCTCAAGAATATGATGGTCGCCGGTGATATCTCCTGCAACGAACTCAAGATGAACAGCCTTGGAATGAGGGAGTGTATCGAGGCGGTCAGGGACGGGTCCGGCTGGAAGAAGAAAAAAGGGAAGCTCCCGAAAGGCAAAGGGATCGGGATGTCGTGCGGGTTTTTCGTTTCCGGGGCGGGATATTCCATCTACCGCTCTGATACCTACCACTGCACGGTCACAACGCGGGTGAGCGAGGACGGAGGCACCGTCCACGTCTACACGGGTTCTGCCGAAATCGGCCAGGGTTCGGATACGACCTTTGCCATGATTACGGCCGAGACCCTGGGTATTCCACTGGAATGGGTGCGGATTTCTTCCGGGGACACGGACTTCGGGGTGGATCTAGGGGCCTATTCAAGTCGGCAGACATTGATGACTGGGCATGCGACCAAGGAAGCGGCCGAGGACATAAGACGGCAGATCCTGGGTGTTTTGACAAGGGAACTCAAGGTGGACATTGCGGAATTGGACGTCAAGGACGGCTACGTCGTTTTCAAGCACGAAGGCGTGGATTTCAGCGATCTGCGAAGACGATACCTCAGGGAACATCGGGGCTGGAAAGATCAGCCTGAAGGCGATCGCCTGACTTTCCGAGAGGCCGCCCGGATTGCCTATCTGGTCAGGGGAAGTATCATCGGAAAGGGTAAGTATAAGCCCCAGAACCTGGGAGGCGGCCACAAGGGCGCCGCAGTCGGCACATCCCCGGCCTATGGTTGTTCCGCTCAAGTTGTAGAGGCCAGTGTGGACATGGATACCGGACAGATAACCCTGGAGAAAATGACGGATGCCCATGACTGTGGCTTTGCCATCAACCGGACTTCCGTCGAAGGGCAGATGCAGGGATCCCTCATGATGGGCTTGGGGGAGGCCTTGTTTGAAGAGGTGATCTTTGACGATAAGGGCAGGATTATGAATTCCAATTTCGGCGAATACAAGCTGCCGACAGCTCTGGATATGCCCGATATTGAACCTATTATCGTGGAATCCCACGAACCCTATGGGCCTTATGGCGCCAAGGAGGTGGGGGAAGGGGCCATTATGCCCACAATCCCCGCTATACTGAATGCGGTTTATAACGCCACCGGGGTTAGGTTCTGGGAACTACCCCTTACACCGGAAAAGGTTTACCGTGCCCTGAAGCAAAAATCGCGCAAAAAAAAGTGAATTCCCTGCGGTAAGGGGATTGCACGCCCCCTTACCCCCGGACCGCATTTATCCCCGCCATAAATGGCGGGGATAAATGCGGATTTTTCGGAAAAAAGAACAGCGTTTATTGTATCATGGAAAACTTGGCCCTCTACCACCCAATAGGGCGAAGATCACAGATGAACCACGATTTTTTACTCCCCTGTCAACCTACTCGGACGGTCCTCTCTGAACCTTGCGGGGAGGGACGTCGGTGGGAAAGGCAATCACAAAACCCTGCTCGCTTTTGAGCGGGAATTCGCAAGCTCAACTTGCAGACATCTCATACCTTGCTGTTGATCAGGCATTCCCCTCAATATCCTGATTCCAGGCATGATATGTAAATTGGGCGGTGGATTTAGGTGAGAGCAATGCCTTTGACAGGGCCATGACATCATGTTAGCGTATCTTTCATCCAGAAATGGTCCTTTTCCTTGCGAAACTGGGACCCCGTCCTGCAGAGTTGAGACCGAGTCACCCGAAGGGTGCGAAGAAAAATTGCTCATCCTTGATCTGGAAACTCCTTCGTACCCAAACTTCATTTCCTTGTGGGCACTAGCGTAACACAGCCTATCGAATCATAACCACTTATATCATCGGGGAGCGAGAAGACCATGAAAATCGGATGGATAGGAACAGGCGTGATGGGAGCCGCCATGGCGGGGCATATCCGGGCGGCAGGGCATGAGCTCTATGTATTTAACCGGACCCGGAGGAAGGCTGAACCACTCATTGAAAAGGGGGCGAGATGGTGTGAATCATCGTCTGAGATCGCCTCGAATGCCGACATCGTTTTTACCATGGTGGGATTACCCGGGGATGTAGAGGAAGTCTACTTCGGCGAGAGGGGTATCCTTTCAGGGAAAGATTTTTGTAAGATTGTCGTGGACATGACGACGAGTCGCCCCACACTGGCGAAGTCCATAGCGAATGAGGCCGGGGCGCGGGGCATCGACAGCCTTGATGCACCGGTTTCCGGCGGCGACATCGGCGCCCGTGAGGCCAGGTTGGCCATCATGGTGGGCGGAAGGAAAGAAATTTTCGATGAGGTCCTGCCCTTGTTTGAGTCGATGGGAAAGGTCATTTCCTACATGGGTCCCGCTGGTGCCGGACAGCATACCAAGATGTGTAACCAGATCTCCGTAGCGGGTACCATGATCGGCATGTGTGAGTGCCTTCTCTACGCGGCCAAACTTGGTCTGGATCAGCAGGCCGTTATCGATATCGTCGGTACGGGGGCAGGGGGGTCCTGGTCCATCAACAACCTGGGGCCAAGGATCGTTCGCGGGGACTACGAAACCGGATTTTTTGTAAAACATTTCATCAAGGATATGGGGATTGTCCTTCAGGAAGCGGATGCCGCGGGGCTTTCTCTGCCGGGATTGGCCCTGATTCATCAATTGTACCTCGCAGTCAAGGCCCAGGGACATACCGAATCAACCACCCAGGCCCTGTTTCTGGCGCTGAAAAAGCTCAATGGGGATGCTTTGTAGGGTGGTTTACTGCCTGATAACGGATTGCTCTGATATCAGATAGGCCTCCTATTTCACTGTTTAAAAACGTGGACCTCTGGAGTCGGGCTTTTTATTCAGAAGTATCCGCCACCTGCCAATGGTCGCATATTCCATTAAACGGGTTGCAGGGTCTCCCATTGACAATGGCGGGAAAGACAGTACTTTGTATTATTAGCCGTTTGTCAGTCAATAGGTGTTATTCATAAGCATAGGATAATCGCGAGACTCACGGCAGTGTCCGATACGACTGGATCTGGTCGGGAGCCTCATATGGGCGGTTACACCCGCCACTCTATGGAGGCGCTATGAAAAAAAAAGAGGTGAACATGGAAAAGCTTATCGAAAAGATAACCGACTCCGCGAGAAGGTTCATGGAGGAAAAGAACATTGAGGACGTGACCTTCAGACTGATCGAGGATGAGGTTGCGGGATGCTGTGTGGGTGTTCTCAGGGAAATTGAGCCGGTATACCGGGCGCCGGACAATGCCTCGGGGTATCTATACTTCGAGGTTGAAGGCCGGCACGTCTACATTTCACGAAGAATAAGAATCATGCGGCCCCTGACATTGACGACAGAGGGGCTCTTTAAGAAGAAACTATTCCTGTCCGGGGCCACCGTGCCCATTTGACAGATTTTGAAAAAACGATCATCCCTGCCGCCTTCTGAATTCCTTTCATCTTTAAAATTTTCCTAAGCCAGGGCGCGAATAAGAAGAAAAAAAGAAAAAACATCTCACGCCCGTTCGCTTCGCTCACTCGAGACACAGAGCTATCAGGGAAAAACATTACGAGTTCATCACCCTATAAGCGCATAAAAAAACGCCCGGGGAAAGTCACGGCCTTCCCCGGGCGTTGATGTTTAAATGCTTCTACTTTTAGACTGTTTCCGGTGTCGGTTCCATTTCTTTTCCATAGACCTTGTTGAAGACGACAAGGCTTTCGATGATCATCCAGATTTCTAGAACCATCGTACAGAGACCGATAAAGAAGAGCAGCCAGTTACCGGACCCATAGAAGTTCTTGAGGTTGATGATCATGGCCCAGCCGGTCATGATGATCATGAAGGCCATGGGGATCATGGTATAGGCGACAGAGGTTTTTTTTCTGGCCAGGTAGATGGTGATCACCAGCAGGGCCAGTCCCGCCAAAAGTTGATTGGTTGCGCCGAAGAGGGGCCAGAGCTTCATGGCCCCCACACCGCTGCCGTTATAAAAGGCCAGGATGAAGGCGGTCACGACGGCAATGATGGTTGCAGGGTGTCTCTTGGAGGCTGCGGGGATACCTATGGCTGTGGTAAGCTCACCTACGATGTATCGCTGCAAACGAGTGGCCGTATCCAGCGTGGTGGCGGCAAAGGAGGCCACGAACACGCCCATGATGGTTACGGTAATGCTGTGCGGTATCCCAAGGGATTCGATCATATTGGCCGAGCCCACAATGAAGGCACTGAGCCTGTTTCCAAGGCCGGTGCCGCCTACCCAACTACCGTAGTGATGGGTAAAGGCCGCCAAACCCGTAAATGTTTCTCCACCTTTGGTCAGACCCATCGCGATACCGGCGCCGCAGGCCACCACGACGAAGGTGGCGAGCATCCCCTCGAGAAGCATGCCGCCGTAACCGATGGTCAGGGAACTGGTTTCCGCATCACACTGCTTGGAAGAGGTGCCCGATGAAACAAGGGAGTGAAATCCCGAGATGGCCCCGCAGGCGATGACTACAAAGAGCATAGGAAAGATGGGGGGCGCCCCCTTTGGAGAAAAATTAGCGGCCGGCGCCACGATGGTGGGATGGGCCACCAATACGCCCACGGCCAGTAAGCCCAGAGCCACAAACAACTGATGGGAGTTGATGTAATCCCGGGGCTGCAACAGGGTCTGAACCGGTAGCGTGGACGCGATATAGGCATAGATGAGCAGGACGATCACCCACAGGGCGATGGGACTCAGGCCGCCGATGGCCGGCATCTTGATGGGGACATAGGCCCCGATAATTACCGTGATGTACATGATGACAACGGCGATGATGCTCATAGGCAGGTGGGAGGCACCTTTTTTATAGACCATATAACCCAGCCATAGGGCAATGGGGATTTCACAGAAAACCGGAAGCACCGCCTGGGGATAGATATTGAACACCACGGCAATGACCACGCCGAAGATGGCCACCACAATCCACAGTTCGAAGAAGATAATGAGAAGAAACAGGACTCGCACGCGTTTGTTGATCACGTCCGAAGCTATATCTCCGATGGAGCGACCCTGATTTCGAAGCGATACGACCATCGCCCCGAAGTCATGGACGGCCCCCATGAAGATGGAACCGAGGAGGATCCAAATCATGGCCGGGACCCAACCCCAGATAATCGCCACGGCGGGACCGACGATCGGGCCGGTGCCGGCAATGGATGTGAAATGATGACCGAAAAGGATTGGCTTTTGGGTGGGAACGAAATCGATGTTGTCCTGAAATTCCTTGCTTGGGCATACAGCTTCCGGGTTGAGTTTGAATATCTTTCGGCCCAGGAATTTGCCGTACGTGTGATAGGCGATCAAGTACAAGATGGCGGCACCAATTGCCAAAACTAGTGAGTTCATTCCTTTCCTCCTTTCGATGAGGTCCTGTTGAATTCAAAACCTAACTTAAAGGAAAAGCGCCTTTTGTATCTTTTACGCTTGCGAAGAATTTAGAAAAATTATACCGCTCAATACCTCCTTTCTAAAAAAATATTGCCAAATCGGCTTACCCATTAAATAAAACCTTAATCATTGCCAAAAGCCTTTAACATAAAATAATTACCAATGTCAATACCAAAGAAGCTAATGCCCTAATCAAAATCGATTAATCTGAAAACGCTTAAATGAATGCATGTCCTACCGGTCTTTCCCTATTTGCCGGATGGGTGCGCTTATTTCGCTTTGAAAAGACGAGATCCGCTGCCGCGACTCAACGGCGGTCGAAAAGCCCGCCGGGCCGATCCTGAAGATAGACCCGGTCGTATGATTTGCCCTTGGAACCCTTTTCAAACCATTCGTATCCGGTTTCCCGGCATTTGGGGCAGGCCCCCAGGGGAATATGGACCCCCAGAATATGGTATCCTGTACTGGCCCTGGATTCTATGGCAAGGGCTCCGGCGCAGTCGGAACAACTGCGAATCCTCTCGTTCTGCGTTTCTTGAATATTGTCCGTATCATAGTAAATATTCTCGGTCCGCGAGATAATCTGCCCTTCCCTGGACGTGGTCCCGGGCCTTTCTTCGTCGAGAAAGATGGCGCCCAATTGGTCCACAAGCTCTCTAATATAATGGGTGACCTCCGGGCGCTGGGGCTTATAGTCGCTGTCGTAATTGGGCTCCTTGACACAGGATGTATCAAGGCCCGCCATGGCCATGATGATTCCCACGTTCACATAGGGAAGGGCATGCTCCAGGGCGTACCCACCCTCGAGGACAGCGATGTCCGGCTTGAGTCGCGCGTTGAGTGTGGCATATCCTTTGGCGGAAAAATTCATGTTGGTGATGGGATCTGTGAAATGGTTGTCCTGGCCGGCGGAATTGATAATGAGTTCGGGTTGAAACCTTTCGAGCAGAGGCATGATGAGTTCTTCCAACACAAAGAGGAATCCCTCTTCCGCGGTTTGCGGGGGCAAGGGGATGTTGATGGTTGCTCCCTTGGCGTTGGGTCCACCATTTTCCTCGGGAAATCCGGATCCGGGATAGAGCGTTCGGCCGTCCTGGTGGATGGAGATGAAGAGTGTGTTCGGATCGTGCCAGTAGATATCCTGGGTTCCGTCACCGTGGTGGCAGTCCGTATCCACGATGGCCACCCTGCGAATACCATATTTTTCCCGGATATATTCGATCATGACGGCCTCGATATTGATGTTGCAAAAGCCCCGGTTCCCGTGAACCACACGTCTGGCATGATGGCCGGGCGGTCGGACGAGGGCGAAGGCATTTTCCACTTCACCCTTGAGCACGGCATCGGCGGCGACGAGGCATCCGCCGGCGGAAATCATATGGCTTTCCGTGGTCACCACACTTTCATCCGGGACGCAGAAATGCGTCCGCTGAATATCTTTATAAGAGGCCTGACGGACGCGGTATTCCACAATACCGTCAACGTCCATGAGGCCCTCTTCCATGACCTGGTCCTGGGTGTAGAGAAGACGCTCCTGCCTTTCGGGATGGGAAGGGCTGATAGCCCAGTCAAAGGCCGGAAAAAATACCAAACCGGTTCGACGCGCAGCCTTTATCATTCTAATGTGTCCTTTTCCATTCTGGAATAATTCCGGGGATCACACTCATCTTCAAACGGATGTTCTGTCCGGTTTTGGAGAAACCCCGGATCATGTTGAAGGCCTGACGTTCAATGATGGATAATTCCAGGTCTTCCGGGTCGGCACCGGCTTCGACGGCCTGTTGCCGTAACACTTTCTCGGCCATGGAAAGGGCGTCTTTGTCATTGAAACGGCCATATATTTTTTTGTTGATGTCCGCCTCGGGAATAACCACGGTGCCCCGTTCCGTATCCGCCTGGAGGGTAATTTCAGTGGTGACCCTCGCCACTGCAGCCCCCACCGCATTGGCCACTCCGGAGTGGGGGGGAACCCGGTAGGGAAGACCCAATGCCTTGCCCACATGCTGCGCCACGTGCGGGGCGGGTCCGCCGATAATGACCACGGCATCGGGTCTTATCTCCTTCTGATAGAGGACTTCATGAATCGTATAGACCGGGCGGGAATTGATCCTGTCGACAAAGGCCCTGGCCGATTCAGCAATGATTTCACCCATGCGTTCCAGGACGCACCGAGCCGTTCCTTCGGCATCCAGGCCCGCGGGGACGCCCAGAGCGGCCATACCTTCCATGGCCGCTTTTTTGTCTCCGGTTTCGATCATACCCAGGGCAATCATCGCATCGGTTGGCGTGGGAATGGAACCACCAAAGGCCAGCGGGGGGCCCTGGCGCGATGGGCCGATCGTGAAATGACCATCCTCTCCTGTTCGGATTTCACTATCGCCGCCGATGCCCACGGAATGGGTCAAAAGCGACCGAATCAGGGTCTGAAAGGGTCCCAACATGATGCCTGAAGGTTCGAGCAGAGGCACGCCTTCCAGGATGACCGAGATGTCCGTGGTCGTTCCTCCGATGTCCAGAATCAGGGAGGTGTCGGTGCAGCCGTCAAGGGCCAGTGCCCCCATGACGCTGGCCGCCGGGCCGGATTGTGTGGTCATGGCAGGGGTGTCCATACTCTGGTCAATACGTATCGTTCCACCGTCGGGTTTGAGTAGGAACCGGGGCGCATTCAGACCCTTTTCGTCGAGGATTCGAACCAGGGATGCGAAGAAGCGATCGTGAAGTTTGCTGAGGGCGGCATTGAGATAGGTGGTGGTGATGCGGCGGGGGAAATTCAGGATGCCCGATACCCGGTGCCCAAGAGAAATGTGGGAAAAATCACCGTTGATCCATTCCGCGATCCGTAACTCGTGCGCCGGATTGCGCACTGAGAATTTGCCGACAATACCTACGCAATCAATGCTTTTGTCTTTTAGATGATTTGCTGTTTCGAGGACGGATTTTTTAACCAGCGGCATCACCTCAAAGCCCCGGTGATCAAGACAGCCTTCTACGATTTCAAAACAGGGGCCTACGGAAAACAGGTGGGGGTCCATGCCCGGACCTGCGGTGATGATCATGCCTGCATCAGAGAGTCGGCCCTGTACAATGGCATTAGTCGCCATGGTCGTGGAGAAGACCATCCGTTCGAGTCTGCCCGTATCCATTTCAGCTACAGCCTTGCCAATGGCGATTCTCAAGGTATCGAGAAGATCGTTTTCCGTGGGGATTTTGTTTTCATAGACAACCTCACCATCACTGATGAGGACTGTATCCGTCTGGGTGCCGCCGACATCGAGTCCGAGGATCATGGTTTAGCCCTATACGCCGTGAAGGCAAGAGGTGGGGATTTCAGATGGCCCTGAAATTCCGCTTGATCGTTGTTTCCCGGAGAGCGCTTTTGACCTGTTCATCTCAGGTGGGACAATAAAAAAACGGGGGTGAAGTGTCAAGATATACCTTTGTTTCAGGAAGGGGGGTGATTTTTTCGATATCAATATACCGGACGCCGGCGATTCTTCCCGTCTGCGGCGATCTTTTTTCTCAAAGAACCGGAATCGTCCCGTGAAGAGGCCGCATCTCAGAACCATAAGAAATCAGTGATCGATAGAAGGTTTGCAAAAGAGGATCATTGCCGGATAGAAACTCATTGAAGCCCTACCAAGAGGGGAAATTGTTCCAGAAACTCTTGTCCTTTTCCTTCCAGTCAGGTCCGAATTTTTTATCGTAAATGCTTCCCAGTCTATCCATCCACCGCCACCAAAAATTCTCTCCCTTTTCTTTGGCCTCCAGTATGTCGGTCAGGTAAACTTTGATCTCGGACATTTCGTCCTTGGGTAAGTAGGAAGCTGCTCCTTTATTGTAAGATTTTATCGTGTTTTCAACGCTGAGGGCATGGGCGGTCAGCATAATGGAGATCACCTTATTCCGGTTTGCCAATTCCAGAAGTTCATAGCCACTCACTCCCATGATATCAAAAATGGCCAAGTCGAAGGGTTGGGTTTCAAGCAGCCCCTCGGCCTCCTGAAAGGTGGATGCCTTCACAACATGACACATCGGCAGCAACTCGTCCAATGTCTCAAGAACATCAGGTTCATCATCAACGACGAGGACTCTCTTGCCCTCCAGTAATTCATTCTTCGACATAGGTATTATTCCTCCACGGGATATTGCATTTCGGTCAACCCTTTTATTTAGACACTTTTCTTGCCTTTGTGAAGATCATCATTTGAAGGGGCTAACCAAAGTCTGGTCGTTCGCGTCAACATTCTTTACGGCCTCTTTGGGTAGGCATTACTTGGCGAATTTTTCCCAGAACTTCTCATCGTTTTTTTTCCAATCAGGGCCGAACGTTCGATCATAATAGGCCCCTAACCTTTTGATCCACCGCCATCGGACGTGCTTTCCTTTCTCTTCAGCCGCTATAACATCTGCCAAAAATGTCATGATATGAGCGATTTTATCCTTGGGTACATATGAGGCCGCCCCTTCTTTGAAGGATTTGACCGTATCTTCCGGACTCAAGGCGTGGGCCGTGAGCATGACCGTGACGATCTTTTTTTCATTGGCAATACGCAGCAAATCATAACCCCCGACACCCATGATGTCCAGAATCGCCATATCGAGAGACAGGGTTTCAATTAACTCTTTGGCTTCTTCAAAGCTTGTGGCCTTGAAAATGACACACATGTCGAGCAACTCTTCCAGGGTTTCCAGAATGTCGGGCTCATCGTCGACGATGAGGATTTTTTTACCTTCCAGAACGCTTTCGTCAGTCATGAAAAAATCTCCTGAGGTCTTTTGCGTATGGGTGGAGTAAAGATCCGGGTCCATAAGGCCCGGCCTTGGCTTAACCCCGGAGGGGAATAATAGTTACGAGTGACTAAAGTGTCGGGTGACTAAAGTTGCGGTGTCGCTCCGCGACCTTCATCAATAAAACGATCACAATAAAGAAACTGAAATTTCCAAGGGCTCATGGGTCCTGGATAAATGGAATTCCAATCCCGCTCTGCGGGAGAGGACCAGGTTTATAACAACGAAATAAATGGACGGCCGGAATAATGCCCGGGTTTTATAGAATCCGATTACTAATATATTCTTTTCCAATATTCAAGTGCCTAAGGGAACAAACCCGGGTCTGTACGGAGAAAAAGCTCCGGGATTCAGGGTTTAAACTCCCCGCCCGCTTTCTCCTTTCCCCTCAGTTTTTCGAGCTGCCCGGTGTACCAGTCGATTTGGCGACAAATCCCCCTGATGACTCGCACCTCTCTGGCCCTCAGAGGGAATCGCGAGAGAAACCGTCTGATATTGAGCAACCAGTGCTCAGGGTTCTGGGGGTTTATGAAACCGATCTTCGTCAGCGCATGTTTGAGATGATCGTACATGCCTTCCAGTTCAAATTTATTCGCCAGCCGGGGGCTGACCTCGGGGCCTCGTTCCCTGCTGGAAACATTGATTTCATAGCAGAGGATCATCACGGCCTGGGCGAGATTCAAGGAAGAGAAATCAGCCGTGGGAATCGTGGCGATCGTGTGGCAATACCGAAGATGACTGTTCGAAAGCCCACGGTCTTCAGGACCGAACATAAGGGCCACTCTGTTTTCCTGGGAAATGGAAACCAGGTTTCGGGCGAGGCGCCTCGGATTGGCGAGGGCGGGACGTTGGGCTCCCACCCTGGCCGTGGTCCCGACGACATAGTGATAAGGACCAATAGCCTCCAAAAGGTCGCCGTAGACCTCCATTTGGTCCACCACGTCTATGGATGTGCCGGTGGCCATTTTTAAAACGCGTTTCAAATCCAGATTCCGGGGTTTCACCAGCAGCAGGCGACGGATCCCCATGTTTTTCATAGCCCTGGCTGCGGAACCGATGTTTTCAGGGATTTGCGGTTCCACCAGAACGACGGCGATGTTTTCAAGTTTAATGGTGCTCATTAAAGATGACCTGAGTTTGTTTTGAAATTATACTTTGCCGGACGGACATTACTAAATATTGACACTTATTGGAATTTAATATATTTTTTGACACAAGAGAAACCAAAAATGATTCAAGGAGGAAAAAATGGTGAGATATAAGGGGCTTTTGCTAAGTGTTTGCATCTGTATTTTGATCTTTTCTCTTTCAGGTGTAGCCAATGCTCAGAAGTGTCAGCTTCGCTATAGTGTCGCGGTGGCCAAATTCGAGAACCGCTCAGGCTGGAGCGGCCAATGGAGTATCGGCGATGCCTGGGGCGCGGTCCTCACCGACAGCCTGAATCAGACCGGGCAGTTTATCGTCCTTGGAGAGAAGGACATGAGGCGAGAGGCCATGGCCGAACAGGATTTCGCCGCCAGCGGCAGGGCCGCAGGTGGGGGGAAAAAGGTGACGACCGGCCAGATGACCCCGGCTCAGTTGCTCGTCAAAGGGACGATCACCCATTTCCAGGACGGTACTAAAGGCGGAAGCGGCGGTATCGGCATCAAGGGTTTCCGGATCGGCGCATCGGGGTCAAAGGCCGAGATCAATGTGATTCTATATATCGTGGAATCGAGCACGGGGCAGGTATTGGCCTCCAAGAAATGCTATGGAGAGATGAAGAAAACAGGCCTTTCCCTGGGCCTGACCCGCGGCAGTTTCTCCGGTGATGTAGGGGGGTTCAAAAAAACCAATGCCGGTAAGGCCGTCGAAAAGGCCGTGGACGAAGCCGTTTCCTTCATGTCGACTCAACTGGAAAATATCCCGTGGCAGGGAAAGGTCGTCCTGACCAAGGGGAGTAAAATTTATATCAATCGCGGCAGCAGAGAAGGCGTTACATCGGGACAGACCTTTGAAGTGGGGAACGCTGAGACCCTCAGAGATCCCGATACGGGAGAGGTTTTGGATACGAGCCTGACAAAAGTCGGAACCATTAAGGCGGTCACGGTAAAGAAGAAGGTTTCCATCTGCAAAACCGTGAGAGGCGCCGGCATAAAAAAGGGTATGACCGTCTTGATGCCGTAACAAAATCCGCTTTCGCAATTTTTATAACACCTGATATTTTTCAGGGATCATAGCTCCTGACAACAAGACAAAAGGAGTTTGAGAATGGTGAAAAATACCTTTCTATTTATCTGTGCCTTTTTGCTGATAACGCCTCTTTCTTTTTCACCTGCCCAGGAAAATGATGCAACGCAGGTCAGGGCAACGGAGAGTGCTGACGAGAAGTCTCCCTATTCCGGGGATCATGCCTCCAATGATGCTCTCAGGATTCAAAAAAAAGGTAACCCGCGGGTGATGGTGGTATTTTATAGCCGGGAGGTGGACAGTTCGTTCTGGGGTTTCAGTGTTGAGGGAAACCTTCAGGTTGAAAACCAGGTGGAAAACGGCCTGCTCGCAAAGGGTTTTCTGTTGGTCGATGCCCTGCAGGTCGGGCGCAAGAAGGAATTGGAGGCCCTCCTCCTGAAAGGGGATCCCGGCAGGGTGAATAAACTGGCAAAAGACTTCGGGGCGGAGGTCCTTGTACAAGGTGAAGTGCGGCGCTCCTTTACGGAAGAGAAACTGATTTTTGGTCGTTTGACAAGATTTTTTTCTAACGAGGTGAGACTGAAGGCCCTGGAAACGGACACAGGGCGGGTCCTCTACTCAGGCTACCGGACGAGGCCGCCTTCGGGGTTGGGCACAACACTTCCCATAGAGGACGCTACATCTGAAATGATCGAAGAGATGGCTGCCGGTATTTATGAAAAATGGCGGGAGGGTCTCTACCATGCAAGGTCCTATCAACTGGAACTGTCTAATATTTCCTTTAATACCCTCTCATCATTCAGGGAGGGTCTGAAGAACATCGGAGGCGTGCGCGACGCGCATGTCAGGTATTTTCAGTCGCGCCATGCCCTGGTGGAGGTATACTATACGGGTTCAATCGAGGAACTTGCCCGCAAGATCAGTGCCCTGAAAAACCCCAAGCCGGAAGTCACGGGGCTTCAGACCAGTACGCTCGAAATATCCATCAAGAACTAATTGAATAAGGGATCCGGATTAGTTTAGGCTTTTGAAAAGAGATTGACATGAACAGGCCATGGCTTAATGCGCTTCAGAAGCTAAAGAGTTACGTTTTTGCTTTATTCAGGTGTGATATCGCGGGGTCACAATGCGGTTGAACTCCGGCGCCTCGTCTTTTAATAGGCCTGCTTCCCACGCGCGATGGGATAGCGTCGGCCGTATCCAAAGGCCTTGCTGGTAATCTTGAGTCCGGGGGGGGCCTGACGGCGCTTGTATTCGTTCATGGTGAGTCTTCTCATGATATCGCGAACAATGGCAGGGTCATGACCTTTGGCCACAATATCATCGAATCCGAGATTCCTGACCATAGCGGCTTCCAGAATGTCGTCCAGGACCTCGTAGGGCGGCAGGCTGTCCTGGTCGGTCTGGTCGGGCCGGAGTTCTGCTGAAGGGGGCCGGGTAATGATCCGCTCGGGAATGATTTCCTCATCCCTGTTGATGTATCTTGCAAGACGATAACAGAAGGTCTTGGGAAGATCGGCAATCACAGCCAGTCCCCCACTCATATCGCCGTAAAGGGTGCAATACCCCATGGCCATTTCCGATTTATTCCCAGTGGTCAGGAGAAGGGCGCCGAATTTGTTGGACAGGGACATTAAAAGGTTCCCGCGGACCCTGGCCTGAATATTTTCTTCCGTCTCGTCCTCTTCGAGACCATTGAAGAGCTCTTTCAAGGCCCCTTTGTAAGTCTCATAGATCTCCGTGATGGGGATCTCTTCAAAACGAATCCCCAGATTCTCGGCAAGTTTTTCGGCGTCTTCCCGGCTCATTTCGGACGTGAAAGGTGAGGGCATGCTCACCCCCATGACGTTTTGAGATCCCAGCGCCTCTCGGGCGATCACCGCCACAAGGGCGGAATCAATCCCGCCGCTCAACCCCAGAAGCGCCTTTTTAAAGCCACATTTTAAGATATAGTCCCGGGTTCCCATGATCAGGCCTTTAAAAATGGAGGCCTCTTCCACAAAAGACGGCACAATGATTTCAGGATAGTTGCCTTCGCTGTCCCAGACCAGGAGATCGGACTCGAATTCCTTTCCCTGGAGGAGCAGGTTTCCCCCGGCATCCACCACCATGCTCGATCCGTCGAAAAGCAGATCGTCGTTGCCGCCCACCTGGTTGCAGAAAAGCGTGGGGATTTGAAAACGGGTAGAGACCTTTTCGATGATTTCCTTGCGGATGAGCCTTTTTTTCAGCGTGTAGGGCGACGCAGAAATGTTGACAAGAATGTCGATCCCCCTCTCGGCGAGATCGTCCGGGGGATCCAGCGGGTATTTGTGAGTGCCTTCGTAGTCACCGACATTCCAGATGTCTTCACAGATGGTGACGCCTATTCTTTTGCCCTCCATTTCAAATAACAGGCTTTCTTCTGCCGGTTCGAAATAGCGGGCTTCATCAAAGACATCGTATGTGGGGAGGAGCCGTTTGCCCCCTTTTCTGGTGATACGACCCTCTTGAATAAGGGCCGCACTGTTGACGAGTTCCTTTCCGGTCTTGCTTGGGTTTTTTTCCACGTATCCGCAGAGAACGGATATCCCCTCAATTTGGGCGGCAAGTGTTTCGAGCCGGCGAAGATTCTCCTCGATAAAGGCCGGTTTTTCCAAAAGGTCTTTGGGCGGATATCCCAGCAGCGCGAGTTCCGGAAGGACAGCCAGGGAACAACCTGACAGGCGGGCCTTTCTGCTCGCTTCAAGGATCAGGGAGCTATTGTATTCAAAGTCCCCTATGATAGGGTTTATTTGACAGACGGCAATCTTCATTATTTCTTTTCATGGCATTCATAACATTTCTTGTAAGGTGCTTCCTCGGATGTCCCTTCCTTGACCAGTTTTTTATGACATCCGGTGCAGTTCCTATGGTAAGCGAGCATGAGTTTTTTTAAATTGTCGTCGCTAACCACCGGATCATGACACTCGGAGCACTTATTTACGGGATCGCCTTTTTCCCAGACGTTTTTGCCATCCTCATAATCATGATGGCATTCATTGCACGACACTTCATAGTCTTCAGCATGCGCAAGGTGGGAGAAGGTGACCGGCCCTTTTCTGTCCTGCCTGTAGTCTTCATTATCAATGACGATTTCCTCGGGTATTTCTCCTTCACTATCCTGCGCGATCAGCGCGCCGGTATTGAGGAATAAAAGCCACGCGAATGTGATTCCCAAAAGAATTAAGACTTTCCTGCTCACTATAGAACCTCCCATTAAAAATCCTGAAATTTGGAAAAAAAGAAAAAACTTCTCAAGGATATAACCATCACAAATGACCGGTCACGTTTCCCCGAGACCCCGACGCAGGGCTGCGACAAATTTTTTTAAATATTTTGTCGGAATTTTTCTTTCCGGGCGTGTAAGGTCCCGGAACATGGAGCATCTTAGTGGTCCTGAGAGTTCCAACTGAACGCCCTTGCCGAGTCTGCTTCGATTGCAGATATTGAACGGGCTCGTTCCGGGAAACCTGGGGTTCTTTTTCACCAAAAACCCCGCATCATCGAGGGCTCTTTTTATCCTCTCCATGAGTCCGGTATCTGTGCCGCCGATATAGACGGCCTTCTCATTCCCGTTACAGCCGTGAATGCTTACAATCGAATTCGAATTCTTAACAATTTTCACTCCGATAGGTTCATCGAAGTTCCTGCTGGTAATATGCATTTCAAAATTACCCTGACGCTTCCAGCCCTCAAAGCTGTAAAAAGCATGATCCTCCCCGGCAACCCTGTCCGCAATCTCGCTCGTACCGGGTTCGATACCCCCGCCGTGAGGGGCTATCACTGCGATGCCTGTTTCCCCCTGTCTGGATTGTATTTGGTAGTCGGTTCCTTCCTTTTCTTTTACCTTTAGTTCCCTAAAATTGCTGTACTTTTCCATGAAACCAATATTTATCGGCCCGGGAATGGGTTCGAATCATAGCCGTTTTGCATTCCAAATCAGGCGTCCCTCCTCTATTCCGTTTGACTGTCCAAAAGGGTTTCAAACTCAAAGTACCGTTGGGGATCCCTTCGAACCATAGGGACAATCAGCTTACTCACTGGATACCTATTCAATTTTTCGTCGAATGACAAGGATAATGTAACAGAGGATGACTGTAAACCTACCCAAGTCGTCCCTGATTCACCATCAAGGCATCATCTGCGGCGTTGCCTTCGATTGTTCCTCCCTGCGGCGTATTGCTCATATGCCTCAGTCGTCACTCCTCGGCGCCTTGCATCTGATACCTTGCTGGTGCCCAGGGATGCACCCAAATCCCTTGACCTCTTTGATGATGCGGAAATTTGACGGTGGATTTAGGGTCGTGTCATAGGAGGCGTTGCACAATTTTTTGTGCATTGAAGGCCATTCCCCTCAATAGGAACTGCGTCTGCCCCTGTGTGGTTGCACAGAAGAAAAAGAGAGCATAATTATCCCGTTAGCGTTTAAGCATTGGTTATCGCTATTAATATCTAAAGAGAAGGTCTTGGTCGAATCCTGTCTTTTTGGCCAAGAGGGGCGGATGGCATGGTAATTGGATCGGCATAGTCTTGATGTGATTTGCATGGTCAAAAAACGGACAGGGACATTCCACAAAAATGGTCTATCAGACCAACTTTCGCTGTATTGCGCGAGGGATCTCTTGGGGAAACCCATTGAATGATGCAAATCATCAGCTTGAGTCCATTTTTCGTGCAGGGTTTTATTTGCCCATCACCTTGATATCCCATATTTTTGTTTTTCGTCGCATGGCGGGATTTTGGTTCATCTTGGTGTCTGAGCACGATGCTTGTCAGAGTGAGCAGGAGGCCGATTTTTTTGGAACAAACAATTGATCATTCGAATTTAAACGGTTATCGAGTCGGAGATGGAATCAAAAAGACTGAGAAGGGGAGCGTCCACCTCGGGAAAACCGAAGAGGCCCTTGTGGAGAGTGAGCGCAAACTCTCCACGCTTATGGGAAATTTGCGGGGCATGGCCTATCGCTGCGCCAACGACAGGGACTGGACCATGGAGTTCGTCAGCCAGGGGTGTGTCGAACTCACGGGATATACCCAGGACGATCTCATCGGAAACAGAAAAGTCAGCTATAATGATTTGATTCATCCGGACGATCAGGAACTGGTCAGGGAGTCAATACAAGGGGCTCTGGCACAAAATCTCCCTTTTCATATCGCATATCGCATTATCACGGCATCCGGTGAAGAAAAATGGGCATGGGAGCAGGGTATAGGGGTATTCTCAGATGCGGGTGACCTGCTTGCCCTCGAAGGATTCATTACGGATATCTCCGAAAGTAAGAAATCCGAAGAGACCTTGAAAGAAACGGAGGCCTCTATAAGAAGCATTGTGGCAGCAGCACCCGTGGGCATCGGCCTGACGAAGGAGAGGGTTTTGATCTGGGTAAGTCCTGAACTCGTGAACATGGTCGGCTATTCGGAACATGAGTTGCTTGGTCAAAGTACCGGGATATTATATGAGACCGATGAGGAATTCGAACGTGTGGGCGTTGAAAAACGCGAGGAGATAGCCAAAACGGGGACCGGAGATGTCGATACACGCTGGAAGTGTAAAGACGGCAGGCTCATTGATATTCATCTGAGGTCAACGCCGGTTGACCCGAAGGATCTTTCAAAAGGGATCACCTTTACGGCACTGGACATCACCTTTCAAAGGCGACTCGAAAGTCAGCTTCAGCAGGCACAAAAGATGGAGGCCATCGGGACCCTCGCCGGAGGCATCGCCCATGATTTCAACAATATTCTGGGTGCGATTATGGGGTATGCGGAGATGGCCCTCCTTGATGCGTCCAAAGAGCACAAGGTAAGACACTGCGTGGATCAGGTGCTCAAGGCAAGCTACCGTGCCAAAGGTCTTGTCAAACAAATTCTTGCCTTCAGTCGGCAGAGCGATCAGGAAAAAAGACCGTTACAGATCACTCCCATCGTGAAAGAAACCTTGAAAATGTTAAGGGCCTTTATTCCCGCAACCATTGAAATCCGGCATCGACTCGAGTCAGATTCAGCCATTTTGGAAGCGAACCCCACACACATCCATCAGGTTCTCATGAATCTGAGTGCCAATGCCCAATATGCCATGCGCGATAAGGGGGGGGTGCTCGAAGTCTCTCTTCGAACAGTGGATCTGAGCCCGAATGAAGCGGCCGATCATGCCGATCTCAAACCCGGTTCCTATCTAAAAATTTCAGTACGTGATACGGGAGAAGGTATGGCTCCCGAGATAAGGGATCGGATCTTTGACCCCTACTTTACGACCAAGAAAAAAGGCGTTGGAACGGGTCTGGGGCTTGCTGTCGTGCATGGCATTGTGAAAGATCACAAGGGGGCTATCACGGTGCAGAGCGAGTTGGGCAAAGGAACCAGATTTGATGTCTATTTCCAGATCGCCGACAAACCTATAAAGGCGGCAGATGACGAATTCAAGCCCCTTCCCGGAGGAAATGAGCACATCCTGCTGGTCGACGACGAGGAACCCCTGGTAAGATTGGTCAAAGAGATGCTGGAAAAACTGGGTTATCGCGTTTCTGCACGATCGAGCTCACTGGAGGCCCTTGAGGCCTTCCGCGCTCACCCGGACAGGTTCGACCTGGTCATCACGGATATGACCATGCCGAATATGACGGGAGAGCTCCTGGCTCAGAAACTTATGGCTATTCGTCCCTCTATTCCGGTGGTTTTGTGTACGGGGTACAGCGAGCGTGTCACGGACACGAAAGTCAAAAGCCTGGGAATCAGGGAGCTGATCATGAAGCCCATATTGATCCGGGAAATGGCATTCATCCTGCGCCGGATCCTGGATGGAGAATAGCGCAGGGTATACCGGATGAAAATCCCTCAAGGATTGCCCGGAGGTCCAACCTGAGACAATACCTATGACCGTGTGCCAACCGTTTTCCTTCCTGTGTGGATTTTATACCCTGAAAAAATGCCGACATTGACAGACCTGTGAGCCGTGGTTAACATTTTTCAATACCGGGCAGATAGATCCATCTTCAGGGGTTGTGACGATCGCGAACCCAACGTAGCCCTGTAGGAGATTTACTTTGAGCGCAAGACGGCGTCCAGGTTCGATGGATGAGTTTGTATTTCCTTTGCCGCTTGTTCTGAAATGCATGGCAAACATCCCCCAACTCCGCACCAGCGACACCCTGAAAAAATTTCAGATCATCGAAAAAAGCCTTGCGACAGCAAAGGCTTTTCTTTTTGAGCTTAAGGCGGACCTGCACTTTGCTGGTTGTGCCGAAACATGGAAGTAAATAAAATGAGAGTAAAATTCAGGTATTTTATTTTAATCATTATGGGGATTCAATTGCTTACAGGGGCCTCCCGGGCATCCGAGAAGCGGGAGATGAGTTTTGAAAAGGCCTTGGTGGTGCTGCAGAATAAAAACGAGACCCTGATGGCCGCTCGAATGGAAGAAGGGCGGAGGGGGTATGAAAAAGCCGCAGCATGGGGGTTATATTTTCCTAAGGTCGAATTCGGAATGCAATACACACGGATTGACGAACCTATCAGCATTGATTTGAGCGACATTCGCAGCGTTATCCTCGGCCTCCATCCCGCGGTGCCCCAGACCATGGTTCCCTCTTTTGAATTGCAGGTTCAGGACGACCATTTCTGGAAGAGTCATGTGAACGCCATCTGGCCGGTTTTTACAGGTGGTCAGATCAAAGCGGTCAATCGGGCGGCCGATGCGTTTCTTGATGAGGCAAAAGAAAAAGTGAGATTCACAGAATCGACTCTCACGACCGAACTGGTAAAGAGATACTTTGGCCTGCGCCTGGCCCGAAAGGTGACCGACGTTCGGCGTCAGGTCCTGGAGGGGCTGGACAAGCACCTCTATCAGGCGAAAAAATTAGAAGAAAACGGCATGATTGCGCGCGCGGAACGACTTCATGCCGAAGTTTCCCGTTCCGAAGCGGAAAGGGGGCTCAAGAGGGCACAAAGGGATGAGAATATCGCCCAGACGGCCCTTGCCGGTATCCTTTCAAGCCAGGACAACATCGTCCCCACGTCAACTCTTTTTTTCCTCAGGGAAATAGAACCCCTGGAGGTCTTTCGTTTCAGGGCCGTCGGCAACAATCCGATTCTCAACCAGATTGGGGCAAAAAGGGAAGCGGCGCATCAGGCATACAGAAAGGAATTGGGGACCCTGTCCCCTCAGGTCTTTCTTTTCGGACGTCATGAACTTCACAGAGAGGACCTTACCGTGCTGGAACCGGAGTGGGCCGTGGGCGTGGGGTTTAAATTTACCCTTTTTGAAGGAGGGACCAGAGCGAATCGCGCCCAGGCGGCCAAATCAACGGAAACCCGAGTCTCCCTGCTGGAGCAGAGGGCAAAGCAAGACATCGAGACCCTGGTGGAAAAACGGTATCAGGAACTGATGAAGGCCCTTGATCAGCTCGATGTTCTGGATACTTCCATTGTTTCGGCCCGAGAGTATCTGCGAGTGCGGACGCGATCTTTTGAGGAGGGATTCGCCACTTCCCTGGACGTGGTGGACGCACAGCTTGCCCTGTCCCGAATCGAGATCGAGACTCTGGTAGCGGTCTATGATTTTGATGTGGCGCTTGCGGAGCTTTTGGAAGTGAGTGGAGAGAGTGAAAAATTTGAGGCCTATAGGGCCCGGGCGGACCTGGAGGTGTCCTTTTGAAACGATTTGTAAGAGTTCTTTTGTTCATTGCCGGATTGGCTTGTATTCTTACCATGCTGTCGGTTGCCGGTTGGTTTCTTCTCAAACCGCCGCCACTTATTGTACAGGGAGAGGTCGAGGCCACCCAGGTTCAAGTGGCCTCGAAAATATTCGGACGGATAGAAAGCCTCGCGATCCGGGAAGGTGAGATCGTCAAAAAAGGTCAACTGCTTGCAACCATTGACAGTCCCGAGATTCGGGCCAAGATGCAACAAGCCGAGGCCGCTCAGAAGGCCGCCGGGGCTCAACGGGAAAAGGCCTACACGGGGGCGAGAAGTGAAGAGATCCGCATGGCCCTCAATGTGTGGCAGCGCGCAAAGGCCGGCGCAGAGCTAAGCCAAAAGACGTATGAGCGCATCAGGAGGCTCCAACGGGACGGGGTGGTTCCCGCCCAGAAACTCGATGAGGCGGAGGCCCAATGGAAAGGGGCTCAAAGGGCTGAAAAGGCGGCCAGGGCCACCTATGATATGGCTTTGGCCGGAGCGCGAAAGGAGGATCGGACGACGGCCTCAGCCCTTGCGGAGCAGGCCTCCGGGGCACTGGCCGAGGTCGAGGCCTATTTAGGGGAAACACGCCTTTTGGCTCCTATTGACGGAGAGGTTGCGGATATCATCCCGGAAAGGGGAGAACTGACCAGTCCGGGGTATCCCATTGTGATCCTTGTGGATCTCGGGGATATCTGGGTGACCTTTAACTTGAGGGAAGATTTGCTTTCAAAGATTCGAATGGGTTCCCTACTCCCGGCGCGTTTCCCGGCTCTCGGGAACAAAGAGACGTATCTCAAGGTGAACTACATCACGGCCTTGGGGGATTTTGCCACATGGCGCGCCACGAAGGCCACAGGGGATTTCGATCTCAAGACCTTTGAAGTTCGGGCCATCCCTGTTCGGTCCCTGGAAGGACTTCGGCCCGGAATGAGTGCCGTTGTGGAATGGGAAGGGATCAATGCACCGGACAGCCCCTCGGCGCTTCAAAGGGCGGGTAATGAAAAATAAGGGAGGCGTTTGGGGAGTATCGAAAAGAGAACTCAAACGGATGAGTTCAAGGCCGCTTTATGCCCTTGTGACCCTGATCTTCCCTTTAACGGCCTTCGTCATCGTCTGGGCCATTTTTTGCAAAGGGGTTCCCCGCGACCTTCCGGTGGCCGTCAATGACGGTGATCACTCCGCTTTGTCACGTCAGTTGATTCGAATGATTGACGCCTCGAGTACCATTGCGGTGGCTTACAGGGTCACAGATCCAGAGTCTGGGCACAGGCTGATCAGGAAGGGAAAGGCCTATGCTCTCATTGTGCTTCAAAACGATTTTGAAGAGCACGTGCTTTCAGGAAAGGCGCCTGCGGTTATCAATTACTACAACAACGGATTTCTATTACCGGGAAGCCTCATTGCACGGGATGTGCGCAGGGCCGTGGGGACTCTTTCCGCCGGTCTGGATCAGCGTTTCCGGCAGAGACGCAATCATATGACCCATGTGGTGTCGGGCGCTATCGAGCCGATACGCGTTGAAAATCATGAACTTTTCAACCCCTATCTCAATTATACCTATTTCCTCGTGAGCACCCTGCTTCCCAACATGCTGCAGATCTTCGTGCTCGTGATGACCGTTTATGCACTGGGTGTGGAACTCAAGGACGGAACGGCAAAAGAGTGGCTTGCGTGCTCCGGAGAGCGAACCTGGAAAGCCATCTTGGGCAAATTGGCACCTTACACGTTACTCTTCGGCATTGTGGGCCTTTTTATGAATACCTTCCTATTCAGGTACCTGGGAGTGCCCCTGCGGGGGAGTCCGGGAATCATCGTTGTTGCCACTTTCCTGATGATCCTTGCCTACCAGGCCGTGGGATTGTTCCTGGTTTCGATAACAGCCAACTTGCGCCTGGCCCTGAGTTTCTCGGCGTTTTATGCTTCCACCGCCTTCGCTTTTGTGGGGGTGACCTTCCCTACAATCGGTATGCCGCTTGCGGCAAGGATATGGGCCGGCATTTTGCCTCTCTACTACTTCATCCGAATATTTGTGGATCAGGCCATGCGGGGTGTCCCCCCGGACCTCGATCTGTCTTACTTGGCAGTCCTACTGGCTTTCGTGCTTTTCGTTCCGGTCTTTCCCCTGTTCCGGATGGGTCAACTGATGCGCGATGAGAAATACTGGGGTCGCCTGTGAGATCGTTTTTTCGCATATGGGGCAGGGAGTACCGGAACATTTTTCTGGACTCGGGGGTTCTGCTGATTTTTTTTGGCGCGATTCTGGTTTATCCCCTGGTCTACCCGATCCCTTACTCTCCTGAAGTTCTGAGGGATGTCCCGGTAGCGGTTGTGGACATGGACCATTCTCAGCTCAGCCGAAAGTTCATTCGCATGATGGACGCCCATGAACTCCTTCGTATCGCTTCCTTCCATACGAGTCTAACAGAGGCCAGAGATCAATTCTTCAGGGGTTCGGTCAACGGCATCGTGGTCATCCCAGGAGATTTTACGAAAAATATCCTGAGGAAAGAACAAGCGGTCGTAGCGGCCTATTGCGATGCAAGTTATTTTCTACTGTACAGGCAGGTGTTGACCGGTGTGCTTTATACCACGGGGACCCTGTCTGCCGGTGTTGAAGTCAAACGTATGATGGCCAAGGGCTTTACCAGGGGCCAGGCTATGGCTGCAAGAGACCCCGTGCCGTTGCTTTCCTACCCCCTGTTCAATCCATCGGGAGGGTATGCCAGTTATGTTGTGCCGCCGGTCCTGATGTTAATTCTGCAGCAAACCCTTCTTATCGGCATCGGCATGCTCGGGGGCACGGTCCGGGAAAAGAAGGGGCGGCATTTCCTCATCCCTGAGGAGCAATCGACCGGAGTGGTTTCCCTGCTCCTTGGAAAAAGTGCGGCATATCTGTCCCTCTATATCGTTCACGCCGTGTACTTCTTTGTGTTTCTTTTTCGGATTTACAGGTTTCCCCAAAGGGGCGAACCCCTGGAACTTCTCTTGTTCATTCTTCCTTTTCTCACTTCGGTTATTTTCCTGGGTCTAACGCTAACGGCCCTGTTTAGAAACCGGGAGATCTCCATGATGGCCCTACTTTTCACCTCTATCCCCGTCCTCTTCCTGGCCGGCTTTTCATGGCCCCCGGAGTCCATTCCCGAATGGCTTCGAATCCTCTCTTTCATGCTCCCCTCCACAGCCGGAATCGACGGTTTCCTGAAATTAAGTATCATGGGAGCCACCCTGCCCGAGGTGGGATTCCAGTGGATATTGCTTTGGGGTCTGACAGGGCTCTATTTTACCGTGGCCTGCCTGACGGTGAAGCATATCGCAAAAAAAGGAAAGGTGCAGGGGGATGTCGGCGAAAGGGACAGGGAGGACGCAGGAGGCACGCCGGGGATTTTGTCTGAAAACGAGTCCTGACCGCCCGGATAGGAGTCCCTCCCATATTCAGTCGAGCGCCGAAGTCGAACACGGCTTCACCCTCTGTGCATGATATGCGAATCAGGCGTTGGATTTAGTTCGAACCCTTGTAACTGTTCAGGTTGTTTAGCTGAGCAGTTACGAACGCTTTACCTTGACCATCCGCCTCTTTATGGGGTATATATCTAAAATTAAAAGGGTTTGCCTATCCCTGTTCCACCATCAAGGCATCATTCTGTCCCGCGCCTCGCGGGATTGCCTTCGATCGTTCCTCCCTGCGGCGTATTATTCATACGCCTCAGTCGTCACTCCTCGGCGCCTTGCATCTAATACCTTGCTGGTGCCCAGGGATACACCAAAATCCCTTGTCTCATCGATGCTTAGGAAATTTGACGGTGGATTTTGGCTATCTGCGATGCGAACCTGAAGGGGAGCTTTCAATTTCATTTTTTCGGGGCCTGCTGTTTTTACACCTTGCAGGAGGGTCACTGTTCAGCCTTTTGAAATCCATTCAGCCATGACCAAGGACCTTTACTTTTTCAAAAGGCTAAACGCATACCCAGGAGGGAGCTTTTGAATACCGGTAGTGTCGCCAAGCTGATCCGGTTCCTGAAGACGGACATCTGGAGGGTTCGATCAAAGGAACTTCCCAGATCGAAAGCCCTGCTTATCACGTCATTGAGGGTTGTCCTGCTGACCATCCGGGGGGTGACCGAGGACAGGACCATGCTCAGGGGATCCGCCCTGACTTTCTACAGCCTGCTTTCCGTCGTTCCCGTCGTGGCCATGATCTTCGGAATTTCAAAGGGTTTCGGTTTCGATAAGAACCTCGAAAGGATCCTGTACGAAAATTTCGTGGGCCATGAGCAGGTGGTGACCAAGGTGGTCGAGTTCGCCCATGCCCTTCTTGAAAACGTCAAGGGCGGGTTGGTGGCCGGGATCGGCCTTCTCATCCTCTTCTACACCATAGTCAAGATCCTTACGCACATTGAAAACGCCTTCAATGATATCTGGGGCATAAAGAAGGGTAGGTCCCTTGGGCGAAAGGTCACCGATTATCTTTCGCTCATGCTCATCGGTCCCGTGCTTTTTATCCTGTCAAGTGCCATGACCGTGACCATCACGAGCAGTGCCAGACTTATCGTGGAGAAGGTGAGCCTGCTGGGAGCCATCAGTCCCCTGATTTTTTTTACATTGGAACTTCTGCCTTACTGCGCCCTCTGGGTCCTGTTCACTTTCCTTTACATGTTTATCCCCAATACCCGTGTAAATTATGAGTCAGGCATTCTCGCCGGCATCCTGGCCGGTACCATGTATGTCGCCTTCCAGAAGTTCTATATCATCTTCCAGATCGGCGTCGCCAAGTACAACGCCATTTACGGCAGCTTTGCCGCCTTGCCTCTCTTTTTTATCTGGCTTCAGTTCAGTTGGCACATTGTGCTTTTCGGGGCGGAGATATCCTTTGCTCATCAGAACGTGGACACCTATGAATTCGAACAGGACTGTCTGAACGTGAGTTACTGCTTCAAACGACTGCTGGCATTGAGAATCGCGCACCTTCTGGTCCACCAGTTTTCGGAAGGAAAAGACCCCTGGACCGCCCATCAGATTGCACACACCCTGGACATCCCTATCCGATTGGTCCAGCAGATTCTCTACGATCTTGAGGAATCGGGTATATTTGTCGAGATCCGGGTCAACAACGACAAGGATATTGCGTATCAGCCGGCACGTGATCCCGAGGCCATGACCATACAATACGTGATCGATGCGATGGAACGAAAGGGAAGTGACGATATTCCCGTGGCCCGATCAGAGGAACTAGATAAGATATCCGAGGCACTGAAGACCTTTAACGACCAAATCGCGATATCTCCGGCGAATAAACGTCTCAAGGAAATCTGAACGGAACATTATCATCCTGAACAATGCACCACCAAAATCGTGCGTTGAATAAAAGTGCCCGAATCGGTTGACTCGCCGATGGCTTTGCGCTAAATCGTAAAGAATCCATCCCGACGTGTCGGGATGAGAATTTAAAAGATTCAAAATGGCCCCTTTTAGGGGCCTTCCTCATGCCATCCGTTAAACTGGTGTTAGCTGGTGCCCATCCGGAAATGGAATCAGCGCACGCGTGAGTTTTCAATTCAGAAATGAGGCATTTTTTGCAAGTTCAAGGAAAACAAGAGGTTGCGCGGAGACGTACGAGCAGTACGTCGCACAAGAAACCTCGCAGTTTGACGCCGAAATTGCGAAAAAGGGCCATTTCTGGATGAAAACTAGCTGATTGAAAACCAAGAGATAAGGAAGGGTTCGATCCATGCGTATTGCCTGCGTTCAGATGGAGGTCAATGACCGTTCCAAGGCCGAGAATCTCAACCATGCCGAGGAACTGATCAAGGGGGCCGAAGGGGCGGATCTTATTCTTCTTCCCGAGATCTGGAACATCGGCTATTTTTCCTTTGACAGTTATGAGGGGGAGAGCGAACCCCTTGAGGGAGAGACGGCTGAACGCATGTCCCGTATGGCCCGGAATGTCGGGGCATGGCTTCTTGCGGGAAGTTGGGTCGTCAGAGGACCCGATGGGCTCTATAATACCAGTTTCCTGTTCGACAGGAAGGGGGATGTCGTGACGACCTACCGAAAGATACATCTTTTCGGTTACGGCTCCAGAGAACAGGAATTTCTGAAAAAGGGAAACGAGATTGTGACTATCGAGACGGAGCTGGGCGTGTTGGGGCTTGCAAGCTGTTATGACCTCCGTTTTCCTGAACTTTTCAGAAAGATGATGATCAGGGGAGTGGAGATTTTTTTGATCGTTTCCGGATGGCCCTACCCCAGGCTCGAACATTGGGTTCTTTTCAACCGCGTGCGCGCTGTGGAAAATTTGTGTTTTCTGGCCTCGGCCAACTGTGTAGGGGTGAACCGGGGGATACGATTTTGCGGGCACAGTTCGATTGTCGACCCGTGGGGAGTTATCAGGGCCGGGGGAGGGGACGAGGAAACGATTGTTACGACGGATATCGATCTGGAGATGGTCAAACGGGTCAGAAAGGAATTCCCCGCCGTTCATGACATCGTGTTTCAGGCGGAAGCATAGAAATTCATTGAACCGCAAAGGCGGAAAGGACGCAAAGTTTTTTTCGATTCGATAAAAAAAACTCATCTTGGCGATCTTGGCGTCTTGAGCGAAGCCCGCCGGAGGCGGACAAGCGGGCGGTAAATACTCTTTTCAACTTGAAAAGAAGTTGCCATGACCTGCATAGGGCTGAAGGCTTTTCGAAAAGCAAAAAAGTTACCGATTTTCAAGAAACTAAACGGACAAAATTATTTTACGGTCAAATCAAAAGGAGCGTAAGCAGTTATGGGTTACAGCACCGTGAAGAGCACCATGCCGCCGGGCACCTATTTTTTTTCAGGAAGCGATGCGGCGGCCGAGGGGGCGATCGCTGCGGGATGCCGATACTATGGGGGTTACCCCATCACTCCATCCAGTGAGATCATGGAGAGAATCGCCCGGCGTTTTAAGGAGGTCGGAGGTGTGTTCATGCAGATGGAGGACGAACTGGCTTCCATTTGTTCGGTCGTCGGCGGTTCCTGGGCAGGGGCCAAGGCCATGACGGCCACCTCCGGCCCGGGATTGAGCCTGATGATGGAGGCCCTCGGTTACGCGGCCTTTACCGAGGCACCGATTGTAATCGTGGACATCCAGAGGGCAGGACCCTGCACGGGCCAAGCCACCCATGTCGCGTCGGGGGACGTGATGCAGATCAAATGGGGGTCTCACGGAGACTATCAGGTGATCGCCTATTCCCCCTGGTCCGTTCAGGAGATGTACGACTTCACCATCAAGGCCTTCAACATGGCGGAAAAATATCGGGTCCCTGCCTTTGTCATGGGGTCCGAGGCCACGGCCCACTTGAAGGAGCAGATGGTCATTGCGGAAGAAGTGGAGGTCTTCTACCGGGAGAAGGAACCCGGCGCTGCACCCTTTGACACGGAAGCTCCTGACGGGGTCCCGCCCATGCCCTCTTTTGGGGAAGGCGAACATCTGCTCGTCACCGGCTCCACCCATGACGGATACGGTTTCAGGAAATCCGATGATCCCGTGGTTCAGGAGAAGCTCGTGGGGAGACTGCACCGTAAAATCATGGACCACCGGGAGGACATTGTTGAAGTAGAGCGCTACTATCTCGACGGGGAAGACCCGGACGGCGTGATCGTGAGTTACGGGTTTACGGCGAGGAGCGCCCTCCATGCCGTGGAGCAGTTGCGTTCCGCCGGGATGAATGTCGGCATGATTCGGCTGAAAACCCTCTGGCCCTTTGCGGAGCAAGCGATCGGAGAAATAAGCAAGCGAACCCGTTGGATACTCGTTCCGGAGATGAACATGGGCCAGCTGGTGCATCAGGTCAGGCAGGTGGCGGCATGCGAAGTCTTTGCACTGAATCAGACCAACGGCAAAACAATTCATCCCCGCAGGATTGAGGAAGAAATAAGGAGGCGACTCTGATGGCAAGAGATTTGGAAAAATACCTGCGCCCCGAGGTCAAGACCACGCCCTTTTGCCCGGGCTGCGGCCACGGTATCCTGATGGGGCTGCTCCTGCGAGCGGTGGACGAACTGGCCCTGGACATGGAAAAGGTCCTCTTTGCCTCGGGAATCGGGTGTGCGGCCTGGATACCGAGTCCCAATTTTCAGGCGGACACACTCCATACCCTTCATGGACGGGCCATACCCTTTGCAACCGGGGCCAAGTCCTTCAATCCGGAACTGACCACGATTGTTATCAGCGGAGACGGCGATCTGGCCTCTATCGGCGGGAACCATCTCATCCATGCCGCCCGGAGGAACACGGATCTGACGGTGATCTGCGCCAACAATATGATCTATGGCATGACCGGAGGGCAGCTGGCCTGCACGACTCCTTTGGGCGCCACGTCATCGACCTACCTGGAGGGCAGCCCGTACCGCCCTTTTGATCTGGTCAAACTCGTGGCCGGGGCCGGGGCCGGGTACGTGGCCCGCTATGCCGTTACGCAGCCCCTTTCGCTCATTGCGGCCATCAAAAAGGCCATCTCCCGGGAGGGATTCACCTTTGTGGAGGCCCTGTCTCCCTGTCCGACCCAGTTCGGCAGGAGAAACCAATACGGGAGTCCGGAGAAAATGATCGAGATGCTCCGTACAAGATGTGTAAGCCTCGATGAGGCGGAAACCATGAGCCCGGAGGCATTGGAGGGCAAGACTGTAACGGGGGAATTTGTCGATGGCACGTGTTAGGCAGTTAAGGTTATGCGGGTTTGGCGGACAGGGGCTCGTGCTGGGCGGGGTGATTCTCGGACACGCGGCCATACACGACGGAAAATATGTGGCAGGATCCGATTCTTATGGTGTCAGGGTGCGGGGAGGCTATGCCCTCTCGGACGTGGTGATTTCCGATGAACCTATCGTCTATCCCCATGTGATGGAGGCGGATATCCTTATTCCCATGGCTCAGGAGGCCTATGAAGATCATATCGGGGGAGTCGCTCCGAACGCCGTGATTATATATGACGACCAGCTGGTAGAACCCCGGCCCGGGGAGAACATCAAGCAAGTGGGCATCCCTGCCACCTCCAGCGCCATCAAGGATCTGAACCAGAAACAGGCGGCCAACATCGTGATGCTCGGGGCCCTGGTGGCCGTCACCGAGCTTGTGAGCCTGGATTCTTTGAATAAGGCCGTGGCGGAGAACGTCGGTGAGAAGTTTCGTGAGATGAACCTGAAGGCCGTTGAAATAGGATTTCGCTTAGGAGAAGAAAAATGGCGTTTGTTGGAAGAACACACAAACCGGTCGTAGACCAGGAGAAGTGTCAGCAATGTGGAATCTGCGTCGGGGCATGTCCGGCGGAGACGATGCCGGATTTCAGAAGAGACCGGGACACAGTTCGCGGTTACGTCTACACGGAGACCGAACTGAAAAAAAGGATGGAACGCCCTCCCTGCACCGATGCCTGTCCCCTCGGTCAGAGGGTGCAGGACTATGTCCGGTTGCTGAAACAGGGACGGGTCAAGGAGGCGCTTCTCATCATCCGGGAAGACAATCCCTTGCCCGGGCTCTGTGGATATGTCTGTCATCATCCCTGTGAGAGGGCGTGCCTGCGTGGAAGCTGGGATGACCCGGTCTCGATCAGGGAACTTAAACGCTACGCGGTCCAGTATGAGACGGCACACAGGGATGAGATTCTTGAAGTCCTCAAGGGCCGCAAGCGGGTCGAGCAGGGCAAAGAGATCGTGGTGGTCGGTGCGGGACCTGCGGGTCTGGCCTGCGGTTTTGAACTGATTATGAGCGGGTATGCCGTGAAAATCATGGACGCCTTGCCCGAGCCGGGCGGGATGCTTGTGGGTGGGATCCCGCCTTTTCGTCTGCCCCGTTGGGTGATAGCGCACGACGTGGGGATCATAAGGTCCCTGGGGGTCGTGTTCGACCTTCCGGTCCGTGTCGGCAAGGATATCTCCATTCAGGAGATCCGGCAAAATGGGGCGGACGCCGTCGTTCTGGCCACCGGGGCCTGGCAGGATCTGGACCTTGGAATCCCGGGAGAAGACGCGCAGGGTTATATGACCTGTCTGGATTTTCTCGGAAAAGCGAACGCCGGGGAGCAGGCGGCCCTCAAGGGCAGGGTCCTGGTCATCGGCGGCGGCAATGCGGCCGTAGATACGGCCCGGAGTGCCCTGCGCCTGGGTGCCGATGAGGTGATCATTCTCTACCGGAGGACCCGGGAAGAGATGCCGGCCATTGCGGACGAAGTGGAAGAAGCCCTGAAAGAGGGCGTTCAGATACAGTATCTGGTGGGGCCAACGCAGGTTATAGTCCAAGGCGGTCGTGTCGCTGGAGTGGAGGCGATCAGAATGGAGCTTGGCGCCCCTGATGAGAGTGGGCGCAGGCGGCCCGTTTCGGTCGAAGGGAGTGCCTTTGTGGAGCCGGCGGACACCGTGATCACGGCCATAGGTCAGCGTCCGGCGACTTCATTCCTGGAGGGAGAAGACGTTTCAGACAAAAAAGTCATAAACTGCGATGGTTCGGGCATGGTGATCGGGCATGAAGCCGTCTTTGCTGCAGGCGATGCCCTGAGCGGCCCTTCAACGGTCGTGGAGGCAGCGGCGTCCGGAAAACAGGCGGCAAGGCGGGTCATGGATTATCTGGAGGGGGGAAACAGGGCATGCTGAATCTGGAATGCAAAAGGGAAAAGAAGGAACGGAAGGCCGGAGAAGAAGAGATCCTGCTTGACTTTGAACGACATGATATCCCTTTGACTGATAAAGAAGCCGAATATGAGGCCTCACGCTGCCTGGGAACCGCTAGCTGTGAGGCCTGCGATCTTTGTCGTCTGCTTTGCCCGGATCTCGCCATTACGAGAGACCCGGTCACCGGCGGAATTGTGATCGACCTGGATTACTGCAAGGGCTGCGGTATCTGTGCCGCGGTATGCCCCAAAGGGGCCATTGTCATGGAGCTGGAAGAGCAGGGGTAAACTCGAACAGGGGCAGTAGATGCCCCGCAATGAGCGTGGGGTCTCGAAAGATGCGCGTAACTACTACAGCTGGATAGGCTGTAGGCATTTAGGCTGTGAGGTACTGCAGGAAGGGAATATGCGTGATCGCATATCGAGCAACCAGGGAATTCCCCAAAGAAGATATGAACGTGAAATTTCTAGCTGTGAATCAAAAATTGTGGAAGCCGAGAAGGTTTTGGGCGCCCTGCTTCGATCAATGCGCGGATAGCGAAGGCTTCGCAAACTAATAGCCTTTAGCCTACAGCCTAAACAACCTGAACAGTTACAGATGCGCATTTAAAGAGACGTTCTATGAGCTTTGCCTTTTTTCGAAACTGAAGGTTCCTGGTCCTGGCAGTCTCTTTTCAAAAACGAAGGTCCATCTGGAAGCTCGATGAAAACGGGGCAACGAGGGCGGCGATGAACCTATGGTAGACAGCGCTCGGGCAAAGAGGTGCATAGCATTGTGGGAGAGGCGCTTCGACCGCCTTGGCGGTGTTCTTTTGCGGATTCCCGGGCACCGTTTTTTTCGTTTTTGAAAAGAGAATGCCATGACCTGCCCATAGCTGAATGCGTTTAAAAAAGCAAAACAGGTGCAAAATTCTAATACCTGAATCGCGCAAAATTTAGGTATTAAAAATGGCAATGACAAAAAGGACGAAACGATGAAGAAAGGCATTTCAAGAGATTGCGGCATCGGGACCCTGGTTATCCATGAAGGAGAAGGGAATAATCCTGAAAATGCTCATATTACGCCGATCTATCAGACATCGACCTACGCCTTTCCGGATGTCGCCACTGCCTCAGATATTGGGAAAGGCCTTCAGAAGGGCCATATCTACGGCCGGTACGGCAGTCCCAATACCGAACAGGCGGCACGGAAAATCGCGCTGCTGGAAGGGCTGGACCTGATCCGTTCGAAACCCGATCTTGAGGTGGACGATCTTGTGGCCTGTCGCATGTTTTCATCGGGCATGGCAGCGATCTCTTCGGCGGTTCTCGGCTGGGTAAAGGCCGGAGACACCCTGATCGCCCAGAAATCGATATACGGGAGTTCCTTTACTTTTTTCCATGAAGCGGCGCCCCGGTTGGGGATCAAGGTGGTCTGGGTGGAGGACGTTTCGGCCGAGGGTTGGGAGAGAGCCCTGGGGAGCCATCCTGAGGCCGTGCTGGTCTATGTGGAAACGCCGGCCAATCCCACTATGATGATTGTGGACCTGGCAATGGTCGCGAATATCGCCCATGCCCATGACTGCCGACTCATGGTGGATAATACCTTTGCCACCCCATATTGTCAGCGCCCCCTTTCCTTTGGCGCGGACGTGGTGGTTCACTCCACGACCAAGTACCTCTCCGGTCATGGCGTGGTCGTGGGCGGCGCCGTGGTGAGTCCCCATCTGGACTATATGGAAGAGAACATGAAGCTCATGATCAAGGTCTTGGGCGGGGCGCCCAGTTCTTTTGATGCCTGGCTGACCAATATCGGCCTCAAGACCTTTGAATTGCGGATGGAGCGTCACTGCAAGAATGCCATGGCTACGGCGGAATTCCTGGCGAAACACCCCAAGGTCGAAAAGGTTTATTATCCCGGACTGGCCGAGTGCCCGGGACACGGTCTTGCCCGACGGCAGATGCAGGGATTCGGCGGCATGCTATCTTTTGAGCTGAAGGGTGGCTTTGCTGCTGGAGAGACCCTTATGAACCATGTCAGGATGGCCACATTGGCCGTGAGCCTAGGCAACGTGGATACCCTGATTCAGCATCCTGCAAGCATGACCCACCGCAGTGTCCCCCGGGAAATCCGGGAACAGATGGGCATCAGTGACGGACTCGTGAGGTTGTCGGTGGGTATCGAGAATATGGAAGATATCCGGAAAGATTTTGAACAGGGTCTGAGTGCCATTGAATAGACTAATTTTGGTTGGAAGAAACATCAGAACATTTTTTCATCTGTATCTGAAGAATTACTCAGGGAAGAAATCGCATTTTTGATTTGACACTATTTCATATTTGAAATGGGCGCTATGAATTCGATCATATCCTGTTCATTTCCGCCCGGTCACCAATTCCACGCTAAAACGGCCATCCTGCGTTCCGTTCGTCCGATCCCGCAGAATTCAAGGTCGGTATTTTCTTGAAATCATAGTTGTAAAAAATGTATGAAAGGGGCAGCATCCCGATCAGCCGGGATTCTTTTGTTTCAGGGTAGAGGTATGCAGCGAGGTTCCACCATTATTGTTTATGTCAAACTGTTATTGACGGCCCTGTTTTGGGGGGGCACTTTTATCGCCGGGAGGCTCATTGCAGATAGTGTCGGTCCCTTTTCGGCGGCATTCCTGAGGTTTGTCGTCGCCTCCGCTTTTCTTCTTTCTTTTATGTGGAAGTCTGAGGGCAGACTCCCTGCCGTGAAAAAGAACCAGATAGTCCCCCTGCTTCTTCTCGGCATGACGGGTGTGTTTGCCTACAATGTATTTTTTTTTAAAGGACTGAAACTGATCGATGCCGGGCGGGCCTCCCTCATCATTGCCAACAACCCCGTCTTTATTACGCTCTTTGCGGCCATCATTTTCAGGGAAAAACTCACAATACTCAAAGGCTGCGGGATTGTCCTCTCGGTATTCGGCGCCGCTATCGTGATCTCGAGAGGGCAGCTCAGCGGCATTCTGAGTCAGGGTCTGGGATGGGGGGAATTCTTCATCTTCTGTTGCGTAGCAGTCTGGGTTACATACTCCCTGATCGGCAAATTCGTCATGTCGAGAGCGGGCCTTTCTCCCCTTACCGCGGTGTCCTATTCGGCCGTCGTGGGCGCGACGGCCCTCCTTGTCCCGGCCCTCCTGGAAGGCGTGGGTAGGGATTTTCTCTCCTATTCAATCGTAGACTGGGCATGCATCTTTTATCTGGGGTATTTCGGGACGGTTCTGGGTTTCGTCTGGTATTACGAAGGTATCAATGCCATCGGACCCATGAAGGCAGGACAATTCATCAATTTCGTGCCCATCAGTGCCGTTCTTCTTGCATTCCTGATGCTTCAGGAACCCGTGACCCTGTCCTTACTGGTCGGGGGCATTTTTGTCATCAGCGGGGTGACCTTGACGAATTTAAAAGTATAAGACCCGAAGCCCTAATGAAAATGACATAATGATCCGATGAAATGATCACAGACTCCCGCAATGGGCGATGATTCTTCGCTGCTCGTGGAACTCAAAAAAATCAACCACAAGGACTCGAAGGGCACGAAGGGTAAAAAACATAAAAAATATCTCACACCCGTTCACTGCGTTCACTAGAGACACAGAGCTATCAGAGAAAAACATAAGTCGAAATCGTTTTGATTTAAATACTCTATGGTCTCTCGTCTCTGTGTGAGATACTGTCTTTCGTTTTTGAAAAGAGATTGCAGTGACCCATCCATCGCTGGATGCGTTTCAAAATATTAAACAGTAAAAAAAAGTAACAAAAACCCGAATACCGCAAGGATCCGAAGGTCGAAAAGAACAAACCCAGATATCAAACCCTTCATGCTCTTCGTGTCCTCGTGGTAGAATAAGGCCATGACCACCGAATACTCCGTCGAAGTCCATAGAGAACTCGAAAGAGAGTTCCACAGGGTCGCGCTTCATAGACCCATGCACCTCGATCGCTACGAGGCCGGCACCGAACTGGTCTATGACGTAACGGGTGTGGCCGGGGCGAACAGGGGAAAATTCGGCCTGGTCATTGAAAAATTCGTGGGCGGCGGCTTTGCCGGACAGGTCTATCGGGTGAGGGCCCTGGATGTCGCATTGGAAAACGGTCCTGTAGGCGGGCTCGAATCCGGCGGCATCTATGCCATGAAGATTCTCATTCCTCCCTCCGGTTTTTCAGAATTATTTCGAAACGCCCTCTATTGGGTAGGATTTCAGGGGCCCTTTCAACTTCAGGTCAACCCGGATGCGGCCAGGTCCGGTGCCCTTTGGCAGAAATTCATCCGGCGCGGTGCCGAAATCCGATTCGGCGATCAACGGGCGGTCGCCGATATCCTTGCCACTTTCGTGGATCACCGTCTCGGGAGTTGCGGTGAGCTGAGCGAATGGATCGAGGGGCGTACCTGGCGCCTGGAGGTGGACGAACGACTCGATCTGTTAAAAAAATGGGTCAAGGGGAAAGAGGTCCATGCGGATCGTCTCGGTTCCCCTGAATACTGCGCAAAGTACCGTTTCATGCATGAATTTGTGGGCCTCCTTCACGATATGGGCGCCCATGAATTTGCGCGACAATATGAGTGGTCTACCTGGAAGAGCCAACCCAATTGCCTCAAGCGAAAGGACAGTGAGCCATCTCCCGACGAAGGACTCGTGGCCGTTGATTTCCGGGCGGGTCTTGCCCTCCTGCCTTTCCTGCCCATGAGCCCGGGTGATTTTAAACTTATTCCGGAGGGATTGGCCCGGGGCAGCCTGGTGCAGTTCGATCGGGGGGATATCGGAAAGCTGGAACAATTCGTGGACGCGCACGAAAAGGCCTTTGCCGATCTGAGGCCCATGCTCGGGGAACTCAAAGAGACGGACCGGACTTACAGGGAATCGATACCCGATATAACGCACCATCATGTGCGGCTGCTTTTCAGACCCAGGCTGTGGTCCACGCTACTCGACGGGGCCGTGACCGGATGGAAGGTCCGGAATCTAGTCGATGAAAAACACGAAGAGAAGCTCAGGGCGAACAAATTTTTGACCCTTCTGTTCTGTCTGATCGGAATCATCCCCCTGGCAGGGCGACTTGTCTTGAAATCCTGGGGACAGCCTGATATCTGGCGAAGACACTACCTCGGCATGCTGACGAGCCTGGGTTACCTTAAACGGGCGATTCGCGGAAAACTCCTGGAAAAGGTCATCGACTGGCACCGGTCCGGGAGAATGGATGGCGACCGTGCCCTCCGGATGGCAAATGGGCTCTGGCTGGGCATTTTTCACCTTCCCTTGTCTCTTTTGCCGGGGGGACTTCACAGATTCTTAACGGATCGAACCTATGCAAAGGATCGGCTGGACCATCTCCTGCTCCGTCCCGTGCGTCTCTACTTCAATGCCGAACTGCGGGAGCAATGGTTGCGCGACATGGTCGAGGAGGGGGAGAAAGATCATCTCCTGAGTGATGAGGATGCGGAGATCATACTCTCCCAGGTCAACGAACCTTTTATCCAGAAGTACCTCAAGAGCTTGGCCGTTCATCTCTGCACGCTTCCGGTCACCCAGGTGGTCTCGCTCATCGTGGCCGTTGTTTTTGTGCTGCTGCACCCCGAGATGCCCCGGGCTCAGGCCTACGGCATCGGCGTCGGCATCATCGCCCTGTTTCAGGTCGTGCCCATCTCCCCGGGTTCTTTGACAAGAGGCTTGTATGTCGTTTATCTGGTGATCCGGGAGCGCAATTTCCGAGATTACAACATCGCCGTGTTTCTAGGGTTTTTCAAGTACATCGGTTATCTTGCCTTCCCGATCCAGATGGCCTACCGGTATCCCACCCTGGCCCGTTTCATGGCCGGTTACTGGGCGACCGAAGCCGTGCACGCCATACCCGTGTTCGGAGAAAGAGGCGCCCTTCTGGAGCACAAAATTTTTAACCTGTTTTATAACTGGCCGTTGACCATCAGGCGAAGGATGCGAAAACGTGCCGAATTTCGTGCCAGCCTGGCTCCCCGGTACTGGCATATCGGTCTTTTGGCCGTTTTCGGTGCTGCAATATTCGGTGTCGCCGATTTCGCCATGCTTCGCGTGTGGCATCTCTTGCCCCACCTGAAGGAAATATCAGCCGTCGTGGTCATTCTGCCCCTTGCCTGTGGATCAGGGTCCACCCTGTGGGCGGGCGGGGCTACCCTGGGGAAACGGGTCATCGGCGGGACCCTGTGCGGCGGTATCGTGGGCGTTCTATACACCTTCGTATCAGCGGTCCTGGGGGCCGGCGACGTCATAACAACCGGTGTGTGGCGGGTCTTCATCTTTATGATTCTCTCGACGCTCGGGGTCCTCCTGACGGAAATCCTGCTTCCTGAACCCAAATCAAAATAATCTTCCAATCTGCATATAACCTCTGCGTATCTGTTTTCTATTTTGTAGATACTGGCAAGCGACCTCAGGTTTGAGAAACCAGGATTTCTATAGCTGCCTACCCGTCTATCGTTAAGCGATACAGTGAAGAATCATGTCACCTTGGTATTCATAAGATCTTTTGACACTCCATAAAATTCCTTGACTTATCATTATAAGGAGCATCTAATATTAATCGTTAATCGAGTATATAACCCTTAATCAGAGGGAAATATGGACTGACTGCCTATATACCCCATTTCTCAAAACTAGAGAGGTGGGGTTTTGTATTTTAATCGTAGCAACGATTTATTTTGGTAGTCTATACTCTGGCAAAACTTATGACTTATGCAAGTATACGAAATTTTTCCAGCCATAACTGAACCGCAAATTTTATGATCCAATTCAATCTTAACCTATCTGGAGAAGACTGAAGTTGATTCATACTTATTTGTATTAATTTACATGCAAAGTGGAAATCTTTTACATTCTTTTTTGCTTGCCTTTTTTTTGCTTTCTAACCATATGATAAATAAAGGAAAAAACAATCAATTCGTTTTTTGATATTTGGCATTGGTAATGCAACTAGAACCTAATAGTGGGAATAGTTTAGTGATCTTTTTCCGATGTTGACCAATTCAGCACCCCGCTCCTAAAACTGAGCAATTCGTTCTTTTAATCGTTCAGTGGTTGTATTTCTGTTGGGAGATCACTTCCTCAGGGAAAGAAGTGCACATCGAGAAGAATCCTCATATTACAAACAATTTTCCATGCCAGGCCGATAAAATTGAGACCAGGGCATTCATTCAAAGGGGAGGATTCATGAAAAAGTTATCCTTGTTTTTGTTTACTGTGATCTTGATGTTCGGGTCAGCAAATATGTCGAAGGCGGATCTGGTGGTCCGAGGAATGGGGACGATAACCGGAATCGAAGGAGAATATCAGCTTATTTATGACACAGTGCTAGACATCACCTGGCTGGATTGCACCTATCCCCCAATAAACAAGGGAGGTGCTCCCTGGAACGGTCTGTTGGGTTGGGCGGATGAACTTGTGGTGTCCTTTGGTGGTCAGATTTATGAGGACTGGCGTTTGCCGCAGGCGCTTCCGATAAACGGATCGGAGTCCGACTACACAATCTATGCCGAGCCATCTTCTGACGGCTCAACGGATTGGGGTTACAACATCAGTGCTCCCGGGACTGTTTATGAGGGTAGTAAGGCGAGCGAAATGGCGCATCTATATTACACCACCTTGGGCAATCTGGGATATAAAGACATTTACGGGAACAATCAAGCTGACTATGGCCTGTTGAATACCGGCCCTTTCGTTAACTTGAATACGCTTGCCTACTACTGGAATGCGAATCGCACCCCCGACATTTCTTATGCATGGGCCTTTTACGTTCGCACGGGGATCCAGGACAAAATAACTGTAAACTCAGAATTGAAAGCGTTGGCGGTTCGGCCCGGCGATGTCGGCCCCGTGCCGTTACCCGGCGCGGTGTGGCTTTTGGGTTCTGGTATATTGGGCATAATTGGAATCAGAAGAAAGATCAGACTCTGATTTTAGAATGCCCGATGAAAATGATGGCAAGGTCAAAAGTGATTTCGCAATTTCAATTGGACGACGAAGGCTTTTGCTATAAATCAAAGATCCAGACCGCCTGCAAAACCAATAGACTTCGATAAGTAAGCCGAACTCGCAGCCGAGGAAGAATGCCCGTTCTTTCTCTATATTCCCCCGATCAGTGGCTTAGATATCCATCCAAATGGTGAAAATATCATCTACCTTAAAAACCTCTGATATGTCGGACTAATCCGACATTGGCCCTGCTTGCAGATATCCCTTATTGGCACAGATTTTAGAACTGTCTGTAAAATACAGATACAGTGCAAATCCTTTTTTATTAACCGCAGACTCACGCAGACAGCCGCAGACAAGAAGCTGGCCGACTTGCCGACTTTTATCAGTCATGCCCTTCGGGCAGAAAAACCACAGTACAATTTTTTTTCGCGAAGCGAATGGCCCTTTCCTTCGGCCGAGTCGGCCGGAGGAAAAGTCTGCGTCCGTCTGCGTTGGTCTGCGGTTCAACATTCATAAGCCTTTGATTCCAATATTGGAGTCGGTTTCTCATATCGTTTCAAAACGTTAACTTGTTCAGTGTTTTAAACGGACTGAGCGCCTACTTGGTGCTGCCTATTGCCCGGGTCGCTGTTAGACAAAGATGGTTCATAAACGACGAAGAGCACAAAGGATATGAAGATGAAAATCTGATTCATCCTTCTATCCCTTCGTGCTCTTCATATCCTTCGAAGTGAAATATAAAATTATGACGAAGCCGACACCTTGAGTCTTTTAAAACTCAGCCCTCCTTAATTATTTTTCCGGCTCTTACAGGATCTGGCTCAGGAAAAGTTTGGTCCTGTCGTGCTGGGGGTGGTCGAAGAATTCATTCGGTGAATTCCCCTCCACGATCTGACCGAAGTCCATGAAAAGGACCCTGTGCGCCACACTCTTGGCAAAGCCCATCTCATGGGTCACCACGATCATGGTCATGCCTTCTTTGGCCAGATCGATCATGACGTCGAGGACTTCCTTGATCATTTCCGGGTCAAGCGCGGATGTGGGTTCGTCGAAGAGCATGATCTTCGGGTTCATGCAGAGGCTTCGCGCAATGGCCACCCGCTGCTGCTGGCCGCCGGAGAGTTGGCCCGGGTATTTTTTGGCCTGCTCGGCGATTTGAACTTTTTCCAGGTAGTGCATGGCCTCTTCTTCCGCTTCCTTCCTGGGAACCTTTCTCACCCATATGGGGCCGAGGGTCAGGTTGTCCAGGATGGTCAGGTGAGGAAACAGGTTGAAATGCTGGAACACCATCCCTACTTCCTCGCGGATCTTCTCGATGTTCTTGATATTGTTGGTCAGCTCGATGCCGTCGACAATAATTTGACCGCGCTGGTGTTCTTCCAGACGATTGATGCATCGGATCATGGTGGATTTCCCGGAGCCCGAAGGGCCGCACACGACGATCCTCTCCTGTTTGGCCACGGTCAGGTCGATGCCCTGGAGCACGTGAAAATCCCCGTACCACTTGTGCATTCCAATGATTTCGATCATGGCCTCGTCGGAGGTCTTCATGATGTCTGGGTTCATGGCTTGTTCATTCATTTAAGAACCTCTCGTTATAAAAATAATCCGCCTGTCAAACGGTCACAGGACACGTGCTAACCCTAACGTTGCAAAAGTCGAGGATGCTGCAGATCCAAGGCATCGAGGGTGAAGCTGTAGTCGCTTACCGCGAATCCTCGATAACGTAGGAGATGCGGCATCCTCGGCTTTCCCGAAGGGTAAAAAACATGACAAATTGTCTGTAATCCCTGGAATGCACCATTGGTTGCTTCCTGAAATGCAAGTGGACCCTCCCAAAAGTTTTGCTATCATTGCCTTTGACACTCCCTTGTCATGTTTTTTATGCAACTATAGGGCTAATGCTGCTCTCCCGCGGACAACTCTTTTTCCAGCTTTCGGCTGTAATTGGACATGGAGAAACAACCCAGGAAATAGAGAATTGCAACAACGAAATAGGCCTCACGGCTGAATCCCATCCATTCCGGGTTGGAAAGCACGGATTGGGTGGTCTTGAGCAGGTCCCAAAGGGCGATGATGACCACAAGGGAGGTGTCCTTGAAGGCGGAAATGAGTATGCTCACCGTAGGCGGTATGACGATTTTGAGGGCCTGGGGCAGGATCACGAGGCGCATGGTCAAATAGTAGTTGAGCCCCATGGATTCCGCCGCCTCATATTGCCCCTTGGACATGCCCTGCAATCCGCCTCGAACCACTTCCGCGATATAGGCGGCGGTAAAGAGGATGATGGCCACCTGGGCACGGAGAATCTTGTTGAAGGTGACCCCTTCCGGCAGGAACAGCGGGAAGATGATGGACGACATGAAAAGGAGACTGATCAGGGGTACGCCCCGGATGGCTTCGATATAAACGATACAGATCCATTTGACGCCACGCATCTGGGACTGACGTCCCAGGGCCAGGACAACCCCCAGAGGGTAGGCGGCGGTCAGACCGAAAACGGAGAGGAGAAGGGTCAGAGGGAGACCGCCCCACTGGGTACTCTCGACAGAGGCCAACCCGAAAAGGCCCCCTCTCATGAGCAGGCCCATGACAAAAAGGCCGACAATCCATCCATACCCCAGATATTTTGACCAGTGATTCCTGTCACGGCTGTAAAAGAGGAGGCCGAACAGGATCAACATGGCCACAAAGGGCCGCCACTGGGATTCATAGGGAAAGAACCCGAAAATGATAAACCGCAGGTTCGACCATATCACGGACCAGCAGGCGCCGTTTGCTTCTCTGCACGCCGTACCGGTGGTACTCCAGACACTATCGATGAATGCCCACCGGAAAAACGGCGGCACGATTTTCCAGAGAAGGAAAATGATGACGATGGTGAGAATGGAATTGAAAATGCCGTTGAAAAGATTGGCCCTTGCCCATCCGATGACCCCCACACTGGTTACGGGAGGTTTTAAATCGTCCGTCTGTGTTCCGTGTGCTATATTTTCCATGTCAAACCAAAAATGACCATGTTTGATTGTAAGAGTTCATCACCTTTCCACCAGGGCCGCTTTTTTATTATACCAGTTCATAAAAACCGAGGTCGACAGGCTGAAAATGAGATAAACCGCCATAATGAGGGCCACCCCCTCGATGGATTGACCCGTCTGATTGATGGTCGTATTGGCCACGGAGACAAAATCGGGGTATCCGATGGCCACTGCCAGAGAACTGTTTTTTGTCAGGTTGAGCATCTGGCTCGTGAGAGGTGGAATGATCACCCGGAGGGACTGGGGTAGAATGACCAGGTTCAGCACGAGGGCGGGTCTCAGACCGATGGCCATGGCGGCCTCTGTCTGGCCTTTGCTGACCGCCTGAATCCCCGCGCGAACCACCTCAGCCACGAAAGCGGCCGTGTAGAGGACCAGTCCCAGAAGCAGGGCGATGAATTCCGGGCTGAGCGCCATGCCCCCCTTGAAATTGAATCCCGTGAGTTTGGGGGTATCCATGGCCGTGGGCGCGCCAAAGGCCAGCCATACAATCAGGGGAAGTCCGATGATCGTCGCGAGACCGACACGAAAAGTGGGAAAGATTTTCCCTGTTTCGTCCTGCCTCTTTTTCGCCCAGCGACGCAGAAAATAGACCGCGACACAGGCCACGATGAGGGCCAGGAACATATATTTGTGGGCCGGGTGTGATGCGGGAACCGTGAAGGCTACTCCCCGGTTACAGAGGAAGAGACCGCTCATGGGGGAAAGGGCTTGCCGGGGACCGGGCAGGGCCTCGTAAAAAATGGCGTACCAGAAAAAGAGCTGAAGGAGGATGGGGATGTCCTGCATGACCTCGATGTAAATGGCTGCCAGTTTGGATACCAGCCAGTTGCTCGAGAGCCGCGCTACCCCGACAATAGTACCGAGGATCACCGTGATCACAATGCCGATAAAGGAGACCTTCAGAGTGTTCAGGGTGCCCACGATGAGGGCGCGGAGGTAGGTGCTTGCCGCTGAATAGGGAATCACGGATTCACCGATCTCAAAGGAGGATTCTTTTTGGAGAAAACCCCAGCCGGTGGCGACGGATTGCTTTTCAAGATTTACGAGGGTGTTGGATATAAGGTAGTAGGCCAGCAGCCCCACGCCACAGAACACGCCGATCTGGAAGATGACGGCCCGTTTTTTGGGATCAAGCCAGAAAGGGACCTTGCCCAGGTGATTGTTGTCCATGAATCTATCGTTTCCTTTTGCAGCGCGCCCCCATCATTTCACAAAGTTAGAGGATTTGGGACGTAATCTGCATAGAGATCCGCGTTAAATTTTATTCCTCCGAATCGGGCCTATAAGGCTGAGGAGTTCCCCAAAAAAGTGCCCCTTGAAAGGGGCACTTTTTGTGCTTTTTATCTGAACGGTGATGCGTACTGCAGACCACCTTCCGTCCAAAGGGCATTCAGACCGCGTTCGAGTTCGAGGGGTGTGTTGGGTCCTACGCTACGATCATAGATTTCTCCGTAGTTTCCCACTTGCTTAATGATGTTGTAGACCCATTTTTCATCGATACCGAGGGCCTTGCCCATACCCGGGGTCACACCCAGGAAGCGCTTGATTTCAGGATTTTTACTTTTAAGCATCTCATCGACATTTTTGGATGTGATGCCGAATTCTTCGGCCTGGATCAGGGCCATGACCGTCCAGTTGACAATGTCGTACCACTGATCATCGCCGTGACGGACGACAGGGGCCAGAGGTTCCTTGGAGATGATTTCCGGCAGGAGGATATATTCGGCCGGGTTGGGCGAAACAGATCGCTGGGCGGCCAGCTGAGAGGCATCCGAGGTCAGGACGTCGCATCGACCGGCAAAAAAGGCCTTGTTGAGTTCTGCGGTGTTCTCGATGACGACGGGTTTCCATTTCATGCCGTTTGCCCGGAAAAAATCCGCTGCATTCATCTCGGTGGTGGTCCCGGGAAGGACGCAGACCGTAGCGCCTTCCAGTTCTTTGGCGCTTTTTACACCCAGTTTTTTGGAGATCAGAAATCCCTGGCCATCATAGTAGTTCACATGGCAGAAATTGAGACCGTTGGTCGTCTCGCGGGTCAGGGTCTGGGTGGTATTACGGCACAGGACATCAATCTCTTTGGATTGAAGGGCCGGCAGACGCTGGACCGCTGTCAGGGCCACAAATTTCACCTTGTTCGCATCGCCGAACACCGCGGCTGCAACGGCGCGTCCCGTATCCACGTCAAGACCCTTCCAGACGCCCTTTTTGTCGGGCATGCTGAAGCCGAATACCCCGCCATTTACGCCGACCTGGACAAACCCTTTTGAGCGGACTTCATCCAGGGTTCCAGCCATGGCCATACCTGCTGTGGCCAGGACCGCCACTGCCACCAATACTACACACAATTTGAATCTTTTCATTCCTTGTTCCTCCTTTCCGATTAACTGTGAGTGTTATGGGGTCGCCCGGGGACGACCTTCCTTTTATTGCCGCAACGAATTCGATGTTCGGTGGGTCGATAAAAAAAGACCCTCCACGGAACCCTCAGGAACAGGGTGTATTAGAATCAAAAGAAAAGATACAAAACAAGCTTACGTAACACGAATAGCAGCGAATTTGCAAGAAAAATTATATCCTTAAACAACCATAATGACAACGGATTCTATAACATTATTGAATTGTTAGTTTTTCTAAAGGCCCCCACGGCATCATGAGGCGGACTCGATTTTGATAAACAAGACCTGATCTCATGTCGGATGTGATCCAACAAAAGAATCCTTATCATCGTATTCGAGCGGGTACTAGGCGGGTTTTGTCAGATCAATAATTGGCAGATCAGGTGCAAGCTCGACTCCGGTTGTTCTCTATTTTCCTGGAAGACGAGTCAGAACTGCATACGATTCAGGAATGGAATGATGTGTCACGATCAATTCATTGGAGGAGATATTGATGATGAGCCAATCCTCCGTTACTGCATGAAGGAGATGATTCGCGTGTACAATCCTTCAAAAAGCCGGAAGATTAGACCGGTCGTGCTCCACTGTCTTGTTGGGATACAACCGTTGCCCATGGTCTGATCTTTCTCAACTCATGCCGAAGTTTACACTCGGCGACTTCAGTGTCATGTGCAACCTGAGCGCGCATCCAATAGCCATTAGATAGACCCAAAAAACGGCACAACCGCAAATCGGTGTCCGCAGTAATGGCTCGTTTTCCTTTGACAATTTCGCTGATACGCTGGGCAGGAACGCCGATCTCCTTTGCCAAGCGATACTGACTTAGCCCCATTGGCTTGAGGAATTCTTCTAAAAGAATCTCACCGGGGGTTACGGGTTTAAGCTTACTCATAATTGATTCCCCTCAATGGTAGTCCACGATCTCAACGTCTTCTGCATTGGCTTTTTCCCAACGAAAACAGACGCGCCATTGATCGTTGATACGGATGCTGTATTGGCCCGAACGGTCGCCTTTGAGTGCTTCGAGGCGATTTCCGGGCGGTATCCTCAAGTCATCCAGTCTGCCGGCAATCTCAAGTTGCCTCAACTTCCGTCGTGCTACCGCTGCAATATTCACAAACCGTTTCACTCGAATGCCCTTTGCGAGCGCTTCGGTATCGGCACATGTAAACGACCTGATCATTATTGAATATTAACGCATCACGTGATTAATATCAAGCGTGATTATGAGAACCAAAACGTCTGGCGTGTGTGGATGGCGACCGCAGAGCGAAGTGACGTAGTTGACCTTCCCACGCGATGCCATTGATACTGGTTACAGCCTTGATCAAAACCACGAGGGGGTTTCCGGAACTTGTCACCCTGTACCAAGCGCACAACATCAGAGGATTTGCCTCGGTGCAGGACTTATTGCCCAGAGTGAGGCGACAGGTGTCAGGAGCTTGGGTCCTGCGTATTGTGAGCGGTATGGGCGCGGGCGGGGCAGTCGTCAGCTCAAAAGTTTTTTTGTAACTGTTCAGGTTGTTTAGGCTGTAGGCATTTAGGCCGTGAGGTACCGCAGGAAGGGAATATGTGTGATCACATATCGAGCAACCAGGGAATTCCCCAAAGAAGAAATGTATGGTTTGATTTCCCGAATGAGAAGGGCGGCGGTTTCAGTTCCATCAAACATCGTTGAAGGGTGCGCACGTGAGAGCCAGGCCGAGAAGGTTTTGGGCGCCCTGCTTCGATCAATGCGCGGATAGCGAAGGGTTCGGAAACTAATAGCCTTTAGTCTACAGCCTAAACAACCTGAACAGTTACATACCTGAGACCTGAAACCCCGTCCCCCTATCGAATGGTTCCGAGGAAATTGGCGTTCGGTTCGAGCGAAAAAACAATCGTCTTTACAATATCCCCCTTTGTGCGGAGGCTTCGCGTCCCCAGAGGGAGGAGGAGGGAGGAACCGGTGCAAAAATAGCGGTCCTCTTCGTCTTCCGGTTGAAAGGTGATGGACGTCAGTTCACCCCGGGAGGGGTAACAGATTTCGACGGTGCGGGCATCCTGATCCATGAACCCCGCCAGGCTACCAAGATAATCCTGTGCCCGGATGACCCGTTCGATATCCGCCTCATATCCGCTTCCCGTATTTGATACCGCGTCCTCGACGCCGTCGGACCCCAGGCTCTTGAAACGCAGATTGAGGCCTTGGGGATTGACGACTTCAGCGTCCTCATCCGAGATGTCGAAGCGTTCGAATACCAGCGGATTGCCCCAGCCGTCCCGCAACACCCCGGCCGGCGCATCCAGGTAGGGGCCGTGCCATCCGATCCATAGACGGGTGTCGTCCCCGGTATAGCCCCAGGTGGGCAGGTCGGATTCAGCCCCGTAAAGGGTGGCCAGGCGGTCGGTCCAGAGGCCTGCGGGCTGCCCGGCCTCTCCCAGCAGTTTCGGGAGCTCACCCATATCGGCGATATAGCCCATGTAACGGCGTTCGCCTGCGAGATGGGTCGGCGGGACGCCGAGCAGGGCCTGCCCGATGCGGTCCATGGCCTCGATGGTCGCCTCGTAACACGCCTGATCCCGGGTGCTCAAGGGGGTGATGGTCGTTACGATCAGGGCGATCATACCCATGATCCCCAGCACGACCAGGACTTCCATGAGGGTGAAGGCGTTTGATTGAACTGCTCCGTTTTTAAGTGTTCTTATGTTATTCATCGGTGTCTTTCACTATTCAGGTATCAGGTTTCAGGTCAATTTTGCTGACTGCTGATACCTGACTAAGGTTTCAGCTTTTTCATGAAGCCGTAGAGCATCTGCTTGATCTCTTTGATTTGCCGATCTAATTCCATGTACTCCTTTTGCTTGATCAATTTCAAATCATGAGCAAGAAAAAGATGGTATTGGGTTTCACTGGCTGAACCAGCCGCAATACTCAGAAACCTGGTAAAGTTCCGATCGCCGTTTCTCCCGCAGCCCTCGGCAATGTTTGCCGGAATGGATGCCGCTGACCGCCTGAGCTGAGATACCAGACCAAAGCGCTCATCATCGGGAAAGTCCTTGGTCACACGGTATACTTCCAGGACCATCCGGTGGGCCTTTTGCCAAACTGTCAGCTCTTCATAATTCCTCATCGCCTTCCCTCCGATACCTGAAACCTGATACCTGTCACCTGACTGCTCTTATGAACATTCAAGTTTTTTTCGATCAATCCGCACGCTTTTCCCCAGAGGCGACGCTCATACCTGACACCTTCCTGCTGATACCTGATACCTGATACCTTTCTTATCTCTCCAACGGACTCCTCACCGGGCCGCTTCCGAAGATGAAAAGCACCATATCGTCCCCGATATCCACATAATCGGGGTCGTTCGGATCCGTAATTTTGAGGCGTTCGAAGCAGTGCCTCTGTTCATCGGTCAGGCCGTATTTGTTCATGTCCGCGCATTGCATCCAGTAGTCTTCTGCACCTAATCGTTCGGCTTGGGAATCCGATCCGGGCAAACCGTCGGCCCCGCGGCAGATGATCACTGCGGTTTCCGGGACTTGCTCCCATCGGCCCCGGGATGTGGTTCCGCCGCCAAAATTCGCAGGAATAAATCTGGAATAGACCAGGATCTGGTAGTATTTGCCTTTGCGAAGTTCGGCTTCAAGCGCAGCATCATCCTCATCTTCCTTCGTTTCAGCCTCCAGGGCCGCAGCCTCGAGGTCATCGGCCCAGGGTGTCGTGATGACTGGGAAAAGGGCATCTTCCTGTACCTCATTGGCATCGGAATAAAAATCGTCCAAATATTTTTCGTCGTCTTGCCGGTTCAGGGCCGTGGCATTGATCCAGGCGTTGGGCTCCAGGTAAGGGCCGGACCATCCCCTTTCAATGGTCGGATCACTTAAAAGGGGGAGGATCTTTTCAAAATCGTACTCCTGGGCCTGGGCCACGAGATGGGACAAGGCCCTGGCCATGAAGTAGCAGTACCGGTGACCGTTTCCCAGGATGTCCTCTTCGAGGGAAAAATACCACGGATCCCCATCCTCGAGACAGGCCTTAATGTCCTGATCCGTACAATCTTTTTCAAGGCACAGGAAACGGGTCACGTATTCGGGATTTTGATTACGAAAAATATCGATGTTCTCCATACCCGGCAGGTTGTGAGCCTCTTCGGGCACGAATCCGAAATCCGCATAAAACCCCTCCGCCACGGCATCCCGAATGCCGGCCATCTGATTCAGGGCCGTGATGATCTCTGTGTCCTGCAAGGTGTTCCTTGTCCTTGATACCGTAAGGGTGACAAGAAGGGCGATGATGATCAGGGTCGCCAGGACTTCGAGGACGGTGAAACCGTAAGGAACCTTATCCTGTTGCTTTCCAATCATCAATCCGGCCTCAGGGTTCCGATGAAATTTCCGGTCGGCTCGATGGAAAAGACATATATTCTATCTTCATGCCCGCTTGAACGGATTTTGATGCTTCTGATTCCCATGGGCACATTGATTTCCAATCGCGACCCGTCTTCCCCGAGAACCCTCTGTTCTTCGACAAGCGGGGCGCTTCCGAAATAGAAATTTTTTCCGGTTTCCCTGCTTGGAAAAGAGATAGGGATTTCCTCACTCCATTGAACAAGGTCGCCTCGGCCCGGTTCGAATCGCGGAAAGCAGATCGAGACGTTGTTTGCATAGTCTTCTTGCGAATTACCGATCATGCCCGCCACCTCCCCGGTCCACTCATTCCGGTAGATGGTCATGACGATGTCTTGATTGTAACCCTCCCCGCCGGGTGCTCCGTCGGACCCATAACTGACCACGCTCAGGGTCCCTTCCCCGTAATACAGGTTCGTGGTGATGTTGCGGTAGGTGTCTTGTCTGGTCCCGTAGTTTTCTCCGGGTATAATGACCGGCGGGGCCACGGCTTCGGGCAGGGCCTCCCAGCAGTCTTCCCAGTGGCTGTGATAGGGGTCCTCAAACCCCGGGAGTGGATTTTTGATCCTGCTATCCGAATCAGGGCCTGGTGGAAAGGCCCAGTCCTTTTTGCAGCGGTAGGTGCCCGGCTCCACGGGTGGGAAAGGTTCCCATCTCCAGGTCGTATTTCCGAGCCAATCCGTATAAGAGGTAGCGGTATACTCAACCACCGTTTCGTCCTTGAGAGTAATGATCTCGCCCTCTGAAAAGAGGAGGGGGTTACCCCAGCCGTCCTTCAATATATCGTCTGTGGGCGGCTGGATATAAGGACCCCGCCAGCCGGCCCAGATTCGCTTTTCCTCGTAATATTTCCAGCAGAAATCCTCCGGGATGTCCTCCGGGTCATCCGTATCCCCGTCCCCATTCATGTCCCGGGTCCAGAGGGCCCGAGGCTGAGGGAAGAGAAGAATCGGTTCGCCGTGCTGCTCGAGAACGAGATCCCCGACTTCCTCTCCCTTTCCGTCCACCAGGAGGGGGAGGTCCCCCATGTCCGAGACATACCCCGTAAACTGTCTCTGACCGTTGCAGTAAAGGCCCGGCCTTCCCAGGACGGCCTCCCGGATTTCATCCATGGTGGCGAGGGTCTTCTCGTAGTATTGCCGTTCGTCCTCCTGCTTCAGGGGCAGGGTCACGACGGCCGCCAGGACCCCCACCATGGCGAGGGCCACCAGGACCTCGATCAGGGAAAAACCGTGATGATCATCCGTCATAATCGATCTCAACCACATACTGGTCATAATAAAGCTGTCTGCATCCCGTGGATCCGTTTGGTATGGATTGGGTCTCCCTGCACTGAAATTCCCTGACAGGGGGAACAGTGATCCCACAGGCAAACACGGGGACGTCGTTTTCCAGGAGGACCAGTTTTTTCAATCCGATCTCAAAGGTATGGCCAACGCAAGCATTGGGTGGTGAGTCGTCGTCACCAAGTATTTGGTGATCATGATCCCAGCGGAACACAAATTCGGTGATGTCGCCGCTCAGGTAATCCGTCCTGTAAGGAGACTCCATGATCACTTCAGGTGAAAGCAGTGGGAGGCGATCTACGATATCATCCAGGGGCTCCACGTCAGGTTGTTTGGCGTAGGCCAGGACGGCGGAAAGAAACGTTTGAACATCCCTCCGGTCCCTGACACGAAGGACCAGCTTTTCCACGGGATTGAAGTAGCGCCGGTGTTCATAGTGCCGCATATCTTCGCTCCCTGGATACTCCACAAAATCAAGGTTGTAGGCCCCGGAAAGGAAAAAGGCCTTGCAGGTCTCTTCACCGGTCAATTCCAGGTAGCCGCGATATCCGTCGGTAAAGATAGGAAGGTCCGGATCGATGACGAATTCCCAGTTCCCGTCATTCGTGTTGTTAAGGGTATTCGGGTGGTAGGTCCTTCGCCGGTGTTCCTCTCCTACCGGCCTCACCACATAACGTTTCCCCCTGTAACCCACCCAGAATCCTTTTTCCCGGTCATAACGGTAGATATCATCACAACCTTCGTTTCTGCCGACACCGACGGCATCATCGCTGAACCGCCTGAAATACCAATATTCCATGGCGCGCCGCAGTCTCGGCAGATCACCGCCGCTGTATTGCGGGACCAGTTCCGCAACCACCATCTTGAACCCCGTGTCGCTGAAATATCCGCCGCAGGCGGAAAAGGCCCCTCCGGACTGGTCCGCCATGCGGCCGAAAAGGCCCCGTTCGGCCGTCTTGAACCGGCGCTGGGCCTCCCGGTGCCGGGGGGCCTGCCGGGCCTCGTGGGTCAGGGGATAGAGGCAGAGGAGTACGATCCCGAGCAGGGTCACGAGCATGGCCATGGCGGCGATGAGGATGAAACCGCTTTGCCGGTTCGTTGATGGGAGAAGTTTGTCTTTGTTCGATGGTTTCATTATTTTGTGTAAAGGGATCATGTGTCAGCAGTCAGAAGTCTGCTTTTGAATGAAACCGTGAGGCATCTGCTTGATCTCTTTAATGCAGCGATCTCATGCCATATCGAATTCATCTCCCTCCTGATGCCTGTCACCTTTTACCTTTAACCTTTCGCCTTTCAACTTTCACCTGACACCCGTTCAGTCCCACAACTCATAGGAATTCCTGATATCGATCCTGCCGAGCCAGTTCAGGGTGGGCAGGACCTCAAAACGGATGTAAGTAAGGATCGTGTGTGTGTCACCGTTTTGGTCGAGCAGGGGCTGACTGATTTCCAGGAGGCGGTCCGTGCCGATGGGGACCCCGGTGAACAGAAAATACCCGTCCTCTCCGACAGTCGCATCCTGCGGTTCCATGAACGCGAGGTCCCTGACATTTGTATGGGCTTTCTCCGGGTCGGGGGCCGCATAATAGATCCGCACCCGAACGTCTCCCCATTCATTTGCATCATTGAGGGAGGAGGGGTTGATCGTCCCCGATACCGGAGCCGTGAAATGGGATCTGCGAATTAACATTGTAATGTCGCTATCTGCGCCCGTATCCTGCTCCGACTCGATGCCGTTTGCCCCCGGACTGATGATGGTAAGATCCCCGTCCCCGGGGGCGTCTTTCCTGAAGATCAGGGAGTTGCCCCAGGCGTCCCGGAGCACGCCGTCCTTTGGCGCACTGAGGTAGGGGCCGCGCCACCCCTTCCAGATGTAGAGGGGAGAGCTTTCACAGGCGAATCCCCAATTGAACCCGTGGCCGTCGTCGATGAACTGGCGGCGCCTCAGGAGGTCGTCCTCGCCGTCGTTATCCGTGTCCGGTGTCCAGAGTCCGCGGGGTTGGCCGTCGACGGGTTCGGGGAGGTTCCCCAGGTCCGGGATGTAGCCGGCATCCCGGAGTGTGGTTTCGCCCGGGAGTTCCGGTCCGAGGATAGCTGTCTCGATCTGGGCCATGAGGGTCAGGGTCTGATCGATGCGCTCCTCGTCGGTGCGGCCCTGCAGAGGACCTGAGACCAGGAACACGGAAAAGGCGATGATCATCATGACTGCGCATAGTTCGATGAGCGTGAAGCCGGAGAGACGCCGGTCTTGCCTGGTGCTGAAGATGATATGAAACATTAGAATTTAAACATGTTTAAGTTATAATTTTGTCAAATGCACCTTTTCGTTTAGCTCACTAGAGCCACCGAGTAGGGAGAAGATAACCCCTCTCCGTCCCTGCGTCTCCGCGGGAGAAAATTTTTTTGAACCCGTCACGCAACGGCGCGACTGGAAGATGTTTTCCCGCAGAGACGCAGAGACGCAGAGAAAGACATATTTTTGTTACTGTTAAAATGAAATCTCTGTGTGAGATTGTTTTTTTTACCACCCGCTTCGCTGAAGGGCACGAAGTACACGAAGTTGAGAATATTTTATGTGCTCATAAACCTTCGTGCTCTTCGCGTTCTTCGTGGTGAAAATGGGACTTCTCATTTTTTGACCGGAGCCTTGCCCTGGCACTCCAGTCTAGGAAAGACCACATAAGGTACCTTGATGCGTTCCTGGTCCACTACGTCCGTTAAAAGGACGAGCTTGCCATTCTGCAATTTCTCCTTCGGTTCCCCGGTCCAGAAGAGATCGATGACCTGGGCACGACCGTCCTGAAAAGGGGTTACTTTCCACTGAACATCTGGAGAATCCGTTTCCATTCCAATCACCGTGAAGGGCGTCCCTCTTCGGTTGGAGAGACTGATGCGGGCCGGTGAATAGGTCCCGTCCTCGAGGACGGCGAATTTTATATGCCGGGGGCTGTAAATAATTGTTCCCTGGATCATGCCGGAAAAGGGAATTTCTCCCGGATATCCATCCGGAATGTCCGTGTGGATCTTGACCAGATCCCGCAATCGCCCGATAGGAGTATCGGGGGTGAGGGTCACGGTCAGGTCATAGACATGCCCCGAATCCTTACCATCAGAGCCTTTCAAAAGGTGAAACCGTGATTTGAGATGGGGCGTAAAGGTCTTGATTTCCTGAATGGTGAAGTCCTTTTTTCTGGGTGAGGTCACCAGGAAGTGCCAGGTCAGGGTCTTCCCCTTGTCGGTCTTGAAACGGACGGCCTTTTCCGGTGCCACGACCACGGAGGTCCTGACCTCGCCGGTCACCATCAGGTCGAGAGGGGGACGCCGGGGGATCTTGAAATGGACCTGTGCGGTCTTGCGGATCTTTCCTTTGAGCCTTCGGGTCGAGACCTCGAACACGACTTCTCCTTTGCCGCCCGGAGGAATCAGCCTGTTGAACCGCGGGATGCGGACCCCTTGTCCCTCAATGACATTCCGGATTTCCCAGGGCTTGGTGTCGTTGTTTTCGAGAACAAAGACATGACGGACAAAGGTTCCGTTCCAGATCGTCCCGATATCGTGGATCAACGGAATCTGTGTGGGGGGAACTTTGTCCTGAGCAGAAGTGGAGGCCTGAGAGGTCTTCTCGTGATCCTGCGCCGGATCCGGTGTAGACATGGTCTCGCAGGAAACCACTCCCAGGGTGAAAAAGAAAAAGATGATCCATGCGATCAAAGGCTTCACGAAAAAATGGCATTTGTAGTTCATGGTTGAATGCTTCCAATACAAATCAATCCGGGGATACCTTGAGATGTATTCCCGGATTGGGTGGGACGGTTAGTTTTATTTAGGTATCGGGTATCAGGCGTCAGGTATCAGCAAGAACCATAAGAGACATATCCTTAGACTGATCGCTGAATGCTGACGGCTGACAGCTTTGTCCGGAAATGTTCGATTTCCGGACGGACACCAGGTCATATCGGTTGATACTTTTTTATGCTTTCCTTCTCCGGATACCCACCAGGGCGACAAGGCCGGAACCGAGCAGCCAGATCGCACCGGGAATCGGGACGGCATCGACGCCGATGTCCGGATTGTTCGTGGAGGCTTCGCCCAAGACCCACTCGAAATTTGATTGCTGAAAGCCTCTCTCGGCCCCGGTAATGTTTGCCAGGGCAATAATGTCGGCTTCTACTATGCCATTAAGGGCGTCCGGAGACAGAATGTCAAAGGTAATTGTCGCCATGAGGTTTTCTCCGGGCTCGATCCAGACATCATCGAATGAAAGCCCCGCTACACGGAAATTGTCTCCAGTCAAGATACCTATTTCAGTGGAGGCAGCGCTAAAGGTTGCCCCGTAAAGGTCCTCATACACATAATCCACAGAAAAGCCATATGGAGGATCAAAGGGGGTTTGTGGCTCATTAGGATTGTAGGTAGGTGTTAGCTCTATGGTGTCAAACCATAGGTCGGTATCCCAAGCGGCGGCTTGAAACCATGTATCGGTATTGTTGAAAATCAAATCAAAAGTAATCTGGGTCTCACCGGTCACATCGATCTCACCGTTTGTTTCGATCATCCAATTTGATGCATAGGCCGGACTTTGAGACGCCATCAATCCGAGAACCAGTAATACCGTCATCAATAGTCGTTTCATCATGTTGTTTCTCCTTTTTGTTAACAATGTTTCCAAAGTTAATACAATGAGTTATTGACAAGAGTTACCGTAGTTTTGTCTGAAAATAAGGAAATCACTTGATGTGATCGATTTGTTTTGATCAAGATCCGCCCTGGGATTAAAATTGGCATCACCTTCAGTGCTTCCATAAGCCTGTCTGAATAAAAGGAAATCGCTGGATGTTACTTCCAGGTTTCCATCAATATCCCCCACACATTGGCAGAAAGAAGCATGCAGGGTATGGTCCGCCGTCACGTTCGTGAAGGTGTAGCTGCGGTCTGCTCCTATTGGGGTGCAGTTTCCCAGGCTCGAAACGTCATCTACAAGGACATCCAACACAGAGTAGTTCGGGTCGGGAAGAATGTTAAAAGTATAGTCCGCCCCGTCGGCCACGGACACATGGCCGTTCTCAAAGGTGTCCGGCCCGGGGTATATATCACCTCCCACCTCATCGTGAGAGGTTACAATTTCATGCCCGTTGCAGACCGGGCAGGGCAAGGTCCTGTTGAAATCCGCGTCAAAGGTAGCCTTGTCATCGTCATCCACATCACCGTCCGAATCCAGGTCTGCGGCCGGATCGTAGTTGGCGCCCGGAAAGGTGGATGGATAGGCTGCATAAAACCGGTCATAGTCATCCTGGTCCACATCGGCATCCCCGTCGAAATCCCCCTGGCACGCATCCGTATCATAATGATTCGGGATGCAGATGGCGGCATAGGCCCCGGAAAAGTCGACGCTGTCGTCTATAAAGGCGGGGGCTGAGGTTACAAAGTTATAAAAGGGAGGATCATAGGTTGTTTCCCTTGCCAGTTCGACGGTCAACTCTCCGAGGCAGGGGGTGTTATTGATTCCTCCCTGATGCTCCACCAGGAGCCAGCCCAGGAGCACATCGCCGTTGACAGGCGTGCTGCTGGCGCCGAACATGTAAAGGTCGTGATCCCTGAAATAGGCGTTTTGGACATAATCCCAATCCGTGTCGTTATGATGAAATTCCAGAATCTCCAGCTTGCCGGGGTCATAGCTGACCTTGATGCTGTAATTCAAAAGGTTGACGGCCCCGGAAAGCTTGATATGGACCCTGATCGGTTCCTTTTCTCCACAGTCATGAAAGAGCCGCTGGACATAGGCTGGATCCAGAGTCACGGACGGATCAGCGGCCGCACCGCCCCACGAAAACAGGACCAAAAGGGCGGTTGTTAAAAGCAATATAGTTGTTTTTCGCATGATTTCACTCCTTGCTCCGTAGGTCACCGGCCATTACTGGCAGGACAGGCAATCCATGAGTCCGAGATTGGACATATCGGCACTGTCGCACCAACCGTCAGGGTCATCTCCAACAATGCAGTTCACATAAAAGGTGTAATAGTCGGCCCCGTCCACATCCCCGTCCGGATCTCCGACGGGCTCAAGGTCGCCCTCAAAGGGGCAGACCGTGATGTAGTCCTCCCGGGTGACGCTGTCCGTCCCTGATTCCCCTCCTGTCATGGTGACCGTCAGGGTGACGCTGTAGATACCGGATCCCGTATAGGTGTGGACCGGGTCCTGGGCCGGGCTTGTCCCACCATCTCCGAAATCCCATGCCCAGGTCAGGGTGGATCCGCCGGCGCAAAGGGACTGATCATGAAATTGAACGGACCCGGCACAGACCATGGTGTCGTCTGCGTAGAATTTGGCGATAGGGAGGTCTCCCTCACAGGGATTGGCGCATCCCACGGTTCCTGGATCGCTGTAGTTGTAATAGGTCGTACAGGTGTTGTTTTCTCCGATTCCCGTGACATCGTCCCCCAGGAAGATATCGTATTCCTCGTTACCGCAGGCGGTGTTGTCGTAAAGATAGGCAACGGCATCCAGGTCATCCGGGGTACAATCGATGCCTATGCCGTCTTCACGGTCTTCCAAGGAGACCGGATCGATGAAATTGACATTGTCCGTGCTGATATTGCCCTGCAACAGGTTGCCGTCCCCCCCGGCCGTGATCCCGGGACCACAGTTATCATAGGAAGTATTGTATTCGATGGTACCGTAGTTGGATCCGCTCATCTGGTTGATGCCCCCGTACCCGTTGTCGTGGGCGGTATTATGCGCCGAGGTGATATACCAGGAATCCCACCAGGCCTTGATGCCTTGTTTGTAGTTGTTGTAGAGCGTGTTGTAAGTAAAGGTGTTGTAGTCCCCCTCGCCGTTGGCGATGCCGCTTCCCTGGTTGTTGTTGTAGATCTCGCAGTTGGTCACGGTGCAGTTCTGAGCCACATCGAGCCAGATGCCTTCGTACTTGGCATCGTCGCCTGATACTCCATTGTCATGGATTACGCAGTTGTCGACAACCATGCCGGTGATGGGATCGCTGTCTCCGTTGCCCCTTAATTTGATTCCCTGCCAGAAGTTTTTGATCTCCAGGTTTTTGATGGTCACATCGTAGGCACCGGCGGACTTGCCGGCATAGATACCGTTGGTGCCTTTAATGACCGGACTGTCTTTGGTGACCCCGTCCAGGCAGAAGCCGGCGCCGTCGATGGTGATGCCGTTGGCTCCGACGGTAAAGCCGTTGGCGATGGCGCCGCTGGGCCGCGATACATCGGCCGTGAAGTGGCAGTTCTCGTCGATTCTCTCGCCGAACTCAAAGTAGGCCCTGCTGACAGATTCGCAGTATCCGTCATCGCAATAACAATTGGCCCAAGCCGTAGCAGGCGCACCCATCGCAAAGAGGAACGCGACCGCCAGGGAAAGGCAAAAGAGCAGCGGGCTGGATAATTTTAAATGAAATGTGCTTGGTTTCAACATCTCTTCCCCCTTTGGTCGAACCAAAGTCGACGGCTTTGGAAAAATTACCCCTCTCCCGCGTGGGGGAGAAGACCCTTTCCATCGGCCGTCCCATTGTTGAGTTATGTGAGGATGCGGCGTTATTTCGATGTTGCCGCACCGAAATCTCTTAAACCGGTGAAGGGAGGATACCCCGCCAAGGAAGAACTCCCCTCACCGATTCGTTATTGCCGTCAGGCTGTGCCTGTTAAGGCCTTAGCTTCTCCTCCGGATGCCCACCAGAGCCAGGAGGCCGGAACCGAGGAGCCACACCGCTCCGGGAATGGGAACCGCGCCCACGGCGTCGACCCAGTGGCTGTTTCCTTCGAACATGACGTAATTGACATCGCCTGTGATGCCGGCATAGTCACTGAAATCAAAGGTCATATAGGGAGATGTCCCATAATCCCCCCAGGTAAAGGGTTTTGATGTGTTATCCAGGTACCCCAGGGAAACCCAAGTCATTTCTGCTATGCTGGAATAGGTGGCATCGGTGCTAACGAAAATTTCCATCTCCTCGCCGGTGTCGCCCCACCCGAACTGGCTGACGATCATGTCATTACCGGCATGGTTTGAGAGGGCTTGGTCGAATCCCAGGACCATCCAGTTGTCCGAGGCACACTTGCCGCTGAAGCCGGTCGCCCCGCCCCAACATTCATAAACGCCATCGGGATCTCCGTAAACAAAATCAGACTTACCCAGGGCAAAAATCCCAGGATCGCTGAGGTCGTTTTCGTCCTGCCAGGAGCTGTAGTAATAGCCGTCTGACGGATCAGGATCGTCCCCTTCGGGGATGGTTCCCGTGCCGTCCACCATCCTGGTGGCATAGTTGATGTCATAGAGGGGGTCTGAAGTGTCCATTATGTACTGATCGGCCGCGGCAGTCCCAGCGGTCGTCATCATTAAGAAAAACACAGCACTTAGAATTAGAAGTTTTTTCATCTTATTCTCCTTGAGTCTCAAATATTTTCGTTGTTTTCAGATTCAGTCATCGATTCGGAGAGTTATAAAAACCCCTCATTGCTTAAAACTGCTCAGGTCGGATAACACCCCCTTTCCTTCGCGGATTTCCCGGTCTCCGTGGTCATCCTTTGCAGGAGGCGAATTTACCGGGCACGATGATTTTGCCTTGGTGATCATCTGTGAAGCTTGTTATATCTGTAGTGACATATGTAATGAAAAAAAAAGCCGGATCACCTTCACCGTTGAGTCTGAAGGCAACCCGGCTGTCCAGTCAGCAATGAGCAGATATCAACTCAGCCCCTGGATCCGTGGCTTTCCGTGCCCGCGTTACCGCGGGGTTAGCTTTACTTCATATCTTCAAATTTTCAATCATCACCTTGGCGGGGTGTTATCTCAAAGAGCTTGTATCATTTACGATAGAAGCTAAATGAAAAAGTTGCGGCATGTCAAGTGAAAAATCGACGAAAAAAAATAATTAAACCTAATGCTAATAAAACGGCATAAAAAATCAAAATATAATGACATGAAAACGATAATAAAAAACAATAAAAACATTTAAATATGAAAAAGGTAGGGAAAAATTTCTTAAGTTGGGAAAATGAATATTATTGGAAATGAATAAACAAAGATCCACCTTCGGAAAGCCGGGTTGAATATGCGAAGGATAGAATAATGAAAGCAGGCATTTTTTTGGATCTAGAAAGTGATGGTACATTAAAAGATTATCGTTATGTCTAAATTGTCCACAAGCCATGCAAAGTAAGAACTGAACGAAGCCGAAACCATTGTCCCGCTCTGAGTTATCAGCGAAAACCTGAAAAAACAATCTATTCAGCTGATCGCTGACGGCTAATGGCTGAGCGCTTCATAAAAGGGGACGGCGCCTACTCCCTTTTGGAAATCCTTATGGTGCTGGCCTGCCTCGGCGCATTTTTTATGGTCGTAGGCGCCCGGTACGGGAAAATCACCAGGGATGCGGGCGTCACAATTGCCCTTCAGGAAATGGCCCATATCAAGGAGTCCGTCAGGGACCACTTTTATCCTGATTTGGGTGTGATCCCGCAGGACCCCGGAGAAGACGGGGCATTGGCCTCGAATAATTGCCGGAATTGCGGAGAAGACGATCGGCCGTGGTATGCGACTCGGTTTCTGTGCCTGCGGAACGATGGGGACGGGAACCCGGAATACGAGGATATGCTCGCCTTTCTCTCGGGCCTCATGGGCGAGGACATCGCCACGGGCAAGCTGACCTGGGACCGACACTATCAGAAGGGATGGAGGGGGCCCTACCTGGAACAGGACCTCCGGGAACGCATTGACTCCGATGTGTCCTATGCCTTACCCATCATTACCACGCCATGGGCGGATGTGTGTGAAGAACTCGCGCAACAGGCCGAGGATTCGGGAAATGCGGAAGAAGCTGAACGCATCAGGAGAGGTAAATACTATTGTAACTACTCAGCTAGATAGGCTGTAGGCATTTAGGCTGTGAGGTACCGCAGGAAGGGAACATGCATGATCATAGGAAACTCAGATCGTTTGAATTGGCTGATGAAGTTTCTAGCTGTGAATCAAAAATTGTGGAAGCCGAGAAGGTTTTGGGCGCCCTGCTTCGATCAATGCGCGGATAGCGAAGGGTTCGGAAACTAATAGCCTTTAGCTTACAGCCTAAACAGTTACATACCTGATACCTGAAACCTTGTCCCTCTATTGAATGGTTCCGAGGAAATTGGCGGTCGGTTCGAGCGAAAAAATAATCGTTTTTACAATATCCCCCGTTGTACGGAGGCTTCGTGTCCCCAAAGGGAGGCGGAGGGATGAACCGGTGCAAAAATAGCGGTCCTCTTCGTCATCCGGTTGATGAAAGGTGACGGAGGTCAGTTCACCACGGGAGGGGTAACAGATCTCGACGGTAGGGACATCCTGATCCATAAACCCCGCCAGGCTACCCAGATAATCCTGTGCCCGGATGACCCGTTCGATATCCGTCTCGTATCCGTTTCCCGTATTTGATGCCGCGTCCTCGACGCCGTCGGACCCCAGGCTCTTGAAACGCAGGTTGAGGCCTTTGGGATTGACGATTTCAGCGCCCTCATCCGAGATGTCGAAGCGTTCGAATACCAGCGGATTGCCCCAGCCATCCCGCAACACTCCGGCCGGCGCATCCAGGTAGGGGCCGTGCCATCCGATCCATAGACGGGTGTCGTCCCCGGTATAGCCCCAGGCGGGCAGGTCGGATTCAGCCCCGTAAAGGGAGGCCAGGCGGTCGGTCCAGAGGCCTGCGGGCTGCCCGGCCTCTCCCAGCAGTTTCGGGAGTTCACCCATATCGGCGATATAGCCCATGTAACGGCGTTCGCCTGCGAGATGGGTCGGCGGGACGCCGAGCAGAGCCTGCCCGATGCGGTCCATGGCCTCGATGGTCGCCTCGTAACACGCCTGATCCCGGGCGCTCAAGGGGGTGATGGTCACTACGATCATGGAGATCATGCCCATGATCCCCAGCACGACCAGGACTTCCATGAGGGTGAAGGCGCTTAATTGTCTTGAATTTTTTCTGAAGATTTTCATGATATTCATTTTTTTTCTTTGCCACGGCGCGAAGGGATGAAAAGCAATCAGCGGTCAGCGGTCAGTAATCAGCTGTCAGCAAAAAATATGAAGCTGATAGCCGAATGCTGATTGCTGATCGCTCATCTTTCCAACGGGCTCCTCACCGGGCCGCTTCCGAAGATGAAAAGCACCATATCGTCCCCGATATCCACGTAATCGGGATCATCCGGATCGGTGATCTTAAGGCGCTCGAAACAACGTCGTTGCTGGTCGGTCAGTGCATATTTGGACACCTCTGCGCACTGCATCCAGTAGTCTTCTGCTCCTAATCGTTCGGCTTGGGAATCCGATCCGGGCAAACCGTCGGCCCCGCGGCTGATGACCACCGCGGTTTCCGGAAACTGCTCCCAATGGCCCCCAATGACAGTTACGTAACTGCCACCGGCACCGGAAGTTCGTATTTCGGCCACATTGCGGGAATAGACGAGGATCTGGTAATATCTGCCCTTGCGGAGTTCCGCTGCCCGGGCGGGATCATCCGCTTCGGCCTCCATTGCCGTCGCTTCGAGGTCATCGGCCCAGGGGGTGACGATGACCGGGAAAAAGACGTCTTCCGTAACCGTGTCTGCGTCGGAATAAAAATTGTCCGGGTATTTCCAGTCGTCTTCCCGGTTCAGGGCCGTGGCATTGAACCGGCTGTTGGCCCCCAGGTAAGGGCCGGACCAGCCCCTGCGCCCCGCAGCCGGGTCCTGCAGCAGGTAATAACGATAATAGTGGTATGGATACGGGATGCCGACATGTGTAGGCACGAGTTGTTCCAGTGCCTCGGCCATGAAATAGCACCCGGGGTGACCGTCCTCTCCGAGCCAGACATCCTCGACATCACTATTCCTCAGATCATGGTCCCATAGATAAGTTGTAATCTCCTCATTGGTGCAGTCCCTTTCCAGGCACAGGAAACGGGTCGCGTATTCGGGATTCTGATTTCGCACAACGCCAAGAGGGTCGCTGTCAGAATGAGGTACACCTTCGAGCCCATTCCAGTGGGCCTCTTCCGGGATATAACCGAAATCCCGGTAAAAACCTTCCGACACCGCTTCCCTGATGCTGTTCATCTGGTTCAGGGCCGCGATGACCTCGCTGTCCTCCAGTCTGTTCCGGGCCCTTGACGCCACCAGTGCAATCAGGAACCCGATAATGACCAGGGCTGCCAGGATTTCGATAACAGTAAATCCGGAAAAAGATGTGTGATGTTGTTTGATCATCAGTCCGATCTTAGTCTCAGTGTCCCGATAAAATTGCCTGTGGGCTCCACCGTAAACACATAAATCCTGTCCTTTCCTGCCGTTCCCTCGGCCATGATGCTCCTGATCCCCACAGGGATGTTTGTGTTCCAGTCATTTTCCTGTGTTATGGTGTCGCCGGGATGCGGGGCCGTGCCGTAACGAAAATTTTTGCACCCGTCATCGGCCCCCGCCTCAAGCCCGCTTACCCGTATCCTGTGACGCCAATCCACGAGGCCGGCTTTTCCCTGCTCAAACCTGGGATAGCAGACAGACACATAGTCCGCGAAATTCCGGCTGGAGTTTCCTACCATGCCGGCCACCTCGCCCGTGTATTCAAAGGGATAGATGGTCATGGAGATGTCCCGGTTGTAGCCTGACCCTCCGGGCTTGCCGTCGGCCCCGTAGCTGACCACGAACAGGGTCCCCTGCCCGTAAAACAGGTTCGTGGCAATGGAGCGGTATGTATCCGGATCTTCGTTGTTTTCCCTGGGCTCGATGACGGGAGGCCCGACGGCTTCGGGAAGCTCCTCCCAGCAGTCGTCCCAGGCACCGTCGTAAGGGGAGGAGGCAATGTCGTGGTAGGGGGTTGCAAAGCCCGGCAGCGGGTTTTTTTTCAAGTTGGTCGACCCGGGCCCCAAAGGGAAGGCCCAGTTTGTTTTGCAGCGGTATGTGCCCGGCGCAACCGGAGGGCTCGACGTCCATTTATATACTGTTCTTCCGAATATATTAATATAGGAAGTAAAAGTGTATTCAACCACCGTCTCGTCTTTGAGGGTGATGATCTCGCCATCTGAAAAGAGGAAAGGATTTCCCCAGCCGTCCTTCAGCACACCGTCCGCGGGTGGATCCAGATACGGCCCACGCCATCCGGCCCAGATCCTTTGTTCCTCGTAATATTTCCAGCAAAGATCGTCCGGGATATCCCCGGGATCGTCGGTGTCGCCGTCCCCATTGATGTCACGGGTCCACAGGGCACGGGGCTCGAGAAAGAACAGGACCGGTTTGTCGTCTTGTTCCCCCACCAGGTCGCCGACCTCGGTCCCGTCTTCGTCCACCAGGGCGGGCAGGCCTCCCATGTCCGCGACATAGCCTGTGAACTGTCTCTGGCCGTTGCAGTAGAGCCCATGCCTTCCCAGGACGGCGTGTCGGATCTCCTCCATGGCGGCAAGGGTCCGGTCATAATCCTGCCGTTCATCCGTCTGCTTCAGGGGCAGGGTCACCACGGCGGCCAGGACCCCGACCATGGCCAGGGCCACAAGCACCTCTATCAGAGAAAATCCGCAATCATCCGTCATAATCAATCTCCACCACGTACTGGTCATAATAGGACTGCCCGCATCCGGTACATGAGCCGGGCTTCGGGTCAAACGGACGGCATTGGTATTCCCTGGCCGGCGGGATGATGATCCCGCAGGCAAAGACCGGCAGGCCGTCCTCCAGGAGAACCAGTTTTTTCAGGCCGATCTCAAAGGTATGTCCCTTGCAGACGTGAGGCGGAGATGTCTCATCGTCATCGGAATCGTCTCTATCATGATCCCACCGGAAGACAAAATCAGTGACGTCACCGACGGTGACAGTGGAGTCTGCCGGCGCGGTGACCACTTGCGGTGGAAGCAGCATGTTCGGCAGGTAGTCATAGACATATTCGGCGCCTTCCTGTTCGGGCTGTTTGGCATAGACCAGGACAGCGGAAAGCGGGATCCGCGTGGTCCGGCGGTCGTGCACCCGCACCACCAGCTTTTCCACGGGATTGAAGTATTGCCGGTGTTCATAGGGCCGGCGGTCCCTGTCATAGTACCTGTAAGCATGCAGATTCGTGTAGGTTTGAGTGCTGAGATAAAAACTCGTGACGTCGTTAGTCCCTAGCAATTCCAGGTAGCCGTCGGCCCCGTTGGTAAAGAAAGGGAGGTCCGGGTATTCTTTTTCCATGTAATTGGACAGCCCGAAGTCGCGGCGGTTGTGTTCTTCTCCTGTTGGCCGCACAACATAGCGCTTGCCCCGGTACCCGGCCCAGAAACCGCTTTCCGGGCTAAAACGGTAGATGTCTTCGCAACCTTCATTCTTCCCGCGCGCTGAAGACGGTAAAGGAGGCAGAGAGGTATACCTCCTGAAAAACCAAAATTCCTCGGCCCGTCTCAGTATCGGCACGGATTCGTATTCAACGACCAACTCCGCCACTACCATCTTTATGCCCGTGTCGCTGAAATACCCGCCGCAGGCCGAATGCAGCCCGCCGGGCTGGTCAGCCAGGCGACCGAAAACGCCCTGTTTGGCAATCTTGAGTCGGCGCAGGGCCTCCCGGTGTCGGGGGGCCTGCCGGGCCTCGTAGGCCAGGGGGTAGAGACAGAGCAGCACCACCCCGAGCAGGGTCGTGAGCATGGCCATGGCGGCTATGAGGATAAAGCCGTCCTGCCCGGTTCGCGCAAATGGTCCTGCGTTGCTATTCCGCCTGCTCCGGCGTATGTTCGTCCGGTCCATGAAGGTCATACTCTGTACGGGTACATGTCATAGGAATTCCTGATATCGATCCTCCCGAGCCAGTTGAGCGTCGGGAGGACCTCAAAACGGATGTATGTAAGAACCGTGTGTTTATTACCGTCTTTATCAAGCATAGGCTGGCTGATCTCCAGGAGCCGGTCCGTGCCCACGGGCACCTCCGGGAACAGGAAATAGCCGTCCTCGGCAATGACCGCACCCTGGTCCTGCATATCCGCTTCCATAAAGGTCAGGTCGGTGATGTCCTCGTGATTTTCATCGGGCCCTGGGGCCGAATAGTAGAGACGTATCACGATATCTTCCCTGGAATTGTTTGTATTGATGCCGCTGGGGATGATGACGCCCGACACCGGTGCCGTGAACCGTGACCTGCGGATGACTGCCTTGATGTCGCTGTCCGCGCCTGCATCCTGATCAGAAACAATGCCGTTCGCCCCCGGGCTGACAATGGTGAGATCTCCCTTTTCGGGGGTATCGGGTTGAAAGATCAACGCGTTGCCCCAGGCGTCGCGCAGGACACCGTCCCTGGGCGGACTGAGGTAGGGTCCTCGCCAGCCCATCCAGATGTACAGGGGTGTGGCTTCGGCGGCAAATCCCCAGTTTTTTGCAAACCCATCGCTTATGAACTGGCAGCGCCTCAGGAGATCCTCCTCGCTGTCCTTGTCCGTGTCTGGGGTCCAGAGTCCGCGGGGCTGGCCGTCGATAAGCTCGGGGAGGTTCCCCATGTCGGGAATATATCCGGCATCCCGGAGTGTGGGTTCGCCCGGGAGTTCCTGGCCGAGGAGGGCCGTCTCGATCTCACCCATGAGGGTCAGGGTCTGATCGATGCGCGCCTCGTCGGTGCGGCCCTGCAGGGGACCTGAGACCAGAAAGACGGAAAAGGCGATGATCGCCATGACCGCGCACAGTTCGATGAGGGTGAAGCCGGGGGAGTGCTCGCTTTTCCCGTTGCTGAAGAAGATATGAGACATTAGTCTTCAAACACGCTTAAGTTATAATTTTGTCAAATGCACCTTTTCGTTTAGCTCACTAGAGCCACCGAGTAGGTAGAAGATAACCCCTCTCCGTCCCTGCGTCTCCGCGGGAGAAAATTTTTTTGAACCCGTCACGCAACGGCGCGACTGGAAGATGTTTTCCCGCAGAGACGCAGAGACGCAGAGAAAGACATATTTTTG